>JAESGX010000033.1_pt1 | contig 386638 bp, 366 predicted proteins | sample 9269801 | NCBI WGS metagenome assembly JAESGX01 (sample SAMN16773122, study PRJNA677054) | algae metagenome | isolation source: Pleurocapsa minor GSE-CHR-MK-17-07R and co-occurring heterotrophs from wet... | place: USA: Lower Calf Creek Falls, Grand Staircase Escalante National Monument, UT ... | reverse complement strand
GAGGTTCGGAGGGGGGCAAAGCCCCTCTCCGGCAGCGCCCGTCACCCCATCAGCCCGCTGATCCACCGGACCACGCCCAGTTGGGTCAGGTCGTTCCAGGTGGCGAAGACCATCAGGGTGATGAGCAGGGCGAAGCCCCCGCGGAAGGCGTATTCCTGGGCGCGTGCCGTCAGGGGTCGGCCGCGGATGGCTTCTGCCGCGTAGAACACCAGGTGCCCGCCATCCAGGATCGGGATGGGGAACAGGTTGATCAGCGCCAGGTTCACCGACAGGATCGCGATGAAGGACAGCAGCGGCAGCAGCCCCATATCGGCCACTTCGCCGGAGAGCTGCGCGATCCTGAGTGGCCCGCCGATCTCCTCGGACCCGCGCTGGCCGGTGATCATCTGCCACACGCCCACCAGCGTCTGGCCCGACACCGACACCATGTGCGTGGTGCCCTCGACCACGGCGCTGAGCGGGTTGAGCTTCTCGCGTTCCATCGCGCCGCTGCTGACGCCCAGCACGCCGCGCCCGTCATCGGCGCGCGCGGCGGGGGTGGCGGTGAGCGTCATCTCGGTTTCGCCACGGCGCAGCAGGACCTGCACGGGCTGGCCGGCGCGCGGCTGGATGTGGCGCTGCAGCTGGTCGAAGCGTGCGATGGGCTCGCCGTCCAGCGCCAGGATGCGGTCGCCCGGCAGCAGGCCGGCGCGCTCGGCGGCCGAACCGGCCACCACGGTCTGCACCGCGGTCGACCCCACCGGCTTGCCGACCGTCGCGAAGATCACCGCGAACAGCACGGCCGCGAGCAGGAAGTTGAAGGCCGGCCCGGCGAAGACCACGATGGCGCGGTCGCCCACGCTTTTCTCATGGAAGCTCTCGCCGGCGCGGTAGGTGCCGGGTTCGGGCGGCGCATCGGAGGGATGCTCCATGCCGTGCATCTTCACGTAGCCGCCCAGCGGGATCCAGCCGATCCGCCATTCGCAGCCGCGCCTGTCGTGCCACGACGCGATGGCGCGCCCGAAGCCGATCGAGAAGCGCTCCACATGCACGCCGCGCCAGCGCGCCGCCAGGTAGTGGCCGAGCTCGTGCACGAAGATCAGCACGCCCAGCACCACCACGAAGGCGAGGATGGTGCGGAAGGGGTCGGGCAGGAAATCCATGGTCGTCCAGTTCCTTGGGGCGGGCCGTCACGCCGCCGCCCGTTCCGCGGCGATCCTCGCCGCCTCGTGTCGTGCCGCGCCGTCCAGCGCGAGGATGGCATCGAGGTCCCCTGCCGCCGGCGCGCCGAGCCGGTCCAGGCATTCCTCCACCACCGCCGCGATGTCGAGGAAACCGAGGCGCCGGTCGAGGAAAAGCCCGACCGCCACCTCGTTCGCCGCGTTCAATATGGTGGTTGCCCCGCCGCCCGCCCGCAAGGCCTCCCGCGCCAGGCGCAGCGCCGGAAAGCGCACCGGGTCGGGCGCAAAGAATTCCAGCCGCCCGAGCCCCACCAGGTCGAGCTTCGGCACCGCCGCCGCCATGCGCGCCGGCCAGGCCAGCGCATGGGCGATCGGCGTGCGCATGTCGGGCGACCCGAGCTGCGCCATCACCGACCCATCCGCGTAATGCACCAGCCCATGCACGGTGGATTGCGGGTGGACCAGCACCTCCACCCGGTCCTCGGGCAGCGGGAACAGGCGGACGGCCTCGATCAGTTCCAGCCCCTTGTTCATCATGGTGGCGGAATCGACGCTGATCTTGGCCCCCATCGACCAGACCGGGTGCTTCACCGCGGCCTCGGGCGTGACCAACGCCATCTGGTCGAGCGGCATGGTGCGGAAGGGGCCGCCGGAGGCGGTCAGCACGATCTTCTCGACGGTGTGGTAGGGGTCGGCACCCTGCCCGCGGGCCTCCAGCGCCTGGAAGATGGCGTTGTGCTCGGAATCGACGGGCAGCAGGGTGGCGCCGCCGGAACGCGCGGCTTCCAGCACGATCTCCCCGGCGCAGACCAGGCTTTCCTTGTTGGCGATGGCGATGACGCCGCCGCGCGCCAGGGCGGCGAGGGTCGCCGGTAGCCCGACCGACCCCACGATGGCGGCCATGGTCCAGTCGGCCGGGCGGGCGGCGGCGGCGATGACCGCCTCCGGCCCCGCAGCGACCTCGATGCCCGAACCGGCCAGCGCATCGCGCAGCGCGGCGAAGCAGGCGGGGTCCGCCACCACCGCGCAGCGCGCCCGCAGCGCGCGCGCCTGCGCGGCCAGGCCCGCCACGTCGCGATGCGCGACCAGCGCCTCCACCCGGAACGCGCCCGGCGCCGCGGCTTCCAGCAGCGCCACCGTGCTGCGCCCGACCGACCCGGTGCTGCCCAGAATGGTGACGGAACGGGTCATCGCCACAGCGGCTGGCCCTGCCCCAGCGTCCAGGCCAGCAGGGCCGCGACCGGCGCGGCGGCGATCACCCCGTCCAGCCGGTCGAGCAGCCCGCCATGGCCGGGGATCAGCGACGAGGTATCCTTCACGTCGAAGCGACGCTTGATCCAGCTTTCGAGAAGGTCGCCCGCCTGCGCCATGACCGCCAGCATGGCCGCGACAGCCGCCGCGCGGGAAGCCCCCCCGGGGGCCATCGCCGCCGCCACCGCCACGCCCACGATCATCGCCGCGACCAGCCCGCCGACAGCCCCCGACCAGGTCTTGTTCGGCGAAACGGCGGGCCACAGCTTCGGCCCGCCAAAGGCCCGCCCGGCCATGTAGGCGCCGATGTCCGAGAACGCGACCACGAAGAACAGGAACAGCACATTGGCGCGGCCCGCCTGGTTGTCGTGGCGCAATTCGATCAGCGCGATGCCGGCGATGCCGATGTACAGTACCCCGGCCGCCAGCCAGCCGGCCGAATAGGCGAGGCGCGCGCGCCCGCGCATGCCCGCCGCGGTCCACCAGGTGAGCCCCCAGCCGACCAGCAGCGCCACCAGCGCGGCGTTCAGGTGCTCGGCCACCGCCAGGATGCCGGCCGACAGCACCGCGACCGGCACCGCCATGCCGGGCAGCACGCGCGTCTGCAGCCCGCACAGATGCACCCATTCCCATGTCAGCACCGCGATGCCGATGGCGATCAGCAGCGTCCAGGTCTCGGCACCCAGCCAGATGCAGGCGAAGGCGGTCGGCGCCAGCACCAGCGCCGAGAGCACGCGCTTGCGCAGGTCCCGCCAGCGCTTGGCCTCGGACCCGGTGGTCGCCGCCTCGGTCAGGACCGTGCCCCGTAGCGCCGTTCGCGCCGGGCGAAGCTCTGGACGGCCTCGGCCAGGTGCTCGGCGCGGTAGTCCGGCCACAGCACGTCCTGGAAGACGAATTCGGCATAGGCCGCCTGCCAGAGCAGGAAGTTCGACAGCCGCTGCTCGCCCGAGGTGCGGATGATGAGGTCCGGGTCCGGCATGCCGGCGGTCTGCAACAGGGTGCCGAAGCGGGCCTCATCCAGCGCGTCAGGGGCGAGGCGCCCCTCGGCGATCTCGCGCGCGGCCTGGCGCACGGCGGCGAGGATCTCGTCGCGCGCGCCATAGGACAGCGCGACATTGAGGTTGAGCCGCGTCCCGCCGGCGGTGGCCTGCTCCGCGGCATGGATGGCGCGCACCATCTCCGGGCCGAAGCGCGTGTAGTCGCCGATGATGCGAAGCCGCACGCCTTCCTTGACCAGCGTCGCGACCTCGGCGCGCAGGTACAGCCGCAACAGGCCCTTCAGGGCCGAGACTTCCTCGAGCGGACGGCGCCAGTTCTCCGACGAGAAGGCGAACAGCGTCAGCCAGGAAATGCCCAGTTCGGCGGCGGCCTCGACCGTGCGGCGCGCGGCTTCCGCGCCGGCCTTGTGGCCGAGTGCGACCGGCAGCCCGCGCCCCTGCGCCCAGCGCCGGTTGCCGTCCATGATGATGGCGACATGGCCGGGCACATCGCCCGGCGCGGCGGGCAGCCGTACGGGTTCGGTCAGGGCGCTCATGCCCGCCGCACCCGGACGTCCAGCAGCCCTGCCCGCGCCATGCGCCTCGATGTCCTCCGCACCCGCCGGCGTCAGACCGTGCGGATGTCCTTCTCCTTGTCGACCAGCGCCGCGTCGACCATTTTCACATACTGGTCGGTCAGCTTCTGGACCTCTGCCTCGGCCTGCTTCACCTCGTCCTCGCTGGCATCGAACTTCTTGATCCAGCCCTTGGCCTGCTCCATGCCATCGCGGCGCACGCCGCGGATCGAGACACGGGTCTGCTCGGCATAGCGGGCGGCGGCCTTCGCCAGGTCGTTGCGGCGCTCGGTGGTCAGCGGCGGCAGCGGCACGCGGATGACCTGGCCCTCGGCCTGCGGGTTGAGGCCCAGATTGGCCTCGCGGATGGCGGATTCGACCGCCTTGGTCACCGCCTTGTCCCAGACCTGCACCGACAGCAGCCCCGGCCCGGCCACCGAGATATTGGCCACCTGGTTGAGCGGCGTGACCGACCCATAGGCCTCGACCCGGATGGGTTCGAGCAGCGCGGGGCTGGCGCGCCCGGTCCGCAGGCCCTGGAATTCCTTCTTCAGCGTCTCCATCGCGCCATCCATGCGACGCGTCAGGTCCTCCTTCAGGGCCTTGATGTCTGCGGCCATGGCGCGGTCTCCCTCAGTATGCGTGAAGAAATCGAACGCGCGACAGCATGCCCGTGGTGGGGCTTCGTCCCGTTCGTGGCAAGGCGGTGCGGACGGACATCCTGTCGCGAACCCTCAGTGCTGGTGTTCGTGGACGGTGGTGAAGCGGCCCTCGCCCTTCATCACCGCGGTGAAGGCGCCGGGCTCGTGGATATTGAAGACGATGATCGGCAGGTTGTTCTCGCGCGCCAGGCTGATCGCGGCCGCGTCCATCACCGTCAGGTCGCGCGCCAACATATCCAGGTAGGTCAGTGAGACATAGCGTTCGGCATTGGGGTTCTTGCGCGGGTCGGCCGAATAGACGCCATCGACCTGCGTGCCCTTCAGCATCGCGTCGCAGCCCATCTCGGCAGCCCGCAAGGCCGCCGCCGTGTCGGTGGTGAAGAAGGGGTTGCCCGTGCCGGCGGCGAAGATCACCACGCGCCCCTTCTCCATGTGCCGCGTCGCGCGGCGGCGGATGAAGGGTTCGCAGACGCTCGACATCGGGATGGCCGACTGCACGCGGGTCGGCACGCCGACCTTCTCCAGCGCCGACTGCATGGCGAGCGCATTCATCACGGTGGCCAGCATGCCGATCGAATCCGCCTGCGCGCGGTCCATGCCCGAGGCCGCGCCGGCGACACCGCGGAAGATGTTGCCCCCGCCGATCACCATGCAGACCTCGAAGCCAAGGTCGACCACGCCCTTGACGTCTTCCGCGATGCGGCGGCAGACGGCGGTGTCCAGCCCGTAGTCGCGGTTGCCCATCAGCGCCTCCCCGGACACCTTGAGCATGACGCGCTTATAGGCGGGCTTGTCGCTCATGGTGGGGGTTCACGCATCCGGGCTGGTTCTGGCGGCGCACCATAGGTGCAGCGCCGGGGCGGCGACAATAAGGCGGGCTGGCGGGGGCGTGCCCCGCCCGGTCCCGGTTCAGCCCTGGCCGGCGGCCGCGGCGACTTCGGCCGCGAAGTCGGAGGTCGCCTTCTCGATGCCCTCGCCGAGCTGGTAGCGGGCGAAGCCGGTCAGGTTGCCGCCGGCCTTCTTCACCACTTCCTTCACGCGGGTCTCGCCGTCATGCACCCAGACCTGCTCCAGCAGCACCACTTCCTCGTAGTACTTGCGGATGCGGCCCTCGACCATCTTCTCGATGACCGCGGGGGGCTTGCCGGAGGCCTTGGCCTGCTCGCTCAGCACCGCCTTCTCGCGCTCCAGCGCCGAGGGGTCGATCGCCGTGACGTCCAGCGCCTCGGGCCGCGCGGCGGCGACATGCATGCCGATCTGGCGGCCGAGGCTTTCCAGCGCATCGATCTCCGACGCGGCCTCGAGCGCCACCAGCACGCCGATCTTGCCCATGCCCGGCTTCACGGCCGAGTGGACATAGGTCGCGACCGCGCCGGACGACACATGCAGGCGCTTCGCGCGGCGGATCGACATGTTCTCGCCGATGGTCGCGATCAGGTGGGTCAGCTGCTCGCCGACCGTGCGGAAGGCGGTGCCGCCCTCAACCAGGTCGACCGAGCCCGGGTAGCGCGCGGCCTTGATCGCCTCGATGTCGTCGCCGACCGTCAGCACCAGCTCCGCCACGGCCGCGCAGAAGGCCTGGAAGTGCTCGTTGCGGGCGACGAAGTCGGTCTCGGCGTTGATCTCGACCATCGCCGCCGTGCGCGGGGCCGAGGCGACCGCCACCAGCCCCTCGGCGGCCACGCGGCCGGACTTCTTGGCCGCCGCCGACAGGCCCTTCTTGCGAAGCCAGTCGATCGCGGCCTCCATGTCGCCGCCCGCTTCGACCAGCGCCTTCTTGCAGTCCATCATGCCCGCGCCGGTCTTCTCGCGCAGGTCGCGGACCATTGCCGCAGTGATCTCGGCCATCGGAGTGCTCCGTGGTTGCCAGGTGGATAGTCGGGAACCGGGGCACCGCGAGGGCGCCCCGGCGGGGTGTCAGGCCTGGGGCTGCGCCTCGACCGGCGCGTCCGGCAAGGCTTCGGGCAGGGCTTCGGGCAGCGCCTCCGGCAGGGCCTCGGGCAGCGCGTCCGGCAGCGCCTCGGGTGCCAGTTCCTCGGCGGCGCCGACATCGACACCCGACGCCTGCATCTCGGCCGAGATGCCGTCCAGCACGGCGGAGGCGATCATGTCGCAATACAGCGTGATGGCGCGGATCGCGTCGTCATTGCCCGGGATCGGGTAGGTCACGCCCTCGGGATCCGCATTGGAGTCGACCACGGCGATGACCGGGATGCCGAGCTTGTTGGCCTCCTCGATCGCCAGCTTCTCCTTGACGGTGTCGATCACGAAGATGATGTCGGGCAGCCCGCCCATCTCCTTGATGCCGCCCAGTGCGCGGTCGAGCTTGTCCTTGTCTCGGTTGAGCATCAGGACTTCCTTCTTCGTCAGGCCACTGGTGTCGGTGCCCAGACGCTCGTCCATCTGCTTCAGGCGCTTGATCGAGCCCGTGATGGTCTTCCAGTTGGTCAGCATGCCGCCGAGCCAACGGTGGTTCACGTAGTACTGCCCGCAACGCGTGGCCGATTCCGCGACATAGTCGGCGGCGGCCTTCTTGGTGCCGACAAACAGCACGCGCCCGCCGGCGGCGACGGTGTCGCGCACGGCCTTCAGCGCGCGCTCCATCATCGGCACGGTCTGCTGCAGGTCCAGGATATGCACCTGGTTGCGGATGCCGAAGATGTAGGGCGCCATCCGCGGGTTCCAGCGCCGCGTATGGTGGCCGAAATGCACGCCAGCCTCGAGCAGCGCACGCAGGGAAACTTCACGCATCGCCATGGGGCGAGCCTCCTTCCTCATGTAGTCCGGTTGAGCCTCCGCGGTGCATCCCCCGTTACCGGGGACCGGACCCTGCCTGATGTGGGAAGGGGCACCGCGTGCGGATTTGCCAGGCGGGGCGAACCCCGTCCGGCCGGCGCGATATGGCGGAAAGCGGCGGCGGAGGCAAGCCCCGCGGTCTATTCCGGCCGGATGCCCGCGCGCTCGGCGGTGGCGCGGATGGCCGCGCGCTCGCGCACCAGCCAGGCGGCGAAGCCTTCGGGGTTCTGGTCGGCCTCGGCCACGATCTCGGCACCCAGCTCCGCTTGCCGCGCCCGATAGGCCGGGTCGGCCAGGCCGCGTCGCGCCGCGGCGGACAGGGTCGCGACCACCGGCGCCGGCGTCCCGGCCGCCGCCACTAGCCCTGCCCAGGACCCGCCGGTCAGGTTCAGCCCGCCCTCGATCAGCGTCGGCACATCGGGCGCGATCGGCATCCGCCCCGCCGAGGAGACCGCCAGGACGCGCAACTGCCCGCCGCGGAACATCGGCAGCACCGTGCTGATCTCGGCCATCACCAGCGGGATATTGCCCGCCACCACGTCCGGCACCGACATCGACGACCCGCGATAGGGCACATGGGTCATGCGGATGCTGGCGGCGGCCATCATCTGCTCGATCAGGAAATGCGTGGCACTGCCCTGGCCGGAGGAGCCGATCGAGATGCCATCCGGCCGGGCGCGCGCCGCGGCCAGCACGTCGGCCAGGCTGCGCCAGGGGCTGTCGGCGCGCACCGTCAGCGTGACCGGGCTGCGGCTGATCATGGCGACGGCGACAAGGTCCTTCGCCGGGTCGTAGGCAAGCCGCGCCTGGAGCACCGGCGCATTGGTCAGCGGCCCGTTCGAGCCCAACAGAAGCGTGTAGCCATCCGGCGCCGACTTCGCGACCGCATCGGCGCCCACCGTGCCGCCCGCCCCCGCGCGATTCTCCACCACCACCGGCTGGCCGAGCGCGGTGGCCATGCGCTCGCCGATCATGCGCGCCTGCAGGTCCGACGACGTGCCGGCGGCGAAGGGGACGATGATCCGCACCGGGCGCTCGGGGAAGGCGGCGCGGGCGGCGCGCGAGCCCAGCAGCAGGGCGGGCGCGGCGAGGAGGACGCGACGGGTGGCGGTCATGGTGATGATTCTCTCCCGGGATCGGGCAGAGTGGCCGGCTTGCAGGCGGCGCGAAAGCCCCCGGCGCGGCCGGCGGCCCGTCAGGGCAGCATCTTGCCCGGATTCATCAACCCGCCCGGGTCAATCGCCGCCTTCACCGCGCGCATCAGGTCCAGCGCCACGCCATCCTTGTGCGTCGCCATGGCATGGCGCTTGGACTGCCCAATCCCGTGCTCGGCCGAGAACGACCCGCCGAGTTCCACCGCGATGGCGTTCACCACCGCCTCGGCGCCATGCGCGCGTTCGCGCCAGGCTTCGCGCGTGACACCCGGCGGGGCGCTCAGGCTGATGTGAATATTGCCGTCCCCGGCATGGCCCAACGCGATGAACTCGCCCTCCGGCCAGCCCTGCGCGAAGGCGGCGCCGACGCGCGCGCAGAATTCCGGCACGGCCGAGACCGGCACCGAGGTATCCGCGCCGATCGCCGGCCCATGGCGGCGGTGGCAATCAGGCCAATCCTCGCGGATGCGCCAGAAGGTCGCGCGCTGCGCCTCGTTGTCGGCCAGCACGGCGTCGCTGACCTCGCCCGCTTCCATCGCGGCGGCCAGCGTGTCCTCCAGCATCTCGCGCAGCGGCACGGCGGGGTGGGAGGCGGCGATCTCGACCATGACATACCAGGGGCTGTCGATCGGCAGCGGGGATTTCAGCCCATTGCCCAGCACCTCCACGATCTCGAGGCAGCGGCGGATGATGAGCTCGAAGGCGATCACCTCCGCCCCGCTCTCCATCATGCGCGAGAACAGCGACAGCGCGGCTTCCGGGGATGGCACCGCGACAAACGCCGTCTCGACCCGCTTGAGCGACGGCACCAGGCGCAGCGCGGCCGCGGTGATGACGCCGAGCGTCCCCTCCCCGCCCAGGAACAGGTGCCGCAGCGCGTATCCAGAGTTGTCCTTCCGCACGCGCCGCAGGTCGTTCAGCACGCGCCCATCCGGCAGCACCACTTCCAGCCCCAGCACCAGGTCGCGCGCATTGCCCCAGCGCAGCGTGCGGATGCCCCCCGCATTGGTGGACAGCGCACCGCCCACCATGGCCGAGCCCTGCGCGCCCCAGGACAGCGGGAACAGCCGGTCCACCTTGGCCGCGGCCTCCTGCACGGATTGGATGATGCAGCCGGCCTCCGCCACCAGGGAGAAGTCGCGCGCATCGACATCGCGGATGCGGTTCAGCCGTTCGAGGCTGAGCACCACCGCCGGCGGGCCGTTCTCGGCCACCACGGCACCGCCGCACAGCCCCGTGCGCCCGCCGGCCGGCACGATGGCCAGGCCCTGGTCGGCACAGGCGCGCACGGCGGCCTGGACTTCCGCGACGCTGCCCGGCCGCAGCACGGCCTGCGGGGTGCCACGATAGGTGCCGCGCCAATCCACCGCGTAGGGCGCGATGTCGTCGGCGGCGGTCAGGCAGGCGCGGTCGCCGAGCGTTGCGGCGAGGTGGTGGATCGTTCCCATGGGCGCGATCCTGCGCCCGCCATGCGCGCGGTCAAGCCGGCAGGTAGCCCAGCAGGTCCTCGGCGCGCATCGCCTCGCAATAGATGCGGTTCAGGATCTCCACCTCCCGCGTGTGCAGTTCCATCGTCCCGGCCGCGCAGGCATCCTCGACCAGGATCACGTCGAAGGATTCATCGGCCAGGGACCGCACGGTCGATGACACGCATTGGTCGGTGAAGATGCCGCAGCAGGCGACATGCGTGACGCCCATGTTGTGCAGCACCAGGCGCAGGTTGGTGCCGGTCAGGGCGGAATCGGTGGTCTTGGTCACCACCACCTCGCCGGGCAACGGCGCCAGCGCGGGGATGATCTGCGAGGGCGCCTCATCCTTCGGCAGGAACAGGTCGTTCCAGCCGGGCTTCTTCTGGCTCAGCGACCGGTCGCGCCCATCCGGCGTCAGCGCCGCGATGCGGGCGAACACCACAGGCCCCGCGCCCGCGCGAAAGCGTTCGACCAGCCGCGCGATGGTGGGAACGACCAGCCCGTGCATGCGCTCGTGAAACCCGTCCCAGCCAGCATCGCGCACCGCCTCGGCGGGGCTGAGCGTGCTGCGGTCGGGGCGCGCCAGGTAGGTGTTCTGCACGTCGATCACCAGCAGCGCGACGCGGCCTTGCACCAGCACCGGGTCCGGAGCTTCCGGCGCGCCGTCGTAGTAGAAGGACCGCCAGGCGGTCTTCCAGCCGGTCATGCCGCCTTCTCCGGGTACATGGCCGCGATGGCCTCGGCGGTGGCGGGGATGCGCCCGCGCTCGGTGATCAACCCCGTCACCAGCCGCGCCGGCGTCACGTCGAAGGCCGGGTTGGCGGCGGGGCTGCCGGCGGCGGCGACGCGGATGGTCTCGATGCGTCCATCGGCCGTGCGGCCCGTCAGGTCCGTCACCTCGGCAGGCGAGCGTTCCTCGATGGGGATCTCAGCCACGCCATCGCCCACCCGCATGTCCAGCGTCGAATGCGGCAGCGCCACCCAGAACGGCACGCCATTGTCGCGCGCCGCCAGCGCCTTGAGGTAGGTGCCGATCTTGTTCGCGACATCGCCGGTGCGCGTCACGCGGTCGGTGCCGACGATGATCAGATCCACCTGCGCGTGCTGCATCAGATGCCCGCCGGCATTGTCCGCCACCACCGTATGCGGCACGCCATGCGCGCCGAGCTCGAAGGCGGTCAACGCCGCGCCCTGGTTGCGCGGGCGCGTCTCGTCCACCCAGACATGCACGTCGATGCCGGCATCATGCGCCATGTAGATCGGCGCCAGCGCGGTGCCCCAATCCACCGTCGCGAGCCAGCCGGCATTGCAATGCGTCAGGATGTTCACGCGCGGTTTGCGCGCGGCGATGTCCGCGATCAGCGGCAGGCCGTTGCGGCCGATGGCCTCGCAGGTGGTGGCGTCGTCATCGGCGATGGCGGCGGCCTCGGCGTAGGCGGCGGCTTCGCGCGCGGCGGGCGGCAGGTTCCGCAGCGCGGCGAGCATCCGGTCGATCGCCCAGCGCAGGTTGATCGCGGTCGGGCGGGTTTCCGCCAGCATGGCGCAGACGGATTCCAGCGCCGCCGGATCGCGCCGCATCGCCAACGCCACGCCATAGGCCGCCGTCGCGCCGATCAGCGGCGCGCCGCGCGTCTGCATGGAGCGGATGGCGTGCGCCACCTGGTCCTCATCGACCAGCCGGAGCCATTCCACCGCCCAGGGCAGCCGCGTCTGGTCGAGGATGCGGACAGACCAGCCGTCATCTGCATCCACCCGCACGCTGCGGTGCCAGGCCCCGTCGATCCTCATGCCTGTCTCCGTCGTTCAAGAATGCCCGGCAGCGTCCCGCGCCGCGGTGGCGTCGCCGGGCAGCGGCCGGACTCCGGGTGCGCCGGGTCGCGCATCCGCGCACCGCGCCTCAGCCCACCCATCGCACGGGGCCGGGATACTGCGCCAACGCGCGATCCGCCGTCAGCAGGGTCGCGCCCTCGGTCTCGGCCTGGGCCAGCAGGATGCGGTCGAAGGGGTCGCGATGCAGCGGCGGCAGGCGCATCAGCGCGACCGCATGCTCGGCGGTGATGGGCAGTTCGCGATACCCCGCCGCCATCAACCCGCCGCGCAACACCCGCGCATCCAGCGTGAAGTCGGCGCGGCCGAGCGCCGCCTTCACCACCACCTCCCAGATCGAGGCCGCGCTGAACAGCAGATCATGGGCGGGGTCCTCGATCAGCGCGCGGGCGGCGGGCGTCAGCCGCGCATCATCCAGCGCCGCCCACAGCAGCAGATGCGTATCCAGCAGCAGCAGGCTCACGCGCCGTCGAACTGCCGTTCGATGTCGTGCTGGCCCATGGTGTCGAAATCGGCCGGCACCGCGAAGGCGCCGGCGAGGAAGCCGATGCGCTTCGCCGGCACGTCGGATGCCGACAGTGGCACCAGCTTCGCCACCGGCTTGCCGGCCCGCGCGATGACCACGCTCTCCCCTTCCCCGACCCGGTCCACCAGGCGGGAGAACTGCGTCTTGGCGTCATGGATGTTGAGGGCGGTCATGGCGGATAAAATAAAGGACTAAGTCCAGTTAGTCCACTCAAATCCACTCAAATTCGTTGGTGCAACGCACAGACCAGCGTGAACAGCCGCCGCGCCGTCTCGAAATCCACCGCGATGCGACCCTCCAGCCGCGCCTGGAGCAGCTCCGCGCCTTCGTTGTGCAGTCCGCGCCGGCCCATGTCGATCGCCTGAACGCGCGACTCCGGGCCGGATTCCGCCACCGCCTGCTCATGCGCCTCGACCACCATGTGGTAGTCCTTGATGAGGCGCCGGAACGGCCCAAGCGCCAGCGCCAGCACATGCAACGGCCGGTTGTCGACATCGCGGATGTCGAGCACCAGCCGCCCCTCCCGCACCGACACCGCCAGCGCATAGGGGCCCGGCGGCAGGTTCGCGGGGTCGAAGCGGTTGCCGGTCAGCAGGTCGGCAATCGCCTGGCGCCGGTCCGCCTCGGCATAGACCGAAGGCGCCGGAGGCTCCTCGGGCAGCTCGATGCGGACCAGGCGTTGTTCAGGCATCGGCGGCCGGCCTGGCGGCGATGGTCGGCGCGGGGATCGGCGGCCCCTGGTCCTCGCCGGTCAGGCCCAGGCGCATCATCCAGGCCACGACCATGCCCTTCACCGGGCGCAGCATCGCCATGCAGACGATGGCGAACAGCGGCAGCCAGATCGCCATATGCACCCACATCTCCGGCCGCCACGCCTTCTCGACCAGGAAGACGCCCGGCACCAGCACGTGGCCGACGATCAGGATGGTGAAATAGGGCGGCGCGTCATCGGCACGGATGCGCCCGAGCTGCGTGTGGCAGTGCGAACACTCATCCGCCAGCCGCAGGTAGCCGTTGAACAGCTTGCCCTGCCCGCAGGCCGGGCAGCGGAACATCGCGCCGCGCGCCAGCGCCACGCCGATCGGCGGGTGAGCCACGGCCTGCACGGGGGCGTCCCGCGCCGGGTCCCAATTCATAGGCGTTCCTTTCGCGGGCACTCTGCGGCGCCCATTGTGCGACGCAGCATTGTCGGCGCTCCGGCCGACGAATTCAAGCATTCCCCACAAGCACGGGCTTGAACAGGGCGCAGTCCCGGCGCGAGGATGGCGCATGGTCGAACGCATCCTCGTCATCAACCCGAACTCCAGCCTGTCCTGCACCGAAGGCATCGCCGCCGCCATCGAGCCCTTCGCGGCCCCCGGCCTGCCGCGCCTGGACGTCACGCGCCTGCCCGAAAGCCCCGGCGCCATCGTGACCTGGCGCGACTGGTATGCGGTGGCCGAACCGCTCTGCCGCATGGTCGAATCCGAACCGGCCGACGCCTATGTGCTGGCCTGCGTGTCCGACCCGGGGCTGGAGGCGGTCCGCACCGTCACCGACAAGCCGGTGTTTGGCCCGCTGCGCTGCGCCGTGGCCGCGGCGATGATGCGCGGCGAGCGCTTCGGCATCATCGCCTTCACCGAGAAATCAAAGCCGCGCCAGCGCCGCGCCCTGCAATCCATGGGCGTGGACAGCCGGCTGGTCGGCACCATCCCGCTCAACCTCGACATGGAGGTGCTGACGGACCCGGTGGCCCCGCGCGCGCGCCTGGCCGATGCCGCGCGCGAACTGGTCGCCCTGGGCGCTGAGTCCGTCATCCTGGGCTGCGCCGGCATGGCCAGCCACCGCGCCTTCGCCGAGGATGTCTGCGGCGTGCCGGTCATCGAACCCTGCCAGGCTGCCGTCACCCAGGCATTGCTGGCGGTGGTCGCGGCGCGCGGCGGGCGAATGCGCCTCGCGGCGGAATGAGGGTGGGCGGCCGCTCGCATGATGCGGTACGGCGCGCTGTCACGCAGGCTTCGTCCCGCCCGGCAGCACGCCGCGCCATGATGGCCTCCATGCGCCTGCCCGCCCTGCTCGTCCTCGTACTGCTGCCGTCCCTCACGGCCGCCGCCCCGCCCGACCCGATGGAAGACCCCGCCGCCATCGAGGCCGTGCGCCTGCAAGCGACCGGCCGCTACGACCTGTCCGTCCCGCTGCTGGAATCCGTGCTGGCGCGCCTGCCGGGCGACCCGGACGTGCTGACCTACCTGGCGCTCGCGCTCCGCAGCAGCGGCCGCCATGCCGAGGCCGAGGCGCGCTACGACCAGGCCCTGGCGCGCGACCAACGGCACCTTCCGGCCATCGCCTACCAGGGTGTGCTGTTCCTCGAGACCGGGCGGCGCGACCGGGCCGAGGCGAATCTCCGCCGCCTGGAAATGCTCTGCCCGACCGGCTGCCCGGCGCGCGACGAACTGGCGCGCGAGGTCGCCGCGCGCCGCTGACCGGTCCCGTTCCAGCGCCGGCACCAGCTGGGCCACGCGACGGGACCACGCGCGGAGACGACGCGGCGGACGCGCCGCGCCAGAGCGCGCGACGGCGCCGCAGAGGGGCGCGGCCGCTATGCCGTTCCGCCGGGCTGCTGCGCCCATCAGCGTGCCGGTTCCGCACGTCGTCAGCTCCACCGGGCGGGCCGACACGCGGCGCGCCGCCGCCGCCCCGTCACGGTCCTGCCGCGACGCAGCGGTTGCACCCGCGCATCGTTTTGCCTATGTCTCGCGTAGGCTAACCTCGAATGGAAAGGAGTGCCGGATGACGACCTACGTGCCGCCCGACACTCCGCGTCAGCGCCTCCAGGCCTAGACGCCTCCGCGCCCGGCCTTGCGGCCCGGCGATGCCTTTTTCCCTTCCGAAGCGAGACGCGGCGCCACGCCGCGTGGAGCCCCATGACCGAATCAACCTCGCTCCGCGCGGGCCCGTTCCGCGCCACCTTCCGTTTCGTGCTGTCCCGCTGGCGGCGGGAGGGCGCCGCCGCGCCGCTTTCGGCCGGGCTGATGCTGCTCGCCGTGCTGTGCGACGTGGCGATGCCGCTGCTCGCCGGCCGGCTGACCGATGCCGTCATTGCCGATGCGCCGGGCGCGATCGTCACGGCGGCCTGGCTGCTCGCGGGCATGGTCGCGCTGGGCGCGGCCATGGCGATGCTGCGCTTCGGCGCCATCCATGCGGTGATCCGCCTGACGCTGGGCAACATGACGAGCCTCGCCCAGGACAGCTTCGCGCGCGTCCAGCGCCTGTCCGCCGACTGGCACGCCGGCACCTTCGCGGGCTCCACCGTGCGGAAGATCTCGCGCGGGATGTGGGCGCTCGACCTGCTGAACGACACGGTGCTGATCGCGTTGCTGCCCTCCGTCGCGGTGCTGCTGGCGGCGGCGGCGATGCTGGCGACGCTGTCGCCCTGGCTGGGGCTGGTGGTGCTGGCGGGCGCGCTCGGCCACCTGGCGCTGACGGCGGCGCTGTCGGTGCTGTGGGTGGCGCCGGCCTCGCGCCTGTCCAATGGCTGGGACAGCCGGCTGGGTGGCGCGCTGGCGGATTCCATTGGTGCGAACGCCGTGGTGAAGTCCTTCGCCGCCGAGGCGCGCGAGGACACCCTGCTGGCGAAGCTGCTGGCCCGCTGGCGCGGCCGCACGCAGCGCGCCTGGGGCCGCGGCACCGCGGCGAACCTCATGCAGGATGGCGCGCTGCTGGTGCTGCGCGGGGCGGTGATCGGCGCCGCGCTGCTGCTGTGGCACCTCGGCCTCGCCAGCCCCGGCGACGTCGTGGCGGCGCTGACCATGTACCTGGTGGTCCAGGGCTACCTGCGCGACATCGGCTACCACATCAGCAACCTCCAGCGCAGCGTGAACGAGCTGGAGGACGCCGTGGCGCTGGAAGCCACCCGCCCCGCCATCACCGACGCCCCCGCCGCGCCGGCGCTGCGCGTGAGCGAAGGCCGCATCGCCTTCGAACACGTCGGCTTCCGCTATGGCGGCCACACCACGCCGCTGTATCGCGACCTCGATATCCGCATCGCCGGTGGCGAGCGCATCGGCCTGGTCGGCCACTCCGGTTCCGGCAAGTCCACACTGGTGAAGCTGCTGCAACGGCTGCACGACCCGACCGAGGGCCGCATCGCCATCGACGGCCAGGACATCGCCGCCGTGACGCAGTCCAGCCTGAGGCAGTCCATCGCGCTGGTCGCGCAGGAACCCGTGCTGTTCCACCGGTCGATCGCCGAGAACATCGCCTATGGCCGCCCCGGCGCGACCGAGGCCGAGATCGCCCGCGCCGCCGAACTGGCCCATGCGGAGGGCTTCATCGCCCGCCTGCCGCGCGGGATGAACACGCTGGTGGGCGAACGCGGCGTGAAGCTGTCGGGTGGCGAGCGCCAGCGCGTGGCCCTGGCTCGCGCCTTCCTGGCCGATGCGCCGATCCTGGTGCTTGACGAGGCGACGGCGGCGCTCGATTCCGAAAGCGAGGCGATGATCCAGGACGCCATGGCGCGGCTGCTGGCCGGGCGCACGGCGTTGGTCATCGCACACCGGCTGTCCACCGTGCGCGCCATGGACCGCATCCTGGTCTTCGACCGCGGGCGCGTGGCCGAGGAAGGCACCCACGCCACGCTGCTGGCGCGCGAGGGCGGGATCTATGCCGGGCTGTTCCGCCGCCAGGCGATGGGGCTGGCCGAGGCGGCGTGACGCGGCGCGGTCAGCGGAACGGGATACCGATCTGCGGGGCGGTCTGCGGCGCGTCGCCGCCGCCGATCTCGAGGTCCGTGCCGGGGGTGGGCTCGCCCGTGGGCAGGACGGGGCCGCGCGCGCGGTCGCGCTGGGCATCCTGCTGCAAGGCGCTGTCGAGCCGGCGGGCGGCGCGTTCCTCGGGCGTGCCGGCGGCGGCCGGGGTGGGCGCGGCCGGGACATAGGTCACGGGGATGGGCGCGCGCTGGGCGCAGGCGCCGGAGAGCAGCAGGGCGGTCAGCAGGAGGCGGCGCATGGGGCGTTGGATTCTCGCGGTCATGGCGGGACCGTAGCGCCTGGCGGGCGCCGGCGGAATCGGCGAAGTGGCGGGGCGGGTAGCCGACCCCCGCCCCGTCAGCCCGCCGCGCCGTGCGCCAGCACGAAATGCTCGGCAAACGGCCCGCCCGCGAAGTCGACCCGGCTCCCCTCCCCCTCGCGCAGCCGCAGCCCGGGCAGCAGCAGGATCTGGCGGATCGTCTCCGGGATGATGGCATAGGCCACGAACTGGCCGAGGCACTCATGCGGACCGAAGCCGGTATGCAGGTAGGCGGTCCGCCGCCTTTCGCGGAACGCATCCGGTTCGGGAAACACGCCCGGATCGAACATCGCGGAACCGATCCCGGCCGCGATGCGCGTGCCGGCCGGCACCGCCATCTCATACGGCGTGCCCGGTCCGAGCACGGCATCGGTGGCCGCGGTGCGGATGACGAAGGTCGTCATCGGGTTGAAGCGCAGCGCCTCCCACACGATCGCGTCGAGCACCGCTTCCTCGTTGCCCCGCGCGGCGCGCAGCGCGCGGGCCGCGACGTCGGGGCGCAGCAGGATCTGCTCGGTCGCGTTCACGATCGCCTGCGACGACGTCTCGATCGCGCCGACCAGCAGACCGCAGATGTTGCTCACCACCTGCTCGGGGTCGAGGCCCGACAGCCCGCCGGCGGTCAGCCGCAGCAGCCGCGACACCGTGTCCTCGCCCGCCGCCTGCGCCCAGGGCTGGCGCGTGGCCAGGAAGTCGCGCACCCAGGCGCGCATCTCGGCACCCGCCTGCACGCAGGCATCGTGCCGCGCCTTCACGTTGGCCAGGTTGTGGAACATGTCCGCCTGGCTGGCCCAGGACCAGCGCAGCATCGCCGCATCATCCGGCCCGGGAAACCCGAAGCACTGCTGCACCACGCGCAGCGGCACCAGGCGCGAGACCGCATGCACCACATCGACCGTCGGCGGCGCGGTGGCGGCCAGCGCCTGCGCCGCCACCGCCGCGGCCAGCGCGCGGATGCCCGGCACGTCGTCCCAGCGCATCAGCGCGCGCATCACGGACTTGTCGCGCCAATTCTCCTCCGCCCCGTCGCGCCCGAGCATGTAGGGCCCGACCGACGGGTCCATCATCGGCGCATAGGTGACGCGGAAGGTCTCGTTGCGCGACAGCACGTCCACCACGTCGGTCCAGCGGCTGACCACGGTGAAGATGGGCAGCGGCAGCACCGGCCGGTCGGCGCGCAGTTCGGCGAACAGCGCGCGCCAATCCGCCCGCAGCCGCTGCATGAACAGGCCCGCCCGCGCCGGGTCGTTGGGCGGCAGGGCATCGAGGGCGGCGAGGAAGCTCATGCGATCCCCCTTCGTGTCGCGGCGCGCCGGCGTTCAGAAGATGCGGCTCAGAAGACGGGCGCGGTGGGCGGGCTGCGCGGGTCCTGCGGCGCCATGTTCAGCTCGTAGCTGAGCGGGCGGGTGGTGATGAGGCGGAACCGGTCGCCGACGATCTGCAGCGAGAACAGCCCGGCGGCCGCGCCATTCGGCGGCACGCAGGCCGGCGTCTCGCCGACGCGCCGCGCGCGCGTGTCGATGGTGCGGAAGCGGCCGTTCTGCCAGTCGAAATTGTCCTTGGTCATCCGCGCGGTGGCGGGCGCGCGGGGGCCATTGGCCTGGTTGTCCCGCACGCACAGGCCGCGATTGCCGACGCGGCGCGACGTCACGTCGTCGTAGCGGCAGGAGCCGTCCGGCGAGCGCGCCCACATCTTGTGGTAGTAGTGGAAGACACCGGCCTCATACCGGATGAAGGCGATGGCGAGGCACTGGTAGTGGCCGAGGACGCGGCGCGAGCGCGCATCGACGTTGCGGACCTCGCCGAAATAGACCGGGTCGCCGCTGTCGGTCGCCCAGAAGCGCAGGCGCGCGGCGATGGCGTCGGGGTCGGTGATGGTTTCGGTCTGTGGCGTCGGGGTGGCGGGTCCGCGTTCGGGCTGCGCCTGCGCGGCGAGCGCGATGCCGAATGCGGCCAGGGTGACGAGTGTTGCCCTCAGCATGTGCGTGCTCCTGGGTGGGAAGCGGCGTGCGCGGCACTTGGTTCGAGGGTGTAGCATGGCTACGGGATGGGGTGGGGGATGCGATACGGATCACAGTGACGGGCCGGGGCGCGGCGGGACCCTTCCGTCGCGCGGATGGAGGCCGCTGTATCGACATTGTTGACACGACCCGTGCGACCGCCCGTTTGGGCATCCCACAGGCAGGCCGAGGCCATCATGCGCGTCGTCGTCAGGAGGTGGGGCAACAGCGCCGCCGTCCGCATCCCGTCCTCGGTCATGGCCGCAGCACGGCTCTCGCTCGGCCAGCCGGTCGAGGTGCGCGAGGAGGACGGGCGCATCATCATCGAGCCGGTGCGGTCGACCGCTACGACCTGGTCGCGCTTGTCGAGGCGATCACCGACGACAACCGCCATGACAGCGTGCAGACCGGCGCGAAGGGGGGCGGCGAGGCCTGGTGAGCGGCGCGCGCTTCGTCTGCGACGCCGGCGACATCGTCTGGCTGGAATTCGACCCGCAGGCGGGGCACGAGCAGGCGGGGCGAAGGCCGGCGCTGGTGCTGAGCCCGGCGGCCTATAACGGCAAGACCGGGCTGATGGTGTGCTGCCCGCTGACGACGCGGGTGAAGGGGTATCCGTTCGAGGTCGCGATTGCCGGGACGCCGGCGAGCGTGGTGCTGGCGGACCAGGTGAAGAGCCTGGATTGGCGGGCGCGACGGGCGACGCGGAAGGGGCGGGTGACGGCGTCGGAGTTGGAGGAGGTCAGGGGGAAGTTGCTGGTGTTGGTGGGTTGAATTGTGCGAACCGCGCGCGATGCGGCGCGAACTTGGAAGCGATATGATGGCATATCACTCGTCATCGTCATCTATCCACGGGAGCACTTCACGAATGCGGTCCCGAAAAGGATAAGGTCGATCAATGTCGCGTTCCGCGTTGTGTGCAACCGACAGCGTGAACCTCTTCTTTTCGCCGCTGGAGATGGCCCGACAAGCGGCAAGAAAGCTGTCCGCGGTCCCATGCTGAAGGACAAATTCCACGTCGTCGATCTGACAAAACGGAACTTCTCGCCGATCCGCTGCTTCGATGTCTCCCTCGGCGTCTGCTAGGATGTTCGCTTTCGCGAAGACTTGCGCGCTCTGATGATGCGCCAATTCCAGCCAACTGTCGGCGGTAATGATCGCCGCTTGACAATCTGCAGTCACGCGTAAATCACCGGTCAGGCCGCGCCTCTGGTGAGCAAAGAAACGCCAAATCTGAAATATGCCCTTGGCAAGCTCATCGAACCCTCTTGACGCCGCAGTTACAGGATCGTCCGCGTATCGCGCGTCAAAACGCATGTGTGTCGCCTTGCACTCGACCACCGCAACAAGGCCGTCCTTACCTGACACCAGGACGTCGGGCGTACGATAACGAGTCTTTTTGGGTCCGTATTCTATCTCTTGCGCAACGCTGTAAGGGGCCATCATCGCTTGGAGATACGCACTAACGTAGACTTCAAAGCGCCGGCCGATATCGGACCAGATGCCCGGGCCGCCCTTAACAACGTCATGGTAGAGTCCCGAAGTGCATCGGAGCATGATGAGGTCAGGGATAGGCGCACGTAGCCTTTCACCGCAGTCTCCGAACGCGATGATGGGAAAGTCCCGAAGGATGCTGCGATTGTAAGCGGTGTGCCGCCAAGGCTGCCGGATCTTTGCGGCGCATTCGCGGGCTTGAGCGTGTGGCACCGCAAATTTTGCGAGCGCAGCCTCGCGCATACCGGGTGAAATGCCAATTACGCTGAGATCGCGCGCGCGGTCGACGTAGTCATTTCCCAATAGCGCGCCCTGAAAAGTCATACCTACTTTCACTAAGTCTGACACCGAAATACCCGAGCTACTCTGAAAAAAATCGTTCGCGCTACCTTTGCCGTAAAGCAACATCGACCGGTAAAGCCGCGGAGCATTCAGGATTCCTCTCTGCCAGGGAAACTGGCGCTGAGCAATTCGCGACACTTCGTAAAACACGTCGTGATTCTCAAGGAAGATTTCATCCTCGGCGTTCTCGAGGTCGCTGAGAAGCAAATGGAGCGTCCGCAAGGTATTGAAGCGCGTCGGATCGAGGAAGCGGTACCGCCCGATCTCAAATCCTTGCCGCTTAGGAGTCGCGAGCAGCTCGTTAACGAGTGTCTCAAGCGACCAAAGTGGTATGTGAAACTTTGATCCTAGTTCCGTACCGACAGCTTCCAACGGCAGATCGGACACAGCTTTCAGCGCATTCGCGTTCCCGGACTGCACCGCAACTACCGCCGAAATCAATGAAATCATTGGCTCGTCGAAGCTTTGGGACAGATGTCGCCGAAGCCTCCTTCGACGCACGTCTCGGCCGAGCTTGCCCATACGCTCCTCGTCGTCGTCATCAAACGGCCCGGTGGTCGCCAACCTGCCACGGAGCGACGGCAATTGCGATCAGTCGACTACACCACCCGCCGCGACCACCCACGCATCCCAACGAAAGAAATCTTTCCTATTTTGAGGATTTATGCCACCCTCCCCCCATGCCCCACCCCACCCCCCTCACCGACCTCCAATTCCTCGCCCTCCTCCCCTACATCCTCCCGCGCTCCCCTGCCGGCCGCCAGATCGGCGACCTCCGCACCCGCATGGACGCCATATTCCTCGTGGCTTCCGGCACCGGCCCTTGGTGCGACCTGCCCGAGCGCTTCGGCCGCCCCGACACCGTCTCGCGCTACTTCCGCCGCCTCACCCGCGCCGGCCTCTGGGAAAAACTGCTGCGCGCCATCAAGGACCAAAGTCCCAACCACCCGCTGAACCAGATCGCGCCCATGATCTTCCGCGCCTGCCGCCGCGCCGCGCGCATCCTCGGCCTCGGCTTCATCGCGCTCGTCCGCCGCCTGCGCCTGCCCCAGGCCCTGCCTGGCCCGCCCGACAAGGTGGCCGATCCCGATTTGTCCGAAACCATGCGTCGCAGCGTCAGCCTGCCGCCGGTGGACTCCCTCTACGCCGCCCCGCCGGAGGTCACCCGCGCCCTGCTGCTCGCCCTGCGCCGCCTGCACAGGCGCGCCGGCGGGGTAAAGACCCTCCGCCGCGCCCTGCGCCTGGGCTGGTCATGACCCCCGCGGCGTCACTCCGTCGCGCGCTCGCGCGCGCTCTACTCAGCCGCCTGCCCCGGCGCCCACACCGCCGGCGGTTCGCTGCCCACCTGGTCGGTGATGCGCTGATACGCCTCCGGCCGCCGATGCTTCGCGAAGTTGAAGATCGTGCTGCGCCCCAGCTCGCACATGCCCAAATCCGCATCGGCGACGATCAGCTCATCCCCCCAGGACGTCGCCTGCGCCATGATCTCCCCTTGCGGGTTCACGATGATGGAATGGCCGAACAGCTCGTGCCCGTCCTCCGTCCCCGCCTTGGCGGTGGCAACAGCGAAGCAGGCATTCTGGTAGCAGCCCGCCTGGATGGTCAGGTGGGAATGGAACACCCGCAGGTGGTGGGCCTCGAACCCCCTGTTGTCCATGTTCAGCGACGGCGTGTTGTAGCCGAGCATCACCAGCTCGACCTGCTGCAACCCCATCACGCGCCAGGCTTCCGGCCAACGCCGGTCGTTGCAGATCATCATGCCGACATTCACGTCGTGGCCGGCAACCGGCGCGCGCACCACCGGGAAGCCGAGGTTCCCCACCTCGAAGAACCGCTTCTCCAGGTGCTGCACCGTGCGGATCGGGTCGTACTCGGCATGCCCGGGCAGGTGCACCTTGCGGTACTTCAGCATGATGTCGCCGCCCGGGCTGACGAAGGCCGCGGTGTTGTAGCGGTGCCCGTCCGGCGTCTTCTCCGCGTAGCCCAGGTGGAAGGCGATCCCGTATTTGCGCGCCGCCTCGAAGATCGGCGCGGTCTCGTTGGACGGCAGAGCGCTCTCGTACCAGTGGTCGGCGTTGGCGATGTCTTCCTCGTACCAGCGCGGGAAGAAGGTGGTCAGCGCCAGTTCGGGGAACACCACCACCTGCGCGCCCATGCGGTGCGCCTTCTCCATCAGCCGCACCATGCGCCCCACCGCGACATCGCGCCCCTCCGCCTTCTGGATGGGCCCCAACTGTGCGGCGGCGAGGACGAGCGAGCGGGTCATGGCGCGATCTCCGGCAGGGTGAAGCCCTTCATTACCGTGCCCCGGCCGGCCCGGCATAGGCTGCACGGGCGCATTCCGCGCCATGAGGGTCCGCATGGCGATCGAGTCCATCCTCCTGCCAGGTCAGCGCACCGGGCGGGCCACCTGGTGGTTCGGCATGCTGCTGCTGGCCGGCGGCGGCTGGCTGGCGGGCTTCCTGCTTTACGGCCTCCTCGGGGATCGCCTGTTCAACGACATCACCGGCCGTCTGGTCCTGCTGGGCGTGTCGCTGCTGCTGGTCTGGCTGGCCAGCATCGTCTCGGCGATGCGCTTCCGCGACCGCGACCTCGACCCCCTGCCGCGCGTGCTGCCGGTGGCGGCGGTGAACGTGGTGAAGGCCCTGCTCGACTCCGCCGGCGTGACCGGCGGCGCGCTGCACGAGGGTCCGCTCGACACGGTCTTCATGGTGGTCTTCGCCGGGATCGGGTTGTGGTACATCGTGGCGCTCGGCTTCATGGCCGGCACCGACGGGCCGAACAGCTACGGCGAGGACGCGGCCACCATGGCGGCGATGCGCGACTACGGCCGCGGCCCGGATGGCGGCGGCTGAGTTCAGCGCGGCTCGATGATCGCCGCGCCGTGCTTCATGCGCGCCCGCGCCGCCGCCGCAGCAACCGCTTCCTGCCAGGCTTCCAGCATCAGTTCGGACAGGTCGTTCGCCGCCGCCCGCGTGGTGGTGATGGCGATCGTCTCGCCACGATGCGTCACCACGCGGAAATGCCCGGTCTGTTCGTCCTGCACCACGTCGATCACGGCACCATCCCCAGTTCCCGCGCCTTGATCTGCAAGGCCAGCACCTTCGAATATATGCGGCATTGCGCCAGGCCGCCGGCATGAAACCACAGCCCGTCCTGCCCGGTCGGGCGCCACATGCCGGCGAGTTCGCCCTCGGTGTCGAAGCCCCACACCTGGCCCACACGGTCGGCCACCGCATCGCCCAGCAGCCGGCGCGCCGCAGCAAGCTGGCCCTCGTAGCCGGTGGCCAGCACCAGAAGCTCCGCCGGCACGACGGACCCATCCTTCATCCGCGCGCCCTCGGCCACGAAGCGGTCGATGTCGGCGAACTGCATCAGCCCGACCTTCCCATCGACGATCATTTGCGAACACCCGGCATCGAAGTAGTAGCCGCCGCCGCGTTCGGCATACATCAGTTGCCAGCCGGTGCCGTCGCGCCCGAAGTTCAGCTTGAAACCGCGCGCTTCCAGCCCCGCCAGCAAGTCGCGGTCGGCCTCGCGGTTCATCGCCACCATGCGCTGCGCGACGCGCCTGGTCACCGGGGAGGGAAAGGACGTCGCCAGCAGGTCCTTGTCCTCGAAGGCGATGTCCTCGTCGTACAGCGCATAGGGTGTCTGCGCTTCCTTCAGGCTGACCACCAGCGAGGGCCGGTTCTGGATGATGGTCACGCTGGCCGCGCCGGACACCGCCAAATCCTGCGCCGTGTCGTGCCCCGACGTCCCGGTGCCCAGCACCAGTGCGCGCTTGCCCGCCCAGTCGCGCCCGCTGCCCAGCGCGGAGGAATGCCGCACCGCGCCGGCGAAGTCGGCCAGCCCCGGCAGGTCGGGCATGACCGGCTTGGTGCTGACGCCGTTGGCCATGACGATGTGCCGAGGCCGCATCACGCGTGTCAGCCCATCTGCGCGCGTGAGCGTCACCTCCCAGCAGCGCGCCGCCTCGTCCCATCGCCCGCCGGTCAGGGTGGTCGAGGTCCAGACATTCAGCTCCATCGCCTCGGCGTAAAGTTCGAACCAATTCGCCAGCATGTCCTTCGGAATGAAGACCGGGAAGGACTTGGGAAACGGCATGTAGGGCAGGTGATTGACGCGCGTCTCATTGTGCAGCGTCAGCGCGTGGTAGCGGTTGCGCCAGGAATCGCCGATGCGCCGCTCGCGGTCCACCACCAGCGTATCGACGCCGAGCAAGCCCAGCCGCGCCGCCACCGACAGCCCGGCCTGCGCGGCACCGACCACCAGCACCGCCGGGTCGCGCGCTTCATAGGCGACAGCGCGCTTGCGGCGATCCAGCCAGTTCTCCCCGCCGAAATTGCGCTTCCAGTCGACGTCCTGCCAGCGCTTGCCCTCGGCCGGGTCCTCATGCCCGCGGATTTCGTCCAGCGAGGTCATCAGCGTCCAGGCGCGCGGCGCGCCGTCCTCGCTGACCAGGCGCACCACGCCGGTGCAGGGGCCGGTGGCGGTCTGGAAGGTGAAGATCGCCTCGATGCAGTCGGTGCCGGCGCGCCCGATGCGGCGCGGCGGCGTGCGCCCGGGCGCCAGCGCCAGGCCATGCGGGCGCGCCGCGGCCAGAGTCGGCGCCAGCCGCGTGGCGATCGCCTCGGCACCCGAGCAGGTGCGGATGTCCCAGGTGAAGGCCAGGATGTCGCGCCAATGGCACTCGCCCGCCAGCAGCGCGCCGATCGCCGCCGGCTGGCCGCTCCCGAGCGCCGCCTCGAAGTCGCCCAGCCATGCCTCGACCGTGGCGTGCAGCGATTGGCCGGTCAGGATGCCGTCCATGGTGCGTTCTCCTCCTCGACCCGTCTGCGGGGGTTGGGTCGAGTGTGCGGTCCGGCCCTGGCGAGGGCAAGACAACACGGGCGCGGCTGGGCCATCATGGCGCGGCATGGGGGAACCGCTGTCGCCGCTGTCGCTGCTGGGCATGGCCGTGGGCCTGTTCTACGCGGTGGGCGCGGCGCTGCTGCTGCGCGCGCTGGCGGCCGATGCGGTGATGGACCGCATGCTGGAGGGCCTGGGCGCAGCCACCGAAGCCGCGGACCGGACGCGACGGCGCTGGTGGATGCCCGGCGGCGCGCTGCTGCTGGCGGCGGGGCTGTCGCTGCTGCTGCTGTCGCGCTGGACGCCGCTGGCCTTCGCGCTGGCGGGCCTGTTGCAGGCGGCCTGGCTGCTGCGCTCCGGCAAAGCTGCGTCGGTCCGCAGCTTCCTGCTGTTCCTGCTGGCCGGCGCGCTGGTCTGGCGGCTCGACCGCGATGGGGCTTGGCGCGCCTGGGTCGAGCCGGCCGCGCTGGAACTTCTGCTGCTGGCGTGCGTCGTCGCGGCGGTCAGCGCGGTGCTGCTGCGCCACGCCGCCTGGCGGCCGGCGGCGCTGCCCTTCGCGCCACGCCCGCAGGTACCGCGGCTGCGGCTGGCGCCGGGCTTCCGCATCGCCCCGCTGCGCGACGCGGACACCGACGCGCCGGTGGACCCGGCCGCGCTTGGGCTCGACAGCACGCTGGCGGCGCGCATCGCCACTTGGGATGCCGGCTACCAGGCGTGCTTCGACGACCACGCGCCCGACCGGCCACACTTCCCCGACCTCGTCGCCGAACGGGATTGGTTCACGCAGGGCTGCGCCATCGCCGCCGACATCCAGATGGGGTGCGACGCGGTGCTGTACATCGAGCTGTCGCGCCTCGATGCGCTGTTGGGCGATGCGCCCGACGACGCGGTCGCCCTGGCGTCGCGCTGCGGCGTGGCGGAAATCCGCGAGGCCGTGCAGCGCCTGGAGATCGTGGCGCTGGAAGCCGACCAGGCGACGGACCACGCCGCGCGCGACGCCATCGAACAGGAACGCCGCTTCCTCGCGCTGATGCTGGCGCATGTCGCGCCGCGCTATGCGCCGGAGGTGCCGCCGGGCCTGGCGGCATCCCCGGAGGAGATCAGCGCGTGGCAATCGCCGCGCGGGTGAGCTCCTCAGGCCGGCGGCAGCGCGCCGACCTGGTCGATGATCGGCCGGTACCATTGCGGGCGGCGATGGGCGGCGAAGTTGAACATCTTCTCCTTGCCCTGGCGGCAGGCGTCGAAGTCGACATCGGCGACGATGACCTCGTCGCCCACCGTCTTCGCCTGCGCCACCACCAGCCCGTTCGGGTCGATGATGCACGACCCGCCGATCAGGCCCGACCCGTCCTCGTCGCCGGCCTTGGCGACACTCACCGCCCAGGACGCGTTCATGTAGGCATTGGCCTGCACCGCCATGGTGGAATGGAAGGTGCGAAGCTCGGCGCTTTCCGTGGTGCCGCCCATCGGGTCGTAGGCGGCGGAGTTGTAACCGACCAGCATGAGTTCCATGCCCTGCAAGCCATAGACTCGCCAGCCCTCGGGCCAGCGGCGGTCGTTGCAGATCAGCATGCCCAGCACCGGGCGGCCCCAGGCATCCGGGCCACGGAAGGCGGGGAAGCCCATGTCGCCATATTCGAAGTAGCGCTTCTCGAGCTGCTGGAAGCGATCCCCCACGCGCGGTTCCACCGTGCCGGGCAGATGGATCTTTCGATATTTGCCGAGCACCGCGCCGTCCGGTCCCGTGGTGATGGCGGTGTTGAAGCGCTGGCCCGCGGGCGTGAGTTCCGCGTAGCCGACATACATCCCGACGCCGAGGTCTCGCGCACGATCGAACAGCGCCTGGGTCTGCGGCCCGGGCAGCTCGCGTTCGAAGTAGGTGTCGAGCTCCTGCGTGGTCTCGATCAGCCAGCGCGGGAAGAAGGTGGTGAAGGGCAGTTCGGGAAACACCACCAGCTTGGCGCCCTGCGCGGCGGCGTCCTCCAGCAGCGCGATCATGCGCGACAGGATCGCCGCGCGGCTGTCGGATTTCTGGTTGCCGCCCATCTGGGCGCCGGCGATACGAAGGACGCGTGAACTCAAGGTTGCCGTCTCCTGGCGATGAAGCGAAGGGCAAGATAGGCGCCCACGGCGACCGCGACGGCAAGGCCGGCGACGCCGATCCAATCACCCGCATCGGCTGGCCACGGGCCGGTCACCAGCCTGGCGATGACGGCACCGATGCCGCCGGCGATGCAGATGGGGAGCGGCGAAGCCTGGGCCATGGCGCGGTCTCCGGGTCGGGCTGTCATGGTCGTCCAGCGACGTGCACAGCGCAATATCGCGGGGCCGGCTCGCAACCCCATGCCGATGCGTGCGTTATGGCGCCCGACCCGGACGGAACAATCCGCACATGACAGCCCAGCGAACGCCATCCACCCGCGCAGCCCGCGCGCTGGATGCGACCAACTTCACCCTGGCGGATGTGCGCGACGGGCTCGGCCCGTATCTCGGCATCTGGCTGATCGTGGTCCATGGCTGGGATGCCGGCGCGGTCGGCGCGGTGGTGGGTGCCGCGGGCATCGCCGGGCTGCTGGCCAAGGCGCCGGCGGGGATGCTGGTGGATGCGCTGCCCGACAAGCGCGCGATGCTGATGGTCGCGACCATCGCCGTGACGCTGTCATGCATGCTGGTGGTGATCTCGCCGGCCTGGGGCGTGGTGCTGGCCTCGCAGATCCTGGCGGGGGTGGCGGCGGCGGTGATCGCGCCGGCCATCGCATCATTGACGCTGGGGCTGGTCGGGCCGGGCGGGTTCTCGCGCCGCATGGGGCGCAACGAGGCCTTCAACCACGGCGGCAATGCCGCCACCGCCGCGGCCGCGGGCATCGCCGCCTTCTGGGTCGGGCCGGTCGCGGTGTTCGTCATCCTGGGCGTGATGGCCTTCGCGGCGCTGATCGCGACCGCCTTCGTGCCGCCGCGCGAGATCGACCCGCGCCTGGCGCGCGGCCTGGGCGAGGATGAGGGCGCGCCGGGCAGCTGGCGCGTGCTGCTGTCGCACCGCCCGCTGCTGGTGCTGGCGGTGTCGGTCGCGGTGTTCCACTTCGCCAATGCGCCGATGCTGCCGCTGGTCGGCCAGGTGATGGCGATCGCCGACCCGACCATGGGGACCGTGCTGATGAGTGCCTGCATCGTCGCCGCCCAGGTGGTGATGATCGGCACGTCGTGGCTGGCGGGCGCGCGGGCCGATGCCTGGGGGCGCCGCGCGATCTTTCTTGTGGGCTTCGCGATCCTGCCGCTGCGCGGGGTTCTCTATACCGTGTGGGACGAGCCGTTCTGGCTGGTGGGCGTGCAGTTGCTCGATGGCATCGGCGCGGGGGTGTATGGCGTGCTGCTGCCGCTGATGGTGGCGGACCTCACGCGCGGGTCGGGGCATTTCGGCGCGACGCTGGGCGTGATGGCAGTGGCGCATGGGCTGGGCGCGGCGCTGGGCAATACGGTGGCGGGGCAGGTCGCGCAGCATGGCGGCTACGACGCGGCTTTCCTGATGCTGGCCGGCGTGGCGGCCGCCGGCGCGGTGTTCTTCGCGGTGGCGATGCGCGAGACGCGCGGGGCGGAACCCCTGCCCGCGCCCGGCTAGAGCGCATGCCGTTCGCAAGGGCTCACGTCATGCGCTCCAGCCCTTTTGTCTTTGCGAGCATCTTTGCCCGTTCAAACGATTCCGTTTGAGCAGGTGATGCTCTAACGCCAGAGGTCGCGCACATCCTGCAGCGTGCCGCCGAAGGCGCGCCACACCAGCACGGAGCCCAGGCAGAAGCCGCTGCCGGCGACCAGGCCGGGCAGGCCCTCGCGCAGGCCGGCCTGGTGGGCGAGGCTCGCGCCCAGCAGGCCGAGCAGCAGGCCCGCGCCGATCGCCATGGCGGCCTGGCCGAAGCCGGGCTTCACGCGCGGCGGCGGCGCGGCCGGGCCGGTGCGCGAGGGCCGCGGCGGGCGCTTCACCCAGTGGCGCGGTGGGCGCCGATCATTAGCGCGCGTCACGGCGACCATTCCGCAGGCCATGCCGTATTGCGGCATGCGCACCGCGGCTTGCTCACGGCACCAACGCGAACATGCGTCTCACGCTCTCGACCCGCTCCTGTCGTATGTGCATGCCAAGCCATCCTGCCGCGCGCTGTACATCGGGACGCTACAGCGGGGATCGGCGACGCGGAAGTCAGACTGCTTGACGGAAGGAAAATTTTCCGGCACCTTCGACAGGCCACCAGTCGAACTGCGTCCATTGTCTCGACCGATCCCGAAACACGGTCCTTTCCGCCGAAGCCTGGGTGCGATCTGGCGCTGGTCCCTACGTGCCATCCTGCTGGTGGGCGTGGCAAACTTGGGCGCGGATATCTGGGGCTGGTACGATAGCTCGTTCGCCGACGGCGACCGCAAATACTTCCGCCAGGCGGAGCGCCCGGACGACATCGACTATGGCTTCGCCGAACTCAGCATCGTGAACGAGACCGGGCGCGACTACCAGATCGACGACCTTGGCGTCGAAGGCTGGAACTGGCACCCGCGTGAACCGGCACGGTCGCGCATCCTGGCGCGCGCCGGGCAGCCGGGCTCCTCGATGGACGTTCAAACCTACCTGCTGCGCCTGCACAGCGCCGGCCATCTCCGGCTGCGCGACGGCCCGGATGGGCAGGTGCGGCGCATCGACTTCGAGGTTGACCGGCGTCGACCCACATCATGCCACGTCGAACTCCGCATCCGGGAGGATGGCGAGACTGTGTCCGCGTGCCGCCCGATGCGGCGCGTAGGGCCGTCCTTCCCCTGGCTTCTCGGGCCAGCCGACTACTGAACGCGGCGCCCGCCATGGGCGCACACCCTATCCCGCAACCTGGAGAACACGATGCCCGATCCCGGCACAGGCGCCGAGGACCGGCGCGCAATCGCGCGCGCGTCCTGGCTTGAGTCGCCGCTCATGAATGTCCTGGCGATCGCCGTTGCCACGACCGAAGCGAAGGCCTCCTACCTGCCAGGGCGGGTCAACGGCCCGGCCGATGCCTACCGGCACATCGTGTGGGTTGGGGAAATGACCCGTCGCTTCGGTCCTGGCAGCGCCGGCAGCCTTGCGGAGCTTCATGAATTTCAGGGGCAGGTCAGCGCCGCCCGGCGCGAACTCACGAGCGGCGGAGGAGATCCGATCAACGATGCCGCTGCGACCGCGATGGATCGCCGCAACAACCTGCTCGGCGTGAGCATCGGCGAGCGGGCGCGCACCTTCGACGACGTGCTGCGCCTGGCGCGGGAGGCTATCGACCGCAGCCCGGTGGACGGGTCAGGCGGGCTGATCGGCGCGGTGTGGCAACCCAGGGATCGCTGGGTCGCCAACCCGTCGCCGGATCAGTCGCGCTGGAATTGGCCACGCCCGGATTGGAGGCGCGTGCCGCGGCAGCATGTTGATGCATACCTTCTAGGCGGCGAGGCGTATCGTCGAAGCGCCGACCACCGTGCGCTCGCCGCGGAGCGACGCGAGGCTCTCGCGGCGGAGCGACGCGCAGTCTGGACTCGAATGCTGGATGACGACGAGGCTGCCGGTGGCCCGGTCGACGTTCGCGCGCATGTGCGCGACGGACACCCGGTGCGGGCGCATACGCGATCAAGGCCGTAAAGAGCGCGCCGATCATTCTTCCCCGACATAGGTCCCGTTGTGCTGCCGCGGCACGAAGCGCCCGGCGCCGGGCTTCGCCAGCACCTGTGCCCCGTCCCAGATGCAGGCCCCGCGCAGATACGTCGCGGCCACGCGCGCCGAGACGCGCCGCCCGTCATAGGGCGACCAGCGCGCATCCGCGTCGTCGGTGATGTCCTTCGCGTCGAAGGTGAAGTCGCCGGTTTCCAGCACGACGAAGTCGGCGTCGGAGCCCACGCGGATCGCGCCCTTCTTCGGGAACAGGCCGTGGAACTTCGCCGGACGCTCGGCGCAGTATTGCGCCATCAGCGTCACGGGCATCGAGCGTTCGGTCAGCAGCGTGTACATCAGGGGCGCGAAGGACTGCATGCCCGTGAGGCCCGCGCCGACGGAGAAGATGTCGCCCTTGTAGACCTTGCGGTCATAGGGCCAGGGCGCGTGGTCGGTGGAGACATAGGCGATCTTGCCGGCCGCGAAGGCGTCCCACATGCGGTTCACCTCGTCCTGCGTGCGGAAGGGCGGGTTGCACTTGCCGAAGCCTTCGAGGCGGATGATGTCTTCCTCGGTCATGCACAGGTACTGGATGCAGGCCTCGCCCGATGCCTTGCCGCCCATCCTGCGGAACACCTCGGCGATCTCGAAGCCGCGCGCCAGGGATGAATGGGCGATGTGGACATGCGCGCCGGTCTCGAGGCCGATCTCGAAGATCTCCAGGTCGGCCATGGTCTCGCACAGCGGCGGGCGGGTGCGGCAGTGCCAGATCGGGCTGGTGTTCCCGGCGGCCTTCGCTTCCTCGGTCAGGCGGACCACGATCTCCTGGTCCTCGTTGTGGATCGCGACCATCAGGTTGGTCTTCGCGATCTCGCGGAAGGCGGCGACCATGGTCGGGTGGTCGATGCGCGGGAAGCGCACCGGGTCGTACTCATAGGTCGAGAGCTTGAAGGAACACACGCCGGCCTCGGCCATGCCGGCGATGGCGTCGATGCCGCCATCCTTCCGGATGGTGCCGTACAGCGCCATGTCGACATGCGACAGGCGGTTCACGTGTTCGATCTTCTCGGCGAGGATCGACGCATCGGTCACCGGGCGCGGCACGTCATAGGGCATGTCGACGCAGGTGGTCACACCGCCGGCGGCGGCGGTGCGCGACGCACCCTCGATGCCCGGCCAGCCGCGCGACGAAGCCGTGTGCATGTGGCCATCGACCAGGCCGGGCAGCACGTACTTGCCGGAGAAATCCGCGAAGTCCTTCGCCGGCGGGGACGGGCCCTCGCCGATCGCGGCGATGGTCTCGCCGCGGATCGCGACATAGCCGTCGCGCAGCACGCGGTCGGTCAGCACGATGTCGCCGCGGATCACGCGGTCGAAGGGGGTGGCGTCGGACATGCGGCGGGCTCCCGGTCACGAAGGGGTCGGAGGCTACCGCCGCGCGCGCGCCCTGCCCACCCCGCCCGGGATTGGACGACCACGCGCGACGGGCGCACAAAGCGCGGCGCAAGACCGCAGCCGCGCAGGAGGGCGGCCCCGGCATCCGGCCCGTCCGGGATGGCGCGGTTCAGGTGACCACAGTGAAGGAAACGAGAGCACACCCATGAACGACACCCCCGACATCAAGAAGGGCCTGGTCGGCGTCTATGCCGATGTCTCCACCGTCTCGAAGGTGATGCCCGAGACGAACTCCCTGACCTATCGCGGCTATCCGGTGCAGGATTTGTGCGAGAACGCGTCCTTTGACGAGACCGCCTACCTGCTCTGGCATGGCGAGTTGCCCAGCCAGGGGCAGCTCAATGCCTTCCGCACGCAGGAGAAGGCGAACCGCGCGCTGTCGCCGGCGCTGCTGCGCGTGCTGGGCGAGTTCCCGAAGGACGCCCACCCGATGGATGCGATCCGCACCGCGGTGTCGTTCATGGGGATGGAGGATCCGGAGTCGTCCGATATCTCGGACGCCGCGCAGCGGCGCAAGGCGATGCGGCTGCTGGCCAAGATCCCGACCGCGGTCGCCGCCGCCAACCGGCTGTCGAAGGGCCTGGCGCCGATCGCGCCCGACCAGGGCCTGCCCTTCTGCGAGAACTTCTTCCACATGGTGTTCGGGAAGGTTCCACAGCCCGAGGTCATCAAGGCCTTCGACGTCTCGATGATCCTGTATGCCGAGCACACCTTCAACGCATCGACCTACACCGCCCGGCTGGTGACGTCGTCCATGGCGGACATGCATGCCGCGATCACGGCGGCGATCGGCAGCCTCAAGGGCCCGCTGCATGGCGGGGCGAACGAAGCGGTCATGCACATGCTGAAGGAAATCCCCTCGCCGGAGGCGGCGGAAGCCTGGCTGAGGCAGCGCTTCGACCACAAGGCGCTGGTGATGGGCTTCGGCCACCGCGTCTACAAGACCGGTGATTCGCGCGTGCCCACCATGCGGAAGTATGCCGAGATCATGGCCGAGGTGGTGGGCGACCGGCGCTGGATGAACACCTCCAACGTGCTGGCGAAGGTCATGCTGGAGGAGAAGAACATCCACCCGAACCTCGATTTCCCGGCCGGGCCTGCCTACTACCTCATGGGCTTCGACATCCCGATCTTCACGCCGATCTTCGTGTGCTCGCGCATCACGGGCTGGGCGGCGCATGTGCTGGAGCAGGGTGCGGACAACCGGCTGATCCGCCCGCTGTCGCACTACACGGGTGAAGCGGAGCGCGCGGTGGTGCCGCTGGCGTCTCGCGGGTAGCGCGCGGTGCGCGACGGGGAATGCGGTGCATCGCGTGCCGCATTCCCGCCACATGGCGCGGCACGACACGACGCAGCTGCGCCGCATCGCGCGACGCGAAAAGCGCGACGCGCACGCAACACCGATCACACGCGATGACGACGACGCGCATTTTGCGCGCATGCGCGTGCGGATTCTGTTGACACACATATTGCGCGTGCAGATAGCGTGATGGGCGCGCGAATCACTTGCGCGATTCGTCGAATCGGTTCTGCACCACGCACCGCATGATGACCCTGTCGGCGACGTGCTGTGAAACCAACCGACGCATCGCAGGGTTGAAACGGCGCAGCAGGGAAGGACGGTCCATGGACCGCAGGCTCACGGGAAGGACGGCACGTAAAGCCACCCTTCCGGCACCGCGAGGCAGCGCAGCACCAGCGCCATGCCGCCGCGGCACAAAGGTCGGGGGCAGCGCGCGGCGGGGTCTATCCGCACGCGGCATCCGACCAGGCGCCTGCGCTTTGGTGCTCGCCGCACGGCCGCGACGACGCGCGACGGGATCCGCGCGCTGCACGTCCGCCCGCCCGCAACTGCTGTACCCCCCGGGGGCATCGCGCCGCTGCGCCGCGCCCCCTCCTCACCGGAACGCACGGAGATACCACCCGACATGACCGACATCATCGAGACCACCGACGCCGAGGCCGCGGCACCGCGCGCCCAGGCGATGGCGATGGCCGCCGCCAAGAAGAAGGCGCCCGCCAAGAAGAAGCCCGCCGCGAAGAAGCCCGCCGCGAAGAAGGCCGCTGCCAAGAAGCCGGCTGCCAAGAAGGCCGCGCCCAAGAAGGCCGCCGCCAAGAAGAAGCCGGCCGCCAAGAAGGCCGCGCCCAAGAAGGCCGCCGCCAAGAAGCCGGCTGCCAAGAAGGCCGCGCCCAAGAAGGCCGTCGCCAAGAAGAAGCCGGCCGCCAAGAAGGCCGCGCCCAAGAAGGCCGCTGCCAAGAAGCCGGCCGCCAAGAAGGCCGCGCCCAAGAAGGCCGCACCGAAGAGGGCCGCTGCCAAGAAGCCGGCCGCCAAGAAGGCCGCTCCGAAGAAGGCCGCGCCTGCTGCGAAGAAGCCGGTGGTGAAGAACTCCGCGCGTTCGGAAGCCGCGAAGAAGGCCGCCGTGACGCGCGCCGCCAAGCGCGCCGCCGCCGCGGCCGCCGCCGCCGCCCCGGCCCCCGAGACCGATACCTCGATGAGCTGACGAACCCGCCGATCCCGGCGTCGGGGCGCCGTCCGCGCAAGCGGGCGGCGCCCCTTTCGCGTTGAGGCCCCGCATGATCGTCGCGTCGCTGCCGCCCGACCAGAGACACCGCCTGGCACCGCTGCTGCAAGCCTATGCGGATGAGATGCGCGACACGCTCGCCGGCACGCGCCCGGCCCGCGGGGAGGCCGCCGCCGCGCTGCTCGCCGCCGATGCGCGCACCGAGATCCTGGCGGCGAGCGAGGGCGACGACATCTTCGCCTTCGCCATCTTCTTCGACCTGCCGGAGGTGGTGTTTGCGCGCCGCTGCGGTGCGCTGGACGACCTGTTCGTGCGCCCGGACAGCCGCGGGCGCGGCATCGCGCCTGCCATGATCGACGCGCTGTGCGCGCTCGGGCGCGAACGCGGCTGGTCGCATCTGCGCTGGATCGTGCCCGAGGCGGATCGCGGTGCCATCGCGCTGTATGAACGCATTGCAATGCGCGCCGATTGGCGATCCTACGTGATCCGGCTCGATCCCGAGGCGTCGCTGTAGCGCGTCAGCGCGCCTCGAAGGCATCCCCGTCGCGCAGCGCGGCCCCTTCGGCCGCGAGCTTCACCAGGTGCGCGAGCAGGCTGCGCGCCGCCGCCGGCACCAGGCGCTCATCCAGCGCCGGGCCATAGACCGCGCCGACCAGCTCGCGCGCAGTGGCGCGACGCGCCTTCCGCAGCGCGTCCAGCACCATCGCCTCGCGTTCGAGCCGATGCGCCGCCAGCGCCGCCATGAAGGGCTGCGGGTCGGGCAGCGGCGGGCCGTGGCCGGGCAGGAACAGCCGGTCGTCGCGCGCGCGCAGCTTCGCCAGCGACGCCATGTAGGCCGCCATGTCGCCATCGGGCGGGCTGACCACGGTGGTCGACCACGACATCACATGGTCGGCGCTGAACAGGATGCCGGTGCCCTCCAGCGCGAAGCACAGGTGGTTCGCGCAATGGCCCGGCGTATGGATGGCGCGCAGCGACCAGCCGCGCCCGGCGACATCGCCGCCATCGGGCACGGTGACGTCCGGGTGGAAGGAATGGTCGCCGCCCTCCCCGCCCTGGTCGGGCGGTGTCATGTGCGGGCCGAAGCCGAAGCTGGTCGCACCCGTCGCCTCGCGCAGCGCGGCCACGCCCGGCGAATGGTCGCGATGGGTGTGGGAGACGATGATGTGGGTGATGCGCTCGTCCTGCGTGGCCGCCAGGATGGCGCGCAGGTGGTCGGCATCCTCCGGCCCGGGGTCGATCACCGCGACGGACGGCCCCTCGCCCACGATCCAGGTATTCGTGCCGCGGAAGGTGAAGGGGCCGGGGTTGGGGCACAGCACGCGGCGCACGCCGGGGGCGACCTGCTGGACCGCGCCGGGCACCAGCGTGTCGTCCTTCAGGAACGGGATGGTCATGGCTTCCTCCGCTGGCGGGCGCGGGTGATCTCGCGGTGCAGGATGTACAGGCCCGAGGCGACGATCAGCGCCGCGCCGCCCAGCGTGCTCCAGCCCGGCGCATCCGAGAAGACCACCCAGCCGATCGCCACCGACCACAATATGGATGTGTAGGAATAGGGGCCGAGGGCCGAGACCTGCGCCGACGCATAGGCCTCGGTCAGCAGGATCTGCGCCACACCGCCGACCAGCCCGACCAGCACCAGCAGCACCAGTTCGAAGAAGGTCGGCGTGGTCCAGAAGAAGGGCAGCGCCACCAGGGTGAAGGCCGTCATCAGCAGCGACTGCCACAGCACGATGGTGGTCGAGGATTCGGTGGCCGACAGGGAGCGCACCAGCAGCGTGGTCGCCGCCGACCACACTCCCTGCGCGACCGCGACCGCCATGCCGATCGCCACCACCTGGTTCGGCCCGCCGCCCTGGAAGGCGCCATCGCCCAGCGCGATCACCATGATCCCCACGAAGCCGATCAGCACGGCGGACCAGCGATGGATGCCGACCTTCTCGCCCAGGAAGGGGATGGACAGGAGCGTCACGAACAGCGGCGTGGTGTAGGTCAGCGCGGTCTGCTCGGCCAGCGGCAGCACGGTCAGCGCATAGAAGGCGCAGCCCTGCGCCATGGTGCCGGTGAAGGCGCGCACCAGGTGGCCGGGCAGGCGCTTGGTGCGCAGCACCCCCCAGTCGCGCCCGCGCGCGGCGATCGCGAACATCACCGGCAGCGCGAAGGCGGAGCGGAAGAACATCGTCTCGACAAAGTGGATATTGTCGCTCAGGCCCTTGATGAGCGCCGACATGATGGTGAAGAGCGCCGTCGCGCCCAGCATCATCAGGGCGCCACGGCGGATGTCGTGGCGCAGCGGCACTAGAGCATCACCTGATCAAACAAAATCGTTCGAGCGGGCAAGGATGCTCGCAAAAACACATGGGTAGAGTGCATGACGTGAGCCCTTGCGAAAGGCATGCGCTCTAGCCGTCCCGCCGTTCCTGGGCGCGGCGCACCCTTTCGCGGTGCAGGTTGTACAGCCCGGCGATGATGACGATCACGGCACCCCCCACGGTCGTCCAGGCCGGTACCTCGGCCCAGATCAGGAAACCGAGGATGCCCCCGATCAGCAGCGGCGAATACTCATAAGGCGCGAGCGCCGAGACCGGGGCGAGGGCGAAGGCGCGCGCGAACAGGATATGCGCGATGGCATTGGCGATGCCGAAGAACACCAGCGCCAGGATAACCGGCGTGCCCGGCATGGCCGCCGGCGCCGGGAAGGCCGGCAGCAGCGCCAGCCCCATCGGGATATGCGCCACCATCAGCCAGAAGGCGATCGAGGCCGGGGTGTCGGTGGCCGAGAGCACGCGCGTCCAGATGCGCGTCACCGCCATGGCCACCACCGCCACCAGCAGGAAGGGTGTCTCGAACCGCCACAGGTCGCCGCCGGGCTGGAGCATGAACAGCACGCCGGCGAAGCCGACCAGGGTCGAGGTCCAGCGCCGCCAATAGACGCGTTCGCCCAGCATCGGGATGGCCAGCAGCGTCATCAGCAGCGGCGCGGCGGCGGCGATGGCATAGGAATCGACCAGCGCCATGCCCGACAGCCAGGCCCAGTACCAGGTGGCCGAGACGCCGCAATGCAGCACGCCGCGGATGGTCAGAAGCCGCACATTGCCCGGCGCGATGCCGACCCCGCGCGTGATCGCCAGCACCGCCAGTGCGCCGACCACCCCGCGCGCGATCATCGACACCGCGACGCCGACGTCCGGCAGCACCCATTTCACCGCGACATCGGCGCCGGTGATGACCAGGTAGGCCGACAGGATCAGCACGATGCCGCGCACCGATTCCGCCCCGGTCGGCACGGTCAGGCCGCGCACGCGCAGGCGCGGGGCGTCCGGCGGTTGCAGTCCGTCGCGCGGGGTCATGTGCGGCGCAGGAACAGGCGGTAGCCGCCCTGCTCCCCAACCAGGCGATAGCGCGACCAGGCCTCGGCGAAGGCCGGGTGGCGCGTGAAATAGGCCAGCAGGTCGAAGCGCCCGCCGCAGCCGCGCACATTGGTGTGGCGCGACACCAGCACGGCATCGGGCATGCGCGCCGCCAGGTCCGCGGCATAGGTGGCGAAGACCAGGGCCTCGGCGTCCGACATCGCGGCGGGCGCGCGATACGGCGCGGGGCCGGGCGGGCAGTCGCTATACAGGCCCTGCAAAAGCCAGGTGCTCATGAAGCGCGCGACCGGGCGCGCATCGGCATGCAGCATCGCGCCATGGGCGGGGAAGATGTCGGGACTGATGAGCAGGATGCGCGCGCCCATCGCCTCGCGCCGCAGCCAGGCGGTCATCTGGCCGACCTGCTCGCGTTCGAACCAGAGCTGGCGCCAGGGTGTCTCGCCGCCGCGCACCAGGTGCAGCGATGCCGCGAAGACCAGCATGGCGGCGAGCCCCGGTGCCGCGGCGCGCGCCCGGTCCGCCGGCAGTGCGGCATCCGCCCAGCGCGCCGCCAGCACCAGCGCGGTGGCGAGCCCCAGCAGCGTGACCGGCAGGATGTGGTAGCTCCAGCCCTTCTGCTGCGCCCATGCGACGATGAAGGCGCCGACCGCGCAGCAGGCCAGCGCCTGGGCCAGCGCGCCGGCGCGGCGCATCAGCGCGAGCGGCAGCGTGACCGCCAGCAGCAGCACGGCGGTGCCCATCTGTTCCGTGAGCAGCAGGTGCCACGGGCCGGTGCCCTGGATGTCGTCGTAGAAGGCGAAGGCCAGCGGCAGGACATGCCCGGCATAGGCCGGGAAGGCCAGCACGATCATGGCCACATAGGCGGTCCAGACCGCCGCCATGGTCCAGGGCACCGGGTCGCGCAGCGCGCGCGCCCAGCCGCGGCGCAGCACCACCAGCCCTTCCACCAGGAGCGGCACCACCAGGAAATGCGGCTTCAGCGCGAAGGCCAGCGCCGCCACCAGCGCGACAGAAAGCGACAGGCGGCGCGCGGGTGGGTCTTCCTCCATCCGCCGCGCCGCGAGCAGCGCATAGGGGATGGCGGCCATGGCCATGATCGCCTCGCGCTGGCCGAAATCGGTCCCGGCCATCAGCAGCAGGGCGGGGATGGCGGCGGTGAGCAGCGCGGCCTCCACCGGGCCTTCGGCGCGCCCGCGGCGCAGCGCCAGTGTCATGCGCCACAGCCCCGCCGCGAGCAGCAGCAGGCAACCCACCAGGGCCGCGACCGGCCCGACCGGCGTCCAGGCGGCGATCGCCGCCGGTACCAGGTTCAGGATGAAGATCAGCGGCGGGTTCACGTCGAAGAGGTCGCGGTAGAGCCGTTCGCCATCCAGCCAGCGCCGCGCGTAGTCGAACACCGCCGCGACGTCGTGGTTGACCGGCGGCAGCAGCACCATCAGCAGCCAGAATCCCGCCGGCAGCAGCGCCAGGGCGCGCAGTACGGCGCCGGTGCGCGTTGCCGCGGTCCGGGGGCTGTCGGCTGGTCTCGGCGACGTGGCGGAAGCAGGATCGTGAAACGTCATGGATTGGTTGCACATCCTCGGGGCGATGCGCGCCGGAAGCAACATGAACCGCATCGGCCGCGACGCGGTGCTGCCATGTTCCGGCCTTGCTGCAGTGCGATGAAACGGCCCCGTGGAACCCGCTGAATACGACCTGATGGACGCAGCCGAGGAGCGCATGTGGTGGTACCGCGCGCTCCATGCCCGCGTGTGCGATGCGCTGGACCGCCGTCCCGGACCGCCCGGCGCGGTGCTCGATGCCGGCTGCGGGACCGGGGGGTTGCTGCGCCGGATGGGCGCACTGGGGCGGCCGCTGGTCGGGCTGGACTTCAATCCGAAGGCCGCCTTCAGGGCGGCGGCGAAATCCGGCGCGGTGGCCGCGGCGGGCGACGCGAACCGCCTGCCCTTCGCGCCCGGCAGCTTCGCCGCGCTGACATCCTGCGACGTGCTGTGCCATCGCGCGGTCGACCCGGCGGCGGCGCTGGCGGAGTTCCAGCGCGTGCTGGCGCCGGGCGGCACGCTGGTGCTGAACCTTCCGGCCTACGGATGGATGCATTCGGCGCATGACGAACGTGTCCACAACTCACGGCGCTTCACCGCCGCGGGTGCGCGCGCGATGGTCGGTGCCGCCGGCTTCGACGCCATCGAGGCGCGGTACTGGAACGCGCTGCTGCTTCCGCTGATGATCCTGCAGCGCAAGGTGCTGAAATCCGACGCCGCGCATGACAGCAGCGACGTCGCCCCCTTCCCGCCCTGGCTCGATGCCACGCTGCATGGCGTGACGGCGGCCGAGCGGGGTCTCGCCCGCTTCGGCCTGCGTTATCCTGCGGGCGGGTCCATCCTGGTGGTCGCGACGCGGCCGTGATGTCGGAGAGAGTGTCCATGTCGAGCACCGCGGCCGGGTCCGCATATCCGGTCGGCCTGTCCATCGTCGTGCCGGTCTACAATGGCGCGGCGACCGTCGGCGCGCTGGTCGCCGCCCTGTCGGAGCTGAAGCCCGAGGGCGGCATCGAGGTCATCCTGGTCAATGACGGCAGCCCGGACAATTCCGGCGATGTCTGCCGGGAGATCGCGCGGACCGCCACCATCCCGCTGACCTACATCGAGCACGCGCGCAATTTCGGCGAGCACAACGCGGTCATGACCGGGCTGCGCCATGCGCGCGGCGCCTATGTCATCACCATGGACGATGATCTGCAGAACCCGCCGGAGGAGGTCATCCGCATCTACGACCATGCCCGCCTGGGCGGGTTCGACGTGGTCTACACGCGCTATGCGGTGAAGGAACACGAGGGCTGGCGCAACATCGGCAGCCGCTTCGCCAATTGGGTGGCGGACCAGCTGATGGACAAGCCCAAGGGGCTGTATTTGTCCTCCTTCCGCTGCATGTCGGCGCTCGCGGTGGCCGAGGTGGTGAAGTATCGCGGCCCCTACCCGTATGTGGACGGGCTGCTGATGCAGGTGACGCAGCGCCTGGACAGCATCGAGGTGAAGCACTTCGCGCGCGCCGAGGGGCGGTCGAACTACACCATGCGGCGGCTGATCCGGCTTTGGATGAACCTCGCGACCAATTTCTCGGTGCTGCCGCTGCGCCTGGCGGTGGTGGCGGGGGTGGCGATGGGCATGCTGGGCGTGCTGGCCGCGGCCTGGGTGGTGTTCGAGGCGCTGATCGGCGAGACGCCGTCGGGCTGGGCATCGCTGATGACCGTGACGCTGCTGATCGCGGGCGTGCAGTTCATGATCCTGGGCGTGCTGGGCGAATATGTCGGGCGCGCCTTCATGTCGGCGAACGGCAAGCCGCAAGGCGTGGTGCGACAGGTGATCGCGCCGCAGGACCGCGCGTCATGACAATCCACTGGATCGCGCTGGCGGCGGCCATCACCACCTCGCTGATCGGCCAGGTGCTGCTGAAATCCGGCGCCAATGACGCGGTGGCGGCGGATGGCGGCTTCATCCACCAGCTGTTCCGCCTGCCGACCATGGTCGGCCTGGTATGCTACGGAGGCGCGGCACTCCTTTATATAGTGGCACTGCGGAAGATACCGATGAGCGTGGCGCTGCCCTGCACCGCCGCGTCCTATGTGGTGATCGCCGTCATCGGCTGGGCGATGTTCGGGGAGACGCTGGGGGTGCAGAAGATCGCGGCGATCGGGCTGATCTCGGCCGGCGTGGCGTTGCTGGCGACGACTGCGTGACGCGCCCGCAGCCCGCGGCGCTGCGCGGCATGACGCGCACGCCGCATCAGGCGCGGCGCGGCGTGATCGGCCGCGGCGCGCTGCTGCTGGGCCTGGTGGCGTTGGCGCGGCCGGCGGCGGCGCTGACACCCTGCCGCCCGGGCACGCGCCCCGCCGTGCTGGCGGAAATCCGCTTCGGCCTGCTGCTGCCCGATGGCGACGACGTGACCGACGCGCAGTGGCGCACCTTCCGCAGCGACATCCTCGACCCCGTGCTCCGCACCGACATCAGGCAGCGCGACGAACCGCCGGTGACGACGCCGCGCCGGCAACGCACGCGAACCATCCATGCCGAGGTGCGGGCTTCGTGGAACCCCGATTCACCGGCCGAAGTGCCGGAGGCGGTCCGGTCCGTCATGCGCGCCTGGACCGCCCGCTTCCCGACGGCGCCGGTCGAGGCACGCCTGCTGCCGGTCTGCCTTGCGACCTGAGCGCGCCCGCGCTGGGGCCCTGCTGCTGGCCGCGCTGGTCGCCGCCTGCGCCAGCCCGCCCCCCGCCTGCCCGGACGGCACGCAGCAGGCGACGGTCGCCGAGGCCTATTTTGGACAGTCTCGACGCGACGGCCCGGACATCACCGAAGCCGAGTGGCGCGACTTCCTCGCCGCCACCGTCACGCCCGCCTTTCCCGATGGGCTGACCGCGTTGGACGGGCGCGGCCAGTGGCGCCGGCCGGATGGCAGCATCCTGTCGGAGGCGAGCAAGGTCCTGGTGGTGGTGCTGCCCGGCGCCGATGCCGCCGCCGCGCGCGCCCGGCTGCGCCCGGTGGAGGAGGCCTGGAAGGCGCGCTTCCGGCATCAATCGGTCCTGACGGTCTATCGCGGCGCCTGCGTCGGGTTCTGATCAGGGCGCGTTGCCGACGCGGAAGAACAGCCCGGACAGGCTGCCCGCCGCGCCGCAGAAATCCGACGGACGGCGCGTGAGCATCCGCACGCGCAGCATGGCACCTTCGCGCCGGAGGTCCAGCGCGCCGTCACGCGTGTGCATCCCTTCGCCGCCCGCGCTGTCGCCCTCGCCGTCGTAGTCGCACATCCAGGCCAGGTTGTTCACGTCGATGGTGCCGGCAGAGACGCGGTAATGGCCATTGCCCGCGGCCTCGACCACCACCTGGCCCTGCACGCCGCGCCAATTGCCGGCGATGCCCGTGGGCTCGTGCTGGATCCGCATGAGGTGAGTCAGCCGGTATTCCATCGACTCGCGCATCGCGCCGCGGGGGTCCGGTGTGTCGAGCGTGCCATCCGGGTTGAAGAACAGGTCGCGCGACAGGCTACGACGCCAGGCGGCCTGCTGGTCGGCCAGTGCCGCCGCGCCGTCGGCCCCCAGCAGCGGCGTGAGTTCAGCGAGCCGCATGCGCTGGGCTTCGTCCAGGATAGCGAGCCAGGGATCGGCCGCGATCGCCGCATCCACCGCGCGCGCCGCGCCCGCGCAATCGACATGGCGGCGTGCCGGGCAAGGCTGCTGCGCCATGGCCGGCGTGGCGATGAGCAGCAGGAGCAGCAGGCGGAGGATCATCCCCCCCTTGGTCGCGCGGCGGCGGCGCCTGCGCGACGAAGCGGTTCACCGCGCGCTCAGCCGAAGGCGCCGACCTCGTGGCTCACCACCGCCGAGCATTCGCGCACCAGCGCGAAGCAGCGCGCCATCGGGCCGAGGATGGCGGCGTGCTCGGCGGCGTAGGACGCGCCTTCGCGCGGGGCGGCGGGTTCGGCGAAGTCGAGGCCCGTCGCCGGGTCGGGCGCGGCGGGGAAGATCTGCCCGAGCAGGTCGAGCACCGGCGGCACGTCCAGTTGCAGGAGGCGGGCGATCAGGCTTTCACGCGTCGCGCCGTGGCGCGGGCTGAATTCGGGCAGCGAGACCGCCAGCAGCCACAGCCGCTGCACCAGGCACAGCCGCACGGCATGCACCAGCACGAGGCGGTCGGGCATCTCGGGCAATTCCGGCCAGGCGGCGCGCAGTGCCTGGTGGTCGGCTTGCAGGCGGCGGAACATGCGGCGCGTGGCGGGCGACAGGTCCAGCCGTTCGAGCGCCGTCGCCACCGCCGTCAGCGCCTCCCGCCGGCCGGGGCGTTTCGTGAAACCGGCGCGATCCAGCCAGGGCGACGGGTCCAGCATGTCCACCGCCGCGCGCAGCACGCCGATGTCGCTGCACGCCGCCGCGCGCGCCGCCATGGCCATGGCGCGGGCGAAGCGCGGGGAGCGCGCCAGCATGTCGGCGAAGGCATCCGGGTTCGCCGCCGCCGCGGCGCCGAGGCCGTGCAGCGTATTCGCCAGCCAGCCCATCTGATGGAGGATCGCGTTGTTCGGGATGGCGCGCAGCTGCGACGGGTGCGTGATGCGCGCCGGCCCGCCGGTATCCGATTGCCGCGCAGCCGGGCGCGAGCCGGTCTTGTCCAGCAGCCCCGGCCCGAAGGCGCCGAGCAGCGCGGCATAGCCAGGGTCCTCGACCAGCGCGGCCATTTCGCGGCGCGCGGTGGCGAAGAAATCGGTCGCCCAATCGGCCTCGGCATAGATCGGATCGGGGTCGGTCGGAAGCTGGCCGAAGGCGTGTTCGGCGATGCGCGCGACGGTCGCGCGCGCCAGCGCGGCCGTGCCGAACAGCATGTAGCCGTCGGAACCCTGGAAGGCGGTTTCCTCGCGCAGCGGCAGGTCGGCCGCCGCCAGCGCGGCGCGCGCGGCCGGCGGCGAGAGGTAGGCGAAGCGATCGGCCAGGCTGTCGGGATGGCCGCCGCGACCGATGCTCTCGCCATGGGTGTCGAACAGCACGAGCTCGATGCCCTCGAGCCCGTGGCGGCGCAGCAGCTCGGCCAGCCGGATCTTGAGCCGTTCCGCCAGGTACGACGCCGCCGGCTGACCGACATAGCGCCCGGAATCCGAATAGCCGAATTGCAGGCACAGCCGCCCCTGGGCGCGCAGGTAGTCGCGGTAGTGCGGGGACCGCAGGGCTTCCTCCAGCACCCGTTCGCCGCGTTCCAGCGCCTCGGCGGTCTCGAACAGCGGGGAGATCTCGATGTGGTCGGCGATGCCCAGGCGCTTCGCCAGCCACAGCGCGGCCAGCAGGGTGTAGCCGGTCTCGGTCTCGGCGATCAGGAAGCGGACCTTCTGGCTGGCGTCGATGTGCTTGTGCATCTGCGCGATGGTCATCATCAGCCGCACGGCGGAGGCCTGTTCGGCCAGCAGCGCGCCGTAGTCGACGGGCATGGGCTCGACCTCGCCCAGGGCCGCGTTGACCTGCGCGAGCAGCCCGCGGCGCGCGGCGCGGTCCTCGGGGGCGGCGGCGATGCCCAGGCGCTGGCGCAGCGCATTGTGGATCTGCGCGGCATTCAGCCGGACATGCGTATGCGCCAGCGCCAGGCCATGCGCGAGCAGCCCGGCGCGCTGCACCGCCAGCGCCTGGCGCGTGGCGGCGTCGGGTGCGGCGTCCATCGCTTGCGCGAACAGCGCGACCAGCGGGTCGGGCGTGGCGAGCGCGGTGTCGCGGCCTTCGACCATGCGGCGGGCGAAATCCTGCACGGGCAGCGCCTCCGCCTTTTCAGGCGCGGCGGACTCCTGCGCGGCGACCATGGCCGCGGCCTCTCGCGCGCGGGCCACGATGGGTGCGGCGCAGGCGCCGAGCGGTTCGAGCCGGTCGGCCAGGCGGTCCAGTTGCAGGCGCTTCATCCGCAGCCGCAGCCGCAGCGTGTCCTGCCAGCCGATATCGGTGCGCCCATCGGTGTCGTAGCCGACCCATGTGGACAGGATGACCGGGCGCGGCTGCAAGGCCCAGGCGCGGTCGCCCCAGACCTCGCGCCCGGCATCGAACAGCGCGGCCGCGAGGTCGTCCAGCGCGTCGCGCCCGCGCGCGATGGCGGCCGCCGCCTGGTCGAATTCCTGTTCCAGCGTGATCGGCGCGGGGCGATGCGCGAGGCCCTCGGGCAGGTCCGCGCCCGACGCCGCCTCGGCCAGCGCGGTCGAGGTCGGCAGCGGCAGCGAGAAGGTGGGGTGTGCGGTGAACACCGCGGCGAAGCGCGACCGTTCCACCGCATCGCGGAAGGCGGCGAAGGGCACGGGGCTGTCGTCAGGGTCGGGGCGCACCAGCCGCGCGGCGAGGCGGGCGAGCGCCTGCGCGTCGTCGCCCAGCCCGGCATAGCCGGCCAGCCGCGCCGCGCGGTCGCCCGCCGCATCCTGCGCGAGGCCGGCGACCAGCCGGGCGAGGTCGTCCAGCGTGACCCGCCCCTCATCCATCGCGCGGCTGATGTCGAGCGCGACCAGCAGCACCGGGTCGCCGAACGGGTCGGCGGCGGCGGCCTGGCGCGCGATGCGAAGGCGGGCGAGCAGGTCGGGCGGGGCTGCGGCGTCATCCATGGTCACGATGCTGCACCCGCGAAGACGCGGAATGCGAGTCGGAAAACGCGCCCCCGCGACGGAATGCGCGCCGCACCTGCCCCGCGATGCGGCAGCTTGCCCAAGGCGGCGGCGGCCCCGTGCGCGACGCTCGACAGGGCGGCGCGAACCGGCGAGCATCCGGCCATATCGCCACGGGGGAACGCATGTCGCTGATCGAAAGCCTGAAGGGACGGCTGCGCCTGCCGCTGATCGGCTCGCCGCTGTTCATCATCTCGGTGCCCGACCTGGTGGTCGCGCAGTGCACATCCGGGGTGATCGGGTCCATGCCGTCGCTCAACGCGCGGCCGGTCGAACAGCTCGATGAATGGCTGGCCGAGATCAAGGAACGGCTCGCCGCGCATGATGCCGCGCATCCCGACCGGCCTTCGGCGCCCTTCGCGATCAACCTGATCGTGCATCGGTCGAACGACCGGCTGGAGGAGGACCTGGCGCTGTGCGTGAAGCACCAGGTGCCGCTCATCATCACCAGCCTGGGCGCACGGCCGGAGGTGAACGAGGCCATCCATTCCTATGGCGGCTATGTCATCCACGACGTCATCAACCAGCGCTTCGCGCACAGCGCGATCGACAAGGGCGCCGATGGGCTGGTGCTGGTGGCCGCCGGCGCGGGGGGGCATGCCGGCGCGCAATCCCCCTTCGCGCTGGTGCAGGAAACCCGCGCCTGGTTCGACGGGCCGATCGCGCTGTCCGGGTCGATCGCGCATGGCCGGTCGATCCTGGCCGCCGAGGCGATGGGTGCGGACTTCGCCTATATGGGCAGCGCCTTCATCGCGACGGAGGAAGCCCGCGCGGTGGACGACTACAAGCGCATGATCGTCGAGAGCGCCGCCGGCGACATCGTCTACACCAACCTGATCACCGGGGTTCACGGCAACTACCTGAAGCCGTCCTTGCGCGCCGCCGGGCTCGACCCGGACAACCTGTCGGGCGTCGAGGGGTCGCAGATGAATTTCGGCACCGACCGCAAGCGCAAGTGGAAGGACATCTGGGGCGCGGGGCAGTCGGTCGGCGGGATCGACGCGGTGGTGCCGGCGGCGGCGCTGGTGGACCGGCTGGCCAGCGAATACGCGGCGGCGCGGGCGCGGCTGGGCGGCGGATCGGCGATGGTGCATGCGGGCTGGGGGCGGCGGGTCGCAGCTTAGGGACCGGTCGGGACCGCCGGCACGGCCTGCCAGGCTTCGGGCGCTGCGGGCCCTGCCCGGCCGAGGCACCGGCGGCGGGGTGTCGCCACGGTCGCGAAGGTCGGCCGGCCGACCCGCGCGCGCGGTCTGTCGCCGGCGATCCGCGACATGGATGGGGACATGACGGGTCGCCACGTAGTGTTGCATTTGATCACGAGTTATTAAACTATAGGTTATAGGCTATGGAATTTGCGGCGCTCGTGAATGAGCGGCGAGATCGATGCGATAGCATGGAAACTCGGTGCCGCGATGCGAGTATGGGGGGGCCTCTCGTGCAGCAGACAGCCGTTCTCTATTCTCCGCCTGGCGTGACCACCGTCGCGTCGCCGGTTGCGGGCCGGGCGGTGTTGGACGACGACCTGGCCTTCGCCGGTGTCCTGTTCGCTGCTGGCGAAATCGAGGCCGCGACGACGGAACTGCGGGTGTCGCCGCGCAAATTCGGCGCCCGCCCCGACGCCGTCGCCACGACCCTCGCGGCGGCCGAGCGGGATCCGGGGTTTCGTGCCCTCGTGGCCGAAGCGGACGCTGCGCGCGACACGCGCGATTTCGCGCGCGGGGAATACCTGTACTGGCGCTGTCTCCAGCTGTACCCGCTGCACTACGGCTATGCCACGCAATACGCGCATTGCCTGAAGGAACAGGGAAAGTTCGCGGAGGCCGAGGGGGTCTACCGGTCCGCCCTTGCCCTTGGCGGCGTCGCCGAGGACCTTCACCAGCACATCGCCGCCGTGGCGGCCGCGCGCGGCGCCGAACCGGCGCTGCCGACGACGGACGCCCCGGTTGAGCACCCGCTCGACCTGCGGCCGACACGCGAGGAGGTGCTGCTGCTGTTCGCGCTGCTGCTGCATCGCAGCCCTGCCTCGCACGAGGAAACCCTGGAGCTGCTGCGCGCCTGCCCGCGGCGGCGCGATGTCGCCCTCGCGCTGATCCGGCGGGACGAATTCGCCCGCGCCAATACGGACCTCATGGTCCTTCTCGCCGAAGGCACGGTGAACCGGCCATGAGCGCGCTGTCCGTCTCCGTCATCGTCAACACCTGCGATCGCGGCCACCTGCTGAACGACGCGCTGCTGGGCATCCGTGGCCTGCGCCACCACCCGGTTGAGATCGTGGTGGTGAATGGCCCGTCCCGGGACAATACCGAGGCCGTGCTGGATGGCTGGAGCGGCCTGATAAAGCGGCGCGACTGCGCCGAGCGGAACCTGTCCGTCTCGCGCAATATCGGCATCGCCGCCGCCTCGGGGGATATCGTCGCCTTCCTCGATGACGACGCCGTGCCGCATCCCGACTGGCTCGCGCGGATCCTGCCGCATTACCGCGACCCGGGCGTCGGCGCCGTGGGCGGCTTCACGGTGGACAATACCGGCCTGCGCTACCAGGCGCGCAAGACGGTCTGCGACCGGTATGGGCGCGCGCACCACGTCTCGGACTTCTTCGACGAGCGGCCGCTGAACCGCCCGGGCACGGCGCTCTACCCGAGCCTGCTCGGCACCAACTCCACCTTCCGACGGGATGCGCTGGTGGGCATCGGCGGGTTCGACCACGCCTTCGCCTACCTGCTGGACGAGACGGATGTGTGCCTGCGCCTGGTCGATGCGGGGCACCGCGTGGCCTATGAACCCACCGCGCTGGTGTTTCACCAATTCGCCGCGAGCCATATCCGCGACACCAGGCGCGTTGCGCGCACGATCTATCCCTCCGCCGTGAGCAAGGCGTATTTCGTGATGCGCCACGGTGCGCGCGGCAGCGTCGATGGCGCGGCCGAGGCGCTCGCCGAATACCGTCGCGAACTGCTGGACTCGAACGCCTGGCACGAGAAGGAGGGGCTGATCCGCCCCGCGCATCGCGCCTCGCTCGACCAGGATCTCGAACTCGGCATCGCGAACGGGCAGGCCCTGGCCCGCAGCAAGGGTGCTGCACCGGGCGGCGACCTCGTGGCCGAGGCGGCGCCTGAGCCCTTCCTTGCGCTGCCCGGCGCCGCGGGCGGCCTGGGCATCTGCATGGTCAGCCAGGGCTGGCCGCCGGCGGCCGAAGCCGGCATCGCCCGCTGGAGCGAGGCCGTGGCGACCGGCCTGGCAGCGCGCGGTCACGCCGTGCATGTGATCACCCGGGCGCAGGACAGCGAATCGCTGCGCTTTCGCGACGGCATCTGGATCCACGCGCTGCTGCCCGAGGCCGAAGGCGCGGCGGCACCGATGCTCGCCCACGACCTGCCGCCCAACATCGCGGCGTGGAACCGGCGCGTCTGGCGCGAAGTGCAGGCGATCAAGGGCTTCGGCCTCGATGTCGTGTCCTTCCCGATCTGGGACCTGGAGGCGCTGGCGTGCCTCGATGATCCCGACGTCGCGCTGGTGATGTCGCTGCACACGACCTATGCGCTGGCGCGGCCGCACAAGCCGGAATGGCTGGCACGCCCGCTGTACGACCACTTCATGGTCCAGCGCATGATCGCCGCCGAGCGCCGTGCGCTGCTGTCGGTGCCGCTGCTGCTGGCCAATTCGAAGGCCATCGTGGCGGATGTGGAGCAGGGCTACGGGATCCGCATCGCGCACGAGCGGGTGGCGCTGGCCCCGCACGGCACGGCGGACCTGTTGCAGGATGCGGGACCCGCCCCGCGCCGGGAGCGCTTCCGCGTGCTGTTCGTCGGCCGCTTCGAACCGCGCAAGGGCTTCGACCTGGCGCTGTGCGCGGCCGCCCAGGTGCTGCGCGCCTTGCCCGAGGCCGAGATCCACTTCGCCGGCGGTGCGTTGGACGAGGAGGCGCGCATGGTCATGGACACCACCGGCACCGCCGGGCTGGAGAGCCATCCGCGCGTGCGCTTCGCCGGCCTGCTGCCGCGCGAGGAGCTCGAACAGGCGTATCGGGAGGCGGATGTCGTGCTGGTGCCGAGCCGCTACGAATCCTTCGGCCTGGTCGCGATCGAGGCGATGGCGGCCGGGCGGCCCGTGCTGGCGCTGGCCGTGGGTGGCCTGGGCGAGGTGGTGACCGACGGGGTCGATGGCCGCCTGGTCGAGGATGGACCCAAGGCCGCCGCTTCCATCGCCGCCGCGCTGACCGAGCTCGGCCAGGACCGCGCGGCCTGCGAACGCCTGGCCGCCGGTGCGCGACGCAGCTTCGAGACGAAGTACAGGATGGACCACATGCTGGATGCCGTGGAGGCCGCCTACCGGCGCGCCGTGTCGCAGCGCGCGATGCGGGCGGTGGCATGAGCGTGGCGCTGGAGGCCGCGACCGCGCGCGCGGCCATCGGGCTGTTCGAGGCGACGCCGTCGGCCGGGGAGGCGGAACGCCTGGCCGCGCTGACCGGGTCGTGGTCCGAACTGCTCGCGCACCTGCTGCTGCGGCGTTCGAGCCTGCCGCCCGACATCGACGCGGCGATCCGCGCGGCGGCGGGCGCGCATGGCGGTGCCGCATCGCCGCGCCCGCACGGCCCCGATGCGCGCCGGCTGCGCGAGACGGATGCGGCGCTGGATGCGGCGATGGCGGGCCTGATGCAGGCCGAGGCATCGGCGCGCGCGGCGGCCGATGCGGTGACGGCGGCACTTGGCGCGCATGCCGCCGAAAGGCCGGTCGCGGGCTTCGATCTTCATCTGCGGATTGCGGTGCAGGGTGGGTGATGCACGTCCAGTCCACCGATGCGTTGGTAGCGCATCTTCGCGGATTGGTCGTTCAATTCAGACGCAAAGCATGACGCCGATCCAGACCTGCGGGAGCGCTGACGAATGAACGACCCCTCAGGGGCGGAGGACACGGACCTGAAGACCCACACACGACAGATTGCAGGGTCCGACCGCGCCGAAGCGATAGCAGCGCCTGCGAAAGCAGAAGGTCGCGCGCCCGATACCTTGCTGCGAATCCTCGCGGTGCCGGGAACCAACATCGCTCCTACTTTGCGTGTGGAGTGGCTGGCAGACGGTGTTCCCTATAGCGGCTGGCTGCTTGACCCTGATGGGGGCGTCGTAGCGAGGCTCCAAGCCTTCCGATTTGACTTCGTGCATTTCCAGCCCGCGCGCGAAGCGATGCTGGCACGCGCCTGCGCCGGACCGGCTGAGATCAATCCGGCACCCACAATGGTATCGCTCGATCTGCGATCGTCCAGGATCGAAGCCGAGGGCGACTGGTACTGGCTGGCCGACTGGTTATTCGGCAACAACGGTCACCAACCTGGGCAAAAGCTTCGAATTCGCACCACGGCACGCCGTATTGACCTACGTTTCCATGCACACCCCTGGTCCGGCATCGTCAAGGTCAGCCTGGACGGCGCCACATTCGCAGAGATCGACCTCTTCAATCCATCGACTGGCGTGCCGCGATCTTGCCTGGTCGAGAACAGCAGCGGGGGCCTCGCGATCGTTGAAATCGAGCTAACCGGGCGCCGCGCGGGAGAGGCGCAGGGCGGGCAATGCTTCCTCGAAGGCATCTTCGAGGACATCGGCCCATCATCCGTACCGCACCATGGAAAGATGCGGCCCGTGAATCGTGGTGGACGATTCCCGGACCAGTTGACGCGCGCCCTCGCTGAACTGCCCGCGGACGCCACGTTGCTCGACGTTGGCGGCGGACGGCGTCAGATCGACGATCCGCGTTACCTGAACCTTGAATACACCGCCTATGACGAAGCGGACCTGCTCGGCGATGCGCTGGCGTTGCCGTTCCGCGACGATTCGATCGACTTCATATATTCCAGCGCGGTTATGGAGCATTTACGGGACCCTCACCGTTTTGGACATGAATTGTGGAGGATCTTAAAGCCTGGCGGCCGAATTCTTGTGAACTCGGCATTTATGCAGCCCATTCATTCTGAGGGTATGCATTTTTTCAATGCAACTCCGTATGCAATGGATCTGGTTTTCGAACGGTTCGTTGAGCGCCGCGTCTGGTGGGAGGGTTCGCTCAGCGACACCATAGACTGGATGTTTCGGGTCGCAGGCGTGACCGCGCGCGCGGATAAGGCAGAACTGGCAGGGGTGATGGAGGCGCTTTCTCGATTCGACCATTTAGTTACGTACGAGAAATTGATGTACGTTGCCTCAGGTGTTTGGCTGTCTGGCCACAAACCGCACGCCGATACCTGAATCGGCCCATAAGCGGCGCCGTGCCCGGCGTTCGTGGATCACGGGCGGCTCGGAGGCAATGCAAGCACGTTCCACTCCGCCTGGCTCTGGCCATCCCACTCCGGCGGCGAATGCGGCATGAGGTCGTCGCCCAGGAAGGTGTAGCCGAGTCCGCCAAGCAACGCGTAAATCTCGCAATAGTCGTAGCCCCGACGACGCATCCAATAGGGCGAGATTTCCAGATAAAGCGCAGGTCGGCCAACCTCCAGCGTCCGCTGCGCTCCCTGCAGCACAAACAGTTCAAAGGACTGAACGTCCATCTTGATGAAATCGACGCTTTCCAAGTCGACACTGCGCTGGCCGAGGAAGTCGTCAAGCCTCAGGATGTCGACAAGCTCTCCTGTTCCGCTGCCCTCTCCGCTTGCCGGCTGCACACCAAGCGAGCCGAAATTGGCGAATTCGCTGTAGGAAATGGGGTGCATCCGAGCGCGCCCGGGTGTGGCGCCGAGCGCAACGCGATGAGGCTCGACGTTCGCACAGCCGTTTAGCACAAGATTCGCGTTAAGTAGATTATACATCTGCATCTGGGGCTCAAATGAAAATATTCGCCCGCGCTCGGAAATCAAATTAGATAATACCACGGTATGGTGGCCAATGTTGGCACCGATGTCGATGGCGATACGTGCCTTTGAGGCGTAGCGCTCGAAGATACGGACGCTGTCCGCCTCCCAGATGCCAGCGGTGGCAAGGCCCTCTGAAATACCAGTGTCTGTCCGCAACGCAAGAAATTTGCCGTGCGTGCCATTGATCATGCGGCACGTTTTACTGACCTTCTCGCCGCTCTCGAAATGGAAGCTGGACGTTCCACTGCGAGCGCCAAGGAACCATACCTGGGTGCCGCGAGAGCCTTCAGTCCGCAGTCCAGTCGCTTCTATGCTCACCGGACTATCAGTCCCGCTCGAATGGACGGGCAAGGCCAGGATACCGCCCTCGGGCTTAGCATCATGGAGATCGATGATCTCACACGTCCGGGTATCCCGTACGAGCGCACGCCCAGACCATGGATGGCGTGTAAGCAAAAGTTCCCAATGGCCCGCAGGAAGAAAGACGTCGATCTTGGCCCCGCGCTGATCGGCAAACAGGGTTGCCCGACGTGTGTAGGGGCTTGCTGCCGCTGGCGCAAAACCACGTGCGCTGAAGGCCAGTTCGACAAGCTCGGCAGCACCGTTTGCACCCATCCGGTTGCCAACCAAGCGGCCACTCCACTGCGCCATCATCACCCTCGCCAATGTCAGACCGACGCCCGGTCAGCGCGATCCCTTGAGACACTGCGATACATACGGCACCATCCGAAATCATGATAGTGAAGCAGTAGGAATCCGCGCCCTTGGTTCGCACGCAACCGCAGCTACACCAATCGCTGCCACCGGAGGCCGCCGCGGCGCGGCGCTTGGCGACCAGCAGGACCTGGAGAGACAGCTTTCGCGCGTGCGGGATCGAGCGTTCCGTACTGATCGCAAGCACGTTTCGGTCCGGCAGCACCTACGTCTCGGAACTCCTGGATCGCAACGGCGTGCCGGGCCTTGGTGTCGAACGGTTCGCGAATTCCTGGAGCTTTGGGGCCTTGCCGCCGGGGGAGGCCCTCAGTGCCTCGCTGGCCGAGATCCTGGCCGAAGCCAGGTCCGGCTGCTTCACCGCCAAGATCATGTGGCCGCACATGGCGCGGCTTGCGGAGGCGTTGGGCTGCGGCCGCGAAGATGCTGCGGCACTCACCGGCCTTTTCGGCCCCTCGCAATGGATCCAGGTGGTTCGCGCGGACAAGTTCGATCAGGCGATTTCGTTCTGGCGCGCGAAGACTTCGGATCGCTGGCACGTTTATGCAAGAGACATGGAGCCGGAGCCGAGCATCGATTACGATTTCTTCCCAATCTGGGATGCGCTGCACGAAATCGAACTGCACGACCGGCTCTGGGACGACTTCTTTACCTGCGCCGGCATCACGCCGATCCGCGTGATCTACGAGGAGATGGAGGCGGATCCAGCCGGCGGCATGGTACGGTTGCTCGCTGGCCTCGGCCTGGCGGCGGATGGACCGGTCACCGAGGTCCCGCTGCGCCGCCAACGCGACGCACACTCCGCCGCCCTGCGGGACCGCTTCATGGCAGACCTGTACCGGGTCTGACCGACCGCCCGCCGCCGGCGGGCTGACCGAACCCCCGGCGCGCGATCGCCGCGCCCCGTCACCGTACGCGCAGCCCGTCCTCCGTGATCACCAATCCGCTGATGACGCAGATATTGGTGTGGCGCGCCTCGGCTGCCTCGTTGCCGCGCCAGACGACGCGGAAATCGTAGGGCACCTCGTGCTGCAGGCGGAAGACCATGCTCTGCCCCGGGCGCAGCACCTGGCCGCCGAGCCGGTCCGGTCCCCAATTGCTGGTGGAGGACGGGTTGTAGAAAATCCGCGTGACGTTGCTGCGGGAATTGTTGGTGATCCGCAGGTTGGTGTCGCAGCGCTGGGCCTGGGCCGGGGCAGCGAAGGCGACGGATGCGGCGACCGCAGCGACCGCTGCGAGAAACCGGGCGCGGGAGGGCATCGGTTGTCCTTTCTCGGGCAGCCGGTGAATCCGGGCCGGCCCGTCGTGGTGGGTGTCGATCGGTCGGCGCGCGGAGGCAGCTCTACAGGCCCCGCAGCGCGGTGCAGATGCGTTCGACCTGGGCGTCCGTCAGTTCCGGGTACATCGGCAGGCTCAGCACCTCGCCGGCGGCCTTGGCGGTTTCCGCGCAGCCGGCCGGGCCGAGCGGCGTGCGATCCTTGTAGGCGGATTGCAGGTGGACCGGCACCGGGTAGTGGATGCCGGTGCCCACGCCCTGCGCCTTGAGCTGCGCCTGGATGGCGGCGCGGTCCTCGGTGCGGAGGACGTATTGGTGGAATACATGCTCCGCGCCCGGGCGGCGATGCGGCGGCGCGACCGACGACCCGGCCAGGGCGGCATCATAGGCGCCCGCGATGGCGCGGCGGCGCGCATTGCCGGCATCGAGCGCGGTCAGCTTCACGCGCAGGATGGCGGCCTGGACCTCGTCCAGGCGCGAATTGATGCCGACCAGGCTGCTGATGTAGCGCTCCTTCCAGCCGTACTGGCGGATGGCGGCGATGCGTTCGGCCAATTCCGCATCGGCGGTGGACAGCACGCCGCCATCGCCCAGCGCGCCCAGGTTCTTGGTCGGGTACAGGCTGTAGGCCGCGGCGGTGCCGATGGTGCCGAGCATCCGCCCGTCCAGCGTCGCGCCGTGGCACTGGGCGCAATCCTCGATCAGCGGGATGCCGGCGGCGCGCGTCGCCTCCAGCATCGGGCCGAGCTCGCAGGCCTGGCCGTAGATGTGCACCGCGATGACCGCCTTCAGCGGCGGCAGGCCAGGCGGCGGGTGGTCGATGACGGAGGCAAGTTCCTCGGCATCCATCGTGTAGGTGTCGGGGTCGATGTCGAGCAGCAGGGGCGTGGCGCCCACCATCTCGATGGCGGCGACGGTCGCGACGGCGGTGTGCGAGACGGTGGCGACGGACATGCCCGGGCCGATGCCCAGGCCGCGCAGCACCAGGGCCAGCGCATCGGTGCCGTTCGCGCAGCCCACGGCGTGCTGGCCGGCGCCGAGCCAGGCGGCGAATTCGGCCTCGAAGGCCGCGCCTTCCTTGCCGAGGATGTACCAGCCCGATTCCAGCGCGCGGGCGACGGCGGCGTCGATCTCGGCCTTCTGGGCGCGGTAGCCGGCACCGGGGTCGGCCTGGGGGATGATGGCGGGGACGGGCGCGTTCATGGCGGGATGCCTTACAGGTAGTCGGACAGACGGGGACGATACCATGCGAGGGAGCGGCGCAGGCCCTCGTCCAGATCCACCTTCGGCGCCCATCCTGAAGCGTTTCGGAAGGCGGTGTCGTCGGCGGCGTAGGAGCCGATGTCGATCGGCGCGCGGTCGGCGGGGAACTCCCTCGTCTCGAACGACCCCTGCCCGCCATTGGCGGCGATCAGGCGGTTGGCGAGGTCCAGCAGCGAGGTCGGCGGGCTGCCGCCCAAGTTGAACACCTGCCCCGAAAGCGCTGGTTCCGAAGACTTTTCCGCCGAGACCAGGAAGGCATCGGTGACGTCCTCGACATAGGTCAGGTCGCGCAGCTGCGCGCCGCCCCAGACCTCGAAGGGTTCGTTCTCCAGCACGCGGCGGATCCAGATGCCGAGGAAGGTCTGCCGCGCATCGCGGATCCGCAGGCGCGGGCCGTAGCAATTGGTCAGGCGCAGGGAGACGACCGGGCGGTGATGGACGCGCTGTTCCAGCAGCCAATACTGCTCGCCGGCCCATTTCGACACGCCGTTCGCGTCGGGCGGGTTGACCGGGTGCAGTTCATCGACCGGCAGGGCGCGCGGGCGGCCGTAGAATTGGCGCGTCGAGGCATGCACGACCGCGGCCTTGGGCGCGACCTCCCGCATCACGCCGATCAGCCGCACCTGGGCCACGGCATTGATGGCGATGTCCGCGACCGGGTCCTTCTGGCCGCCCATGTGGCTGGTCTGCGCGGCCATGTTGAACAGCACGTCCACGCCCTCGCACAGGGAATGGAGTTCGGTGTCGCGGATATCGCCGCGCACCAGCAGAACGCCGGCCCCTTCGAGGTTGCGGGCGGAGGCGCCGCCATCGGGCATCATGGCATCGAGCGCGGTGACGCGCGCGCCGAGGCCCGCCAGGGCATGACACAGGTTGGAGCCGAGGAAGCCCGCCCCCCCGGTCACCAGGACACGCCGGCCGCGCCAGAATTCAGGGGTCACCATCGCCGCGTCGTATCCTTGTTCGATAGGGGCAGTCTTATCCGGGATTGCGGCGGAATGTCGCCGCGCGCGGGGCTGCTTTGCGATGCCGCGAAGGTCAGTCGCAGCGCCGCGCGACCTCCTCCATCCGGTAGTCGGCGGGGCCGACCAGGCCGGGCGGGCGCGGCTGCAGCACGCGCCGCATGTCCAGCAGGCAGCGCGCGCCGGACACCCGATACAGGTCGTCCCTGACGAACTCGATCCGGATGGGCAGGTCGGCCTGGAAGACGTTGCGCATGGCGTCGCTGCGAATCACCTCGCCGAACGCCGCGAGGCGCTCCAGCGCGGGCGAGGTCGGCAGCGCGGCATAGCCGGCAGCGCCGAGCAGCGCGGAGCCGGACATGGCGACGAACAGCAGGGCGGGCAGGCGCATCGGTCGACTCCGGCAGCAATGGGACAGGCGCCCGAAGCGAAGCCCGCGGCGCGAGACGACGCAAGCGGCTGCGCGGCCCCGCCGGTCAGGGCGCCAGCGCGACCCCGGTGATCTCGACCTTCCAGGCCGGGTCGACCAGCGGGGCCTCGATGGTCATGCGCGCCGGCTTGTGGGCCGGGTCCATCCAGGCGTCCCAGGCGCGGTTCATCGCGGCCGCGTCGCGGATATCGGCCAGGACCACCTGCATGCTGACAAGGGCGCGCTTGTCAGTGCCGGCTTCTGCCAGCAGGGCGTCGATCTGGGCCAGGATGTCGGCGGTCTGGCCTTCGGCGTCGGCCGTCGCGTCGTCGGCCACCTGGCCGGCCAGCCAGACCATGCCGCCGGCGACCACCGCGCCGGACAGGCGCGCTTCCTCGGCGAGGCGTCGGATCGTCATGCTGGCACTCCCTTCGCGGTCGAGTTTGCGTCATAAGGCGCGCCGGAGGTTCAACCCATGCGCCCGATTCTCACCAGCGTGATTCTCGCGAGCCGCTGGATCGCGGCGATCTTCCTGCTCGGGCTGACCGTCGCGCTGGCGCTGTTCGCCGCGCGCTTCCTGACCAAGCTGGTGAAGTTCGGCACCGGGGTGTTCAGCGCGCCCGAGGACCAGGCGCTGCTCGACCTGCTGCACCTGCTGGACTGGACGCTGGTCGCCGCCCTGGTGGTGATGGTCATCCTGGCATCCTGGGACAGCCTGGTGACGCCCTTCGACCAGTCCAAGGCGGATGGCATGGCCTGGATCCGCAAGCTCGACCCGGGCAACCTGAAGGTGAAGCTGGCGGGGTCGATCGTCGCGATCTCCTCGATCCAGCTGTTGCAGCAGTTCCTGCGGGCGGACAGCTATTCCGACCGGACGCTGGCCTGGGCCATGGCGCTGCATGGCATGTTCCTGGTCGGCGCGCTGGTGCTGGCCTGGACCGACCGGATTTCGGCGGCGACCCGCACGCCGAAGGAGTGAATCGGCGACAGGCGGCCGGATTCGGGACTCAAGTGAATCCGTTAGTGCCGTTACTTCAAGTGATACGTCAAGAACCGCGCCGACCCGGCCCATTTGATTCGCGTTTTTACTGCGTCAAATGTCGTTTTCCGCCCGCGAGAAATGCGCTTTTCCCTTGCCCGGCGATCATTCACGGCCCCTAATTCGCTCATAGGTTGATATTTGGGGTCATAAATTCCTGTCATGAGCGAAATCCGCCGCCTGGAGCGCCGCCCTGCGCGTCTCGACACCATCATCCGCGACAGGCTCAAGACCTGGCCGCAACGCCCGCCCGGCGCCTCCAGCCTGGGCACCGAGGGCGCCTGGCTGCGCGGCCGCCCCTGCGATGGGGAACCGGTCGCCCAGCCCTACCTGAAAATCCCCGGTTCCGACCGGATGCGGACCATCCCCGACGGGCTCTGGCTGCATTTCGGCGGATCGCCGGAGGACCCCTATGCCGACATCCTGTGCATCGAGGCGTGTTCCACCTTCCAGAACCTGCTCGACAAGCGCTCGCGCTTCGCGCCATCGACCATCTCGCTGCTGGCGCATTGCCCGCTGGCCTGGCTGCTGGCGCCCCTGCAGGCCAACGACGCGACGCCGCGCTGGCTGATCATCCCGTTCCTGACCAGCGAGCCGATCGCCCCGCTCACCCTGCCGGTGCGCGACCTGCGCGTGCTGTACGGCCTGCAGCGCGACCACTACCAGGGCTTCGCGCGCCACCAGATGCCGCATCCGCACGAGTACTTCTGCCCGATGGATGCGCTGACCGCGCATGAGGGGCACGAGAACCCGGCCATGCGATCGTTGCTGGCGCGCGCCTCGGCGGCGTCGGCCTTCATGGATCCGCCCTGAGCTTGACCAGCCCCGCCCCGGGTGCCCAGGCTGGACACCCGGGGGCTACCCATGCAGTTCAACCACGTCGCCAACCGCCTGGCCGCCGCGCATTTCGACACCGTCGTCGAACTGTTCACCATGCGGCTGGGCTTCGTCGTGCTGCGGCGCACCGAACGGTCCATCTGGCTGCGCCAGGCGGGGGCGACCATCGACCTCCAGTTCAGCCGCAGCGACACGCCGAACCGCGATGCCGACAAGCTGCGCTCGCAGGTCGCCTTCCTCAGCGAGACCCCGCGCGATGCGCTGGACGCGCTGGCCGAATGGCTGCGCGGGCGTGGGCTGACGGCGTCGGTCGGTGCCTATTCCGACCGCGAATTCTACCTCGATGCCCCGGCGGCCTTCGTGGATTTCGTGATCGAGGCGATGCGCCCGGAACTCGCCGACTACCCCCTGCCCGACTGACCACCCGCCCGCATGGCAGGCAGCCACCGCCTGCCGATTGGGCAGCCGCCCGCGGGGCGAACCCGAAATCCGTGGCCACCGACCCGCATCGGCCTTGCGCCCCGGCCCGCCCTTGCCGCAGGAAGGCGCTCAGGCTGGCGACCACCGGCCCCAGGGAGACATCCGAATGCTTGCAGCCTTCACGCGGCGCGCCGCCCTCCTCGCCGCCGGCGGCACGCTGGCCGCACCCGGCCTTGTCCAGGCGCAGCCGACGCGCCTGCGCCTCACGCTCGACTGGGCCTTCCAGTCGCCCAACGCCTTCGCCCTGCTGGCGCGCGAGAAGGGGTATTTCCGCGCCGCCGGGCTCGATGTGCAGATCGACCGCGGCCAGGGCAGCGGCGGCGTGCCCGTCGCACTCGCCGGCGGCAGCTACGACATGGGCTATGCCGACCTCAACCCCGCCATCCGCTTCATGGCCGAGAACCCCGACCGCGGCATCGTCGCCGTGGCGGTCATGCACGACCGGTCGCCGCTGTGTGCCATCGTGCGCGCCGACGGGCCGATCCGCACGCCCAAGGACCTCGAGGGCAAGCGCCTGGCCGCGCCGGATTTCGACGCCGGGCGCCAGCTGTTCCCCGCCTTCGCCCGCACCGCCGGCGTCGATGCGTCCAAGGTCACCTTCCTGTCGGTCACCCCCGCGCTGCGCGAACCCATGCTGGTGCGCCGCGAGGCCGATGGCGTCACCGGCTTCGTCACCACCTCGGCGCTTGCACTCAAGGGCATCGGCCTGGCGCTGAACCAGCAGCGCGTCATGATGTACTACGACCACGGGCTGAACCTGTATGGCGGCGCCATCCTGACCACCCGCGCCTTCCTGGCCCGCAACCCCGATGCCGTGCGCGGCGCCACCGCCGCCCTGATGAAGGGCTTCATCGACACCGCCCGCAACGGGCAGGAGATGCTCGACATCCTCAAGCGCATCGAACCGCTGACCGACGTCGCGCTCGAACGCGAACGGCACGAGATGAACCTCGAACGCGTGATCATGTCCGACCACGTGCGCGCCAACGGCATTTCCGCCGTCGATCCGGCGCGGCTGCAGGCGGGGATCGTGGCGGTGGAGCAGGCCTATAACCTGACGCCGCGGCTCCAGGCCGCCCAGATCTACACCAGCGATTTCCTGCCGGCCGATCGGCGGATCTAAGGAAGCACCGGGGGAGCGAACTCCCCCGGACCCCCTCCTTTCTCTGGCTGTCAGCAAGGCAGACCCAGCCACGCAGCCACCGCACCCCCGGCACAGGCACATGAACGCGCCAACACCACCCTTCGTGCAGATCGACGGCGTCTCCATGCGCTATGGCGGGGTCGAGGGGACACTCGCCCTCAAGGGCACAAGCCTCGACGTGCAGGATGGGGAATTCGTCGCGGTCGTCGGGCCATCAGGCTGCGGCAAGTCCACGCTGATGCGGCTGGTCACCGGGCTCTGGCCACCGACCGAAGGCACCGTCATCGTCGATGGGGAGGAAGTCGCCGGACCGCTCTCCATCGCCGGCATGGCCTTCCAAAACCCCACCCTGCTGCCCTGGCGCAACATCCTCGACAACGTGATGCTGCCGCTGGAAGTCGTGCAGCCGCACCGGCGGCAACTCCGCAGCCAGCGCGGTCACTACGAAAGCAAGGCGCGCGACCTCCTGAAGCTGGTCGGCCTGGCGGGGTTCGAGGCAAAGTTCCCCTGGCAGCTCTCGGGCGGCATGCAGCAGCGCGCATCGCTCTGCCGCGCCCTGGTGCACGACCCACGCCTGCTGATGCTGGACGAACCCTTCGGTGCGCTGGATGTCTTCACGCGCGAAGACCTGTGGGACGTGCTGCAGGATGTCTGGATCGCGCGGCGCCCCACCGTGATCCTGGTGACGCACGACCTGAAGGAGGCCGTGTACCTGTCCGACCGCGTGCTCATCATGTCGAACCGGCCGGGGCGGATCATCGCGGAACGCACGGTGCCCTATGGCCGGCGGCGCAGCCTCGACCTCACCTACACCGCCGAATTCCAGGCCATCGTGCATGAATTGCGCGATCGCATCTCCGACGCCCGCCGCGCGGAGGCCACCGATGCCGCCGCGTAGCGCCGAGGCCCTGGCCGAAGCCGCCCGCCGGCGTCGACGGCTGGAGAACGCCCTCCCCTGGCTGGTCATCGCCGGCATGTTCCTGGTCTGGGAGGTCGCCTGCCTGGCCTTCGACATCCCGGTCTTCATCCTGCCCGCCCCCACGGTCATCGCGGACAGCATGGTGAAATGGTGGTACCCGCTGCTGACCAATGCCTGGGCCACGCTGGTCACGACCGTCGCGGGCTTCCTGATGGCGGTCGGCTTCGGGCTGCTGCTGGGGGTGGCCATCGGGTCGTCGGTGCTGGTCTATCGCGGGCTCTATCCGCTGCTGATCGCCTTCAATTCCGTGCCCAAGGTGGCGGTGGTGCCGATCCTGGTGATCTGGTTCGGCTCGGGCTTCTGGCCGGCGGTGCTGACCGCCTTCCTGATCTCGTTTTTCCCCATCGTGGTGAATGTCGCGACCGGCATCGCGACGGTCGAGCCCGAGTTGCGCGACGTGCTGCGCGCGCTGGGGGCGAAGCCGCGCGACATCATCCTGAAGGTCGGCCTGCCGCGCGCCATGCCGTATTTCTTCGCCTCGCTGAAGATCGCGATCACGGTGGCCTTCGTGGGCTCCATCATCAGCGAGACGGTCGCCGCCAACGAGGGCATCGGCCACCTGATGCTGGTGGCGTCGTCGCGCTTCGACGTGCCGCTGGTCTTTGCCGGGCTGATCGTGACGGGCATCATGGGCGTGCTGATGTATTGGGTGGCCGTGACCATCGAGGAACGCACGACGGGCTGGGCGACGCGCGGCCAGAACGACCCGCGCCTGGCGACCGGCGGATGACCGACGCCATCCGCCTGGGGATGCTGACGCCGTCATCGAACACGGTGCTGGAACCGGCGACCTATGCGCTGCTGGCGGATGCGCCGGGCATCACCGCGCATTTCCAGCGGCTGCGCGTGCTGTCCATCACGCTCGATGGCGGATCGACCGGGCAGTTCGACCCGGCGCCGATGGTCGCGGCCGCCGGGATGCTGGCCGACGCCAAGGTGCAGGCCATCTGCTGGAACGGCACCTCGGGGTCGTGGCTTGGCCTCGATGCCGACCGCGCGCTGTGTGCCGCCATCACCGCCGCGACCGGGCTGCCCTGCACCACCGCGACGCTGGCGCTGCATGATGCGCTGCATGCGCTGGGGGCAAAGCGCATCGGGCTGGTCACGCCCTACCTTGCGAGCGTGCAGGACGCCATCGTGGCGAACCTGCGCGCCGAGGGCTTCACCCCCGCCGCCGAGCGGCACCTGGAAGATCCCGGCAACTATTCCTTCGCCGAGCATCCCGATGCGTTGGTCACCCGCCTGGTGCGCGAGGTCGCGGCCGAGGGCTGCGAGGCCATCGCCATCCACTGCACGAATTTCCGCGGCCTGGCGGCGGCGGCGGCGGTGACCGACGTGGCGGTGCTGGATTCGGTCGCGGTGGCGCTGTGGGGCGCGCTACGCGCGGCGGGCGCGGACCCGGCGCGGGTGGCGGCGTTGGGGCGCCTGTCCCGCCTGGCTTGAGCGGCCGGATGGGACGGCGGGCACAGCCCACGGACCACACGCCCTGCGCACATGCGAGACACCCTCGTCGCGCCGATCGTGCCGTGCAGGCGATTGTTGCAACCGCCACCCTGCTTGGGGCATTGCCTTGGCGGGGCAAGGAGCGACCATGATTGGCATCGACTGGGGCACCACCCGCCTGCGCGCCTACCGCCTGGCGCCGAACGGGACGGTGCTGGCGCGGCGCGACACGCCGCGGGGCGTGCTGGGCATCGAACCCGGCGGCTTTCCGGACACGCTGCGCGGCGCCATCGGCGACTGGATCGCCGAGGGCGACAGCCAGGTCCTGATCTGCGGCATGGCCGGCAGCCAGATCGGCTGGATCGATGCGCCCTACCTGCCCTGCCCCGCCGACCTCGATGCCTTGGCCGAGGCTGCCGTCGTGGCGCCCTTCGATGGCGCCGCTGTCCGCATCGTGCCTGGCCTGTCCTGGCGCGACCGCCACGGCGTGCCCGAGGTGATGCGCGGCGAGGAGACGCAAATGCTGGGTGCCGCGATCGGCGACGACGCGACCACCATCTGCCTGCCCGGCAGCCATACGAAATGGGCGTCGATGGCCGGCGGCGCGGTCACCGGCTTCACCACGCATCTGAGCGGCGAGGCCTTCGCCGCGCTGTCGGGCCACAGCATCCTGGGGCGCATGATGGATGTGGGCGCACCGCATCACCCGCGCGGCTTTGCCCGCGGCGTGGCGCGCGCCAGGCAGGGTGGCGGGCTGCTGCACCACCTGTTCGGCCTGCGCGCCAGCTCGATCTTCAACGAGATCAACGAGGACGAGGCGGCGTCCTTCCTGTCGGGCCTGCTGATCGGCCACGAGGTGGCGGCGGCGCTGGAGGAAGGCGTGGCGCCGCCGGTGATCCTGATCGGGGCGGATGTGCTGACGGCGCGCTATGGCGCGGCGCTCGACATCTTCGGCATCCCGCATCGCAGCGCCGCGCCGGATGCGGCGGCGCAGGGGCTGTATCGGATCGCCGAGCGCCTCGGGATGACCGCGGCGCGGTGATCAGCCCCCGCCTTGCGCGCCCGGCGCGGTTTCGCTTGAAACGCGGGCGAAGCCGGGGCCTGATCCCGGCAAGGCTTCACCCGGGGGAAATGATCCGATGCCGCATCGCCGCCTGCTGCTGACCGGCGCCGCCCTTGCCGTACCGGCGCTGCTGACGCCGCGCCGCGCCGCGGCGCAGGAGGTGACGCTGCGGCTGCACCACTTCCTGCCGGCGGTCTCCAACGTGCATCGCCACTTCCTGATGCCCTGGGCGAACAAGGTGCGCGACGAGACGAACGGGCGGCTTCGCATCCAGATCTTCCCCGCCATGCAGCTGGGCGGCGCGCCGCCGCAGCTTTACGATCAGGCGCGCGACGGCGTGGCGGACATCATCTGGACGCTGCCGGGCAATACCCCGGGCCGCTTCCCGCGCATCGAGGTGATCGAACTGCCCTTCATCGCGCACAAGCGCGCCAGCGTGAACGCCAAGGTCACGTGGGAGCTGTTCGATCGCCACATGCGCCCGGACTTCGCCGAGACGCAGATCCTCACCGCCTGGGCGCATGATGGCGGGCTGATCCATGCGCGGCGCGAGGTGAAGACCATGGACGACATGCGCGGCCTGAAGCTGCGCTTCCCCACGCGCCAGGCCGGCGAGGCGCTGAAGGCGCTGGGTGCCACCGCGATCGGCCTGCCGGTGCCCCAGGTGCCCGAGGCGCTGTCGCAGGGAGTCATCGACGGCGCCGTGGTGCCCTGGGAGGTGGTGCCCGCCATCCGCATCCACGAGATGGTCCGCAACCATGTCGGCATCCCGGGCACGCCGACCTTCTATACGGCGTCCTTCATCCTGGCGATGAACAAGGCGCGCTACGACGGGTTGGCGCCCGAGCTGAAGCGCGTACTGGACGCCAATTCCGGCGCCGTGGCCGCCGAGATGGCGGCGAAGGTGTGGGACGACCAGGGCCCGGTGGTCGAGGAGATGGTCCGCCGCCGCGGCAACACCATCAGCGAGATCAGCGCGGAGGAGAAGGCGCGCTGGGTGACCGCCACCGCGCCGGTGACGACCGCCTGGATCGCCGCGATGCGAGAACGCAGCATCGACGGCGCCGCGCTGGTCGAGGAAGCGCGCGCGCTGGTGGCGCGCCATGGGCAGGGCGTGTCCTGACCTCGCACCGGTGAGCGAGACGCAGGCGCCGCGCGGCCCGGTCGCGCGGCTGGCGGGCGGCTTCGCGATTGCCGGCGGCGTCGCGCTGTTGGGGGTGGCGGTCCTGGTCAGCGTGTCGGTGCTGCTGCGCTGGCTGGCGGGGCGGCCGATCACGGGCGATATCGAGATGGTGCAGCTGGGCGGCGGGCTCGCGGTGCTGGGCTTCCTGGCCCATGGCACGCTGATGCGCGCCAATATCATGGTGGACAGTTTCACGGGGTGGCTGCCGGCGCGCGTGACGCAGTCCATCGACGCGTTCTGGAACCTGGTCTGGGGCGTGGTGGCGCTGGTGCTGGCGGAGCGGATGGCGACCGGCGCGATGGAGGCGTTCGCGTCGCGCACCACCACCATCGGGCTGCTGGCGGTGCCGATCTGGTGGGCCATCGCGCTGGGGGCGGCCTGCTTCGCGGCCACCGGGATCGCGGCGCTGTATTGGGTGCAGCGGCTGGCGCGGGGGCGCGGGTGATCGCGCTCGCGCGGAGGCGCGGCTGGCGGCCCACGCGCAGAGGCTCAGCCGATGGCTGAGGAATTTGTCGTGGCCGGCGCGGGCTTCGCGGCGCTGCTGCTGCTGATGGCGCTGCGCTGTCCGGTCGGCCTGGCGATGCTGGTGGTGGGCTGCGTGGGGTACGTGCACATCATCGATGCGACGCGGCTGCTCGCGTATCTCAAGACCACGCCGTTCTTCCTGTTCGCGAACTACACGCTGTCGGTCATTCCGCTGTTCATCCTGATGGGCGCGCTGGCGGAGCGCGGCGGGCTGGCGCGCGAATTGTTCGTCGCGGCCAATGCTCTGGTGGGGCACCGGCGCGGCGGGCTGGCGATGGGCGTGATCGGGGCCTGTGCCGGGTTCGGGGCGGTGTGCGGGTCGTCCGTCGCGACCACGGCGACGATGGGGCGCGCGGCGCTGCCGGAATTGCGGCGATACGGCGCGCTGCCCGGCTTCGCGGCGGGGACCATCGCGGTGGGGGGCGTGCTGGGCATCCTGGTGCCGCCCTCGGTGATCCTGGTGGTCTATGCCATCAGCACCGAGCAGAACATCGCACGGCTGTTCATGGCGGCGCTGATCCCGGCGGTGATGGCGGTGGCGTTCTACATCGCGACCATCGCGGTGCTGGTGCGGCTGCGCCCGGCGCTGTGCCCGGCCGGGCCGCGCGTGGCGGCCGACGAGCGCCGCGCGGCGCTGCGCGCGGTGGTGCCCGTCCTGCTGATCGCGGTGGTGGTGGTGGGCGGCATCTATGGCGGCATCTTCACGCCGACCGAGAGTGCCGCGGTAGGCTGCGCGGCCACGCTGCTGGTGGGATTGGCGCGGCGCACGCTGAGCGGCCGCCAGGTGCTGGAGGCGCTGAAAGCGACCGCGGAAACGACCGCGATGATCTTCGCCATCCTGCTGGGGGCAGAGGTGTTCAACGCCTTCCTGGCGCTGTCCCAGGCACCGGACCTGCTGGCGGTTTGGGTGAGCGAGCAGGGCTTCCCGCCCTATGGCGTGCTGGTCGCGTTCCTGGCGGTCTACATCCTGCTGGGCGCGGTGATGGACGAGTTGGCGATGATGTTGCTGACGCTCCCGGTGTTCTTCCCGGTGGTCACCGCGCTGGATTTCGGCCTGACCACCGAGGAGACCGCCATCTGGTTCGGCATACTGGTGTTGTGCGTGGTCGGCATCGGGCTGACGGCGCCGCCGATCGGGCTGAACGTGTTCGTGGTGAGCGGGCTCGCGCGCGACGTGCCGATCGGGGCGATCTATCGCGGCGTGCTGCCGTATCTGCTGACCGACTTCATCCGGCTGGGGCTATGCATCGCCTTCCCCTGGCTGTCGCTGGCCGTGGTGCGCGCGCTGAGCTGACGGGTTGCGCGGGGGCGGGTGGGGGCATCATTCTCGCGCCGGAAACCCGGAGTCGCCCGCCCCATGAAGACCCGCGCCGCCGTCGCCTGGAAAGCAGGCGCGCCACTGACCATCGAGACCATCGAGATCGGCGGGCCGAAGCCCGGCGAGGTGCTGGTGGAGGTGATGGCGACCGGCGTGTGCCACACCGATGCCTATACGCTGTCGGGCGCCGACCCGGAGGGGATCTTTCCCGCCATCCTGGGCCATGAGGGCGCGGGCGTGGTGCGCGAGGTCGGCGCGGGCGTCACCACGCTGAAGCCAGGTGACCATGTGATCCCGCTCTACACGCCGGAATGCCGGCAGTGCAAAACCTGCCTGTCGCAGCGCAGCAACCTGTGCACCGCGATCCGCGCGACGCAGGGCAAGGGCGTGATGCCGGATGGGTCGTCGCGGTTCTCGTGCGACCAGGGGACGGTGTTTCATTACATGGGGTGCAGCACCTTCGCGAACTTCACCGTGCTGCCGGAGATCGCGCTGGCGAAGGTTCGCGAGGACGCGCCCTTCGACAAGATCTGCTACATCGGTTGCGGCGTCACGACCGGCATCGGCGCCGTCATCAACACCGCGAAGGTCTGGCCCGGCGCCAATGTCGCGGTGTTCGGGCTCGGCGGGATCGGGCTGAACGTGCTGCAGGCGGCGCGGATGGTGGGCGCCGACAAGATCATCGGCGTGGACATCAACCCTGCGCGCGAGGCGATGGCGCGCAAGTTCGGCATGACCGATTTCGTGAACCCCGACGCGGTGGGGCGCGACAAGGTGGTGCAGGCGATCATGGACCTGACCGGCGGTGGCGCGGATTTCTCCTTCGAATGCGTCGGCAACGTCCACCTCATGCGCCAGGCGCTGGAATGCACCCATCGCGGCTGGGGCGAGAGCATCATCATCGGCGTCGCGGCCTCCGGCCAGGAGATCAGCACCCGCCCCTTCCAGCTGGTGACGGGGCGCAACTGGCGCGGCACGGCCTTCGGCGGCGCGCGCGGGCGCACCGACGTCCCGAAGATCGTGGACTGGTACATGGAGGGGAAAATCGAGATCGACAGCCTGATCACCCACACCATGCCGCTCGATGAGATCAACACGGCCTTCGACCTGATGCATGAAGGCAAGTCGATCCGGTCGGTGGTGGTGTACTGACCATGGCGGTGAATCCTGCCGATGGCGGCGTGCTCGGCGCGCTCTATGGCACCGACGCGATGCGCGCGGCGATGGGCGAGGACGCCTTCATCCAGCGCATGCTGGACATGGAGGCGGCGCTGGCGCGCGCGCAGGCGCGGCTCGGCATCATCCCGGCCGAGGCCGCCGCCGCCATCACCGAAGCGGCGGACGCGACGCGATGCGATCGCGCGGCGATGGCGGAAGCCACGCGCAACACCGGCTATCCGGTGGTGGCGCTGGTCAAGCAGCTCACCGCGCTGGCCGGCCCGGATGCCGGGCGCTGGACGCATTGGGGCGCGACCACGCAGGACATCATGGACACCGCGGTCGTGCTGCAGGTCCGCGACGGGCTGGCGCTGATCGAGGCCGATCTGCGCGCCACCTGCAGCGCGCTGGCGCGCATGGCGGCGGCGCATCGCGACACGGTGATGGCCGGGCGCACGCATCTCCAGCACGCGCTGCCCGTCACCTTCGGCTACAAGGTGGCGGTGTGGCTGTCGCCGTTGCTGGCCTCGCTGGATGCCCTGCCCCGCGTGCGGGAACGCGCGCTGCGCCTGTCCTTCGGCGGAGCGGCCGGCACGCTGGCCTCGCTTGGCGCGCAGGGGCTGGATGTGTCGCGCGAACTGGCGGCCGAACTGGACCTGGCCGAGGCCGACATCCCCTGGCATGTCGCGCGCGATGGGCTGAACGAGGCGGTGTGCTGGCTCGGCATCCTGTGCGGCAGCCTGTCCAAGATTGCGACCGACGTCATGCTGATGTCGCAGACGGAATATGGCGAGGTGTCGGAGCCGCATGTCTTCGGACGCGGCGGGTCCAGCACCATGCCGCAGAAGCGCAACCCGATCGCCTGCGAATACGTGCTGTCGCAGTCGCGCGGCGTGCATGCGCTGGTGCCGCAGATGCTGGGTGCGATGGCGCAGGATCTGGAACGCGGCACCGGCCCCTGGCAGGCGGAATTGCTGGCGCTGCCGCAGGCCTTCCTGCTGGGCCATGGCGCGCTGTCCCAGGCGCGCTTCATCGCCGAGGGGCTGGTGGTGGATGCGGCGCGGATGCGTGCGAACCTGGATGCCACCGGCGGGCTGATCGTCAGCGAGGCGGTGATGATGGGGCTCGCGCCGGTGCTCGGGCGAATGGACGCCCACCATGTGGTGAACGATGCCTGCGATACGGTGCGCGACAAGGGCGGCAGCCTGACCGAGGCGCTGCTGGCCGATGCGCGCCTGGCTGGCAAGCTGGATGCCGCCGCCATCGCGCGCATGACCGACCCGGCGGGCTATCTCGGCTCCGCCGGGGCCTTCACCGACCGCGTGCTGGCGCGCGCGGCCGGCATGGGGATCAGTTAGCCGCCTCGGCCAGTTCCAGCAGCGCGGCGCCGTTGCGGCGCTGTGCTGCCCATTGCGTGGTGGTGCCGCGGCAGCGCTGGGTGAACAATTCGCTGTCGGGGGCAACGACGTCGATCTTGCTGCGGACGCGGCAGACCAGCCGCGTGAGCTGGCGCGGCGAACCGCCATGCCAGCGCACCACGGCCAGGCCCCAGTCGCCATAGGTCTCGTAGTGCTGGCGCAGGTAGCCCGCGGCCCATTCGGTGGCGGCCCAGGGGTCGAGCGGCCAGTCCTCGCCACGCCGCGCATGCACGCCGGTATGCACCTGGACGCAGCCGGCCATGGCGCGGCCGCCGGCCGCACGCATCAGGCGCACGGCTTCCTCGCGGGATTCCGGGTAGTAGGCGCGGCCGCGGATGCTCAGCGCATGCGCGTGCAGGCCGCTTTCGTTCAAGGCGATGCCGACCAGCAGGCCCTCGGGCAGGCCGTGCTTGCGCTCGGCTGCGCGCGCGGCTTCCAGGCAGGAGCCGCGCGGCGAGGTGTCGCGCGGTTCGGCCGCGGCGGCGGCGATGCCTTCGAGCGGTTCATGCTGCGCGCAGGCCATGGTGGACAGCGCCAGGCCGCCGGCCAGCACCGAGGCGAACAGGGGCGACAGCAGGCGATGTCTTCGCCGGCCTGCCATGGCCCAGACCCGGCCAAGCCGGATCCTGGAGGGGCGGGCTACCCGCGGCATCGCGCGCGCGGGTGCCGCTAAACGTCGTCGGCAGGGGGGTGCCGACGATCCATTCGCGGTCGTCATGGCGGCCACACATCACAGTGCTGCCGAAAGATCAAACGCAAATTGTGACAACAGCCCTGTCACGAACCCGGAAGGGACAATGCGGCAGGAATGGGGCAAAGTCAATCAGAAGTATTTTGGACTTCGCTCTGGCAAGAGGCTTTCACTGAAATACCGTCGAGTATTCTAAAATTAACTAATTGTGACCAAAACGCACGGCGGGAGCGGCCGGCATCCTGGCCGCCCCGCCGGTGCATCTTTCCTCAGGCCATGCGGACCGAAGGGGCCGGCTGGCCCTCGATCAGCACATTCACGCAGGCCGGCTTGCCGGAGGCGAGGGCACGTTCCACCGCCGGGGCGATCTCGCTGGCCTCGGTGACGAATTCGCCGTGGCCGCCGAGGGCCGCCACCACCAGGTCGTAGCGCGTGCCGGGTGCGAGTTCGCAGCCATGGGCGCGGTTGGCGCCGTATTCGCGCAGCTGGATCTGATATTCCGCATTCCACTTCGCGTCGTTGCCGACCACCGCCACGAAGGGCAGGCCGTGGCGATGCGCGGTGTCGAATTCCGCCATGTGGAAGCCGAAGGTGCCATCGCCGGTCAGGCAGAGCACGCGCGCATCGGGCCGCGCGACGCGTGCGGCCAGCGCGAAGGGAATCGCCGCGCCGATCGCGCCCGCCACGCCGTTGATGACGCGCGCGGGTGCCGTCAGCAGCGACTGCGCCCATTGCCCGATCTCGCCGCCATCGATGACCAGCACGCTGTCGGGCGCGGCGATGAAGGGGCGCAGCGCGTCGCACAGCGTGGCGGGGTGGATCGGGCCGGGCGGCGTGCCGGCCAGCGCATCCCAGGCGGGCGGGCGGTGCGCGATGGCCTGGGCCAGGCGCTGCGACCAGGCGGTGTTGGCGTGCGGCGCGGCGGCTTGCGTCAGGGCCGCCACCGCTTCGGCCGCGCCGGCCAGCGCGGCGATGGCGACGCGATCGCCCAGGCCACGCGCGGCGCGCGCCAGCAATTCGGCATCGGGGTCCACCACCACGAAGCGCGCGGCGGCGGCGATGCCCGGCGCGCGGCCGAAGCGCAGCGTGAAGTCGAGCGCCTTGCCCAGCAGCACGACCAGGTCGGCTTCCGCCAGCACCTGCGCGAAGGCGCCGAGCGAGGGGTCGCCCAGGCCGCGCGGGCTTTCCATCGCGACGACCGGCAGGCCGGACGCGGTCGACAGCGCGGCGATGGCATCGCGCCCCGTGGGCGTGCACAGCGCCGGGGGTGCGACCAGCACCGGGCGTTGCGCGCCCGCGATCACGCGGGCGATCGCCGCCGCGCTGTCGGCCGAGAGCGGCATCGGCGCGGGCGCATAGGCCACCGGCCCGCGCATGGTGGGTGGCGCGATGCGCGCATCCAGCACATCGGTCGGCAGCGACAGATGCACCGGCCCTGGGCGGCCGGAGCGCGCCAGGCGGATCGCGGAAGCGACCTCATCCGCCAGCGCCTCCGGCGAGGATGCGGTGAAGGCCTTCTTGCAGACCGGTTCGGCCATGCGCGCCTGCTCCAGTTCCTGGAAGGAACCGAGGCCCAGTTCGCCCAGCGGCGCATGGCCCGAGAGCAGCAGCACCGGCACCTCGCCTGCCATGGCGGTGGGCAGGGCGGCGACGGCGTTGGAGTGCCCCTGCCCGCCCGTGACCAACGCGATGCCGCATTCGCCGGTCAGCCGCGCCCAGGCATCGGCCATGTGGACGGCGGCGGCCTCGTGGCGGACATGAATGACCTCGATGCCCGAGCCCACCAGCGCGTCATACACGGGCATGATGTGGTTGCCCGACAGGCTGAAGATGCGGCTGGTGCCGGCGGTCTTGAGCGCGCGCACCAGGATGTCCGCGCCGCGGATCGTCTCGGCCATGATGTCCCTCCCGTTCGATGGTCGCGCGCACCTCGCCATGGGCTGGACAGGGTGTCCAGACGCCATGGGCTGGACAGGGTGTCCAGACGCCATGGGCTGGTCAGGGTGTCCAGACGCCATGGGCTGGTCAGGGTGTCCAGACGCCATGGGCTGGACAGGGTGTCCAGACGCCATGGGCTGGACAGGGTGTCCAGACGCCACGGGCTGGACAGCCTGTCCAGCGCCGGTAGTCTCTGCCACTTGCGAGGGGGAAACGCATGGCCGATCCGGCCAGCCTGAAGGTCAGCGTCTGGCGCGGCGAGGCATTCCAGCACTACGACGTGCCGGCGCGCGCGAACCAGACCGTGCTGGACGTGGTCACGCATATCCAGCGCGAGATCGATCCGTCCCTGGCCTATCGTTTTGCGTGCCGCGTGGGCATGTGCGGATCCTGCGCCATGACGGTGAACGGGCGCGCGCGTTGGACCTGCCGGACGCATGTGAAGCGCGTGGTCGATGCCGATGGCGCGCTGGAATTGCGGCCTCTCGCGAACCTGCCGGTGATCCGCGACCTGGCGGCGGACCTCACGCCGTTCTTCGACAAGTGGCAGCGTGCGCGCGGCACCTTCCAGCCCAAGGATGCGGCTGACGGCGCGGTGCCCGTTGACTTCGCCGTGGTGCCGCCGGCATCCGAGGCGCGGCGCGAGGCCGATGCCGGCATCGAATGCATCGGCTGTGCGGTCTGCTACGCATCCTGCGACGTGGTGGCGTGGAACGATGACTACCTCGGCCCCGCGGCGATGAACCGCGCCTGGACGCTGGTGAATGACGTGCGCGACGGCGGCCGCGCCGAGCGGCTCGATGCCGTGGCGGGGGATGCCGGCTGCCATTCCTGCCATTCCACGCAATCCTGCACGGAACGCTGCCCGAAGAACCTCGATCCGTCCTCGGCGATCGCCGGGCTGAAGCGGACGCTGTTCTGGGACACGCTGCTGGGGCGGCGGTGAGCGCGCCCGATCGCCGCAGGGCGCAGCCGGAGGCGAGCACCGGGGGCGTGAATCGGCCGCGCAGCGCAAAGGCCCAGACGCATCTGTGGGTGGTGCAGCGCATCACCGCCATGGTGCTGGGCATCGCGGTGGTGGTGCACCTCGTGACCATCGTGACAGCCGTGCGCGGCGGGCTGTCGGCCCGCGAGATCCTGGAACGCACGCAGGGCAACGAGGCCTGGCTCGCCTTCTACGTCGTCTTCGCGCTGGCAGCCGGTCTGCATGGCGCGATCGGGCTGCGCAACATCGCCGCCGAGACCATCGGGATGCGCGGACGCGGGCCAGACTTGGCGTGGCTTGGCGCCGGGCTGCTCACCGCGGGCTTCGGCATCCGCGCGGCCGTCGGGCTGTATGCGTGATGGACATGCGGCCGCGGTCCCACCCGACCTATGTCGCCTTCGTGGTGCATCGCGTCTCCGGCCTGCTGCTGGCGTTGTTCCTGCCGGTGCATTTCTGGGCGCTGGGCAGCGCCATCACGGGCGAGGCGCGGCTCGATGGCTTCCTGCGCTGGGCGGAGAACCCGCTGGTGAAGGCCGCCGAGACCGTGCTGGTCGTGCTGCTGGCAGCCCACCTGGCGGGGGGCTTGCGCGTGATGGCGCTGGAGTTCCTCGGCTGGCGGGCGCGGCAGAAGGACATGGTGGCGGTCTCGGCCGGTGTCGCGTTGGTGGTTGGCCTGGTGTTCCTGCTCAATGTGGTCTGAAGCGGCGATGGTGGCCGGGGCGTGCTTCGTCGCGGGCTTCTGCGCGGGCGTGGCGGGCTTCGCCTTCGTGCTGGTGGCGGCGTCGATGCTGCTGCATGTCGTCTCGCCGAGTATCACCGCGCCGGTGCTGGTGATGGGCAGCCTGATCTCGCAGGGCATGAGCCTGCCGAGCCTTTGGCGGCACATCGAATGGCCGCGGATGCGGCTGTTCCTGGCGGTGGCGGTGGCCGGGCTGCCGGTGGGGCTGCTGGTGCTGGCGAAGGGGCCGGCGCGGCTGATTGTGGCCGGGATCGGGCTGCTGCTGGTGGTCTATGCCGGCTACATGCTGGCGCGCATCGTGCTTCGCATGGCGCCGCCTGATGTGCGCGGCAGCCCGCGCGCGGATGGGGTGGTGGGCTTCCTGAGCGGCATATTGGGCGGCATCGGCGGCTTCGTTGGCGCGCTGCCGGCCATGTGGGCCGATATCCAGGGCTGGCCCAAGGACCGCGCGCGCGCCTTCATGCAGCCCTTCATCGTCTTCATGCAGGCCATCACCTGCGTGGGGCTTGCGCTGACCGGCTTCTTCACGCTGGAGGCGCTGGTGCTGGCCGCGCTCGCCACGCCGGCGCTGGTGCTGGGCACCTGGCTGGGCCTGCGCGCGTATCGGGTGCTGCCGGCGCAGGGCTTCCGCGTGGTATTGCTGGGGCTGCTGCTGGTCTCGGGCCTATCGCTGCTGGTCTGAACGGAGGATCCGCCATGACGCTGATGACGAAGCCTGGAGTGGAACCGCTGCGCGTCGAGCCCGACGCGATCGAGGAAGCGGCCAAGCTGCTCTACATCCGCGCGTGCAAGATCCTGCCGGATGACATCAAGGCGGGCTTCGCGCGGCTCGACGGGTCCGAGACCGACGCCACGGCGAAGACCATCCTCGCCACCATGATCGAGAATATCGGCGTGGCGGAACGCATGGACAACCTGCTGTGCCAGGACACCGGCATCCCGATCTTCAACGTGCTGGTGGGCCGCCATGTGCAGGTCGATGGCTGGGCGTTGAAGGAGGCCATCGCGCGCGGCACGGCACGCGCCACGCGAGAGCACCCGTTGCGTTCGTCGGTGGTGCATCCGATCACGCGGAAGAACGAGCATACGTCGTGCGGCGAGCGCGTGCCCGTCATCAACATCGACTTCACCGATGTGGAACGCGAACTCCGCATTGAGATGATCCCGAAGGGGTCGGGTTCGGAAAACGGATCCTTCCTGCAGATGCTGATCCCGGCCGATGGCGTGGCCGCGGTGAAGCGCTTCGTGGTGGACCGGGTGATCCAGGCTGGCGGGAAAGTCTGCCCGCCGACCATCGTGGGGGTGGGCATCGGCGGCACGTCGGATTTGTGCATGCACCTCGCGAAGGTTGCGGCGACGCGCGCGCTGGGGTCGCGCTGCGCCGATGCCGAGGGCGCGAAGCTGGAGGCGCAGTTGTCCGAGGCCGTGAACAGCCTGGGGATCGGCCCGCAGGGGTTGGGTGGCGATTCCACAGCCTTCGCCGTGCATGTGGAAACGGCCGCGACGCACATCACGATGAATCCCGTCGCGGTGAACATTCAGTGCCATTCGGCGCGGCGTGCCAGCGCGACCTTCACGCCGGCCGGCGTGGCGATCGGGTTCTGATGCTCGCCATCACCAGGGCCGGGCCGACCGACCGCACGGCGCTGATGTCGCTGCTGGCCGACATGGCGCAGCACTACGGCGAACAGCGCGACATCGCGCGGCTCGCCGCGGCGGCCGAGGCGCTGACCACCGCCGCCGGGCGGGCCGGCCCCTTCTGCCTGGTGGCGCGGCGCGGCGATGTCGCGGTCGGCTTCGCCTCGCTGTCAGGATTCTTCCCGGCCTATGACCTGACCTGGGGGCTGCTGCTCAAGGACATCTATGTCGCCGGCAGTGATCGCGGCACCGGCGTCGGCCGCGCGCTGATGACCGAGGTGACGCGCTTCGCCGTCGCCGAGGGCTATACGCGCGTGGACTGGACCACCGACGGCACGAATGGCCGCGCCCGGGCCTTCTATGCGGGGCTCGGCGTCGCAACCTCCGGCAAGGTATTCTATCGTCTGACCGGCAGCGCGCTGGCCGCCGCGTCTTGCGGCAATTGGCCAGTGGAGGAGACAGCGCCATGACACACCATGTCCTGCCCATGCCGATCACCGAGGCGCAGGCGCGCAGCCTGCGCGCCGGCGACACGGTGACGCTGGAAGACGTCCTGTACGGCATCCGCGACGCCACGCAGATCCACATGTTCGACCATGGCCGGCCGACGAAGTTCGACCTGCGCGGGCATGCCGTGATCCATACCGCGCCGAACCTGCGGAAGGTGGAGCGCTCCGGCACCAACCATTCGGGCTATGAGGCGGTGTGCGTCGGCACCACCACATCGGACCGCATGGAACGCTTCACGCGCCCGCTGATGGAACGCGAGGGCGTGCGCGCCATCATCGGCAAGGGCGGGCTGCGCGAGGGGTCGCTCGAGGCGTTCCGCGACCTCGGTGGCGTGTATCTCGCGGTGGTCGGCGGCGCGGCGGCGCTGGAGACGACGTGGATCGAGGCGGTGGAGGATGTCGACCTCGACGACCTCAACCCTGAATCGCTCTACAAGTTCCGCATCAAGGGCTTCGGGCCGCTGCTGGTGGCGATGGATTCGCATGGCGGCAGCCTCTACGCGACCGTCAACGCGGAGGCCGCCCGACGGCGCCAGGCGGTACTGGAGAAGCTGGGGGCCGCATGAGCGCGATCATCGGACCCATGATCCTGCTGCCGCTGCTGCTCTTCGTGCAGGTGATGCCGCCGCCGCTCGGGCAGATGGCGCTGCTGCTGGTGGTCGGCAGCGCCTATGGCACCGACCGGCGCGATGTGCCGGTGCCCCAGCCGCGCCTGCAATCCGCACCCGCCGAGGACTGCAACTGCGGCGTGCCCGCCAGCCCGCGGGGGCCTCGGTGATCGCAGGTCCTCGCCACGGAGCCGTCCAGCGGAGGCGTGAATCGCATGCCTGAGACCATCGCTCGCCGACAGACCGACATCCTGGTGCTGGGCGCAGGCGGCGCCGGGCTATTGGCCGCGCTGCATGCAAAGGACACCGCGCCCGACCTGGATGTGACCATCGCGGTGAAGGGCCTGCTCGGCAAATGCGGCTGCACCCGCATGGTGCAGGGCGGCTACAACGTCGCGATCGCCGCCGGGGATTCCGCCGAGCGCCACTTCATGGACACGCTCGACGGCGGCAAGTGGCTGAACGACCAGGACCTGGCCTGGACGCTGGTGGTGGGCGCGCAGCAGCGTATCCGTGAACTGGAAAACCGCTGGGGCTGCTTCTTCGACCGCAACGCCGATGGGTCCATCCACCAGAAGGCCTTCGCCGGGCAGACCTTCGACCGCACCGTCCACAAGGGCGACCTGACGGGCATCGAGATCGTCAACCGCCTGACCGAACAGGTCTGGGCGCGCGGCATCAACCGGATGGAGGAACACCGCGCGGTCGCACTCCTGCCCTCGCGCGACAGGTCGCGCATCGCTTCCGTGCTGCTGGTGGACATGCGGACGGGCGGGCTGGTGCTGGTGCAGGCGCGCGCCGTGCTGCTGGGCACCGGCGGCGGGCCGACCATGTACAAGTACCACACGCCATCGGGCGACAAGGCCTGCGACGGCATGGCGATGGCGCTGCGCGCCGGCCTGGCGCTGCGCGACATGGAGATGGTGCAGTTCCACCCGACCGGCGTCCTCGCCGGCCCCGGCACGCGCATGACCGGCACCATCATCGAGGAAGGTCTGCGCGGTGCGGGCGGCTACCTGCTCGGCGGCGATGGCGAGCGCTTCATGCACAAGTACGACCCGCGCGGGGAGCGTGCGACGCGCGACATCGTCAGCCGGTCCATGCAGCGCGAGATCCTCGCCGGCAATGTGAACGCAGAAGGCGGGCTGTGGATCGAGATGAAGCATCTCGGCCCCGATCGCGTGGCGCGCGACTTCAAGGGCATGGTGGAACGCTGCGCCGATGTCGGCTTCGACCTGGCCGGCGGGCGCGTGCCGGTGGTGCCGACCGCGCACTACATGATGGGCGGGCTGATGTTCCGCGCCGATGGCAGCACCGACCTGCCGGGCCTCTTCGCCGCCGGCGAGGACACTGGCGGCGTGCACGGCGCGAACCGCCTGGGCGGCAATGGTGTCGCGAATTCCACGGTGTTCGGCGGCATCGCCGGGGACACGATGGGCGCCTGGGTGCCGCGGCACGGCAGCTTCGAGGAACCCGATGCAGCCGCGCTGGATGCCGCCATTGCCGCAATCCACGCGCCCTTCGCGAAGCCGGCGCGCAACCTGTCTCCGATCCGCGACGCCCTTCTCGACCTGATGTGGGACAAGGCGGGCATCCTGCGCGACGGCGCCGGGCTCGCGCAGGCCGCGACGGGCCTCGATGCGCTGGAGGCGGACGTCGATGCCGCCGGCGTCGATGGGCGCGACCGCGCCTTCAACCTGACCTGGCATGACTGGCTGAACCTGAAGTCGCAGTTGCTGGTCAGCCGCGCCATCGTGGCCGCCGCGCAGGCGCGCGAGGAATCCCGCGGGGCGCATTGGCGCGAGGACCACCCGCAGACCAACGACGATGCCGCCGGCCTGTCGGCGACCCGCGTGACGCTGCAGGACGGCGCCATCATGCCCGGCTGGCAGCCGGTGCAGTTCACGCGCTTGCGCCCGGGCACCAGCCTTCTCGCCGCCGAATGACCGCGTAGGGGGTTTTTTCATCTTCCTCCGCCAGGCTGTGCGCGCTGCACAGACTGGAATCCGACATGCTCCTGAAGTCGATCGGCGCGCGCATCGCGGCCGCCTCCATCGCCATCGCCGTGATCGCATGCCTGGGCTTCGGCGCGCTGGTGGTGTTGCGCGACACGCAATCCGCCAATGCACAGCTCGAACAATCGCTGGGTGTGGCGCGCAACGCCTTCGATGCCGCGCTGCTGGCCGAAACGCGCGAGCTCGCGAGCAGCGCCGAGGCCATCGCCGCCATGCCGCCGGTCGTCGCCGCCATCGCCCGGCAGGACCGCGACGGGCTGCAGGCCCTGCTGCTGCCGATCCAGGCGGGCATGACGGCCGCCAGCAAGCGGCTCAATGTCCAGGTGGCGCCGGCCATCAGCTTCCTGCGGGTCTGGCAGCCCGACCAGCATGGCGACGACGTCTCGTCGCGCCGCCACACCGTGCCCGAGGCGATGCGGACCGGCCGCACCCAGGCCGGGCTGGAGCGCGGGCTGCGCGATGTCAGCCTGTTCGGCACCGCGCCGGTGCGCGCCGATGGCCGGGTGATCGCGACAGTCGACATCGCGATGAACTTCTCCGCCGATGTGCTGGCCCGGCTGCGAAGCGCGACCGGCTCCGACATTGCGATCCTGCGTGCGACCGACCAGGGGTTCGAGCCGATCGGCAGCACCCTGCCCGCCGGGGCGAACCTCGCCTCCGCGCCGGCGCGTACGGAGGCGATGCGCCAGCAGGGCATCCGCAGCGAGGCGCGGGTCGGCGAGCGCGACTTCGCGGTGCTGTCCTTCCCGCTGCGCGATGCCGGCGGCAACGCGATCGGCGTGGTCGAACTGGCCGCGGACATGGCCGCCGCCAGCGCGGCACGTATGGAGACGATCCGCTTCGTGCTGTTCACCGCCGCGGCGCTGCTGGCGGTCGCGGTGCTGCTCGGCCTGCTCGTGGCGCGTTCCATCGCCCGGCCGGTCACGACACTGACGGCGCGGATGCAGGCGCTGGCCGGGGGCGAACTGGCCTCCGCGGTGCCCGGCCGCGACCGCGGCGACGAGATCGGCGCCATGGCCCGCACCGTCGAGGTGTTCCAGCAGGGCCTGGTCGAGGCCGAGCGCCTGCGCGCCGAAAGCCTCGCCGCCCGCGAACGCGAGGCCGCTGCCCGCCACGCCGCGACCCAGGCCCTGGCGGGCGAGGTCGAGACCGCGCTGTCGGACATCGCCCAGCGCCTGGCCGGCACGGCGGGGGGGCTGGCGGATGCCGGCCGGCGCCTCAATGCCACCGCCGAAAGCTCGAACGCCGCCGCCACGCAGACCGCGCAGGGCGTCAGCCGGGCCTCCAGCAACGTGCAGACGGTCGCCGCAGCGACCGAGGAGCTGGCCGCATCGACGTCGGAAATCAGCCGCCAGATCGCCGAGGCCGCCTCCGTCGCCGGCGAGGCCGCGCAGCAGTCGCGCAACACCGATGCCACGGTGCAGTCGCTGGCCGAAGCCGCCGGGCGGATCGGCGACGTGGTCCGCCTCATCAACGACATCGCCGGGCAGACCAACCTGCTGGCGCTGAACGCCACCATCGAGGCGGCGCGCGCGGGCGAGGCCGGCAAGGGCTTCGCCGTGGTCGCCAGCGAGGTGAAGACGCTGGCCGCCCAGACCGCCCGCGCCACGGAGGAGATCGCCAGCCAGATCACCGCCATGCAGGCCGCGACCAATGCGTCGGTCGCCGCGGTGCGGACCATCGGCGAGACCATCCAGCGCATGGACAGCGTGGCCACCGCCATCGCCGCCGCCATCGAGCAGCAGGGGGCGGCCACGCGCGAGATCGCGCGCGCCGTGCAGGAGGCCGCAGAGGGCACCAATGACGCCTCGGCCTCCGCCGGGCAGGTCGCGAACGAGATGGGCGAGACGCTGGCCTCGGTGCGCGCGGTCAGCGACGGCGCGGCGCAGGTGCGCGCGCAGGGTGACGGGCTGCGCGATGCGGTGGGCGCGCTGGTGGGGCGGCTGCGCGCCGCCTGAGACGACCCGCGGGCGGTGTCACGCGCGCGCGCTTGACACCGCCCGGCGCGTTTCGCCACATAGCGGGCACGGGGATGTCCGCGATCACCCCGTGAGGCTCCGGCCGAAGCATCGCGTCCAGAACTCCCGCATACGGAGAGGACGCCATCATGCCGGCTCCCACCATCGTCGCCGCCCCGCAGCTCGCCCGTCGCATCGGCCTGCCCGACGCGCCCGTGCTGATCGATGTCGGCCTCGCGCTGTGTGATGCCGTCCATCGCTGGGCGCGCGATGCGACCGACGAAACCTACAACTGGCGGACCCCCGGGAAAACCGCATGACCACGCCCGCCTTCCCGACCTTCGCCGAAGCCGTGCGCGTCTGGCTGCGCATCGGCCTGCTGTCCTTCGGCGGCCCCGCCGCGCAGATCGCGGTGATGCACCGCGAGGTGGTGGACCAACGCCACTGGGTCTCCGACGCGCGGTTCCTGCATGCGCTGAACTTCTGCATGCTGCTGCCGGGGCCGGAGGCGCAGCAGCTCGCGACCTACCTCGGTTGGCTGATGCATGGGGTGCGCGGCGGGCTGGTCGCGGGGCTGCTGTTCATCATCCCCGGTGCGGTCGTGATGCTGGCGCTGTCCATCATCTACGCCACGCTGGGCGAGGTGCCGATCGTCGCCGCGCTGTTCTTCGGCTTGAAATGCGCGGTGCTGGTGCTGGTGGTGGAAGCGCTGCTGCGCGTGGCGAAGCGCGCGCTGAAGGGCACCGCGCCGTGGCTGCTGGCGGGCGCGGCCTTCCTGGCGCTGGCGGTCTTCAACCTGCCCTTCCCGGTGGTGGTGCTGGCGGCGCTCGCGATAGGCTTTGTCGCGCCCGGCGCCTTCGCCGCCGGCGGGCATGGCAAGGCCAAGGACGGCCCGCCAGCGCTGCTCGATGCCGCGCTGGCGGCCGACCCCGACCGTATCGCGCGCATGGCGCCGGCCGCGCGGCGCGCCGGGCTGATCGCGGTGGCGATGTGGGTGTGGCCCGTCGCGCTGCTGTTCAGCGCGGGGGTGTATGGCGATGTCGCGTGGTTCTTCTCGAAGATGGCGGTGGTCACCTTCGGCGGCGCCTATGCGGTCCTGGCCTATGTCGCGCAGGAGGCTGTCGAGCATTACCGCTGGCTGTCGGCGCCCGAGATGCTGGCGGGGCTGGGCCTCGCGGAGACCACCCCCGGCCCGCTGATCCTGGTGCTGCAATTCGTGGGCTTCCTGGCGGGGTATCGTGCCGATGGCATTCTGGGCGGCGCCGCGGCGAGCGTGCTGACGCTATGGGTCACCTTCGCGCCGTGCTTCGCCTTCATCTTCCTGGGCGCGCCCTTCGTCGAACGCATGCACGACCAACCGCGGCTGAAGGGCGCGCTGGCGGGTGTCACGGCAGCGGTGGTGGGCGTGATCGCGAACCTGGCGCTGTGGTTCGGGCTGCGCGTGATCTTCGCCGAAGTGAACCGCGTGCCGTTCGGCCCGGCGGCGATCGACCTGCCGGTGTGGTCCACGCTGCAGCCCACCGCGCTGGCGCTGGCGGTGCTGGCGGCGGCGCTGCTGTTCGGGGCGAAGCTGGGGCTGGCGCGGACGCTCGCGATCAGCGCCGCGGCGGGGCTTGCGCTGTCCTACCTGCCGTCCTGACCGGCGCGTTGCGGCGCGGCTCCTCGAGCAGCCAGAACAGCACATTGTTGCGGAAGGTCGGATCGCGCGTCAGGTCCAGATGCTCGCCCGGCAGGAACAGGGTGCGGCGGAAATCCATCGGGCTCACCACGAAGGGCCCGCGCATCGCCGGGTCCTGCCCCTGGCGCGTGTCCAGCAGCGCGGAATCGCGCAGCACCAGGCCATCGCCCGGCGCCATGGCGAGCGGCGCGAGGCTGCCGTCGGCGGGGCTGGCCGCGTAGCGCTCCGTGGTGGCCATCGCATCGCCGGCCACGATCATCAGCTCGGTGCCCGCGGGCGTGGTGCCTGGGCGATCCATCGCCGCGGCGAAGGCGCGCGCGCGGCGCAGCAGGCGCGCCTGCAGCGCCAGCGCGATGCGCCGGCGTTCCTCCGCCGTCCCCACTCCGGGCATGAGCCGGGCCAGGTCCGCATCGATACCGCGGTTCGCGATGCCCCATCCGAAGCGCTGCCAGACCTCGGGGTCCAGCAGGTCGACCGCCGTGTCCGGGGCACCCGCGACCACCACCGACCGCGCCCTCTGCCGCGGCAGCAACTGGTACAGCGACGGCATGGTGCCGAGGATCGCCGGGCTGTAGCGCGGCACGATCGGCGAGCCGAAGTCGCGACCGTCCACCAGCACCCGGAAGGCGTCGAGCGAACCGCCATTGGGCGTGCCGATCTGGATCAGGCGGGCGATCATCTCGGACCCCGCCCAGGTCAGTGGCGGCAGGGACCCATCCGCCGGCAGGTCGGCATCGCCGTACATCATGGCGTAGCGCGCGACGATGCCGCCCATCGAATGCGCAGCGATGTCGAACTTCACCACCGAATCGCGCACGCCGAAGCGGCGCAGGTGTTCGCGCTGCACCAGGGCGCGCTTCTCGCGCATGAAGGCCATCAGCCGGCGCGCATTGGCGGCATTGTCCTGCCGCCAGTCGTAAGGAAACTGGAAGCAGGTGAAGTGCTCGTTGCCGTAGTTCACCTGGCCGCCGAGGCCGAGCGATTCATCCACATAGCCGCCGACGCCGAGCGTGCTCAGGATGCCGGCATAGGCCTGCAGCGCAATCGGGATGCCGGCGACGCGGATACGCACACGGTCAAGCACGCCGTCGGCGGCGACGGCGGACCCGGGCGTGGTCATCAGGTCTGTGAAGGGCAGCGCCACCAGCCGCGCACCCTCGGCGGTGCGCGGGTCGATGGCGTTGCCATCGAAGGCGCCCCAGACGATCTGCCCGGAGGCCGGGTCGCGCAGCCGGCTGCCGAGCAGCCCGGGGATCACGATGATCGGGTTGCGGTCGATCCCGTGATGCTGGGCGGCGGGGTTGTAGATCAGCGCCAGATCCGCCTGCGGCGCGCTGCCGCCGCATCCCATGAGCGACACGGTGGCGAGCCCGGCGCCGCCCAGCAGCAATGCGCGGCGTTGCAGGCGCGGGCCACGCGCCGCCGGCGCGGCGGCAGGCCCCTCAGGGCTTTCGTGGTGCGCTGACACCGGCGTCCTCCTCGGTGGGTGCTTGGTCCTGGACGTCTGTTCGTCCGGCATCCCAGCTCCGTTACGGCGCCCCGCCCTACCGTGCCGCCTTGCGGATGTTCCAGGCGATGATGATCCCCGGCATGGCGAGCACGTCCGAGATGCGCGGCGTGATGGCTGATGGCAGGTACCACTGCCCATAGGGCACGTAGGGCACGAGCCGATACGCGCTTTCGTGCAGTTGCGTCAGGATGCGCTGGCGTTCGGCGTCGTTGGCGGCGTAGGGGAAGGCGTCGATCAGCGCCTGGTGGTCGGCGTCGCAGGGCCAGCCTGGCCAGGCGCGTTCGCAGGATGCCTGCATGGGCACGTTGCCCACGGGGTCGGAGGCGCCGAGGCCGTTCCAGAAGGTGAGGCCGATGTGCCAGCCGCCCTCGGCCGGTGGGCGGCGATTGGCGCGGCGCCCGGCCATGGAGGCGAAGTCCATTGCCTGGACGTCGGTGCGGAAGCCGATGGATTGCATCTGCTGCGCCAGCACCAGCGTCGCTGCGTGCACGAAGGGGTTGTCGGTCGGGTCCATCATCACGATAGGCGTGCCGTCGTAGCCGGATTCGCGCAGCAGGGCGCGGGCGCGTTCACGCGCGGCGGGGGAACCGAGGCCGGCCGGCACGCCGGCATTGGATTCCTGCGGCGACCCGCAGACAAAGAAGGCGTGGCAGACCTGGTACAGTGCCGGGTCGGGGAACATCGCCTGGAGGATTTCCTCCTGGTTCACCAGCAGCATCAGGGCTTCGCGCGCGCGGGCGTCGTTGAAGGGCGGGTGGATGTGGTTCATGCGGATCATGCCCGGCGCACCCAGCGTATTGGTGCGGATGATCCGCATGCCGCGGCGCTGGAGCATGGGCAGGAAGTCCACGCCGGGGCTCTCGATGTAGTCGAGTTCGTTCTGGATCAGCGCCAGCACGGCGGTCTGCGCGTTGGCGATGTTCAGCCATTCCACGCGCTCGACATGCGCGACCTTGCCGCCGGCGGTGCCCGAGGCCGGCTCGGTGCGCGGGACGTAGGCCGGGTTGCGGCGGTAGACCACGCGGGAGCCCGGGATCCATTCGTCGCGCACGAAGATGAAGGGACCGGAGCCGATGGTCTCGGTGATGTTGGTGAAGGGGTCGGTGGCGGCGACGCGGGCGGGCATGATGGCGGGCATGTTGCCGGCGGGCTTGGACAGCGCGTCCAGCATCAGGCCGTAGGGACGGCGCAGCTTCCAGGTGATGGTCTTGCCGTCGGGTTCGGCAGTCAGCGCCTCGGTGATCGCCAGGATCTGGCGGCCATGCGGGTCGCGCGCGCCCCAGCGGCGCAGCGATGCCACCACATCGGTCGCGGTGACCGGCGCGCCGTCGTGGAACAGCAGCCCGTCGCGCAGGGTGAAGGTCCAGGTCAGGGCATCGGCGCTGACCGAATGCGCGCCGACCATCTGCGGCTGCGGGCGTTGCTGCGCGTCGCGCCCGAACAGCTGGTCGTAGATCATGTGCGCGTGGGACTGCACGACGCCGGCGGTGGTGTTGATCGGGTCGAGCGTCTGGAGGTCGGCGTTGGGGACCATCCGCAGGATGCGCTCGGGCGGGATGGGCTGGGCGGTGGCCGGGCCGGCCAGGGTGGCGGCGGCCAGCAGCATGGCGCAGGCGGTGCGAAGGAACATGGCGGGTCTCCGGGTGGCGCCGGCTCGGGCGGCGCGTGATATTGGACCGTTCGCTCCAGAATGAGAACCCGTCCGCGGTGGCGTAACCCAGGGCGGCCACCGGGCGAAACACCAGCGGATGCGCCCATGACCCACGCGACCCGCCGGATGCTGCCGCTGCTTGCCCTGCCGATCCCGGCGGGTGCGGCGGAGGCGTCGCTCGATGCGCTGCTCGGGCGGCATGTGTCGATGCATGCGGATGGGGTGGCGCGGGTGGCCTATGCGCGGTGGAAGGCGACGGCGGGCGACATGGCGGCGCTCGATGCCTGGATCGCGCAGGCCGCCGCGCGCCGGCCATCCGCCATGCCGCGCGCCGAGGCCTTCGCCTTCTGGGCCAACCTGTACAATGCGCTGACGCTGAAGGTGGTGCTCGATCGCTACCCGGTGCGCTCGATCCGCGACATCCGGTCGACCGGCGTGCCCTTCGACCCGCGGCAGTTCAACGGGCCGTGGCGCACGCGGCTGGTCTCGGTGGAAGGCCGCGCGATGTCGTTGGACGACATCGAACACGGGGTGATGCGCCCCACCTTCCGAGACCCGCGCGTGCATTACGCGGTGAATTGCGCGTCGATCGGCTGCCCGAACCTGCGCGCGCGCACCTTCACCGCCGCCGGGCTGGAGGCCGAGCTGGACGATGCCGCGCGCGCCTTCGTGAACCACCCGCGCGGGGTCAGCGTGCTGCCCGATGGACGGCTGCGCGTGTCGTCGATCTACCACTGGTTCCGGGAGGATTTCGGCGGCGACGACGCCGGCGTGATCGCGCATCTGCGCCGCTATGGCGGGCCTGCCCTGGCGGCACGGCTGGCGGCGGCGACCGCGATCGCCGGGCACGACTACGACTGGACGCTGAACGACGCCACCGGGTGAACCGCCGCGCGCGGCGCGAAGGCCGGCAGCAGCCTGAGCCCCAGCCAGCACCCCGGCAGCACCGCCGCGACCCAGACGAAGCCATGCAGGCTGCCCGACGACGCCCCGCCCAGGAAGGCGCCGACATTGCAGCCGAAGGACAGCCTGGCGCCCACGCCCATCAGCAGCCCGCCCAGCGCCGCGCCTGCGGCGGCGCGCGCGCCGATCGGCACGCCGTGCCGCAGCCGCCCGGTCGCCGCCGCCGCGCCCAGCGCGCCCAGCAGGATGCCGACATCGCCGAGCGAGCCATGCATCGCCAACAACGGGCCATCGAGCATCGCCGCCATGCCGGGCTCGGCCCAGAATTCCGTGCCGGCCAGCACCGGCGCGACCGCGGTGATGGCCTGCGCGCCCCACAGCGTGAGGCCCATGGTGATGCCCCAGGGCAGGCCCGAGACCAGGAAGACCCCCGCCGCCAACACGCCGATCACCGCCCCGGCGCGCAGCCTGGCGGCCTGGGGGCGGGCGCCGCGCAGCACCAGGGCGGCGCAGGCCAGCAGCAGGGCCTCGGTCGCCAGCAGCCCGCCCCAGGGGCCGAGCAGCGCGGCGAGGTCCACGCTCACGCCAGGCAGGCGCATGGCGGTGGGCAGCAGCAGCGACCCCAGCACCCCGCCCAGGCAGAAGAAGGGCAGCGCCACCCACATGCGGCGCGACCCCTGCCCGGCCGCGGCCAGCGTGCCGGACCCGCAGCCATTGGCCAGCATCATGCCCGCGCCGAAGACCGCCGCGCCGACCAGCAGCGACACCCCGACAGGGGCGACGTAGCGGCCATAGCCTTCCACCAGCACGCCGACCGGCAGCACCACCAGCGCGGCCACCGCGGGCACGATGAAGGCGGCGCCCAGGGCGCGCCCGTCGCGCTCTGCCAGGAAGGTTCGGAAGCCGCCGGTGAAGCCGTAGTCCAGCAGCACGAAGGCGGCACCCAGCGCCATGGTCACCGCCAGCAACGGCAGCAGCGCCGGGTCGTCGATGGGCTGGATCGCGGCGATGATGGCGAGGGTGCCGGCGGCCGCGAGCAGCAGGCCGGTGCGGTGGACCTGCGCGATCGCGACGGGCGGGCGCGGCTCCGGCGCGCCGCCGCCTGCCGCCACGGGCCGCACCGGCGCTGCGGCCATGCCCCCTGCCCGGCCGTTATTCCGTGGCCCTGCGGACGAAGCCTTCCAGCGCGGCCTCGGTCATCCGCCGGGCCTCGGGCGGCAGTTGGATGCCGTGGCGGGCGAAGATGCGCGTCGCGGTGTCCTCGCCGGTGCTGCGCGTGACCTGCGTGGCGCCGGAATCGTCCTGCCAGACCAGCACGCGCATCGGCAGGTCGAGCGCCAGCGTCGGGTTCGCCGCCATGGCGGGCGTGCCGCCGCGCGGGTTGCCGAAGACCACCACGGTGCGCGGACGCAGCGTGAGGCCGGCGGCCTGGGCGGCGGCGGCGTGGTCGATCTCGGTGAAGACCACCCAGTTGGCGGCGCGCACGGCGGCGGCGAAGCGGTCGATCGTGCCGCGCACGTCGTGCGGGCTGGGGCGGGTGACCAGGCCGGCCTCCTGCGCGAGGGCCGGCGCGGCGCCCGGCAGGGCGGCCAGCGCGATGAACAGGGCGGCGCGACGGGCGAGCGCGAGCGTGGTGGACATGCGGGGCACTCCAAGGGCGGACAGGGAACCGGCAAATGCCATTCGCCGCAGCGTCGCGTGAGGTTACGCGCCATTCGCCACGCTGCGTCCGGGCGGTCATGCGCCATGCCAGGCATGGCCTGTACCGGCGGCCGGCCTGTCCGGTGCCGCACCGCCTTGGGCCGCCGCGTTTCAGGCGCCCTGCAACTCCACCTTCTCCTCGCCTTCCGCGGCATGGTGGAAATTGGCGCGCTGGTAGCCGGTCATGAATTCCGGATAGGTGATGGCGGGCATGCGCCCTGCGCTGCCATCTGCCGTCACCGGCTCCATCACCGCGGTGTAGTTGGCGTCGAAGAAGAATGGGACGGCGTAGCGTTCGCGCCCCGACCGGTTGATGACGCGATGCGGCGTGGCCAGGAAGCGGTTGTCGGTCCAGCGGCGCAGCATCATGCCGCCATTGATGAGCAGCGCGCCCTCGGGGGCCGGCGCATCGACCCATTCGCCGGTGGTCAGGCGCAGCGACAGGCCGGGGATGCGGTTCTGCGCCAGGATGGTCATGAAGGACGTATCCAGGTGCGGGGCGATGCCGAATTCATTCTCGGGCGCGGTCGGTTCCTGCTGCGGGTAGTGCGACATCCGCAGCGTGTACATCGGGTCGGTGAAGAAGGGCGCGAAGTAGTCCGGCGGCAGGCCAAGGGCACGCGCATAGACCGGCAGCAGGGACAGCGCGAGGCCCTCGAAGGCGTCGCAGGCGGCCAGCACCTGGGTGCGGAAGCCGGGCAGGTCTGCCGGCCACTGGTTCACGCCGCGGAAGCGCAGGCCGGCCTGCACGTCGGGGTGGCCGGGCGGCAGGTCGCGCTTGAAGAAGATGGCCTCGTTGGCGTTGGGGCGCGCGACCTCGCCCACCGCGTTCACGCGCGTGGTCGCACCGCGCAGCGGCATGTAGCCGATATTGTGCTCGTTGATGCGCAGCGCGAGCTTGGCCTCGATGTCCTGCGCGTGGAAGCGCTCGGCGGCTTCGAAGGTGGCGTCCAGCAGGGATTGGTCGATGCCGTGGTTGCGGACGAAGTAGAAGCCGACCTCGGTGAAGGCGTGGCGCAGTTCGGCGCCGAGCGCCTCCAGCGCACCCGCTTCGCCCGCGCGCAGCGGCCCGAGGTCGAGGACGGGGATGGTGTCGGTCATTGGGTTCGTGCTCCGGCAGGCAACAGGTTGAGGCGGGCGAGCAGCGCGCGCTCTTCGTCCATCGTGCGGCGCATCTGCTCGCGATAGGCGGCGCCATCGAGCAGCATCAGCGGCTGGTCCATGCGTTCGAGGAAAGCGACATGCGCGGGGTCCTGCGCCGCCGCGCGGAAGGCATCAGCGAGCGTGGCCACCACCGCCGGGTCCATGCCGCGCGGGCCGATCAGCCCGCCGGGGCTGTCCACCGCGATGTCGAGCCCCTGTTCCTTCAGCGTCGGCACATTGGGGAAGCGGCGTGCGCGCTGCGTGCCGTAGGTCGCCAGCAGGCGCAGGTTCCCGGCCTCGACCAGCGGGGTCCAACCGGAGGATTCCGAGGCGAAGTCGATCTCCCCGCCCATCAGCGCGCGCAGCGTGTCCGCCGTGCCGCGGTAGGGCACATGCGTCCAGGTCAGGTTCTGCGCGAGGCCGATGCGCTCGACCACCAGGTGCTGCGTCGATCCGATGCCGAGCGAGCCGAAATTCATCCGCCCCGGATTGGCGCGCGCATGGGTCAGCAGTTGTTCGACGGTCTGGAAGGGCGAATCCGCGCGCACCACCAGCCCCATGACGAAACCGGTGATCTGGAGGATGTAAGTGAGGTCGTTGATCGGGTCGTAGGGCGGGCGCGGGTTCAGCAGCATCTGCCGCACCACGCCGACATGCATCTGCGATACCGTGTAGCCGTCCGGGCGCGCTTCCTGCAGCGCCAGCGCACCCAGCGTTCCCGAGGCGCCGGCGCGGTTCTCGACCACCACCGGCTGGCCGAAGCGGCGAGAGGCGACCTCCGCCATGATGCGGAAGCCGAGGTCGGCCGGACCACCGGCGGTCCAGGGCACGATCAGGCGGATCGATTTGTCGGGGAAGCGTGCCTGCGCCAGCGCGGGCAGCGGTAGCACGGCCATGGCGCCGAGCAGCACGGCGCGGCGGGTCGGTGTTGTCATCGGCTCTGTCTCCCGGGGCCCTTGCGGGAATGGTGCGCGCCATGGCGCGGCGCGGCAACCCGGGGGCTAGAGAACGGGCCCCAGCACGGCGACAGCGTTGTTCCACAGCCGGCGCGTCCAGGGCCAGGCGGCGACTTCCTCGGCCGTGACGCGCCGGCTGCGCGCGAGGAAGTCGTCCTGCCGAGCGCGGATCGCCGCGGTGGTGGCGGCGTCGGCCAGCAGGATGGTGTTCTCGTAGTTCAGGTCGAAGCTGCGGCGGTCCATGTTGGCGGAGCCGACCAGCGCGACCTCGTTATCCAGCGTCAGGGTCTTGGCGTGCAGCAGGCCGCCCTCGAATTCGTGGATGGCCACCCCGGCGGCGAGCAGTTCGGCATAGCAGCTGCGGCTGGTGGCGCCGACCGCCCAGTTGTCGTTGCGCGCGGGCAGCACCAGCGTGGTGGCCACGCCGCGGTTGGCGGCCGCGCACAACGCCGCCTGCAAGGGGTCGTCCGGCACGTAGTAGGGGGTGGTGATGACCAGCTCGCGCTCGGCCGCGTAGATCAGCGACTGGAACAGCTCGGGCATGGCGGAATGGCGGGTGGTGGGGCCGCTCGCCACCACCTGGGCGGCGAAGCCGGCGCCGGGCGGGGGCATGGGGCGCGCCAGAAGGGCGGTGAGGTCCTCGGTGGACCAGGCCATCCAGTCGCTGGCGAAGAGATGCTGGTTCTGGCGCGCGACCGGGCCTTCGAAGCGCAGCAGCACATCCACCCAGGGGGCGTAGCGCGGCTTCACGCGGAATTCGGGGTCGGCGCAGTTCTGGCTGCCGCAATAGGTCACGGCATCGTCGATCACCGCGATCTTGCGGTGGTTGCGAAGATCGACGCGACCATACAGCACGCGCAGAAACGGGTTGCCGACCGGCAGGGCCCGCGCGAGCCGCACGCCGGCCGCATCCATCGCGGTCCAGAGCGCGCTGCGGACCAGCACCTTCGATCCGATGTCGTCCACCAGCGCGCGGCATGTCACGCCGCGCCCGGCGGCGCGCATCAGCGCCTGCGCCACCTTCGTGCCGTTGCCGTCGGGCAGCCAGATGTAGAACAGCAGGTGGACGTGGTCCGTCGCGGCATCGATGTCGGCGACCAGCGTGTCGATCGCGGCGTTGGAATCCGCCATCAATACCGCGGTGTTGCCGCCCGTGGGCGCATAGCCGCCGATCGATTGGCCCACACGGAACAGCGGCGCGTGGCGCGGCGCGAGTTCGACCGGCGCCGCCGGCGGGTCGGGCAGTTCGTCGCGGATGCGCTGCATGCGTTCGGCACGGCGGCGGCCGATATTGGTCTCGCCCAACAGCAGGTAGCCGATCATGCCAGCCACCGGCACCGCCAGCACCACCACCACCCAGGACAGGCGGGAGGCCGGGTTGCGGTGCGGGCGCAGCAGCACGCGGATGATGACGGCGGCCTGCGCCAGCAGATGCAGCGCGACCAGCATGGCGCGCGCGCCTTACGCCGTGCCGCGCCCGAGGATCGCGCCCGCCATGCGCTTCAGCCCGACCGCCTGCTGGCGCAGCCAGCCGCCGGTGGCCAGCGCCTCGGGTGCGTCGGGGTCGCCGGTCTCGGGATAGACGTCGCGCCGGAAATCCGCGGTGCCGAACATCCAGTCCCAGACCGGCAGCAGCACCGCGTAGTTCTTGCCGTGGTCGGCGGTGGAGAGCACGCCGTGATGCAGCCGGTGGAAGCGCGGGGAGACCAGCAGGCGTTCGCCGACCCGCCCGAAGGACAGGCGGACATTGGCGTGGGAGAGGCTCTCGGCCAGGCGCATCACCAGCACCAGTAGCGGGAATTGCCCCGGCGGCACGCCGATCAGCAGCGCGATGGCGCCGAACCACAGCGCGCCGATGATCTCGTCCAGGATGTGGTTGCGGTCGTCGGACCAGAAGGTCATCTGGCGCTGCGCGTGATGGATCGAATGCAGCGCCCACCACCAGCGGAAGGAATGCTGGAAGCGGTGGCGCCAGTATTCGCCGAAATCGAGGATGACCACGTAGATGGCGAAGGCCAGGATCGGTGCCTCGCGCAGGCCGGGGAACAGGGTTTCCAGCGTGGGCGGCACGAAGCCGCTGGAAGCGACCGATCCTTCCCACCAGGCCTGCAACGAAGCGAGTAGGACGAAGGCCACCATCGGCAGCAGGCCAAGCCGCGTCAGCAGCGTGTAGAGGATATCGGTGCGGATGGCGCGGCGGTCGGTGACCGGTTCGACCGGCCACCAGGCTTCCAGCGGGCGGCAGACCACATAGACCACGGCGATCGAGAACACCCCGAACAGGCCGAATTCCAGCCAGTCCAGCGCGTCATCCGCCCAGTCCATCAGGCCCCATTCGTACAGCAGCGGTTGGAGCAGGGTCTCGAAGATCCAGCCCGTCACGTCATCCAGGCCGCGGTTGAAGGCGTCAGTCATGGGTCTATCGGCGCCCCTCGGGCGGCAGGGTGGCGAAGCAGAAGCCGCGGGCCTGGAGGCCGGCGATCACCTCATCCAGCACATTGGCATAGGGGTCGCGGCGGGAGCGGATGCCCCAATGCATGACCAGGACCTCGCCGTCGCGGGTATGGGCCAGGGCGCGGCGGGCCAGCGCGGCGTTGGGATGCGCGTCCGACGGCAGTTCGTCGCCGAGGAAGCCGTTGGTGGTCCAGCCCTGATGCGCCAGGCCACAGGCCGCGCCCATGCGGACCGCGCCCGGCGTCACGATGCCGCCGGGGGCGCGCCAGAGGGGCAGCACCACGGCATCGGCCACCACCTCGCGCAGGCGTTCGATCGGGCGGGCGAGTTCGCGGCACATGGCGGCCTGGTCCAGCACCTCCTGGCCCTCGCGCGTGCGCGAGACATAGCGCGTGCGGCCCGGCCCGGCATCGCCGCGGAAATACCAGTGGCGGTCGGTGTGGCTGGCGAAGACATGGCCCTCGGCGGCGCGCGCGCGCCAAAAGGCGGCCCAGGCGGGCGAAAGGCTGCGTTCGCCGGTATGGGTCGGTTCGTTGGCGACAAACAGCGTGGCGCGCACGCCGCGGCGGCGCAGGATCTCGGCGATGCGATCCGCCTCGCGCCCCCAGCCGGTGTCGATGGTCAGGTACAGCGTGCCGGCGCGGCAGGCGGGCGGTGGCTGGGCGGCAGCGGGGCCGGACAACTCCAGAAGCCCAAGAACCGCCGCGACGCCCGCCAGCAGCACCGCGACGGCGCGCGGGATGCCGCCCCGCGCCTCAGCGCGCATGCGTGGTGGGGTAGGAGACGGTCTGCGCCGCGCCCTCGGCCCGGCGCGGCTGGACGAAGATGCCGTGCGGGCTGCGGCCGACGCGGATGGTCTCGTATTCGCCGCTGCGCGGGTCAAAGCGCGCGATCCGCCCGGACCAGCGCAGCGTCACCCAGATGCGCCCATCGGGATCGAAGGCGATGCAGTCCGGCCCGCCGGGCATCTCGATGACGCGCCGGACATCGAGGGTGGAGGGGTCGATCTCGGCAAGACGGCTCTGGACCCGGCTGGTGGCCCAGAGGGCGCGGCCGTCGGGCTGGGCGAAGATGGTGTGGGCGCCGCGGCCGACGACGATCTGGCGTTCGATCTCGCGCGTGTCGGGGTTCAGCACCGTGAAGTGGTCGGCGCCCATGATGCCGGTGATGAGGCGCCCACGATGCCAGATGATGCCGGCGGGTTCGCGCCCGACCGGGACTTCCCACAGGGCTTCGCGCGTCTCGAGGCTGATGGCGGCGACGGTGCCGCTGCCCTGGAGCGTGACATAGACGATGCTGGAATCCGGCCGGAACGCCATGTGGGACGGCTTGTCGGGCATGCGAAGCCGGGCGAGCAGCGTCATCGACCGGGCCTCGTAGACGTCCACCTGATTGCGGCGCAGGGAGCAGATGACCAGGAACCGTCCGTCGGGCGAGAAATCCAGGTGGTAGGGGTTCGAGACCCGTTCGCGCCGGCGGATGTCGCCGGTGGCAGGGTCGACGAAGAAGATCTCGTTGCCGCCGGAATCCGCGATCAGCAGGTCGCGCCCATCCGGTGAGAGCACCAGGTGGTGGACCTCGCGCAGGGCCGGGATGCGGCGCAGTTCGGTGCGCGTGACGGCATCGAGGATCGAGATGCTCGAATCCCCGGAGTTCAGCACGTAGATCAGGTCGGCCGCGGCGGGGCGCGCCAGCAGCAGCAAGGGGGCGGAGAGCAGGAGGGCGCGGCGACGCATGGCGGTTTCCGGGTGACGGAGGGGGCGCCGTCGGGCCGGAAATTGCGCCGGGCCCGCGCCCGACGCAAGCGCCGAGTGTGTCAGCCTTCGGCCGGCTGGAAGGCGAGCGAGACGCCGTTCATGCAGTAGCGCTGCCCCGTGGGTGCCGGCCCGTCGGGGAAGACGTGGCCCAGATGGCCGCCGCATTGCGCGCAATGCACCTCGGTGCGGGTCATGAAGAAGGAGCGATCGGATTTCTCGCCGACCGCGCCTTCGATCGGCGCGAAGAAGGAGGGCCAGCCGGTGCCGCTTTCGAACTTCGTGCCGGCGTCGAACAGGGCGGTGCCGCAGCCCGCGCAGGTGAAGGTGCCTGGGCGCTTTTCGGCATTGAGCGGCGAGGTGCCTGGCCGTTCGGTGCCGTGCTGGCGCAGCACGCGGAACGCTTCGGGGCTGAGGGTATTGCGCCATTCCGCATCGGTCTTCTCGACCGGGAAGGCTTCGCTCGCCTGTTCGTTGCGCTTGAAGAGCATGTTTCTTCCTTTCGTTCCCGCGGTCCAGGGGGCCGTAGCCCCCTGGTGGGGGAGTTCGAGGGGGTGAAACCCCCTCGCCTTCTTCAGGCTGCCGTCCGCTTCACCCGATCCGCGAAGACCTTGCGGAACTTCACCACCTTCGGTGCCACCACGGCCTGGCAATAGCCTGACCAGGGGTTGCGGGCGAAGTAGTCGTGGTGTTCGGCCTCGGCCGGCCAGAAACGGGCTTCGGGCAGCAGTTCGGTCACCACCGGGCGGTCGTAGATGCCGGCCTGTCCGATTTCGGCGACGATATCGCGTGCCGTGGCGGCCTGCGTGTCCGAATGGGTGAAGATGGCCGAGCGGTATTGCGGCCCGACATCAGCGCCCTGGCGGTCGCGGGTGGTGGGGTCGTGGATGGTGAAGAACACGCGCAGCAGGTCTGCATAGGACAGCTCGGCGGGGTCGAAGACCACGCGCACGACTTCGACATGGCCGGTCTTCTTGCCGCAGACTTCCTCGTAGGACGGGTTGTCGACATGCCCGCCGGCGTAGCCCGACATCACCGAGACCACGCCGCGCAGGTCCTTGAACACTGCTTCGAGGCACCAGAAGCAGCCGCCGCCCAGGGTCGCGGCTTCGTGTCCTGCCTGTGGGGTCATCGCCTTCTCCTTTGCTTGCGCCGTGGCTTCGCCATGTGGGGGCGCAGGGTAACGCGGGGAAGGGATCAGGCGAGGAAGACGAAATCCGCCGACCCCAGCGCGGCCTTCGACACCCCGGCCAGCAGCACGGAATCGCCCGATGCCAGGTCGATGATCGCACCACTCGATCCCTCGCGCGTAACGGCCAGCACGCCGGCCGCGTTGGTGAAGCCGAAGCCCTGCAGCATCAGCCGGTCGGAGCCCGGGGTGTAGTCGGCGATGGCATCGATGCCGGAGCCCGGCGCGAACAGGAAGGTGTCGCGCCCCGCCTCGCCGAACAGCGCGTCGTTGCCGGCACCGCCGACCAGCGTGTCGTTGCCTTCGCGCCCGAACAGCGTGTCGGCGGCATTCGAGCCGGTGATGCGGTTGGACAGCGTGTTGCCGATGCCGCGGGTGGCGCCTTCGAGCACCAGTTGCTCGACATTGGCCGCCAGGGTGAAGGACCCGGTGCCGCGCGCGATGACCACATCGATGCCGAAGCCCGCGCCCTCGACGATGGTTTCGACCTGCTGGCTCGCGATGTAGGTGTCGTTGCCCGGCCCGCCCTGCATCACGTCGTTGCCCGGCCCGCCATCCAGCCAGTCGTTGCCGGATTGGCCCAAGAGCACGTCGGTGATGACGTCGGTGCCGCCGAAGATGGTGTCGTTGCCGTCCTGGCCCTGCATGTTGTCGCGCGCATCGCCGCCGTCGATGACGTCGTTGCCGGACCCGCCATAGATGTAGTCGGACCCGGTCTCGCCCATCAGGCTGTCATGGCCCTCGCGGCCCTGGATGCGGTCGGCGCCGCCGCCGCCCCAGACGGTGTCGTCGCCGGCCATGGCGATCATGACGTTCGTCACCTCGTTGCCACGGATGCGTTCGGCCGCGATGTTGGCGATGACGAAGATGGTGCCGGCGCCGGGTGCCAGGATCACCCATTCGATGTTGCGCGTCACGTTGATGCTGGCGCTGGAATAGACGGTGTCGATGCCGCCGTTCAGGAAGTCGAGCACGGTGTCGGTGCGCGCATCGACGAAGTAGAAGTCGTTTCCGACGCCGCCGAACATGCGGTCGGCGCCGGTGCCGCCGTCCAGCACGTCGTCGCCCTCGCCGCCGTCCAGCGTATCGGCGTCGCTGCCGCCCGCCAGGGTGTCGGCCCCGGCGGCGCCCACCAGCGTGTCGCGCCCCGCGCCGCCCAGCAGCGTGTCGTCGCCGGCCTGGCCATCGAGCGTGTCGTTGCCGTTCAGGCCCTCGATCCGGTTGGCATCGGCGGTGCCGGACAGGCGGTCCGCGTGGTTCGATCCGCGCAGGGCCTCGAAGCCCGCCAGCGTGTCCCCCGCGCCGCCGGTGACAAGGCTGACCGTGACGCCGGCGGTCGCGGCGGCATAGGTGACGAGGTCGAAGCCGGTGCCGCCGTCCAGCCAATCCGCGCCGGTGCCGCCATCCACCAGGTCGTCGCCGGCGCCGCCGTCGAGCGTGTCGGACCCCGCGCTGCCTTCGAGCGTGTCGGCGTCCTCGCGCCCCTCGATGCGGTCGTCGCCGGCGCCGCCGATCAGCCGGTTGCGCGCGGTGGAACCGACCAGCGTCAACGCGGCCGCGACGGCGGAACCATCGACGCCTTCGAAGCCGCGGGTGATGCCGCCGCCGGCCACCTGGTCGATCGTGCTGTCGAGCGTGATGACCGCGGCCGCGCGGATGACCAGCAGGTCGTTGTCGTCGCCGCCATCGACCAAGGCGTCGGCCAGGTCGTAGTCCACCGTGTCGTCGCCGGCGCCGGCATCGATCGAATCGGCGCCGGGGCCGCCGGTGATGAAATCCGCGCCGTCGCCGCCCAGGATGGTGTCGGCGCCCTCGCCGCCGAACAGGGTGTCGAGGCCGACGCCGCCATAGAGCCAGTCGTTGCCGGTGCCGCCATCGAGCGACTCCCGCCCGTCGGCGCCCCACAGGCTGTCGTTCCCGGCGCCGCCGGCCAGGGTATTGGCGGCGAAGATGCCGTCCTGGTCCTCGATGCCGGGGCCTTCGACGAACAGCTCGTCGTCGCCCTCCCCGCCATCGAGGCTGTCATTGCCCGCCCCGCCCCAGAGCTGGTCGGTGCCGGCGGCGCCGAGCAGGGTGTCGGCGCCCTCCCCGCCGACCAGGCGGTCGGCGCCGTCCTGCCCGCTCAGGCGGTCGTTGCCGGCCAGGCCGAACACTTCCTGCCCGGAGGCGGCGGCCAGCAGCGTGTCCTGGCCCGCGGTGCCGACGCGCACGCGGAAGCTGCCCTCGGCGAAGTGTTCCGCGGCCAGCGCAACCGGCGCACCGGGGCCGCCGACGCGGATGATGGCGTCGTCGGCACCCAGCACCAGGTCCTGGTCGAGGTCCACCACGAACCAGCCGCCCGCCGCCTGCCCGCCTGACAGCGCGGGGATGAACCAGGACTGGTAGGCGCCCGGCCCGAGGTCCTGGCCCGGCAGCAGCAGGCCGATGCCCACCCCGGCCGCGAGGTCGCGCGGCGCCAGCGTGCCGCGCCAGGCAAGCGGGGCGGAGCCGAAGGCGCCGCCGACCAGCCCGCCGACCAGCGCCAGCGAGAGCACGTCGCCCTCGGCCGGGTTGAAGTCGGTGATCCAGTCCGGCGCCTCGCCGGTGGCATCGGCCTGGCCGCCGGTGGACAGGTCGATGATGAACAGGTCGGCGCCGGCGCCGCCGGTCAGGGTATCGGCGCCGAGCCCGCCCAGCAGCGTGTCGTCGCCGGCGCCGCCGTGGATGACGTCGTTGCCATCGAGGCCATAGGCGAGGTCGATGCCCTCCCCGCCATCGAGGCTGTCATCGCCCTCGCCGGCCCAGAGCAGGTCGTCGCCATCGCCGCCCAGCAGCGTGTCGAGGCCGGCGCCGCCGAACAGCATGTCCCGCCCGGCGCCGCCGTCGAGGTGGTTGCGGTCCTCGGGATCCTCGGTCTCGGGCGAGAAATTGTCGAAGGCGTAGAGGGTGTCCCAGCCATCGCCGCCCTCGAGCCAGTCCGACCCGGGACCGCCGCGCAGTTCGTCGGCCAGGTCCTCGCCGCGCAGCGTGTCGTTGCCCAGGCCGCCTTCGAGCACGTCCACGCCATCGCCGCCCGACAGGATGTCGTTGCCGCCCTCCCCCCAGAGCTGGTCGTCGGTGGCGCCGAAGCCGGCGATGACGTCGTCCTCCGCGCTGCCGACCAGGCCGGCGAAGCCCGCCAGGAGGTCGGCCGGCACCAGCGCGGTGGCGGGGTCGCCCGGCGCGACGGCGATGCGAAGGAACAGGTCGCCGGGGCTGAAGCGGCCGTCGTCGTTGAGGTCGGCCCAGAGCTCGAAGCGCCAGGCCTCGTTCTCGACCAGGCGCCACATCACGTCGGCAAAGCCATCGCCGATGCGCGAGGCGGGCAGCTGCGTGCCCGATTCGGCATAGCCCTCGAAGACGAAGTCCGCGGCGCCGACATGGAAGGCGAGGCCGAGGCCGATGGCGACCACGCCGGGCAGGCCGATGCGGTCGCCGCCCGCGACGCCGGCCCCCTCGAAGTCGGTGATGAGGTCAGGGGTGGCGGGCGGGCTGTTGGGCAGGCCCGCCACGTCGAACAGGAACAGGTCGTCGCCCGCCCCGCCGGCCAGCAGGTCGGCGCCCGCCCCGGCCACGAGGGTGTCGTCGCCGCCCGAGCCATCGAGCGTATCGTCGCCGGCCCCGCCCACCAGGCTGTCGGCGAGCGCGCCGCCGGCCAGCGAATCATCGCCGCCGGCGGCCAGCAGCGCCAGCCCCGCGGCCGCGACGGCGCGCCCATCCACCGACAGCGTCAGCGCGGTGCCCTGCGCCGAGCCGTCGATGATGAACAGCGTGCCGGGCGGCAGCGTCGCGGTCGCGACGGTGGCGGCATCGAGGGTGAGGGCGACGCTGCCCGCGCCGATCTCGAAGCGCTCGATCCCGGTGACGGTGAGCGGGCCGAACACCACGGACAGCGTGCCCGACAGGGAGAGCACATCCCCGGTACCCTCCCCGCCATCGATGGTGTCGAGGGCGTCGAGGCCGGCTTCGGCGCGGATGTAGTCGTCCCCACCGCCGGCGGCGATGCGGTCGGCACCGCCGCGATCAGCGCCGATCCAGTCGGCATCCTCGCTGCCGGTCCGCACGTTGCTGCCGGGGCCATCGAGGATGACCAGGCTGGTGTCCTGGAACACCAGGTTGCCGGCATTGAGCCCGTTGCCGCCCAGGCCGATGCCGAGCAGGCGCACCGTGTCCGGCCCGGCCGAGACCAGCAGGTCGCTGCCGGAACTGGCGAAGCGCAGCGACGCCGCCGGCACGCCGAAGGGCAGAATGAGCTGGTCCTGCGCCGGCACGAAGGCGAGGCTGGTGCCGGCGACATCGGTGAAGAAGTAGGTGGCCATCGCGTCCTGCGATCCGATCAATGCAGCAAAGCGCGCGATAGTTGAATGAAGAATGAACAGACCGGCGAAAATTGCCGGGCGGGCGGCGATTCGTTATGTTCAGGCAGACATAACGAATGGGGTAGGCCGATGCGCCGCACGATGATCCGCCTGGCCGCGATCGCGGCATTGACGGGCTGGGCCATGCCGGCCGCCGCGCAGGCACCGGCGACGGTCTTCGCCGCCGCCAGCCTGACGGACGCGCTGCGCGCCCTGGCGGCGGAATGGCAGGCGCGCGGCAACACAGCGCCACGGCTGTCCTTCGCGGCGTCGTCGGCGCTGGCGCGGCAGGTCGAGCAGGGCGCGCCGGCCGACCTGTTCATGAGCGCCGACGAGGCCTGGATGGATTACGTGCAGCAGCGGGGGTTGATCGTGGAGGCGACGCGCGCGAGCCCTGTCGGTAATGCGCTGGTGTTGGTCGCGCCGGCAGGCGCGCGGGATGCAGCTACGCCGGCAGGCGCGCGGGATGCAGCTTCGCCGGCAGGCGCGCGGAATGCAGCTACGCCGGCGGGCCAGACGCAGCCGGTGACGCTGGAGCGCGGCACCGACCTCGCGGCGCTGCTGCCGCCCGGCGGGCGGATCGCCACCGGCGACCCCGCGCATGTCCCGGTCGGCCGCTATGCCGAGGCCGCGCTGCGCTGGATGGGGCAGTGGGATGCGCTGGCCCCGCGCCTGGCGCGCGCCGACAATGTGCGCGCCGCCCTGCTGCTGGTCGAACGCGGCGAGGCGCCGCTGGGGATCGTCTACGCCACCGATGCGGCGGCCAGCCGCGGCGTGCAGGTGGTCGGCACCTTCCCGCCGGGCAGCCATCCGGCGGTGACCTATCCCTTTGCATTGCTGCGCCGGGCCGAGGGCAACGCGCAGGCGCGCGGGTTCCTCGCCTTCGTGGCAGGGCCGGAGGCGGCGCCCACCTGGCAGCGGCTCGGCTTCGCGCTGGCACGCTGAACCCGCCGCATGCTGGGGCTGGGGGCCGAGGAATGGCAGGCGGTGCGCCTGAGCATCGAGGTCGCGACGCGATCGGTGGCGGTCTCGCTGGTGCCGGCCATCGCGGTGGCCTGGCTGCTGGCGCGCGGGCGGTTTCCGGGGCGGATGCTGCTGGATGCGCTGGTGCACCTGCCGCTGGTCGTGCCGCCGGTGGTGGTGGGCTGGGCGCTGCTGATGCTGCTGGGCATCCGCGGGCCGATCGGCGCGCCGCTTCATGACTGGTTCGGCGTGCGCCTGGTCTTCACCACCGAGGGCGCGGCACTGGCCACCGCCGTGATGTCCTTCCCGCTGATCGTGCGCGCCGTGCGCCTGGGCATCGAGGGCATCGACCCAGGGCTGGAGGCGGCCGCGCGCACGCTGGGCGCCGGGCCGGTGGACCGGTTCGTGACCGTCTCGCTGCCGCTGATGGCGCCGGGCGTCCTGGCCGGGGCGGTCACCGCCTTCGCCGCGGGGCTAGGGGAATTCGGCGCGGTCATCACCTTCGCGTCGAACATCCCGGGCGAGACGCAGACCCTGCCGCTGGCGATCTATGCCGCGACGCAGACGCCGGGGGGCGAAGCGATGGCGGCGCGGCTGGCGGGGATTTCGTTCGGCCTTGCCATCGCGGGGCTGCTGGGGGCGGAGGTGATCGCGCGACGGATGCACCGGCTGCTTGGGCGGGCGTGATGCTGGAGGTCGCGTTGCGCCACGGGTTCGGGCGGCTGGACGGGTTCGTGCTGGATGCCGCCTTCGCGGCGCCGGGGGCGGGCATCACCGCGCTGTTCGGACCGTCGGGGGCGGGCAAGTCGAGCGTGCTCGCGGCCGTCGCGGGGCTGCTGCGGCCGCGGGAGGGCCGCATTGCGATCGGCGGTGCCGTGGTGCTGGACACCGCCGCGCGCCGCTTCGTCCCGCCCGAAGAGCGCCATTGCGGCGTGGTGTTCCAGGATGCGCGGCTGTTCCCGCATCTGAGCGTCGCGAACAACCTGCGTTACGGCGCACGGCGCGCGCGCGGGCGGGATGCGCCGGACGGGCCGGGCTTCGACGAGGTGGTGGACCTGCTGGGGATCGGTGGCTTGCTCGCACGCCGGCCGGGCGGGCTGTCGGGGGGGGAGCGGCAGCGTGTGGCACTCGGCCGCGCGCTGCTGTCGCGCCCGCGGCTGTTGCTGATGGACGAACCGCTGGCCTCGCTCGATGCGCCGCGCCGGGGCGACGCGATGGGCCTGTTCGAACGCGTGCGCGACGCCTTCGGCGTGCCGATCCTGTACGTCACGCATGCGCTGGACGAGGTGGACCGCCTGGCCGACACGCTGGTGCTGATGGAGGCCGGGCGCGTCGTCGCGACCGGGCCGCTGGAGGCGCTGTCGGCGCGCACCGACCTGCCGCTGGCCGCGCGGCGCGACGCCGGCAGCGTCATCGCCGGGCGGATCGAGGCACAGGATGCGGCGCGCGGGCTGACGCGCATCGGCTTCGACGGCGGCACGCTGCTGGTGCCGCTGCGCGCCGGCGCGCCGGGCGAGCGGGTGCGGGTGCGGATCCGCGCGCGCGACATCGCGCTGGCGCTGGGTCGGCCGGAGGCGATCTCGATCAACAACATCCTGGCCGTGCGGGTCGAGGCGGTGGACCCGGCCGGGCCGCATGAGGTCTTCCTGCGCCTGGCGGTCGGGCCGACCCGGCTGGTCGCGCGCATCACGCGCGAGAGCGCGGGCAAGCTGGGCCTGCTGCCGGGTGTGGCAGCCTTCGCGCTGATCAAGTCGGTGGCCTTCGACCATGCGGGGGGCGCGTGAGCGGCCCGGCGCTGTCGATCCGCGTGGACCTGGCGGGCGGGCGGCTGGGCCCCGGCAAGGTTGCGCTGCTGGAGGCGATCGGCCGCGAGGGGTCGATCAGCGCGGCGGCGCGCGCATTGGGCATGTCGTATCGCCGCGCCTGGGCGCTGGTCGAGGAGGTCAACGCGACCTTCGCCGGCCCGGCGGTCGCGGCGAGCGCGGGCGGGCGGCGCGGCGGCGGCGCGGCGTTGACGCCGTTGGGGGCGGAGCTGGTCGCGGCCTATCGCGCCATCGAGGATGCGGCGGCGGCGGCGGCGGCACGGCACCTGATGACGCTGGCGCGGCGCTGATCGCGAGACGGCGCGTGGTGAGATGCGGTGCCGCGGCGCGTGACGAAACCTGGCGGTGGCGCGTGGTGAAGCGCCGCGCACCAGCGCGTATCCACGCGCGGGGGCAGCGGCGCGTGTTGACGCGCGGGGCGCCAGCGGGCGAGACCTTCGCAACCATCGGGAAGGGAGCAGCGGTCGATGACGATGTGGCGCGCCATGATGGCCATGCTGGTGTTCGCACCCGTGGCCATCGCGCAAGACCTGCCCCCTGCCCTCGTTGCCCAGCAGGCGGGCGCGCTCGCGGCCCTGGGCCCGGGCTACATCGCGCGCGTGCAGGATGATCGGCTGGTGCTCGCCTGCCCGACCTGCGAGGGCGCGCCGATTCTCGAGATCCGGCTCGGCCGGCAGGATGACGGGACGGAGGAGCGGCTGCGCTCGGGGCAGACCACGATCGGCGTGCTCGACCAGCAATGCCGCGGGCGCAACCCGACCTGCCGGGTCGAGGGTGCCGATCTGGGCGCCGCGGTGGGCTGGGTCTCGGCCTATCGCGCAGGGGGCATCGCGGGATCGACGCTGGTGCTGCTGCGCGACGGGGCCATGGTGATCGTGCGCTCCATCGCCGGTTCGCCCGAGATCGCGCGCGGCAACATCGACAGGCTGCGCGCCACGGTGCTGCCCGCGCTGGTCGGCCCCTGAACCCTGGACGGGCGGGACGACGCGCGCCAAGGTCCGAGCCATGAGCATCGCCGCCGCCATCGTCCCGGTCACGCCCTTCGAACAGAATTGCTCGCTGGTCTGGGACCAGGAGACGATGGCGGGCGTGGTGGTCGATCCGGGCGGCGATGCGGCGCGCATCCAGGCGGCGATCGAGCAGGCCGGCGTGCAGGTGCAGCGCATCCTGCTCACGCACGGGCATCTCGACCATGCAGGGGCGGCCGCCGAATTGGCCGAGGCGCTTGGCGTGCCGATCGAGGGGCCGCATCGCGCCGATGCCTTCCTGCTCGACAGCCTGCCCGAACAAGGTGCGCGGTACGGCATGGCCTGCCGGGCCGTCACACCCGACCGCTGGCTCGATGAAGGCGAGAGCGTCGAGATCGCCGGGCAGGAATTCGCGGTGCTGCATTGCCCGGGACATACGCCGGGGCATGTGGTGTTCGTGAATGTCGCGCTGGGCATCGCGCTGGTGGGGGATGTGTTGTTCCAGGGCTCGGTGGGTCGCACCGACTTTCCCTATGGCGACGGGCCGGCGCTGATCAGCGCCATCCGCACGAAGCTGTTCCCGCTGGGCGACGACATCCAGTTCATCTGCGGCCATGGGCCGGGTTCGACCTTCGGCGAGGAGCGCCGCACCAACCCCTATGCCGGCGAAGGAGCCGCGTGATGGACACGATCCAGGCCGATATCGCGCCGCTGGCGCCGGCGAAGCCGGAGAGCGTGGGCATGTCCTCCGCCCGCCTGGCGCGCATCCGCCCGGCGCTGGAGCGCGAGGTGGATGAAGGTCGCTTCCCCGGCGGCGTGGTGGCCATCGCGCGCGACGGGCGGCTGGTGCACATGGAGGCGGTCGGCTTCCTGGACGTCGAGGCGCGCGTGCCGATGCGCGCGGATGCGCTGTTCGCAATCGCATCCATGACCAAGCCGGTCTGCGGCGTGGCGGCGCTCAGCCTGGTCGAGGAAGGCCGGCTGCTGCTGTCGGACCCGGTCGGGGCCTATGTGCCACCGCTGATGTCGATGCAGGTCGCGAAGCCGACGCCGGCGATGCTGTCCGGCGAAGGGCCGCTGGAACTGGAACCGCAGCGCCGGCCCATGACGGTGCAGGATGCGGCGCGCCACACCACCGGCTTCGTCTATGGCGGCTTCGGCGCGACGGCGGTGCATGCGGCGCACCCGGGCACGTCGCTGACCGTCTCGCGCGACCATGATGCCGCGTCGCTTGCAGCCGCGCTGGCGGCGACGCCGCTGCGCCACCATCCGGGCGAGGCCTGGGAGTACGGCTTCTCGACCGACGTGCTGGGGCTTGTGGCCGGCGCGGCGGGCGGCGCGTCGCTGGGAACGCTGATGCGGGAACGCATCTTCGCGCCGCTGGGGATGAATGAGACGGGGTATGTGCTGCCCGAGGGCGGCCTCGCGCGCTTCGCCAAGGCGCTGCCGACCTGCCCGCTGACCGGCAAGGCGCAATCCGTCGCGGCACCCGATGGCCCACCGCGGCTGGAGGTGGGCGGCGCGGGGCTGGTCTCGACCGCCGCGGACTACCTGCGCTTTGCCGAGATGCTGCGCGCGGGCGGTTCGCTGGGCGGTGCGCGGGTGCTCTCGCCGGCCACGGTGCGCTGGATGGGGTCGGACCACCTGCAGGGGATTGAGGGCGGGCCGGACCGGATGGACCCGGGGCTTGCCGGCTACGGCTTCGGACTGACTGTGGCGGTGCGCAAGAACCCGGGCGGGTCGGCCTTCATGGGCGCGCCGGGGGCCTTCGGCTGGTCGGGGGTGTTCGGCACCTTCTTCTGGGTGGACCCGGCAGAACGGCTGGCAGTGGTGCTGATGGCCCATGCGCCGGGTGAGATGCGGCTGCGGTATCGGCGGCTGGTCAACATGCTGGCGTATCAGGCGATCGAGGGCTGAGCCATGACGACCGGATCGCTCCGCAGCGCGCCGATCGACTGGACCTCCGACGACCCGCATTTGTCGGGCAATTTCGCGCCCATCGGGCCGGAGATCGACGCCGACGACCTGCCGGTCATCGCCGGGCGCATCCCGCCCGAATTGCGCGGCAGCTACATGCGCAACGGGCCGAACCCGGAATTCAAGCCGATCTCCTACGCCTATCCCATGGATGGCGACGGCATGATCCACGCCGTGCGCTTCGACAATGGCCGCGCACGCTACCGCAACCGCTTCGTTCGCACGCGCGGGCTGATGGTGGAACGCCGGGCCGGGCGCGCGGTCTATGGTGGCCTCACGCATCCCGTCCCGCTCGACCCGGCGGTGATCGGGCCGGAGGGCGACCCGGGGCCGCTCAAGACCGGCGCCTTCATCAACGTGCTGCGCCATGGCGGGCATCTGCTGGCGCTGCACGAGGCCTCGGCGGCCTATGAGATGACGATGGACCTCGAGACCATCGGCGAATGGAAGGCCGGCACGGAGGCGCCGATCAGCATCGGCGCGCATAATCGCCGCCATCCGACCAGCGGGTCGATGTTCGGCATCAGCTACAGGCTGAGCGAAGCCGTGGTTGACCTGCACGAGATCGGCGCCGATGGCGTGCTGAAGCGCAGCCAGGCGGTGGCGCTGGCCGCCCCCAGCATGATCCACGACTTCGTGCTGACGGAGCGCCACGCCGTGCTGCTGGTCGGCCCCGCCATCTTCGACATGGCGGCGGCGGAGCAGGGCAAGCCGCTGCTGCAATGGCGCGCGGAGCTCGGCACCCGCATCGCCCTGGTGCCCCTGGATGGCGGGCCGCCGCGCTGGATCGAGGCCGATCCCTTCTTCGTCTTCCACTTCGCCAATGGATTCGAACGCGGCCGCGACATCGTGGTGGATTATGTGCGGCACCAGGATCTCGGCCTGGGCACGCGCACGGCCAACCGCGAGCCGCCGCGCGCGCATCGCATGGTGATCGACACGATCGCGGTGCGCGCCACCGACAATCCGCTGGCGGGGTTCGGCACCGAGTTCCCGCGCATCAACGATGCGTTCGAGACGCGCGAATCCCGCTTCATCCATTTGCCGACGCGCAGCGAAACGCTGACGATCCCGCACCCGCCGAGTGCGAGCTTCAACGCGCTGGTGACGCTGGATGCCACGACAGGCGCAACGCGGCGCCACGACCTCGGCAACCGGCTGGGCGGCGAGCCGGTCTTCATCCCGCGCCCCCGCGGCGGCGGCGAACAGGATGGCTGGCTGGTCGTCTATGCCTTCGACCCGGCGACGGAGACATCCGACCTGCTGCTGCTGGACGCGGCACGGATCGACGAGGCGCCGGTCGCCGTGATCCGCCTGCCGCAGCGCGTGCCGCAGGGGCTGCACGGCAATTGGATCGCGGATTGAACACGCCGCGACCCGCCGGGCGCGCGCTCAGGCCGCATCGTGGAAGATCACGCCGAGCGTTTGCCTGCGCCCGCTGCGGATGCGGCTGACGCCGTGTCGCAGCATCACGCGATAGGTGCCGCGCGTGCCCTGCACCGGGCGGTGATGCACGGCGAAGATCACGCCCTCGCCCTGGCGCAGCGGCACCACCTCGGCGCGGGATTGCATGCGCGGGCGTTGTTCGGTCAGCACGAATTCGCCGCCGGTGAAGTCGCGCCCGGGGTCGGACAGCAGGATCGCGACCTGCAACGGGAAGACGTGCTCGCCGTACAGGTCCTGGTGCAGGCAGTTGTAGTCGCCAGGTCCGTAGCGCAGCAGCAGCGGGGTGGGGCGCGTCTGGCCCGCTGCGTGGCAGCGCGCCAGGAAGGCGGCATGGTCGGCCGGGAAGCGTGGTGCGAGGCCCATCGCTTCATTCCAGCGGTTCGCGATGGGTGCCAAATGCGGCCAGAGGCCCGCGCGCAGCGCCGCGACGCGGCCGGGCAGCGGCGCGGCGAAGTACTTGTATTCGCCGCGGCCGAAGCCGTGGCGCGCCATGATGATGTGGCTACGGAAGCCTGCATCGTCATCGTACAGCGCGGCGAGGTCGGCGCAGGCGGCGGAGTCCAGCAAAGGGCCGGTGGTGGCGCAGCCCTGGGCGTCGAGCTCGGCGGCGATCCGCGTCCAGTCGAGCGTGTCGATCACAGCGCGCCCTCCAGCGCCAGCAGCGCCCGCTTGCGCGCGGCACCCCAGCGCCAGCCGCCGGTGCCGCCGGCTGCCGGAACCACACGATGGCATGGCACCGCGATCGCCACCGGGTTCATCGCGCAAGCGCGCGCCACCGCCCGCGCCGCGCGGGGACGGCCGATGCGCGCGGCGACCTCGGCATAGGTCGCGGTGCTGCCGGGCGGGATGTCGCGCAGCGCCTGCCACACTGCGCGCTGGAAGGGCGTGCCGTGCAGGTCGAGCGGAAGGGTGTAGGGCATCGGGGCGGACTCCTGTGATGCGTCCTTCATGCCGCGGCCTGGGTTGCGCCGCCTTCCGTGTATTGCGCCGGCAAGGGGAGAATGCGGTAGGCTTCCCGCAGGGAGGGCCACGCCATGATGATCGTGCAGGTCAACTACACGCGTCCCGAGATGCCGAAAGCCGAATGGGAGGCGCGCTACACGGATGACCGCGCCAAGCCGTTCCTCGCCGTGCCCGGCCTGCAATGGAAGATCTGGCTGGATGGCGAGGATGACCGCCGCGCCGGCGGCATCTACCTGTTCGACACGCGCGACGCCGCGCAGGCCTACGTCGACGGCCCGATCGTCGCGCGCATGAAGGCCAACCCCGAGATCACCGACCTGCAGGTCCGCATCTTCGACGTGCGGGAACGCATGACGGCGATCACGAACGGCCCGGTGCCGGGCCTGGCGATGGCGGCGGAATAGCGCCCGCCAGCACCGCCGGGTCACGATGCGCCAGCAGGCCGGTCTTCAGCCCCGCCAGCGTGCGGATCATCTCGCGCCGCAGCCAGGGGACGATCTTGAGCCGGTCGAAGACCAGGTCGCGCGCCACCGCCAGCGTGCGTGAATCCGATTGGAAGAACGGCGTCATCAGCGCGCTGGCGCGCTGGTAGAAGCGCACATGCGCGCGCCGCGCGGCGGCGTAGCGGGCGAAGGCGGCCTCGTGGCCCGGCTCCGCCGCCAAGGCATCGGCCAGCGCCAGCGCATCCAGCATGGCGCTGTTCGCCCCCTGGCCGAGCTGCGGCGAGGTCGCATGCGCCGCATCGCCCAGCAGCACCAGCCGTCCGCGCCAGGGGCGCTTCGCGGTGAACTGGATGTAGGTGGCGGGCGTGAAGGCCTGCGGCCCCGGCAGCGCGGCCAGCACCGGCGCAATGGGCGGCCACAGCGCCGCGGCTTCCGCGCACCATTCATCGTAGCGCGCCACCCAGGCTGCGTGGTCGCCCGGCTTCAGTGACCAGAACAGCGCGGCGAGCGGCGTCCCGCCCGGTTCCGCGCGCCCGACCGGCAGCCAGCCCAGCATGATCCGCGCATCGACATAGCGTTGCAGCAGCGTCCCTGCTGCCAGGCCGGGATCGGGCACGCTGGCCCAGACTGCGCCGTAGGTGAAGGTGCGCGGCGGTTTCGGTTCGACCAGGCCGCGCAGAATGGATCGCGCGCCGGACGCATCGATGGCGATGTCGGCTTCCGCCAGCGTCGCTCCCGCGGCGTCGCGCAGCAGGATGCGGTCGGCGTGTTCGACCACATCGGCCACCGCGCGCGCTGTCTCGATGGCCGCGCCGCAGGCGGCGAAGGCGCGCCACAGCGCGCCATGCAGCGCCGCGCGATGCACCGCCAGCGCGTGCAGCCCGGGCGCCAGGTCGCCATAGGCCAGGTCGAAGACCGTCGCACCGCGATCCGTCGTGCCGTGCAGCCGCTCGATCCGCGCGCCCAGCGCCTCGATCTCCGCGCGCAGGCCGAGCCGCTCCAGCGCCGCAAGCCCGGTCGGTTGCAGCATCAGCCCCGAGCCCACCGGCGCCGGCCGGTCGAAGCGCTCCAGCACGGTCACGCGATGGCCCGCGCGGGCGAGCAGCGTGGCGACCGCCAGGCCCGCCACGCCGGCACCGACCACCGCGACGGAGCGGCTCACGCGATGTCGCCGCGCCGGCGCAGCGCCGCGTATGCCTTTTGCGCGATCACCTGCGGTTCGGGGTCGACATCGAGGTCGATGACGTCGGCCTCGGTATCCGGCGGTTCCAGCGTGGCGAATTGTGAGGCGATCAGGCTCGCCGGCATGTAGTGCCCGGTCCGCGCGGCCTGGCGCGCCATGATGAGGCCGGGCTCGCCGGTCAAATGCAGGAAGCGGATATCCGCATGGCCGTCGCGCAGCCGGTCGCGATAGGCGCGCTTCAGCGCGGAACAGGCGATGACCACGCCCGCACCGCCACGCGCGACGGCGATGCGCGCGGCGATGGCATCGAGCCACGGCCAGCGGTCGTCATCCGTCAGAGGCGTGCCGGCACGCATTTTTTCCACGTTCTGCGGCGGGTGGAAGCCGTCGCCGTCCTCGAAGGCCCAGCCGAGCCGTTCGGCCAGCAGCGCGCCGATGGTGGACTTGCCGCAGCCGGAGACACCCATCACCACGATGGCGGCGATGGTCATTTGGGCTCCAGGTGCCCGCCGAAGCCCGCGCGCATGGCCGACAGCGCCTTGCCCGCGAAGCGATCCTGGTCGCGCGAGGCGAAGCGGGCATAGAGCGCCGCGGTCAGCACCGGTGTCGGCACGGCGGTCTCGACCGCCTGCTGCACGGTCCAGCGGCCTTCGCCGGAATCGCCCACGGTGCCGGCGTAGCGCGCCAGCGCCGGGTCCTGCGCCAGCGCCGCCGCCGTCAGGTCGAGCAGCCAGGAGGTCACCACCGATCCGCGACGCCAGACCTCGGTGATGTCAGCGAGGTCCACGCTGATTCGGTGCTGTTCCGGCAGCGCCGCGCTGTCGGCGGCGCGCAGCAGGTCGAGGCCCTCGGCCAGCGCCTGCATCATCCCGTACTCGATGCCGTTATGGACCATCTTGACCAGGTGGCCGGCGCCGTGGCCGCCGCAATGCAGCCAGCCATCCTCGATGTTGGGCGCGCGGCCCTCGCGGCGCGGGGTGGCAGGGATGTCGCCGCGCCCGGGTGCCAGCGCGTCGAAGATCGGCGCGAGGCGCGCCACCGGTTCCGCCTTGCCGCCGATCATCAGGCAATAGCCGCGCTCGAGCCCCCAGACGCCGCCGGAGGTGCCGATGTCAAGGTAGTCCACCCCGCGCGACGTCAGCGCGGCGGCGCGCCGCACATCATCCTTCCACTGCGTGTTGCCGCCATCGATCGCGACATCGCCGGGCGAGAGCAGGTCGCCCAGCGCGGCGATGGCCTGCTCGGTGGCCTCGCCATGCGGCAGCATGACCCACATGGCGCGCGGGGCGGCCAGCGCGGCGACCACGCCGGCGAGGTCCGCCGCACCCTTCGCACCATCCGCCACCACCGCGGCGAGTGCGGCCGCATCGCGGTCCCACACCACGCAGCGATGCCCTGCGCGCATCAGGCGGCGGGCGATGTTCGCGCCCATCCGCCCCATCCCGACGATGCCGATCTCCGCCATGCGCTTTTCCCCTATCGCGCGTGATGCTGGCCCGGGGCGCGGTGCCGCGCAACGCGGCGCGGATCATGCCCGGCCTGGAGGCGCTGGCGCCGACCCGCGCGGTCGCCCGCCTGCGCCGCCGCGGCATCGTGCAAGGCAGGCGGGGCGGGCCAGGCCGCCGTGCGGGACACCGCTGTGGGGCGACGCCGGCGCGACGCCCTCAGCTTGCCATCGCCGCGCGCACCCGCCCGATGATCCCATCCATCGCCGCCGGATCCGTCCAGCGCAGCACCACGACGATGCCGGAGGACGGATCCACCCAGGTCAGGTTCCCGCCCGCCCCCGTGGCGAAGAACGCATCGCGCGGCGCCGAGGCAAACCGCTTTCCATCCGAATTCAACCACCACAGGAAGCCGTAATGCGGGTTCAGCGCGCAGGGCTGGGTGGACAGGTCGAACCAACTCGCCGGCACCAGCTGACGCCCGCCCCACGCTCCACGATTCAGCGCCAGCAGCCCGACACGCGCCTGGTCCTCGGCATGGATGGCGATGCCGCCGCCCCAATGCGTGCCGCCGGGCACGGACTGCACGCGCGACCCATCCGCCAGCGTCACCCAGGACGTGCGGTAGCCATCCCAGCGCCAATCGCCCGACCCGCCGATCGGGCCGAGCACACGTTCGCGGAACACCTCGGGCAGCGGGCGGCCGAACAGGCGCAGCAGGGAGAGCGACAGGCGGTTCACCCGCACATCGTTGTATTCCCAATGCGTGCCCGCGGGCTGCAGCGCGCGCTGGCCCTTCTTGCCCTGGCCCTCGACGCCGAGGTTGCGGCCGCGGTCGATGCTGTCCGCCTTGCCGAACAGGCTGCCTTCCCACTCGGACGTGTTGGTCAGCAGATGCCGCCAGGTGATCGGCGCGTTCTGCGCGCTGTCGAAGCCGCCATCGTCGATGCTCTGCCGCACCGGGCGGTCGATGTCGGCGATCAGGCCGTCGGCGACCGCGATGCCGGTCAGCAGGGACAGGTAGGATTTCGCCACGCTGAAGGTCTGGCTGACCTCCCGCGTGTCGCCCCAACGCGCCACCAGCGTGCCATGGCGCGTGACCAGCCCGCCCGGGGCGCCGCGCGGCCAGAGCACGCCCAGCACCTCGTTATCCGGCGGCGGTTCGAAGCCACCGCGGCCGATATGGCCGGCCAGGTCGTAGGGCCAGGGGGTCTCGTGCGCGGCGGCGAAAGCCACGGCGTCCGCGAGGCGCGCGGGGTCGAAGCCCTGGGCGGCCGGCGCGGCCTCGGGCCAGGGGGCGGGGTGGGCGGCGGGGAAGGTCATGGACATGCGCGCGACCATGCGCGGAAGTGCCGCGGCGTCCAAGGGGGGGCCGCGCGCCCGAAGCCCCTGGCGCGACGCCGCCCGGTCACGCAGGATTCACCCCGCGCCGCCGCCGCTCCGGGCAGCCTGCGGCGGCCCACCCGAAGGACGCCGCGCATGGACAGCACCGCCCGCCATATCCTGGACCTGTCGCGCCGCGGGCTGCTGCGCGGGGCGGGCGGGCTGGCGGCGCTGGCGGCACTCGCCCCCGCCGCGCGGCCGGCCGTGGCACAGCCCGCCTTCCGATCCTTTCCCTTCACCCTGGGGGTCGCGAGCGGCGAGCCAGCACCCGATGGCTTCGTGATCTGGACGCGCCTGGCACCCGAGCCGCTGGTGCCCGATGGCGGCATGGTGCGCGCGGCCATGCCCGTGACGTGGGAGGTTTCGGAGGAACGGCGCTTCACGCGCCTGGCCGCCTCCGGCACCGCCATCGCGCGACCGGAGCTGGCGCATGCGGTGCATGTGGAGGTGGCGGGCCTCGCCCCCGGCCGGCCGTATTTCTACCGTTTCCGCGCGGGCACCGAGGCCAGCGCGGTCGGCCGCACCCGCACCGCCCCCGCGCCGGGTGCGGCGACGGACCGCCTGCGCTTCGCCTTCGCCGGCTGCCAGCACTACGAGCACGGGCACTTCACCGCCTGGCGGCATATCGCCGCCGAACCCGACCTCGACTTCGTCTTCCACTATGGCGACTACATCTACGAATACCGCGGCCGCGTGCCGGGCCAGCCGGGCTGGGGGCCGCTCGTGCGCCCGCACCTCGGTGAGGAGATCGTGGCACTCGCCGACTATCGCCAGCGCTACGCGCAGTACCGGCTGGACGCCGACCTGCGCGCCGCGCACGCCGCGCATCCCTTCATGGTCAGCTACGACGACCATGAGGTGGACAACAACTGGGCCGCCGGCTTCAGCGAGGAGGATGGCAGCACCCGCTTCCCCATCGCCGTGCCGCCCGAGGTGTTTGCCCTGCGGAAGGCCGCCGCCTTCCAGGCCTGGTACGAGCACATGCCGGTGCGCCGCAGCGCCATGCCGCGCGGGCCCGACATCACCGCCTATCGCCGCATGGATTTCGGCACCATGGCGCGGGTGCATGTGCTGGACACGCGGCAGTTCCGCGATGACCAGCCCTGCAACGACGTCGCCCGCGCGGCCTGCCCCGAGGTGCCGCGCGCCGACGCGCAGATGCTCGGGGCCGCACAGGAAGCCTGGTTGCTGGACGGCGCGACGGACAGCCCGGCGCGGTGGAATATCCTGGCGCAGCAGGTGCCGATGATGCACCGCCTGCTGGCCAGCGGCCTGTCGATGGACAAGTGGGATGCCTACCCGGCGGCGCGGCAACGGCTGCTGGATGGCATGTCGGCACGGCGCACGCCCAACCCGGTGGTGCTGTCGGGCGACGTGCATGTTGCGCTTGCGGCGACCATTCGCACGCGGCCGGAAGATGCCGAAAGCGCGCCGATCGCCACCGAATTCACCGCGACATCCGTCACCAGCGCCGGCGACGGACGCGCGATGACGCCGGGCGGCGAGGCGTTGCTTCGCCGCAACCCCGACATCGCGCTGTTCGACGCCCGGCGCGGCTATTGCGTGGCGGAGGCGACGGCTGCGCGAATGACGACGGAATTCGTCGCCCTGCCCTTCGTCACGCGCGAGGACGCGCCGCGAGAGACGGCGGCGCGCCTGGTGGTCGAGGATGGACGGGCCGGGGTGGAGCGCGCCTGAACCCTGTCCCGGCGGGCATCGCACACCGACCCGGCAGGCTCAATGCGGCTCGGACAGGAAGATGCTGAGGTCGGTCTCCGGCGGATTGATGTCCGACGCGAAGAACATCTCGGCGACCCAGCCGCGATGGTAGGTCTTGTGATTGACCACGTGCAGGAACATCGCGCCGCGGGTCATCTCGGCGGCCTGCCCCGAGACGAAGGTGAAGGACAGGCGTTCGTTGAGGCTGTCGACGTCCTGGCCGGCCGACCAGTCGATGTACCACTGGTCGATTCTCAGCTGCTCGCGCACCAGGTCGCCGAAATCGGGATGCAGCATGTCCCGGCGGCTGGTGAAGCCGTGGCGCTCGCCCAGCAGGTGCGCCCGCCAGATCAGGTCGACCTGCAGGTTGTGGTTCAGGGTTCCGATCATGGAGCCGAACAGCGTCTCGCGTGGCGCCTGGAGGGCGCCGTCCGGCAGGGCTTCGATCGCCTTGAACAACACCCGGTCCGCCCATTCGCCGTATCGCGCGAGCATGACGGCCGTGTCGGTGGTCAGCATGGTGCCCTCCGGCAGCGGTGCGCCGTCACGACCCGACCTTCAACGTGCTCGTCAGCCCGCGCAGGCAGGCCAGGATCGACAGCGGGGTGATCTTGCCGGTGCGGGGGTTCTCCTCGCTGGGCACGTTCTCGATGGTCATGGTCAGGCGTGCGCTCGCGGCTTCCACGCGGATGGTGTGCTGGTTGCGGGTCTGGGCGGGGTCGGCCCAGATCTCGACCATGGTGCGCTCGGGGCCGATGCCGGCCAGGGCCAGGGCGGCGGCGACGTTCACATTGGCCGGGAAGCCCTGCGCGGCATCGAAGGCATTGCCGTGGAAGATGCGCGTGGGCGTCGTGATGGCCAGCACGTCGATCGCGTTCTGCTTCAGGTAGGGCGCGCCCTCCAGCCCGCGCGGGGGCTTGCGGGTCTCGATGGTCACGCTGTCCACATCGCCCTCGGCCGCGGCGCGCACGGCATCGAGGCCGAGCAGCGCGCCGGTCGGCACGATGATCCGCGCGCCGGTCGCCTTGGCGCGTTCGACCAGGTGCATGCGCGGCAGCAGCGCGCCAACGGAGGACGGCACGAAGATGCGCCCGGCCTCGATGGCGGCGGTGGCGATCTCCTCGAAGGCGATGGCGGGGGCGGCTTCGACCACCACGTCGCAGGCGGCGAGTTCCGCGTTCGAGACCACCATCGGCGGAGCGCGAAACGCCCCGACACTGCGCTGCGCCTTCTTGAGGTCCCGCGCACTGACCGCCGCCAGACGCAACCCCTGCACGCCGGCATCGAGTGCCCGCGCCAGATGCAGGCCGATCGCGCCCAGCCCCGCGATGCCGACTGTCAGATCCTGCGCCATGTATCCCCCCGACGATGCTGCGGCGGCGGTAGCACGGCCGGCACGCGCTGTCAGCGCGGCGCGGCGTCCAGGATACGGCGTGCGAAGACGGCCGAGACCGCGACGGCGAACCAGATGGCGGCGGTCACGACGCGCACCGTCTGCCGCGTCGGGTCATTCTCCATCACGCTGGCGATGCCCAGGTTCGCCGCCCCGATCCCGAGACCGAGCCACATGAACAGCGTGAGCTGGCGGCGGTAGTTGGCGCGGAATTCCTCCGGCGTGCCCTTGTGGCGCTTGCGGACCCAGCCGCCGGCGACCTTGCGTGCCTCGATCGGCTGCCAGACGATCAGTGCCAGGCCGCAGACCAGTGCGATGAGTTCCAGCATGGCAACCTCCCCGGGGGTGCAGCGGCGCGATCAGACCACGCGCGGCCCCCGCCATCCAGCGCCCGACGGCGGCCGGAACGCCACGACAGGGGCGCGGCAGCGCAGCCATGCGCGCCAAAGGCTTGACGCGGCCGGGCAGGACGCACAGGACACGTCCCGCCCTCCGGACCCCCTGACCCATGTCCTTCGACACCCTGCCCGCCCCGCTGCTGGCCGCGCTTTCGGGCCGCGGCTATGCCGAGCCCACCCCCGTCCAGGCCGCCGTGCTGCAGCCCGAGGCGGCCGGGCGCGACCTGCTGGTCTCGGCCCAGACCGGCTCCGGCAAGACCGTCGCCTATGGCCTGGCGCTGGCGCCGGAACTCATCGGCGACGCCCCGCGCCTGCCGCAAGCCGGCCCGCCGCTGGCGCTGGTGGTGGCGCCGACGCGCGAACTGGCCTTGCAGGTGAAGGCGGAACTGACCTGGCTGTTCGCCCCGGCCGGCGGGCGCGTCGTGTCCTGCGTGGGCGGCATGGACCCGGTGGCGGAACGCCGGCTGCTCAGCCAGGGCGCGCATATCGTGGTCGGCACGCCGGGCCGGCTGCGCGACCACCTCGAACGCGGCAACCTTGCCCCGGCCGCGCTGCGCGCCGTGGTGCTGGACGAGGCCGACGAGATGCTCGACCTCGGCTTCAAGGAGGAGCTGGAGGCGATCCTGGAGGAGACGCCGGCCGAACGGCGCACGCTGATGTTCTCGGCGACGGTGCCGCGCGGCATCGCGGCCCTGGCCAAGGGCTACCAGCGCGATGCGCTGCGGATCGAGGTCGCGTCCGAAGGCGGCCAGCACGGCGATATCGACTACCGAGCCGCGGTGGTCGCGCCGCATGAGATCGAACGCGCGGTGGTCAACATCCTGCGCCTGGAGGACCCGCGGATCGCGATGGTGTTCTGCGCGACGCGCGCCACCGTCACGCGCCTGCAGGGCAACCTGTCCGAGCGCGGTTTCTCGACCGTGGCGCTGTCGGGGGAGCTGTCCCAGGCGGAACGCAACCGCGCACTGCAAAGCCTGCGCGATGGCCGTGCGCGCGTGTGTGTCGCGACCGATGTCGCGGCGCGCGGCATCGACCTGCCGGACCTCGGCCTGGTGATCCATGCCGAATTGCCGCGCGATCCCGAGACGCTGCTGCACCGGTCGGGCCGCACCGGGCGGGCGGGGCGCAAGGGCATTTCCGTGCTGCTGGTGCCGCATACGCGGCGCGGGCTGGCGCAGCGGCTGCTCTCCGCCGCGCGGGTGACCGCGACCTGGGCGCCCGCGCCCTCGGCCGAGGCGATCCGCGCGCGCGATGCCGAACGGCTGTCCGCGCAGGTGGTGGCGCTGGCCGCCGAGGAGCCGGCGGAAGAAGACCTGGCGGTCGCGCAGGCGCTGCTGGCCGACCCTGCCCTGGCCGAGGGTGGGGCGCAGGCGCTGGCCGCCGCGCTGGTGCGCGTGCTGCGCGCGCCGCTGCCCGCGCCCGAGGAACTGACCGAATTCAACGACCGCCCCGCCGCGCGCGACCGCCGCGATGCAGGCCCGCGCGACAGCGGCCCGCGCGAAGGCCCGCCCGACCGCGAACCCGGCAGCCAGGAAGGCATCTGGTTCCGCATGGATGTGGGCCGCAACGGCAATGCCGACCCGCGCTGGCTGCTGCCCTTCCTGTGCCGGCGCGGGCACGTCACGCGCCAGGAGATCGGGCGCATCCACATCCTGGGCCGCGAGACGCAGTTCGAGGTCGCCCCCTACGCCGCCGCCCGCTTCGCCGCCGCCGCGCGCCGTGCGGAGGGCGACGACGCGCATATCAAGGTCGAACCCATGCAGCCGGTGAAGGGGCCGCCGCGCCTGTCGCGCCGGCCCGAGGCCGCCCGTGCCCAGGCCCCCCGGCAGGAGGGCGCCGGCCCGCGCCCGGCTAGACCACCGGCGAAGCCCCGCCATCCACGTTGATGGCGGTGCCGGTCACGTAGCCGCCCATGTCGGAGGCGAGCAGCAGCGCCATCGCCGCGAATTCCTCCGCCTTGCCGATGCGGCCCAGCGGGACCGGCTTGCCCTGTTCGGCCTTCCAGTCCTCCCAGGTGATGTTCCGCTTCTCCTGCGCGTGGCGGCGGACCCACTGGTCGCTCTCGATGATGCCGACCAGCATGGCGTTCACCAGCACGTTGTGCGGCGCGAATTCATTCGCCAGCGCCTTGGTCAGCGCCATGCCGGCGGCGCGGGAGACACTGGTCGGCGTGCTGGTCGCCTTGGGCGCCTTCGCGCCGATGTTCAGCACGTTGATGATGCGGCCCCACTTCCGGTCGCGCATGCCCGGCAACACCTGGCGGCACAGCCGCACGGCGGCGAACAGCTTCAGGTCGAGGTCGTCCTGCCAGAGCGCGTCCGACACTTCCAGGAACGGGCCGCGCTGCGACGTGCCGGCATTGTTCACCAGGATATCCACCTGGCCCAGCGCGCGCACGGCACCGGTATAGGCCTGTTCGCAGCCCTCGACCGTGCGGATGTCGCAGGCGATCGCGACGACCTTGGCGGTGGGGGCGGCCTCGCGTAATTCGGCCTCGCCCTGCGCCAGCGCCTCGGCGCCGCGGGCGACCAGCGCGACATTGCCGCCGGCCTGGGCGAAGGCCTTGGCCATGGCGAGGCCCAGGCCCTTCGAGCCGCCGGTGATCAGCGCGCTGCGGCCGTTCAGTGAGAGTTGCATGGATGATTTCCCCCGGGTTGCGTCGTTCCATGCCCATAGGATCAGGCTTGGCCGACGCGGCATAGGGGCCGCGATGCCGGCGCGGCCTCAGGCGATGCCGTCGAGGTCCACCAGGCGCCGGTGGATGAACAGCGCGTCGGCGCGGCGCAGCACCGGCCGCCCGCCGCGCTGGAATTCCAGCGTCCGGTCATAGAAGTTGAACAGCAGGAAGCCGAAATGCCGCAGCGCATCCTCCAGGATGCGGAAGGGCACATGGGTGCGGTTGTAGGGGTTCATGCCGGCCTCGACCTGCACGAAGTCGATCGCCGGCAGCAGCGGCGCGAAGCCCAGCACGACATCGAGGTCATGGCCTTCGGTATCGATCTTGAGGAACGACAGCGCGTCGATGCCCAGATCGGCGGCCATGGCCGCGCCGGTGCACATGCGGATCGCCTGGCCGGGCTGCCCGCCTTCGCCCTCGGCCGGCAGCAGGCGGTTGGCCGTGCTGGTGCCGATGGCGCTGACCCTGGCCTCGCCATTGGTCGACGACAGCGCGACCTGGTGCGCCGAGAGGTTCGCCCGCGGGCCGGCCGCGGCGCGCAGCTTCGCGAAGCTGGCGGCGACCGGTTCGAAGGCGTGGATGCTGGCAGCGGGAAACAGAGTCGCCAGGCGGATCGAGGTCTGGCCGATATTCGCCCCGACATCGAAGATGACGCTCGGGCGCCATCCCGGGAGTGACTGCGCGATGTCGCGGAACGCCGGCATGGGCGGTGCCGTGCGGGCGGTCCTTGGCATCCGGGGCGCTCCTGCGGGCATGTGGGCGCGGTGCCGGCACCGCAGGCGGCGTCCGGTCCGGCCAGCAACGGCCTGGGTGGAGGTGGGGCGACCAACGGGACTCGAACCCGTGACATCCAAGACCACAACCTGGCGCTCTACCAACTGAGCTATGGCCGCCACCGAGGGGGCGGGGAATAGGGCCGCAGGGCCTGTCGCGTCAACTGCGTGTCTGCGCGCATGGCTGCCCTGCGCGATTCCCCGCATTGCCACGCGTTGACGCAGCGCAGCATCATGGTGGTGACACGGAGCCACCGCATGACCCTCTCCTCCGCCGCAAGGCGCGCCGCGTTGCCGGCCGGGCTGCTGATCGCCTGCGCGGTCATGGGTGCCATGCTGGCCATGGGCCTCAGGCAATCCTTCGGGCTGTTCCTTGCGCCGATGACGCAGGCACATTCGTGGTCGGCGTCGGGCTTCGCGCTCGCCATCGCGCTGCAGGTGCTGTTGAACGGCGTGAGCCAGCCGATCACCGGGCAGCTGGCCGACCGCTATGGCGGGCGCAACGTGATCATCGGCGGCGCGCTGCTCTATTGCGCGGGCATCCTGGGGATGGCGTTCTCGACCGGGCTGCCGGTCTTCACCTTCTTCGCGGGCGTGGTGATGGGCCTGGCGGTCTCGGCCGCGGGCATGCCGACCATCATCGCCAGCATGACGCGGATGCTGCCGGAGACCATGCGCGGGCGTGCCGTCGGGCTCGGCACCGCGGGGTCGTCGGCCGGGCAGTTCCTGGTGGTGCCGCTGGCGGGGCTCGGCATCGCGGGCTTCGGCTGGCAATGGGCGCTGATCGCCATGGCGGCGGCGGCGCTGCTGATGATCCCGCTCGCACTTCCGCTGTCGGACAAGCCGGCGCCGGTGGCGGCCAATGCGCCGGCGGCGGATACCGAGACGGCGCGCGCGGCGCTGAAGCGCGCGCTCAGCGACCGGTCCTTCTGGTGCCTGTTCTTCGGCTTCTTCGTGTGCGGCCTGCATGTGTCCTTCCTGACCGTGCACCTGCCGGGCTTCGTTCATTCCTGTGGGCTGCCGCTGTATGTCGGCGCGGGGGCCATTTCGCTGATCGGGCTGTTCAACATCGGCGGGTCGCTGCTGTCGGGCGAACTGACGCAGCGCTGGAAGCGGCGCGAATTGCTGGTGTGTATTTATGCCGGGCGCGCGGTGGTGATGACGGTCTTCATGCTGGCGGAGAAGACCACCGCATCGGTCATGGTGTTCTCGGCGGTGATGGGCGTGCTGTGGCTGTCCACCGTGCCGCCGACGGTCGCGCTGTGCGCGCGCAACTGGGGCACGCGCTGGCTCGCGACCATCTTCGGGCTGGTGTTCCTGGGCCACCAGATCGGCGGCTTCACCGGCGCCTTCCTGGGCGGCGTGGTCTTCGACCGCACCGGCAGCTACGACCTGATGTGGGTGCTGGGCATCCTGGCCGCGGTGTTCGCCGCGCTGATCCACATGCCGGTGCGCGACGAACCCCCGCGCGCGGTGCCCGCGCCGGCCTGACCCGCTTGCCCCGCCGCGCCATGGAGGCCATACCGGGCGCCCCGCGTCTGGAGGTCCCGCCATGAAGCGCCGATTGTTCTGCAGCCTTGTCCTCGCCGCGCCGGTGCTGGCCGCCCCGGCCCTCGCGCAGGGGCCGGTCGCGCCCCATGAATGGCTGTTCGGGTCCTGGACCGGCGGGATGTTCCCCGCCGCCGACACCATCGGGCCGCGTTGCACCGCGCAGCCGACCGTGATCTTCACCCGCGACGTGGTGCTGCGGTCCGGCCTGCTCGACCCCGCCTATCGCCAGCGCATCATCGAGACGGTGGTGACGCGCGCCGATGGCGCGACCTTCCGCTTCAGCCCCATCGTGCCGCCCGGGACCAACCCCGCGCGCCTGCCGCCCGACATCGCCTTCGGCTGCCCGGGCGGGCCGGACACGCTGGAAGTGCGGCGCGTCGGGCCGGACGAGATCGTGTTTCCCGATTGCCGCGACATGCCATCCCCGCTGCGCCGCTGCGGGTCCGGCACGCCATGAGCGGCGCGCGTCCGAAACGCATCGCGCTGATCCACGCGCTGCGCCATTCGCCCCCGCCGATCGAGGCCGCCTTTGCGCGGCTATGGCCCGGCCAGGTGCTGATGAACCTGCTGGATGACAGCCTCTCGGCCGATTTGGCGCGCGAGGGCGCGCTGAGCCCGCGCATGACCGAGCGCTTCCTGACCCTGGCGCGCTATGCCGCGGGCACGGGGGCGGATGCCATCCTGTTCACCTGCTCGGCTTTCGGGCCCTGCATCGAGGCCTGCGCGGCCGACCTTGCGCCGATGCCCGTGCTCAAGCCGAACGAGGCGATGATCGAGGAGGCGCTGACCAAGGGGAAGCGCATCGGGTTGCTGGTGACCTTCCAGGGAACCATCCCGTCCATGACCCCGGAATTCCCTGCCGGCATCACCGTGGTGCCGAAGGTGGCCGAGGGCGGCTTGGCCGCGCTCGATGCCGGGGATGTCGCGCTGCATGACCGGCTGGCGGAGGAAGCCGCGCGGGACCTGGCCGATTGCGACGCCATCGCGCTGGGCCAGTTCTCGCTGGCGCGGGCGAAGGCCGTGGTGGAACGCGCCACCGGCAAGCCCGTGCTGACCACGCCGGACAGCGCGGTGCTGAAGCTGAAGCGGCTGCTGGGCGGCTGATCAGCCGCGCGGGGTCCAGGGGGATGAGGGGCCCTGCCCCGGCGACGCGCCGCCCACCTGTGTTCCCCCCGCCGGTGCGCCCCCTTGGGCCGGCCCCTGCCACCAGGGGGCGGGCACCGGCAGCGGCACGCCCGGTATCGCGCCCGGAAGCTGCCCGCCCGGCGGGATCTGCGCCGTGGCGTCGGAGGCCTCCTGCTGCGCCCAGGCCGGCGTTTCCTCGGGCACCGCGCGCGGGATAGGCCCCGGGTCGCGCCCGCCGGCCATCGTCACCAGCGCCTCGACCCGCCTGCCGATCGGGGGGTGCGTGGCCATCAGCGAGGACAGCGCGCTGTCGGACGCATCCTCGAGGAACAGCGCACGGACCTGGGGCGAGACCTCGGGCATCTCGGCATTGCCCTCGACCTTCCGCAGGGCGGAGATCATCGCGTCAGGGTCGGCGGTGAGTTCCACCGCGCCGGCATCGGCCAGGTATTCCCGATTGCGCGACAGCGCCATGCGCAGGGCGGTGGCCAGCAGCCAGGCCAGCGCGATCATCAGCACGCCGACCAGCGCCACCCAGCCGCCATTGCGGGAATTGCCGTTCACCCGCCAGCCGTCGCCGCGCGTCGCGCGCGCCACGCGCCGCCCGCGCGTCATGGAATCAAAGCCGAGCGAGATGACGCCCACGAAGACCGCCGCGATCAGCCCCAGCCGCGCATCGCCGTTGCGGATATGCGCCAGTTCATGCGCCAGGACCGCGGCCAGTTCGCGGTCGTCCAGCGCGTTCATCAGGCCGCGGGTGACCGTGACCGCGCCCTTGTCGCGCGTGAGGCCGGCGGCATAGGCGTTCATCGCCTGCGTCTCGATCACTGCCAGGCGCGGCATCCGCATGCCGCGCGAGATGCAAAGGTTCTCGCACAGGTTCCACAGACGCGGCTCCTCGGCGCGGGTGACGGGATGCGCGCCGGTCGCCCAGTCGAGGATCCTGTTATGCGCCAGCCAGGCAATGGCGAACCAGACGGCCGCCGCGCCGCAGGCCACCAGGTACAGCCAGGGCAGGTTCCGCAGAGTCTGGCGGAAGGCCCGGTCGATGTTGTTCTGGTCGGCGGCGAACATCAGGCCGACGCCGAAGGCCATGATCGCCAGCAGCAGCGGGAAGCCCGCCAGCAGCAGGAACGACCGCAACGCGGTGTTCCAGGCATGGGTCCGCAGCCCGTATGCCTGCATGGCCGGGCGCCTAGGCCTTTACCCGATCAGGCGCGAAGGCCTGAGCGGGCAGGTATGGTCGCGGGTTCGAAACGCCGGACCGCATGGCGCGCGCCCTAGAACTTCACCTGGGGGCTGGCCTGCACCGCGGCGCGCTCGGCCTCGGGCAGTTCGAAGAAGCCGCGCTGCTGGAAGCCCATCGACTTCGCGAAAAACACCGCCGGCACGCTTTCCGTCATGGCGTTGTATTCGGCGACCGACGAATTGTAGAAGCGCCGCGCGGCGGCGATCTTGTTCTCGATGTCCGAGAGCTCGTTCTGCAGGGACAGGAAGTTCTGGTTGGCCTTGAGGTCCGGGTAGGCCTCGCTGAGCGCGAACAGGCGGCCGAGCGCCGCACCCAGCTGGCCTTCCGCCGGCCCCGCCGCGGCCGGGCCCTGGGCCTGCGCGCTGACGGCGGCGTTGCGCGCCTGGATCACCGCATCGAGCGTGGTCTTCTCGTGCGCGGCATAGCCCTTCACCGTCTCGACCAGGTTGGGGATCAGGTCGTGGCGCTGCTTGAGCTGCACGTCCACGTCCGACCATGATTGCCCGGTGACCTGCCGCAGCGTGACCAGCCGATTGTAGATGACCACCAGCCAGACGATCAGCAGCACGACGATGCCGAGCAGTACCCATTCCATGGCGCGTGGTCCTTTCGTTGTCCGGCGCTCGGCGCCGATCGGATTGCAGCGGGTCGGCCACCTGATGATGCCGGAACGAACAGACTAGCCGCAGGGGGGCAGGACGTCAGCCCCGGCGGATCAGGAAGCTTGCCCTGATATCACGCGCTTGTGTATAGTCGTTGCGGCTCAATTGTTGGATTTTGCCGGATCGTTAACGCTATATTCGCTTAACGCGTTTCGGATTTTTAGACAATGACGGACCAAGCGCAGATCGCCGCCTCGCCGCGCACCGCGCGGCCGCCGACGTCGGATGGCCGGATCGGCCTGCTGGCGCGCGCGCGGGGCGTGCTTCGCCGGCGTCGCGGCACGACGGCCGTCGAATTCGCGCTGATCGCCGGGCCGTTCATGGTGCTGATCCTGGGCACCTGCGAGATTGCCTGGCAGCTTGCGACCAGCGCCGCGCTCGATCATGCGGCGCTGAAGGCCAGCCGGTTCGGGGCGACCGGGTCGAACAACATCCCCGAGTGGCAAACTGGCGGAACCCCGGCCGCGGACATGCCGGGCTGCCGCACCGCCGGCATCCGCTGGCTGGTGCCGGCATCGACCGGCTACCTGATCCGCGACGACGCGAACCTGACGGTCACGACCGCGACCTGGGGCAATCTCGGCACCATCACCGGCGAGGGCACCGCGGGCGCCGGCGGATCCAGCCAGATCACCTCCTACACGATACGCTACATGCAGCCCTTCATCTCCGGCCCCATCGCGGCATCGCTTTGGGGCGGCGCCGGCTTCACACACCAGAGCACGATCGTGATCAAGAATGAGCCCTACGACACCGCGAACTGCTGAGCGCCGCTGGAGGCGCGCCTTCGGGCGGCGGGGTATCGCCGCGTCGGAATTCGCGCTGATGGCGCCGATCTTTGCCCTGACGCTGCTGGCGACGGCGGATTTGGTGCGCGTGTTCCGCGCGCAGATCCGCATGGAGATGATCGCCGTCCAGATCGGCCAGATCGTCTCGCAATGCAACCGCATCAACGACCCGGGCGACACCAATGAGTTCTGGGCCCAGGCGGCGCGCATCGGCGGCGGGCTGGTCGATGTGAATTCGGCCACCGGCGGCGCCATGATCATCAGCGCGGTCAGCCTCAATACCGCGACCAACACGAACCGGCTCGACTGGCAGAGGCGCACCGGCAATGCATCGACCGCCAGCGTCTTCGGCAATGTCGCGCAGGGCGGCTCGCCGACGCTGCGCGGCACAAATGGCGCAACCTTCCTGATGCCGCTCGGCGAGACACTGATGGTCTTCGAGGCCTATGCGGTCGTGATCCCATGGCAGCTCAGCGTCGGGCTGATCGGCACCGTCCTGCCGAGCACAGTCTCTGGCGTCACGATGTTCCTCACGCGCGTGTCCGAGCCGTCGCGGCTGCGGACGCCGCCCACGAATTCCAACGCAAGGGATTGCACCGCATGAGCGTCTTGAGGGACCGCCGCGGCGCCGTCGCGGCCTTGGGCGCCATCGTGATGATCGGCGTCGTCGGGTTTGCCGGGCTCGCGATCGACGTCACGCGCGTCTGGATGGTCAATGCCCGGCTGAAGACGGCGATCGATGCGGCGAGCCTGGTAGGCGCGCGGCAGATCACGCAGACGGTCGCGACACGCGACGCGATGATCGAGAACGTCTACTGGGCGAACTACACGCAGAATGGCCGCAGCACGAACTACCTGCAAGCGACCGCCGGCCGCCCCGTCATCAACCAGATCAACGATCAGCAGATCCAGGTGACCGGTTCGGCAGTGGTGCCCACCACCCTGTTCAACATTATCGGCAGCCGCAACACCACGATCACCGACAGCGCGGTGGCGCGCCGCCAGGGCACGGGGCTCGAATTGGCGCTGGTGCTGGATGTCACGGGGTCGATGGCGTCCAACAACAACATCGGGGCGCTGCGGACCTCGGCGACCGACCTCGTGAACATCCTGTTCGGCGGGGAGGAGGAGCAGGCCAACCTGTGGGTCTCGATCGTGCCCTATACGGCGATGGTCAATATCGGCGCTGGCCGGGCGAACTGGTTGCAGCCCGGCAGCCTTGAGGCGGTGGACTACCGGCCGAGCGAATGGCTCGGCTGCGTCGAGGCGCGCGCGGGCACGAACTACCCGACCGGGGCGGACGAGGACGACTCGCCGCCAAGCGACGCGCGGTTCCGGCCGCATTTCTGGCCGTCGAGCCGCTTCGAGCCCAGCTACGACCGCAATGCCGCCGGCGAGATCCAGCGTGACGCGAGCAATAACCCCTACGTCTGGGTGTATCGCGGGGTCGGCAATCCGCCGCCGCGCACATCCCCGGTCGTCCGCGTGGCGCTCCCCTTCGTCCTGCCGACCGACCGGCCCGTGAACCAAGGCGACAATGCCTGGATCCCTGGCGGCACAGGCCTGGTTCGCAACGGCACGGCAGTCTGGAGCGACGCCGTCTGGGAACCGGACCAGGCGAACCCTGGCACCGACGCGCAGGACAATGCGCGCGACAACAACGGGCGCGGACCGAACCTCGGTTGCGGGCGCGCCGTCCTGCCGCTGACGCGCCAGCGTTCAACGTTGATCACGCAGATCGATGCCCTGCGCGCCACGCGCCGAGGCGGCACGATGGCCAATCTTGGTCTGCAGCTCGGCTGGGGCACGATCTCCCCGCGCTGGCGCGCCGACTGGAACTTGGCGGAAACGCACGAGGGGAACCAGCTGCCCCTCGACTACAACACGCGCTTCATGCGCAAGGCCATCGTGCTGATGACCGATGGCGAAAACCAGTGGTACGACTGGCCCGACGGCGCGCCTGGCCAGTGCACGACGGCGCAGAACGGCACACCGGGCCCGTGCGTATTCGTGCCCGCCACCCCCACGCCTCTGGCCGTTGGCACGCTGGCCAATCCAACCGGCGTGCCGGTCGCTACCGGATGGCGCAACCCTACCGCGACGTCGGTTCGCCCATGGACGGTCAATCCCCAGGTTCCGGTGCGATACGACGCCGACCAGAACGCCTACGGGCGACTGACGAGCGATGGCCTCAACCCGAACCGCATCGGCATCCTGAACCCAACCCCGGGCGCCGGCGGCACGGCCGTGACGGATGCCACCAACGGCATCAATGCGCGCATGACGCGCCTGTGCAACGCGGTGCGGTCCGACAACCGGAACATCACGGTCTACACGATCGTCTTCGTGGCGAACGCGTCCGAAACGGTGCAGAACCTGTATCGCAACTGCGCCAGCAGCCCGGACAACTTCTTCCTGGCCCCGACCCAGGCGGCGCTGCAGACCGCCTTCCAGACCATCGCCGGCCAGCTGGCCAACCTCCAGCTGCTGCAATAGCCGGCATTACCCCGGCAGGCTGGCCACCGCCCGCAACCCGCCGCCGGGGCGGTTGGCCAGCACCACATCCCCGCCATGCGCGCGCAGGATATTGCGCGCAATCGTCAGGCCCAGCCCGGTCCCGCCGGTCTCGCGGTTGCGGCTCGCCTCCAGGCGCTTGAACGGCGCGAACACCGCCTCCAGCTCGGCCTCCGGTATGCCCGGCCCGTCATCCTCGACCGCCAGGCGCACCGCGCGCCCCTCGCGCGCCGACAGCGTCAGCCGCGCCGCGCCACCATAGGACAGCGCGTTGCTCACCAGGTTCGCGATGGCGCGCTTCAGCGCGATCGGGCGCGCCCGCACGGTCAGGCGTTCTGGCCCGTCGAAGCTGATCGCCTCGGCCAGTTCGGGGCGCGCATCGGCGGCCTCATCCGCCACCGTGCGGCACAGCGCGGCCAGGTCGATGGGCGATGCCGGTTCGGCCGCCGCGTCGTCGCGCGCAAAGGCCAGCGTGGCGGCGATCATCTGCTCCATCTCATCGAGGTCGTTCAGCATCTTGCGCCGCTGCTCGTCGTCATCGAGGAATTCGGCGCGCAGCCGCAGCCGCGTGATCGGCGTGCGGAGGTCGTGGCCGATCGCCGCCAGCATCTGCGTGCGGTCCGCCACGAAGCGCCGGATGCGCCCGGCCATGACGTTGAAGGCGCGCGCCGCGGTCGCGACCTCGGACGGCCCGCCCTCGGGCAGCGGGGGCGCATTGACGTCGCGGCCCAGCCGGTCGGCGGCCTCGGCCAGCAGGCGCACCGGGCGCATCAGCCGCGCCACCGCCCACAGGATCAGCAGCACCGCGGCCACCGTCATCACCAGGAAGGCCGCGAGGAAGGTGGCCGAATGCCAGGGCCGCGGCGGCGGCATCTGGACGCGGATGTTCAGCCATTCGCCATCGGGCAGGCGCAGCGACGCGACGAAGCCGCCGGGCGCCTTGGCGGCCAGGCGCACCTCGCGCGGGCGCAGCCGCGGCGGCCCGGAATTCAGCAGGTCGAGCCGGAACAGCCGCGCCACATGCGGCGGCGGCGGCGGTGCGCCCGGGCGCACGACGGGCTCGTGCGTGATCTCGGCGCTCAGCCCCTCGGGCAGGTCGAGGTCGGCCAGCAGTTGTGCGCGCCGGTCGGCCGGTGCCAGCATGGCGGTGCGCCAGGCATTGAAGCCGCGCCCGGCGATCTCGCGCGCCTGGATGAAGCGCTGGAGGTCCACGCGGTCCAGCGCATGGATGGTCAGCCCCGCCGCCTGCACCATCATCAGCGCGACGATCAGCCAGAAGGCGGTGCGTCCGCCCAGGCTGGAGGGCAGGCGGAAGCGTCGGCGGATGGTGTCAGCCACGCTCGACCGTCGCCGCCAGGACGTATCCGCCGCCGCGCACGGTCTTGATCAGGGTCGGGTTGCGTCCGTCGTCTTCCAGCTTGCGGCGCAGGCGGGAGACGGCGACGTCGATGGCGCGGTCGAAAGGCCCCGCCTGGCGGCCGCGCAGCAGGTCCATCAGCATGTCGCGCGTCAGCACGCGATTGGGGCGTTCGACCAGCACCAGCAGCAATTCGTACTCGCCGCCGGTCAGCGGGACTTCGGCGCCCTCGGGGTTCAGCAGGCGGCGCAGCACGGGCTCCAGCGTCCAGCCGGCGAAGCGGATGGATTTCGCCGGCGGCTCCTTGGCCGGCCCCTCTCCGTTCGCGCGGCGCAGCACGGCGCGGATGCGCGCCAGCAATTCGCGCGGGTTGAAGGGCTTGGCGACGTAGTCGTCGGCACCGAGTTCCAGGCCGACGATGCGGTCGGTCTCCTCGCCCATCGCGGTCAGGATGACGATGGGCACGTCGGACTGGGTGCGGAGCCAACGCGCGAAGTCGAGGCCTGGTTCGCCCGGCATCATCAGGTCGAGCACCACCAGGTGGTAGCGGCCGAGCGGCCAGGCGCGGCGCGCCTCCCGCGCGTCGCGGGCGGCCGTGACGCGCATGCCCTGCTTTTCCAGAAAGCGGGAGAGGAGGTCGCGGATCTCGCGGTCGTCATCGACCACGAGGATATGCGGTGCGGAGTCCATGGGAGTTACAATAGTCCCGCGGGCGGTTGGTTGCAGCGCCGGGCCGTGTTTCGTCTTGTTGCAGCGCGCCCGAGGGTTGCCCGGCGTTGCATTCGCGCGCCGGCGGGGCTTCGTTGCGCGCCATGGCCACCCCACCTGCATCGTCACGGAGCCTCGCCCGCCGCATCCCCCGCGGGCGGTCCTCCCCCGAGGCGGCGGGGGCACTTCCCCCATCCCCCACCCCCGCCGCCTCCCCTCCCGTGCCGGACTGGGCGCGCGAGGCGATCGCCGGGCTGGGCCGGCTGGACCCCGATTTCGCCGGCATCGAGGACCGCGCCGGCCCCCTGCCCTGGCGCCGGCGCGACCCCGGCTTTCCCGGCCTGCTGCGGACCATCTGCGGGCAGATGATCAGCAACCAGGCGGCGGCGGCGATCTGGGGGCGGCTGTCGGCGTTGCCCGGCGCGCTGGACCCCGCCGTGCTGCTGGCGCTGGATGACGAGGCGCTGCGCGGCGCGGGGCTGTCGCGACCGAAGGTGGCGCATGTGCGCGCGCTGGCCGCGGCGGTGCTGGATGGCCGCCTGGATTTCGCCGCGCTGCGCGATGCGCCGGACGAGGCGGCAGTGGCCGCGCTGTCGGCCATTCCTGGCCTCGGCCCCTGGACGGCGCAGGTGCACCTGGTGTTCGGCTTCGAACGGCCGGACGTGTTTCCCACCGGCGATGTCGCGCTGGCTGCCAGCGTCGCGCATCTGAAATCCCTGCCCGAACGGCCGAAGCCGCGGGCTCTGGTGGAGATGGCGGTGGGTTGGTCGCCCTATCGGTCGCTGGCGGCGCGGCTGCTGTGGCACCATTGGCGGCACGCGACCGGGCGCCCGGCGGGCGAGGCGCCGTAGACGCGTGCGCGCGCGAGTGGTTCCTTCGCGCGCCATGATCCTGCCGCTCTCGCCGCGCATCCGCGCCACCCAGACACCGCCGATCCCCGCCGTGCGCGGCTGGGCGGCGCGCTATGACGGGCGCGCCGGGCCGGTGCTGGACCTGACGCAGGCGGTGCCGGGCTACCCGCCGCATCCCGACCTGCTGGCGAAGCTGGCCGAGGCCGCCGGCAGCCGTGCCGCCGCCGGCTATGGCCCGATCGACGGCGACCCCGACCTGCGCGCCGCGCTCGCCGACGACATGGCGCGCTTCTACGGCGCGCCCATCGGGACCGCCGATGTCGCGATCACCTCCGGTGGCAACCTCGCCTTCACCATGGCCATGAGCGTGCTGGCCGGCCAGGGCGAGGCGGTGATGCTGCCCACCCCCTGGTACTTCAACCACCGCATGGCGCTGAGCGCGCTCGGCATCCCCTGCGTGCCCCTGGACTGCCGGGCGGAGGACGGCTTCATCCCCGACCCGGACCGCGCCGCCGCGCTGATGCAGGGCGTGCGCGCCATCGTGCTGGTCACGCCGAACAATCCGACCGGGGCGGTTTATCCGCCGGCGGTGATCGCGCGCTTCGCCGAGTTGGCGCGCACGCACGGCGCCTGGCTGGTGCTGGACGAGACCTATCGGGACTTCCTGTCCCCCGCGCAGTCACCGCCGCATGCGCTGTTCACCGATCCCGCCTGGGGGGATGGCTTCGTGCATTTGTATTCGTTTTCCAAGGCGTATTGCGTGCCGGGGCACCGCGTCGGCGCCATCGCGTCCGGGGCGGGGTTTCGCGTGGAGTTGATGAAGGCGCTCGACACCCTGCAGATCAATGCGCCGAAGGCGGCGCAGGCGGCGCTGGCTTGGGGGGTGGAGGCGCTGCGCGACTGGCGCCTGGCGAATCGCGACCTGATGGCCGGGCGGGTTCAGGCGTTCGCGCGTGCCGCGGCGCAATTGCCCGGCTGGCGGCTCGATTCGCTGGGCGCGTATTTCGCGTATCTGCGCCTGCCGCAGGATGCGCCGGAGGCGGTCGCGCTGGCGGAAACCCTGGCGGTGGAGCGCGGGCTGCTCGGCCTGCCCGGGCCGTTCTTCGGGCCGGGGCAGGAGCGGCACCTGCGCCTGGCTTTCGCGAATGCCGAGGAGAGCGTGATCGCGCAGGTGCCGGCGCGGCTGGTGGCGTGATGCCGGCCTTCGAACGCTATCTCCCGGTCTGGTTCGCGCTGGGCATCCTGGCGGGGAATCGGCCTCGGCAGCGCCTTGCCCGGGGCCTGCGCGGCGCTGGACGTCGGGCAGGTCGTCGCGGCGCTGGCCATGGTGGTCGGCGTGCTGGTGGCGGTGCGGGTGATGCGCTCGCTGGCCGCCTTCGCCAACCGAACGCGCGGCTGCTTTCCCGAGGCGTGAATCGGTTCCTCGCCGCCGCGCGCCCATGACCGAGACTGCCGCCGCCTGACATCGTGCCGGAGCCTCCCATGATCCTTCGCCGTTCCATCCTGGTCGCCGCCGCCGGCGCGCTGGCCTTGCCCGTCGTGGCGGGGGCCACGACTACCGGCATCGCGTTGCGCCCGGGCGCGGCGCGCGTGACGATCCGCGCGCGGACGGTGCGGTCGGATGCCGGGGAAGCCTTCGTCATCGCCTTCACCGGTGAGGGCGCGCCCGAGGGCGAAATCCGCCTGCCGACCTGGTATGGCGATGGCCGCATCCTGCGCGCCCTGCCGATCGCCGGGCGCGAGGTGCTGCTGGCGTCCTTCCAGGGCAATCGCGGCACCGGCGTGGCGCAGAAGCTGGCGGCGGTGATCGGCATGGACGATGCCGGCGCGCTCCGCATCCTGGGCATCGAGACCTTGTCCTTCCACGACGAACAGGTCAGCACGGGGTCGCGCAGGATGGAGGGCGCGGTCGAATCGCGGCCGGAGCGCAACGCGCTGCTGCTGCGCCAGACCACCACCGGGCGCGTTCGCCCCCGGCCCGAGCGCAGCGAACGCTGGACGACGCTGCTGTCCTGGAGCGGCGGCGGCGTGCTGGCGGCGGAACCGACGCCGCGCGACGCCGGGGAGGTGCGCCAGCGCGTCGATGCGGCGCGCGGCAGGATCGGTGCCATCCTGTCGGCCGCGCCGGTGACCGACGCGACAGGCATCGACTACGACGAGACCGGCATCTGGGCAGTCGGCTACGCGGTGCCGCTCACCTGACCGGCGCCGGGTCGAAGCCGTCGGGCGTGATGCCGCGCGGGCGGATGAAGTCGTAGGGGCCACGCGGCAGGAAGCGGCCGGTGCCGGGTTCGGCCTGGACGTGGCCGTCGCGCATCACGACCTCGCCGCGGCGGATGGTGGCGACGGGCCAGCCGGTGACCTCCATGCCCTCATAGGGCGTGTAGTCGATGGCGTGCTGCATCAGCGCATTGGTCAGCCGCACCTTCTTCGTCGGATCCCATAGCGCCAGGTCGGCATCCGCGCCCACCGCGATCATGCCCTTGCGGGGCGCCAGGCCCATCAGCCGGGCCGGGTTCGTGCTGGTCAGGCGGACGAAGTCGTCCAGGCTGATGCGGCCCTTCGAGACACCCTCGCTGAAGATGATGGGCAGCCGCGCGGCGAAGCCGGGGATGCCGTTCGGGATGTCGCGGAACACCGCATCGGCGCCGTTGGAGCGCTTGCCCTTGTCGCCCTCGAACGAAAACGCGCAATGGTCCGAGGAGATGACGTCGAGCGTGCCGCGGCGGATCATCTCCCAGATGCGCGCGTGTTCCTCCTTCGTGCGCGGGGCGGGGCTGCACATGAACTTCGCGCCTTCGAAGCCGGGGCGGTCCATGTCGGCGGCGGTCAGGGCGACGTATTGCGGGCAGGTCTCGCCCCAGACCTTCACGCCGCGGGACTGGGCGCGGGCGATCTCCTCGGCGGCCTCGGCGCAGGAGACGTGGAAGACCTGGATCGGCTGGTCGACCAGCTCGGCGAGCGCGATGGCGCGGTGGGTGGCTTCGCGCTCGACGATCGGCGGGCGCGCCCAGGCGTGGTATTTCGGCGCGGTCATGCCGTGCTTAAGCAGTTCCTGCGTGCGCCAGTTGATCGCCTCGTAGTTCTCGCAATGCACGGTGACCAGGCAGCCCAGCTCACGCGCCTTGGTCAGCACGCGCAGGTATTGCGCGTCGGCCAGGTGCAGCGGTTCGTAGGTCAGGAAGACCTTGAGGCTGCGGACGCCCTCGGCCACCACGCGCGGGACTTCAACATCCATCACCGCGTCGGTGGGGTCGGAGATGATCTGGTGGAAGGAGTGGTCGAGCATCCCGCGCGCGGCGCGGGCGCGATAATCGACATAGCGGTCCCACACCCCGAATCCCTTCCACTGCGGGATGAAGCACACGACGGATGTGGTGCCGCCGGCGAAGGCCGATGCGGAGGCGGTGGCGAAGCTTTCCTCATTCACCGTGACGGGCGGTTCTGCCACACCGGTGCTGGCATAGCCGCCGCGCGAGGGTTCCTCGATGTGGCAATGGCTGTCGACGCCGCCGGGCAGCACCAGCAGGCCATCGGCCTCGATCACGCGCGCCGCATCGGTGATGCGTTCGGCGAGGGCGACAATCCGCCCATCCTTCACGCCGATGTCGCAGCGCGTGGTGCCGAAACCGGTCGCCACCTGGCCGCCGCGCACCGCGAGGTCGTATTCCGCCATCACCGCTCTCCGTCTGCTGCGCTGCGAAGACTGCGGCGCGGCGACGGGCGCGACAAGCCTCAGCGCGGCGTGACCACCAGCCGCATCCCGCCCTTGGGGCGCAGCGCCAGGCGGCAATTCGGCCGCGGGGTGAAGCCCGGCGCCAGGGCGAAGCGGAAGCGGCGGAACAGGATGGCGGCGAAGACCGTCACCTCCGCCATGCCGAAGGCGGCACCCGCGCAGATGCGCGGGCCGATGCCGAAGGGCAGGTAGGCGAAGCGCGGGCGGGCGCGCGGCGCATCGCCCAGGAAGCGTTCCGGGCGGAAGGCGTGCGGTGCCTCCCACAATTGTTCGTGGCGGTGCAGCAGCCAGGGCACGGCGAGCACGATGTCGCCCTCGCGCACATCCCAGCGGCGGATGCGGTCGGGCTTCAGCGCCTGGCGCGCGAACACCGCGACGGGCGGATACAGCCGCATCGATTCCTGGATGACCGCGCGGGTGAAGGCGAAGCCCGGCAGGTCCGCGTAGGCCGGCGGCGCGGCGGGCAGTTCGTCGGCCATGCGATCCGCCGTGGCGGGATGCAGTGCGGCCAGCATGGCGGTCCAGGTGAGGGTGATCGCAGCACCCTCGCTGCCGGCGAGCAGGAACATCACCACCTCGTCCAGCAGCGCCTCGCCCGACAGCACGCCGCGCAGCGCGGCCAGCAGCGGCGTGCCGCCGTCTGGGCCGGTCGCCTCCAGCAGCCGCGCGACATGCGCGCGCAACGCCACCGCCAGTTGCCCGGCGCGCCGGCGGGTCAGCCAGCCCAGCATGTCCGGCAGGCCCATCATGCCGAACAGGTCCACCACCTCGGCGGCATCCTGGTAGGCGGTGAAGGTGGCGGCGATCGCCGCGGCGTCCTCGCGCGGGACGTTGGGGCCGAAGACGCTCAGCAGCAGCACGCGCGTGATGCCGGCGGCGAAGGCCGCGGCGACATCGACGGGGCCTTCGGCGCGCGCGAAGTCTTCGGCGGTTTCCTCGGCGGCCTGCAGGTAGCACGCGTGGAACTGCGCGATGCCCGACGGGTGGATCGGCGGGCTGATCGCCGCGCGCTTTGCAGCCCAGTCATCCCCCCAGGCGATGAAGGAGGACCCGCCGATCACCGGGCGCAGCGCATCCTCGAGGAAGCGCGACTTGCGCTGGTAGATGGCGTGCTTGGTCACGAAGACGTCGCGCACCACCTCCGGCGTATTCGCCACCAGGATCATCCGCCCGGGCAGGCGCGCAGTCATCACCTGGCGGCGATAGGCATCGGCGGGAAAAATCGACAGCACGTCACGGCGCGCGCGTAGCAGGCCGCCCAGCGCGGTGGGCGGCCGCCAGGCGGGGCTGGGCATGGGCGGGATGAAGTCGGCGGCGGGGGAATTCATGGATCGACGCCAGCGTTAGCCCGCCGCCCCTGCCCTGTCACCGCCGGATGGGCGGCGCAGCGCGGGCACGCGGAAGCTGCTAGGCTGATCAGCGACCCGGGCACGGAGGAACGAGACATGCGTGGCACCCCTGCATTCCTGGCGCTGCTGGTGCTGCTGTCGGCGGCGCCATCGCAGGCCCAGGCGCCCGACCCGGTGGCCGACAGCATCGTGCGGAACCTCACGCGCGGGCTTCGCATTCCCAACCAGGGCGATGCGGTGACGGCGCCGGTCACGCCGCTCGACCCGCGCGGGCCGGTGCAGGCCGCGACCACCGTGCCGGGCGACCGGCCGGCGGTATCGCTGATGATCACCTTCGCCAGCGGTTCGGCGCAGGTCTCGCCGCAGTCCGAGCGCGTGCTGGCGTCGCTGGCGCGCGCGCTGGCCACGCCCGCGCTGGCCAGATCGCGCTTTCGCATCGAGGGCCATACCGACACCGTGGGCGATCCGGGGATGAACCAGGCGCTGTCCGAACGGCGCGCCGCGGCGGTGCGCGACCTGCTGGTGCAGCGCCACGGGATCGACGCGGCGCGCCTTTCCCCCGTCGGATTCGGGGAGAGCACGCTGCTGGTGCCCACCGGCGATGAGCGCGGCGAACCGCGCAACCGCCGCGTGCAGGTGGTCAACCTGGGCGAGTGACGCGCCAGACCGTTGCAGCAGCGCTACGGCCCAGGGAAATCCGGGAAACTTCACACATGAAGGGTTTCATCGCCCTTAACCCACGGTAGTATCGGGAAATTTCGTCGAGGCGAGTGATCGATCCCGTGACGCCGGCGCAGGTTCTGACAGCTGTCCTACTGGTCCTTCCGGCGAGCCTGGTGCTGGCGCAGGTGCCACCGAACCTGCCGCGCCCGCCGCCGGCGCCGGCTGACCTGATCGACCGTGTCGGGCCGGGCTCGACGCCCTCGCTGTCGCCCCGCACCCAGCCGCCGCCGCCCGAGGCGCAGCGCGGCCCCGGCGAAGGGCGCGAGGTGGCGATCTCGACCGCCATGGTGGCGGGCAATACCGCGCTCGACATCGCCGATTTCCGCACCGTGCTGGCGCCGATCGAGAACCGCACCATCACGCTGGCGCAGGTCGAGCAGACGCGCCTGGCCGTGCTCGGCCTGTATCGGCGCGCGGGCTATCCCTTCGTCTCGGTGGCCGCGGCGCTGTCGCCGCAGCCCGATGGCCGCGCCGAGCTGCGCTTCACCATCACCGAGGGCTATGTCGCGGAAGTCCGGCTGGACGGCGATATCGGCCCGGCCGGCACGCAGGTGCTTCGCTTCCTCGAACGGGTGAAGGACCAGCGGCCGATCTCGACCGCGGCGGTGGAGCGCGCGCTGCTGCTGGCGTCCGACGTGCCGGGCGTGACCGTGCGCGGCGTGCTGCAGCCGATCCAGGGCGAGCCGGGCGCGCTGCGGCTGGTGGCGCAGCTCCAGCGTTCCGCGGTCAGCGGGTATTTCAACGTCGACAACCGCGCCTATCGGCTGACCGGGCCGTGGCAGGCGCTGCTGGTGGGCGGGCTGAATTCCTTCACCGAATACGGCGAGCGCACCGAGATCTCGCTGTTCGGCGCCGAGCAATCCTCGCAATGGTTCACCCAGGCCAGCGTCGAGGCCTTCGTCGGCGGGTCCGGGCTGCGCGTGCGGGTCTATGCGGGCATCGGCAACACCATGCCGACCGGCCAGCTCGCCGAGATCGGCTACGAATCCGAGAACCGCCTGGCAGGCATCGTCGCGACCTACCCGATCATCCGCTCGCGCCCGGCGAACCTCTATGCCGTGGCGCAGTTCGATGTCTTCGACAGCGACATCTACACGGGCGTCGGCACGTCCTCCGGGCGCAACGTGGCGGGGCGCGACCGCATCCGCACCGCGCGCGGCGGCTTCGACGGGCAGGCGCTGGATACCTTCCTGTCCTTCCTGCCGCCGGCGACCAACCAGGCCACGGCGCGCATCCACCAGGGCCTGGCGGTCTGGGACGCCTCGGCGCCGGACGACCCGCTGGTGACGCGCATCGGCAGCCAGTTCGACTTCACGAAATACACCGGCGACTACCAGCGCGTGCAGCCGATCTTCTCGCCCTTCGAGGGCGGGATGTTCAACCTGCAGGTCTACACATCGAGCCAGTGGTCGTCGAACATCCTGCCGAACGCGGAGAAATACTACCTAGGCGGATCGCGGCTGGGCCGCGGCTTCTATTCGGGCCAGGTGACGGGTGACTGGGGCTATGGCTACGCGGTCGAGTTGCAGTTGGACATCGCCTACGACCTGGCAGCGCAACCCGCCCTCGGCAACAACCGAGGGTCGAGTCAATTCTATGTGTTTCGGGACATGGGCTGGGCTTATCAGAACCTGGACACGGATGCGGACCGCCGATTGTCGTCATGGGGCGGTGGCGTGCGGACAGTGCTTGCGGATACAGTGCAGGTCGACCTGGAAGTGGCGCGGCGCATCACGACCCGCCCCGATGGCGAGTTCGCGGATCCGCTGCGCGCGACGCAGCTCTATCTCCGCACGCTGATAAGGTTCTGAACCATGGCAGGCGCTGCGTATCGCGGGCCCCGGCGGGGCGCACGAAAGACCGTTCGGGGTGCGGCGCGCACGCCTGTTGCCGTGCCGGCGCAGGCGCGTCCTGACGCGCCCTTGCGGTCGCCTCGCAAGCTGGCGGTCCGGCGCGACTGGCTGCTCGCCACCACCGCGCTGCTGCCGATCGCCGCCGGCCCGGTCATGGCGCAGCCCGCGCCCAATACCGGGCCGACCGGCGGGCAGGTCGTCGCCGGGCAGGCGGGCATCGCGCGCGCGCCCGGCCGCACCACCATCACCCAGGGCACCGACCGCGCCGCGATCGACTGGCAGCAGTTCAACGTCGGTTCCCAGCACACGGTGCAGTTCGTCCAGCCGAGCCAGGGTTCCTGGACGCTGAACCGCGTGGTGGGCCCCGACCCGTCGGTCATTGCCGGGCGCGTGCAGGCCAATGGCGGTGTCGCCATCGTCAACCAGTCGGGCATGGTCTTCGCGCGCGGCGCGCAGGTGAATGTGGGCTCGCTGATCGCCTCGGCGCCGGGCATCACCAACGAGAACTTCATGGCCGGCCGGATGGCCTTCGACCAGGCGGCGCGACCCGGCGCGCGGGTCGAGAACCACGGCACCATCACCGTGGCCGATCGCGGGCTGGCCGCGCTGGTCGGCCCCGGCGTGTCGAATTCCGGCGTGATCCGCGCGCGGCTCGGGCGCGTCGCACTCGGTGCGGCCGAGACCTTCGTGCTCGACCTTGCGGGCGATGGGCTCATCGGCATCGACGTCACCCAGGCGGTCCGCACGGCGCCCGAGGGCGGCCAGGCGCTGGTGACCAATTCCGGCGTCATCGAGGCCGCCGGCGGGTCGGTGCTGATCACCGCGCACGCGGCATCGGGCCTGGTCGAGGACCTGGTGCGCCAGACCGGTCGCATCGAGGCCCCAACGGTCGGCACCCGCACAGGCGAGGTCGCGATCCGCGCCCAGGGCGGCGGCGTGCGCGTGGATGGGCGCATCGCCGCGACCGGTGGTGCGGGCGAACGCGGCGGACGCATCGCCGTGCAGGCCACCGGCACGGTCACGGCCGGGGCCACGGCGCGCATCGATGCCTCGGGGGGGGCGGGCGGCGGGCAGGTGCTGGTCGGCACCACCGGGCGCGGGCGCGACCAGACCATGGCGCGCCAGACCATCGTCGAGCGGGGTGCGGAGATCCGCGCCGACGCCACGGTGTCGGGCGATGGCGGCATGCTGGTGCTGAACTCGCTCGAACGCACGCAGATGCGCGGCGCGCTGTCGGCACGCGGCGGCGCACAGGGCGGCAATGGCGGCTTCGTCGAACTGTCGGGCCAGGCGGTGATCGAGGCCGCCGGCACCGTCGATGTGCGCGCGCCGGCGGGCACCAACGGTGAATTGCTGCTGGATCCGCAGAACATCATCGTCAGCAACACCACGCCGGGCAACCCGGCCGGGCTGCCGGGCGGCGAGACGATCGCGGTGAACGTCACCACCGCCACCGAGACCGTCACGGCCGGCGGCGGCGGCGCCATCGAATGGACGCGCGTCGCCACCGCCGCGATCACCGGCTTCGCCGGCACGGTCACGCTGGATGCGGCGCGCGACATCATCGTCGATTCCGCGATCACCAAGGACAATGGCGGGCTGTCGCTGATCGCCGGGCGCAGCATCACGCTCGGCGCCGCGATCACGGTGAGCGGCGACTTCATCGCCAGCGCCGCGACCGGCACCCTCGCGGTGAATGCGGCGGTGACAGCGGGCACCGGCCAGACCATCACGCTGCGCGCCGACACCATGACCTTCGGCGCAGGCGGCAGCCTGGCGGCGCCCTCGGGCACGGTCGAGATCGGCACTGCGACCGCCGGGCGCGACCTGCGCGTGGGCAGTTCGGTGGCCGATACGCTGGTGCTCGCGGTGGCGAACCTCGATGCCATCACCGCGGGCACGCTGCGGCTGGGCCGCACCACCATCGCCGGGCTGGGCACCGTCAGCGCCGATGACGTCACCATCGCCGATGCGCTGGCGCGCCCGGCGGGCAGCCTGCAGGTCTTTGCGGGCGACGACATCACGCTCGCCGCCGCGGTCACGGTGGGGGGCAACTTCGTCGCCAGCGCGGGCGGGACCATCGCGGTGGACGCGGCGGTGAGCGCCGGCGCCGGGCAGACCCTCACGATGCGGACCGACACGCTGTCCTTCGGCGGCGGCAGCCTCGCGGCGGTGGGCGGCGTGGTCGAGATCGGCCCGCAGACCGCCGGGCACAACCTGCGCGTGGGCAGCAGCGTCGCGAATACGCTGGTGCTCGCGCAGGCGAACCTGGACTCCGACACCACCAACATCACCGCCGGCACGCTGCGCCTGGGGCAGACTACGATCACCGGCCTGGGCACCGTGACCGCCGGCGACGTGACCGTGGCCGCCGGGGCCGGCTTCACGCGTGGGGCGGGCACGGGGCTCGAGATCCTGGCGGGCGGCAACCTCACCACCGATGGCGGGCTGGGTGCCAATGCCATGCGGCTGGTCGCGGGCACCGGCACGATCGACATCGGCTTCAACTTGCGTGCATCCAGCCTGATCCTCAGCGCCGGCACCGCGATCGACCAGACCGGCGGCAATATCCAGGCGCGCGCCGGCGCTACCACCGCGCTGCCGATCACGGCGACTGCCGGCGGCGGCGCGATCTCGCTCGACAACGCGAACAACGGCACGTTCTCGATCAGTGCCAGCAGCGCGACGGCGGGCTTCACCGTCGCGGCGGACACCATCGCCACCACCGGGGCCATCGCCGGCACCACCGTCTCGCTGACAGCGGATACCGGCGCGCTGACCATCGGCGGCGACATCCGCGCCACCACCAGCGTGACGCTGGCGGGTGCGGCCGGCATCGACCAGACCGCCGGCACCATCCAGCACGCCGGCAACGCCGCGACGCAGCTCGCCGTCACGGCGAATGCCAGCGGCGGCAATGTCGCGCTGGCGCAGGCGGGCAACGGCAACTTCGCCCTGGGGGCGAGCGCCGCCAGCGGCACCTTCACGGTCGCGGCCGATACGCTCGCCACCACCGGCGCGATCGGCGGCACCGCCGTCTCGCTGACCGCCGATACCGGCGCGCTGACCATCGACGGCGACATCCGCGCCACCTCCCTGGTGCTCGCCGGCGCCACCGGCATCAGCCAGACCGACGGCAATATCCGCCACAGCGCCGGCGCCGGCACCGAACTCGCGGTCACGGCCAATGCGGCCGGGGGCGCCATCGACCTGGCGGAGGCGGGCAATGGCGCGCTCGCGCTCGGCGCCGGCACGGCGGGCGGCAGCTTCACCGTGGTGGCGGATGCGCTGCGGACCGCCGGTGCCATCCAGGGGACCGCGGTCTCGCTGACCGCCGATGACGGCGCGCTGACCATCGGCGCGGATATCCGCGCGACCTCCCTGGCGCTGGTGGGCGAGGACGGCATCACGCAGTCCGGCGGCACCATCGCGCATGTCACCGCGGCCACCGAACTCGCGATCACCGCCCAGGCGGCGGATGGCGCGATCGCGATCGACCGCGCGGGCAATGGCGTGTTTGCGCTGGGCGCCAGCGCCGCCGATGACGGGCTGAGCGTCGCCGCGCAGGCGCTGCGCGTCACCGGCACCATCGCGGGCGACGCCGTCTCGCTGACCGCGCGCACCGGCGCGCTGGCGCTGGAAGCCGATATCCGCGCGACCGGCCTGACCCTCGCCGCCGCCACCGGCATCAGCCAGGCGGCCGGCACCACCATCGAGCACGCGGGCGGCGCCGGCACCGTGCTCGGCCTGGCCGCCAGTGTCAGCGGCACGGGCGCGGTCGCGCTCACCCAGGGCAATGGCGCGCTGAACCTGCTGTCGGGCGGCACGGCGGACGGGAATTTCGCGGTGACCAGCGCCGAGGGGCTCACCGTGGCCGCCGGCGCGGTGCTGAGCGTCGCCGGCGCCGCCACGCTGACCGTGCAGGGTGCCGACAACGCGCTGACGATCGATGGCGCGATCCACGCGCAGTCGGTCGCGCTGGCCGCGGCGGGCGACATCACGCAGGGCGCCGATGGCGTGCTGGCGTTCCGCGATGCACTGACCGGCGCGGCCGATTTCGCGACCGCCCTGGCGCTCACGGTCAGCGTCACCGGCAGCAATGACGGCATCGCCCTGACCGGCGACAATGGCCGGCTGGCCGTGAACGCCGCCAGCACGACGGATGGCGACATCGCGATCCGCGGGCGCGACATCGACATCGCAGGCACCGTCACCGCCGGCGGCGGCAACGCCACTTTCACCGCCTTCGACGATGCAGGCACCGGCGCCATCGCCATGACCGCGACGGCGGCGATCACCGCCGACAACGCCACCTTCAATGCCGCGCGCGAGATCACGCAGGATGGCGCGGCGACCATCGCGCTCGATGCCGGCGCGGGGCGGCTGACGGTGCGCGGCGGCAGCGGCGACACGGGCTCGCGCGCCGGCAGCATCGCCCTGCTGGGCACCAACACCGTCGGCGAGGTGGATCTGCGCGCCACCGGCGCGATCGAGGCCGGCCTGGCCGGCTCCGTCGCGCTGGTGCAGGCCGATGGCGCGAGCGTCGCGCTGACCGCCGTGGAGGGCATGACCGTGGCCGCCGGCGGCAGCGGCGTGACCGCGACGGGGGATGTGCGCCTGGTGGCGAATACGCTGGACATCCTTGCGGGTGTCGCGGCCGGCGATGGCGCCACGCTGACGCTGCGGACCGATGCCATCGCCATCAGCGGGGCCGGCGGCCTGACCGTCACCGGCGGCACGCTCGAGATCGGCCCGCGCAGCGTGGGGCGTGACGTGGCGGTGGACGCCGCGGCCAGCCCCACCGCGCTGCACATCGCCGCGGCGGCGCTGCAGGCCGCGGATGCGGCCACCATCCGCATCGGCCGCACCACCACGCCGGGGGGCACCGTCACCGGCGGCGACGTGACTTTCGCCGAGGCGCTGTCGCTGGGCGCCGGCACAGCCCTCGAAGCCGTGGGCGGCGGCGACATCGCGGTCAATGCCGCGCTGGGCGCGGGCAGCGTTCGGCTGGATGCCGGCGGCGCCATCGCGCTGGGCGGGGTCGATGTCACGGCCAGCGGCACGGGCAGCGGCATCCGCCTGCATGCCGGCACGTCCATCACGCAGGATGCGACCGGCGCGCTGGTCGCGGGCAGCGGCACGCAGGACCTGGTGGCGCATGCCGGCAGCGGTGGCATCACCCTGTTCGGCGAGGGCGATTTCCGCCTGGCGGATGGCGGCACGCCCTCGGGCGCGGGAGGGGCGCGCTCGCTCTATGCCGCGGGCAGCATCGCGCTGACCACCGATGGCGCGCTGACCGTCGCCGCGGCGGCGCAGGCCAATGCGGCAGGCGCGACGCTGGCGCTGCAAGGCCAGTCCATCCTGATCCAGGCGCCGCTGATCACGCCCAGCGACAGCGGCACCGTGGCGCTGACCGCGACCGGTGCTGGCGAGACCATCACGCAGACCGCAGCAGGCACCATCACGGCGAACCTGCTGACTGCCACCGCGGATGGCGCCATCGCCCTCGACGAGGCACCGAACCTCGTGGCCTTGCTGGGCGCGATATCGTTCGAGACAGGCTTCGGCTTCCGCAGCGCCAACGCCTCCGGCCTGACCATCGGCAACGCGGTGGCGGCCGCGGGCGGCGGCAATGCGGATATCACCTTCATCGCCGATTCCGGCACGCTGGAGGTGAATGCCGCCATCAGCGCGGGCACCGGCACGGTGACGCTTGAGGCGACCGCCGGCAGCATCGCCCAGGCCGCGACCGGTGCCGCGATCACTGCCGGGCGGCTCGAGGTGACGGCCGGCGTCGACGCGCTGCTGGCGCCGACCGGCGTAGGCCACGAGAACGCGGTCGCGGTGCTCGGCACCAGCACGGTGGGCGGCACGCTGGCCTTCCTGGCGGCGGGCGACCTTGCGCTCGATGGCACCATCGCGCGATCCGGCGCGGGCGGCGTGCTGAGCGTGGAGGCGCGCGGCACGCTGACCGCCAATGCCGGGTCGACGCTGACCTTCGATACCATCTCCCTCGCCGCAGCCGGGGCGATGACGCTCAGCGGGACCGTGGGCGTCACCGGCGGCGGCGCGCCGACCAGCATCGTGCGCCTGGGCGCCGGGGGCGACATCACGCAGGACGCCGGCGCCATCGTGGCCGATGCGCTGGGCCTGCGCGGTGGCGGTTCGGCAACGCTCACCGCCGCGGGCAACGACATCCGCCAGGTCGCCGCCGGCGTCGTGGGCAATGTCGCGCTGGCCACCATCGGGACGTTGCAGACTGCCACGATCGCCGGCGTGTCCCTGCCCGGCAGCGGCGTGACGACCGTCTCGGGCGTGCGCGGCAGTTCGGTCTCGTTGGCCGCCCGGGAACTGACCAGCCTGCCGTCGACCACCCTGCTGTATTCGGCCGGCATCTGGGCGACCGCGCTCGACGGGACCGTGCAGCTGCGCGCCGACCGGCTCACGGTGGCGGCGCAAATCATGGCGGGCCAACCCGACTTCCCGCTCGACTTCAATGGTACCCTCGACATCGCGCCGCTGACCACCACGCGCGCCGTCAGACTGGGCCTCGACGACCTCGGCTCGCTCCACCTCGCGGCCGCAGATTTCAGCCTTCTGTATGCGCGCACGCTGATCATCGGCCATGACAGCCCGACCGCCGGCGCCCTCACCGTCGCCGGGCCGGTCACGACGCTGTTCATCGACCGCGTCACGCTGCGCGGCGGCAGCATCGCCCTCGATTCGACCTTCCAGATCCCGAGTTCCGGCGCGCTGCTGTCACTGCACGCCACCGCCACCGCCGGCGACATCGTGCAAGGCGCGGCGGGCGCGGTCTTCGCGACGCGCCTGTCGGCGGTGGCCGATGCGGGGTCGGTGCTGATGGGTTCGCCCGGCACGCTGAACGCCGTGTCGCAGGTCTCGGGCGGCGCGGCGGCCGGCGAGGACTTCATCTTCCGCAACGGCGGCAGCTTCATCGTCGCCGCGCCCGGCATCGCCGCGGCGGGGGCGGATGTCGAGCTGTCCGCCGCCACGGGCGGCATCAGCCAGACCACCGGCGCGCGCATCGCCGCCGACCGGCTGCGCGTGACCGCGCCCGGGACCGTCGCGCTCAATGGCGGCGGGTCGCTGCTGGCGGCCGACCTCAATGCGGTGGGCACGCTGGCGCCGTCCTCGGCGGGCCATATCACGCTCCGCAACGCGACCGCGCTGACGGTCGAGGGCGCGACCGCCGCCGGGGCGATCGGCGGCGCCGGCACCATCGTGATAGAGGCCGCCGGCATCACGCTGGCGGGCGACATCGTCGCCACCGAGGCGGGCGGGCGCGTGGTGCTGCGGACCGGCGCCAACTTCAACGCGCCGGGGGCGGGCGACATCGTCCAGGACTCGGGCGTCATCCGTGCCGAGGGGCTGTCGGCCGCGGCGGGCGGCGACATCATCCTGGACGGCGCGAACCAGGTGCAGCGGCTGCGCCAGGGCGTCAGCCAGTCCGGCGTCGTCTCCGGCGATTCCATCGTCACCGCGCCCGGCGGCACCTTCCTGATCGCCAACAGCCTGACCAACCTCGCGGTCGAGGGCCGGGTCAATGCCGGCACCGGCGGCGCGATCAGCGTCCTGTCGAACGGGCTGGGCGTGACCTTCGGCGGCACCGCCTTCTTCGCGCCCGGCGGCGTGGTGCAGTTCGCGCCCTTCACCGCGGGCGGCACCATCGGGCTGGGCGGCTTCGGCGGCTTCGGTGACACCACCACGATCAGCGCCGCAGCGATCCAGCAGGTCGATACCGGGCGTCTCATCATCGGCGCGCTGGGGCCGGCCGACCAGGTGACGTCGGGCACCATCACGCTGCGCGGCGCGATCGACCTGACCGGCCTGGGCGCGCCGCAGGTGCTGGAACTGCGGAGTGGCGGCGACATCCTCGCCAATGGCTTCACCCTGTCGGTGCCGCAGATCAGCGCCATCGCGAATGGATCGGTGCGGCTGGGCACGACCAGCAGCCGGATCGGCAGTGTCGTCGCCAGCACCTGGGACGGCGTCTCGGGCATCCGGGCCGGCGGGCCGGTGATCTCGGTGACCACCGCCGGCGCCGATGTCGGGTCGGGCCTGTTCACCGTGGCGGCGCCCATCGCGCTGACCGGCGCGGGCATCGGCGGGACCATCACGCTCCAGGCGCCGGATTTCGCGCTGCTGCCGGGGGCGACCATCGACACCGGCGCGGGCGTGGCCGGGCGCATCGAATTGCGTTCGACCCGCACGCTCAGCCTGGGCGGCGACGCGGCCGATGCCGGCACGTCGCGGCTGACGGCGACCGAACTGGCGCTGCTCGATACCCATGGCGGCACCATCGCCGCCGTCGCGCCCGATATCCGCCTGCGCGGCGCCTGGAGCCTCGCGCCCGCGGTCGCGACGCGCCTCGAACTGGACCTGGCGGCGGGCGGCATCGGCGCCATCCGGCAGGTCGAGGGCGGGTTGTCGGTGGGCAACCTCGCCGTCAGCGCGCTGTTCGGCAGCGGCATCGTGCAGATCGACCAGGCCGGCAATGCGCTGCCGGTGGTGGGCGTGCAGGCGCTCGGCGCCATCGATGTTCGCACCGATGGCGCGTTGGAAGTGCGCCGCACCGCCAGCACCAGCGGCGGCGTGACCTATCGCGCCACCGACATCACGCTGTCGACCACGGGGCTCGTTGCGGGGCAGACGACCATCGACGCCAATGGCGCCGCGGTGAACCTGACCGCGACGGCCGGCGACATCACCGGCACCGCGGCGCAGGCCGCGGTGCGCGGCGGCACCCTCACCGCCACCGCCACGGCGGGCGAGGTGCGCCTGACCGGCGACAACACAGTCGGCACGCTGGCCGCCACCGCGCGCGATGGCGTGGCCTTCCGCGCCACCGGCGCGACCACGGTCGGCGCGGTCGGCGCCGGCGGTGCGGGCACCGAGGTCGCCGGCACCATCGACATCGCCGCGGCATCGCTCACGCTCAACGACGTGCTGGGCAGCGGGACGGTGGTGCTCGATGCCGCCACCGGCGACCTGTTGCAGAATGGCGGCGCGCGGCTCTCGGCGGCGACGCTGGCGGCCACCGCGGCCGGCACGCTGCGGCTGGCGGGTGCGAATGGCGACGGCACCGCGCGCAATACCATCCAGGACCTGACGGCGCTGTCCGCCGGCGGCGACATCACGCTGCGGAACGCGCTGGCACTGACGCTCGACCTGCCGATCGGCGTGGGCATCGACCGCACGCTGACGCTGGAAGCCGCCTCGCTGACGCTGGCGAACAATCTGAGCGCGGCAGGGCCGAGCGGGCAGGTCATCCTGCGCACCGGCAGCTTCAACGGCGGGGTCGCCAGCGGCGGCGACATCACCCAGACCGGCGGCACCATCTCGGCCGCGGCGCTGGCGGCGCTGGCGGGCGGCAGCATCAGCATCGACCTGGCGGGCAACACCATCGGCGCGCTGGGCGGCGGGCTCGCCGCCAATGGCGCGGCGCTTGGGCTCGGGCTGAGCGCCGGCACGGATGCGACGCTCCGCAGCGCGGGTTTCGCCGGCTACACCACGCTCGGCGTCGAGGGCGTGCTGCAGGTGGGCAATGGCGGCGCGCTGACGCTGCGCGCGGACGACCTCGCGATCGGCGCCGAACTGCGCGCGCCGGGCGGCGTCATCACCCTGCTGCCGCTGACCGCCAATGCCGGCATCGGATATGTGCTGGGCGGGGCGGCTGGCAGCGTCAATGCGGGGCGTATCACGCTCGACAGCACGGAACTCGGCTTCCTGCCGAGCGGCACGGCGGCCGCCGAACTGCGCCTCGGCGCGCTGGGCGTCACCGGGTCGGTCGACATCGCCGGCACGGTGGACCTGGTGGACGGCTTCGCGCCGCGCGTCGGGCGCCTGACGCTGGCAGGCGACGGCGCGCTGACCCAGGCCGCGGGCACCATGATCGACGTCGCGACGCTGTCGGCGAACTTCCCCAATGGCGCGGTGCTGCTGGACCCGGGCACGGCGGGCAACCGCATCCGCGCGCTGGCCGGCGTGACCGCCGGCGGCAATGTCGAGATCCGCGGCGGCGCCGGGCTGATGGAACTGCGCGATGGCGGTTCGGGCAGCGCCATCGCCGCGCCGACCGGCGCGACCATCGTGCTGCGTGCCGATGACCTCGATATCCAATCCGCCATCCTGGCGACGGCGGGCGTCATCCATATCCTGCCCGAGACGCTCGGGCGCGCCGTCACGCTGGGCGGGCCGGATGCGGCCGCCGGCACGCTGGCGCTCGGCACCGCCGAACTGGCGCGCATCAGCGGCACCGGCGCCACGGCCGCGCTGCGCCTGGTGATCGGCGCCGATGGCGCGCCGGGCGATGTCGGCACGGTGCGCGCCGCCGGCGACATCACCGTGGCCGGCGACGTCACGCTGCGCGCCGGCGGCATCGAGCGCGTCGGCACGCTGGAGCTGGTGGCCGGCACGCCGGGGACCGCCGGCGGATCGGTGCGCCAGTCCGGCGGCAGCGTCGATGTCGCGACCGTCACGGGCACGGCGCAGGGCGACTTCCAGCTGGGCCGCGACGCGAACCGCTTCGACACCGCGACCGGCATCACGGCCGGCACGCTGCCGGCCACCGGCGCCACCGGGCGGGTGGACCTCGCCACCGCGGACGACCTCGATGCCAGCGCCATTGCCGCGCCGGTCTCGGTGCGCGTTGCCGCCGGCGGCGCGCTGTCGGCCGGGGGCATCACCGCGCCGGTCATCGCGCTGGAGGGCGGTTCCGTCAGGCTGGTCGGGCTGATCCAGGGCAGCACTTCGGTCAGCATCGACAGCACGGGCGGCGTCACCCAGGACGCCGGCGCGCTGATCGTGACCGGGCTGTTCACGCTGAACGGCGGCAGCATCTCGCTGCCCGAGGAGAACGAGATCCTCGAACTCAGCGGCCTGGTCGCGACCGGGCCGGTGCTGGCGCTGAACACCGTCCTGTCGGTGCTGGTCAGCGGCACGGTCTCGGCGGTGGGCAGCCTGTCGCTGACCACGACGCAGGGGCTGACCGTGGCGGATACCGGCAGCATCAGCGTCACCGGCGGGCCGGGCAGCGCGACGCTGCAGGCCGGCGGGGCGATCGACTATGCCGGCATCCTCAGCACCACCGGGGCGGCGAGCCTGACGGCGGGCGGCGCGCTGGGCTTCTCGGGCAGCGCCACGACCGGCGGGTTCATCACCTTCGGCGCCGGCAGCATGCTGACGCTGGCCGGCACCATCGCCGCGGGCGGCGCCTTCACCGGCACCGCGACGGGGGCCATCGGCACCACCGCGCAGGTCAGCGCGGCGGGCGACGCCACGCTGACCGCCGGCGGCGCGCTGACGGCGGGCGGGCGGATCGAGAGCACCGGCGGCGATATCGAACTCACCGGCGCGACGGGCCTCGCGGCCGATGGCACCTTCATCGCGGATGGCGCGGCGCGGCTGGTCGCCACCACCGGCGCGCTGACCCTGGCCGGCACGCTGAGCGCCGGCGGCACGGTCGATGTCACCGGCGGCGGGGCGGTCGGCACCACCGCGCAGGTCACCGGCGGCGGCAACGTGGCCGTCATCGCCAGCGGCGCGCTGACGGCCTCCGGGCGGATCGAGAGCACCGGCGGCACGCTGCTGATGACCGGCATCGACGCGCTGTCGTCGACCGGCACGCTGGTCGCGGACGGGGCGGCGACGCTGCGCGCCACCGGCGGCGCGCTGACGCTGGCGGGCAGCCTGACGGCCGGCGGCGATGCCACCATCACCGGGCTGACCGGCGTGAGCGCGACCGGCACCATCGACGCGACCGGCAATGCGCTGGTCTCGGCCACGGGTGCCGGGGCGGCGGTGACGCTGGGCGGCACGCTGGACGCTGGCGGCAGCGCGACGGTGACGGCGGGCGGGGCGATCGGCACCACCGCGCAGGTCACGGCAGCGGGCGACGCGACCTTCACCGCCGGCGGCACGCTGACCGCCGGCGGGCGGATCGAGAGCACCGGCGGGGCGCTGTCCCTGGTCGGCGCCGCGTTGTCGGTGGATGCGACGCTGGTGGCCGATGGCTCGGCGACGCTGCGCGCCACGACCGGGGCGGTCGGCCTGGCCGGCAGCCTGGATGCCGGCGGCAATGCGATCGTCGAGGGCGCCACCGGCCTTATCGCCGATGGCGCCTTCGGCGCCGGCGGAACGCTGCGCCTGGCGACACTGGCGGGCGACCTGACCCTCGCGGGCACGGTGACGGCCGGCGGCACCGCGACGGTGACGGCGGGCGGAACGATCGGCACCACCGCGCAGGTCACGGCGGCGGGCGATGCGACCTTCACCGCCGGCGGCGCGCTGAGCGCGACCGGGGGCATCGAGAGCACCGGCGGCGACATCGCGCTGACCGGCGCGACCGGCCTGACCTCCGGCGCCACGCTGGTGGCCGATGGCGACGCGACGCTGCGCGCCACCGGCGGTTCCGTCGCGCTGACCGGCAGCCTGGATGCCGGTGGCAACGCCATCGTCGAGGCCGCCACCGGCCTCACCGCCGATGGCACCTTCGGCGCCGGCGGCACGCTGCGCTTCGACACCACCGCGGGCGGGCTGACGCTGGCGGGCACGCTGACCGCCGGGGGCACCGCGACGGTGACCGCGGGCGGGGCGATCGGCACCACCGCGCAGGTCACCGCCGCGGGCGACGCGACCTTCACCGCCGGCGGGACGCTCACCGCCAGCGGCAGCATCGAGAGCACGGGCGGCGACCTTGCGCTGACCGGCGGCACAGGGCTGGTCTCGGATGCCGCGCTGGTGGCCGATGGCGACGCGACGCTGCGCGCCGTCACCGGGACCGTCGGGCTGACCGGCGCGATCGCCGCCGGCGGCGATGCCACGATCGAGGCCGCCAGCGGCATCACCGCGGATGGCTTCTTCGTGGCCGGCGGCGCGCTGCGCTTCGCGACCCTGGCAGGCGCGCTCGACCTGGCGGGGATCGTCCTGGCGGGCGATGTCGGCGGCGGCGGCAGCCCGACCGGCACGGCCACCTTCACCGCCGGCGGCGCCATCCGCACCAGCGCGGAGGTCGTCGCGGCCGGCGACATCACCTTCGCCGCCGGCGGCACCCTGACCGCCGAGGGCACTGTCGAGAGCCTCGGCGGCACGCTGGCGATGACGGGCGGGGCCGGGCTGGTCTCCTCCGCCACGCTGCTCGCCAATCGCGACGCGACGCTGCGCGCCACCACGGGCACGGTCGGGCTGACCGGCACCCTCGCGGCGATGGGCGACACCACGGTCGAGGCAGCGAGCGGCCTGAGCGCCGATGGCAGCTTCGGCGCCGGCGGCGCGCTGCGCTTCGCCACCACCACCGGCAACCTGACCCTGGCCGGCACGCTGATCGCGGGCAATACCGCGACCGTGACCGCAGGCGGGGCCATCGGCACCACCGCGCAGATCTCGGTGGTGGGCGACGCGACCTTCGCCGCGGGCGGCACGCTGACCGCCAGCGGGCGGATCGAAGCCGCCGGCGCCCTGGCGATGGCCGGCGGCACCGGCCTGACCTCCAATGCCACGCTGGTCGCCGATGGCGCGGCCACGCTGCGCGCCACCGGCGGGGCTGTCGGCCTGACGGGGAGCCTCGGGGCGGGCGGCGCCATCACCGTTGAAGCGGCCACCGGCCTGGCCGCGAATGGCAGCTTCACCGCCGGCGGCGCGCTGCGCTTCGCCACCGCGGCGGGCGGGCTGACGCTGGGCGGCACGGTCGTCGCAGGCGGTGGCGCGACCATGGCGGCCGGCGGCGCCATGACCACCACCGCGCAGGTCACCGCGGCGGGCGACACCACCTTCTCCGCTGGCGGCACGCTGACCGCCAGCGGGCGCATCGAGAGCACCGCCGGCGCGCTGGCGATGACCGGCGGCACCGGGCTGACCTCGGGCGCGACGCTGCTCGCGGCTGGCGGGGCGACGCTGCGCGCGCCGGGCGGCCCGGTCACGCTGACCGACACGCTGGTCGCCGGGCCCGTCGCCATCGAAGCCGGCGGCGCGCTGTCGAGCACCGGCACCGTGCGCTCGCGATCCGCCCTGGCGATGACCGCGGGCGGGACCATCACCCTGGCCGGCACGCATGTCGCCGCCACCACGCTGTCGGCCATGGCGGGCGGCGGGCTGGGCACCAGCGGCACGCTCCAGGCCGGATCCAACGCCACGCTCGGCGCCAATGGCGGCGACCTGACCCAGTCCGGCACGGTGTCGGCGGGGGGCGAGGCGCGGCTGTCGGCCGGCGGCGCGCTGGCCAATACCGGGCTGGTCTCGGCCGGCACGACGCTGGCGCTGGCCGCCGGTGGCGGGCTCAGCCAGACCGGCACGGTGGCGGCCGGCGGGGCGGCGACGCTGGCAGCCGGCGGCGCGCTGGTGCTGTCGGGCCAGACCACGGCGGGCACCGACCTCGACGTGACCGCCGGGGGCACCGCCACGCTGTCCAACGGCAAGATCACCGCCAGCCAGGCCGTGCGCCTGACCGCCGGGCAAGGTGTCACGGTGCAGTCCTTCCAGATCGACCCGACCACCATCCTGCTGCAGACCGGCGGGGCGATGGCGCTGACCGACGCGACGCTGGTGTCGTCGGACAGCATCCGCCTCGCGGCCGGGGCCATCACGCTGCGCCGGTCAAACTTCAACACCAACACGCTGGACGTGGATTCGGCGGGCACGCTGCTGCTCGATGGCGGGCAGTTCACCATCGGGCGCGCGGTGGCCTTCAGCGGGCCCTCGGGCATCCAGACCGTCGGGCGGATTTTCGTGACGCCGCGCGGGGGCGAATTGCCGGCGGTGATCTTCGACACGCGCTCGGCGTCCGTCGCGCCCGATCCGCTGAGCGTCGTGGAACCGGACCAGCCGGGGCTGCCCGGCCGCCAGCAGCGCACCCAGGTGCGCGTGCCGGGCACCGAGGCGCCGGGCGCCTTCGGTCCTGCCAGCTCGGCCCCGGCCGGCACCATGGTGCTGGACATCGATGCCGGGCGCAGCGCGGTCTTCCTGCTGCTCGACGGCGGCACCGCCACGGGCACCATCGCCTCGGCCGGGCGGATCGGCATCCATGGCACCGGCGGGTCGGCCGAGCTGCGTGGCACGCTGACCGATGTCACGGGCACGCCGGTCGATGGCGCGGCGGCTGCACGCCTGGCCGACAGCACGCGGCCGGCGGCCTCGGGCGCGCTCACGCGCTACCGGCTGAATGGCTGCGTCGTCTCCTCGGTGAACTGCATCGTGCCGAGCCAGATCATCTCCATCCCGCAGGCGCCGCCGCAGCAGCTGGACCTGCGGCTGGGCAACAACCGCATCACCGACCCCGAGGTGCAGGTCCCCAACGTCGGCGACGAGGATTACTGAACCCGTGCGCGCCCCCCTCCTGCCCGGCCTGTTCCTGCTGCTGGCCGCCTGCACCGAGCCGCAGCCCGACGCCTATGTCACGCGCAGCGGCGCGGCGGTGGCGGGCGAGCCCGCCGGCACCGATGCGCGCAACGAGAATTGCCAGGTGCAGCCCGGCCGGGCGGTGCCCGCCGACCGCCCGGTGCTGCGCGCGCGCGAGGCCTATTGCGGCGGCTGGACGCAACCTGCCGCGCGGGTGATCGAACTGTCGGGCAGCGCGAGCGAGGCCGACCTCGATGCCATCGCGGCCTCGGGCCTGTGGCGGTCGTGGCTCGACCAGCGGGTGACCTGCTCGGCGCCCACGCGCACCACCATCGCCGGCGGCGGGTCGGCGCGGCTGCTGGCCTGCACGCGGCGCACCGGCGGTTGGCCGCATGTGGCGATCGTCACTGCCGGTCCGTCCGGGCCGGTGGTGGCGGATGGCGTCGCGACCTCCCTGCCGGTGATCGAACGGCTCGCGACCGGGCGGACCGGCGGCGGCGGCACGGCGGCAGGCGCGGGAGGGCGTTCGGCGGCGCTGGAACTGGCGGTGGCGCGGCTGTCGGCCGATGCCTTCGGCGCCTCGGATGTCGGGCGCTACGAACAGCTGATGGCGCTCGGGCGCGACCTCAACCAGACCGAGAACTTCGCCGCCGCCGAGGACGCCTACCGCGCCGCGCTGGCGGTGCAGGAACGCGTCATGGGGCGCGACAACCCCAATGCCGCGACCGCCATGCTGCACCTCGCGATCAACCTGTCGAACCAGCGCCGGCTGGCCGAGGCAGGGGTGCTGATCGACCGCGCCGCCGGGCTTGCGCCGCGGGCGGCGGACCCGGCGACCGGGGCGCGCGTGCTGCATTACCGCGGCCTGCATGCGCTCAATTCCGGCGACGCCAATGCCGCGATCGGCCTGCTCCGGCAGGCCGAGGCCGCCTACACGGCGCTGACGCCCAACCTCACGGCGCGCGAGGGCGATGGGTCGGACCTGCTGGCCGACCCGCTGGTGCAATCCGCCGTGCTGGGCCTGGCGGAGGCCAAGCGCAACCGCGCCGTGGCGCTGTCGCGCGCCGGGCGCGGCGCCGAGGCGAGCGCGCTGATCGCGGAATCGCGCGAGGTGCTGCGCCGCGCCGGGCTCGAACCCAACATGATGGTCGGCCGCGCCCTGCGGACCCAGGCCGGCACCGACATCCGGCGCGGGCGCACCGAGGCCGCTGCCCAGCTGATGGAACGCGCCGCCGGCCGCTTCGCCATCGCCGCGCCGGGCGAACGGCCCGAGGCCGTGACCCTGTTCCTGGCCGGCCAGCAGCGGCTGCGCGGCGGCAGCCGGGGCGCTGCGCTGACCGCCTTCCGCGCCGGCGCGGCCATCCTGCGCGCGCGCCAGATCGGCCTGCCGGTCGGGCTGGTGGTGCCCTACCTCGATGCGCTGGACCAGGAGGCGGCAGCCAATCCCGGCCTGGCCGGGCCGCTGCGCGCCGAGATGTTCGGCGCCGCGCAGCTGGCCCAGCGATCGAGCACAGCGCGCTTCGTGCAGCAGGCCTCGGCGCGCCTCGGAGTGTCGGAAGGCAATACGGCGGTGCAGGGCGCGGTGCGCGGCCTGCAGGATGCCGACCGCGAATTGCGCGAGCTGTTCGCCGAGCGCGACGCCGGCGGGCCGAACAACAGCGCACTCGACGAACGTATCGCCGCCGCGCAGGCGCGCCGTGCGGAATCCGAAAGCCAGGTGGCGTCGGCCGCGCCGGGCTATCGGCAGTTGCTGCTGGCGGCGGTGGATGCCGACAGCGTCATCCGATCGCTCGGACCGGACGAGGCGCTGCTGACCATGCTGCTCGGCCCGCGCGAGGGCTTCGTGATCGCGGTCCGCAACGGGCGCGTCGATGCGCGGCGCGTGCCGGTGGGCGAGGAGGCCGTCGCCGCCCTGGTCAACCGCGTGCGCCGGTCGAGCGAGATCGGCCCGGGCGGCGTGCCGCGCTTCGATGCCGCCGCGGCGCACGAGCTCCATCGGCTGCTGCTGACCCCGCTGGACGACACGCTGCGCGGCACCGCCACGCTGGTGGTGGCGCCCGATGGCCCGCTGCTGGCGCTGCCCTTCGGCATGCTGCTGGGCACGCCGGTGCAGGGCGACCCGACGGGCGCGTCCGACTGGCTGATCCGCCGCCATGCCATCGTGCATGTGCCATCGCCGCAGACCCTGGTGACGCTGCGCGCGGCGGGCACGGGGTCGAACGCCCCCCTGCCCTATATCGGCTTCGGGGATTTCGTGCCGCCGTCCGGCGCGCAATTCGCACGGTCCTTCCCGGCCAATCGCTGCGGGACGGATGCGCGGCTCGCCACCGGGCTCGGGCGGCTGCCAGGCACGCGGGCCGAGGTGCTTGCGTCGCGGCAATTGCTGGGTGCGGCGCCGGACCGGGCGATCCTGGGGGCGGAATTCACCCTGGCGAACATGCGCCGGCAGCGGCTGGACCAGTATCGCGTGGTGCACCTGGCGACGCACGCGCTGCTGCCGGGGGAATTGTCCTGCCTGACCGAGCCGTCGATCGTGGCGTCGCCGCCCGGGGGGGCGCCCTCGGCCGACCCGGCCTTCCTGAAGGCCAGCGAAGTGCTCGACATCAAGATGGATGCCGACCTGGTCATCCTGTCGGCCTGCAACACCGGCGGGCCGGGCGGCGAAGGCGGCGGCGAGGCGCTGTCGGGCCTCGCACGCGCCTTCTTCTATGCCGGGGCGCGCGGGCTGATGGTCACGCATTGGGCGGTGGACGACGCCGCGGCGGCGCTGACCGTGGCGGATACGCTGCGGCGCCAGCAGGGCGGTGCGAGTTCCGCGGCGGCGCTGCGCGGCGCACAGGTGCTCATTCTCGACGAGGCCGGGCGCAACTTGCCGACGGTCTTCGCGCACCCCTACTACTGGGCGCCCTTCGTGCTGATCGGCGACGGCAGGCGTGCGGGTGCTGCCAGCGCCGCCGCACCCGCGCCTGCGCGGCTGTAAGCGTGGGGACGACATCGCGGCGTCCATCCTGTAGGATCATATCGTCACGACTGCCGGACGCCGGAGACCGCCAGGGCCCATGCTGCCAGCTGAGCTGAACACCAAATACGAGATCCGGGGCACGCTCGGCGCCGGTGCCATGGGCACGGTCTACGACGCGATCGACCGCATCATCGAACGCCGCGTCGCCATCAAGGTGGTGAAGCAGCCGGCGCAGAACGACGCCGAGGCGGTCGAGGCGCATGCCCGCTTCCGCCGGGAAGCGCAGGCCGCCGGCCGGCTGTCCCACCCCAACATCGTTGGCGTCTACGACTACGGCGAGAACGGCGACCAGGCCTGGATCGTGATGGAACTGGTCGAGGGCATGAGCCTGAAGGACCGGCTCGACAAGCAGGAACGCTTCACGATCCCCGACATCGTGCGGATCATGGGCGAGGTCTGCGCGGGCCTGGCCTATTCCCACCAGCGCGGCGTGGTGCACCGGGACATCAAGCCCGGCAACATCATGATGACCACCGACGGGCAGGTGAAGATCGCGGATTTCGGCATTGCCCGGCTCGAGAATTCCTCGATGACGCAGGTCGGCACGCTGATCGGCACGCCGTCCTACATGGCGCCCGAGCAGTTCCGCGGCGAACCGGTCGACCTGCGCGCCGACATCTGGTCGTCCGGCGTCATGCTGTACCAGCTGCTGACCGGGGAGAAGCCGTTCGAGGGCGGCTTCTCGGCGGTGATGCACAAGGCGCTGCATACCGAACCGCCGCCGCCATCCCAGCTTTCGGTCACCACGCCGCGCGGCTTCGATGCGGTGATCGCGCGCGCGCTGGCCAAGCGGCCGGATGACCGATACCGATCGGCCGGCGAATTCGCCGACGCCATCCGCGCCGCCGTCAACGCGCCCGCGCCGGCACCGACACCCAGCGGGCTGCCCGGCCTGCCCGGCCTGAACGACGATGCCACCATGGTGAGCGCGCGGCCGGCCGCCGGCGGGACGATGCAGCGCCCCGGGCCGGCCCCTGCCCCGCCCGCCCCAGCCGCCAAGGGCGCGCCGGTCGCGGCGATCGCCGGCGGCGCCGGTGCGCTGGTGGTGGCTGCCGCGGCGGGCTGGTACTTCCTGCTCGGCCCCGGCGCAGGCCCCGACCCAACCCTGGCCGACCGCCAGCGGCAGGAACAGGACGCCGCCGAGGCTGCGGCGCGTGAAGCCGCGGCGCGCGAGCAGGCCGCGCGCCAGCAGGCAGAACAGGACGCCGCCGCGCGCGAACAGGCCGCCCGCACCCAGGCGGCGCAGGATTCGGCGGCACGCGACGCCGCCGCGCGCGAGGCCGCCGCCCGCGAGCAGGCCGCACGCGACGCCGCCGCACGCGAACAGGCAGCCTCCGCCCAGCAGGCCACTGCGGCCCGCGAGCAGGCGGCCGCCGAACAGGCCGCGCGCGACGCCGCCGCCCGCGAACAGGCAGCCCGCAACGCCGCAGCACGCGAACAGGCCGCCCGCGAGCGGGCCGCCGCCGAGCAGCAGGCGCGCGACGCCGCCGCCCGCGAACAGACCGCGCGCGAGGCCGCGGCGCGCGAACAGGCGCTGCGCGAACAGGCAGTGCGCGACGCCGCCGCGCGCGAACAGGCCGCCCGCGATGCTGCTGCGCGCGAACAGGCCGCACGCGATGCCGCGCGCGAGGCTGCCGCCCGCGAACAGGCGGCGCGCGACGAAGCCCAGCGCCAGCAGCAACAGCAGCAGATGGCCGCGCTCTCGCGCCTCGACATGCGCGCGGCGGCGCAGGCGCTGGCCACCGGCACGCCGTGTTCGCTGATCGCCTGGTCGGCGACCGACCGGACCATGGCGCTGTCGGGCGTGGTGCGGCGCGGCGATGATGCGGCGATCCGGCAGAACCTCGCGACGCGCGGCGTGCCCGAGGACGCGGCGCGGCTGACGCTCGCCACCTTCGACGGACCCTATTGCCCGGCGCTCGACCTGCTGCGCCCGGTGCTGGGGGCGGCAGGCGTGGCACCGTCGCTCGAGGTGGTGGGGCGGCTGCCGCTGCAGAAGGGCGAGCTGATGCGCCTCGACGTCCAGATGCCCGATTGGCCGGCGCATCTGTACGTCGCGTATTTCATGCAGTCGGGCCAGGTGGCGAACCTGGTGCCATCCGCCCTGCAGGCGGCCGGGGCGCGCGTGCGGCTGGGCGAACCGCAGGGCAATTTCACCGGCTGGGAGGTCGACGAGCCCTATGGCACCGACCTGGCGGTGATGATCGTCTCCGACCGGCCGCTCTTCGGCAATTCCCGCCCGGTGGTCGAAAGCCAGGAGGCCTATTTGGCCGCGCTGGCCGCTGCCTTGCGGACGGCGCGCGCCAGCGGCACCCGCGTGGTGGTGCGCCCGCTGGTGATCGAGACGGTGGCGCGGCGCTGAAGGCCAGAGGCATGGCGATCACCGCCCGCGCGATCGACATCGAAACGCCCGACGGCCCGTTGAACGCACATGTCTATGCGCCCGAGGCCGCGCCCGAGAGTGCGCCGGCGGTTCTGGTGCTGATGGATGCGCCGGGGCTGCGCCCTGCCCTGCACGGCATGGCCGCGCGCATCGCCGCTTCGGGGTATCGGGCGCTGTTGCCGAACCTGTACTGGCGCGCGACGCGCGAGGTCGGCTTCGACCGCGCCGCGTTTTCGCGCGAGGGCGACCCGGAGCGCGAGCGCATCTTCACCCTCGCACGCGGCTATGGGCATGGTCCGTTCCGCATCGACCTGCCGGCCATGCTGGATGCGCTCGGCGTGTCGGCCGCGCGGCCGGCGGCGGCGGTGGGGTATTGCATGAGCGGGCGCTTCGCGTTGCAGGCGATGGCCGAACAGGCCGGCCGGGTGGTCGCGGCGGCGTCCTTCTACGGGACGCGCCTGGTGACCGACGCCGCCGACAGCCCGCATCTGTGGATCCCGCGGATCGGCGGCGGCGAAGCCTATCTCTGCTTCGCCGAGCACGACCCCTATGTGCCGGACGGCGTTCCCGCGACGGTAGGCGAGGCGGTGGCGCACAGCGATGCCCGGCACCGGATCGAGCACTACCCCGGCACGCATCACGGCTTCGCGCAGCCGGATTCCGGTGGCTTCGACCCGGTGGCGGCGGAGCGGCACTGGGCCGCGCTGTTCGACCTGCTGGGACGCGTGCCGCGCTGACGCAGCGAGGCCTTGCGGGCCGTATCAGGACATGGCCGGGGTCGCGCCCCGGAGCCCCGCCGGACCTTGGCAGGCAACATCGTGCGGAGCCGCCTGCGCGCCTCCGCACGACCGCTCAGACCCGGCGGCCGTAGTCCAACAGGTAATAGGCGTTGAAGTCGTCCCTGTAGCCGGTCGTCTTCCAGAAGTTCCGCATAAAGGCCTTGAACTTCGCGCGCGTTTCGAAATAGAACTCGCCAAAATTCGGGTCGAAGAAGGCGATGTCGTTCCGCCCGACGAAGGCGCACAGCGCGTGCCCGCCGCCAGCACCCAGGATCGAGATCAGGATGTAGAAGTTCTGGCCGTTCCACAGGTCGGGATCGAGGTCCGCCGCCATGCGATTGCCCATCGCGTTGCCATTGCTGTAGCTATGCGTGCGGCCCATCTTGCCGCGCGCCATGCCGCGCCGGATCACGCCGTACAGCTGCAGGTAGCGGTTGGTGATCATGTCCTGGCGGATCAGGTTCTTTTCGCCCCTGCCGGCGCGCGCGGTGCGGTTGAAGGCGCCGCTGTTCTTGTCGCTGGTGACGCTCTCGTTGAAGTTCACCATCAGGTTGCCGATCATGCCCTGGCGGACATTCGTGGTCCCGGGGACGCACAGCCAATTCCACAGCGAACGGTCGTTCGCGTGTTCGGCGATCCACTTGGCGCACAGCGCCTGGCAGATGCCGTCGGCCGTCGCGGGCATCATCTTGATGAGGGTCGCCGTTGGCTCCAGGCATTGGGAATAGGGCACGTAGCCCCCACCGGCAGCCACCGCCGTGTCGCGAACCCGTTGGACGTATTGTTGCATCGACATGACGCGCCGCTCCTTGCTTGCGGAGCAAATCCTATCTGGAATGATATCCCGCATCAAACGCCGTGAGCGCGCCGCGCGGCACCCCCCGACGGGTCAAAAAGCCCTTGTCCTCCCTGGGTTTCCTGGCGATTTCAGCGACTGCGGCGTGACGTGTTCGCTCCGCCGGCGGCGCTGTCGACTGAAATGGTTCACAGGGTTGCGACACGGCTCATGCGCGCCTCTCGAGGACACATGCGAGACGCGCCGGGAGACTGCGCCGCGAGGCGTCTTCCAAAGCCCGGCACCGGCATTCTCAAACGGCTTCTGACTGGCCTGTGTTGCGATGGTCCACGGTGGCGCCGGACGCCCGGCGCGCCGCCTCAGCGCGGCGCGTGTTCGCGCAGGGCCGCGCGCAGGCGCTCGGCGCGTTCGTCGGTCAGCCCGGCATGGGCGGGCTGGAAGAAGCGCGCATCGGGGGTGAAGATCAGGTAGGCCATTGTCTCGTTGATCATCACCTCCTCGATGGCGGGGTCGTAGCCCTCGCGCGCGAGGAAGGCGCGGAAATTGGCGCGCTCGGCTTCGGTGAAGGTTTCGCGCCAGACCGTCTCGACATGCGTGGCGAAGCGGGCATCGGCGAAGAAGTGCCCGTGACCGATCTCGTGCTGGAGGATCGCCTGGCGCATCGGCGCATCGACGCGTTCCTCGATGCCGGGGACCGACACCACCGCGAATTCCGCCGGGGCGGGCACCAGGCGGCGGATGCGCGCGACCTCGTCGCGCAGCCAGGCTTCGTCGGGGTTGAGCGCGATGGCGTCCCGCTCGGCCAGGGCGAAGAAGCGTTCGAGGTCGCGGCCGCGGTAATTGTGCCCGTAGTAGTAGGTGCCCGGCGTGTCGCCGCTGCGCGCGATGGCGGCGGCGAGGTCGGCATCGTTGAGCACCCGGTCGCGCGGCTGCCCAGCCTTTTCGATCAACGCGGCGGTGCGGTTGAAGGTCGCGCCCTGGCGGTCGAGGTTGGGGAAATCCGCGATGAAGATCCGCGGATTGGCATCGAGCCGGAACATGGTCGGCGCGCTGGCGCGGTTCGCCAGGATCTCGGCCTGGCTGGCGATGGCCGGGCCGATCGCGGCGGCCTGCCGGGGCGGCGGCGCCACGGGCACGGGAAGCGCCGGCACCTCGGGCTTGGCCGGCGGGTCGGCGAGGCCCGCATCGCGCCACCACCAGGCCCCGCTAGCGACGCCGACCGCCGCGAGCGCGGCAGCACCGAGCACCAGCGGCAGGTGCCGCGCGCGCCCTGGAGACGGGCCTGGCATGGCCCGCCCCGCGACAGGCGACGCAGCGATACGGACGGTGGGGTCGCTGTCCGACACCGCGGCGTCGTCAGCTGCCGATATTCACCACCTGGACGCGGCGGTTGTTGGCATTCGGCGTATTGTCGGGCGTGGGCACCAGCAGCTGCGTCTGGCCCATGCCGACCGCGACGAGACGCTCGGGCGTAACGCCGAACTTCGCGATCAGGTAGTCGCGCACTGCGGCGGCGCGGCGTTCGGACAGCGCCTGGTTCAGCTCGGCGCTGCCGACCGTGTCGGTATGGCCCTCGATGCGGAAGCGGAAGGCCGACAGGTCCTGCGACGACAATGCGCGCCCGAGCGGTGCCAGCGCGCGTTCGCCCGCCGGCGTGATGGCCCAGGAGCCCGAGGGGAAGGTCACGGTGATCGACGCCGAGGGCGCATCCGCCGTGGTCTCGCGCACCGGCGGGCGCACGACGGCCGGGGTCGGGCGCGAGGTGGTGGTCGGGCTCACGCTCGGCGCGCCGGGGCCGGCGACGCCGGGTGCGGGCGTGGGTGCCGTGCGCGGCTGGGTGTAGACCGGCGCCGGCTGCACCGGTGCGGAGGGCGGCGGCGCGCCCTCGACATTGCCGGGCACGCGGATGCCGCGGGTCTGGCCGCCGGCCTGCGGGCGCAGCCGCTCGATCAGGTTCAGCGCGGCCGGGTCGGACTGCGCGAAGGCAGCCGGGGCGCCAGTGGCGAGGACCAGCGCCGCGGCGCCGGCGAGAAGCAGAGTGCGGGTCATGGGCGGACCTCCATTGATCGGCAGAGAAATAACATGGTGGCGGCGGCTGTGCATCCGAAGCGGTTCACGGGATGCTGACACGCCCCGTCCCGGACGCCATCGCGCGTGGCGGCGATGGCCCGGCGTCGCGCAGGCGGATCACAGGACACCCAGGGCGCGCCAGGCATCCAGGTGGGTCGCGAGCCGCCCGGCGATATGGCCAGCCAGCGCATCCTGCGCCTGGGCATCGGCGTCCTGCGGCGCGAGATGGCGCGCCAGCGCCTCCGCCTCCGCGGGCAGGCCGGCCTGCATCGCCACGATCGCCCCGAGGTCCACGGCCGATGCCGGGACGCCGCTGCCCAGCCCGAGAGCCACGGCGCCGAGCGGGGTGCCGCTTGCCTCGGCCTCGAACCCGTAGTGGTGCAGGACGGTCCGGTTGCACCGCGCGGCGCGCGCTGCCATGGCCGGGTCGGGAGCGGCGTCGCGCCACAGCGGATGGGCGATGAAGGTCTCGGTCAGCATGATCGCGATGTCGAGCATCGAGAGGTCTGCGGCGCCCGGCAGCGCGGCGAGGTCGGCCAGGCGCTTCGGGCCGCTGGACAGCGCGCCCAGCAGCGCCGCCTGCTGCGCCGGGGACAGCGAGGCGCTGCCCGCCTGGGTCGGCAGCCGCACGCTCGCCCGGGCCGGGTCGCCCCCCAGCGCCAGGGTGATCTCGCCGAGCGCGTTGCGCGCCGCCGGACGCCGCCCGCGCACGAAGATATCGAAGCGGAAGCGCCGGTCGAGAAAGGCATCGAGGCGCGTCTGCGGGTCCATCCAGGCCGGCAGGGCCGCAAGGCCTGCTTGCTGCGGCGGGCGCAGCTGAAGCTCGGCCATGCCGGCCGACGGGCGAACCGGGCCCGCGTAGTCGAGCTGCGCGCGGGCCAGGTCGCGCGCCAGGTCGGCCTGGAAGACCGGCCGCCAGAAATCGGTGAACCACTGGTGCGCCATGTAGTCTGGCGAGGCCTCGGCGCGCGCGATGATGCGGTCCAGTTCCGCCGCGGGCGGCAGGTGGGGCGACCCGATGGCGCGGATGCGCGCGAGCACGCCCAGCGCATGGGCGCCGCGTTCGGCCGGCGTGCCCGGCACGCCCCGCACGGAATCCTGCAACAGGCGTTGCAGGGCGATGTAGGGCGCCTGGGCGGGCAGCGCATTGTAGCCCATCAGCACGATGCCGCCGGGCTTCACCCGCGCGCGCAGCAGTTCGACGATGCCCTCGCGCACGACGTCCGGCACCCAGGTCCAGACGCCATGGCACAGGACGATGTCGGCCTCGGGCACCAGCCGCGCGGCGCGCTCCGCGTCGAGGCCGGCGACGTCGGCCTCGATGAAGCGCGCATTGTCGAGCCCGGCGTCGGTGGCGATCTCGCGTGCCTCGGCGATATGGGCCGGCTGGAGGTCGAGGCCGGTGACGTCCCAGTCCGGATTGGCCGCGGCCAGGATCATCGGCGTCAGGCCGCGCCCGCAGCCGATGTCGAGCACGCTCAGCCGTTCGCGGTCGCGCGGCGCCCAGGCGGCGCCGGCCAGCGTGACGGCCATGTGCAGACGTGCCGGCGCGACGATCGGGTCGAAGGCCGCGACGTAGCGGACATCGGTGGCGGCGTAGTGGGCGCTGATGAGGGACATGGCGATCCTCAGACCACGCCGATCGCGCGCCAAGCGGCCAGGTGCCGGTCCAGCGTGGTCGTGATGCTGCGCCGGACGGCGGCGACGGCGGCCGGGTCATCGCGGCGCTGCACCAGGCGGTCGGTCAGGTGGTCGGCATCGGCCGGCACGCCCATGCGGATGGCCGCGACGATCGCCAGGCTGGTCATGCCCATCGCGAAGGCGCTGCCGGTCGCCGGCACCACGGCGCCGAGCGGCGCCTGGCTGGCCAGTGCCTCGGCGCCCAGGCGGCGGGCGATGGTGTCGTTGCAGCGGGTGGCGCGCGCGGCGAAGACCGGTTCGGTCGGGATGTCGCGCCACAGCGGGTGGCCGGTGTAGGTCTCATACAGCATCAGCGCGATGTCGCGTTCGGACAGGTCGGCGCAGGCGGGCAGCGCCGCGAGATCGGCCAGCCTCTGCGGGCCCTCGGCGAGGGCGGCGAGCAGCGCGGCGTTCTGCGCTTCGGTCAGGCTGGCCATGCCGGTGCGCGTGCCCAGCGTCATCACCGCGTGTTCCGGGTTGACGCCGAGGGCGAGCCGGATGGCGCCCAGCGCGCCGGGTGCCGCAGGGCGGCGGCCGCGCACGAAGATGTCGTTGCGGAAGCGCCGCTCGATGAAGGTGTCGGTCAGCGTTTCCTCGGCCATGCCGGCGGGCAGACCGGCGAAAGCCTCGCGCTGCGCCGCGGTCAGCTGCAGCTGGTGCAGCGAGGCCGAGGGGCGCGAGGGCGCGCCGAATTCGATCTGCGCGGGCGCGAGGTCGCGCAGCAGGTCGGCCTGGAAGGCCGGGCGCCAGAAGGGCGTGAACCATTCATGCGCGGCATAGGCCGGCGCGATGGCGGCGGCCTCGAGGATGGGGTCGAGCACCTGGGGGCGCGGCAGATGCGGCGACCCGGCATCGCGCATGCGGCGCAGCACGGCGAAGGCGGCGCGCGCCTTCTCGGCATCGCCGCCGGGCACGCCGCGCGCCGCTTCCATCAGGAAGCGCTGCATCGGGATGCAGTCGGCGAAGCCGGGCAGCGCGTTGTAGCCCATCAGCAGCAGGCCGCCGGGGGCGAGGCGCGCCTTCAGCAGCGCGACGATGCCCTGGCGCACCACATCAGGCACCCAGGTCCAGACGCCGTTGCAGATGACGATGTCGATTTCGGGCAGCAGGGCGCGGCTCGCGGCCTCGTCCAGCTCGGCGAGGTCGGCCTCGATGAAGCGGGCATTGTCGAGGCCGGCGTCGGCGGCGATCTCGCGCGCCTCGCTGACATGGACCGGCTGGAGGTCGAGGCCGATCACCTCCCAGCCCGGATTGGCGGCTGCCAGCAGGCAGGCGGTCAGGCCGCGGCCGCAGCCGATGTCGAGCACACGCAGCCGCTCGCGATCCGCCGGTTCCCAATGCACGTCGGCCAGCGCGAGGGCGAGGTGCAGCCGCGCCGGCGAGGCATCGACGCCGAAGGCCGGCAGGTAGCGGGTCTCGGCGCCGCCGTAGCGGCCCTTGGCGTCGGTCATGTGCGCCTGCCCATCACACCACGTCCCGCGGTTCGAACAGCGCGTCGCGCGCATCGGCGCGGCGCGGGCGCGAGGCGCCGGTCCAGGTCGACCAGCCGAGCCGTGCGCCGGCACCCGCCTGCGAGGCGGGCACGTCATCCTTCCGCAGCACGAGGTTCACCGCGAAGGCGGTGTCCTGCCCGACGAACAGCCGCGCCAGCTGCGTGATCCGCAGCCAGGACGGCGTGCCCGGCAGCAGCGCGTCGAACTCCGCGCGGGTCAGCGGGCCGAAGCGGATGATGAAGCGCGCCTGCGCGTCCCACACCTGCGCGCCGGCGGTGGCCGAGACACCCAGCGCGCAGTGCTGCGGTGCGCTTCGGCCGCGGGGCATGCGGGTCTGCTCGGTCTCGGGCAGGCGGATGTAGCCGCCGGCGAATTCCTCGATCTCGACCTTACGGCCGGTCTCGGCCTGCAGCATGGCGCGCAGGCGTTCCGTGCTGCGCGTGCGCGAGGCGAGGTTGCCCGCGTGATACAGCAGCGCCTGCCGGTCCACCCGCATGCGGCCATCGAGATGCCCGGTGCCCATGCCGATGGCCGCCGACAGCGCATCGGTGGCCGGCTGCGGGTTGCGCGTCGGGCGGTATTTGGCGCCGGCCTTGGGGTACAGCCCGACGCTGCGCCGCGCCACCATGTCGAGGAAGGCATGCAGCGCCATCGACCGCTTGCGCTGTTCGGTCGCGACCATCGCGGTGTGGTGGCGCGGCAGCACGCCGCCCGCACCCACCAGGCCGAAGGTGCCCAGCGTCAGTTCGCCTTGCTCCGGCTTCGCCTGCACCACGGCGCCGGCCGGCATCGCAAGGCGCGCCAGCGAGCGCAGGTTCAGCGCCTCGGGCTGGTCCGACGGCGTGCCGGAGGCGCGCAGGGTCACCGCCACGGCCTGGTCGAGGTCGAAGCGCGCCGGGTCGCGCTTGAGCCTGTCGATCGGCGAGAGCGGCGCCAGCGAGGGCGAAGGCGGCGGTTCGGGCGGCGGGCGGGAGGCTGCGACCGCCTGTTCGCTGGCGACCGCGAAATCCTCGAGGGCCGGCAGCGCCTCGGGCGCCGGCTGGGCGGCGTCGTCCTGCGGGGTGCCGCTCACAGCAGCGTCCGGGTGCCGCTGCGCGCGGGGAAGCGCGCCACCGCGCCCGGCCGACCGCGCAGCGCGACCTGCGTGCGCGAGAAGGCGTTGACCGAGACCTGCAGCGCCAGGAAGCGTTCCAGCACCTGCGCCAGCGGATACAGGCCGGCGGCCACCCAGGTCTGCGCGTCGAAGGTCAGCGTCACTTCAAGGCCCCGAGCGAACGCGCCGGCGCGCCCGCCGGGCAGGCGCGCGACGCCGGGGCGGGTCTCGACGCTGACCAGCGAGGCGAGCGCGGCGCGCGTCTCGGCCGTGTCGCGCAGGTCGTGCAGGCGCAGGATCTCGCGCAGCGCCGCCGCCCCCGCCTCCCCGCCCGTCACGGACAGGTGGTTGAGCGCGAGGTGCGAGATCAGCCGCCAGGCGCCGCGGTCGTTCAGCCCCGGGCGGAGGGTGGGCGTGGGTGGCGACAAGCAGTCCACCGCCGCGATCGCGGCCCCCCCCTGGCTGACGCGCAGCCGCGGCTGGCCGGCGCCGAAGGGCAGCAGCCCCGGCAGGTCGCGGTTGCAGCAGGCGGCTTCGATGGTCAGCACGCCTTCGGCCAGGCGCGCGGGGTCGAAGCCGTCGTCGCGCAGTTCGATCCAGGTCTGGGTGCCGGTGACGGGCGGCGTGGCGCCGCGGCGGAAGGTGACGTAGTTCGCCTCGGCGGCGGTGGTTTCCTCGCCATCTGCCTCGTCGCGGCCGAGGCGGTAGAAGGGCAGCACGGGGCGGCGCAGGCCGTCGGGGCGGCTCTCGCGCACCGACTCGATGGCGTAGATTTCCAGCGCGGCGGGGCGCCGCGCATCGGGCACCACCATCCATTCGGATTGCGTGCCGTCGAGTGCGATGGGTTCGCAGCGATGGGGGAAGATGTTGATCGCCGGCGTGCAGCCCAGCGCGACATTGTCCGGGCCCAACACGCGCTCCAGCTCCGGCATGGCGCGGTTGAGGTAGATGTAGATGTCGAGCCGATCGCTTTCCTGCAGCAGCGTGCGCGCATCGAGGCCCGAGAGGTCGAGGTAGAGGAACTTTTCCGGGAAGGCGAACCATTCGGTCAGCATCCGGTAGCCGGCGAAGGCGCGGTTCGGCCAGGGCAGCGCAGCCTCGTCCTGGCCGAAGCCGCCGGGCTGCAGCCGGTCCGGGTCGAGCAGGGTGGGGCGCGGGTCGGCTGGGCTGTCGGCCAGCGCGATGCCGACGCAGGACGTGCACAGCAATTCGTGTAGAAGCGCGGGCACCGCGCCCACGCCGCGCAGATGCAGCCGCAGCTTGTCGAGGCCGATCTTGGCGAAGGTGGCCTCCGGCGTGGTCACCTTCAGGCCGATCCGCAGGCAGGCGAGCGCGGCCTGCACGCGGTTATTCGCCGGTGCGGCGATGGGCTGGCCGCCGAGCTTGAAGGTCTCGACCGCTACCGGCCAGATCGTGACGTCGTGGCAGGTCTGGAAGCGCACGGGTTCGCCGCGCACCGGCTCGGTTTCCAGCATCAGGCCGCGCGCCACGCGCATCGGGCCCTGGGCGTCGGGTGCGGGGCCCAGGCGCAGCGTGGTCATGGACGGCACCGGCGCGAGCAGGTGCGGCGAGAGCATCTCCAGCAGCGTCTCGCTGAATTCAGGGAGTTCGTCGTCCAGGCGCTGCTGCACGCGCGCGGCCAGGTAGGCGACGCCTTCCAGCAGGCGCTCGACATAGGGGTCGTCCACCGCCTCCGGCGTGACGCGCAGCCGTGCGGCCACCTTGGGGTAGGCATCGGCGAATTCGCCGGCGAGCTTGCGGATCGCGCCGAGTTCCCGGTTGTAGTAGGGCAGCAGGCTCTCGGACACGGATCAGGCCTCCCGCACCGCGACGTCGAGCGTGGTCGGGCGCACCAGGGTCTCGAAGGAGATGTGCTCAGGCACCGGGTCGGTTCGCAGCACGGCCTCGATCCGCAGGCGCAGCACGCGGTCGATCGATTCGCGTTCCTCCTGGCGCAGCTGGACCTTCACATTGGTCAGGCGCGGTTCGAAGCGCGTGATGGTCGCCTGGATCTCGCGCGACAGCGCGATGCGGCGGTCTTCCTCGGTGAAGGACCCGGCGGTTGGATCGGGCACGCCGTAGCCGACGGGCGAGACCGACAATTCGGCCAGCCCGGGAAGCGGCGGCAGGCGGCGGCGGCGCGCGTTCAGCAGGGCTTCGAGGTCGCGCCGCACGGCGACGCGCAGCTGCTCCACCGCCAGCGACTGCGAGAGCGGCGGGTCACGCGGGCTGTCCGGGTCGGAATCCAGAAGCCGGTCCAGCAGCGGCAGGCGGATGCGCGGGCTCGAGCGGGTGTCGGACATTATTCTGGCCTCAATCGCCGGCGCCGCCATCCGGCGGCTTGGCTTTCGCGCCCTGCACTGGTGCGATGCCGGCGACGGGCGGGCTGGGCGCGGTCGCGCTGTGCGCTCCCGGCCCGAGGCGGGGCCTCGGGCCGCCAGTTCAGGGGGGCGTGGGGTGTGCCCTCCCTGTTGGCGTGGTCGGGCGCGCCTTCCATCAATCGAAGATCAGTTCGTCGAATTCGGCGAGGGTCTTCGCTTCCTCGCCCACCAGGAATTCGCGGCCGCCCAGGCCGCGCACCAGGCCGGGTGTCTCCTGCCATTCGGTGCCGCGGCCCAGGCGCAGCGGGTTCGGCATGTCCTTGGCGGTCCAGGGATAGACCACCGGGATATAGACCACGCCCTCCTGGCCGTCCTTCATCTCGATGGTGGCGCGGCGCCAATACAGGTCGCGCGGGCGCTTGGGCGCGTCGAAGGACAGCGCGCGCAGGCGCTCCGTCGGCACCCACATGTATTCGCCGCCGGCGGTATGCACCTCGATCATCGCGGCAAACACATCGTCCACGTCGCGGAAATCGTCGAAGGCGACATCGCCAGCCTTGCCGGACACGCGCGCGCGCAAGGATTCAACTTCCGCGGCCGCGGCGGCAGCGCCTGCCTGGTCGCCAGCGCGCAGCAGCGTCACCGCCTGGGCGGCGGCCTTCTGCGCGTCGGTCGGATCCTCGCCCTGGAACTTCGGCACGCGGCCTTCGGTCAGCACCTGGCGGCGCACCACCTCGCCGCGGATCAGCTGGCGGAATTCCATGACCGTCGGCGACGGGGTTTCCTCCAGCACGGCATCGAGCGAGCGGTCCGCCCGCTCGAACTCGCCAGCGAAGACCAGCATCTCCGCGAGCAGCCAGCGTGCGCCGGCCTCCCGCGGGGCTGCCTTGACCGCGGCGGTCGCTGCCGCCACGGCCCCTTCGATGTCGCCTGCCTTGAACGCGTCGCCTGCCGTCGTCATGCCGCTTGCCTCGCCGCCTGGAGATCCGTCACGAGGCGGAAGGCCGCCCCCACCTCGTCCAACTGGTAGTGCGGCTGCAGCATCACGATGCAACCGAAGACACCCGGCTGCCCGGGCTTTTCCGCGACCTCGACCCGCGCATCCCTGAGCGGGTAGCGCGCGCCGGTATCGCCGCCGGCGGCCGAGATGTTCGTGAAGCCCTGCAGCCAACGCTGCAGCCGGCGTTCGATCTCGTCCGCGGTCTTGAAGGACCCCACCATGTCGCGGCCCATCAGCTTCACGCAATGGGCGAAACGACTGACGCAGAGCATGGCGTTGAACTGCGCCGACAGGCGCTGGTTGGCATTGGCCGCATTGGCCGTCTCGCCGGTCATGCGCGGCGGGCGATGGATCGATGGCGTCGCCGCAAAGGATCCCTCGGGCAGCAATTCGAGGCCGATGAAGGGCACGAAGCCGGCTTCGACCGCCTGGCGTTCCTGGTCGTCGGTCAGCGCCACTTCGACCGGCGGGCGCAGCGATGCCTCGCGCGGGTCGCCCGACAGGCGCTCGGAGGGCAGGCCCTCGATCACGCCGCCCGACGGGTCGCGGTTGACCGCGGCGCCGCGCACGTCGGCCGGCCAGGAGGTTCGGGCGAAGGCGCGCACCGCCGCCGCCGCCAGCGCATAGCCGGCATTCATCCAGACCCGCGACTCCGATCCGGCCGCGTGTTCGCGGTAGCGGAAACGGTCGGCGCGCGTGCCGTCATCGGGCCAGGGCGCACGGCCCAGCGCGCGCGGCAGCACCACCGAGAGGAAGCGGCTGTCCTCGCGACCCTGGAGCGAACGCCAGCGTGTCCGGTCGGCGGCGCGCAGCACGTCGGTCAAGTCGGCTGCCGCACCAAGGCCGGACCAGGAATCGAAGCCCAGCAGGGCCGGATGCGCGGCGATCGCCGCCGGCGCGAAAGCGGCCGCGGCAACGCCGGCCAGGCCATCGAGACCCGCGACATCGTCGGTCGGGCTGCCCGGGCCGGGGGCGTGGCGGACTTCGTAATCCGCGACCAGCATGCCGAAGGGCTCGCCGCCGGGCGTGCCGAACTCGCCCTCGTAGACCATCTTGAACAGGGCGGATTGGTCGAATTCCAGCGCGCGTTCGAAGTCGCGGCAGAGCTCCGCCCAGCGCGCCGGCAGGAAGCGCAGCTTGACGCGCGCGCCGAAGGGCACGCGGTCGCTCAGCCACGCCAGGCCGCGCCAGGTGCCTTCAAGCCGTCGTAGGCGTTCATGGTGCAGCACGGCGTCGAGTTGCGCGGCGATCAGGCGGTCAAGCGCGGCGATGTCGCGATCGACAGCTTCCTCAAGGTGCCGGATGGCAGCCCGGCGACCGCGCGGTGTTGAGTCGTGTTGAAGGATGCGCGCCAGCCCGGCGCCGAACCAGGCGGTGATGCAGGCCGCCGCCGAGCGTTCCGTGATGAACGCCGCGACGGCTTCCGCGCCGCCCGCGCCGGCGCCCTGCCCGATGAAACGACCGGACAGGACGACCGCGCGCAATGCGACGGGCGGTTCAGGACGCGCTGACGGCGGCATCGCGCCGTGTGCTCCTGCCCCGCCCGGCCGCGATCAGGCCTTCTGCGGAATGCGCGCGACCATGCGCATGGAGGTGCTGAGTTCCTCCATCTGCAGCCACGGGCGCAGATACGCCACCGCGTTGTAGACGCCCGGCTTGCCGGGGACTTCCTTGACCTCGATCTTGGCCTCGCGCAGCGGGTACTTGGCCTTCATCTGCTGGTCGGCGTTCTGGCTGGTGTTGACGTAGTTCTTGATCCAGCGGTTCAGCCAGGTCTCGACGTCGGTCGCCTCCATGAAGGAGCCGATCTTGTCGCGCGCCATCACCTTCAGGAAGTGTGCGAAGCGCGAGGTCGCCATGAGGTAGGGCAGGCGGGCGGAGATCGCCGCATTCGCCGTCGCCTCGGGGCGGTCGTACTTCTTGGGCTTCTGCACCGACTGGGCACCGAAGAACACGGAGTAGTCGGTGTTCTTGTAGTGGCACAGCGGCAGGAAGCCGAGGCCCGAGAGCTCGGCCTCGCGGCGGTCGGTGATGCCGATCTCGGTCGGGCACTTGGTGTCGCTGTCGCCGTCATCGGAGGTGAAGACGTGCGTGGGCAGGTTCGACACCTTGCCGCCACCTTCCGCACCGCGGATGGCAACGCAGAACCCGTACTGCGAGAAGGCGTCCGTCAGCCGCGCGCCCATCACGTAGGCGGCGTTCATCCAGCAATAGTCCTGGTGCTCCATCGACTTCGGCTTGCCGGCCGCGTCGTAGGGCGCTTCCTCGTAGTTGAAGTCCTCGACCTGCACGGTGGCGGCGCCATAGGGCAGGCGCGCGATGGTGCGCGGCATCACCAGGTTGAGGAAGCGCGCATCCTCGGTCTCGCGCAGCGAACGCCACTTCGTGTACTCGGCGGTCTCGAAGATCTTGGCGAGGTCGCGCGGCTTGGACAGCTCGCGATAATCCTCCATGCCGAACATCTGCGACGAGGCCGCCGAGATGAAGGGCGCGAAGGACGCCGCCGCGACGGAGGAGACGAGACGCAGCGTCTCGACGTCGTCGGGGTGGGACGACCATTCGTAGTCGCCGATCAGCGCGCCATAGGGCTCGCCGCCAGGGGTGCCGAACTCGTTCTCGTAGATCTTCTTGAACAGGTTCGACTGGTCGAACTCGACCGCCTTCTGCAGGTCGCGCGACATCTCGCGCTTGCTCATCTGCAGCATCCGCAGCTTGAGCGACGTGCCGGTCTCGCTGTTCATCACCAGGTAGTGCAGGCCGCGCCAGGAGCCTTCGAGCTTGCTGAAGCGCTCGTTGTGCATGATCTGGTTGAGCTGCGTGCTGACCTTCTGGTCGATCGCGGCGATCGCGCGCTCGAAGGTCTGGCTGAGGTTGCGGCTGAAGGTCACGGTGCCCTTCAGCGCTTCCTCGGTCAGCGCCTTGATCAGGTCCTGGGCGCGGTCACGCTCGGTCTGCTTGGTCGCGCCGAGGACCTGGTCGAGCAGGCCAAGGCCGCCCTCCGCTTCGGTCGTCGTTGCCGCGCCGGCGGCATCGGACTGGGTCTGGCTCATGGATCAGCCCTCCTTCTTGTCGAGGCCGAGCTCGGCCGACAGCCTGTCGAGCTTGTCCTTGTCCTTGAGCACTTCCTCGAGCAGGCCTTCCAGCTCATCCGAGCGGTCAACCTTGGACATCAGGTCGCGCAGCTTCGAGCGGGTCTCGAGCATCGCCTTGAGCGCGGGCACCTGCTCGGCCACCCGGGTCGGCTCGAAATCCTCGAGCGAGCGGAACTTCAGGCCGACCGACATCTGGCTGCCGTCATCGGCCAGCGTGTTGTCGACCTTGATGTTCAGCCCCGGCTGGATGCGGGCCATCACGTCGTTGAAATTGTCGCGGTCGATCTGGACGAACTTGCGCTCGTTCAGCGGCTTCAGCGGCTCGGTCGGGTCGCCGGCGAAGTCGCCCATGATGCCGACCACGAAAGGCAGCTCGCGCTCGATCTGCGCGCCCTCCGTCTCGACTTCATAGGTGATGTGGACGCGCGGCTTGCGGACCCGCGCGAGCTTGTCGTGCACGCTGCTCATAAGCTTCCTCCTGAGGGCGAGGTCCGGTGCCCAAGGGTTTCGGTTCGCGAGAAGATTACGCAGTCAGCCCGTTCCGGGTCAACGCATCCGGATCACAAGCGCACGGATAATCCTGCGGCGCCCGGTCGCGCCACCGCTGGGCGAAGGCTAGCACGCCGTGCAGCCAGCGCCAGCGGCGATCGCGTGATCATTCGTCCGCCACCCGGATGCCGAGCGATGTCAGCATCATCTTGCGCTGGCCGGCATCGGGCAGCACTTCCGCCAGCAGGTCAATCAGCGGCATCCGCGCGCGGCGCACCGCGTCGTCCAGCGTGAACGCCAGCGGCGAATGCGGCTCGGTCTTGCGGAAGAAGGTCGCGATCTCCTCGAGCGCGCGGATCGCGTCCTCGCGGGTTCGCAGCACGCGCGGCCCGCCGGCCGCCACGGCCACGCCGCCCACGGCAGCCACCGCACCCTCGGTTTCCTCGGCCACCGCCTCACCCTCCTCGGCAGGGGCTTCCGGCGCCGCCGGCGCGCCCGCGATCCGCACGCTGATATCGATGATGGACGTGAGCGCTTCCGCGACGCGTCGGGTGGACGGCGCGTCGCCGCCGAAGCGCGCGGTCACCGCGGCATCGAGCGCCGCCCAGGCCGCCGCCGCGGCGCGCGCGTCATTGCCGGCGGCGCGCACCGTGGCGACATCGGCGCGCGCCTCGTTCTCCAGCGTGTCGAAGGCGGGCATGCCGGCCTTGATGCGCGCCGCCTTGCGCGCCGCATCCGCGAGCGAGGCGGTCTCCTCCGCGCGCTGCCAGGTGAAGAGGTCGCAGGGCGCGCCGTCGCCGCGGCGGAACAGCGGGTAGTTGCGGATCGCCGCCATCAGCGTGCCGTCCGACCCCTCGCCCGACAGGCCGCCGATCGGCGCGCCGCGCCCATCGATCCCGTCCTCGTCGTCCAGGCGCGGGAAGCCGTTCTCCCAGTATTGTTCGCACAGCCCGGCGATCACCGCCGCGCCGTCGGCCAGGCCGCGCAGCCCATCGAGGCGCACCAGCGCCTCGGTCATCCAGGACGCGATCTCGAAATCCTTCGCCTTGGTCGCGAGGCATTCGATGCCGAACTTCTTGACCTCGCGCCAGGCGCCCTGCACGGCGGCCGGGTTGGCGTCGGGGTCGCCGCCATCCATCGCGCGCTCGCCGGCGCGCGCGTCGTTGCGCTGCGTGCGGATGCGCTGGTACAGCGAGGCCGGCGTATAGTCGGGGCGCAGGTCCTCGCCCGCGCCTTCGCCGGCCGGCAGCGCCGCCAGCAGGGTCTCGATTTCCAGTACGCCTTCACCCATGCTCAACCCCCGTGTGACGCGCCTAACACCGGCGGCTTCGGCCCCGGGCGGCGCACGCTAGCACGCTGGACTCGTTTCGCACGCCCCCCTAACGTCCCGGCCGCGCACGGAAACGCCGTGGCGCATTGCAAGATCATGGGGTGCGTCCGGCATGGTTGCTATCGACCTGAAATCCCTTGTCGGGCGCATGAACGCGCTCACGCGCCGGCAGTTGGAGGCGGCGGCGGGGCTGACCCTGTCGCGCACGCACTACAACGTCGAGATCGAGCACGTCCTGATGAAGCTGGTCGAGACCGGCGGGTCGGACGTGGCCGCCGTGCTCCGCAAGGGCGGCGTCGATGCGGGGCGCGTGGCGAATGAACTCACGCGCGCGCTCGACAAATTCAAGACCGGCAATTCGCGCGCGCCGTCGCTGTCGCCCGACATCGTCACCTGGCTGCGCGAGGCCTGGCTGCTGACCAGCCTGGAATCGGGCGCGCCCAAGATCCGCTCGGGCCACCTGCTGGCCGCGCTGCTCAACGACGAGACGCTGGGGCGCACGGTGAAGGAGAGCGCGCCGTCGCTGCTCAACCTTCCCGCCGATGCGGTGCGCCGCAACCTCGGCGAGATGGCCGAGGGCAGCGAGGAAGCGGCCGAAGCGGCGTCCGAACCCGCCGGCGGCGGGGCACCCGGCAGCGCGCCGGCCGGCGAGGCGCCGCGTTCGGGCGGGCCGCTCGACCAGTACTGCACCGAGCTCGTGGCCCACGCCAAGGCCGGCAAGATCGACCCGATCCTCGGCCGCGACGGGGAGATCCGCCAGATGGTGGATATCCTGACGCGGCGGCGGCAGAACAACCCGATCCTCACCGGCGAGGCCGGCGTGGGCAAGACCGCGGTGGTCGAGGGCCTCGCACTTCGCATCGCCGAGGGCGACGTGCCGGACGCGCTGAAGGGCGTGAAGCTCTACTCGCTCGACATGGGCCTGCTGCAGGCAGGTGCCGGCGTGAAGGGCGAGTTCGAGAATCGCCTCAAGGGCGTCATCGACGCGGTGAAGTCGTCGCCGACGCCGATCGTGATGTTCATCGACGAGGCGCATACGCTGATCGGCGCCGGCGGCGCGGCCGGGCAGAACGATGCGGCCAACTTGCTGAAGCCGGCGCTGGCGCGCGGCGAGATGCGCTGCATCGCCGCCACCACCTGGGCCGAGTACAAGAAGTACTTCGAAAAGGACGCCGCCCTGACCCGCCGCTTCCAGGTGGTGAAGGTGGAGGAACCGTCCGAGCCGCTGGCGGCCGCCATGCTGCGCGGCCTGGTCAAGACGCTCGAGAAGCATCACGGCGTGCGCATTCTCGACGAGGCCATCACCCAGGCGGTGAAGCTCTCGGCGCGCTACATCCCGGCGCGGCAGTTGCCGGACAAGGGCGTGTCGCTGATCGACACGGCCTGCGCGCGCGTGGGCATGTCGCAGGCCTCCATCCCTGCCCCGGTCGAGGACCGCCAGCGCCGCCTGTCGCTGATCGACACCGAACTGGGTGCGATCGCGCGCGAGGAAGCGACCGGCACCAGCCATGAATCGCGGCGCGTGCTGCTCGAACAGGAGCACGCGAAGGTCTCGGCCGAACTGGCGGAGCTGATGAATCGCTGGGAGGAGGAGAAGGCGCTGGTCGCGAAGATGCGCGACATCCGCCACCAGATCGAGACCGCCGCGGTGCCGATGCCCGGCCCCGAGGGCGCGCCCGCCGAACCCGTGGATACCGAGGCGCTGAAGAAGGAACTCGGCGACGCCTCCGCGGCGCTCAAGACGCTGCAGGGCGAGGAACCGCTGGTCTTCCCGGTGGTCGATGGCCAGGCGGTGGCGGACGTGGTCGGTACCTGGACCGGCATCCCGGTGGGACGCATGGTCTCGGATGAGATCCACACCGTCCTGAAGCTCCAGGACCACCTGATGGAGCGCGTGGTCGGTCAGGACCATGCGCTGGATGCGATCGCGCAGGCGATCCGCACCTCGCGCGCCGGGCTGACCGATCCGCGCAAACCGATCGGCGTGTTCCTGATGGCCGGCACCTCCGGCGTCGGCAAGACCGAGACGGCGCTCGCGGTGGCGGACCTGCTTTACGGCGGCGAGCAGAACATGACGACCATCAACATGAGCGAGTTCAAGGAGGAGCATAAGGTGTCGCTCCTCATGGGCTCGCCGCCGGGGTACGTGGGCTACGGCGAAGGCGGCGTGCTGACCGAGGCGGTGCGCCGGCGGCCCTACAGCGTCATCCTGCTCGACGAGATGGAGAAGGCGCATCCCGGCGTGCAGGACGTGTTCTTCCAGGTCTTCGACAAGGGCAACATGAAGGACGGCGAGGGTCGCGACATCGACTTCCGCAACACCGTCATCATCATGACGTCGAACGCCGGCACCGACACCATCGACAAGCTGTGTGCCGACCCCGAGATGGCGCCCGAGCCGAACGAATTGCGCGAAGCGCTGATGCCGGACCTGCTGAAGTCCTTCAAGCCGGCCTTCCTCGGGCGCACCAACGTCGTGATCTATTATCCGCTGCCGCCGGAGATCCTGAAGAAGATCACCGGCCTCAAGCTGCGGAGCATCGGCAAGCGGCTGAAGGAAGCCTACAATGTGCCGTTGCAGGTCGATGACAATGTCATCGATGCGATCGTCGAGCGCTGCAAGGAAGTGTCCTCGGGCGCGCGCAACATCGACAACATCCTGAGCCGCACTGTGCTGCCGGAACTGTCCGCGCGCATCCTCGCGCGCCTCGCCGAGGGGCATGAAATCCTTCACGTGAAGGTTGGGCTGAACGACGACGGGTCGTTCCGCTACGACGTCGACTGAGCTATAGAATGGCTCACCAGGAGACGGCACGGTGCCGCTCTCCCGGGGGCAGGATGGGAAAGGGAAATTACTATGCCGATCTACATGAACTACGACGGAATCGAGGGTGAATCGACCGCGCAGGGCCACGAGAAGTGGATCGAAGTGGTTTCGTTCCAGTGGGGCGAAGGCCGCGGCCTGATCGGTGGCCAGGGCGGCTCCACGCGTGAGAGCGGCACGGTCAACATCTCCGACGTGACCGTCGTGAAGATGGCCGACTGCGCCTCGCCGAAGCTGTTCGTCGCCGGCGCGACCGGCACGCTCGACAAGACGGTGAAGATCGACTTCGTCCGCACCGCGAAGGGCGAAGAGCAGACCTACATGCAGTACACGCTGACCGGCACGGGCGTCTCCAGCTACTCGATCAGCGGCAACGGTTCCGATCGTCCGACGGAGGCCCTCTCGCTCAACTTCGACAAGATCGAGTACAAGTACAACGCGATCGGCGACGACCTGACCGGCAACCCCGAGATCGTCTCCTACGACCTCGCGACGAAGAAGAGCAGCGGCGGCTGACGCTGTCGCGCGACCCTCGCAGGCCGCGCGACCACGCATGCCGCCCGGAGCGATCCGGGCGGCATTTTTTCTGACCGGAGCGCACCGAAGGCGCGCTCCGGGCACGAGGGCCCGCTTCATCCGTCCTCGTTCCGTCTCGTGGCGAGCATCCCCATCCGCACGGACGGTTGATGCTCCGGAAGGACCGCAACCATGGCAAAGAGCGACATCTACCTGTCCTTCGAAGGCGTGGCCGGCGAGCATGAATTGCCGTCCGCCACCGTGCGCCCTGGCCCTGGCAATGGCTGGGCCGCGTTGTTGGGCTGCCGCTTCGTCGCCGACGCCAATGCCCAGTCGCGCGCGATCGGCAAGGGCAGCAACCGCGTCGATTTCGGCGGCGAGGCCCCGCCCTTCGAGATCAGGAAGCGCACCGACGCCTCGACGCTCGGGCTGATGCGCGAATTGCTTGTCGGCAAGACCGCGCGCAAGGCCGTCGTTACCTTCGTGCGGACCGACAGCGACGGGCCAGCGGAATTCCTGCGCTACGAGCTCGACCGCTGCCATGTCGTCGGCTTCGATTTCGACGGCGCGCTGGTCGAACGTCCCTTCGAGATTTTCCAGCTGCACTACGTGCAGCTCAGCGTCATCACCTATGGCGGCGGGCATGGCGGGCGCGGCGCCCAGGCCTCGGCCGTCCTGCAGAACGGAGCGTGACGCCATGCCGATCCTGATGGGCATCTCCGGCATTCCGGGATCCTGCGGCATCCAGGGCTACAGCGACTGGATGGAGCTCAGCGCCTTCGCGTGGGGCGGCACGCGCGGCACGCTGCAGCAGCGCAGCGCCGACCGGCGCAGCATCTCCACGCTCGCCGCGTCGCCACAGCTGCGCGCGGTCAAGGCGGTGCGCGAGAGCGACCACGTGACGCCCGAGCTGTGGGAGCTGATGCTGGGCCTGAGCAAGAAGACGGTGGCCTTCACCTGGCTGCGGACCGGCCCGGACGGTCCGATCCCCTACCTGAAGCTGACGCTGACCAACGCCCTCATCACGTCGATGGCCGAGGACGCCGACGGCGGCAGCCCGGTCGAGACGATGCAGTTCACGTACGAGAAGCTCACCCTCACCGTCGTCAACGTGGGCGACAGCCTGCGCGGGCCGCAGGATATCGTGACCTACGACCTGCCGCAGGCCTTGCGCGGATAGACTGCGCGCCAGGGCTGGCGTCAGCCCTGGCAGTCCAGCGCGATCACGCTGACATTGTCGCGCGCGCCGCGCTGCACCGCTTCGGTCACGATGGCGGTGGCGTCGCTGCCGCCGGCGATCATCGCGGCGATCTCGGCCTCCGACATGGTCTTGAACAGACCGTCGGTGCACAGCAGGTAGCGGTCGCCCTCGACGATCCGGCCGGACACCTTGTCGAGCTCCAGCTCGCCCTGCGCGCCGATCGCGCGCGTGATGACATTGGCCTGCGGGTGGTGCTCGGCCTCGTCCTCGCTCAGGGTTCCCTGGTCGACCAGTTCCTGCACCAGCGAATGGTCGCGCGTGACGCGCGTGAGCGCGCCGTTCCGCAGCAGGTAGGCGCGCGAATCGCCGGCCCAGAGCATCGCGAAATGCTCGCCGCGCGCGAGCATGACGACGACGGTGGAAGCAAGGATGCGCCCCGGCCCGCGCCGTTCGGCTTCCGCCTGGAGCTCGTGGTGGACGCCGGTCAGGGTGATGCGGACCTGCGCCAGCAATTCCGCCGCCGAGAGCCCCGGCGGGACGGTCGCCAGCCCGTCGACGATGGCGGTCGAGGCGACGTCCCCCGAGCCGTGCCCGCCAGCGCCATCGGCGACGACCCACAGGCCGATATCGGGGCGTTCCAGCACCGCATCCTCATTGCGCGGGCGCACGGCGCCCGGATGGGTGGCGGCGTGGGAGATCAGGCGCCAGGTCATGCGGCGGCTTCCAGCAGATATGCGAAGTCGGCGGGATCAGGCAGGCCCGCCAGGGGCCAGACCATCGGCGGGACATGCGCGCCGCCGCGGGTCCACCAGCCGCCGCCCTCGGGCGCCGGGGGCGCCGTGGCGACATCGTGGACCGGCGCGGCGCCGGTGGTGGCGTGAACGAGATCGGGCCAGTCCATCGGCACGCTCTCGGGCAGCAGGTCGGGGCCGTCGGTGGCGTCCGGCGCGCCATCGCCGGCGCTGAGCAGCAGCGGGGCCGCTGGTTCAGATCCGGCGAGCGGGCCGATCAGGTCGGCCAGGACGTCGTCGGCGTCGCTCGGCGGGGACGCGGGCACGGCGCCAGGCGCGCCGATCAGGTCGGACAATGTGGCGTCCTGCGGCGCAGGATGCGTCTCTGCGGTCGCACAGATGAGCCCCGCCAGCGTGCCGTCATCGGCATCGGCGGGCGGCAGCGGGTGCGGCGGCTGGCCGGCGAGTTCCGGCACGCCGGATGCCGCACCGGCGCCGATCAAGCCGGTGAGCGTTCCATCGGTGTCGATCGCCGCGGCAGGCTGCGGCGCCGGTCCAGGCGCGCCGATCAGCAGCGCCAGGGCATCCGCATCGTGATCGGCTGTCGGGGGTGCGCCCGTGCCTGTGGGGGATGCGCCCGGGTCGGCCAGCAGCGCCAGCACGTCATGGTCCGCGTCGACGGCGGCGGATGGCAGCAGCGGCGCCTCGCTTGCGAGCCAGGGTGCGGGCGCGTCGTCGTGCGGCACCGCGGCGGCGGGCAGGATCGGTGGCAGGGCGAAGGACTGCATCAGGATCGGCGCGCCCGGCAGCGGCAGCGCGGCCGCCAGCGCATCCGCATCGGCGCGGCCTGCCAGCCCGGCCAGGGCCGCGGCTTCCAGCGCGTCGAACCAATCGGCCTCGGGCGCCGGTGCGCCGGGTGGCAACAGCGCAGCGAGGGTGATGGGGAAGCGCCGCCCCACCTGGTCATGGCTCGGCAGCATCACGCCCGCCACGGCATCAGGGCCGCAAGCGCCGGCCGGCAGGGCGAAGCGCCAGGCGGGCGCGGTGTCCCAGGCCGCTTCCCATTGCGCGCCGAGTTGCTCCCGCGCCGTGGCGATCGCGGCCGCCAGCCAGGCATCCCACGGCCCGACGAAGCTCGATGGCAGGCCCCGGCGCACGAAGTCGCCATGCGCCGGCACCTTGCCGTACAGGCCCGCCAGGGGGGGGCCTGCTAAGGGGCGAGGGTCGGGCATCGGAACTGCGCGAGTTCGGGCAGGCCGAAGGGGTTCTGGGCACTGCCCGCGCGGAGCTCGAAATCCATGCTGCGTTCCCCCTGCACCACGCGCAGCCGCATCCGCTCGCGCGATGGCCCCATCGGCGCCAGCGTGCTGCCGCGCCGCATCACCAGGCGCATGGCGGACCACGCACCGTCATAGGCCAGCGGCCCGACCGAAGATGGCGGGTCGAAGGACAGCGTCAGGTTGCCGCGCGCCGGCCAGGACAGCGCGATGGGCCGCCCGGGGCCGCCCTGGGCGATCTCGGTGCGCGTGCCCTCGAACTCCAGCGTGGCGGTCAGCGCGGCTGGATCCATGCCGCGCGGCACCAGCTCGAAACGCAGGCCGAGCGAGGTGGCCGCCGGGAAGAAGGCCATGCGGATGGCCACCGCGCGCTGGAACTGCATCAGGTCGGCCGCGCTGATCGGCGGCGGCAGGCCGTCGGTCGCCATCGGCCGCCAGGGCGTCTGCGTGGTGTCTACATATTGCCGGACATTCTGCGTGAAGAACTGGTCGAAGACGCCGCCCGGGCCGAACAGCCGCATGAAGTCGTCGACCGGGAGGTCTTCCCCGTTGATGTTGAAGGGGAAGCGCTGGTCGAGCCCGCGGCAGAACGGGGCCAGCTGCTGCGCCGCGGCGGCCGCGATCGCTGCCTTCGCACCACCGCCGCGCGCGACGTTGGTCGCACCCACCATCGCGTTCAGCCAGCGGCTGAGCGGCTGTGGCTGGCGCGCCGCCTCAGCCTGGAGCCGCTGCCCGGGGTCGAGCCCGGCCGCCTGCGCCGGCACCGTGCCGGGCGGCGCGGTGGCCAGGCGCTGCACCTGCACGAACAGGTCGTTGACGATGCGCAGGACGCCGTCGATCGGGTCCCCGGCGGCCGTCCGCACCGCCTCGAAGCGCGGTTCCACGATGGCGGCGACGGGCTCGGCGCCGGTCGGTTCGGGCGGCTGGGCGGGCTGCCCGGCGGCCGGCGGCGGGCGCGGCTGCCGGCCGGGCGGCGCCCAGCCCTGCGGCGGCGTGCCCACCGTGACCTGCCGCGCGATCGCCCGCAGCAGGTCCTTCATCGGCGAATTGGGCGCGCCCAGCAGGTTCAGCGCCTCCGCCTGCTGCGCCAGGGCGGGCGGCAGCGGGGCGAGGTTGAGGTCGTCCATGACCGCCTGCCACTGCCGCGCGTATTCCTGCGCGTAGAGCTGGAGAACGGATTGTTCGAGCGCCGCCGGGTCGTCGGTGCCGAGATTGGCACCCTCCGGCCCAAGCACCCAGTATTCCGCGACACCCTGGCGCACCGACTGGCCGAGCACGGGCAGCAGCCCGCGATACAGCCCGTCGATGGTGTAGAGCGCGGGCACGCCCTCGGTCAGCGGCTGGCCAGAGGCGCGCACGAAATACCGCTGCCCCGCCTGGCCCAGCGCATCGGCCGGGCGCCAGGGCTGGATATTCGCCGTGGTGGCCGCGGTCTGGAGGCGCGAGAAGACGCGATCCGCCAGCGGCAGGCGCGAGAAGATGCGCCGCGACGCATCGACCAGCGCGCCATCCACCGGATAGCGATGGTAGCGGCCAGCGATGGTGGCATCGAGGTGTGCTGCCAGCGCGTCGCGGATCGGCTGGTTCACCGCGCCAGGGAAGGCGCGGAACCAGTCGCGGATGAACCAGTTCTTGACCAGCGCCAGGTCCATCGGCCCTTCCTGGCCGAGCATCAGGTAGGCGCGGGTCGCGTCGTACAATTCATCGGGCCGCTGGAAGGAGGTCCGCATGGCGTCCTCCAGCCGGGCCAGTAGCCGCGGCAGGAAGGACCGGTCGAGCGCGCGGCGATAGGCCGCATTCGCACCGGCTTCCAGCTTGTCGCCCTGGCTCAGGCCGAACAGCGGCCCGTCGCCCTGCGCCGCCGGCGGCAGCGCGCGCGCGGCATCCATGTAGGGCAGGATGCGGCGGAATTCGGCATCGGTGATGCGCTCGAAGGGGACGCCCTCGGCGGCCTGCTCGGCCTTGCTGACCTGTTCGGCGAGCCGCCCGGCGCGCGCCTGCTCCTCGCTCCAGGCCGACCAGCCATAAAGACCGCCGCCGGCGACCAGCAGCCCGGCGACCGACCAGGCGGCGATCGCGACGCGGCGCCGGCGGGTATCCGCCTTGCGGTCGCCCGAGGCGAGCCGCGCCTCGTTGAACACCACATCCTTCAGCAGCTTGGTGATGAAGTAGGCGCGCCCCTTCTGCTGCATCACCGATGCCGGGCGCTTGGGGTCGAGCCCGAAGGAGCGCGACAGCGCGCCGGCCAGGCGATCGAGCGGGCTGCCCTCCTGCGTGCCGGAGGTGAAATACACCCCGCGCAGCATCGGCGCGGGATCCAGCCGCGTGCCCGCGAAGGCGGCGGTGACGAAGGCCGCCAGCGGCGCCTCCAGCGAGGCGAACTGCGCCGGGAAGCCGGCCAGCGTCGCGCGCTGCTGCGGCCCGCGTTCCTGCTGGAGGCGTTCCACCACGCGATCATGCAGGCGGCCCAGCAGCAGCTGGAATTCCTCGGTGAACTTCGAGGCCGCACCGGCCTCGCCGGCCACTTCGGCAGGGAGGGTGAAGCCCCAGACCTGCTCGCGCGCGGTCTTGTCCAGGTCGTCGAAGAATTCCATGAAGCCGGCCAGCAGGTCCGACTTGCTGATCATGAAATAGACCGGCAGGCGCTGGCCGAGTTTGTCCTCCAGCTCCTTGATGCGGCGGCGCACGGAACGCGCATGCTGCTCGCGCTCCGCGGGGCCGAGGCGCGAGATCATGTCCACGCCGAAGGTCACCAGCACGCCGTTCAGCGGCAGGCGCGGGCGTGCCTTCTTGAGCAGGTTCAGGAAGCGTTCCCAGCCCGCCTTGTCGGCCGAGACGTCGGAATCCTGGCTGGTGTAGCGCCCGGCCGTGTCGATCAGCACGGCATTGTCGGACAGCCACCATTCGCACAGCCGGGTGCCACCCACGCCCTGCAGCTTGCCGCCGTCGCTCAGCGGGAAATCCAGGCCGGAATTGGCGAGTGCGGTGGTCTTGCCCGAACCGGGCGGCCCGATGATGACGTACCAGGGCTGTTCATACAGGTACCCGCCCTTCTTGCCGCTGCTGGCCTTGAGGCGTTCCATCGCCGCGGTCAGGCGGTCGCGCAGCTCGCTCTCCTCCTCGGCGGCGCGGTCGGCGCCGGGGTCGGCCTCGGCGATGCCCTGCACCAGCAGCGCGTCGCGCCGGCGCCGACGGCGGTCGGCAAACCAGAGCACCAGCAGGCACAGCACGAACAGGCCGATGCACAGCGCCATGCGGTTCAGATCGGTTTCCAGCGGGCGGAACCCGCCGATATTCACCATCGGCCCGAACAGCCACACGATGGGCACCAGCAGCCCGACCGCCATCAGCGCCGCGAGGGCGCGGCCGGTCAGGAAGGGTCGAAGGACGATCAGGAGTTGCATGGTCAGTTCGTCCCTCGGAGCAGCACGACCTCGATGCGCCGATTCTCCTCGCGCCCCTGGGCGGTCCGGTTGTCGGCGATCGGCTCCGCATCCGCGCGGCCTTCGGTGGTGAAGCGCGCGGGGTTGCTGGCGGCGGCCGAGATAATGGCGGAGGCCGCCTCGGCGCGCGCCGCCGAGAGCTGGAAGTTGGACGGGAAGCGCACGGTGCGGATCGGCTGGTTGTCGGAATGGCCGATCACCTGCACGCGGCCTGGCTCGGGCCGCAGCCCCTGGCCCACGCGCTGGAGGATCGGGATGAAGCGCGGCTCCACGGTGGCGGAGGCCGAGGCGAACATGCCCGTGCCCTTCATCCGCACGGTAATGGACCGCCCGTCACCGAACACCGTCAGCAGCCCCTGGTCGATCTCGGGCTTCAGGAATTGCTGCAAGGTCAGCAGGAAGTCGGGCGGCGGTGGCGGGACATTGGCCGGCGGCGGCGGCGGCGGCGTGGGCGGGCGCGGCGGCGCCGGGCGCACGATCTCGGGGAAGGCGCCGGGCGGCAGCGCGGCCATGCGCGCGTAGAGTTCGTCCGAGCCCTCGTTCATCGCATTGGCCAGCCAGGCATAGCCCATGCCCAGCACGAAGACCGCGACGCAGGCCGCGACCCAGGCCGGGATGCCGCGGCGCGGGCCGCGATGGGGCGCGTCGACGCCCTTCCAATGCGGCGACAATTCGCGTTCCCACGGCGCGCGCACCTGGACCAGCAGCTGGTACAGCCCTTCGCGGATGCGTTCGAGTTCGCTCGCGCCGCGTGGCGAGAGCCGGTAGCGGCCCTGGAAGCCGAGCGCGAGGCAGAGGTAGACGACCTCCAGCGCATCCTTCCAGCGCCCGGGGTCCTTCTGCATGCCGGCCAGCACGTCGAAGAAGCGGTCGCCCGACTTCACTTCCTGGTGGAAGGTCGCGACCAGCGACTGCACCGACCAGACGCTCGCCTGGCCCCAATTGTAGGACAGCACCACGTCGTCGAGGCTGGCGCAGAGGATGTAGTGCGCCGCGCGCACCTGCTCGGCGCTGATGCCGGCGGCGGCGGCATCGGTCTCGAACTGGCGGAAGGCGCGCAGCGCGCGTTCGCGCAGTTCCTCGCCCTGCGGCGGCGCGGTCATGCCGGCATTGGACAGCCGGCCCAGCAGGTCGAGCAGCGGCTGCGCGGCGGCGGCCAGCGGGCCGATGCCGATCTTGGGCAACGCCTCGGCCTCGCCGGCCAGGCGCGGGGCGGATTCGGCGCGGGCGGGAGGCGGCCCGCCGGCGCCCGACGGCATGGCGCCATAGCCGCCCACCGGGGGCGGCGGGCGTTGCCCGGCAGCGGGGGCCGGGCCGGCCGGCATGGGGCGCGATGCCCCTGCCCCGCCTGGCCCGCGCACCACCGTGCGGTCGCTGTCGTCCGGTTCGGCGAAGGGATTGTCGCTCATCGCGCGCGGTCCTTCGGGTCAGGGGTCGCGATCATCCGCGGATCGCCCAGAGTTCAAGCTTCAGCTGCGGGAAGTCGCCGGAGACATGGATGGCGAAGGCCCCGGAATTCTGCATCTGCGCCCAATGCGGGCTGCCGCGGTCGAGTTCGAAATAGACCGCCGCCGAATGGAACGGGATCTGCCGCGGTGCGACCGGCAGCGGGCGCACCTGGATGCCGGGCAACGCGACATTGACCAGTTCGCGGATGTGCTCGACCGCGCCGATCTTGACCTGGTTGGGGAAAACCCGGCGCAGCTGTTCGGACGGCAGGTCGGCCTGCACGGTCAGCACGAACTGGCTGGCGCGCAGGATGTTGCGGTCGGTGATGGCACCGACGCGCACGCCGAACTGGCGGTCCTGCAGCGGGATCGAAACGGCATTGGTCTCCAGCACCATGGACAGGCTGCGCCGCAGGTCTGCCACGACCGGCGCGAAGGACCTCTGAAGGTCTTCATGGCGATAGGCCGGGTAGGTCGCGGCCATGCGCTTGGGGTCGGTGAAGGTGGCGAGTTCGCCGGCCAGCTGCACCAGCGCGGCATAGAGCGCCTCGGGGTGGACATTGCCGGCATCGGCCCAGTGCGCGAGCAGCGGCTGCCAGCGGTTGACCGCCTGGAGCAGCAGGAAGTCCGCCACTTCCGCCACGCCGCGCGCGCCGGGCTGCGACAGCCGCGCGCCCAGCGCCTCGGCCCGCTGGCCCAGCATGCCGACCAGCTCGCCGACCAAATTCGCCAGCGGAGGCGAGGCCGAGACGCGCAGGCAGGGGGGGATGAAGCGGTCATCGACCACCACGCGGCGGTCGGCCTGGACTTCCACCACGCGGGTCAGGCCGATGGTCGAGAAGCCGGCGCGTTCCTCGGTCTCCAGCATGAAGCGCAGGCGCGGGCGGCCGACCTGGAGTTCGGCCGGAACGGTCGCGTCGGAATGGGTGTCGAAGGCCTCGAAGCCGCGCATGCCGTAGCGGGCGGCGGCCATCTCGGGGCCTTCGGAGAACGCGATCTCGGGGCTGCCGGGCTGGCGCACCGGCAGGGCCAGGTAGACCACGCAGTTGCGCGTGCCCTCCGGCAGGTCCAGCGGCACGGGCTGGTCGGCATGGCCGGGCACGGAGAAGGCCGTGCCGTCCTCCATGATGCCGGTGGCCGAGGCGATGGCGAACTTGCCCGCCGCCAGCAGGTCCCTATCCAGCGACAGCTCCATGATGCCCCAGGGATGCGGGCGCAACGGGGCCGCGCGCGCCTGGAGCATCCATTCGAAATGCCGGTCCTGCTGCTGGAAGTGCTGGGCACGGAGGAACATGCCCTCCTGCCAGACAACCTTGTCGTGCCACAGCATCCGCGAAGTGCTCCCCTGCCCCGGCCCTAGCGGTCCTTGCGCGATGCCTGTTCGTAGGCACGCGCGAATTCCTTGCCGAAGGCGCTGTCGAAATCGTCGTCGAATTGTTCGGTAACCTGCTGGTGGAGCCGCTTGTAGGACTCCCACAGCTTCTTGTCCTTGCTGGCGAAGAGGCCGCCGCCGCCGCCGCCTTCCTGGCCCTCGATCCCCTCGGGGGCGAGGCGCGCGAGCAGGGCGCGTGCCGCCGCCTGGGTCGCGGCCAGGGTGGCGACCTGGTGCGCGGTCAGGTCCTCGACCGTCTCGCGCACCGCGCGCGGGCCGACCTGCGGGCCGGCGGTGACCAGGGAGGTCAGCGCCTGCTCGTCGGATGCGGCGAACTTCACCGGGTTGTTGCCGGCGGCGCGCAGCATGGTCTGCTCGATGCGGAATTCCCGCTTCACGTCGGCGCGCGCGATGAGCAATTGCCGCAGGCCCGAAACGGCGGCGTGGAAGGCGGCGCCGAGCGCGCGCAGCGCCGCGTCAGGATCGGCATTGGCCGCGATGTGCGTTGGCAGGCCGGCGCCGGCTAGGAAAGCGGAGAGGCCTGCCTCAGTGCCGCCGGCGCCCGGTGCGGGGGGTGCGGCCATGGCAGGCGGCGGCGGGGGTGGCGCGGCACGTGGCGGCGGCGGCGGCGGTTCGGCGAAAGGATCGGCCGAGGGCGGCGGCGCAGCACGGGGTGGCGGCGGCGGGTCGGCGAAGGGATCGACATCGCTCGCCGGCGGCGGCGGCGGGGCGAAAGCCGCTGGTGCTGGAGCCGCGAAGGCCGCTTGTGGCGGCGGGGCGATGGCCGGCGGCGGGGCCGCGAAGGGGTCCGCCGCGCCGGGTGCGAAGGGGTCGGAGGCGGGCGGAGGCGCGAAGGCAGCCGGCGGCGGGGCGGCGGCGGGCGGCGGGGCCGCGAAGGGATCGGCGGCACCGGGCGCGAAGGGATCGGTCGCGGCGGCTGGCGGCGGCGGCGCATAGGCCGCGGGGCGCGGCGCGGCGGCCGGCGGCGGCGCGTAGGCTGCCGGCGGAGGCGCGGCCGGCGGCGCGTTGAAGGGCGCGGGCTGCGCCGGCGGCGTCGCGGCCGGCGTGCCCGCCGCGAAGTCGAAGTTCCAGTCGTCCGGGATCTTGCCGGCCCCGCCGGATGGTGCGGCGGGCGGCGGCGGTGCCATCGGCGCGGCCGGCGTCGGGCTCAGGTCCCAGCTGTCCGGGATGGCCGAGACCTGCTGCATCGGCTTGGGCGGCAGGAAGGCGTCCGAGGTCGCGGGGCGATGGTCCGGCATGGCCGGACCGTCGTTGAAGGCGTCGAAATCCCCTGGCAGGCCGGCGCCGCTCGGCAGCCCGGGCGTGCCGGTGGCGGGCGGGCGCGCTCCCAGGAAGGGGTCGCCCGGCAGGCGCGGCTGCAGCGGTTCGTCGCGCGGCGGCGGTGCGCCCCACGCCTGTTGTGGGGCGGCGTCCCAGGACGGCGCGGGGGAAGCGGGCGCGGCATCCCAGCCACCCGAGGCCGGTGCGGCGGGCGGCGAGTCCCACCCGCCAGCGGCCGGCGCCGCGCTCCAGCCGCCGGATGCGGGCGCCTGGTCCCAGCCGCCGCCGCCGCCGCGCGGCGGTTCGGCTGCCGGCAGGCCGCCACCCCAGTCGCCGGGCTGCTGCCCGGCCTGCTCGACCTTGACCTCGATCTCATAGGCGCCCAGCCGCAGCCGGTCGCCATCCTCCAGCATCTTGACCTGGTCGCGCCCGACCGGCGCGTCGGAATGATTCACGAAAGTGCCGTTGGTCGACAGGTCGCGCACCTGCCAGCCGCCACCGCGGAACTCCAGCACGCAATGATGCTTGGACAGCAGGCGGTCGGGGTCGGGCAGCACCCAGCCGGCATCGGCGCCACGGCCGATCACGTAGTCGCCGCCGGGCACGCGGCGCTGTTCGGGCACCACGCTGTCGGGGCACCGCAGGACGCTCAGGGTCAGTTCCATCGGCAGGCTCCTGCGCGCGGCGACCGCCCGCACGGGCCGGATTCCGCCGCCGCGCGGCAACAAGGGGCGTGAAGGATGCTCATCGCGCCCAGCATAGCGGAGCCGGGCGCGGGGCGGGACGAAGGATGCGTGGCAAGGCGCGCGCGGCCTGCAAGCAGCGCGGCGCAGCGCAGGCGCGCCGGTGTTCTCCTCGCTGATCCTCGCCGGTTCCGACCACCATCCGACCCTTCCTCCGCGCCCCCGCAGCATAGACGCGTCGGGCTGCACCCTGGAACAGGGCGCAACGTTCCACAATGGCGACAGGTCACGCGGCGGTCCGGCAGCCGGCCTGCGGCACGCCAGCGCAGTTCAGCACGCCGCGCGAATCGGCGGCATGGCCGGTCGCTACGCGGCGCCGTTGCACAGCCTTTCCAGCACGACCGTCAGGTCGGCCGGGTCATAGGGCTTCGGCAGCACCGGGATGTGCTTGAGATGCGCCGGCAGCCCGGCCGCCCCGTAGCCGGTGGCAACCAGGAACGGAATCCCCCGCGCCGCCAGCGCATCCGCCACCGAGACCGAATTCTCGCCACCGAGGTTGAGGTCGAGCACCGCGGCGTCCAGCGGTTCGGCCTTCAGCAGCTCGAGCGCCTGGGACACGCTGCGCGCCGGGCCGATCACCGCGAATCCGGCATCGATCAGCGCGTCCTCGACCAGCATGGCCACCAGGGCTTCGTCCTCGACCACGAGGATGCGGCGTTGCGTCGCGGCCATTGTCATGCGGTCGACAGTCTCCTGGTGCCGCGCGCGCCGCGGGCGCGGCACGGACATGCGCGTGCTTTCGTTTCTAGCACGACCGGGCCCGCGTGGCAGCCAGACCGGCGGGTTGTTTCGCCCGGCGCGATCACGCTCGCGTGGCCGCGGCCACCAGAGCCAGCGCAGCGATGCCCGCCGCGGCCATCAGCGCGATCGCGGTGCGCGGCCCGAAGCCGTCGGCCAGCGCGCCGATCACCAGCACGCCGACCGGCCCCATGCCGATGCAGGTGGTGGTCAGGCCGAGGATGCGGCTGCGCGCCTCGATCGGCGCCTGCATCATCACCAGGCCGGTCTGCAGGCTGGCGAAGGCGGCGGTGCCCATGCCGCCGACGAACAGCAGCAACGCCGCCAGCGGCAGGCTCGGCGCCAGCGCGGCGCAGGCCAGCACCATCAGGAAGCCCGCCGAGCCGAGCAGCAGCGTCAGGCGCCCTGGCGCCGCGCCGCGCCGGAACGCCAGTCCCAGCCCGGCCAGCAGCGCGCCGAAGGGCTCGGCCGCGGCGAGCAGGCCGATCTCCACCGGACTGGCGCTGAAGGCGATGGCGCCGAAGGCCGGCAGGATCGCGGTGTAGGAAAAGCCGAAGATGTTCATCGCGACGGTGACGCCCAGCACCAGGCGCAGGATGGGATGCGCCAGCGCGATGCGCGCCGCCTCGATCACGTCGGCCACCAGGCGGCGCGGCTGCAGCCGCCGTCGCTCCTGGCTGTGCACCACGCCGGAGACCATCGCCAGCGCTATCAGGTAGAAGGTGGCGGCGATCACATAGGCGGCTGTCACGCCCACGGTCTGGAAGAAGAAGCCCCCGGCCAGCGGCCCGACCATGCGGGTGGTGCTGTTGGTCACGGTATCCAGCGCGACGGCCTGGACGATGCGCGTCGGTCCCGCCGCTTCCGCCACCATGCGCCGGCGCGTGGCCAGTTCATTGGTCCAGGCGAGCCCGCCCAGCAGGCCGTTCAGGAACAGGTGCCACAGCGCGAGCTGCCCGGTCGCGGCCAGCCCGGCGATGGCGATGGCGCCCACCGCCGTGGCCGCCTGGCCGGCCATGAGCAGGCACTTGCGGTCGAGGCTCTCGGCCACCGCGCCGGCCAGCGCGCCCGCCGTCAGCATCGGCAGCGCACGCGACATCAGCACCAGCGACACGGCGAAGGCCGAGCCCGTGAGCTGGAAGGCGAACAGGCCGCTGACCAGCATCTCGACCCAGCGCATCGAGTTGGTCAGGCCGCCGGCGGCCCAGAGCCTGACGAAGGCCGCATCCGCGAGCAGGTCGCGGATCGGGCTTCGGTCAGGGCCGGGTGTGGTCAATAGCCGGAATCATCCAGCCGCAGCAGCGGAAAGGCGCTGTGGACATGCGGCATGTTGGTGGGCGTGGACGCGCTGACGTAATTCGGGCCGAGCTGCGCAACCGAGGTGGCGCCGAGCAGGCCAAGCGCGGAGCGGAACTCGTTCTCCAGGATCTCCAGCATCCGCACCACGCCGGCCGCGCCATCGGCCGCCAGCGCGTAGCAGTACAGGCGCCCGATGCCGACGCATTCGGCACCCAGGCACAGCGCCTTCACGATGTCGGTCCCGCGCGAGAAGCCGCCATCGACCCATACCTTGGCGCGGCCGGCAACGGCCTGGACCACTTCGGGCAGCACCTCGATCGACCCGCGCCCGGCATCGAGCTGGCGGCCGCCGTGGTTCGAGACATAGACGACCTCGACGCCGTGCTCGGCGGCGATCACCGCGTCCTCGCCGGTGCCGATGCCCTTGAGGATCAGCTTCAGGTCGGGATGGCCGTCCTTGATGCGCTTCACGTCGTCCCAGTTCAGCATGGCCTGGTAGCGCTGCGCGTCGCCGGTGGCGGTGGCGCGCCAGGGCTTGGCGAAGCGGCGGACGATGTCGCGTTCGCGACGCGAATAGATCGCGGTGTCGACCGTCAGGCAGAAGGCGTCGTAGCCATTGTCCTTGGCGCGGCGGATGCTGTCCTCGATCGAGGCGGCGTCGCCGCGGACATAGAGCTGGTAGATCTTTATGCCCGTCGCGGCGGCCGCGACCTGCTCCAGCCCCGGCTTCGAGACGGAGGAGAGCATGATCGGCACGCCGAAGGCCGAGGCGCCCTCGCCCGCCGTCACTGCGCCGTTGTGGCCGACCGCCATGAATTCCAGCCCGCCGACCGGGGCGAGCATCACCGGCAGGCGGATGGTCTTGCCGAACAGGGTCGAGGTGCTGTCGATGGACGACACGTCGCGCAGCACGCGCGGGCGCAGCGCCAGCGCATCGATGCCCATGCGGTTGCGGCGCATGGTCGCCTCGGTCTCGGTCGCGCCCACCAAGTAGTCCCACATGTTCGCATCGAGGCGGTTCTTCGCCGCCTTCACGAATTCATGCAGCGCCAGGTACTTGGTCTGGGTCTCGGCGAGGGCTTCGGGTTCGATCGGCATGGGCTGTCTCGTCCGGGGTCAGAGGAAGTCGCGGGTCCAGGCGGCGTAGTCGGCTTCGCGCGTGACCTGCTTCATCAGCGCGGCGGGGGCGACGCCCTGAAGGTCGGCGGGCGGCGTGCCGTCGCGCAGCGCCTTCAGCGTGGCGTGGATGGCGGCGACGGCGGCGGCGAAGGGCTGGTGGCCCTGGAGTGCGACGCGCACGCCATGGGCGGCGAGCTTCGCCTTGTCGGCCATGTTGGCCGGCGTGCCACCGAGGATGATCGGCATGCCGTTGGCTGCCGCCTGGATCGCGGCGAGTTGTTCCCAGTCGTTCACGCCGGTGAAGAACAGCGCATCGGTGCCGCAGGTGGCATAGGCTTTCGTGCGGCGCACGGCCTCGTCCAGATTCACCAGGTTCAGCGCGCTGGTGCGGGCGATGACTGTCAGCCCCGCATCCTCGCGCGCCGCCACCGCCGCGCGCATCTTGCCCAGGCCCGCTTCGAGCGAGAGCAGCCCGGGTTCGCCGGTGCCGTGACCGCGCGGCAGGTCGGTGTCCTCGATGGTGAGGGCAGCGATGCCGGCGGTCTCGAGTTCCTGCACCGTCCGCATGACGTTGAGCGCATTGCCGTAGCCGTGGTCGGCATCGACCAACAGCGGGGGTGCGCCGCCGCGGCAGATGCGCCGCGCCTGGTCGGCGAATTCGGACAGCGTGAGAACGATCAGGTCGGGCGCGCCCAGCACGGTCAGCGAGGCGACAGACCCCGCGAACATCGCCGCCTCGAAGCCCAGGTCGGATGCGATGCGCCCGGCGATCGGGTCATGCACCGAGGCGGGGTGGATGCAGGCATCGCCCGACAAAATGGCGCGAAAGGACGCGCGGCGGGCTGCCGTGCTCGGTGGACGTTCCATCCCGGATGATTCCTCGGTCTTGTCGGGCGCACTGTGCAACCGGGCGCGACAACGGTCTAGGCTGCGCCGGCACATGCGAGGGATGCAGGGATGAGCGACGTGGTGGCCGAACGCCTGGTGGCGCGCAAGGACGAGATCCTGGAACGCCTGCTGGCGCTGCTGCGGATGCCCTCGGTCAGCACCGACCCGGCCTATGCGGCGGGCATGCAGGCCACGCGCGACTTCCTGATGGCGCGGATGACCGAGGGCGGCGTGCAGGATGTCCGCCTGCTGGATGGCGGCGGCCACCCGGCCATCACCGGCGTGTGGAATGGCGCGCCCGGCAAGCCGACCCTGCTGATCTACGGCCATTACGATGTGCAGCCGCCCGACCCGCTGGAACTGTGGAAGTCCCCGCCCTTCGAACCCACCATCCGCGACGGGCGGATCTATGCGCGCGGCGCGTCGGACGTGAAGGGATCGACGCTGATCGCGGTCGAGACCGTCATCGAATTCATCCGGGCCGGCGGGTGCCCTGTGAACATCCGCTTCTTCCTGGAAGGCGAGGAGGAGATCGGCAGCCCGTCGCTGGGCACCATCATCGACCGGTTCCCGGATGCGCTGGTGGGCGATGCGATGATCTCGGCCGATGGCGGGCGGGCCAGCACGACCCTGCCGACGGTGGGGGTGGGCTCGCGCGGGCTGACATCGCTGCGCTTCTCGCTGCGGACCGCGGGCAAGGACATGCATTCGGGCCGCTATGGCGGGGCGGTGCGGAATGCGAACCACGAATTGGCGCGGCTGATCGCGTCCCTGCATGACGAGGACGGGCGCATCATCGTGCCCGGCTTCATGGAGGAGATGCCCGCGGTCAGCGCGCGCGACGCCGAGGACGCCGCCGCGCTGCCGGTCGACGAAGCCGAGTTCTGCGCCGGCGTCGGCGCCGCGCCCTATGGCGACACGCGCTTCACGATCCGCGAGCGCATCACCCTGGTGCCGACCATCGAGGTGAACGGCATGTGGGGTGGGTATATCGGCGCGGGATCGAAGACCGTGCTGCCCTGCGAGGCGCATGCGAAGCTGACCATGCGCCTCGGCCCCGGGATGGACCCGGTGCGCGTGCAGGAACGGGTGCGCGAGCATTTGCTGGCCAAGGCCGCGAAGGGCACGACCCTGACCTTCGAGGAAGCCGGCCACGGCACGCCGGCCTTCACGCTGCGCGAAGGCCACCCGCTGCTGGAAGCGGCTGAGACGGTGATCCGCCGCACTCGCAACCGCGCCCCGGTGCGCGCGCGGGCGGGCGGGACCATTCCCATCACGGCGATCTTCAAGGAACGGCTCGGCCTGGACACCATCACCTTCGGCTTCGCCATGCCGGACGAGGATGTGCATGCGCCCAACGAGTTCTTCCGGCTGGCCTCGCTGGAAGAAGGGCTGCGGTCCTGGCCGCTGCTGCTGAGCGAGTTGGGGAAGGTCAGCCCGGCGACGCTGCGCGCCGGGTGATCAGGCCGCCAGCGCCTCAGTGAAGACTTCGCAGTAGCGCGCCGAGGTCACCTCGAACACCGCGCGGCGCAGCGCCGCGTGGCGTCCCTGGCGTTCCTCCAGCGGCATCTCCAGCGCGGCGTTCATGGCGTCCGCGATGTCGTCCGGGTCGTAGGGGTTGACCAGGATCGCGTCGGAGAGTTCCTCCGCCGCGCCGGCGAAGCGCGACAGGATCAGCACGCCCGGATCGGCCGGGTCCTGGGCCGCGACGAATTCCTTCGCGACCAGGTTCATGCCGTCGCGCAGCGGCGTGACCAGGCCGATGCGCGCGATGCGGAACAGGCCCGCCAGCTTGGTGCGCGCCACGGTCTGCGTCATGTAGCGCAGCGGTACCCAATCGAAGCCGGAGAAGCGGCCGTTGATGTCGCCGGCCAGGCGGTCGAGTTCGCGGCGCAGCGCCTGGTATTCCGCCACATCCTCGCGCGATCGCGCGGCGATCTGTAGCATCGACACGCGCCGCTGGTGCTGCGGATAGCGCGCCAGCAGCCGGGCGAAGCCCTCGAAGCGGTTGGGCAGGCCCTTCGAGTAGTCGAGGCGTTCCGCGCTGATGGCGAGCGCACGGCCGACCAGGCTTTCGCGCACGCGCTGGATATAGGCGGTGGAGGCGGCGCGCCCGGCGATGCGCGCGAAGCTCGCGGCATCGATGCCGATCGGGTCGGCGATGGCGCGCACGCGGCGGCCATCCTCGGTGACCACTTCCTCGCCCTCGACCGCGAAGCCGCTGAAGCGGCGCGCGCAATCGAGGAAGTCGGCGAGGTGCGTGCGCGTCTGGAAGCCGACCACATCGTAGGCGCACATCGCATGCAGCAATTCGCGCGCCGGCGGCAGCGCCTCCAGCACCGAGGGCGGCACGAAGGGGATGTGCAGGAAGAAGCCGATGCGCCCCTGGAAGCCGGCGGCACGCAGCGCGGCGCCGAGCGGGATCAGGTGGTAGTCATGCACCCAGACCGTGTCGTCGGGCTTGAGCAGCGGCAGCAGGGCCGCGGCGAAGGCGTCGTTGACCGCGCCGTAGCCGGCGAAGTCCTCGCGCGTGTAGCGCATCAGGCCGAGCCGGAAATGCAGCAGCGGCCACAGCGAGGAATTGGCGAAGCCGACATAGAAGCGGTCGTAGTCCTCGCTGCCCAGGTCGATGGTCGCGTAGGTGACGCCGTCGCCATCGGCGATCACGGGCTTCGACGATGTCTGCGGCGTGACCTTGCCCGACCAGCCGAACCACAGCGTGCCGGGCGCGAGGAAGGATTGCAGAGCGACCGCAAGCCCGCCGGCGCTCGCGGCACCCTTGGCGCGCGGCGCAGGGACGCGGTTCGAGACGATTACGAGGCGCGCCACAGGCCTTCCTCCCATGAACGGGACAGGCGCATGGCCGACAGGATCAGCCCGACCTGCGAATAGGTCTGCGGGAAATTTCCCCACAGCGCGCCGGTTCCCGGATGCACGTCCTCGGCCAGCAGGCCGACATGGTTGCGCCAGGCCAGCGCGCGTTCGAACAGCGCACGGGCTTCGTCGCGCCGGCCGATGCGCGCGAGCGTGTCGATGTACCAGAAGGTGCAGACCAGGAAGCCCACTTCGGGCGTGCCGAAATCATCCGCGTGGTCGTAGCGCAGCACGATGCCGTCGCGCACCAGCCGCTGTTCCAGCACCTCGACCGTGCGCAGGAAGATCGGGTCGGTGGCGCGGATCAGGCCCACCTCCGGCAACAGGAAGGTCGAGGCATCGGCGACCGGATCGCCGCTCAGCACACCGGAGATCCAGCCGCCGCCGTGATCCGTCGCGGCGGCCAGGATGCGCTGGCGCAGCGCGGCCGCGCGGTGTTCCCATTCCTGCGCCTCGCCACCCAGGCCGAGCCTCGCGGCGATGGCGCCGAGCCGGTCGAGCGCGGCCCAGCACATTGCCGCCGAATGCGTATGCGCGGCGGCGCGGCCGCGATACTCCCACAGACCGGCATCGGGTTCGAAGGCGGACCGTTCGGCGTGCTGGCCGATATCCGCGAGCTGGCGATACAGCGCCAGGTCGCCCGGGCGCGACAGGCGCTGGTCCCAGAACATCTGCGTCGCGGTCATGACGATCGCGCCGTAGCTGTCGTTCTGCACCTGCGTCACCGCGGCATTGCCGATCCGCACCGGGCCGTCGCCGCGGAAGCCGGGCAGCGCGGTGGCGATGCGTTCAGCCACTTCCGTGCCTGGCGCGATGGGGAACAGCGGCGGGATCGGGCCGTTCGAACCGTCCGGCACGGAATCCATGATGAAGCGCAGGAAGCCCTCCATGGTACGCGTCGCGTTCAGCCGGTTCAGCGCGCCCACGGTGAAGAAGGCGTCGCGCAGCCAGCAGAAGCGGTAGTCCCAGGTGCGCCCGCTGCCGGGTGCCTCGGGGATGGAGGTGGTGAGTGCGGCGACGATGCCGCCGGTATCCTCGAAGGAGCACAGCTTCAGCGTGATGGCGGCGCGGATCACCGCCTCCTGCCAGTCGAAGGGCAGGTTCAGGCCGCGCACCCAGTCGAGCCAATAGGCCTCGGTCTCGGCGATGGTGTTGCGGGCGACGGTGTCGGGGCTCTCGGGCAGGCTTTCATCGGCGCCCAGCACCAGCGAGACCGGGCGGTCGAGCGCGAATTCGGCCTCCTGCGCGATGTAGGTCAGTGACGCATCGGTGGTCAGGCGCAGCACGGTGTCCGCGCTGAAGTAGCGGATGTGGTTGCTGCCGATGCTGTGCCGCCCTGCCTCCGCGCCGTTGTCGAAGGACGGACGCACGCGGATGGCGATGCGCGGCCTTCCGGCCACCGGTTCGATACGCCGCACCAACATGGGCGGGCGGTACATGCGCCCGAAGCGGCGGAAGCGCGGCGCGAGGTCGATCACGCGCACCACGCCGCCGGCGGCATCGGTCAGCAGCGTCTCGACCACCGCGGTGTTGCGGATGTAGCGCTGGCGCGTGCTGGCCTGGTCGCGCAGCACGATGTCCATGAAGCCGCGCGCGGGGTCGTTGCCGCCGAGCAGCGCGTTGAACACCGGCTCGGCATCCAGGCGCGGGAAGCAGAACCATTCGTGGCGCGCATTGGGAGAGATGAGCGCAGCGACCGCGCAATTGCCGATGACGGCGAGATCAAGGGGCTGCATGGCGGAACTCCGGCTGCGCCAGCCAGGCGCGCACTTGCGCCGGGCCGCCGTGGAAATCGCGGCCGACATGCAGGCCAAGCCCGCCCAGGGCGCGCGCGGCCTCCATGCCGTCCTCGTCGGTCACGTCGTCGCCGATGAAGACCGGGCGGCGGGTGTGGAAGGGGGCGGATTGCATCAGCGCACGCACGGCGCGGCCCTTGGTCGCGGCGCGCGGGCGGATTTCGAAGGCCATGTGGGCGGGCATCAGCGCGAAGTCGTCGTCATGGCCGCGCAGCAACGCGAGCAGCGCCTCGCGGGTTGCGTCGCGCCATTGTGGCGCGGCGCGGTGATGCAGCACCAGGCCATGCGGCTTGGTCTCGAGGATGACGCCGGGCCAGGCGGTGAGTTCGGCGGCGAGGCGCGCCGCCCAGTCGGCCGGCATGGCGGGCATCGCGTCGATGCCGGTGATCCGCCCTGCGCCGTCGCGCAGTTCCGCGCCATGGCCGAAGCCGCCGGGCAGCGCCAGGGGTGCCAGCAGCGTGTCGGCGACCGCACGCGCGCGGCCGGTGACGATGGCAACGGCACCGTCGAGGCGCTGCGCCAAGGCCTGGAGCGTCGCGACGAGGTCAGGCGGGACAACGACCGCATCGGGCCGGGGCGCGATGTCGAGGAGCGTGCCGTCGAGATCGAGGAAAAGCGCCCAATGGCCCTCGATCGCGGGAATACCGGAGGAGGTCATGCAGACAATCTGGGCATTGCAACGGAGAATTACAGACTTGTCATCGCGCCCGGTTTGTCGCAGCGCGATGGCGCGCCCGGGAAGATTTGAACTCCCAACCCTCAGATCCGAAGTCTGATGCTCTGTCCAGTTGAGCTACGGGCGCCCCGATCCGCGCGCGGGGTCCGTCGATGGTGGGAAGTTGGCGCGCCCGAAAGGATTCGAACCTCTGACCCCCAGATTCGTAGTCTGGTGCTCTATCCAGCTGAGCTACGGGCGCCCTGGCCACCATCGCGGCGAGGCCGGGGAGATAGCGGAGGTGGCCGCGGCGCGCAACCCCTCCGTCACACAGAAATTCACCGCGCCGGAGCGCGACGAAAATGCACGCGTCAGGCGGCGATCTTGTCGAGTTCGCGCACCACCGCCTCGCCCATCACCGACGTGCCCACGCGCGCCATGCCTGGCTGCATGATGTCGGCCGTGCGAAGGCCGCCGGCGAGCACCTTGCCGACCGCGGCTTCCACCAGCGCGGCGTCTTCCTCCATGCCGAAGGACCAGCGCAGCAGCATCGCGAAGGACAGGATCTGCGCGAGCGGATTCGCGATGCCCTTGCCGGCGATGTCGGGTGCGGAACCGTGGATCGGTTCGTACAGCGCGTGGCGCTTGTTGGTGGCCGGGTCCACCGCGCCGAGCGTGGCGGAAGGCAGCATACCGAGCGAACCCGTCAGCGCCGCCGCCAGGTCTGACAGCACATCGCCGAACAGGTTATTGCCGAGGATGACGTCGAACTGCTTGGGCCGGGCACAGAGCTGCATGGCGCAGTTGTCGGCGTACATGTTCTCGAGTTCGACATCGGCGTATTCGGCCTTGTGGACCTCGCCCACCACGGCACGCCACAGGCGGCCGGACTGCATGACGTTCGCCTTCTCGACGCTGGTCACCTTGTTGCGGCGGCTGCGCGCCAGGTCGAAGGCGACGCGCGCGACGCGGGCGATCTCGTCTTCATGATAGACATCGGTGTCGAAGCCGCGACGCTTGCCGTCGGGCAGGATCTCGACGCCGCGCGGTTCGCCGAAATAGACGCCGCCGGTCGATTCGCGCACCACCATGATGTCCACGCCGCGCACGATGTCCGCCTTGAGCGAGGACGCCTCGGCGAGCGGGTCGAGCACCACGGCGGGGCGAAGGTTGGCGAACAGGCCGAGGTCCTTGCGAAGGCGCAGCACGCCGAGCTCGGGGCGCTTCTCGAAGGGCAGGCTGTCCCACTTGGGGCCACCGACGGAGCCGAACAGCACGGCGTCGGCGGCCTTGGCGCTGGCCACGGTTTCGTCGGAGCAGGGCATGCCCTCGGCCTCGATGGCGGAGCCACCCACAAGGCGTTCCTCGATGTCGAAGGAGACGGCGCGGCGGCGGTCCATCCAGTCGATGACGCGGCGGACTTCGCGCATCACCTCGGGGCCGATCCCGTCGCCGGGCAGGATAAGAAGCTTCTTGTTGGACGGCATGGTCGCGGACGTCTCCTGCGGTGTCGGGAGACGCCCCGGGCGGGCCTGCCTCCCGCGGGATTCAGGTCAGGCGTAGAGCCAGGGCTGGGCGGCCTTCTGCTTCGCCTCGAAGCTGTCGATGGCGGGCGCGTGCTGCATGGTCTGGCCGATATCGTCCAGGCCGTTGAGCATCAGGTGGCGGCGCAGCGGGTCGATCTTGAAGGGGATTTCCTCCCCGTTCGGGCGCACCACCACTTCGCGTTCCAGGTCCACGGTGATGCGGGCATTGGCGCCGAGCTTCGCGTCTTCCATCAGCTGCGCGCAGACCTCCTTCGGAAGCCGCACCGGCAGGACGCCGTTCTTGAAGCAGTTGTTGTGGAAGATGTCGGCGAAGTCGGGCGCAATGACGCAGCGGATGCCGAAATCCAGCAGCGCCCAGGGGGCGTGTTCGCGCGAGGAACCGCAGCCGAAGTTTTCGAACGCGATCAGGACTTCCGCGTGACGGTAGGGCTCCTGGTTCAGCACGAAGTCGGGGTTCTCGCTGCCGTCTTCCTTGTAGCGGAAGTTGGCAAACAGGTTCTTGCCGAAGCCCGAGCGGCTGATCGACTTCAGGAAGCGCGCCGGGATGATCTGGTCGGTGTCGACATTCGCCTTCGGCAGCGGCGCGGCAATGCCGGTGAGGGTCGTGAAGGCCTGCATCACAGGGATTCCTTCGGCTGGTAGTCGCGCACATCGGCCAGGTGGCCGGCGAGAGCGGCGGCGGCGGCCATGGCGGGGGAGAGCAGGTGCGTGCGCCCGCCCGGGCCCTGGCGGCCCTCGAAGTTGCGGTTCGACGTACTGGCGGAACGCTGGCCCGGCGTGAGCTTGTCCGGGTTCATGCCGAGGCACATCGAGCACCCGGCCTCGCGCCACTCGAAGCCCGCTTCCTTCAGGATTCGGTCGAGGCCCTCGGCCTCCGCGGCCTTCTTCACCAGGCCCGAGCCCGGCACGACCATGGCGCGCACGCCATCGGCCACGCGGCGGCCCTTGGCGATGGCGGCGGCAGCGCGGATGTCCTCGATGCGGCTGTTCGTGCAGGAGCCGATGAAGACGACATCGACCTTGAGGTCGGTCAGCTTCTGGCCGGGCGTCAGGCCCATGTACTGCACCATGCGCTCCATCTGGGCGCGCTTCGCCTCATCGGCCGTTTCGGCGGGGTTCGGCACCACGCCGGTGATCGGCAGCACCGCCTCGGGATTGGTGCCCCAGGTGACTTGCGGGGCGATCTCATGCGCGTTGAGGCGCAGCTCAGTGTCGAAATGCGCGCCGGCGTCGGTCGGCAGCGTCTTCCACCATTCCATCGCGCGCGCCAGCGCGGCGCCCTTCGGCCCGTTCGGCGTGCGCGCGATGTAGTCGTAGGTGGTCTGGTCCGGCGCCACCATGCCGGCGCGGGCACCGCCCTCGATGGTCATGTTGCAGACCGTCATGCGCCCGGCCATGTCGAGCGCGCGGATCGCATCGCCGGCATATTCGATGACATGCCCGGTGCCGCCCGCCGTGCCGATACGACCGATGATGGCGAGCACGATGTCCTTGCCCGAGCAGCCGAAGGCCAGGTTGCCATCGACGCTGATGCGCATGTTCTTCGCCGGCTTCTGCAACAGCGTTTGCGTCGCGAGCACGTGCTCGACCTCCGACGTGCCGATGCCGAAGGCCAGCGCGCCCATCGCGCCATGCGTGCTCGTATGGCTGTCGCCGCACACGATGGTCATGCCCGGCAGCGAGCGGCCGAGCTCCGGCCCGATGACGTGCACGATGCCCTGGCGCTCATCGAGCAGCGGGATCAGCGGCATGCCGAATTCGACGGCGTTCTTCTCGAGTGTGGCGACCTGCAGCGCGCTCTCGGGATCGACGATGCCGGTGTAGCGCGAGCTGTCCGTCGCGATGTTGTGGTCAATCACGCCGAGCGTCGCCTCAGGCCGGCGGATGCCGCGCCCGGCCGCGCGCAGCCCGTCGAAGGCCTGCGGCGTGGTGACCTCATGCGTCAGGTGAAGGTCGATGTAGAGCAGCGCGGTACCGTCGGGCAGCGTCTCGACGACATGCGCGTCCCAGATCTTGTCGAACAGCGTGCGCGGCTTCTGCGCTGACATCGTTTTCCCCCGGAGCAATCATGGGGCGCCGCGTACCGCAGCGCCCCGGCAGTGGAATCAGGCCTCGGCCGTGGCGGCCGGCGCGGCGACGGCGGCGGCCGCAGCGGTCGGCTTCACGCCGAGCTTCTCGGCAATGCGCGCCGACTTGCCCGTGCGGCCACGCAGGTAATAGAGCTTCGCGCGACGCACCTTGCCGCGGCGCACCACGATGATCTCGACCACGTTCGGGGAATGCAGCGGGAAGACGCGCTCCACACCCTCGCCGTAGGACAGCTTGCGGACCGTGAAGTTGCTCTGCAGGCCCTTGTTGGAGCGCGCGATCACCACGCCCTCATAGGCCTGGGTGCGGATGCGCTCGCCTTCCTGCACGCGCACCATGACGCGCACGGTGTCGCCCGGCGCGAAATCCGGCGTGGCGCGCGCGGTGGTGAGGCGGGAGAGCTGCTCGGCCTCGAACTGCTGGAGCAGGTTCATGACGGTGTCCTTTCGTGGTCTTCGTTTAGGCGGCGGCGGGGTGGCCGTCCATGCCCCCCGCGCCGCGCTGTTTCGCTTGGTGCCGGGCCCAGAGGTCGGGCCGGCGGTCCTGGGTGATTCGTTCGCTCTCGGCGCGGCGCCAGCGGGCGATTTCGGCATGGTGGCCCGAGAGCAGGACGGGCGGGATGGCGCGCCCGTTCCATTCCGCGGGCCGCGTGTAGTGCGGGTATTCCAGCAGGCCGTCGGCGCCGTGGCTTTCCTCGGCAGCACTGTCGGCGGCGCCCATGACGCCAGGCAGCAGCCGCACGCAGGCGTCGAGCAGCACGAGCGCCGCCGTCTCGCCGCCGCTCAGCACGTAGTCGCCGATCGACAACTCGACCATGTCGCGGGCATCGATCACGCGCTGGTCGATGCCCTCGAAGCGGCCGCAGAGCAGGACGCAGCCAGGGCCGTCCGACAGGGCGCGCACCGTCGCCTGATCGAGCAGCCGCCCGCGCGGCGTCAGGTAGATCAGCGGGCGCGCGTCGCCCGCCGGCATGGCGCCGGCGATCGCGGCATCCAGCACGTCCGGGCGCATCACCATCCCTGCCCCGCCACCCGCCGGCGTGTCGTCCACGCTGCGGTGGCGGTCGGTGGCGAAGGCGCGGATGGCCTGCGCGTCCAGCGACCAGCGGCCATCCTGCAAGGCGCGCCCGGCCAGCGAGAGGCCGAGCGGGCCGGGGAACATCTCCGGGAACAGCGTGAGGACCGAGGCGCGCCAGGTCATGCCGCGTCCTCCTGCCCCGGTTGCGGCCGCACCAGGATTTCCTCCGGCGGCACCACCGTGACCCGCCCGCCCGCGATATCCACCACCGGAACCACCGCACGGGTGAAGGGCAGCAGGTGTTCGCGCGCGGCACCGTCGATGATCAGGAACGCACCAGCGCCGTGATCCTCGACCGCGCGGATGCGGCCGAGCGCCTCGCCGGTTTCCGTCACGGCCGCGAGGCCGATCAGGTCCACCAGGTAGAATTCCTCGTCATCCGGCGGCGGCAGGCGGTCGCGCTCGACATACAGCTTCGTGCCGGTCAGGCGCTGCGCCGCGTCGCGGTCCGCAACACCCTCCACCGCGGCGATGTCGCCACCCTTCAGCGTGATGGCGTAGCGCTTCGTGCCGTCCGCGTCGGTGAGCGGCGAATAGGCGGCGATGGCGGCGGGGTCCTCGGTGAAGGCGCGCAGGCGCACGAGGCCGCGCACGCCGTGCGGCCTGCCGATCTCGCCCACCATCACGCGCTTCACCGCCATCGGAGGCTCAGCCGGCCGCGGCGGCCGCGGCGGCGCGTTCCTGCGCACGCTTCTTCGGCGCGGACTGCTTCGGCTGCTCGTTGAACACCGGCATCGGCGCCAGGCCGGCCTTGCCGAGGAACTTCGCCACGCGGTCGGTGGCCACCGCGCCCTGGCTCAGCCAATGCGAGATGCGCTCGTTCTTCAGGCGGATGCGCTCGGCGTGCTCGGCCGGCAGCATCGGGTTGTAGGAACCCACCGCCTCGATGAAGCGACCATCGCGCGGCGAACGGCTGTCGGCCACCACGATGTGGTAGTAGGGGCGCTTCTTCGCACCGGCGCGGGCAAGGCGGATCTTGAGGCCCATGAGGCTTCCTTTCGTCGTCTGTCTCTAGAAGGGTCGTTTGTTCCCGGCGCCGGGGAGAAGCGCGGCGAGCCCGCCACGCATCAGCCCCTTCTGGCCGATCTTGTTCATCCGCTTCATCATCGCGGACATATCGTCGAACTGCTTGAGCAGCTTGTTCACGTCCTGAACCGAGGTGCCGGACCCGGCGGCGATGCGCTTCTTGCGAGACGCCTTCAGGATGTCCGGCGTGCGGCGTTCGCGCGGCGTCATGGAACTGATGATCGCCGCCTGGCGCCCCAGGATGCTCGTGTCCAGGTTCGCGTCGTTGAGCTGCTGCTTGATCTTGCCGACACCCGGCAGCATGCCGAGGATGCCCGACAGGTTCCCCATCTTGCCGATCTGTTTCAGCTGGTTGGCGTAGTCCTCCAGCGTGAACTGGCCCTTCTGCATGCGGGCCGCGAGCTTCTCGGCCTCCGCCTGGTCGATGTTCGCCGTGGCCTTTTCGACCAGGGAGACGATGTCGCCCATGCCGAGGATGCGCGACGCGATGCGGTCGGGGTGGAAGTCTTCCAGCGCATCGAGCTTTTCGCCCGCGCCCAGCAGCTTGATCGGCGCACCGGTGACCGCGCGCATGGACAGCGCCGCGCCGCCGCGCGCATCGCCGTCGATGCGCGTCATGACGATGCCGGTGACGCCCACCTTGTCCTGGAAGGCCTGCGCCGTATTGACCGCGTCCTGGCCGGTCATGGCATCGACCACCAGCAGCGTCTCGTGCGGGTTGGTGGCGAGCTTGACCTGCGCCACCTCCTGCATCAGCGCCTCGTCGATGGCGAGGCGGCCGGCGGTGTCGAGCACCACGACGTCGTAGAGCTCGCGCCGCGCCACATCCATCGCGCGCATGGCGATTTGCATCGGTGACTGGCCGGCGATGATCGGCAGCGAGGTGACCTCGGCCTGCTGCGCCAGCGTGGCCAGCTGCAACTGCGCCGCCGGGCGATGCACGTCGAGTGACGCCAGCAGGACCTTCTTGCGATCCTTGGTGCGCAGCCGCAGCGCGATCTTGCCCGAGGTCGTGGTCTTCCCCGAGCCCTGCAGGCCGACCATCAGGATCGGCACCGGCGCGGCAGCGTTCAGGTCGATGCCGCGCTTGCCGTCATCGCCCTCGCCACCGCCGAGCGCCTCGACCAGCGCATCGTTGACGATCTTGACGACCTGCTGTGCGGGGGAGACGGAGCGGATGACCTCCTGCCCCACCGAACGCTCGCGGACCTTGTTGACCAGGTCGCGCACGACAGGGAGCGCGACATCGGCCTCCAGCAGCGCGACGCGGACTTCGCGCAGCGCTTCCGTCACGTCGGCTTCCGACAGCGCGCCGCGGCGGCGCAGCCGGTCGAAGACCCCGTTCAGCTTGCCAGAGAGTGCCTCGAACATCGGGCGGTCCGTTCAGTCCTTCGTCACGCTATGGCCGACCCCAAACGCCTTTGCGCCGCTGCGCGAGTCTTCGCGGAGCGGCGGAGCCTGCCCCGTCAGGGGGCAGACCGGCGGTTCGGGGTGAACCGGAGGACAGGCTCCTAGCGCCGCGCCCGCGCGCGGTCAAGCAAGGCCGCGCCTGCCCACGGCGCTGGCGTGGCGCCACCACCCATGGTAGAAAGCGGTCAGTAATACTGACAGCACAAACCCTCGTGAACTTCGTCATGACGATATCGACCAGCGACCGCCACATCATTCCCGCCTGCCGGATGCCTGCACCGTCCGACCGATAGGGTCGTCCGCGGCATTGAATTCATCCTCATCGCGGTCGTTCTTGTCACATTTGATTGGCGACACGCGGTTTACAATCACCCGGCGGTGCATCGACCGTCCCAGTACCACACCCGGTCAAGAAGCATTCCCATGCATACCGAACAATCCGTCCTCAAGGTGTCGATCGCCGTCACGATCTGCGTCGCCGCCTTCGGCATCGCCTTCGGCATCGTCTCCGGCTCCTCGGCGATCGCCTTCGATGGCGCCTATTCGTTGATGGATGCCGGCATGAGCATCCTCTCCCTCATCGTTGCGCGGCTGATCACCGGCTATGCGACCGACACGATCCGGCCGAGCCGGCTGCGCGACCGCTTCTCGGTCGGCTTCTGGCACCTGGAACCCATCGTCCTAGGCGCGAACGGCATGTTGCTGATGGGGGTCTCGGCCTATGCGCTGATCACCGCCATCGGCAACCTGCTGGCCGGCGGCAATCCGCTGGTCTTCGACTATGCCATCATCTTTGCGGCGGTGACGCTTGTCACCTGCCTGGCCATGGCCGGCTTCGGCCACTGGGCCAACCGGACGATCGGCTCGGAGTTCATTGCCCTCGATGTGACGGCCTGGCTGATGTCGGCGGGCATCAGCGCGGCGCTGCTGGTGGCCTTCACCGGCGGGCAGTTGCTCGAGGGCACGCGGTTCGCCTGGATGCTGCCCTATATCGACCCGGCGGTGCTGGCGCTGGTCTGCCTGGTGCTGATCCCGATGCCGGTCGCGACCGTGCGCCGCGCCCTGCGCGACGTGTTGCTGATGACGCCCGAGACGCTGAAGGCGCAGGTCGATGCCGTGGCGGGCGCCGTGGTGGCGCACCACGGCTTCCTGTCGTTCCGGGCCTATGTCGCGACGGTGGGCCGCTCGACGCAGATCGAGCTGTATTTCATCGTCCCGCCGGGCATGCCGCCCCGGACGATCGAAGCCTGGGACGCCGTGCGCGACGAGATCAACGACGCGATCGGCGAGGACAGCCCGAATCGCTGGCTGACCATCGTCTTCACGGCGGATGAGGAATGGGCGGACTGACGGCGCTGCCGCCGGCCCGCCGCGCGGCGCGCTACTTCGGCGCCAGGACCATGATCATCTGACGGTTCTCGAGGCGCGGGAACTGCTCGACCTTCGTGGTCTCGGCCAGTTCGCCCCGGATCCGGTCCAGCACCTTCACGCCCAAATCCTGGTGCGCCATCTCGCGCCCACGGAACCGCAGCGTCACCTTGACCTTGTCGCCTTCCTCGATGAAGCCCTTCATCTGGCGCATCTTCACGTCGTAATCGTGGTCGTCGATATTCGGACGGACCTTGATTTCCTTGATCTCGACGACCTTCTGCTTCTTGCGCGCCTCGTTGGCCTTCTTCTGCTGCTCGTACTTGTACTTGCCATAGTCGAGGATCTTGCAGACAGGCGGGACGGCGTTGGGCGAGATCTCGACCAGGTCGAGGCCGACGTCATAGGCGCGGATCAGCGCCTCGCGGGCGGTCATCACGCCCTGCATCTCGCCGTCCTGGTCGATCAGGCGCACCTGCGGCACGCGGATGTCGTCGTTGATGCGCGGGCCGTCCTTGGAAGGCGGCGTCGCGGGCATTGGGCCACGAGCTATGGTCGTCTCCTGTCGTCGTTGAACCGGTAGAAGCGGGCTTTATGGAACGGCGATCACGCCATCGCAACCGGCATCGCCATCGGCATGCCGCATTTGTCGTCGGCGTGCCCGGATTGCAAGCGCGCCGTGCGCGCCAGGCAAGCAGGCTCAGCGCGCCAGGTCGGGGGGGGTGGCCTCCGCCGCCAGGGCTGCCGCCGCCTCGGCCAGCGGCAGGGTGACCTGCTCGCGCCCGGGCAGGCGGCGCAGCACCAGGGAGCGCTCCTCCGCCTCCCGCCGGCCGATCACGACCAGGATCGGCACGCGCTGCTCGATGTGGTCGACCACCTTGCGGTTGATCTTTTCGTTCCGCAGATCCGTCTCGACCCGCAGCCCGGCCGCGCGCAGGGCGGAAGCGGCTTCCTCGGCGAAGGGGGCGGCCTCGTCCACGATGGTCGCGACCACCACCTGCACCGGCGCCAGCCAGAGCGGGAAGCGACCGGCATATTGCTCGATCAGGATGCCGAGGAAGCGCTCGAAACTCCCCAGGATCGCGCGGTGCAGCATGACCGGCTGCTTCCGGCTGCCGTCCTCGGCCACGTATTGCGCGTCAAGCCGTTCCGGCAGCACGAAATCCACCTGGAAGGTGCCGCATTGCCAGTCGCGGCCGATCGCATCGCGCAGCACGAATTCCAGCTTCGGGCCGTAGAAGGCGCCCTCCCCCGGGTTCATCTCGTATTCGACGCCGGCGATCTTGCAGGCCTCGTGCAGCGCGCCCTCGGCGCGGTCCCAGATGCCGTCATCGCCGGCGCGCTGTTCGGGGCGGTCGGAGAACTTCACGCGGAAGCTCTCGAACCCCAGGTCGCGATAGACGGACGACAGCAATTCCGTGAAGCGCACCGCCTCGGCGGCGATCTGGTGCTCCTCGCAGAAGATATGGGCGTCGTCCTGCGTGAAGGCGCGCACGCGCATGATGCCGTGCAGCGCGCCCGAGGGTTCGTAGCGATGGCAGGCGCCGAACTCCGCCATCCGCAGCGGCAATTCGCGATACGAGCGCAGGCCCTGGTTGAAGATCAGAACATGGCAGGGGCAGTTCATCGGCTTCAGCGCGAGGGCGCGATGCGCCTCGTCCTGGTCCTCCACCGTCGCCATGAACATGTTCTTGCGGTAGTTCTCCCAGTGGCCCGACGCCTCCCACAGGCGGCGGTCTAGCACCTGGGGCGTCTTCACTTCCTGGTACGCGCCCGCATCCAGCCGGCGGCGCATGTAGTCCTCGACCGTGCGGTACAGCTTCCAGCCCTTGGCGTGCCAGAACACCGACCCCACGGCGGCTTCCTCGAGATGGAACAACCCCATCTCCTTGCCGATCTTGCGGTGGTCGCGCTTCTCCGCTTCCTCGATCTGCATCAGGTGCGCGTCGAGTTCCTTCTGGTCGCGCCAGGCGGTGCCGTAGATGCGGCTGAGCATCGCGTTGCGATGGTCGCCGCGCCAATAGGCACCGGCCACCTTCATCAGCTTGAAGGCGGTGCCGACATCACCCGTGCCGCGCATGTGCGGGCCGCGGCACAGGTCGATCCAGTCGCCCTGCTTGTACAGCGTGATGGTCTCGCCGCGCGGCAGGTCCTGGATCAGCTCGACCTTGTACTTCTCACCCTTCTCGGCGAACAGCGCGATGGCGTCGTGGCGCGTGGTGACGACGCGTTCGAAGGCGGCGTTGCGCGCGACGATCTCGCGCATCTTCGCCTCGATCGCGCCGAAGTCTTCCGGCGTGAAGGGTTCGTTGCGCGCGAAGTCGTAGTAGAAGCCGTTCTCGATCGACGGGCCGATCGTCACCTGCGTGCCGGGGTACAGCGCCTGGACGGCCTCGGCCAGGACGTGGGCGGTGTCGTGGCGGATCAGTTCCAGCGCCTCCGGGTCGCGGCGCGTGATGAAGCGCACGGCGGCGTCGGCGTCGATCTCGCGCGACAGGTCCTGAAGGCTGCCATCGACCTGCATGGCCAGCGCCGCCTTGGCCAGGCCGGGCCCGATCGCCGCGGCGATGGCAGTGCCCGTCACCGGCCCATCGAAGGACCGGACGGAACCATCGGGCAGGGTGATCGCGGGCATCGGACAGGCGTCTCCAGGGGCTGAAATGGGCCGCGGACCATGGGGACCGCGTCGCGTGGGGTCAAGTCAGTCGGGCCAGGGCGGCCCTGACGGCATCCGGTTGCAGCCCCGCCAGCGGTACATGGCGCAGCCACTCGGCGCGCGGGCCGCGCGGGGCGCAGAGCGCCGGGTCGCTGTCTTCCCCGAACAGCGCCAGCGTGGGGCAGCCGCAGGCCGCCAGCAGGTGGGTCGGGCCGGTGTCGTTGCCCACCGCGAAGGCGGCGCGGCGCGCCAGGGCGCCGATCTCGGCGAAGGTCGTGCGGCCGGTCAGGTCGATCGCCCCTGGCGCGGCGGCCAGTATGGCGGCCGCCAGCGGCCCCTCCGCCGGGCCGCCGAGCACCGCCGCGGGCATGTCGAACCCCGCCGCCAGCGCGGCGAACTGCTCCCCCGGCCAGCGCTTCGCCGGTCGGCCTGGCGACGCACCCGGAACCAGCAGGCAGAAGCGGTCCGGCAGGCCGAAATGCTCGACATCGGCATCGAGCCAGCCGAGTTCCGGTGCGGGGAAGTCCCGGATGCCGGCCATCTCCAGCTGTTCGCGCTGGCGCTCCACCGTGTGCATGGCATCGCGCGCCGGGTTCGCGTGCGGATGCGACGCACCCGGCGCGATCCCGGACCATTCCGCCCGTCGCCCGACGAACCAGCGGTAGCGCGACGACCGCGAGGAGGTCTGCAGGTCATACACCCGGTCAAAGCGCGCCCCGTGCAGCCGACGCGCCAGGCGCAGCACGGCGGGGATGTCGGTCCAGTCCGGCCGGCCGTCCTCGACCACCTCGTCGAACCAGGGGGACAGGCGGGCCAGGGCCGCATAGGGGCGCGTGGTCAGCAGCGTGATGCGCGCGCCGGGATGATGCGCGCGGATCGCCGCGAAGGGGCCGAAGGCCTGCGCGATGTCGCCGAGCGCGGCCAGCTTGATGACCAGCACGCGCATCACAGCAGCTCGCGATAGACGGCGAGGGTCGCCGCCTGCATCCGCGCCGTGGTGAAGCCCGCCAGCACCGCGGCGCGCGCCCGCGCGCCCATGGCGGCGCGTTCGGCTGCGGGCATCGCCAGCACGCGGGCGATCGCCGCCGCCAGCGCCGCCGCATCGCCCGGCGGGACGCGCCAGCCGGTGACACCTTCCTCCACCGTCTCGCGCGGGCCGCCGAGGTCGCTGGCGATGACGCAGCGCTCCATGGCCTGCGCCTCGATCACCGTGCGGCCGAAGGCCTCGGCATCGGTCGAGGCATGCACGACCACATCGGCCAGCAGCAGCGCGGCAGGCATGTCGTCGGCATGGCCGACCAGGCGGATGCGATCCGAAAGGCCCAGGCCAGTGATGCGCGCGCGCAGCTCGTCGCGATAGCCGGCGCGCGCATCGGTGTCGCCGACCAGCAGGGCCAGCGCATCGCCCGGCAGGCGCGCCATGGCATCGATCAGCACACCCTGCCCTTTCCAGCGCGTCACGCGGCCGGGCAGCATGACCACAGGCCGGCCTTCGGGCACGCCCCAGTCGGCACGCAACCGCGCGATGCGGGCGGCGTCCACGCGCGCCGGGTCGAAGGCGGCCTCGTCCACGCCGCGGGGAATCAGCCGGATGCGCGTCGGGTCGGTACCGTGCCGGGCCTGGAGATGGCTGGCGATGAACTGGCTGATGGCAATCACGCGCTCGCCGCGCGCCATCACCGAATTGTAGAGCCGCTTGCCCGGCAGCCCTTCATTGTAGGTGCCGTGGTAGGTGGTGACGAAATGCGCCCCGCTGCGCCGCGCCGCCAGCCAGGCCGACCAGGCGGGCGCGCGCGAGCGGGCATGCAGGATGGCGATGCCCTCGCGCCGCACCAGCGCCTCCAGCGCGGCGGCGTTGCGCCAGATGCCGATCGGCGACTTGGTGGCGAGCGGCAACGTCACATGGCGTGCGCCCAGCCCTTCCAGCCGCGCCACGAGCGGCCCTCCAGCCGACGCCACGAAGGCGCGCAACCCGGCGCGGACCAGGGCATCGGCGATCTCGAGCGTGCCGCGCTCCACGCCCCCGGCCACGAGGGCCGGCAGGACCTGCAACACGGCGGGGGGCGCGGCGGGCGGCAAGGCGTCACTTCATGATGGAGGAACGGGCGACGGGGCTCTTGCGCCGAAGGTTACAAAGACGCAAGTGAGGCGCCGATGTCGACCTATTTCATGGCCATGGTGCTGCTGTCCGGCGGCAGCTTCATCCACGACAAGTCGGGGCCGCCGGAGATGCGCCCGGCCTCGGCCGCGTCGGACATGGTCTGGCGTTGGGTGGCGCGGGCCGCGTTCTGGATGTGGCTCGGCCTGATCGTCTACGGCTTCTACCGGTTCCACTGGTCGCAGCCGGTCTCGGCGGTGATGGTCTCGCTGGCGGTCAATGCGCTGATCGCCTGGCGTGGGCCGCGGCAGACCTGGCCGATGCTGTCCTACCTGTTCTGCATCGTTGGGTTGGGCGCCGCGGCATTCCTGCTGCTGGGCTGACCCCCGCGCTCAGGCGCGCGGGGACAGGTGCAGCGCCACCACCTCGCCATCCTGGCCCTCGACGGCCGGGAAGCGGTGCAGCACCGCCGGGTCGTGACCAGGGATGACGCGGCTGTCGTCGCCGCCCGCCAGCTTCTTGGACCTGCGCCAGCCTTCGGCCATGGCGCCGAGGTCGAAGATGATCGGGAAAGGATTGCCCGCCAGCGCATTGGCGTAGAAGTGCATGGCGTCGGAGGCCAGCACGACCGGCCCACGCGCCGTCTCGACACGCACCACCTGCAAGCCGTCGCTATGGCCGCCGACGCGGTGCACGGTCACGCCGGGCGCGACCTCGGCATCGCCATCGTGGAACTCCACGCGGTCGGCATAGAGCGCGCGGACCATGGCGACGACGTGCTCGGCTTCGAAGGGCATGCGGATGGCGTGGACGCACATGTGGCGGCCGACAGCGAAGTGCATCTCGCGTTCCTGCAGATGGAAGCGCGCGGCGGGGAAGATATCCAGGCTGCCCGCGTGGTCGTAATGCAGGTGGGTGATGATGACGTCCTGCACCTTCGCCGGGTCGGTGCCCATCGCCGTCAGGCAGTCGCCCACCGAGCGCGACAGCTTGCGCCCGCGCTTCACCGCCAGTGCGGCGTCGAAGCCGGTATCGACCACGATCTCCCGCCCATCCGGCCCGCGCAGCAGCCAGACGAAGTAGTCGAGCGGCATCGCCTCATGCGGGTCGGGCAGCGGCAGCAGGTGGTTGGTCTGCGCGGTGCGTTCGTGCCGGCCGTAGCGCAGCGCATAGGCTTCCCATACTTGGCGGATCGGATTCAGCTCTCCGGTACTCGCCGGCTTCGCCGCCTCCGCCCTCCGATCATCCGATCCGGTCATTTCTCGACATTCCCCCCAAGCACCGTGCCGGTCATCTGCTCCGACAGCTTCGCCATGGCCGTGTGGTCGGCACCCGGCCCGAGCATCGCCGCCGACGCCGCCCACATCTCCCGGCACAGCGCCGAGAAAGGCGTGGGGGTGCCGGTCTCGCGCCCGACTTCCAGCGCGATCGACAGGTCCTTGACCATCAGGTCGAGCCCGAAGCCGGCGTCGAAGCGGCGCGACAGCACGTATTCCTTGAACTTCTTCTGGCTGGAATTGGTCATGCCGGAACTGGCGTTCAGCACATCGACCATCTTCGCCGGGTCAAGGCCGAAGCGCTGGCCGATCAGCAGCGCCTCGATGCCCATCAGGAAGCCGCCGGCGCTGACCAAGTTGTTCAGCGCCTTCATCGCCTGGCCGGCGCCGATCGGCCCGCAGCGATGGATGGAGGTGCCCATGGCCTTCAGCACGGGTTCGGCGCGATCGACATCCGCTTCCTCGCCGCCCGTCATGATGGCGAGCTGGCCGGTCTTGGCGCGCGGCACGCCACCCGAGACCGGAGCGTCGATCATCGCGACACCGTGGCCCGACAGCATCGCCGCGATCTCGCGCGTGCGGCCGGGCTGGCCGGAGGTCATGTCCACCACCAGCATGCCCTTCGCCAGCGAGGGCAGCATGGCGTCCACCGCTTCCCCCACCTGCTTGCTGGTGGGGACGATGATGACGACGCAGTCGGCACCCGACGCGGCTTCGGCGGGGCTTTCGGCGGCCTTGGCGCCGGTCTCGGCGGCGAAGGATGCAGCGCGGCCGGGTACAGCGTCGCAGACTGTGACCTCGAAGCCGGCCTTCACCAGGTTGGCCGCCATCGGCCACCCCATGTTGCCGATGCCGGCGAAGGCGATGCGCTTGATGGCGGCCATGGTGCTCACTTCTTCCCCGGCAGCGCGCCTTCGGCGAGCAGCACCTCATGCGCCGCCTTGAAGGCATCGAGCCCCGCCGGGATGCCGCAATAGGCCGTGGCGTGCAGCAGCGTCGCCTTGATCTCGTCCACCGTGATGCCGTTGTTCAGCGCGCCCTTCACATGCAGCTTCACCTCCGGGATCTTGCCCAGCGCGGTCAGCATCGCGAGGTTCAGCAGCGAGCGCGTCTTGCGGTCCAGCGTCGGGTCGCCCCATGCCCAGCCCCAGGCCCAGGCGGTGGTGGCGCGCTGGAAGGACATCATGAACTCGTCGGCCTTGGCCATCGACGAATCGACGTAGTCGGGGCCGAGAACCTCGCGGCGGATCGGAAGGCCCTTGTCGAACAGCGCCTGGTCGTCGGACATGTGTTTCGCTCCCTCGGGATTGGTCTGGCGCGCAGGCTTGCGCGGACCCGCGGGGCGGTCAACCGGAGGCGTCCATGTTCTTCGAAGGCTTCACGCTGGAATTCCGCGAAGCGAATGGCCGGCACTTCCGCCTGCGCCGCGGCGGGGATGGCCCGCCGTTGCTGCTGCTGCACGGCAATCCGCAGACGCATGCGATGTGGCACCGGGTCGCGCCGGTGCTCGCACGGCGCTTCAGCGTGGTCTGCCCGGACCTCACGGGCTATGGGCTGTCGGACAAGCCGCCAGTCAGCGCCGACCACGCGGCGTATTCAAAGCGCGCCATGGCGGCCGACATGGTTGCGCTGATGGGCGCGCTGGGACACAAGCGATTCCAGGTGGTGGCGCATGACCGCGGCGCGCGGGTGGCGCATCGCATGGCGCTGGACCATGCCGACGCCGTCCAGCGGCTGTGCACCATGGACATCATCCCGACGCTCGAACATTTCGAACGCGCCGACATGGCTTTCGGCATGGGCTACTGGCACTGGTTCTTCCTGGCGCAGCGCCATCCGGGGCCGGAGCGCATGATCCGCGCCGATATCGAGCCGTGGTTCGACTTCCACACCTCGCGAGAACCGAAGCCGGCGGATTTCTTCCACGCGCAGGCGCGCGCCGACTACCTGGCCGCCCTGCACACGCCGGGCATGATCGAGGCGATGTGCGAGGACTACCGCGCCGCGGGGAGCATCGACCTCGACCACGACCGCGCCTCGCGCGATGCGGGGCTGAAGGTGGCCTGTCCATTGCTCGCGCTGTGGGGTGCCAAGGGCAGCATCCCGAAATGGTACGACGCGATGGAGGTGTGGCAGCGCTACGCTGCCGGCCCGCTCGATGGCGCCGCCGTGGCGTCAGGCCACTACCTGGCTGAGGAAGCGCCGGACGACGTGCTGGCGCGGCTGGACGGCTTCCTCACGCGCTGATCCCGAGCGCCTCCGGATCCACCACCCAGGGCAGGTCGGTATCGCCGGTGGCCGCACCGGCGCGCGTGATCAGCGCATGCGCCTGCCCGCGATGATGCGTCTGGTGGTTGAAGAAATGGCCGACCAGCATCCAATGCGGGCGCGTGACCTCACGGCCCAATGCGCCGGAAAACCACGTCAGCGTTCCGGCCAGCCACGCATCATCCAGCCGCCCGGTCCAGTCCGCGATGCGCGCATCGGCCGCGACGCGCGCCGCGCGCAACGCATCCCAGTCGAGCACAAGGCGTGGGCTGTCCTTCATCGCGACGCCCGGCGCGTCCCATCCATCGAAGCGGCCCATCCAGGTCGTGTCGCCCCACAGCAGGTGCGACAGCGTGCCGTGGATCGACCCCCAGAAGGCCCCGCCATCGGCGCGCCGCGTGGCGTCGTCCAGCGTGTCGGCGGCGGCGTAGAGCCGGCGGTTCATCTCGGCATTGTAGGCCGCCATCATGCGGCACCAGGCGGGGCTGACCATGCGCGCGGCCTCCGGCGTCAGAGCGGTTTCCAGAAGAACACGGTGTCGCAGGGGGTTCGCGCGGCGTCCACTTCGAAGCCCGGTATGGTGCCGAGTTCGCGCCAGGCTTCCGCGCGATACAGCGCCTCCGCCGCGCTGCCCACCCGCGTGTCCAGGCTGAGAATGGACCGCCCATGCCCGCGCGCCGCCTGTTCCGCGCGGCGCATCAGCGCGCGGCCGATCCCTGCGCGGCGCGCCGCCGGGTCCACCAGCAGCTTCTGGATCGCCGCGACATGCGGCTGGTTCTGCGCGGTCGCGAGGTCGAGCGTCACGCTGCCCGCCATCGCGCCATCGCGCCACGCCACCAGCAGCACGCGCGAACCCGCCGCGACAGCCGAGGAGGTCTGCTTCCAAAATCCGATCGCGCGCTCGCGCGACAAGGGCGGCAGGAGTTCCAGCGAGGCATCCTCCGCCACGCAGGCCATCAGCAGATCGGCCAGGCGGCGTTCCGCGCTGGCGGCCGCGGCGGCGTCCAGCGCTTCCACCACCAGGCCGCGCGCCGGCTTGGCGTAGCGGAATTCCAGCGAGTTCGAGAGATCGTCTAGGATGCGGATCGACCCCTGCCGGATATAGCCCTGCTTCTCGTAAAAGCCATGCGCGCGCGTGAAGCGGGTGTCGGTCCAGAGCACCAGGCGCTGAGCGCCGGCGGCGACAGCGTGGTGCTCGGCGGTCCGTAGCAGATCGGCCGCGAGCCCGACACCACGGGCTGCGCCATCGACATACATGCGGCAGATTTCCCACGCGGCGTCATCGTCGTTGAGCGGGCGCGCACCCACCATGCCGATCACGCGCCCGTCGCGTTCCGCCGCCCAGAGCGCCCCACCCTGGTCGCGGAAGTAGCTCGCGAGGGTGCGCAGTTCCGGCACCTCGCCATCCAGGTCCAGGATGCAGCCGGGGTATTCCGCCCAGCAGGCACCGATCAGCGCGATGAAGCCGGCCGCGTCGTCGTCGCGGCCCGCGCGCAGCACTGGATTTTCGGCCGCGCGCGGCATGGCGTCAGGTGCCCCGCGACAACGTCACGACAGCTCGCGGCAGAAATCCTGGATGCGGCCGCAGGCTTCGCGCAGGCTCTCGGTGTCGGTGGCGTAGGAAATCCGCAGGTAGGGCGACATGCCATAGGCCGCGCCCTGCACGGCGGCGACGTACTTCTCCTCGAGCAGCGCCAGGGCGAAGTCGGTGTCGGTGTCGATCCTGCGCCCGCCCTTCGTCGTCTTGCCGAGGCAGCCGGCGATATTGGGGAAGACGTAGAAGGCGCCCTCGGGCTTGTGGCAGGCGATACCGGGGGAAGCGTTGAGCATCCCCACCACCAGGTCGCGGCGCTGCTTGTAGATCGCGGCGCGCTCGGCCACCACCTCCTGCGGCCCGTCCAGCGCGGCGGCGGCGGCCGCCTGGCTGATGGTGGAGATGCCGGAGGTCGCCTGCCCCTGCATGTTGATCATCGCCTTGATCAGCGCCTTCGGCCCGCCGCAGAAGCCCACGCGCCAGCCGGTCATGGCGTAGGTCTTGGAGGCGCCGTTGATGGTCAGCGTGCGCTCCTTCAGCTCGGGCGCGATCTCGGCGATGGTGCAGAATTCGAAGCCGTCATACACAAGATGCTCGTACATGTCGTCGGTCATGACCCAGACATGCGGGTGCTTCTTCAGCACCGCGGCGATCGCCTGCATTTCCTCGCGCGAGCACGCGGCGCCGGTCGGGTTGTTCGGGAAGTTCAGCATCACCCACTTGGTCTTGGGCGTGATCGCGGCATCGAGGTCCTCGGGCCGCAGCTTGAAGCCGTTGTTTTGCGGGCAGGACACCAGCACCGGCTTGCCGCCGGCGACCTTCGCCATGTCGGCATAGGAAATCCAGTAGGGCGCGGGGATCACCACCTCGTCGCCCGGATCCACCGTCGCCATCAGGGCGTTGTAGATGCACTGCTTGCCGCCATTGGCGATCATGATCTCATCGAGCGCGTAGTCGAGATTGTTGTCGCGCTTGAACTTCCGCTGCACGGCTTCCTTGAGCTGCTTCGTGCCATCCTGCGGCGGGTACTTGGTGTCGCCCGCCAGCGCGGCCTTGTGCGCGGCCTCGATGGCGTGCGCGGGCGTGTCGAAGTCGGGCTCGCCCGTGCCCAGGCTGATCACCTTGATCCCCTGCGCCGCGAGTTCGCGCGCCTTCATGGTCATGACGACCGACGCGGAGATGGAAACCTCGTTCATGCGGGCAGCGAGAGCAGGCATTTTCTTGTTCCGTGTGTCTTGGGGAATCGCGTTCGCGAAACTAGGCCGGGGCCGGCACGGCGCCAAGCCGGGCGGGGCGCCGGTACAGCCAGTCCACGCCATCCTCCCCCACCCTGACGAAGCCGAGCCGTTCCCAGAAGCGATGGGCGGGGCTGTCGCGCAGCACCTCGATATGCAGCGGCAGGTCGGGCGCCCCGGCCAGCACCGCCGCCACAGCCGCGGCGCCGATGCCCCGCCCCTGCAAGCGCGGTTCGACATAGACCGAATGCAGCGCGACATGGTCGGCCGCGTGCTCGATGCCGATGCAGCCGACGCGCTCGCCGGCGTGCTCGATCACGCGCAGGGCGCCGGCATTGAAGACCGCGCGCATCCGCGCCCGGCGCCGTTCCGGCAGGAAGCGGCCGAGCCGTTCCAGATCCGCCCGCAGCACCCGCACCGAGAGGTCGAGCAACGGCTCGAAATCCGCCTCGACCGCCGGGCGCAGCGTGAGCGTCACGTCATCGACGCGCAGAACGTCTGGATGCGCGTGCAGGCTTCCTTCAGCGCCTCGTCGGACGTCGCGTAGGAAATGCGGAAATGCCCCGGCGACAGGAAGGCCGCGCCATGCACCGTCGCGACGCCGGTTTCCTCCAGCAGCGCGATGGTGAAGTCCTCGTCGCTGTTGATCGTCTTGCCGCCGGCGGTGGTCTTGCCGATGCACCCGCGCATGTCGGGGAAGACGTAGAAGGCGCCCTCGGGGTTGTGGCAGCGCAGGCCGGGGGCCTGGTTCAGCATGCCCACCACCAGGTTGCGGCGGCGTTCGTAGACCACGCGCATCGCCTCGATGCTCTCCTGCGGGCCGGTCAGCGCCTCGATGGCGGCCGCCTGGGAGATCGACGAGGTATTGGACGTCGACTGCCCCTGCAGCTTGTCCATCGCCTTGATCAGATGCACCGGCGCGCCGGCGAAGCCGATGCGCCAGCCAGTCATCGCATAGGCCTTGGAGCAGCCGTTCATGGTGACCGTGCGGTCGCGCAGGCGGGGTTCCACTTCGAGAACCGTCGCCGGCTTGAAGCCGTCATAGGCCAGCTTCTCGTAGATATCGTCGGTGAACACCCACACATTCGGGTGGCGCATCAGCACATCGGTGAGCTGCTTCAGCTCCGCCGCGTTGTAGGCCGCGCCCGTCGGGTTGCAGGGGTTGTTCAGGATCAGCCACTTGGTCTTCGGCGTGATGGCGGCTTCGAGCTGCTCGCCGGTCATCTTGAAGCCGGAATTCTGGCCGCACTGCACGATCACCGGCGTGCCTTCCGCCAGCTGCACGATGTCGGGATACGACACCCAGCACGGGGCGGGGATGATCGCCTCGTCGCCCGGGTTGATGGTGGCGACCAGCGCATCGAAGATCACCTGCTTGCCGCCGGTGGCGACCAGGATCTCCTCGGGCTTGTAGTCCAGGCCGCTGTCGCGCTTGAACTTCTCGCAGATCGCCGTGCGGAGCGCGACGGTACCCGATACGTCCGTGTACTTGGTCTCGCCGCGCTCGATCGCCGCGATGGCGGCGTCCTTCACGTTGCGCGGCGTGTCGAAGTCGGGCTCGCCGGAGGACAGGCCGATCACGTCCTTGCCCGCCGCCTTCAGCGCGCGCGCCTTGGCGGTCATCGCGATGGTGAGCGACGGCGAAATGCGGTTCAGGCGATCGGCAATGAGGTTCATGGCGGGTCCGGTACGGTTCTGGTGGCCGCGCGGACGGTAATCCCGCGCCCCCCCGCCATCAACCCGGTCCGTCAATCCAGCCGCAGCGGCCGCAGCCCCCCATAGGTCCAGCCGTTCTCGACCAGGCAAGCATTGCGGGCCTCGCGCCGCGGCTGGGTGTTCACATCCACCCAGTCGAAGCGCGGCGGCTCGTAGCGCGCCGGGCGATAGGTGCAGTCCTGCGAGCCGTCGCTGCGGTTGCGGCAGCGCCGTTCGGCCGGCACGCGGTAGCCGGCCGCGACCTGCGTCCAGACCATGGCGGCCGGCACCTGCCGGGTCGCGAGCGCCCCGCATTGCGCCTGGGCGGCGTCGGATTCGGCCTCGGTGGCACCAGGTCGTTCCCATCGTTCGGCACAGCCGGCGACAAGCAGTAGGGCAATGATCCACATTCGCATCGGATGCATGCTGCCAGCATCGCACGCGGAATGCACGCGCCGACATGCCGGAATTGGACAGTGTTTCGTCCGACGCCAGGCGAATCCCGCCCTATCCTCCCGCCGCGCAGTGCACGGAGAACGGCAGATGGAACTTCGCTTCAGCCACGGCGGCCTCGCCGCGATGGCGCTCGCCCTCGGATGCGCGACAGCCGCCAGCGCGCAGGACACCGGGTTGCGCCCCGGCTGGAGCTTCGAGGTCGCGCCCTATGTGTGGCTGCCCTCGGTCGATGCGCGGCTGCGTTATGACAACCTGCGATCCCCCCTGCCCGGCAGCGCCGAGGTGAAGGCCGACAGCGATGACTATTTCGCGAACCTGAACTTCGCGGGCGCCCTGGCCGCGACCGCGCGCTACGACCGCTTCAGCGTGCTGACCGACGTGATCTACGTGAGCGCCGATAGCGGGTCGAGCCGCGTGGACACCTTGAATATCCTCGATGTCGGGCGCAACCCGATCTCGAGCACGCTGAACGCCGGCGGCAATTCGACGCTCAAGACTACACTCTGGACGCTGGCCGGTGGCTATACCGTGGCCTCGGGCACGTGGGGCAATGTCGATCTGCTGGCGGGGTTCCGCTACCTCGGGGTCGAGGCATCCACCGACTACAACCTGGCGCTGACGCTGGTCGGGCCGCGCGGCAATGCCGGGCCGACATTCGGCGGGCCCGGCCGGCTGTCCGGGCGCGAGAACATCTGGAACGGCATCATCGGCGTGCGCGGGCGCATCAACATCGCCGAGAGCGGCTTCTTCGTGCCCTACTACCTCGACCTCGGCACGGGCGATTCAAACGTCACCTGGCAGACCTTCGCGGGCATCGGCTACCAGTCCGGCTGGGCCGGCGTGCAACTCGGCTGGCGATACATGTCCTACGACCAGGGCGGCAGCTCACTGGTGCAGGACATGACCATGAGCGGCGCCTACCTCGCCGTGAACTTCAGCTTCTAGCGGCGCCTGGGGCCCGGCGGGTTGTCGCCCGCCGCGGCCGCGACGGCGCGCAGCGCCGGGTGCTCGCGCACCAGTTGCTCGCCGTACTGCACCAGGGCGTCCACATCGGCATCGGGAATGGTCAGGCCGGTCGGGATCGACCCCAGCCGCGCCCGCCAGGTCGGGTCGTCGATGGCCGACAGCGCCACATGCACCACTTGCCCCTCGACATCCGCGCAGGGCCGGCCATTCACCACGCGCCCCTCGGCGCAGCGCAGGCGGCGGAACTCCTGCACCAGGTGGGCCACCTGGTCGGTCGTGACCGCCAGAGTCTCGAAGTTGTAGGCATCGATCTGCGTGCCGCTGACCGCACCGAAGATCTGCCCGATGCCGCTGACCACGCGCCGGCGGCCGAGCGATCGGTCGGGGGCGGATTCGCCATCGACGCTCAGCACCAGGATGCGCCGCGTGCGCCGCGCCGCCGCGCGGTACAGCGCATCGTCGGAATCGAGCCCGATGAACACATCGAGCAGCCCGCGCAGCGCCAGATTGTCCGCGATGCCGCCATCCATCAGGTGGATGAAGCGGGTCTGCTGCGGGTCCTGGTACACGTTCACCACGCGCGCCAATTCGGCGCGGCGCGAGGTCAGGCTGGCCGGCGCCGCTGCCGAGGCCGGCGGCACCCCCGGCGGGCGGCGGCCGCCGCAGCGCTGGGCGAAGCTCTCGATGGTGATCGGGCTGAACAGGATGGGGAAGCCGTTGCTCGCCGCCACCGCGCGCGCGATCGGGAAGCTGTCGAGGCGCGAGCACAGCGCGCCGAAGCTGCCGCCCAGGAAGGGGAAGGAGACCTCGTTGGTGATGTCGGTCGCGTTCACCGAGATCACCGGCGGCCCGCGCCGGCGCAGGTCGGCGAAGGTGGCGCCACGGAACATCAGCCGGTCATAGACCTGCGCCATGTAGTCGTTGGTGCCGACCAGCGGGTTCGCCAGCCAGTCCCAGTTCCACGGGAACAGGTAGATGCCGTAGATGAAGGCGTCGATGTCGCGCTTCAGGAAATCCTGGTCGAAGGTCTCGAAGTGGCGGTCGCGGTACAGGCCGAAATGCGCGGCGGGAAAGCTGCCGCCCGAGACACCCGAGATGTAGTCGACATCATCGAGCATCCGCCAGCCGGCGCCGCCGGGCGGGCGCACCGGGATGGCGCGCAAGCCCCGCAGCGCGCCATGCGCGAAGGCCGCCGAACGCTTGCCGCCGCCCGAGAAGGCCACGAACACCAGCAGGTCGCTGCGCGCGGCGGGCCAGTCCGCGCTGTCGTCGACGATCGCCCTGGCGAAGCCGCCGATGCCGTAGTTCGCGGCGAAGTCGGGCTGGCCGTCCGCGCCCATCGGCAGCGGCTCGTTCATCTGCACCTGCAGGCTGGTGCACCCGCCGAGCAGCACACCCAGCACGCCAAGGACGGCCACCAGGCCGCGCATCGTCTTCGCACCGGTCATCGCGCCGCTCCGCCTCTCGACGTCAGGGTTGCAGGGTGACGGTGGCGCCGCCGAGCGGTACGCCCAGGGAAAGGCCCTGCCCCGTGGCACGCAGCACCATCAGCACCAGGTTGTCATTGCCCAGCCGCAGCCCGCCATCGAGGTCCGAGGCCGCGCCGCCGACATCGCGGAAGGTCCCGGCGAAATCGCCGCTGCGCTGCACGCCATAGACCTGCGCCGTGACCGTCACGCGCGCCGGCATCGCGCCGGTGGTCGCCAGCCCCGCCATGGTGAAGCGGAACCGCTGGCCATTGGTGTCGAGCACGCCCGTCGCGCTGCCGCGCCCGCGCGTCAGCGTGATTCGGGCGGTGCCGTCCACCGGCGTGCCGGGCGACAGGGTATAGAGGGAGGGCGGCGGCACGGCATCGGCCGGCGGCGGCGTCTGTGGCAGGTCGGCGCTGCAACCCGCGAGCGCGAGCATCGCCAGGACGCCAAGACAGGCTGTACGGCCGCGAAGAAGATGACGTCGCACGCTGTCCCCCATACGTGTTCGCGGCCCAGCCGCCCCGGCGCGCCGCGCGGCCAGCATGGCCAAGGCGGCGGGGGAAGGCCAGCACCCCCGCAACGATAGCCGGGGCGACGGATCAAGGCGCGCGCCTTCCTTGTCCGCTTCCGGCAAAGTCGCGCCGTGCCGTCCCGGCATCAGCGCGGGCGCAGCAGCAGCGCCACCATCGCCAGCACCGCGCCCACCCCCAGCACCACCACCGCGCCCAGCGCATTCACCTCCGGCGTCAGCCCCAGCCGCAGCATCGAGAACAGCGCCATTGGCAGCGTCGTCCCCGCCGGCCCCGACACGAAGGAGGCGATCACCACGTCGTCCAGCGACAGCGTGAAGGCCAGCAGCCACCCCGCTGCCAGCGCCGGCGCCACCAGCGGCAGCGTGATGGTGCACAAGGCGATGAAGGGAGTAGCACCCAGGTCCATCGCCGCGTCTTCGAGGCTGCGGTCGCTCTCGGCCAGGCGCGCCTGCACCACCACCGCGACGAAGGCGGCGCCGAGCGTGGCATGCGCCAGCAGCACCGTGGTCGCGCCGCGCCCGCCGGGCCAGCCGGTCAGCGCGTCCAGCGCGACGAACAGCAGCAGCAGCGACAACCCGGTGACGACTTCGGGCAGCACCAGCGGCGCGCCGATCAGCGCGCCGAAGGCCGCACGCCCGCGGAACGGCCCGAAGCGTGCCAGCGCCCAGCCGGCGACGCCGCCCAGCAGCACCGCCAGCGTCGCCGCGCCGGCCGCGACCCGCAGCGACAGCCACGCTGCCTCGAACAGCCGTTCATTTGCCGCCAGCGCCACGAACCAGCGCAGCGAGAAGCCGCCCCATTGGAAGGGGATCCGATCCGCGCTGAAGGCGTAGATCACCAGCAGCAGGATCGGCAGCCACAGGAAGGCGAAGCCCGCCAGCATGGCGATGCGCACGAAGCGCCCGCGCGTCATCGCCGCGCCTCGATGCGCTGGAAGAACCGGATCGGGGCCAGCAGCAACAGCAGCAGCGCCACCGCCAGCGCGGCCGCCACCGGCCAGTCGCGGTTCTGGAAGAATTCCTGCCACAGCACGCGCCCGACCAGCTGCGCCTCGGGCGGACCCATCAGTTCCGGGATCACGTATTCCCCGGCCGCCGGGATGAAGACCAGCAGGAAGCCCGCGACCGCCGCCGGTGCCGTGGCCGGCAACGTCACGGTGACGAACACCGTCGCCGGGCGCGCGCCGAGATCGGCCGCCGCCTCCTCCAGCGTGGGATCGAGCCGCAGCAGCGCGGCAAACAGCGGCAGCACCGCGAAGGGCAGGTAGGCGTGCACCATGCCCGCCAGCATCGCGCCCTCGGAATACAGCAGCGGCAAAGGGGCCTCGATGATGCCCGCGGCGCGCAGCATGCCGTTGACCCAGCCCTCGTCGCGCAGCAGCCCGATCCAGGCGCCGACGCGCAGCAGGAAGCCGGTCCAGAAGGGCAGCATCAGCGCCGCGAGCAACAGCACGCGCCGCCGCGGCGCCGCCCGCGCGATGCCGATCGCCATGGGATAGGCGAGTGCGAGGCACAGCAGCGCGGTGATTGCGGCAACGCGCAGCGCGCTCAGCAGCGCCTCGGCGTAGTAGACATCCGCCACCAGCATCGCGAAGCCCGCGCCCGACAGCGCCAGGCGGAAGGGCGGCACGCCGGCATCGGCCTCGGCCAGCGCGATCGCCAGCAGGATGCCCGCCGGCGCGGCCACGAACAGCAGCAGCCAGGCCCAGGCCGGCGCCAGCAGCAGGCGGCGCGTCACGCCGGCAGGGCCACGACGGCGGCGGGCTCCCAGGCCAGCGTCACCGCATCGCCGCGCGCGGGCGGCGCGCCATCCTCCTCGGCATGGGCGACGCGCAGCGCGGCGCCGCCGGACAGGCGCACCACCAGCAGCGAATCATCGCCGCGGAAGGCGACGTCCTCGACCGTACCGCGCGCGGTGTTCGCGCCGGCAGCGTCCGGCGCGACGCTGATGCGTTCGGGGCGCAGCGCCACCGCCACGGTGCCCGCCGGCAGGTCGCCGGCGAAGGTCGCGCCGGCCTCCGCGCTATCGAAGCCGCCGCCCGCCAGCCGCCCCTCCAGCACATTCGCCGCGCCCAGGAAGCGCGCGACGAAGCGCGAGGCGGGGCGTTCGTAGATGGCGCGCGGCGGCCCGACCTGCGCGACGCGCCCGGCATCCAGCACCGCCACGCGGTCGGCCAGCGCCAACGCCTCCTCCTGGTCATGCGTCACCATGACGAAGGCGGCACCGGTCTCGCGCTGCAAGGCGCGCAATTCGAAGCCGGTGCGTTCACGCAGCCCTGCATCCAGCGCGCCGAGCGGCTCATCGAGCAGCAGCAGCCGCGGGCGCATCACCAGCGATCGCGCCAGCGTCACACGCTGCTTCTGCCCGCCCGAGAGCTGGTGCGGCCGCCGCGCGCCGAAGCCTTCCAGCCCCACCATCGCCAATGCGGCCGCGACGCGCGTGGTGGCCTCGGCCCGCTTCACCCGCGCGCGCCGCAGCCCGTAGGCGATGTTGTCCGCGACGCTCATGTGCGGGAACAGCGCATAGGACTGGAACATCATGTTCACCGGCCGCGCCCAGGGCGGCGTGTTGGCGATGTCCTGCCCATCCAGCAGCAGCCGGCCGGAATCGGGTGCCTCGAAGCCCGCGATGATCCGCAGCAGCGTGGATTTTCCCGACCCCGACCCGCCAAGCAGCGCGAAGAACTCGCCCTGCGCGATCTCGAGGTCGAGCGCATCCAGCGCGACCGTCGCGCCGAAGCGCCGGGTGATCGCCTCGGCGCGCAGCAGCGCCGGCGCGGCTGCCTGCATCACCGGCCGCGCTTGAACCGAGACCAAAGCCGCGTGCGGTCGCGCTCCACCTCGCGCGGCGGCGTGCCGGCGACGAAGGTGCGCGCCAGTGCCTCGGGGGGCGGGAAGACGTTCGGGTCGTTGCGGACCGCCTCGTCCACCAGCGGCCGGCTGGCCGGCACCGCGTTCGGGTAGCGCACATGGTTGGTGATGCCGGCCATCACGTCCGGCTGCAGCAGGAAGTTGATGAAGGCATGCGCGGCGTCCGGGTTCGGCGCATCGGCCGGGATGGCGAGCATGTCGAACCACAGCTGCGCGCCCTCGCGCGGCATGACGTAGCCGACCTCGACGCCGCGATTGGCCGCGCGCGCGCGGGCCTGCGCCTGGATCACGTCGCCGGAGTAGGTCAGCGCCACGCAGGCCTCCCCGGTCGCCAGCGCATCCAGGATCGAGCTGGACGCGATGATGGTCCGCACATGCCGGCGAATGCCCATCAGCGCCTGCTCGGCAGCGCGCAGGTCCTCCGCCGCATTGCTGTTGGGGTCGCGGCCGAGCCAGCGCAGCACGGACGGCAGCACGTCGGTCGGGCTGTCCATCACCATGATGCCGCAGCGCGCCAGGCGCTGCGCGTTCTCCGGCCGCAGTAGGATATCGAGGCTGTCCAGCGCCACATCCGGCCCCAGCGCGGCGCGCACGCGATCGACGCGGATGCCCAGCCCCACCGTGCCCCACAGATAGATCGCGCCATGCCGGTTGCCCGGGTCGATCCCCGCCACGCGCTCCATCAGCACCGGGTCGAGGTTTCGCCAGTTCGGCACCGCCGTGCGGTCGATCGGGCGCAGCGCGCCGGCGCGCACCAGCCGCGCGAAGGTCGGCTCGCTGGTCGGCACCACGATGTCGTAGCCCGACCGCCCCGCGCTCAGCTTACCCTCCAGCGTCTCGAGGCTGTCGTAGACGTCGTAGCGCACGCGGATGCCGGTCTCGCGCGTGAAGCGCGCCACTGCATAGGGGTCGATGTAGTCCGACCAGTTGTAGACATTCAGCACGCGCTCCTGCGCGCCCGCGGGCCAGGCGGCGGCGATCAGCACGAGCAGCGGCAGCAGGCGTCGGAGCATCGGCACGGGTCCTCGGGCAGCGGAAACTGCGAGACTATCACGCGATGGGGCAACGCCATCCCCGGCTGCCGCGGTAGGATTTTTTCCCTTGACTGATGGGCTGAACTTCCTGTAATCGATCCCCACCAAGGGGCGAACTGCGTCCGTCGCACATCGCCCCGCCCTGTCCCGACAGCTTGACCCAGCATCCCCGCCCAGGCGGCGCTTTCGCGCGCGCCTGCCCGGCGGGACGAGGAGCCATGCATGCCTTTTTCCGCCCTCGGGCTCTCGGCCCTGACCTCAGCGAACGGCTTCACGCTGTGGCACTACCGCACGGACGACCTGCGCGCGGCGGTGCTCGCACCCGGCTACTTCGCGCCCGCCGGCACGCGGCTGCTGCCGGGCGACATCGTCATCGTCCAGGCCTCGGATTCCACCGCCCTGGTGCCGATCCGCGGCGGCACGCTGGCCGGCGGCGGCGTCACGGTGGATGGCTCGGGCGGCGCGCCCGCGCTGCTGCGCTCGGCCAGCCTGCTCGCCGAGATCGACCTCGCGGCCAGCGCGACGCCGCGCGCCATCGAGCTCGACCCCATCGCCGAGCTGCTGTTCCAGGGCGACACGCTGGAGGCCGGCGCCACCATCACCGGCCCCGTCGCGCAGGTCACCTTCGCGCTGCTCACCAGCGCCGGCGCGACCATCGGCGCGCCGCAGACCGTGACGGTGGCCGGCGGGCGCGCCGGCGCGGCCTTCGCGGTGCCCCCGCCGGGCGGCGGATACCGCCTGCGCGCCCAGGACGCCGCCGACCCGACGCTGTTCGTCCGCTCGCCGCCCTTCGCGGTCACCTTCCCCCCGAAGCTGCTCACCGAGGCCGGCGGGTGGCTGCTGACCGAAAGCGGCGCCCCGCTGGTGCTGTAGCCCGCTCGCCTCCGCACGCCCCTCCCGCACACGAGAGAACAAGCCCCATGTCCGACACCAAGATCAGCGCCCTTCCCGCCATCGCCGCCACCGCGGATACCGACCTGCTGCCGGTCGTGCAGGGCAGCGGCGGTGGCGCCGTGACGCGCCGCGCCTCCCTCGCGCAGCTGCGCTCCGGCCTGCTGGCCGACCGCCCCGTCCATGTGCGCGACTTCGGCGCGGTAGGCGACGGCGCCGCCAACGACGCCCCGGCGATCCAAGCGGCGATCGACGCGCTGGCGGCCAATGGCGGCGGCGTGCTGGAATTCGGCCCGCGCACCTATCGCATCGCCACGCCGGTCATCGTGGACAACGCCGCCATCATCTTCCAGGGCGCCGGCTTCACCGAGGGCCCGGGCATCGCCGACGGCACCTGGCTCAGCATCAACCAGACCGGCTTCACGCCCTTCACCTTCACCGGCGGCGCCGCGCGCGGGTCGATCGTGCGCGACCTCGCGGTGCGCCAGGCGCATACCGCGACGATCGGCCCGGCCTGGGCGCCGACCGACTACGACTTCGTCTTCCGCGTGCAGGACTGCCTGGGCGCGGTGGATTTCGACAATGTCTTCCTGTGCGGCATCAACCGCGGCATCTGGATCGACAATTCCGGGCGCTGCACGATCCAGCGCCTGCGCGGGCAGGTCTACACCACCGGCATCGAGATCGACCGCAGCCTCGACATCGGCCGCATCGAGCACGTCCATTTCTGGACCTTCGTGAGCGCCGACGTCGATGTCGTGCGCTGGCAGCAGGCGAACCAGGATGCGCTGGTGTTCCGTCGCGTCGATGGCATCTTCCTCGATGACCTGTTCGTCTTCGGCGCGCGTGCGGGGCTGCGCTTCACCTCCTCGGCGTCGGGCATCACGCAGAAATTCTACGTCGGCAACTACTACTCCGACTTCACGCAGTACGGCGTCTGGGTGGACGGGTCGAACACCGCCGGGCAGATCGCCAACATCACCACGCAGTCCGAGCTGTTCGGCGCCGGCGGCGCGCCCTATGCCGGGGGCAGCGGCATCCGCATCGATGCGAACAACACGCGCATCCAGATCGGCAACCTGCGGGTCGACGACGCCCAGAGCAATGCCATCCGCGTCAACGGCATCGGCAACCGGATCGATGTCTTCTCCTTCCGCGCCGAACAATACAACCTGCTGAACGACGGCTCCGCCGCGATCCACCTGGCCAATGTGCCCGCCGGTGCGCCGAACGCGCTGTACCTGGGCAGCCCGGCGCTGCTGGGCAACGGCAATGGCGGCCCGCTGGTCAATACCGGGACGAACTCCTTCATCGCCCTGGCCGGTCCCGCCGGGCGCGCCGACCGACCCGGCGTCATGGTGGGCAGCGAGACGAGCGGCCTGTTCGCGCCCTCGGCCAACGACCTCGCCGTCGTGACGGCCGGCGTCGAGGTGTTCCGCGCCACCTCGGCCGGCACCGTCACGCTGGGGGCGAGTTCGGGCGCGCACGGCTTCGGCGTGGTCACGCCGGCCAGCGCAGCCAACCGCGTGGTCGCCACCGGCACCGTCGCCGGCGGCACGCCGAGCCTCGCGATCCAGGGCACCGACGCCAATGTCGGCATCGCGCTCGCCGCCAAGGGCACTGGCACGGTGCGGCTGCAGACGCGCGGCGCCACGGCGCTCGAGGTCAATGCCACCGGCACGCCGGGCAACTTCATCCGGGTCAACGCGACCGCCTCGGGCGGCGCGCCGCAGGTGCTGGCGCAGGGTTCGGACACCAACGTCGCGTTGCAGCTGTCAGCGAAGGGGACGGCGCCGATCAGCGCCTCCAGCCCGTTCCAGCTGCCGGGATACACGGTGGCGACGCTGCCCGCCGCAGCGTCCTTCACGCGCTGCATGATCTGCGTGGTGGACGGCACGGCGAATAAGCGGCTGGCGATCAGCGACGGCACCGCCTGGCGCTGGCCGGACGGCGCGGTGGTCAGCTGAGGCGCACGGAACAGCACAAGGAGACGACAGCCATGGCCTCCCTCACGGACTACGCCAAGAACCTGCTGGCCCGCGCCCTGGTGGGCCGGCAGCCCGCCCTGCCGGTCGCCGCCTGGGCGGCGCTGGGCACCGGGGGCACCGATGCCGCCGGCCTGTCCGGCGAACCGGCCGCCGCATCGGGCTATGCCCGCCAGCCGGTGACGTTCACCGGCTCCGGCGCGCAGCGCAACACGGCGCCGCTGCGCTTCGCCTTCACCGCCAGCGTCGGCACGCTCACGCATGTCGGGCTGTACGACGCGGTGGCGGGGGGCAATGCGCTCGCCTGGGGCACGCTCGGCTCGCCGGCCACGCTCAATGCCGCGGGCACCGTCACGGTGCCGGCCGAGAGCCTGACCGTGCTGGCGGACTGAGGCTACTCCACGGCGACCCGGTTGCGGATCACCGCCCCGGCCGATCGCCCGGCATCGAGCAGCGCCTGGGTGCGGTCGCGCGCCCAGGTCGCGCCCATGTTCGGGCGCAGATCCATGTCGCGTTCGTCGACCACCGCATAGGTCACCAGGAACCCTTGCCCCGACCGCCCGGCGATGATGGCGAGCTCCACCACCATGAAGCTCACATGCAGTTCGGGCGTGCAGGACCCGCCGCGGTCGAACTGCATGCGGACTTCCCGTTGCAGCCCGGCGGTGAAGGCCAGCGCGTCGTCGCGCGCCTCGTTGTGGCGCACGACATGAATGCAGGAGGCCGCCGCGCCGCCTGCCCACAGCAACCCCACCAGTCCCGCCAGCGCCGCGCGCACCGAAGCCTCCTGCCGCCTTTGCATGGCGAAGGATGCCCGGAACCGCCGCGCCCCGCACCCCCCATGAAGGAGCCCGCCATGGACCCGCGCCAGACCCGCGGCTATCGCAACCGCAATCCCGGCAATATCGACCACGTCCCCGCCAATCGCTGGCAGGGCCTGGCCGACCCGCCGCTCGAATCCCCGCCTTCCGGCGGCGGCCGTGCGCGCTTCGCGCGCTTCGTGTCGCATGAATACGGTATCCGCGCGCTGGCGGCGCTGCTCACCACCTACCAGGACCGCCACGGGCTGCGGACCATCCGCGGCATCGTCTCGCGCTGGGCTCCGGGCAACGAGAACGACACCGAGGCCTACATCGCCGCCGTGGCGCGGCGGATGGACCGCCACCCGCGCGCCGTGCTGGACCTGCACACCCATGCCGACCTGCGCCCGCTGGTCGAGGCCATCATCCACCACGAGATCGGCGGCAACCCATACGGCCGCGCCACCATCGACACCGGGCTGCGCCTGATGGGCGTGGCGCCGCAGGGTCGCGTGGCGGCGGCGCGCAGCGGCACGGTGCGGGCTGCGGCCGGCACGGCGGCGGCGGGTGTGGCCGCGACCGCGGCCGTGCAGCCGATGGCCGAGGCCGCCGCCCAGGCCGCCCCGGCGCTGACCGCGCTTCAGGGCCTCGCACCCTGGCTGGCGGCGCTGGTCATCCTGGGCGTGGCCGGCTGGTTCATCTGGCAGCGCATGCGGCGGCCGGCATGACGGCCTTCATCGCCGCCGCCTGGTCGCGCGCGGCGGGCTGGGTCGCCGCCATCGGCGCCGCGCTGGCGGTGCTGGGCGCGGCCTACCTGGCGGGCCGGCGCGACGGGCGCACGCTGGCCGATGCACGCACACAGCAGCGCGCCGCGCGCGCGCGGGAGATACGCGATGAAGTGGACCGCGACGTGGATCGCGCTGGCGATCCTGCTGGCGAGTTGCGCCGGGACTGGCGGCGCGAGTGACTGCGCCACCTGGCGCCCCATCCTGGTGCACGACCAGGACACGCTGACGCCGCCCACCGCGCGCGCCATCCTGGCGCATAACCGGACCGGGCGGCGCCTGTGCGGCTGGTGATCAGCCGGCCTGGATCGCGGCGATCATCGCCATCGCCTCGGCCGGCAGCGGCCCGCGGTTGATGGCGGCGACGCCGTGGTCCAGCTCCGCGATGCTCGACGTGCCGATGATGGCGGTCGAGACTTGCGCCGGCATGGCGGCGTAGCGCAGCGCGAGCTCCACCAGGTCGGCGGCGTAGCCGGCCTCGATCACCGGCAGCAGGCGGCGCGCCGCCGCCACGTCCTCGGCATAGCTTGCGCCCGAGGCGATGGGTGCCACCTTCGGCACGCCATAGGCGCCGCGCGCCTCGCTGCCGCTGAGCGCGCCGCCCGCGAGGATGCGGATCGCCATCACCCCCACATCGGCCGCCGCGGCCTGCGCGATCACGCCACCCAGGTCCGGCATGGCCGAACCCGCCGGCAGCGGCGCGATGCCGCTCGGGTTCAGCAGGTTGTAGGGCATCTGCGTGGTCGCGAAGCCGCCCTCGGCGAGCAGCCGGCCGATCGCCGGCGCATCGCCCAGGCCGGTGAAGCCGTAGAAGCGGAACTTGCCCTGGTCGCGCAGGCGCTGCAGCGCGGGCACCGCTTCGTTCAGCACCTGGTCGGCGGTGAAGTCGGGCGCTTCGCCAACAGCCGTCGTCGGTTCGTGCAGGTGGACGATATCCACGCTGTCGCGCTGCAGCCGCTTCAGGCTGTCTTCCACCGATGCCACGATCGTGCCGGCGATGTCGGCGCGCTGCGCGCCGCGGATGCGGACCTTGGTCGCCACCGTCACCCGCGCGCCCAGCGCCTTCAGCGCGCGGCCGAGGTTGGTCTCCGACACGCCATCCCCATAGGCCGAGGCGGTGTCGAAATAGGTGATGCCGTGGTCGATGGCGCGGCCGATGGCGTGGTCCTGCTCGGCCGCCGTGCCCTTCACCATCAGCCCGCCGATGGCACCGCACCCATAGCCCAGCACCGAGACCTCGATCCCGGTCTTCCCCAAACGCCGCGTCTGCATCGTGCTTCCCCCGTGTGTCGCGGCGGATGCTGCGGCAGCGCGCACGATGGGGCAAGGCACGCCCGTTTGCCCTGCGCGCCACGTGATGCCACGCTTCCCGCCAGGCCGCACAGGCCGTCGGGAGGACAACAACCACATGACTACACGCCGCGCGATCCTGTTCGCCGCCGCCGCCGCGCCGCTGGCGCGCCCCGCCCTCGCGGCCTTCCCGGACCGCCCGATCCGCGTGGTGGTGCCCTTCGCCGCCGGCGGCAATACCGACATCCTCGCGCGCATCGTCGCCACGCGCATGGGCGAACGGGTTGGCCGGCCGATGGTGGTCGAGAACCGCACCGGCGCCGGCGGGTCGGTCGGCGCCGAGATGGTCGCGAAGGCCGCCCCCGATGGCTACACGCTGCTGTTCGGCGCGGGCGGGCCGCTCACCGCGAACCCCGTGCTGGTGGCCAACCTGCCCTATGACGTGGCGCGCGATTTCCGCCCGATCGGCCTGGTCGGCATCCTGCCGATGATCCTGCAGGTCGGCCCGCGCATCCAGGCGCGCACCCTGACCGACTTCATCGCCGTGCTGCGGGCGCGCCCGGGGCAGGTGACGATCGCGACACCCGGCGCGGGCAGTGCCGCGCATCTCGCGCTCGAACTGCTGATGGCGGGGGCGAATGTGCGTGCCACCCACGTGCCCTATCGCGGCGGCAGCGCCATGGTGCCGGACCTGATCAGCGGCACCGTCGATGCCGGGATGGTGGAACTGCCCTCCGCCCTGCCGCTGCACACCGACGGCAAGGCGCCGATCATTGCCATCGCTACGGTGCAGCGTTCCCCCGTGCTGCCCAATGTCCAGACCTTCATCGAGGCCGGGCTGCCCGACTTCACCGCCGGGTCCTATGGCGGGCTGCTCGCCCCCGCGGCGACGCCCGCCGATGTGGTCGCGACGCTGCATGCCGCGCTGGCCGCGACGCTGGCGGAACCCGCCGTGCAGTCGCGCATCGCCGAGGTCGGCGCCATTCCCGCCGCCGAAGCCCAGCGTTCGCCCGACGGCTTCGCCGCCTTCCTCGCGAGCGAACTGGCGAATGCGCGCCGCGCGGCGCAGCTTGCGGGGCTGCGGCCGTCCTGACGTGCGCCGCGCCTGTTTCCCATAACGAACAGAAGGACAGCAGCATGAAGTTCAAGCGCATCGAACACGTCGCGATCGCCGTGCGGAACCTCGATGCGGTGCGCGACATGCTCGCGCGCATCGGCATCGCCTGCGACCACGAGGAAACGCTGCCCGGGCCCGGCGTGCGCCTCGCGATGCTGCCCATCGGCGAGTCCGCGCTGGAACTGCTCGAACCCTTGCGCGAGGACGGCCGCACCGCCGAATGGATCCGCGAGCGCGGCGAGGGCCTGTTCCACATCTGCCTGGAAGTGGACGACATCGACGCCGCGCTGGCCGAGATGCGCGGCCGCGGCGTGAAGCTGCGCGACGAGGTCCCGCGCATCGGCCATGGCGGCCATCGCATCGCCTTCCTCGACCCCGAGAGCACCGCCGGCATCCTGATCGAACTGGTGGAGATGAGCGGGGCGCATTGACCCGCGCCCGCGATACCGCCTGACGCGAAACTCCCGTAGCCTTCGCCCGCCATGCCCGCACCGAAGTCTCAGACGAAGCCGCGCCAGGCGGCCACGGCCGCGCCGTCCCCCGCCGAGGAAGCCGCGCTGCGCCAGCGCCTCGCGGACGGCCCGGGCCAGGCCGCCGACTGGCAGCGCCTGGGCCTGCTGCTGGCAGCGACGCGCCGCCCGGGCGAAGCCGCCGAGGCCTTCGACCGCGCCATCGCCGCCGGCGCCTCGGCCGCCGCGCTCGCCATCCCGCGCGCGTTGGCGCTCAGCGATGCCGGGCGCGCCGAGGATGCGGTGCAGGTCGCAGCACAGGCGCAGGCGCGCCGGCCCAAGGATTTCGCGCTGACCAACCTGCTGGGCGTGCTGCACAAGCGCGCCGGGCGGTTGGACGACGCCGTCGTGCTGCTGGAGGCCGCCCGGCGGCTCGACCCGCGCAGCGTCTCGTCCTGGCAGAACCTGGGCAATGTGCTCGACCAGCTGGGGCGCTTCCGCGACGCCGCCGCGGCCTATGCCGGCGGGCTGCGGGTCGCGCCGCGCGATGCCGAGCTGCACCGCCTGCACGCCCGCGCGCTGCGCGGTGCCGGCGACATCGAGGGCGCCGCCGCCAGCCTGGAACGCGCCTTCGCCATCGACCCGCGCGCGCGCGCCATCCTGTCCGACCTGGTCGGCGTGCTGGCCGACCTCGGCCAGCGCGACCGCGCGATGGACGCCATCGCCCGCGCCCGGCGCGCCAACCCCGTGGCCGCCGCCGCGCACGACATGCTGGCCGCGCGCCTCGCGCTGCGCGGTGGCGACCTGGCCGATGCGCTGCGCGGGCTGGAGGCGTCGATCGCCGCCGATCCCACCGACCCGCAGGCCCACCTGCTGCTGGCGCGCGCCCATGGCGATGCCGACCGGCGCGCCGCCAATGCCGCGCTGCGCCGCGGCCTGGCGTTGATCCCGGGCTCGCCCGTGCTGACCGGCGAATTGATCGAGAGCCTGTCGCGCAGCCGCCATGGCGACGAGGCGACGCACATCGAGGACTCCTACGCGCTGGCCTGCCGCATGATCGGCGAGGCGCCAGCCGCCTGGGGCGATCACGTCAAGGCGCTTCGCACCGTGTTCCAGCGCTGCCTCGACCACGACCGCTTCGACGCGACGGGCAGCCTGCCCGACCTCGCGCCGCGCTGGGTCGCCGAGGGCGCCATCGCGCCGCTGCACTACGAACTGGGCAATGTCCGCACGCTGGAGGACCGCATCGCCATCGTGGCATGGCATCGCGACTGGGGCCGGCGGCAATCGGCGCGCATCCAGCCCGCGGCGCCCCTGGCGATGCCGGCGCTGGCGACCGGGCGGCGCATCCGCATCGGCTTCATGTCGAGCGACCTGCGCGACCACCCGGTCTCCTACTTCGCGCTGCCGCTGCTCGAAGGTCATGACCCCGATCGCTTCGAGGTCCATTGCTATTCCTTCTACGAGCGCGAGCGCGACAGCGTGCAGGCGATCATCGAGGACAAGGTCGCCGCCTTCCGCTGGTGGCCGCGCCGCCCGACCGCCGAGATCGCCGCGGGCATCGCCGCCGACGGGCTCGACATCCTGTTCGAACTGGGCGGCAGCACGGCGATGAACCGGCTCGAGGTGATGGCCCATCGCCCGGCACGGATCGGCGCGAGCTGGCTCGGCTACCCCCATTCCGCGGGCTTCGAGCAGATCGACCTGATCCTGACCGACCCCTTCATCCGCCCCGAGGATCCACGCCTGCTGATCGAGCGCCCCTTCGAACTGCCCGAGACCTGGGTGGCGCTCGGCCGGCTCGGCTTCCGGGACACGCCCATCGACGCCGACCTGCCCGAGCGCCGCCAGGGCCACCTGACCTTCGGTACGATGAACAACCCCTACAAGTACACGCGCGCCTGCCTGGACGCCTGGGCGGCGGTCCTGCGCGCAGTGCCCGGTTCGCATTTCCTGTTCGTGCGGCCCGAGGCGCGCACGCCCGCCTTCGTGGCCAATGCGCGCGCCGCCTTCGCCGCGCGCGACGTCGATCCCGCCCGGCTGGATTTCATCGGCATCCGCGGCGACCATCTGAAGCACTACAACAGCATCGACATCGCGCTGGACACGCTGCCGCATACCGGCGGCACCACCACCTGCGAGACGCTGTGGATGGGCGTGCCGGTGGTCTCGCTGGTCGGCCCCGGCTTCGCCGAGCGGCTGAGCTTTTCCAACCTGTCGAATGCCGGCCTGGGCGAGTTCGCGGTCCGCAGCGTCGAGGATTATGTCGCCGCCGCCGCGGCGCTGGCGGCCGACCGTACCCGGCGCTGGACGCTGCGCCACGGGCTGCGCCGGATGATCCGCGAGAACCCGCTGGGCCAGGCGGATCGCTTCGTGCGGGCTTTCTACGACCGGGTGGACGGCATCGTCCGCCAGTGACGAGCCGATGGCGTGGGCGCCTGCCGCGGGGCGCGGATGCGTGGTCTTCGGGGGATGCCCTGCACGGATACTGCACGCATGCACCACGGACGGTGTCGGCCCGAGGCGGCCGATGATGGATGTCGGGCCGGTTCCGTGGGCCGCCCGGCCGAGCGAAATTCGGCGGATTCCTGCGGGCAGGAATGGTGCTGTTGGAGAGGATTGAACTCTCGACCTCTCCCTTACCAAGGGAGTGCTCTACCACTGAGCTACAACAGCGCCGGGCCCTGGCGGCGGCGCGTTGTCTAGGCGGATGGGCCGGTCAGCGCAAGCCCGGACTGCATGTCACGACATCCGGGGGATCGGCAGGCGGCCCAGTGCGGCGGCGTCGCCGGTGGCGGGCGCCTCGGGCCGGCCGATCCGCGCCGCGATCCTGGCGCGGATGGCATCCAGCATCGGGCCGGACTCCAGCAGCGGGCGGCACAGCGCCGCGCCGCAAGGCTGCGTGGCCACCCGCACGCCGTCGATGATGACCATCTCGTGCACCAGCATCTCGATCCGCAGGTAGCGGATGCGCCCCGCCTCGGGCGCCGGCGCGATGCTGCGCCCGTTCACCAGCGCCTCCACCGGGACCAGCCTGTCGTCGATGCCCAGCAGTGTCCGCGGCGCCAGGATGGTGTCGCGCAGCGGTGAACGCAGGTCGAGCGCCCCGGCGCGCAGCAGGATCGGCGTGGCGGCGGGACGCTGGGAAACGTCGAAGGTGACCTCGGTGACCCGCTGCACCGGGCTGTAGCCAATATGTCCCAGCGTCAGCAGGATGTCGCCCGGGTAGATCGCATCGATGGCCCGCTCGCCTTCAATCGTGACGACCATGCCCGAAGGAAAGATCCCCTCAATTTCGCATGCATCGGCAAGAACCTGGCGGTCCGACTCCCGTTCCGTTCGTCGCGCCGACTGCGGATCATCCTCCATTTCGGTGGTCTCCGGCGTTACTTGTTCTCAAATTTCATTAACCATGCGCCGCCTGCGATCGCACCACACAAAGCGGACAGTCGAGAACAAGTGAACGCAAGCATTCCAGGGGGTTGCGGCGCGGCGCCTGCCGCAGGACCATGCGCCATGACCAAGGCCCCCGACGCCGCCCCGCCCAAGGCGGCCGCACCCGCCGACCGCGCCGCCCGCCTGGCCGCCGCCCTGCGGGAGAACCTCAAGCGCCGCAAGGTCCAGGCCCGCGCCCGCGACTCCGCCACCGCAGCCGACGCCGACCCCAAGGTTGCCCGCGAAAAGCCCATGGGTTAATCCGGCCGCCCCAGGGCGCCCCGGGCTGCTGCCCCGCCCGCCCGCCCTCGACGCACAGGCCGCCCGAACGCCATGCCCATCATGCCCGACAGCTGGATCCGCCGCATGGCGACGGAACACGGCATGATCGACCCCTTCGTCGAGGCCCAGCGGCGCGAGGGCGTGATTTCCTTCGGCCTGTCCTCCTACGGCTACGACGCGCGCGCGGCGGATGAATTCAAGATCTTCACCAATGTCGACAACGCGCTGGTGGACCCCAAGCAGTTCAACGAGGACGGCTTCGTCACCCGGCGCGGCCCGGTCTGCATCATCCCGCCCAATTCCTTCGTGCTCACTCACACGGTCGAATACTTCCGCATCCCGCGCGACATCCTGGTGATCTGCCTGGGCAAGTCCACCTATGCGCGCTGCGGGCTGATCGTGAATGTCACGCCGCTGGAACCCGAATGGGAAGGCCAGGTCACCATCGAGATCAGCAACACCACCCCCCTGCCCGCCAAGGTCTATGCGAATGAGGGGGTGTGCCAGTTCCTGTTCCTGCAGGGGGCCGCGCCGCCCGAGGTCAGCTACGCCGACCGGCGCGGTAAATACATGGGCCAGCGCGGTGTCGCGCTGCCCAGGCTTTAGAAGGGTAGAGGCGTAGAATGGACCGCATCCGCATCCGCGGCGGCCGCGCGCTGTCCGGCACCATCCCGATCTCCGGCGCCAAGAACGCCGCGCTGCCGCTGATGGCGACGGCGCTGCTGACCGACGGGCCACTGACGCTCACCAATGCCCCGGACCTCGCGGACGTCACCACCATGGCCGGGCTGCTCGCGCAGCACGGGCTGTCGGTGGAGCGCGACAAGACCGCGCGGACCATCACGCTGTCGGGTGGCGCGACCAATCTCGAAGCGCCCTACGACCTGGTGCGCAAGATGCGCGCCTCGGTGCTGGTGCTGGGGCCGCTGGTGGCGCGCTTCGGCCAGGCGCGGGTCTCGCTGCCCGGCGGCTGCGCCATCGGCACCAGGCCGGTGGACCTGCACCTCAAGGCGCTCGAACAGATGGGTGCGACCATCGACATCACCGCCGGCTACATCGAGGCCAAGGCGCCCGGTGGGTTGAAGGCCGCGCGCATCATCTTCCCGCAGGTCTCGGTCGGTGCGACCGAGAACATCCTGATGGCCGCGACCCTCGCCCAGGGCACCACCGAGATCGTCAATGCCGCGCGCGAGCCGGAAATCTCCGACCTCTGCGCCTGCCTGATGCGGATGGGCGCGCGGATCGAGGGCCTCGGCACCGACCGCCTGCTGGTGGAAGGCGTGCCGACGCTCGGTTCGGCCGTCCACCCCATCATCCCCGACCGCATCGAAGCCGGCACCTTCGCCTGTGCCGCCGCCATAACCGGCGGCCAGGTGCTGCTGGGCGGCGCGCGGCTCGACCACCTCGGCGCCGTGGTCCGCATCCTGCGCGATGCCGGCGTCGATGTGGCGGAGGTCGATGGCGGCCTGAAGGTCTCGCGCCTGAACGGCCTGCGCGGCACCGACGTGGTCACCGAGCCCTTCCCCGGCTTCGCCACCGACATGCAGGCGCAGTTCATGGCGCTGATGTGCGTGGCGGAAGGCGCGGCGATGATCACCGAGACCATCTTCGAGAACCGCTTCATGCACGTCCCCGAACTGGCGCGCATGGGCGCGCGCATCAACTTCCACGGCGCCTCGGCCATCGTGCGCGGCGTGCCGCGCCTGGCCGGCGCGCCCGTCATGGCGACCGACCTTCGCGCCTCCGTGTCGCTTGTCCTGGCAGGCCTGGCGGCTCAGGGCGAGACCATCGTCAACCGCGTCTATCACCTCGATCGCGGCTACGAGCATGTCGAGGCGAAGCTCGCGGCGGTCGGCGCCGACATCGAACGGTTGCCGGGCTGACACCGAATCGCGATGACAAATTTTCGCCGCATCCGGTGATAGACTCCGCCATGGACCACCCGATTCCGACCCCTCTCTCCCCCGCCACGCCCGACGACGCCGGCCCCATCGTGCTGGCGCTGCCAAAGGGGCGCATCCTGGACGAGTTCGGCCCCGTGCTCGCGCGCGCCGGCATCGTCCCGGCGCCGGACTACGCCGACGAAAGCAGCCGCCGCCTGCGCTTCCCCACCGACGACCCCGCGCTCGACGTCATCCGCGTGCGGTCCTTCGATGTCGCGACCTTCGTCGCCCACGGCGCCGCGCAGATCGGCGTCTGCGGCGCCGATGTGCTGATGGAATTCGACTACCCCGAGATCTACGCGCCGCTCGACCTCGGCATCGGCCGCTGCCGCGTCTCGGTGGCGGAACCCGTGGCGCCACAGGCCGACGACCCCTCCCGCTGGTCGCGCGTCACCGTCGCCACGAAATACCCCAACATCGCCCAGCGCCACTTCGCGGCGCGCGGCGTGCAGGCCGAGATCGTCCACCTCAACGGCGCGATGGAACTCGCCCCGTCGATGGGCCTCGCGCGCCTCATCGTGGACCTGGTGCAGACCGGATCGACGCTGAAAGCCAACGGGCTCAAGGAAGGCGAGGTCATCGCCCACGTCACCTCGCGCCTCGTGGTCAACCGCACGGCGCTGAAGACGCGGCCGGAAGCGATTGGCGCCTGGATCGCTCGGTTCCGCGCAGCACTCGCGGAGCGGGATGCGCGGTGACACAACAAGCAAGAACGGGGGAGGACACCTCCCCCGCATCCCTCCGTTTTTTGGCCGTGAAGCCGTGAAGCGCCTCCACACAAGCGACAGCACCTTCGAAGCACAGTTCGCCGCGCTGCTCGACGAAGCACGCGAAACCACAACGCGCGTCGATGCGGCCGTGGCCAGCATCATCCGCGACGTCCGCGCACGCGGCGACGCTGCGCTGATCGACCTCACCACCCGATACGACCGCTGGGCACCCACCAACGCCACCGCGCTGCGCGTCACCCCCAACGAAATCGACGCCGCCGACGCCACGATCGACATCGAACTGCGCGCCGCACTGAACCTCGCCGCCGAACGCATCGAGACCTTCCACCGCGCCCAACTCCCGCGCGACCTGGAGATGACCGACACCGCCGGCCTCACCCTCGGCATGCGCTGGGGCGCGCTCGATGCCGTGGGCATCTACGTCCCGGGCGGCAAGGCGGCCTACCCGTCCTCGGTGCTGATGAACGCCATCCCGGCGCGCGCCGCCGGCGTGGGGCGCATCGCCATGGTCGTGCCGACACCCGACGGCACGCTCAACCCGCTGGTTCTCGCCGCGGCGAAGCGCGCCGGTGTCACGGAAATCTTCCGCATCGGCGGGGCCCAGGCCGTCGCCGCCCTAGCCTGGGGCACCGCCACCATCGCCCCGGTCGATCGCATCGTCGGCCCGGGCAATGCCTATGTCGCGGAAGCCAAGCGCCAGGTCTTCGGCCGCGTCGGCATCGATTCCATCGCCGGCCCGTCGGAGGTCGTGGTCATCGCCGATGCCGCGAACGACCCCCGCCACGTCGCGATCGACCTGCTCGCCCAGGCCGAGCACGACGAAAGCGCGCAATCCATCCTCATCACCCCGAGCGCGGCGCTGGCCGAAGCCGTCGCCGCCGCCATCCAGGCCGAGCTGCGCCACCTGCCGCGCGCCGCCATCGCCTCGCAGTCCTGGGACCGCCACGGTGCCATCATCCTGGTGCGGGACCTCGAAGATGCCGCCGCGCTCACCAACCGCCTGGCGCCGGAACACCTCCAGCTCATGGTCGATGAACCGCGCGCGCTGCTTGCACGCATCCGCCATGCCGGCGCCGCCTTCCTCGGCCGCTTCTGCCCCGAGGCGATCGGCGACTACGTGGCCGGGCCCAACCATGTCCTGCCCACTGGGCGCACGGCGCGCTTCGCCTCGGGCCTGTCGGTCTTCGACTTCCTCAAGCGCACCACCTGGGTCGAGGCCGATGCGGCCGCACTCGCCGCAGTCGGTCCTGCGGCGGTCGCGCTGGGCGACGCCGAGGGCCTGACCGCCCATGCGCGCAGCGTGGCACTCCGGCTCGGCCAGGCCTGACCGACCCTCCGGGCACGCCTTCACAGGCCGCGAACCGGCGCTGCGCTTGACCCGGCGGGGTTGCGGGATCATGTTCCGCGCGATTTTCCGGCGGTGCGTCCTCGCGCCGCCTCACCCCATGGGCGCCTTGCGCCCCACAAACGAGGCCCGATGTCGAAGGAAGACATGATCGAGTTCAGCGGCCAGGTCGTTGAACTGCTCCCTAATGCCATGTTCCGCGTGAAGCTGGACAACGAGCACCTCGTGCTCGCGCATACCAGCGGCAAGATGCGCAAGAACCGCATCCGCGTGCTCGCGGGCGACCGCGTGAACGTGGAGATGACGCCCTACGACCTGACGAAGGGCCGCATCACGTTTCGGTTCAAGTGACCGGCATGCGCCTGGGCCGGTTCAGGTAACGCACGCCATGCCGGACCAGCGCCCGGCGCTGGTGCTGGCCAGCGCCAGCCCTCGGCGCCTCGACCTTCTCGCCCGGCTCGGCATCGTCCCGGCCCGCGTGATCGCCACGGACATCAACGAGACGCCCGGCAGCCGCGAGGTTCCGCGCCCCCATGCCGCGCGCCTGGCGCTCGCCAAGGCCGAAGCCGCCGCCGCACAGGCGCCCGAGGCGCTGGTGCTGGCGGCCGACACGGTGGTCGGCGTCGGCCGCCGCATCCTGCCCAAGGCCGAGACGCAACAGCAGGCGCGCGACTGCCTGGCGCTGCTCTCGGGCCGGCGGCACCGCGTGCTGACGGCCGTTGTGCTGGCGCTGCCCGACGGGCGGCGGCTGAAGCGCGTGGTGGAAAGCGCCGTGACTTTCCAGCGGCTGACCGAACAGCAGGTCGATGCCTACCTGGCCGGCGGCGAATGGCGCGACAAGGCCGGCGGCTACGCCATCCAGGGCCAGGCCGAGGCCTTCATCCGCTTCCTGTCGGGCAGCCATTCCAACGTGGTGGGATTGCCGCTGTTCGAGACGGCGCAGCTGCTGCGCGGCATCGGATGGCTGCGGCCTTAGGCGCGCAAGGCGGCGGGGAGATGCCCGGCGCGCCGTCCGGTGGGACAGGCGCGGGTGCGCCCTCGAGCGGTGCGTCCCCTGGCGCGCCGTCCGGCGCGTCGCCCCCCAGCGCGCCTTCCGGCGAGTCCCCCGTCCGCGCGCCTCCCGGCGAGTCTCCCGTCCGCGCGCCTCCCGGCGAGTCCCCCGTCCGCGCGCCTCCCGGCGAGTCCCCCGTCCGCGCGCCTCCCGGCGCGACCATCCTCGTCAGCGTCTCCCCCGGCGAGGTCCGCACCGCCCTGCTGCAAGGCGGCGCGTTGGTCGAGGCCTGGGTCGAGCGCCCCGCGAATCCCGACGGCGTCGGCGACCTCCAGCGCGGCCGCGTCGCGGCGGTCGCCCCCGCCATGGCCGGCGCCTTCGTCGCGCTGGCCGACGGACAGACCGGCTTCCTGCCCGAAAGCGAGTCCGGCGACACCCGCCGCCCCATCGCCCAAGCGGTCAACGAGGGCATGGTCCTGCCGCTTCGCATCACCCGCGCCGCGCAGGGCGGCAAGGGCCCGCGCGTCACCGCGCGGCTGACGCCGGCCGAGGTCGCGCAGGTTGCCGCAGCACCGCCCGGCGCGCCGCGCCTGGTCGCACGCGGCCAGGATGCCGCCACGCGCCTGGCCACGCGCCATGGCAGGGCCGCCATCATCGTCGATGACCTCGCACGCGCCGCCCGGCTGCGCGCCACCTTCGGCGATCGCGTGCGTCACCAGCACGCCCCCGCCTTCGACGACGCGCTGGAAGCGGCCTTCGACGAACTGGCCGCCACCGAGGTGGCGCTGCCCGGCGGCGGCCGTCTGCTGATCCACCCGACCCCGGCGCTGGTCGCGATCGACATGGATGCCGGCAGCGCGGCCGGCGCCCGCGGCCCCGGCGCGATCGCGGCGCTGAACCTCGAGGCGCTACCAGTGCTGGCGCGGCAGATCCGCGCGCGCAACCTGGCAGGCCCCATCCTGGTGGATTTCGCCGGCCTGTCGCCCCGCCGCCGCGCCGCCCTGGCCGAACCGCTGAAGGCGGCGCTGGCGCCCGACCGCCTGGTGCGGCTGCTGGGCTTCACGCAGCTTGGCCTGGCGGAGCTGGTGCGCGACCGCATCCACCCGCCGCTGCACGAGGTGGTCGGCGGCGCCGCCCTGCCGCTGTCGCGCGGGCTGGCCGCGCTGCGCCAGGTGGCGCGCGAGGCGATGTCACGGCCTGGCCGCCCGCTGGCCCTGCGCGCGACGCCTGCGGTGCTGGCGGCGCTCGAAGCCGAGCCGGACGCGCTGTCCGCCCTCGCCGCGTCGGCCGGATTCGCGCTGCGCCTGGTGCCCGACGCGACGGCCCGCCTGCCTGGCATCGAGGACGCATCGGATGTCTGACCCCACACGCCCGCGTCCTGCCCTGCGCTGCCCGATCTGCCGCCGCCCCGCCGCGGCAGCGACCCGGCCCTTCTGTTCGGAACGCTGCGCGCAGGCCGACCTGGGTCGCTGGCTGAGCGAGAGCTACGCCATCCCGGCCGGCCCGGCGGAAGAGACGGAGGATTGACCCGCTGGACAGGCCGCGCGGGCTCCGCTATTCCCCGCCGCCTCTCCGGTGCCCTTCGGGCGCCATGGGCCCAGGTAGCTCAGTTGGTAGAGCATGCGACTGAAAATCGCAGTGTCGCTGGTTCGATTCCGGCCCTGGGCACCATCCATCTTCTGTGTCCTTTCGAATCAACGGCTTGGGCCGCGTTTTCGTCCCACTCAGGCGTTGCCGCGCCGGAGTGGGACTTTTCTTGTCCAGCCATGAGCGCCATCGCGCTCTCTGCCATGGCCTTCTGCGTCGCCGCCCGCGTGTAGCGATCGACCTCCTTGAGCGTCGTGTGGCCCGTCACGGCCATGATCTGGTGCGGGCTGGCGCCGAGCTCCGCCAGGCGGCTGGCAGCGGCCTTCCGCAGCCCGTGAGGGGAGCACTGCGGTAGCGCGGCCTCCCGGCACCAGGTGCGGAACCGATTCCCGAAGCTGTCGGGCGTGAATGCCGTGCCGCGCTCGCTGGTCAGGAAGGTCAGCCCGCCCGATGGCGTCGCCGCGATGATGTGCGCCAGTTCGGGCACCACAGGCAGCACCAGGCGCACCGGCTTGCGCGCCCGGTTCTTCTGTTGCGTGAAGGTCAGCGCGCCGTCGCGCAGGTGCTGCCGGCCGAAGAGCACCACGTCGCTACGCCGCTGACCCGTGTAGAGCAGCAGCGCCAGCGCCAGGCGGGCCATGGTGCCCACAGCGTGCTTCGCCTCGAATCGCTCGACCTCATCGAGGGTCCAGGTATGGATCCCGTCCGGATTCGCCGAACGCAGGTAGGGCACCTTCAGTGCTGGATTAGTGGCAACCAGGCGCAGCGCCTCGCCGGCCTTGAACGCGGCGCGCAGCGCCTTCAGCATGCTGTTGGCGGCCTCCGGCGTTTCGGCCCGGGCATCGCGGATGCGGATGAGGTGATGGGGTTCCAGTCGCGTGGCGGCCTTCGTGCCATGCTCCATGCGGAAGCGATCCAGGATGCCGCGCCGCACACGCTGGGCGCGCGGGTCCATCCCTTTGAACGCGGCCGAGCCGTAGTAGGCGACGCACAGGGCATCGATGCTGCCAGGCGCCAAGGCGCCGATCGGCGGCACCGCGAGCTTCGGCGGGGCGTGCAGCGCGTCCCGATACTCGGCCTCGAATGCATCGCTGCCGGGTTCCTCGCGCAGCCGCACCTTCGGCCGGCCGGGCAGGCGCAGATAGGTCCGCACGTTCCCGTGCTTGTCGGTATCCTGCACCGTGAATTTCCAGCGGCGCGGCTTGGTGATCATGCGGCGTCCCATTCATTCGGGACGTTCTCAGCCGCGGCGCGGCGATCTTCGGCCCACGCCTCGAGGTCTGCGCGGTGCCATGCCTTCACGCTGCCCACCAGCGGCACGGCGCGAGGAAGCAGCCCGTCCTTCACCGCGCCGTCGAAGGTCGCCGGCGACAGGCCGAGGAAGGCCGCGGCCATCTCCCTGCGGAGCAGCAGCGGCCAGCCCGGCATGGCGGCGCCGTCCTTCATCGCTAAACGGCGCTCAGCCGGATTTCCTCGCCGCGGGCGAGGATCTTCATCGCGTGCGGCAGCTCCGCGAAGCACCAGGTCAGGGCGAGCAGCGCCGCGCCAATAGCTTTGTCGCCGGCCGTGCGGTTCGGCGGGTTGACCATGGCGCCCATCTGCTTCTGCGTGATGCCCGTGGCGAGCATCACCAGCACGCGCTGCAGGGTCGCCTCGAAGACGGGGCCGTCGGTGCCGGCAAGCGGCCCGTGGAACCGCGAAGCCTCCGCGCGCAGCATGACTATGGTGTCGTCGCGCATCTTCTCCAGGCGCTTCAGCTGCATCACGTCGCGGGGCCTCACCGGCGCGTTGGTGGCGCCCTCCATGGCCTTCACCCGCAACGCAGCCATCGCGCCTTCGGCCTGGCCGAAGACCGTCACCAGGTCCTGCACGCGGGCATGGAAGGCCGCCCGCGCAGCGGCATCGATCGGCGGCAGCACGGCAGAGGATATCCAGTCGGCGCCGTCCATGTCAGCGGTTCCGCCCGGTGCGGCCCATGGCGCGCGCTGCGAAGGCGCTCAGTTGCGATTCCGTGCTGCGGAAGGCGTTCGGGTCCTTCACGCCGTTGATGTTGATGGTGACGCCGCTGCCGTTCCCGCCGCGGTTGTAGGCGGCGGTCTCCTGCCGGTTGAGGATGCGCTCGCCGGTCTGGGCGATCACAGGGCGTTCGTCTGGGCCGATGATGCCGCCGCCATGGAAGCGCGGGGCACCGGCGAACACGTCGGGAGGGACGAAACGGGTGGGCAGCGATGGGTCACCGACCATGCCGCCGGTGTGTGCGATCGCCACAGAGGTCAGGCTTTTCAGGATGCCCTCGCCGGCCACCTCAGCCACGCTACCGGCCGCGCCGCCTCCACCGAACAGCGAACCGATCAGGCCGCCGATCCCGCCCTTGTCGAATGCCGCCCCGCCGGAGTTCACCGCGGCACCGGCCACGCGCTGCAGGGCGTCCTCAAGCGGCTTCAGCACCAGCGCACGCGTGCCGAGGCTGAGCAGCTCGCGTTCCATATTTTTCAGGACATCGGTCACCCGCTTGCCGTTGACCACCACGTCCTCGAAGCCGCCGGCCAGCGTCTTGGCCGCACTCGACCCGATCTGCTGGAGGTCGCGCATCTCGCTCGCCAGCTCGCGCGTCGTGTCGACCGCAGTCTTGCCCGCCTCGCTCGGGTCGACGAATTCCGGGGGCAATGGCAGCGCGTCCACCACGCGCTGGCGGGCACCGCCGCCGCCAGAGGTGCGCGAGGATGCGGGCTCGGCGGGTGGTGTCAGTACCGTGCCGGCCGCCTCGCCAAGACCGGCGATCTCGCCACGAAGCTGCCGCGCCTGGCGCTCCAGTGAATCGATGGCGCCCCGTCGCTGCCGAATATCTGCTTCCAGGGTGGCCTGCTCCGCCCGCTCGGAAGCGGACAGAAACCGCGTCCCGGCGCCGGTGGGGTCCGCGCGGTTGAGCTCGGCGATGCGCCGCTCCGCCGTCGCAATGTCGGCCTGGTTTGTGGTAATGGCTCCCGTCGTCGTGTCCAGCGCCCCGGCCCGCGTGGCCACCTGCGCCGCAACGCCGCGCTGCGCCGCGCTCTCGTTGAGGCGCAAGTATGCGCTGAGTGCATCGTTCGCTTGCGTGATGGCTTCCGTGCTGAGCCTGACCCGCCCTGTCAGGCTGTCCACCGCGCTGCTGACCGCCGTCGTGACGGTGGTCCAGTTCTGGTAGAGCGCGACCGAACCGGTGATCGCCGCGGCAACAGCACCGACCGCGCCGAGCAGCCCCGCGCCGCTGCCCAGCGCCGTCACCATGCGCCCCACCGCGCCACCGGCGGTGTCCACCACCGGCGCCAGCGCGGCGAAGTCGCCGCCCATCTTGGACAGGCCGGCCGAAGCCGCCTGCGTGCCCCGCTCGATGACGGTCAGCGCACGGCCCGTGGCATCGCCCGCCTCGGCCACCGCCTGGCCAGTCTGCGCCGCCGTGGCCTGCACGCGCCTCAGGCCGCTCTCTACCGCCTCGGCGCCGTCGAGCGAGAGGCGCACGCCGAAATTGCTGGAGGCTCGCGAGCCGCTCATCTCAACCTCGCTTCATGGTCCTCCCGCCTGCGCCGCTGACGCGACACAGGCAGGAGGTTCGTTGGTGGCCACCCGCGGCGGTAAGGAACAACCCGCCCGGCGGCACTACGGGGTTACTTGTCAGCGGCACTCCACGCAGTTGCCGCAGCGCTGGGGTCCGACCAAACCCCTATCGCCCACGCCAGGGCGGACCATACCGGCAGCGACCTACTAGAGATGCCGGAGGTGCTGGATCATCGGCAGGCCACTCCACGGCAGGATCATCTCCCCGCCAAAGACGCCGAGCCTCGCGTTGCGGATATGTACGTCGAGCTGCTCCGCGGAACGCGCACCACCGCACGGACTGGGCACCGAAAGCGTCGAACCGAGAGCCGTCAGGCCGAGGCTGACACCGTCCTTCCCCCAGGCGCGCTCCACCGGGAACGTCGTGCGCTTGCGCCCGCCCGCGCGCAGATGGTCGTTCAGGATCTTCTGCCGCTTCACGATGGCGTCGTGCCGTTCCACCAGAACCGCCAGCGCGCGACCCTGCACTTCGATCTGCTCGACCAGCGCCAGACCTTCATCGCTCAGGGCGCGGGCGTCGCGCTCCATGTCATCCAGCTTCGCCTCGCCCTCCCGCCGCTCCGCCTCGGCGATACGCGCCGGCAGCGCCTCGGCCATCACCGCCAGGCGCTCGGCCTCATTGCGGAGCGTCGAGAGCTCGGTCTCGATCGCCACCACGTCGTCGGCATCGCCATCGAAGAGGACGTCGGCGCGGCGCTTGTCCACGCCGGCGATGCGCGCGGCGAGTTCACCGCGCTTCGCCTGGGCACCGGTGAGCGCCTTCTTCAGCGCCTCCGAGGTATCGGCCTTTGGCCGCACGCCGAAGACAGACTTGATATCCAGCATGTGCATTCTCCTTCGTTAGGCCGCGCGCGGCGGCGGGTTCGATTGCCAGGCGCTCACGCCCTTGCGCGCCGCGCTGAGCGCCTTTTCATCCGCGTCTCGGGGATCCGCGTTGAGCCACGCGACATAGACCGAGCGCACGATCTCCATCCGCTGCGACGCTGACGGCTTGATGCCCCCTGCCTCCACGGCTTCGCTGATGGCCTGATCGATCGCCGCCCAGCTCGCGGCGTTCGCCGCCAGCCGGCGGGCTTCGGTCGGCACCGCCTTCAGCAGCTCGACCGGCGGCGCGGCGGACGCGGGCGGCCTCGGCGGCGCCACCGGGCGCGGGCCCGGCACGGCCGGAACCTCCTTGCGCCGCGGCGCCCGCGCAGCAACGCCCACCGACGGCGGTTGCGGCCTGGGGCGTGCAGCCGGCAGCGCTGCGACAGGCACCAGCGCCATGGGCGGCAGCGAGGGGATGGCCGGCGCCAACGTGGGCGCCGCGGCGGTGATCTCCCACACATCCCGCCCGACCATGGCGACCGTGATGCCACCGAAGCCCGGCTTCTCCGCAAGTTCCGGCAAGCCGCGCAGCCGCATCTCCATGACGCTCGCGGGAAAGCCAGGCCGCGGCGGGCTAAGGCCCTGGGCCTCTGCAGCGTTGACGACAATCCGACCACCGCCCTTGCGCGCGGCCGCGAAGAGGACACCCGCGAGGCACCGCTGATCCTCCGCCGTCGCCGCCTCGTTCATGGCCTGCCGTTCGGTGTCGCTATACCGAGCCATCCTGCTTCCCCTTCTGGAATGCGCCGTGACGCTGCTGCATGGCCGACCGAGGCCAGTGCGCGTCACACCGCGCCAACCACCCGCCCAGCGCGATCCGCAGCCGGGCCAGAAACTGGCGCTCGGGCACGCGCTCCCTGGTCGGCATCGCGACCATGATCGCACCGCCGCGCGCGGTGCTGCCGGGGGCAAGCGCACGGCCCGGGCCGCCCAGGCTCCGACCGGGAGGCAGGCGCGAGGGACGGCTCTTGCCGATATCCTGAAGCGCTGCCGCTGCACTGGTCGCGATCGACCACGCGCCGTCGCTCGCGGTCGGGCGGCAAGGCGCCGTGTCGTGCGCGGACAGCGCCGTGATGGGCATAGGGAAATCCGCGACCGAGCCGCGAGGCGCTGCGCCAAGGGCGCTTGCGTGGCGACGCAGTGCGCCCGCGATCGCCTGGGCCTCGGATCGCGTGCTGTTCGACCGACGCTGGAGGACGCGGCGACCGTGCGCCATGGCGTCAGCCCTCCGCGCCGCTGGAGGCGACGATCTGCCAAAGGTCATTGCGGCCGAGCCGGGTGACGGTGACGCCGGCAAAGCCGGGCTTCTGCGCGAGTTCGGGAAGGCCGCGCATCCGCATCTCGCCCGCGCTCGCAGGCCAACCCGGGCCGGGCAGCCCCATGGCCTGGATGTCATGGGAGGAGCCTTCGAACGAGCCGCCGGCGCGCAGCGCAATTTCGCGCAGGCCGACGGCCAGGACGCGCTGGTCGAAGAGCTCCGCGAACGCAGCGTCCTCGATCATCTGCTGCGAGGTGCGGGGGGCGGTGCGGGCGCTGCGGCTCACGGGCTGCCGGATGCGGGACATCGCCCAGGCCCGCGCCTCGCCTTCCTCGTACACGGCCTTGCCGTTGAAGATGTTGTACGGAGGCCCGCCGCCACGCGTCGCCCAGGTGCTGAGCGACGCCTCGGTGACGGTGAGCCCGAACTGCTTCAAGAAAACCGGCAGTTCGGCCCGACCATAGAACTTCATGTCCCTGACCCTCTCAGGCTGCGCATGTGCGCGTTTGAGAGGGGCAACATGAAGTGCGCGATGGCGCCGCGTCTAAGGCGTTTATATGCCCACAGGGTCGCCCAATTTTCCGCGCGATATCGCTGCGCGCCACGGAATCCTAGGCGTTGCGCTCCTTCGTCTGCGTCTTCGCGGGCTTGGCAGCGCGGTGATTCAGCGCCGCTTCCACCCAGGAAGACGCCCCGCGTTCCGAGGATGCCTCCTCTATCTTCGCCATCTGGCGAGCAGAAACAGGCACATCCAGAACTCGCATTCGCTCCACAGCTCGACGACACACCGCGGCAAGAAACAACGGCAGTGCGCCACCTCTCATTCCCGCCTTGCTGCTGTCGGAGTCGGGAAATTTGGTGACACCCGCGCGGCGGCCACCCACGGCATGAAACACATCCACGACGGAGAGGACGAAGTCGTGCCGATCGAACAGCTTCGGCCGCCCCCTGCTTGGTCCCTTGGACAGATGGTCGCCCCAGTAGGCTGCTGCGGTCCGGATTGTTGCCAAGTGCATACGAAGCCGTTCGTCGTACAGAACCAGCGAACGCGCGTCCTCGAGAAGGTCCGTCAAGCCACCGTGGGTTTCGTAGCCCAGCCCCGCATCGATTCCTCCCCAAAGGAACTGATGGCCGAATCGGCTGCCGAAGATCGTCTCTGTGAGGGGTGAACGCAGGTGATCGAGCAGTATGTCGCAGGTATCGCGAAGGTCCCGGAGCGCCTTCATCTCGCCCCCGCGCTCTGGCGCGCCGCGGAGCTCTACCCAACGAAGAAGCGCGTCGTTCAGCTCTCCGGTCGGTCGGTTTCTGATCTCGGTCATGCGAAGGATTGCCTGCCACGCACGATGCGCTTGCATCGCCTTTTCGCGGGCAGTCTCCAGCGCGCGCCGTGCCGCCTCCTTCTTCGCCGGCTCGGCGCCGAAAAGGTCCGGGCGAGGCGCCTTCTCCATCGCCAGGAACGCAGCCCTCGCCTTCTCGAATCGCTTGAACTGCGTCGACTGCTCTACGGCCTGCGATTCGGCGGCTGGCACCTCCCAGCTTTCCACTTCTGGCCGAACAAGCGGCGGTCGGCGCGCCGCACGCGGAAATGCCTCCGCCCAGATCCCCAGTAGGTCTGAAGGCAAGATGAGCTGAGGCCGAAGGGTTGCAGCGCGGAATGCCTGAAACGGGTCCGAGAAGCGCATTGATACCTCCGCAGCGCGACCCGCATTCAGCGTCGGCGGGGCAACCCGGTGCGGAGACGCCGGGCTTCTCGGGGGCCAGCCTAGCCCCGCCGATCCTCACCATCCGCCACGCCGCGCGCCTGACGCAACATCTCGGTTTCGATGCGGCCGCCTGGTGGCCCGCCAGCGCGGGCATCGCGGCGGCCGCGACCAGGTGCAGCGTGCCGGCGCCGGCCACGGGCGGGCCGGGCATGTCAGACCTCGACCGTGGCAGATGACCAGGATGGCAGCGGCTCGCCCAAGACGCGGAAGACGCTCTCAGCGAGGTTCCAGGCCAGCGTGTGGTGAGCGTCGTGATCGTCTTCGTTGAATTCCCACAGCACCACGCGCGCCTGCGCCAAGAGGCCCTCCCTGGTGCTGGGCTCAGCCACAGAGATCGCCTCCAGGCGCTCGAAGAAGCGGGTCTCGCTGGCGCAACAGAGCCGTTGCCAGTCCGCGCGGCCCTGCGGCGTCATGTCGTCGCACAGCCGATCCGCATGCGCCTGGATCTGCGCCTGGTGCTCAATGAATGCAGCAGCATTGCGAATGAGCTTCGCGTCAGGATGCTCGACAGGGCCAGCCGTTGCCGGAGCGACAGCAGCGAGTGCGGCGGTGCCGACCAGCACCGCGCGGCGCGACGCGCTCATGCTGCACCCCCATGGAGGCGCAGGAGGTTATCGATCGTTGCGGCGGCCAGCAAGCCGGCCGGCCAGTCCCCCCATAGTTCGAAGCCGCCTGGCATTACGGCTTCGAGCTTCGCGACCCGCGCACGGGCTAGGACACCGTCGAGGGTGGTCGGTTCAGCGACCAGGATGGCGGTCAGCGCCGCGTCATAGGGCGCAAAGGCCGGGCGGTCCTCCACGTCCGTGTCGGTCTCGAAGGACGCTTCGACGTCCGCCTTCAGTTGCGGAAACCGCGCACACAGACGCAGCAGCTCGGCGTCGGGATGCGCCGCCCCGACAGCAGGGACGGCCGCGGCGGCGGGAAGAACGGCGGCCCCGGCGAGGAAGGCGCGGCGGGTCGCGGCGCTCATGCCGGGGCGCTCCCGTCGAGCGCGACGCGCAGCTCGTGATCGAAGTAGCCGGCCTGCATGTCGCGGAGGTCGGTGCCGCTCACCGGCGCCAGCAGCAGGATCGCCCGGCGCAGTACCTCGGCGACGCGTTCGAGCGGGTCCAGCGCCTCGGTGTCGTTCTCCGCCTCATGCACCTGGTCGAGCGCGAGGACCAGCTGCACCACGACGTCGCCGATCGTGCGGGGGGCGACGTCGAGCGCGGCCGGGACCGCTCGAACGATGTCGTCTGTGATCGCGCTCCAGCGAAGGCAGAGGGGATGCTGGAGGTCCCCCCGGACGCCCTGCACCGTGATCGCACTATCGACGTGGTTGGACTCGCGGATCAGCGCGCCGATGCGCGCCGCGTGCGCGGCCAGGGCTCCAGGCGCGGCGGCGGGGCCGGTGTGCACCGCCGGCGCTGCGCCTGGCGGCCCTGCCGTGGCCGCGCTGGCGTGCAGGGCAGGAAGAACCAACGGCGCGGCCAGCAGCGCGCGCCGAGACGTGCTAAGGGCACGGTCAGCCATGATCGCGATCTCCCTAAAGGTCGCAGTTTCGGTGAGGCCGGGCGGCGGTGCTGGTAACACCTCGCTCGGCCGCGTTCCTTGCGGAACGGCGCTATTAGCGTCACTGTCTCGCATGAGCGCAAGCAGAAATGTCGCTTTAGACGCCATTACGCCTGAGCAGTCGCGCGCGGCGCGGGGCCTTCTGGACTGGTCGCGGGACGAGCTCGGCCGAGCTGCCGGCATCCCGAAGCGCACGATCATGCGCTTCGAAGGTCGGGAGGTCGCGCCCCGTCAGGCGACGGTCGTCGCGATCCGCGCCGCCCTCGAAGCCGCCGGCGTCGAGTTCATCGCCGAGAACGGCGGCGGCCCCGGCGTGCGGCTCGCGCGCTCAGGCATGGGTGCGAGTGCCGTTGGTCGCCCCACCACCCGAGCCGCCCCCGAACCCAGCTCCGTCGGCCCCGAGGACGAAGCCCGCGGCGGCCACGAAGCCCCCGCACCTGGCCCCGGCCCCACCGTGCCAGGCACAGACTTCCGGCGATCGAGGCCGCGGAAAGCATGACGGTGGGCGCCAAGGTCAAAGGGCACTGCCCGAAGTGTGGCCCGGGTCGGAACGCCATGGTCGCTGGCCTGCTTCATCAGGTCGAGGCCGATGACGAAGCCGGCTTTCGCGAGGAAGTCACCCTTCGGATACTGGTGTGCCCGGCCTGTGACACGGCATACTTTCAGGAAGAATACTGGTGCGATGGCGGTTGGATGGACGCACCAGAGATGACGCATTGGCCTCCACCGGCAAGGCGTCCACGACCGCCCTGGTTCAACAGGATGGTCCTGACTGACGGAACGCTCGAGAGGATCCTGCGCGAGGTCTATACGGCGCTCGATTCCGACCTTCGGATACTCGCCGCCATTGGCATCCGCACGGCATTTGACCGTGCAGCCGAGCTGCTGAAGATCGATGTCCAGGCCTTCGGCGCGAAACTCACGGCCCTTGTTGACCGCGGCGCCATCGGTGTCGCGGAGCGACAGCACCTGGATGTGCTTGTCGATGCAGGCGGCGCGGCCGCACATCGCGGGTGGAATCCGGATCATCAGCAGCTAACGACGATGATGGACATCATCGAGGGCTTCATTCACCGCAGCTTTATCCTTCCCGGCGCGGCCAAGCGCTTGCGCGAGGGGGTACCGGCACGGCTGGCGCGTTCGGGGAAACCAGCGGCCAGCACAACGCCAGGTAAGCCGGAGGGTGCTTCGTAGCCGCCTTACCGAACTCGCTGCCCCGGAAAGTCAATAACGACATCCCCGGCCTCGAGCTCAGCGGTCCTGGCCGTGGTCGGGGCCTTTCGCTCCGCCAATCGTACGATCTCTGCGGGAACGGCGCGGAGGAAGCCCTGATCGAGGCCGACAATCTGCTCCACCTCCCTTTCAGGCAGCATCAATGCCTGAGCAAAGGTCGCCCTTCCGAACAGCCCACCAGCAACGACAGCTTCGAACGCGCGGCGAAGCATGCGCGGCCGCTCGAGCGGCATGTCCGACGGCGCGTCAAAGGGCTCGCGCAATGCGCCGCGCCAACGACGACGCCCCATGTTCTGAAACAGCGATGCCTTTTCGAATTCGTCGATGATGCCGAGATCGAATGCACGGAAGATCATGGCCCCGATCGACATGCCCCAGCGCTTCTTGAGCGAACAGAAGTAGTCGAGCGAGGGCACGCCGACCTCCGACATGAACGAAGGCCGCGGAAAGAGGAAGGCTCCAGCGAAGCGATGCGCCTGCTGCTCCTTGATCTTGTGGGACACAGAATCCTGCGCGCGGTGCGCACCGTTCTTGCTGTGCAGGATGGCATGCCCGAGCTCATGAGCGGCATCGAAGCGAGCGCGTGCAGCACTCACCTGGTAGGTGTTGATCCCGACGAAGCAGCGGCGCAGCGCCGGAGATTCGAAGAAAAAGCCGTCCTGCTTGTCCGATGCGATATCCAGCGTGACCACCGGCACGCCGGCGTTCTCCAGCGCCAGGATCACGTCGGGAATCGGCCCTATGCGCAGCGACCACGCGCGGCGCACCTCCTCGGCCACCTGCTCAATCTGCTCTGGCGTGATCAGGCGGAAGTCCGCGGGAACGTCGACGTCCGGCAGTTGCTGCGGAGGAAAATCGACATCCTGCTCCAGGAAGCTGAAGATCTCGCACAACCACCGCATCCGCTGCTCGGTCATCTCGCGCGCGCTCTTGGTCTCGCTGGTGCGCGTACGCCAAAAGATGCCCTCGATCGGCTCGGCCCAACCGGGGCGGAGGAAGTAGTCGACCGGGAAGCCAAGATGCGCTGCGATCGCCTCCAGGCGGTCGCGCTGCGGCTTGTCCTGATTCTCCTCGTACCGCGTGATGGCCGTGCCACTAACCCCGACCATGCTGCCGAGGGCATTCTTGAAAAGACCCCTCGCGAGCCGCGCCTCCTTGAGGCGTTCGCCGCGGAAGGTCTGGACGCCCATCGTCATGTTAGTCGCCTCCCTTCTGCCGACCGCGACCCGATTTGAGCGCCACAATCACCCGGTCGGGCTGCAGCGCCGGCTGCGATTCCGCGGTCGTCGCCGGGATCGTGGCCGTCCCGCCAAGCATGGCGACTTGGTGAAGGTCGACGCGCAGGATCCATTGTCCGTACGCAGCGTCGGGCACGCCCAACATCAGGCCTCCCAGAGCGCGGTGCTCGCGCGTGAAGCTCGGCCCGGCCTGCCCGTGCAGGAGAACAGCAAGGACACATCCCGACCAGTCGTGGATGCGATGTGGCTGGTCGCCGAGATCCAACTCCAGTTGGCGAACGATCCCGTGAAGATCCGCGAGCTGGCGCTTGTAGAACGAGGCGCGAGGGGCCTCCCCGATCTCGATGAAGGGCTCCTGGATGATGACGACACGCCCTGCCTTCACCAGCAGCTTCGCCTGGCCGTTGCACTCGAGCCGCCGCATGTTGAAGGGCACGCCATGGACGGTGGCGACCCGGGCCATGGCCTCTACAACGGCGTCGCCACGCTGGCGACCAAACAGCTCGTCGCGGTAGGCGTCATCGAGCGCGGGATTCTGCGCCAAACGGGCGTGGAGGTCAGCGTACTGCCATCCAACCTCGACGGCGAGGTCCCGCACAAACTCCGGATCCAGGTCAGTCCGCAGCACCTCGTGCGCCTGCTCACTCGACCATGCCAAATCGCACCTCAACCCAACACCGACTGAAGCGTTATGTCGGTATAGGGGGAAAAACTCAAGTGTCTTGAACGCATTTAGGACTATTAGCCACGCGGTGGCGCGAGGACTGGAGGCTCTGGCTGGCTACGCCGCCTCGCGCCAGGCGGAACCGTCGCGCCGCAGCTCGAGGCGCCCATGCGTCGCTTCGTCCAGCTCCGCCAGCTCCTCGAGCGCCTCGATCCAGTCGGGATCCTCGCCGAGCCGCTCGCGCACCACCATCCGCACCAGGCGCTCGGCCGACGGATCGATGGCGCCCTGCCCCTTCTCCCAGCGCGCGATGGACTGGTCGGACAGGCCAAGTAGCCGCGCCACGCCCGCCTGGGACAGCTGCAGGTACTTCCGCAGGAAGCGCAGTTCCTCGCCCGTGAAGGCCGACTTCGCCGTCACAATGGCATGCGCCAGGGCCTTGTGCAGGCCGTCCACGTCCTCGATCCGCACGCCGCTGCCGTGGGGCGTCTCCTCGATCGTGAAGCCGTTCAGCAGCCATACGTTCGACAGGCCGCTCGCCGTGAATTGGAATGGCGTCGGCGCGTCGGCGCCGGCCTCGCCACCCTTCTGTCGCGTCCGCTTCATGCCAGGTCCCTCCACATCACCGTCACCACCACCAGCGAGCCGCCCGCCCGGATCACCGTCACCACCGCGGCGTCCCGGCGGCCTGGCAGGCGCTTCTCGATCTCCGCCTTCCAGTCGCCGCCGGCCTCCCGCACCGGGTCGCCGAAGACCTCGCCCTCGCGCAGGATGCGGAACACCTCGGCGGCCGAGATGTCGCGCTCCTGCATGCGGTCCTGCGCGTGGAAGGTCAGGACCACGTTCGCCGAATCCTGCGCGCGATTGCGGATCGCCGTGGTGGCGGCCGCGGCCGTGAGGCGCAGGTGGACCAGCTTGCGAGCCATGGGGAGGCTGCGGGCTCCGGCAGTGGCACCTATAAGGATGATAGGTTCACAGGGCGGCTGCAAGGGTCCGCTGGCGCGGGCCGCGCCTTCCCGGAAGGATGCCGCCCGGGAGCCACACTTAGACGCAAGTGGCAGGGCTATGCCCGGGGCGGCGCCGACGCGTAGGCGAGAACATCGTCGCTGACCCGGCGCAGCTTCTCGGCAATGGCTGCCGAGCATTTCGCCGCCAGACCCGGATCGTCCAGGACGTCGCCCGGGATCCCCACCAGGTCGTCGCGGAGCTTGGTCAGCAGCGGGCCGAGAACCTCGGCGACCAGCGCGCGCGGCACCAGTTCCCCGCGCATCCGGGCGAGCTCCAGCTCGGCCATCTCTGCATCGGCGGCAATCTTCCGGGCGCGCTGGGCGGGCACGCCCACGGCGTCAGGCGCCGCCGCGGCAGCGCCAGCGGTCTGGAGCGCCGGGTCGAGGCCGCCCTCGCGGAGTGCCTGGTACGCATCGACGTCCACCTTGCCATCTGCCCCGCGGAGGCCTGCCGCGGCGACCTGGCGCGAGACGGTGGACTTGTGGACCCCGACATGCGCGGCGAGGTCAGTGATCGTCATGCGAGCCATGCGGCCCTCCCGTTGCGTTGTCGCGCAACCGTTGCGCCTCGTTGCACCCTTCCAGCAACGCCCCACTGGTGAACTCGGGCGCGCAAGCCGCCCGTATATCGCCGGCGGCCAGAGGGACCCGCCGACCCCCTAGGGCTAGGGTCACCGGCCACCCTCCCCTAGCCCTGGTGTCCTGCCGCCCGGCCGCACCAGGCGGGCGGATCGCAGGTCGGCCGAGAGCTCGGCCAGCACGTCACCGGCGGAGCCTGGTCGGTCAGGCACGGCAGGACGGTGCCAGCATGGCGGCTCGCACCACCGTCGGCGGAAGTGCGGATTGCGCTCGGGGTCAGCCATCGCTGCGGCGTCGGCGGGCGTCATGCGCAGCACCGCCGCCCCGATGTCCAAACCGTCGACATCGGGCCCGCCACATTGATCCGCCCCGAAGTCGCCCCGAAGTCGCTCCGGCCCTCAAGGCCGGGGCGATCTTCGGGGCGCTCCAAAGAGGCGCCCCGAAGTACCCACCCCCGTAGGGGGTGCGCGCGCGCGCGGGCGCGCACGAGCGCGACCCGATCAAGAATGGCGGTTTTCTGCGGGTTTCGTGGCGCCCCGAAGTGCTCCACCCACCCCCAACTTCGGGGCAACTTCGGGGCGATTTCGGAGCGCCCCGAAGTGCGCGGGCACCCCCCAACTTCGGGGCGACTTCGGGGCGACTTCGGGGCGCTACTCATCGCCACCCCCGATCCATTTCGCCTCAGGACCACCATCGGGTGCGCGTAGCCCCCTGCGCTCGCGGCGCTGCTGATCGCGGTACTGCTGCACCGTGAAGCCGCGCGCCATTAGCGCCCGCACTGCCGTCCGCTGCGCCACCGGCTTGTCGATGCCCCGGCGGGCCATGAGCGACGCCACGCTGCGCAGCTCCTGCACGTCCAGGCGCGGGCTGTAGGGGCCCTGGTCGGTGCCGCGGGCGACATCGGCCTCCAGCAGCGCCAGCGCCTCGGGCGCCACGCCAGAGGAGCCGCTGGACACCCCCTCGCGCGGGCTCCAGCGCACCGCGGCGGCTACGTAGTCCCCATTGTCGAGCTCGTACTCCGCCAGTTCATGCCAGGTCGCCTCCCCGGCGGGCGAGTAGTTCGCCTTGGCATTGTCCACCCGGAAGAAGCGGCGCCGGATATCCGCCGGCACGCCGAGCGATTCGGCTTCGTCCCGCGACATGGGCGCGCAGGTCAGAGCGATGCGCGCCGCGCCCACGATGCTGCCGGCGCCGCGGATGCCCTCCATGTCGCCCGCCTCGGCGCCCTTGCGGGTGTGGTGCACCAGGAGGACCGCGCAGCCGTGGCGCTGCGCGATGCCCCGCAGGTGCGCGATGACGGTGCGGAGCGCGGTGTTGTCGTTCTCCTCCGCCGTGTGCAGCTCGACCAGCGGGTCGAGCACCACCAGGTCAGGCCTCTCCTGCGCGAGCAGCGCCTCGAGCGCGTGCCAGGCCTCGGTGAAGGCGACGGCGCCGGTGAAGCTGTCCCGCTCAAGCAGCGTGCCGATCGACGCCGGGCCGCAGCGCAGGACGCGACCGGCGATGTCCGACGGCCCGCTGGCGAACTGGCGCAGAGCGGCCGAGAGCCGCCGGCGCTGTTCGTCGTCATCGTCCTCGACATTGTAGAGCAGCGCCTTGCGCCGCGGGGCACCGAAGTTGGCGCCATCGGGCATGTCGGCGGGCTCGAAGCGGCCGAAGCGCATGCCGAGCGCCAGGGCGACCGCATAGCCGACGCACAGGCTCGACTTGCCCGCCGAGCCGACGCCGGCGAGCACGGTGACGCTGCCGCGCAGCAGATAGCGAGGCGCGAGCCAGGCGCGCGGCGGGATGTCCTGTTCGACCCAGGTGGCCCCCTGCACCCACAATGGCGCCCCGCCGCCACGGCCACTGCCGCGCGCGGGCTGTGGCCGCCCGCCCTGGATGACCTGAAACTGCGCTGCCGCCGCCGCTTCGGCCGCCGCGTAGTCATCTTCGAAGGATCCTGTCATGCCGCGCCCTCGGTGCGCGGGACGGAGCGCAGGCCGCAGAGCCGGGCGATGCGATAGCCGGCCTGGCCGAACCGGCAGGCCCACCGCCAGGCGCCGAGCTCAATCAGGCAGTAGCCTCGATTCGCGCCGTCGGCGCTGCGCCATTCGCCGTCATAGGTGTCGACCAGGATGATCCTGCGCCCGAGGCCGAACAGGCGGACGGTGCTGTCGCGCAAGGCGCGGTTCAGCCGCGCGAGGGGCTCACGTTGCTGGCGGCAGAAGTCGGCGATGCAGGCCTCGCGCACTTCCGCGGCGCGCGGCGGGAACCAGTGCGCCACGGCCTCGGGCGTCGGGCCAGCCAGGTAGTCAGGACGCCACCACACGATCGCGCCGCGGGCGACGGCGCCGCAATAGACGTCGAATGCCATCGCCGCGAGGACGCGGGGCAAGGCGTTGGGGTGTAGGGCGGCGTCATTGACTGCGGGCCATGCCGGGCGCGATGGGACACTCGCCTTTCGAGGCCGGCCAAAACCTTGGCCTTTCCGACTGTCCCACCGCCCGCTATATGCTGGATTTACCGGGACTTCTTCAGCCCGGCCCTGGGCACCACTTCTGCCCGCGCGATGCCGCCCACCAACCCACCGCGCCGGCGCAATTTCGCTCCGCCCGACCCCACCATTTCTTGCCGCACGCAGCCCTCACGCCTGCCCTGCCTGCCGGTGCAGGTCGTGGATGCTCCGCTCATTCGCACCATCGCCTCGCCTCGCAGCCAGCCGACCAAGCCTGTATGCCGTCGCGGCTCGCGGATCATCCGTTCTCCCGCCGCACGACGCCGCCAAGCAACACGTCGCGCGAGCTCGACCGCGCGACGATCGACCCCGCCATCCCGCTTGTCATCCACGGGCATGGGCGCGGTTGTTGCAACGCCACGCAGGCCACCCCCACCCGCACCCCCCTGCCCCGCCACGCCCGCGAATCCGCTTCCGACCACGCCACCCGTGCCGTAGCGTCCAATGCGGATGCCGGGCCACCCAAGGCCCGCCGACAGGGGGCGTTGCGTGGCCTACGCGTTGCAGCAGCTGATCAACGGGATCAGCCTCGGGATGATCTACGGGCTGATCGCCGTGGGCTACACCATGGTCTACGGCATCATCGGCATGATCAACTTCGCCCATGGCGACATCTTCATGGTCGGCGCTTTCGTCGCGCTGATCGCGATCGTGATGCTGGTCTCGGGCGGCATCATGGATGGACCGGCGGCCATCCTGATCGTGCTGCTGGTGTCGATGTGCGTCACCGCGCTGTATGGCTGGACGGTCGAGCGCGTGGCCTATCGCCCGCTGCGCGGGTCGTTTCGCCTCGCACCGCTGATCTCGGCCATCGGCATGTCGATCGTGCTGCAGAACTACGTGCAGGTGGCCCAGGGCGCGCGCCCCAAGCCGATCGAACCGCTGCTGCCCGGCGGGATCGAGGTGCTGAACATGGACGGCTTCGCCGTGCAGTTCTCCTACATGCAGATGCTCATCATCGGCGCGACGCTCGCGGTGCTGGTGGTCTTCACCTGGCTGGTGACGCGCACGCCGATGGGCCGCGCCATGCGCGCCTGCGAACAGGACCGCAAGATGGCCGGGCTGCTCGGCATCGACACCGACCGCACCATCAGCCTGACCTTCGTGATCGGCGCGGCACTCGCCGCCGTCGCGGCCACGCTGTACCTGCTGCGCTATGGCGTGGCGGATTTCTTCATGGGCTTCCTGGTGGGCGTGAAGGCCTTCACCGCGGCGGTGCTGGGCGGCATCGGCTCCCTGCCAGGCGCGGTGCTGGGCGGGTTGCTGATCGGGCTGATCGAGACCTTCTGGTCGGCCTATTTCTCGGTGCAGTACAAGGATGTCGCGGCCTTCTCGATCCTGGTGCTGGTGCTGATCTTCATGCCCACCGGACTGCTCGGCCGCGCCGAGGTCGAGAAGGTATGAACGGCGAGGTCGCCGCCATCACCATGGCGGCCCGCCCGAAGCTCGCAGCGGCTGCCGTGAAGGATGCCGCGATCACAGCCCTCGTCGCCTTCGGCCTGTTCTTCATGCTGGTCGGGCTGCGGACCGATGTCGGGCCGACAGGCGGCCTGGTGCTGCGGCAGCGATGGGGCGAAGTCGCTGCCCTGGTCGTGCTGGCGTTCTTCGGGCGCCTGGGCCTGCTGACCTTGCGCGGGCTGCGTGGCGAAGCCCGGCCCGCCACCGCCGCGCGGACCGAGACACTGCGGCGCATCGGCCGGCTGGTCGCGCCGGTCTTCATCGTGCTGGCGCTGGCGCTGCCCTTCGTCCCGGGCACTGGGCGCTATGAACTCGACCTCGGCATCCTGGTGCTGACCTACGTGATGCTCGGCTGGGGGCTGAACATCGTGGTCGGCTTGGCCGGGCTGCTCGACCTCGGCTACGTCGCCTTCTACGCGGTCGGGGCGTATTCCTATGCGCTGCTGGCCACCACCTTCGGCCTGTCCTTCTGGATCTGCCTGCCACTGGCGGGCATCCTCGCGGCCTTCGCCGGCGTGCTGCTGGGCTTCCCGGTGCTGCGGCTGCGCGGGGACTACCTGGCCATCGTGACGCTGGCCTTCGGCGAGATCATCCGCGTCGTGCTGATCAACTGGGCGTCGTTGACCGGTGGGCCGAACGGCATCACAGGCATCCCGCGCCCGTCCTTTTTCGGCCTACCCTTCAGCATGTCGGGCGAACCCGACACCTTTGCCGGCTTCTTCGGGCTGGAGCCCTCGCCGGTGCATCGGGTGATCTTCCTGTACTACCTGATCCTGGCGCTGGCGCTGCTGACCAACTGGGTCAGCATGCGCCTGCGCCGCCAGCCGCTGGGGCGCGCCTGGGAGGCGCTGCGCGAGGACGAGACCGCCTGCCGCGCCCTGGGCATCAACGTGACCGCGACGAAGCTCACGGCCTTTGCGCTGGGGGCGATGTTCGCCGGCATCGCCGGGTCGTTCTTCGCCACCCGCCATGGCTTCATCAGCCCGGAATCCTTCACCTTCATCGAGAGCGCGATCATCCTCGCCATCGTCGTGCTGGGCGGCATGGGCAGCCAGATCGGCATCGCCATCGCTGCACTCGTGATGATCGGCGGCTTCGAGGTGTTCCGCGACCTCGATGAATACCGCATGCTGGTCTTCGGCGGCGTGATGGTGCTGATCATGGTGGTGCGCCCGCGCGGCCTGGTAGGCAGTCGCACGCCCACGGTCGCGCTCGGCACACGGCGCGCGATCGGCGCCGAACACGTCGCCCAAGGGCGCGGCTGACCATGGCGGAGCCCGTCCTCGAAGCCGCCGCGCTGACCATGCGCTTCGGCGGCCTCACCGCCGTCGATGCCGTGTCCTTCACCGCCACGCGCGGCGACATCACCGCCATCATCGGCCCGAACGGTGCGGGCAAGACCACGATGTTCAACTGCATCACCGGGTTCTACCGGCCGACCGAGGGCACGCTTCGGCTGTTCCGCGACGGCGCGCCGGTGGACCTGCAATCCCTGCCCGGCCATCGCATCGCCCGTGCCGGCGTGGCGCGCACCTTCCAGAACATCCGCCTGTTCCCGGGCATGACGGCGCTCGAGAACCTGCTGGTCGCGCAGCACAATACGCTGATGGCCTCGACCGGCTGGGGCATCGGCGCGCTGCTCGGCGCGCCCGGGTATCGGCGCGCCGAACGCGCGGCGATCGACAAGGCGCGGCATTGGCTCGACGCCACCGCGCTGATCGAACGCGCTGATGACCCCGCCGGCGCCCTGCCTTATGGCCAGCAGCGGCGGCTCGAGATCGCGCGCGCCATGTGCACCGACCCGCTGCTGCTCTGCCTCGACGAACCCGCCGCCGGGCTGAACCCGCGCGAATCCGACGAACTCTCCGCGCTGCTGCGCCGCATCCGCGATGGCGGCTGTTCGCTGCTGCTGATCGAACACGACATGGGCGTGGTGATGGGCATCTCCGACCGCGTGGTGGTGCTCGACCACGGCCGCAAGATCGCCGACGGCACGCCGGCCGCGGTGCGCGCCGACCCGCGCGTGATCGCCGCCTACCTTGGCGAGGGCGACGAGGGGGAGGACACAGCGTGACCGCCCGACCCGTCCTGATCCAGACGATGTGGCGCACCGGCGGGACCTACCTCGCCTTCCGGCTGCGCGAGGCGAACCCCATCGCGCTGTTCTACGAGCCGCTGCACGAGGATTACTCGCGCCATCCGCGCGCCGCCTGGGACCGCTGGGCGGCGGCCGGCATGCAGCGCGGGCTAGGCCACCCCGAGGCCGCCTTCCACTACCTCACGGACTACCCTTGCGATGCACAGGGCCTGGTTCCGGGCCACCGCGAAGCCTTCGCCTGGCAGCCCTTCGTGCTGGCGCCGGAGGACCCCGCGCCGGCGCTCGCCGCCTATCTGCAGGGCCTGGTCAGCAGCACGCCGCGCCGCGCGCTGTTCAAGTTCTGCCGCGCCACGCTACGCAGCCGCTGGATCGAGGCGCTGCTCGGCGGCACCACCCTGTATGTGCTGCGCGACCCCGCCACGATGATCGCCGCCTACCGCGCGCGATCGGATGGCGACTACTTCTTCTCGGGCCTGCTGCGCGCCGTGCTGCTGAATCCCGAGGCGCCGGTGCTGGCGCCCGCGGCCGCGCTGCTGCTGCATCGCCACCCGGCGCTGCGGAGCCTCGCCGCGGAGGCGCTGTCCGGCGCGACGCTGTGCCAGGCGATCGGGATGGAGGATCGCATCGCGCTTGCCGCGCATCTGTGGCTGCTCTCGCTCGCCGCCCATTGCCGGGATGGCGTGCTGGCGGTCGATGCCGACAATTTCGGCGAGGCCGCCGTGCAGCGGGCGATCGCCGAGGCGACCGGCCTTGACTGCCGCCTCGATGACGCGCGGCCGCTCGAAGCACGCGGCGGCGTCACGGTGGATTTCCATCAGCCCGACTGGCGCGACGCGGCGCGCGACGCACTCGGCGCGCTCGGCGCCATCGGGGCGCTGCCGCAGGGCGCCGCCCGGCATGCCCGCCTGGTCGAGGGGCTGCTGGCATGAGCGCGCCGCTTCTGGAACTGACGGCGGTCTCGAGCGGCTACGGCGCCGTGCAGGCGCTGCACGAGGTCTCCATCAGCGTCGCCCCCGGCGAGATCGTCACGCTGGTCGGCGCGAACGGCGCGGGCAAGTCCACCCTGCTGATGACGATCTGCGGCGACCCGCGCGCGCGCGCCGGGCGCATCACCTTCGAGGGCCGCGACATCACGGCGCTGCCGACGCACGAGATCATGCGCCTGGGCCTCGCGCAGGTGCCGGAAGGCCGGCGCGTCTTCCCGCGCATGTCGGTGCTGGAGAACCTGCTGATGGGCGCGCAGGTGGCCGGACATGATCCCGCGCCGCTATTGGAACAGGTCTATGCGCTGTTCCCGCGCCTGCACGAACGCCAGGCGCAGCGCGGCGGGACGCTGTCGGGCGGCGAGCAGCAGATGCTGGCCATCGGCCGCGCGCTGATGAGCAAGCCGCGGCTGCTGCTGCTGGATGAGCCCTCGCTGGGCCTGGCGCCGTTGATCGTGCGGCAGATCTTCGCCGCCATCCGCGACCTGAACGCGCGCGAGGGCCTGACCGTCCTGCTGGTCGAACAGAACGCCAACCAGGCGCTGCGCCTGGCGCATCGTGGCTATGTGCTGGTGAACGGGCGCATCACCCTGGCCGGCACGGGCCGCGACCTGCTGGCCATGCCGGAGGTGCGCGATGCCTATCTTGGCGGGGGCCACTGACGCTATAGGGCGGCCATGCTGCGGCTGACGGAGATCAAGCTTCCCCTGGACCATGCGCCCGAGGCGCTGGAGGCCGCCGTGCGCGCGCGCCTGGACCTGCATGGCGATGCGCTGCGCGCCGTGCACATCGCGCGCCGCGCCTGGGATGCGCGGCGGCGGTCGGATATCCACCTGGTCTACTCGCTGGATATCGATGTGGCGGACGAGGCCGCGCTGCTGGCCCGCGCTGCCCACGACCCGGCGCTGGGGCGCGTGCTTGGCCCGAAACCCGACACCGCCTATCGCGCAGTGGCGCACGCCCCGGCCGCCGGCTGGCAACGCCCGGTGGTGATCGGCACCGGACCCTGCGGCATCTTCGCCGCGCTGATCCTGGCCGAGATGGGCTTCCGCCCGATCATCCTAGATCGCGGCAAGGTGGTGCGGGAACGCACCAAGGACACCTGGGCGCTGTGGCGCCGCCACGTCCTGACGCCGGAATCCAACGTCCAGTTCGGCGAGGGCGGTGCGGGCACCTTCTCCGACGGCAAGCTCTATTCCGGCATCAAGGCGCCGGAATCCGTGTCGCGGAAGGTGCTGACGGAATTCGTCGCCGCCGGCGCGCCGGAGGAAATCCTGTTCGTCGCCAAGCCCCATATCGGCACCTTCCGCCTGGTGACGATGGTGGAATCGATGCGCGCCAAGATCATCGCGCTGGGCGGCGAATACCGCTTCGGCACCCGCGTGGACGACTTCGTCATCGAGACCGGCCGCGACGGCGTGCGCCGCATCCGTGGCGTGGTGACGCAGGCCGGCGAGACCATCGCCACCGACCATGTCGTGCTCGCCATCGGCCATTCGGCGCGCGACACCTTCGCGGCGCTGCATGCGCGCGGCGTGTTCGTCGAAGCGAAGCCGTTTTCCATCGGCGTGCGGATCGAACACCCGCAATCGATCATCGACCGCGCGCGCTTCGGGGATTTCGCCAAGCACCCGATCCTGGGCGCGGCCGACTACAAGCTGGTGCACCACGCCGGCAATGGCCGCAGCGTCTATTCCTTCTGCATGTGCCCGGGCGGCACGGTGGTGGCGGCGGCGTCCGAGCCCGGCCGCGTGGTCACCAACGGCATGTCCCAGTATTCGCGCGCCGAGCGCAACGCCAATGCCGGCATCGTCGTGGGCATCACGCCCGACCAGGATTACCCCGGCCACCCGTTGGCCGGCGTGGATTTCCAGCGGCATTGGGAAGAACGCGCCTTCGCGGCCGGCGGCGGCGACTACAGCGCACCCGCGCAGCTTGTCGGTGATTTCCTGGCGGGGCGGCCATCCACGTCGCTCGGCGCCGTGACGCCGTCCTACAAGCCGGGTGTCAGGCCGACCGACCTGTCGCTCTGCCTGCCCGACTTCGCCGTGGCCGCCATCCGCGAGGCGCTGCCCGCCTTCGGCAAGCAGATCCGCGGCTTCGACATGGCCGACGCCGTGATGACGGGCGTGGAGACGCGCACCTCCTCCCCCATCCGCATCAAGCGCGATGCCGCCTGCACCAGTGTCAACACGCAGGGCCTGTATCCGGCCGGCGAGGGCGCGGGCTATGCCGGCGGCATCTATTCGGCCGCGGTGGACGGCATCCGTGTGGCGGAAGCCTTGGGGCGCGCCATGGCCGGCGCGGGCGCGGCGGCCGCGTGAGGGCGTTCGATGTCGTGGTGATCGGCGCCGGCGCGGCGGGGCTTTTCGCCGCCATGCGCACCGGGCAGCGCGGGCGGCGCGTGCTGCTGCTCGACCACGCCGACGAAGCGGGGAAGAAGATCCTCATCAGCGGCGGCGGGCGCTGCAACTTTACCAATACCGGCTGCGTGCCGGAGCGCTTCATCTCGGCCAACCGGCACTTCGCGCGATCGGCGCTGGCGCGCTACACGCAGCACGACTTCATCGCGTTGGTGCAAAAGCACGGCATCGCCTTCCACGAGAAGACGCTCGGGCAATTGTTCTGCGACGGATCGGCGCGGCAGATCGTGGCCATGCTGCTGGCGGAATGCGCGGCGGCCGGCGTGCAGCTGCGCCTGTCGCATCGCGTGACCGACATCACGCGCGCCGATCGCTTCGCCATCGCCACCGACCATGGCGAATTCAGCGCGGAAAGCCTGGTGCTCGCGACCGGCGGGCTGTCCATCCCGAAGATGGGCGCGACCAGCTTCGCGCATGATGTGGCGCGCCGCTTCGACCTGCCGTTGGTCACGCCGCGACCGGGGCTGGTGCCCTTCACCTTCGATGGCGCGATGCTCGACCTGATGCGCCCGCTGGCCGGGGTGGCGCTGCCGGTGGTCGCCCAGGCCGGGCGCGCCGCCTTCCCGGAGGCGATGCTGTTCACCCATCGCGGCCTGTCCGGGCCCGCGGTGCTGCAGGCGTCGTCCTACTGGGCGCCGGGCGATCCCGTGACCTTCGACCTGGCACCCGGCCGCGATGCGACCGCGACGCTGCTGGCCGCCAAGCGCGCGCGCCCGAAGGCGGAAGCCCGCACCATCCTGGCCGACCTGCTGCCGCAGCGCCTGGCGCAGGCCATGGCGGCGCTGCACCTGCCGCCCCGCGTGATCGGCGAGGTCGCGGATGCGCCGTTGAAGACGCTCGGTGCGCTGCTGAACCGCTGGGCGCTGACGCCGTCGGGCACCGAGGGCTACGCCAAGGCCGAGGTCACGCTGGGCGGCATCGACACCGCCGCGCTGTCGCAGCAGACCATGATGGCGAAGGCGGTGCCCGGCCTGTTCTGCATCGGCGAGGCGGTGGACGTCACCGGCTGGCTCGGCGGCTACAACTTTCAGTGGGCCTGGTCGAGCGGCTGGGTGGCGGGCGAGGCTGCCTAGATTCCGCCGCCCGCGCACCCCATCGTAAGCTGATGCGCGCAATCCTTCTCTCGGCCGTCCTCGCCCTGTCCGCCTGCGCCACCCCGGCCGGCTTCGATGAACGCATGCAGGCCTTCGTCGGCATGCCCGAGGGCGACCTGGTGCAGCAGATCGGCGTGCCGGATGGCGACTTCACCACGCCCGAGGGCCGGCGCTTCCTGCAATACGAACGGCTCGGCACCGCGCCACCGGTCGCGGCACCGACGATCGGCTTCGGCGTCGGCGGTTTCGGCTGGCGCGGGGGGTTCGGGTCGGGCGTGGGCATCGGTGCCAGCTACCCGGTCGTGGCGCTGCCGCCGCCCTGCTCGGTGACCTTCGAAATCCGCGCGGCGCGCGTGGCGTCCTTCAGCCGGCGCGGCACCGGCTGCGTGGCGACACCGCCGGACTGACCGCGCTCAGTCCCGCGCGTCGAAGCGCATCACCACCGGGCGATGGTCGCTGGTCACGATCCCGCGCGGCAGGCCGGCATTGGCCGCGTGATGCGCCTCATGCGCGACGAAGCCGCCGCCTGCCGGCGCGCGGAACGGCGCCACCCCGCGCCGCGGCGACCCGGTGAAGGCCTGCGAGAACATCACATGGTCGAGCAGGATCTCCCGTGCCCGCCGCGGGTCGAGCCGGTCGTCGAACTGCACCGTCCAGCGCTGGTCCTCGCCGAAGTCGAACAGCGCGTGGTTGAGGAAGCGCCGCGCGAAGAACACCTCGCCCTGCAGCACCGAGATCAGGTCGTGCAGCAGGAACTGTTCCTCGATCCGCTCCTTGCCGGGACCGTCATTGAGGTCGCCGGCCAGGATGACGGGGAATTCGGCATTCTCGCGAAACCGTGCGTCGATGTAGGTGCGGATGCTGGTCGCCTCGGTGGACAGCTTGGCGCGCGCCTCCACCACCTTGGCGACGAATTCGGGGTGGTTCTTGAAGAAGCCAGGCTCGCCGGCCGCGCGGGGGGTCGACATGCCGATATGCTTGCTCTTGAGGTGCGCGCCGATCACCTCGAAGCGGAAGTCGCCCAGCCGCGCGAGCAGCAGTTGCGGATGGCGGTAATGGCGGTGGCTGCGCTCGGGGTCGAAGCGCAGCGTGCCGTCCTCCTTCACGAAACGCGGCATCGCGACGTTCCACTTGCGGTCGTAGTGGCCGAGGGATTCCGCGGCGGTCAATTCGTTCCAGCGGTCGACATGCAGCAGGCTGCCCTCGATGCCGGAGGCGTCGCGGACCAGGAACCAGATCCATTGCTGGCCCAGCGTGCCATAGGATTTCCCGTCCGCATCGCCGCGCAGCACCAGCCGATGACGTGGCGCGACGGCGGCGAAGAAGGCCTCGGCCCGCGCCTCGCCGCGCGGTCCTTCGGTCACCACGAGGATATCGGCATCGAGCGCCGCGATCTCGGCCGCGATGGCGTCCCGGCGCGCCTCGGCCCTCGCGAGTACGTCGCCCTGCGCTTCCTCCAGGGCATCGACCAGCCGGTCGCACCATTCGATGTTCCAGGTCGCCAGGGTGAAGCCCGCCATGTCGTCCTCCTGCCGCTGTCCGGCAGGCGCGGAGGCTAGCGCTGCACAACCGCCAGCGGGAAGGAACGCAGGTCACGCTGCGCGGCGCGGAACACCGCGTTCTGCTGGTGCCCCTTCTCGCGCGCCAGCTGCGGCACGCGGCGCATCACCCATTCGCCCAGCGCCAGAGCCGTGACGCGGCCTTCCGCATCCACCGCCGCGCGCCCGCGCAGCCCCTCCATCAGCGCATAGGCGAACACGCCGTTGCGGTCGTCGTAGGAATCCAGCGCTTCCTGCACCGACGACGACGCCGCCAGCAGGAAGCGACCCGTGTCATTGCCGATGGCGGCCAACTGGTCGATGTCGATCTGCCCGGCATAGCAGGTGTCGATCATGATGAAGGCGTCGCGCGCCCGGATGCGCGCCAGTGCGGCGACCAGCGTCGAATCATCCAGCCCCTGCTGGCGCAGCGCGGTCATCGACGACGTGTCGCGCACATCCGCCGGCAGGAACAGGAAGCGGTTGCCCGGCTGCGCCACGATGCCGTGGCCGGCGATGTACAGGATGAAGGTATCGGCCGGCGCGGTGTCGCGCGCCGCCGCCGCCAGCGCATCGAGCACGCCGCGGCGCGTCGCGCGGTTGTTGGGCAGGATGCGGACATCGGTCTCGCGGAACAGCCCGCCGCCGGCGCCGCGCAGGGCGTCGCCCACCGACCGCGCATCCGGTGCGGCAAACCGCAGGTTCAAATCCGCGAGCGCGTATTCGTTCACGCCGATCGCCAGCACCACCAGGCGCCCGGCACCCGGCGGCGCCTCCGGTTCGCCCGGCCGGCGCAGCACCATCGACGGGCCTTCGGCGAACAGCGCGCCGTCACTCGCATAAAGCCGCGTCGCCAGGCGGTTGGTGCCGGGGTCGAGCGGCACCTCCACGCTGGTATCGCCCGCCGAGGGTTCGGCGCGCGCCGCGATGCGGTCATTCACCAGCACATCGAGCGGCCCGAAGCCCAACCCGCGATCGGTCGTGGTGAAGCCCATGCGAAGCGCGGTCGAGCCTTCCGGCAGGGCCCGCGCATCCCAGGCGAGCGGCCGGCATTCCTCGCCCACCACGGCGCAGAGCGACCCACCGGCCAGCGAGGGCAGCCGCCCGATGCGCTGGCGAACCTCGCCCAACTGCACGAGCCGTTCCTGCGCCGGCGCGTAATCCCCGGCGATGCGCCCGCGCACCGCGCGCGGCGCATACAGCGCGCGATAGGCCTGCTGGAAGGACGCCCATTCCGGCGTCTCGTTGCGCTTGCCGTTCAGGTGCACGCCGACCAGTTCCTGCCCGCCATTGGGCGCGTGGTCGAACAGCCCCTCGGAGGTCCAGAGCGCCCAGCGCAGCGTCTCGGCATGCACGAACAGCGCCGCCTGTTCGCGCAGCGCACCCGCTTCGAATCGGTACCAGCGGATGGTGCCATCGCCGAGCGCGGCGATGCCCATGTCGCCGGCGACCGTCACGCCCCAGACCGCGCCCGGCGTCGGCACGGAATCGACCAGCCGGCCCTGCGCGTCGAACAGCCGCAGGTGGTTGTCGGTGCCCAGCAGGAAGCCGTCCTCGCGCACGAGGATGGCGAGGGATCGGGCGAATTCGCCCTCGCCCAAGCGCAGCGGCACGTTGCCCAGGCGGGGGCGGTTGGAGTTCTGCCAATCGGCCACGCGGATGCGCGGCGATTCCGTGCGCGCGGCGTTGAACCCGGCCTCGCCGCCCCAGGCGCCCAGGGTGCCCGTCAGTGGGTCGAAGACCAGCGGCGCGCCGCCCGCGCGCAGCGTGAAGCGCACCTGCGTGCCATCGGCCGACAGCGCCAGCGTCACGCCGGTATTGCGGTAATCCCCGCCAGGCGGGCGCGGGGCGATGGCCACCGTGCCGTCGGGCGCCAGCAACCCCCAGCCGGGATCGGCCGCCGCATAGGCCAGCCCGCCCTGCGGCAGCGGCAACAAATGCGAGATGGCGTCGCGCGCCGCCGGAATATCGGTGAAAGGCCCATGGCCGAAATCCGCCCAGCGGCGGATCACGAATTCACGGCGCGTCTCGGGCGGTGCGACGGCGGCGGGGACCGGCGCCGGGGCGGGCGCGGGCTGCTGGTCGCGCACCACCAGCCCGCGCGCGCCCTGGCTGGAGGAAGACGACCCGGTGGCCGGCGGCGTGCTGCGCATCGGCGTGACCTGCGCGGGCGTGACGCCCGGACGGGTGTGGCGCGCATAGCCCGCGGCATGCAGCTGCACGCCGCCGCGCCCGTCATGCGCCCAGGCCACCGCCGGCAGGCCCTCCCCGCCGAGGCCCGAGACATCGGGCACGAACACCGTCCGCAGGTCTGCGGTGGCCAGCACTTCGACCCGCAGCCGGTCCTCGTAGCCCACCGCCACCAGCGCGCCATCGGGCGAGAAGGCGATGCCGAAGGCCCGCGCGCCCTGCACCGGCACGCGCTGCGCCACGCGCCGCCCCTCGGCGTTGTAGATCCGCACCGCGCCATCGGCGGAGCTGGACGCCAGGCGACCCTGCGCGTCGAAGGCGACCATGCGGGCCGGCGCGGTGTAAGACGTGTCCTCGAACAGCAGCCGCCCGTTGCGCGCGTCCCACACCTTGATGCCGGCGCGCCCGCCAAGGGCGGCGGCCAGCCGCGTGCCGTCCGCCGAATAGGCGAGATGCTGCACCGGCGCGGCGAGGCCCGGCAGCCGCGCGAACAGCCGCCCGGTGCGCGCGTCGAAGATATAGACGGCGAAGCGCCCGTCCCAGGTCGGCGCGGTGAAGCCGCCAGCGGCCACGCGCCCGCCATCGGGCGCCATCGCCACGGCGTAGAGCTCGCCCTCCGGCCCCGGCCCCATGGGTGGGCGGATGACGTGGCGCGGCGTGCCCTCCGGCAGGTTCCACAGCCGCAGCGTCTTGTCGTCCGACACCGACGCCAGCACCGTGCCCGCCGCATCGATCGCCAGCCGCCCGACCGAGGCGATATGCGCCTCGGCCTCGATCAGCAGGAAGGGCTGCTGGGGCGGTTCGTTGGTGGCCTGCACCCAGGCCGGCGTGGCCGGCAACACCGCGAGCGCCAGCGCAAGGCACAGGGCGCCGAGCCAGTGGACCGGCCGGCGCCCGAAGCCGCGGCGTTCAAGCCTGGCGTTCAATCCCGGGACCCGCCTCAGGCCGGCGCGAGGTCGAAGCCCTGGCCCTGGGCCAGGCGGTCGGCGTTCTGCACGCTCTCGGAGAAATTGTCGCGCCGGGCGATGTTGGTGGCGGCCAGCTGGCGGAACTCGCCATCTGCGCCGCGCCCGCCCACGCCGGCGGTCGGGCTGCCCAGGCCGCGCACGCCGACCGACGAAGCCGGCACATAGCCGACCACACCCGAGGCGGTCTCGACACGGGCGAAATTGCCCTCGGCCGGGGTGACGGTCACCGCCTCGCGCGGGGAGAGCTGGCCGACCGTGGCCGACCCGCCCTCGGGGCGGATGCGGATGGGGGCGGAGACGCGCGCGGTGGTCGGCTGCGGCGCGGCCCTGCGGCGCGCCTGCACCTGGCCCTTGGTGCCGGGGGCGAGGGTCTCGATCGCGGTGTCGAACTCGCCACCGCGGGTGCCGATCTTTTCGTTGATGGTGCGCGCCAGCGCGACGTCGCGGCGCATCAGGTCGCGCTGATAGGTCAGCAGCGCCATGCCCTGGTCGCGCGACATGCGCCCGCCGCGCACATCGGCGCGGATGCGGCCGGCGGCGTTCACGCGGCAATCGACCAGCTGGTTGAAGGCAAGCTGCGTGGCGGCCAGCTGGCGGTTCTCGTTCGCGATGTCGCCGCCCACCGCCTGCACCAGCGCACCCTGATTGGCGGCCTGGCGCTGCCGCGCCTGGATGTACCCGGCGGTGCCGCCGATCACGCCGCCGGCGACGGCGCCGATGGCTGCGCCGGCCAGGATGTCGCTGCCGCGCCGCCCGGTGGCCGCCGCCAGCAGCCCGCCGGCGATCGCGCCCGTGCCCGCGCCGATGGCGGCGCCGCGCAGGATGTCCTCGCCGTAGAAATCCCCGGTGGAATCGAGCTGCACCACAAAGGCGCGGCAGGCGTCGCGCCCGTCATCCGGCCCGATCCGACCCATCTGGGTGGAACACCCCGCCAACATCGCGAGGGCGGTGATGCTGGCCACGGAACGACGGATCGAGGAGCGCATCAAAAATACTCCGGGAGGAAGCGGGCGAGACAGGCTACCAGGGCGTCGCACATTCTGCCAGTGCAGCGCCTTCATGCTCCGTGTGCAAGGTCACGCTGGGCAAGCCGCCCCGGCCTCCTTTAGCCTGCGACCATTCGACCGGATGCGCGCCATCCTGGCCGCGGCGCCGGCCGGCCGCCATGAAGGAGATCACACATGCTCACGACACGCAGGCTGGTACTGGGTGCGGGCCTCGGCACGCTGGCCATCGGGCGCGACGCCTTCGCGCAGGGTGCGGGCGGGCCGATCCGCATCGCCACAGCCGGGCCCATGACCGGCCAATACGCCGCCTTCGGCACCCAGATGCGCGAGGGCGCGACCCAGGCGGTGACCGACATCAACGCCGCCGGCGGCGTGCTCGGCCGGCAATTGGCGCTGGAAGTGGGCGACGATGCCTGCGACCCGCGCCAGGCGGTGTCGGTCGCGAACCAGCTTGCCGGGCGGCGCGTGTCCTTCGTGGCGGGGCATTTCTGCTCGGGTTCGTCGATCCCGGCGCGCGACGTCTATGCCGAGGAAGGCGTGCTGCAGATGTCGCCGGCCTCGACCAACCCGCGCCTGACCGACGAGGGCAAGTGGAACACCTTCCGCGTCTGCGGGCGCGACGACCAGCAGGGCCAGGTGGCCGGGCGCTACATCCTGCAGAACATGCGGAACCGTCGCGTCGCGATCCTCCATGACAACTCAGCCTACGGGAAGGGCCTGGCGGACGAGACCAAGAAGGCGCTCAACGCGGGCGGGCTGACCGAGGCGATGTACGCCGCCTATACGCCGGGCGAGCGCGACTACAACGCGCTGGTCAGCCGCATGAAGGCGGCGAATATCGAGGTCATCTACCTCGGCGGCTACCACACCGAGGGCGGCCTCATCATCCGCCAGGCCAAGGAGCAGGGGATGAACGTCACCCTGATCGGCGGCGACGCGCTGGTGACCAACGAGTTCTGGCAGATCAGCGGCGCGGCCGGCGAAGGCACGCTGATGACCTTCTCCTCCGACCCGCGCAAGCGCCCGACGGCGGCCGAGGTGGTGGCCCGCTTCCGCGCCCGCAACGTCGATCCCGAGGGCTATGTGCTCTACACCTATGCCGCGATCCAGATCTTCGCGGCGGCGGCGGCCAAGACCAATGGCGTCGATCCGCGCCGCATCGCGGCCTCGCTGAAGGCGGATGGGCCGTGGCAGAGCGTGCTCGGGCCGATCAGCTTCGATGCCAAGGGCGACGTCACGGTGCCGGACTACGTCTTCTACATCTGGCGCAACGGGACCTATGCCGAGATCGCCTGATTTCGCTTGCATCGGCGCGGCGCTGCGACGCAGCATCATGTCCTCAACAATCGAAAGGAGGTGATCCTGTGTCTCATCGCTTCAATCGGGCCGTCGCGCCCGTGGCCCGGATCACTGCGGGCGCCTGACCGTCGGCGACGACGGTAGGCGAAAGCCTGCAGGTCACCAGGGTTTCGCGGGCCGGCAACCGGCCGCGCGATGGGAAGGCTCCGGGGGGACACCTCCGGGGCCTTCTGCGTTCAGGGCACCAGGGCAGACGCGCCGCGGCGACAGCGCGTTCCGTTCGCAAGGGCGCAGGCCGCGCACCCTACCCTTCTGTCTTTGCGGGCATCCTGACCCGCCCGGACGATTCCGCTGGAGCGGGCGACACTCTAGGCTGCGCGGCGAAACGCCCGGGACCCGCGCATGACCATCCGCAACGTGCTCTACATCATGTGCGACCAGCTGCGCTGGGATCACCTCGGCTGCGCCGGGCACCCCTTCCTGAAAACGCCCAACATCGACGCGCTGGCGGCGCGTGGCGTGCGCTTCGCGCAGGCCTATGTGCAGTCGGGCATCTGCGGGCCGTCGCGCATGAGCGCCTATACCGGGCGCTACGTGTCGTCGCATGGCGCCACCCACAACCGCGTGCCCTTGAGCGTCGGCGAGGTCACGCTCGGCTGGCACCTGCGCGAGAGCGGCCGCACCCTGGCGCTCGCCGGCAAGACCCACATGCTGCCCGATGCGCGCGGCATGAAGCGCCTGCTGCTCGATGGCCAGGACGAACTGGCCGTGCTGCTGCGCGAAGGCTGGTTCACCCTGGTGGATCGCCATGACGGCCACCATGCAGAGACCGGCAGCGCCTATGCCGATTGGCTGCGCGCGCAGGGCTATGACAGCACCGACCCCTGGACCGACTACGTCATCGCCGTGACCGACGAATCCGGCGCCAAGCAGAATGGCTGGAAGATGCGCCACGCCCGCCTGCCGGCGCGGGTGCGCGAGGAGCACAGCGAGACCGCCTACACCACCGACCGCGCCATCGCCTTCATCGAGCAGCAGGGCGACGCGCCCTGGGTGCTGCATCTGTCCTATGTGAAGCCGCATTGGCCCTACATCGCGCCGGCGCCCTACCACGCGATGTATGCACCCGACCAATGCCTGCCGGTGGCGCGCGACCCGGCGGAACGGGGCAACGCTGCCCACCCGGTGCTGTGCGAATTCCAGGCCGAGGAAGTGGCGCGTTCCTTCCAGGACGACGCCTGCATCGCGACGGTGCGCCCGGCCTACCAGGGGCTGATCGCGCAGCTGGACCATCACGTGGGCCGGGTTTGGGAGGCGCTGGAACGGCTCGGACGATGGGACGACACGCTGGTCGTCTTCACCTCCGACCATGGCGACTACCTGGGCGACCATTGGCTGGGCGAGAAGGAACTGTTCCACGACTGCATCCAGCGCGTGCCAATGATCGTGGCGGATCCGGCGCGCGATGCCGATGCCACGCGCGGCAGCGTGGATGACCGCCTGGTCGAGGCGATCGACGTGGTGCCGACCATCCTCGATGCGCTCGCCCTCGATCCGGCCGAGCACCTGGTCGAGGGGCGGTCGCTGCTGGCCTTGACGCGGGGCGCGGACGCGGCCCCCTGGCGTGACGCGGTGTTCAGCGAGCTCGACTGGACCTTCCGCGGCGCGCGGCGCCGGCTTGGCCTGGGCACAGGCCAGCACCATGCCTGGATGGTGCGAACGGATCGCTGGAAATACGTGCATTGGACGGATGGTTTCCGCCCGATGCTGTTCGACCTGGCGGCCGACCCGCAAGAATTCCACGATTTGGGCGCGGAGCCGGCACTCGAGGGCGTGCGCGAGGCGCTGCGCGCGCGCCTTCTCGCCTGGTTCACAGCCCTGAAGCGGCGCACGACGCTCACCTGGGCGGAGGCCGAACTGCGCACCGACCGCCACAAGGCGGCGGGGGTCTTCTACGGCGAGTGGTAGGCGAAGGCGCCGGGGGCTTGCGCGTTATTGCGCGCCATTGTTTCCGCGCGCGCCACCGCGTGCTGTTCAAACAGTGCGCGTCACCACGCGCTGCTTGTCCAAGACGTCACGGCGCGCCGTTCACCCTACGCGCATCACCACGCGCCCGCATCGAACGCGCGTTACCGCGCGCCAGCATCGAACGCGCGTTACCGCGCGATGAACCCATCCGGCCCGTCATTGGTCTCCTCCGGCAGGTCGGCGGCGAGGTCCTGCACCACCGCGGCCACCCATTCCTCGGCCGTGGTGCCGAGCGCTGCGGCACGGCGCGCGATCTGCTCCGCCAATTCGTCCGGCAATTCCACTCTCACTTCGGTCATCGATACGCTCCGGCTGCTCAACGCGATGCAGCATAGTCTGCAATCGGTTTACGGCGCCTTTGCGACCTCGGCATGGGTGGTGCGTGTGCAGCGGGTGATCCATCGCGCACCGCCGCGCGTTGCTTCATGCCGCGCCGATCTGGTGATAGTCGCGGCTGAACCAGATCAACCCGCGCGATGCCGCGCCCTGGCGCACCGCCTCCACCTGGCAGAACAGGACGGAATGGGTGCCGTGTTCCACCACCTCGGCGATGCGGCAGTCGAAGGCGACCGTCGCGCCATCGAGCGACGGCGCGCCGGTCTCGATGATGCCCCAGCTCGCATGGGAAAACCGCTCGGCCATGTCGGCCTCTGCGCTGCGCCCGGCGAAGCGGCCCGACAATTCCTCCTGCCCCGGTGCCAGGGTGTTCACACACAACACGCCATTGTCCTTGAACAGGCGGTTCTGCGGGCTGCCGCGGTTCAGGCAGACCAGCAGCGTCGGCGGATCGTCGGTCACCGAACACACCGCGCTCACGGTCAGCCCGCCCAGGCCGGCGGGGCCATCGGTGGTCACGATGTTCACTGCGGCCGCCAGTCGGGCCATGGCGTCGCGGAAATCCTGTCGGGTCACGGTCATGCGGGTTGTCCTGATGCAGCCGCCATCCTGGCCCCGGCGGCGCGGCGGGGAAAGGGCGCCTGGCAAGATCCGCGCCTCACGAACCGCCGGCGCAGGGTCCGAACCGGATTGCCTCGACGCGCGCCTCGACACGGCTGCCGGTGTCGTCGGAATCGACTGAGATCGCGATCTTCTCGACCGCCGGCGCCACGCCGCCGAAGCTGTCGCGCCATAGCGCGCGCAGGTCGACCCGTTCCTCCTTCCAGGTGCCGCGCCGGGCCTGCGCGGGCCGCAGCACCCAGACCCGGCCGAGCCCGGCCATGTAGGGGCTCTCGAAGCCGCGCGGCTCCTCGCCGGTGCCGCCCCAGACAAACACCAGCGCGGCGCGAGGAAGCGGGCGCCCGCCGGCACTCGCCTGCGCCACGGCGTGCTGGGTGCGCTGCCAGGCGCTGGCGCGGGCCGGCCAGCTGGCGAAGCCGATGGTCACCGACAAGGCCCGGTCATCGCCACCGCGCCGGTCGAGCCGCGTCGGCGGCGGTCCGTCCTCCACCCGCCAGCGCCAGGTCAGGCATTCCGCCGCCCGCCGTTCGAAGCGCCAGACGAAGCCGCCCTGCCCGCGCGCGGATACCGTGACCGCATCCGGCCCCGTCGGCGCCAGGTGCGCGCGCGGGATGCCGGACCAGCCGCCCTCGTGCCAGAGCGCCGGCGGCCCCGCGCCGCAGAGCATGCCCGCCGCCGCAGCGACTGCCAGCGGGCGCAGACGCCACCGCGTCGTGCCAGGTCGGCCGGGCAGGGTATCGGTCCAGGCAGGGCTGCCGGGCATCGGCCCTCAGCGCTTCACGACGCCGCCGCCACCAGCACCACCGCCGAAATTGCCGGGCCCGAGGTTGCCGCCGCCCAGATTGCCCGCCGGCGGGCGCCCGCCGCCCGGTCCGCCGCGGTTGCGGAAGGCGGCGGTCACCGCCTCGACCAGCGGGCCGCTGTCATTGGCCTGGTCGGTGACCCAGGCAAAGACCACCGCGACGCCGTGGCCGGAGATGCAGCGCACCGTCAGCGCCTCCTCCCCGCGCCAGCCGAAGATGGTCTGGCGATCCTGCGAGATGCTGGCGCGGAAGCCCGTGCTCTCGATCGCGCGGCTGCCGGTCGCCAGGCATTCCTCCTGGTCGCGGGAGGGCAGCGCCACCCAGGCGGTCGAGACCGAGGACGCGATCGCGGGCGTCGCGGCCAGGGCCAGCGCGACGACGGCCGTGCGAAGCGGGATGCGGATCATGGAAACCTCCTGGCGGGTCGTTGTTCGACGATGGGGCATGCTAGCGCAGGAACGTGACAGGTCGAACATTCCATCGGCGATGCCCCGGTTCACGACGGGCCGGCGCGCCCCGGATCGGCCTCGCGCCATTGCGCGCCGGCCACGCGATAGAGCACATGCCGCCGCAGCCGGTGGCCCTCGGGCAGGCGCGGGTGGTCGAAATCGCCATCGGCCCGCATGCCGAGCCGCTCCATCAACCGCCAGGATTCCGCGTTGTCGGGCACGGTAAAGGCGACCACCTCATGCAGCGCCAGCGGCCCGAAGGCGAAGTCGAGCGCCATGCGCGCCGCTTCCTCGGCAATGCCGCGCCGACGGAAGGCGGGTGCGATGCGCCAGCCGATCTCGACCGCCGGGGTGAAGCGTGCCTCCCAGGGAATGATCATCAGGCCGACCACGCCCACGAAGGGCGCGACGCCGGGTTCCTCGACCACCCAGAAGCCCCAGCCATGGGCCTCCATGTGGGTCTGCATGCGTTCCGCCCAGGCATCGCTTTCGGCCCGCGTCATGGGTGCGGCGAAATGGCGCATGCTGTCGGGGTCGCCGTTGATGGCAAACAGCGGGTCGAGGTCCTGGGCGCGCCAGGGGCGCAGGACGAGGCGGGGACCGGTGAGCGTCCGTGGTGTCATGGGCCGTCGAGCATAGCGAAACGCGCCTTGCGAAGGTGTGAGCGGCGTCACGTCCGGCACGCGGGCGCGGACCCTACCGCGCGCGGCCCACCCGGCGTAGGGTCGCGCCCGGAGGAACCGCCCCATGCTGCTGCCATCCGCCGATGCCCTTGCCGCGCGCATTCCCGATGGCGCGCTGGTGGCCATCCCGCCCGACAATTCGCTGCCCTCGGTCGCCATCGCCAAGGCGCTGATCCGGCGCGGCGCGCGCGGTCTGCGGCTGCTGGGCGTGCCGGTGTCGGGCTTCGCGACGGACATCCTGATCGGCGCCGGCTGCGTGGCGGAGGTCGAGACCTCGGCCGTCTCGCTCGGCGAGGCCGGCTTCGCGCCGCGCTTCTCGGCCGCGCTGAAGGCCGGGCGCATCACGGTGCGCGACGCCACCTGCCCGGCCATCCACAGCATGCTCCAGGCCAGCGAGAAGGGCGTGCCCTTCATGCCGCTGCGCGGGCTGATCGGCTCCGACATCCTGGCCAACCGGCCGGATTGGAAGGTCGTGCCCAACCCCTTCGCCGAGGATGGTGCCGACCCGATCGTGCTGCTGCCCGCGAAGCAGCCCGACTTCGCGATCTTCCACGCGGCGATGGCGGATTCGGAGGGCAATGTCTGGCTCGGCCGGCGGCGCGAATGCGCGACCATCGCGCATGCGTCCAAGGCCGCGCTGGTCACGGTGGAACGGGTGGTCGAAGGCAATTTCCTCGAGGATGAGCGCCTGGCCTCCGGCGCCATCAGCGCGACCTATGTGACCGCCACCGCGATCGCCGCGCGCGGCGCGCGGCCGGCGGCGCTGCTCGACGAATACGGCTTCGATGCCGCCTATGTGGCCGACTACGCCCGCGCCGCGCGCACCGATGAAGGCTTCCGCGCCTGGCTCGACCGCGAGGTCTTCGCCGCCGCGCAGCAGGCGGCCGCGGAATGAGTGCCACCATCGCGCCCGAGGAACGCATCATCGCCGCCCTGGCGCGCCTTATCCTCGACCCCGCCGCGCCGCCGGCGCGCCATATCGCGGTCGGCGCGGCATCCCCCATGCCGGCAGCGGCCTGCTGGCTGGTCAAGCTGATGGGCCACGAGGTGCGGCTGTCCCTGCTGCACAAGCGTTCGGGCAATCCCTTCACCGAGGGCACGCGCGAGCTGTTCGACCTGACCGGCCAGGGGCGGATCGACCTGTTCTTCCTGGGCGGCGGGCAGATCGACGGGCAGGCCAACCTGAACCTGGTGGGCACCGGCGAATGGCCGGGCATGGGCGTGCGCTTCCCGGGCTCTTTCGGCTCCGCCTTCATGTATTTCATGACGCCGCGCACCATCCTGTTCCGCGAGGAACATTCCCCGCGCGTGCTGGTGGACAAGGTGGACAACATCTCGGCGCCGGGCGTGAGCGCCCCGGGCGTGTTCCGCCGCGGCACCGCGCAGGCGCTGGTGACCGGGCGCTGCGTCTTCCGCTTCCACCCCGACCGCGCGCGCTTCTCGCTCGAAAGCCTGCACCCAGGCGAGACCGTGGACAGCGTGCGCGAGGCGACCGGCTTCGCCTTCGACGTGCCGGACACGGTGCCCGCCACGCCCGACCCCACCGCGGCCGAACTGGCCCTGCTGCGCGGCGCCGTGAAGGCCGAGATGGTGGAAACCTATCCGGAATTCTGCGCCCGGGTCTGGGGGCGCGAGGCCGCGGCGGCCTGACCGCGCCGTGAACGACCCCGACCTCGATGCGCTGGTCCTGTGGCTGGTGCTGCCGGGCGGGCTCGTGGTGTGCGGCGTGTGCCTGGCGCTGTGGCGGGCTCGGCGCGGCTGGGTCGTGGTGCAGGGCGTGGTCCGCACAACGCCCGACCCGCGCGACCCCGGCGGCCTGGCCGGGATCGAGTTCGCCGGGCCGGACGGCGCGCCGCTAACGGTGCGCCTGCACCTGCCCGCCGCGCGGCGGGGCCTGCGCGAGGGCCATCCGGTCACCCTCAGCCACCCGCCCGGCCAGCCGCAGGCCGCCGTGCCAGGCACCCCCATGCCGCTGTTGGCCGGTGCCGTCGCCGGCGGGCTGATGGCGATGCTCGGCCTGTCGATCCTGCTGGGGTTCTGAGGTTCGACAAACCGCGGCGGTTCCCGCATCTTCCGCGCCAGATCGGAGGAAGCGGGACATGGACGACAACGCGGCACTCGGCGGCACGGCAACGCTGTCCCCCGGCGCGCTGGCCGGGCTGCGCGTGGTGGACCTCACCCGCGTGCTGGGCGGCCCCTACTGCACCATGGTGCTGTCGGACCACGGGGCCGAGGTCATCAAGCTCGAACCGCCGCAGGGCGACGAGGTGCGCGACTGGGGCCCCCCCTTCAACGCCGATGGCGATGCGTCGTATTTCGTCGGCGTGAACCGCAACAAGCGGTCGGTCGGGTTGGACCTGTCCAAGCCGGCGGGGCGCGAGGTGCTGCTGCGCCTGCTCGACGGCGCCGACATCCTGGTCGAGAACTTCAAGCCCGGCTCGATGGAGAAGTGGGGCCTCGGCTACGAAGCCGTGCTGTCCAAGAAGTTCCCGCGCCTGATCCATTGCCGCGTGTCCGGCTTCGGCGGCGAGGGCCCGCTCGGCGGCTTCCCCGGCTATGATGCCGTGTTGCAGGCGATGGTCGGCCTGATGTCCATCAACGGCACCGAGGATTCCGGGCCGACGCGCCTGGGCAACCCGATCGTGGACATCGCCACCGGCCTGTTCAGCACCATCGCCATCCTGATGGCATTGCACGAGCGCGAACGCTCCGGCCGCGGGCAGTATTGCGACATGACGCTGCATGATTGCGGCATGGCGCTGCTGCACCCGCATGCCGCCAATTTCTTCCTGTCGGGCAAGCGGCCCATGGCGACGGGCAACCCGCACCCGAACCTGGCGCCCTATTCCAAGTTTACCACGCGTACCTGCGAGATCTTCGTCGCCGCCGGCAACGACCCGGCCTTCCGCAAGTTCTGCGACTTCCTGGGCATCCCAGAGGTCGCGAAGGACCCGCGCTTCGCCACCAATGGCGAGCGCGTGGTCAACAAGGCCGCCCTGACCGAGGTGCTGAACGCCCGCTTCGCGAACGAGGACGGGCACGACCTCACGCGCCGCATGCTGGCCGCCGGCCTGCCCGCCGGCCCGGTGCTGCATGTCGATGAAGCCATGGCCGCCGAACACACGGCCTTCCGCAACATGGTGGCGCAGATCGGGGACTTCCGGGCGCTGAACACGCCGATCAAGCTATCGCGCACGCCGGGCGGTGCGCGGTCCGCGCCGCCGCGCTTCAACCAGCATGGGCGGGATGTGCTGGTGGCAAGGGGGTTCAGCGAGGCGGAGATCGCCGCGCTGGAGAGCGACGGCGTGATCGTTCAGGCCAGGAAGAAGTAAGAACGGGGGAGGACACCTCCCCCGAATCCCCCACCGCTTTTTGTCATTGGGGAACTGACTTCGGCTGTCAGTTCCCAAGTTCCAGAAAAAGGAGGGGGGATCGGGGGAGTTCCCTCCCCCGACCTTCCTTACTGCGTGCGCCGCGACAGCGACACCGCATAAGCCGCCGCGCGCACCTGCAAGATGGGGTCGTCGCTCATCTCGATCCCCGGCGCCTGCTCCAGGATCATGAAGCTGATCGGGTCGCACGGCCCGCCCGGCCCGGCTTCCACCGAGGTCACGCTCAGCCGCCCCACCACCGTGCGCGGCCGGTCATCCGGCCAGGCGATGGTCGGGTTCAGCAGGTTGTCCCCCTGGCCGGGGAATTGCAGCACCATGTCGAATTCCACCGGCCCGGCGGCCACGCGCCGGCGCAGCTCGTCGGCCAGGAAATTGGCACCCATCGACTGCATCTGCTCGGCGGTCATGCGCATCACGCCGGCGCGCGGCTCGAACACCCAGCGCGCCGGGCGCACCTGCCCGTCCTGGCCGCGGAACAGGAAGGTGTTCACCCCCCAATACGGCGTGGTGGCGAAGCTGACCGGTGGGTTGTTCGCCGCGACGTAGCGCCCCTGGTTGCCGACCGACGGGTTGGCCGCGAGGTAGCTCGCATAGGCCGCCGCGCGATCCGGGTTCGGCCGGCCGGTGGCGGGGTCGTTGGCGCGCGACAGCAGCGCATCGACGAAAGCCTGCGGGTGCATCGCACCGAACACGGGGGCGGAGATGTTGGCCATCTCGAACAGGTCGCCGCCGGGCGATTCGAAGCGGATGGACAGCCCGCGCGTGCCCCGCGCGCTGTCGGACGCATTGGGGTTCGCGCCGGCCACGCCGAAGCGGATCAGCGCGGTGTTGCGCTGGCCGCTGAACACCGGCGCGACGGACAGCCGCGTGCCATCGGGCGTCGCGGTGAAATGCCCGGCGGCGCACAGGCCCTTGGGGTGGCTCGGGCGATGCGTGCGGATCGGGCCCTGCACGGCCTCGAAGGCATTGACGATGGTCTCGGGGTCCGGCTGGGCGGGGGCGGGTGTGGCGGCGCCCAGCATCACGGCGAGCGCTGCGGCCCCGACGCTCAGGGCAGACGGGTGGAACGGCCTGGTCATGATGGTGGTCTCTCCGAGGGGCTGGGCGGAACACCCGTTTCGAAGGTGATGCGACGGCACGGGGTTGCCAAGCCCGGCTTCGCCGCGCGCCGCCCGGCGGTTACGCGGCGCGTGCGACGCCTTGCCTACGCGCCGCCCGCGGCGCCTTGCCTACGCGGCGCCCGCGACGCCTTGCCTACGCGCCGCCCGCGACGCCTTGCCTACGCGCCGCCCGCGGCGACGCGCCCGACCAGCGCCGCCTGACCGAGCGTCTCGACCGCACCGGGATGATAGGTCGCCCGCACCCAGCCGATCGGGTCCGCCACGCCGGTCATCGCCCCCAGGCAGGCCAGCGCCATGCCGGTGCGCCCCAGCCCTGCCCGGCAGCCGACATGATAGGCGCCGGCGGGATCGGCGCGCATCGCCGCCAGCATCGCCTCCAGCACGGCGCGCAGCGCGGCATCCTGCGGGACGCCGAAATCCGGCACGTCGAGGCGCCAGGCGGCCTCGGCCACGCGATCGGCGCGCGCTTCCAGGCACAGGCCCCGCGCGCCCGCCGGCATGGCATCGAACGGACCGCCGGTGACGCGCACCGGCTGGCCATCGACCATCAGCGTGACCGCGCCGCGCGGCGTGGCGCTCACGCCCCCTCCGGCGTGAACTGCAAGGTCGCCTCCAGCCCGTCGCGGCTGAAGCTGCGGGTCACCTCGCCCGGGATCGAATCGCCCGAGAAGGCGGTGCCGACCAGGTAGGTGCCGAAGCCTTCATGCGCGGGCGGGGCATCGACCGGCGGGCCGCCGCGCTCGACCCAGCGCAGCGCCACACGCCCGCCGGCCTGGCGGTGCCAGTCGATCGCCACGCTGCCGCCGGGCACCGACAGCGCGCCGTATTTCGCCGCGTTGGTCGCCAATTCGTGCAGCGCGTAGTTCAGGCTCAGTACCTGGGTGGGCGACAGTAGCGGCGTCTCGCCCGCATGCGGCGCGATGACGATCCCGCCGCCGCCCTCCCCCTGCCAGGGTGCGAGCGCCACCGCGATCACCGCATCGATCGGCGCGCTGGTCCAGGCCGCCTCGGTCAGCAGGCCATGGGCGCGCGCCAGGCTTCGCAAGCGCCCGCCGAAGACATCGATGAACGTCTCGTCGCGCGTGCCGGCCCAGCTCTGGTTCGCGATGCCCTGCACGGTGGCGATCACGTTCTTCACGCGATGCTGGAGTTCATGGACCATCACGGCGCGCTCGGTCTCGGCACGGCGGCGCGCGGTGATGTCCTGCATCAGCAGGATCAGCGTGGGCGGCGCGTCGGGTTCGCGGTCGGCGCGCGCCATCGCCAGCCAGGACCGCCGGGGCGCCGCCGCGGCGTCGTCGTCCAGCACGGTGTCGATCAGCGTGCCGGGTTGCTTCAGCGCACCGCGCAGCAGCGCGGCGAGGCCCGGCACCAGCGCCGCGGGCATGAACTGCGCGAGCGGCCGGCCCTGCGGATCCGCCCCGCCATGCCCCGCCATCTCCGCCAGCGTGCCATTCGCCGCCAGGAAGCGCAGCTGCGGGTCGAGCATGGCGATGCCCAGCGGCGCGCTGTCGTAGATGGCGCGGATGCGGGCATCGGCCTCGGCCTCCGCGGCGCGGGCGGTGCGCCGGGCACTGAGCCCGGCCGCGAAGGCGATGCACAGCAGCGCGCCCACCGCCGCGCCGCCGTCCACCAGCACGCGGCGCGCGGCGGCGGATTCCTGCACGGCACGTTGGTCGGCGATGCGGTGCGTGGCCGCCGCGGCCGCGCGCACCCGGTCCATCGCCGCCTTGCCGTCGCCGGCCAGCACGCGCGCCACCGCGGCATCGGCACCGGAATCGCGGAAGGCGTGGATGGTGATCGCGAGCTCACGCCGCTTCTCGGCCGTCGCATCCAGCATGTCGCGCAGCACGGGGCGCAGCGGGCCATCCAGCGGGCGCAGGGACAGCGACGCCTCGACCGCCGCGATCGCCGGGTCGAGCATTGCCTCGGCGCGTTCATAAGGCGCCAGATAGGCGTCCTGTCCGGTCAGCAGGTAGCCCCGCTGGCCGGTCTCGGCATCGAGCAGCGCGGCCAGCAGCGCATCGGTCCGCGTGGTCGTGACGCGCAGGCGTTCGGCCTCGGTCGCCCAGCCGACGATGCGCGGCACGCCGAAGGCCAGCAGCAGCGTCGCGACGAGCAGCGCCAGGGCGGAGATCCGCCAGGCCACGCGGCCGGGCTCGGCGGTGCGCGGTGCGGCCTCGGCCTCATCGGCCGCGGGGAAGTCAGCCGCTGGCGCCATGTCCGCTGGTGCTGACCACCACGGGTTCGATCATGCTCTCCGCCTCGCGCTTGAGCCGCAGGTAGGACCGCACGGAGAACGGCACCATGCCGAGGTATATCACCCCCGCCATCGCCAGCGCCGCCCAGGGTTCGGCCAGCAGGAGTGCCACGAACAGCCCGCTGCCCAGCAGCACCGGCAGCACGTATTCACGCGGGATCTTGAAGTTCTTGAACGACCAGGTCGGGATGGTGCTGACCAGCAGCCCCGCCACGACCACCATCACCAGGCCGACGAAGGCCGGGTGGCGCGCCGCCGCGGCCATGCCCTCCCAGCCCATCTGGTTCAGCCACAGCCCGAGGAACAGCGGGAACAGCGCGCAGCCCGCCCCCGCCGGCGCCGGCACGCCGGTGAAGAAGTTGTAGGCATAGGCCGGCTTGACCCCCGGCCCGAGGTCGAGCGTCGCGTTGAACCGCGCGAGCCTCAGCGCCATGCAAACCGCGAACAGCAGGCAGGGCGCGAAACCCAGCGCGCGGTAGTCCTGCATGGTCCAGAAATACAGGATCAGCCCGGGTGCGACGCCGAAGCACAGGAAGTCCGACAGGCTGTCGAATTCCGCCCCGAAGCGCGACGTGGCCTTGAGCAGCCGCGCAAGGCGCCCGTCCAGCCCGTCGATCACCATCGCCACCACGATCAGCACGGCGGCCTGGTCGAAGCGCCCTTCGAAGGCGAAGCGGATCGACACCAGCCCGCAGCAAAGGCCGAGCATGGTCAGGATGTTCGGGATCAGCCGGTTGAAGGACAAGCCCTCGAAGCGCGGGCGGGTGCGCGGGCGGAAGCGCCCGCGCAGGCGGCTCACGCGGCCGCCCTCGCTCATGGCGCGCCTGCGGCGTGGCGGCGCGGTCGGGCCATCAGGCGCCCAGCTCCGCGATCACGGTCTCGCCACCGATCATGGTCTGGCCCACGCTCACCAGCGCCTGCACGCCCATCGGCAGGTACACGTCGGTGCGGCTGCCGAAGCGGATGATGCCGAAGCGTTCGCCGGCCTGCACCGCGTCGCCCACCTTGGCATCCGACAGGATGCGCCGCGCCACCAGCCCGGCGATCTGCACCACCGCCAGGTCGCGCCCATCGGGCAGCGCGAGGGCGATGGCGTTGCGCTCATTCTCCTCGCTGGCCTTGTCGAGGTTGGCGCTGAGGAACTTGCCGTGCCGATAGGCCACGCGCGTGACGGTGCCATCGACCGGCATGCGGTTCACATGCACGTCCAGCACCGACAGGAAGATCGCGACCCGCCAGCGCGGTGCGGGGCCGAGGCCGAGTTCCTCCGGCGGCACCGCGGGGACGATGCTGACCACCTTGCCATCCGCCGGCGCGATCACGAGGCCCGGCCGGCCGGGTGCCACGCGCTCCGGGTCGCGGAAGAAATACAGGCAGAAGGCGACGAAGGCCGCCCCCAGCCAGAACAGCCAGGCACCGAGCAGCAGCAGGCCGAGCACCGCCGCCGCCCCCCCGCCGATCAGGAAGGGCCGCGCAGCCGGATGCGGCGGCGCAAGCACGAGGGAGAGACTGTGTCCGAGGGCCATGCGGGCCCGGTTATGGTGTGTTCACCACTCTCGGACAACCCTGCATCCATGGAAACCATCGCCCTCGGTCCTTTCGCGGTCACGTCGAATGGCGCGATCGCGCCGCGCGAACCGCATCCCGCGCCCTGCCTGCGCTTCGCCTGGCGGGGCCGCGCCTGCCAGGCCGAACTCGGCGCCGAGGGGGTGCGGCTGGCGGTCGATGCCGCGCGCGTCCCCTCGACGGCCGACCCCGGCGCCGACCGCCGGCGCGCCTTCGCCGCGCTGGCCGAATTGCCCGGCAGCCTGCCGCCCGGCTGGCAGGCGCGGCTGCTGCCCGACCACCGCATCCGGGTCGAGGCGCTGTCGCGCATCGGCGCGCCGGCCAATCCGATCGCGCTGGTCAGCGCCATGGTGCGCTTCGCGCTCGACCTCGACCCGTGGCTCGACCGGCTCGAGGCCGACGGGATGGCGGCGGCACGGGCCGCCTGATCGGCGGGTTCAGCGCAGCAGCAGCAATGCCGCCAGCGCCGGCGCCGCGGCCAGCGCCGGGCCCAGCCAGGGGCCGACCCGCCGCGGCAGGCGCGCGCCCACCCAAGGCCCGGCCAGCAACGCCAGCGCCGGCGCGGCCGCCACCGCGGCATCGACCGGCGCCGCGCGCGCCAGCACCGGCACCGCCGCCACGCCGACCAGCGCGATGCCGAAGGCCAGCCGTGTCGCCGCGAGGCCCAGCCCTCGGCCCGGCGCGGCGCCGGCCAGCGCGCCCAGCCCCGCCAGCGCGAAGGCCAAATGCGGGCCGAACGGCGCGGCCAGCGCCAGCCCCCCCGCCAGCGCCGCCCAGGCCACCGCCATGGCCGCCGCGCCGCCGCGCCAGGCCGCGAGGCTCATCGCCACCGCCAGCGCGGCGCCGATCGGCGCGGCACGCAGCAGCGTGTCCGGGTGCAGCGGCGCGCCCACCATCCACCACGCCCCGGCGAGCACGCCGGCCAGCGCGGCGGCGCGCTGCACCCATCGCCCGCCCAGGCTCGCCGCCACCGCGGCACCCAGCGCGACCAGCGCCAGCATCGGCAGCCGTTCCGGCAATTGCCGCGGCGATGCGCCGATCGCCCCGGTGACCATCACGAACCCCGCCGCCAGGCCCAGCGCGCCGGCCAGGCCCCGCAGCATCGCCGACCCCGCCAGCCGCGCCGCGCCCAGCGCGCCCAGGGCGACTGCCGCGGCCACCAGCGCCCCCCTGGCATCGGCCGGCACAGCATCCCATCCTGTCATGGCGTGCGCGCCGGATGCGTCACGCCGCCGGCGGGCTCCTTCGAGGCTGCGCCCGAAGCAGGAGCGGTCGCATGGGCGAAAAGCAAGTGCCGGTGAAGGTGTGGGATGGCTGGGTCCGGCTGTTCCACTGGGGCACGGTGTCCTGCGTGCTGGTGTCGTATTTCAGCGCCAAGTCGGGTGCGTGGAACATCCACTACGGGTCGGGCTACCTGCTGCTGACGCTGGTCGGCTTCCGCATCCTGTGGGGGCTGTTCGGGTCCGGCAATGCGCGCTTCGTGGCCTTCCTGCGCGGCCCCGTCGCGGCATGGCGCCAATTGGGCAGGTTCCGCGAAGCCAGCCGGGACACCGAGACCACGCACAACCCTGCCGGCGCCTGGATGGTAGTGCTGCTGCTGGGCCTTCTGGCGGTGCAGGGCGTCACGGGGCTGATGGCCAATCACGATGTCGGCTTCACCTATTCGCAGCATGGCCCGCTCGCGAACTGGGTCAGCGAGGCGACATCGGAACGCATGACCAACCTGCATGCCTGGCTGATCAACATCCTGCTGCTGGCGGTGCTGGTGCATGTGCTGGCGGTCTTCGCCTATCGCCTGGTGAAGGGGCACGATTTGGTGGTGCCGATGATCACCGGGGTGAAGACCATGCCGGAATCCCACGCGAAGTCGCCACGGCTGGCGCACCCCGCGCTGGGCATGGCGCTGCTGGCGGTGGCGGCGTTCGGCGTCTGGTATGTCAGGCGCCTCGGGATGGGCGCCTGAGAACTGGCCGCGCGGAGGCGCCCGCAGGCGCCCCCGCGCAGGGGCGGTTCAGCGCGCCGGGCCGCGATAGGGCCGGTGGCAGGTGCCGCAGGTCGCGCCGGTCTGGCCGAAGGCCGCCGTGGTGGCCGCAACATCGCCAGACGCCGCCGCGGCGCGCAGCACGCCGAGCTGGGTGATCATGTTGGCGTTCACCTGCTCGAATCCGGCGCGGTCGGACCAGATGGTCGGCAGCGCGCGGGTCTCCCCGGTGCCGCTGCCGGAGGGGAACAGGGCGGGCAGGCCGCGATAGAAGGCGATCATGGTGTCCACGCGTTCGACCAGCGGGCGGGTGTCGCCGCGCGCATCGGTCACCGCCTTGATGGCCTCCATCTGCCGGCCCATGCCGCGCAGGCCCTCGCGCCGCTGCGCGATGACGTCCTGCGCGAAGGCCGCGCCGGCCGTGCCCATGGCCATGATGGCGGCCCCCGCCATGATCCAGGTCTTCATTCAGCACTCCCCCCGTTGAGGCTCATGTCGCCGCGCGGATGCGCGGTGCGTCGCCGCGCGGATGCGCGATGCGTCGCCGCGCGGATGCGCGAGGGGGAGGATGGGGGCGCCGGCCCGGATCGGCAATGACCCGCGACGCGGTTGCCCGACGGGACCCGCTTGCGGCGCCGGGGGCGGGCCGCTATACCGCGCCACCGCAGCGCGGGCGGCTGCCGGAGTGTAGCTCAGCCTGGTAGAGCACTGTGTTCGGGACGCAGGGGCCGGAGGTTCGAATCCTCTCACTCCGACCAAATCCCGCCCGCGCCGCGGCGAAGGCCCCCTGAGCGATCAGGGGGCCTTTTTCATGGCCGGCGCCGAAGCGCTTCCTTTGTGCCGCCACGCATCGGCGCCAGGCTGCGCGGCATGATCCGCATGCTGATGGTTTGCCTTGCCCTGGCCATGCCCGCCGCCGCGCAGACGGGCTTGCCGCAGATCGCGCCGGGTACGCCCTATGGTGATGCCCGCGCCGCCCTGCTGGCCGCCGGCTGGCAGCCGCTGCGCGACCCCGAGGCCGACCGCTGCACCCCGACCGACCGCCGCTGCGCCGGCCGGCCCGAGATGGTGGCCTGCGCCGGCACCGGCATGGCGCAGTGCCTGTTCGCCTGGCAGCGCGGCGGCCTGGCGATCGAGGTCATCACCGCCGGCGAGGACGCGGTGGTGACCGGGTTGCGTCTCCGCTGAGGCGGCCCCTATCGCACCGCCCAGACGATCAGCCGCTTCGCCGGCCAGACCCACGCGATGCCGGCCACCGCGAAGAAGACGAATTGCACGGTCCAGTGCAGCCCGAGGACATGGTCCGCCAGCAGCAACACGGTGACGACATAGGCGATGAAGCCGGCAAGGCCGGCCAGCAGGGCAATGGTGGAGCGCGACATGCCTGCCATCTGCCGTCTGGAAGGCGCTTCGCCAAGCCCCGGCACGCGCAATCGCTGCGGACTTCCCTCCCGCGCGCAGGAAGGCTAGCCAAGCGCAGGTGCGGCGCCGGCCGCCGGATGCAGGGGACAGACGTGACGAGCGACGCCATCGACCTCAAGGCCCATATCCGCGGCATCCCGGATTTCCCGAAGCCCGGCATCCTGTTCTACGACATCTCGACCCTGCTGAGGCACGGTCCAGCCTGGCGCGCGGCGGTGTCGCGCATGGCGGCGCTGATCGCGCCCCACAAGCCCGACGTGCTGGCGGGGATCGAAAGCCGCGGCTTCCTGGTGGCGGCGCCGCTGGCGCTGGAACTGGGGCTCGGCTTCGTCATGCTGCGCAAGCCGCGCAAGCTGCCGGGGCTGACCATCGGGCTGAACTACGCGCTGGAATACGGCACCGACCGGATCGAGATGCAGGCCGATGCCATCCAGAAGGGCCAGCGCGTGGTGCTGCTGGACGACCTGCTGGCGACCGGCGGGACCATGGCCGCCGGCATCTCCCTGCTGCGCCAGGCCGGGGCGGAGGTGCCCTGCGCGGCGGCGCTGATCGAACTGACCTTCCTGGGCGGGCGCGCGCGCCTCGACGTGCCCTTCGAGGCGCTGGTCGCCTACGACGAGTAGGCGGCCGCGCGGCGGCTCACACCGACGGCCAGAGGTCAGAGAACTGCCCCTGCAGCAGGTCGACCTTGGCCTCGATCACGCTCGACCAGTCATCCGACAGGATGCCGCCAGTATCGCCCGAATTCGGGTTCCACGACCACCAGGTCCAGCTCATGCCTTCCTCGCCGGCCGGGATGTCGATGCTGCCATTGGCGTCGAAATCGCCATCCATGTAGGCCAGCAGCTTCTCGAGGAAGGGCAGGTCCTTGGGGTCCTGCAGCTTGCTGCCGAATTCGCCGACCATGATGGGGGCGATGTCCTGTTCGTAGATGTAGCCCCAGAATTCCTCGAAGCGGGCGGGCAGGTTGTTGGGGAAGTCAGCGCCCTGGAACCACGGCTGTTCGTAGATGGAATTGCCGTATTCATGCGGCGAATAGACCACCTTGTTGGGCGTGTTCAGCTCGACCTGGTCGAAGGCCACGCCCTTGAGGTTGCCGCCCCACCAGGTGTTCGACCCGCCATAGGTCTCGACACCCTCGACGAAGATCAGCCAGTCATCGTTGACCGAATGGATCGCGTTGCCGGCGCGCTCGGCCGCCGCCGCCCAGTCATTGGCGCCGCCGCCGCCCCAGACGGCGTTGTGCGGTTCGTTCGCCAGGTCGGCGCCGATCACCGCCGGATTGCCAGCATAGCGCCCGGCCAGCATCTTCCAGCCATCGATCCATTGCTGCTCGGTATAGCCACCATCGACCCAGAGCCCGTTCGGGTTCGGCCCCGGCCCCGCCGCGCTGCGGTGGCTGTCGAGGATGATCCGCATGCCGAGCTCGCCCGCCTTGTCGACGATGAGGTCCAGGATCTGCAGCGCCGTCAGCCCCGCGAGGTCGGGGTTCAGCCCGAAATTGATGCCGTTGGGCACCTTCCCCGGCTGCAAAGATTCCAGCGAGAAGGGCAGGCGGATGGTGTTGAAGCCGGTATCGGCCATCTGCTCCATCATGTCCGACCAGTTGCGCGCCCACAGCCCGTGCGGGGTGTAGGTGTCGGATTCCATGCCGAACCAGTTCACGCCGGTGATGCGGACCGCATCGCCATTCTCATCGACAATCTGGTTGCCGTCGGTGGACAGGAAGCCCGACGGACCCGCCGGCCTGTCGTCGTTGCCGATGGTCGCGATGCCGGTGTTGTCGCGGATGGTCGCGTTGGTCGGGGCGCTCAGGCGCAGCAGGAAGCTCTCGTCGGCCTCGATCGCCTCGTCGCCGCGGATGGCGACGGTGATGGTCTTGCTGGTCTCCCCGGCGGCGAAGGTGAGCGTGCCCGACCGCGCGACGTAATCCTCGCCGGCCAGGGCCGTGTCGTTGGCGGTGGCGAAGCGCACGCTGACCGCCTGGTCCCAGGCCTTGTTCAGCGTGACGGTGAAGACCGCGTTGGTCGTGCCGCCGTCGCCCTCGATGACCGAGACGTCGTTCACGCCGATCGTCGGGCGCGTATCGGTGTCGGTGATGATCGCGACGCCGCTGCCGTCCGCGATGGTCGCCCCGGCGGGGTCGCGCAGCACGACGAAGAAGCGCTCACTGGCCTCCGCCACCCGGTCGCCGACCACGGCGACGGCGATGGTCTTGACCGTCTCGCCGGCGGCGAAGGTGACCTGGCCGGTGGTCGCGGCGTAGTCGCTGCCGGCGCGCGCGGTGCCGTCCTGCGTCGCGAAGCCGACCGTCACCGCCTGGGTCCAGGCCTTGGACAGGCGGATGGTGAAGACCGCATCGGAGGTGCCGGCATTGCCCTCGGTCAGGCTGACATCGTTGATCCGCAGCGAGGGCGGCGTGTCGTCATCGTTGATGCGCCCGACCGCGGTGCCGTCGGCGATGGTGGCGCCGGTCGCGTTGCTCAGCAGCAGATTGAAGGTCTCGTTGGCTTCGACCAGCGTGTCGCCCCTCACCGCGACCCGGATGACCTTGCTGGTTTCGCCCGCGGCGAAGGTGAGTTGCCCCGATTGCGCGACGAAGTCCGACCCGGCGGTGGCGGTGCCGTTCGCCGTGGCATAGGCAAGGGTGACCGGCGCGGCCGAGGCCGCCGAGAGCTTCACGGTGAAGGCCATCTGCTTGGTGCCGGCATTGCCCTCCGTGATCGCGGCATCGGCGACCGTCAGGCTGGGCAAAGGCGCCGGCCCGCCGGAGCCCACCACGAAGACATCCGGGCTGGGGTCGGCGGTGGCCGAACCCAGGAAGCCGAAGGACGCCACCTGCCCCGCCGCCAGCGCGCCGTTCCATTCGGCATTGCCGATCACGTAGGTGTCGCCGACGTGGCTGATGATCCGGGCGTTCCAGATCTGGGTGATGAGGAAGTCGGCCTCGAAGGTGATGGTCCAGCCCTGCAGCCCGCCCGCGCCCGCAGTGAGGCCGACGGCGGCATTGAAGCCCGCGGCCCATTGGTCGACGACGGAGTAGGAAACGCTCTGGCTCATGGTTATGCTGGTCCCGGAATGCTCTGCCCCACCGATTGGGGCACCGCACGAGGTCTGTATAGATTAATTCGGTAAGTTCACAAAAAAGATACCGATTGCCCTATCGGCTCGCAAAATGCGCGCCCGCCACCCGCCAGATCGGCCCGACCAGCAGGCTGCACAGCACCACGCGCACCAGGTGGAAGCCCAGTACCAGCGGCACCGCGAGGTCGAGCGCCTTGGCGGTGATCGCCATCTCCGGCATGCCGCCCGGCGCCATGCCGAGCATGACCGCCACTGGCGGCAACCCCGCCAGCCAGCCCAGCGCCAGCCCCAGCACCCCCAGCAGCAGGCAGATCGCGACCGCCGAGGCCAACCCCGCCACCGCATGGCGCCGCGGCCCGCCGGCCAGGGCGCGCGGGGTCAGGCGCAGCCCCAGGCTGGCCCCCATCGCGACCTGCGCCGCATCGACCAGCCAGCGCGGCACGGAGGACGGCAGCGTGCCGGTGCCGGCCAGCAGCATGGCCAGCAGGCAGGGTGCCAGCATCGCGCCATTCGGCAGCCCGGCCCGCAGGCCCAGCGCAGCCATCGCCGCCCCGCCGCCGAGCAGGACCACCAGGCCACCCCAGGCAAAGGGCGGCAGGGCGGCGGCGAAGGCGGCATCGCGCCCGCCTTCGGCAAAGATCGCAACCAGCGGCGGGAAGGCCAGCACCACCAGCGCCATCCGCAGCGTCTGGGCCACCATGACCGCGGGCACATGGGCGCCCGCGCGTTCGGCCAGCACGGTCATGGTGACGATGCCGCCGGGCACCGACGCATAATAGGCGGTGCGCGCATCGCTGCCGGCGATGCGCCGGTGCAGAGGCGCAACCGCAAGCCCCGCCAGGATCGCCAGCAGCCCCCCCGCCAGGATGGCCGGCAAGGCGCCGGTCACGGCGCCGAGCACCGCCGGCGTGAAGCTCTGCCCCAGCCCGAGGCCGAGCACGAGCAGGCCGATCGGGTGCGCGGCGCGCGGCACCGCCACCGCCTCGCGCCAGCCGAGATAGGCGGTGGCGATCATGGCGCCAACCATCCAGCCGAGCGGCAGGCCGAGCGCATTCAGCAAGGCGCCTGCCAGCACCGCGAGCAGCAGCGTTCGCAGATAGGCGTCGGGCGCGGGCGGGTGTGTCGGGGGATGGGGCACGGCGGTGGGGGCAGCGTCGCCGCTGGCGGCGCGAAGGTCAAAGGCCGCTGGCGGCGCGAAGGTCAAAGGCCGCTGGCGGCGCGAAGGTCAAAGGCCGCTGGCGGCGCGGAGGTCAACGCATTGTTGGTGGCGCGACTCAATCTGTCGCCGGCGTCATGCTTCCTTAACCTTCGTCTTGCACCATGGGATGGGAGCACAGACATGACGCCCGATCTCGCCCTGCGACCATCCTCCGCCAACGATCCGCCGCGCGCGCCGGTGCGTGCCGCCGGTCCCGACCGTGATGCCGGCGCCGCCCCGCCGCCGGCCGCCCCGGCCACGCCGAATCCGCGCATGCGGCTCGATGGCAGCCTCGGCATGGTGGTGATCGAATTCCGCGACTCCGTCGGCGATGTCTCGAACACCATTCCGACGCCGCGCCAGATCGCCGCCTATCGGGCGGCGGTGGTCTACGATGCGCCGGTGCCGGTCGGCGTGGTGGCGCGCTCGGTGCCCGGCGTCAGCGCCCCCGCGATGCCCGAACTGCCACCGGCACCCGCGCAGGCGGAGCCCGCCGCGACACAGTGAGCGCCACGCCGCATGCCCACCCGCACGATCAGCCGCGTGCGACCAGCCCCTCCGCCACCTGTTCGTTCACTTCGATGAGGAAGGCGATGTCGGGATCGCCCAAATCCATCTCGCGCTGCACGCAGCGGCCCAGCGAGATCAGCCCCGCGCGCATCGGCGGCGGCAGCTGGTTGGCGGGGTCGGCCAGCGCGGATTCCACCGCCAGCCAAAGCCGCCGATTGTCGGCCACGGCGCGCACCCGCGCCGACCCGTCCCGGTCCTGTTGCACGGCGCGCAGCCCGCCGGTCACGCGGCGGAAGATATCGGCTTCCTGTTCGCGCGGGTCACGCGCAGCGCGTGCGGCGCCATAGGCGCGCACGATATCGGCCATGGTCACGATGCGTCCTCCTCGGCCACGCTGGAGGCAGGTGCGACGCCCATCACCACCTCCTCATGCCGCATCACCCGGCGCGTCAGCTTCAGCGCCTGGTAGCATTCGTCGGATTCGGCGGCCGAGAGCGCCCGGTCCAGGAGATCCCGAGCCAGCGTCGATGTCGTGGCGGCCTGGAAATCCGCGATCAGGCGACGGGCGACGACGAGGCCGGCCTCGCGCTCGTCCTCGTCGCCGATATAGGCAGTCTGCAGGGCGAAGTAGATGCGCCGCGCCGGGGAATTCGCCGCCTCCGGCGTCATCAGCTGCTTGCCGAACAGGAAGCGCGCCTTGGCCGTGAGTTCGATCCGCGCGCGATTGCGGAAGCGGATCGGCGCGCCGTTGACGACCATGAGGTCGCCCTGCCGGAGTTCGAGCACCAACGTGGACATCCTGTCCTCCCGGGGGGTTTTGTGGCGGTGCGGCGCCGGCGGGGGCCGGCGCCGCCCGGGAGATCAGCGGAACAGGCTCAGCAGGGTCTGCGGCGCCTGGTTCGCGATGGACAAGGCCTGCGTGCCCAGCTGCTGGCGGATCTGGAGCGACTGCAGCCGCGCCGATTCCTTCGCCAAGTCGGCGTCGATCAGCGCGCCCATGCCCGCTTCCAGCGCATCGGCCTTGTCCTTGTTGTAGGAGATCTGGGCATCGATGTAGCGCGCATCGGAGCCGAAGGTGTTCAGCGCATTGCTGATCGCCGACTGCACCGTGTCGAAGTCGCCGCCGTCGGCCAGCGCCGCCTGCGCCGCTGCCGCGTCGGTGGGTGCGGCCGCCACGATCAGCGTGCCCGCACCATCCACCGAGGTGATGGTATAGGTCGTGCCGCTCTCGTTGCGGGTGGTGGTGATGTCGCCGCCCGGCGCGGCCGTCGCGAGCAGCGTGCGGCCGTTATAGGTCGCGTCGTCGATGAAGTTGGTGATCTGCGTCTGCAGCGCGGTGTACTGCGCTTCGTACTGCGCGCGCTGGTCGGTGTTGAGCGTATCGTCGGCCAGGCGCACCAGCGTCTCGCGCACCTTGATCATGCTGTCCGAGACCTTGTTCAGGCCCGACAGCGACGTGTCCAGGATGCCCTTCACGCCGCCCAGCTGTTCGTTGGCGGCGGACAGGCCCGCGACATCTGCACGCACCGACTGCGCCACCGCGAAGGCGGCGCCATCATCCTTCGCGTCGTTGACGCGCAGGCCGGTCGAGATGCGCTTCTGGGTGACGTTCAGCGCCTCATTCGTCCGATTGAGGGACTGCAGCGCCACCATGGCGCCCATGTTCGTGTTGACGGAATTGAGAGACATACGGGGTCTTCCCCTGGATCCGATGGCCCCCGTTCATCTTGACCGATGCAGGGGCCGGGTTGCGCGCCGCGTCTTGCGGTGTCGATCAAATCATGCCGCCACCGCGGTTAAGGGAGGCTGAATCCAGCCGCCGCCATCACAGGAAGCGCGTCAGCGAAAGCCCCGACGTCACCGAGATCGCGCGGTAGGACGCCTCGAGCTGCGTCTGCGTCGCGGTCAGGCGGCTGATCGTCTCGGCCATGTCGACTTCCTCGATGGCGGCGACCTGGCCGGTCAGCGCGACATTCACCTCGGCATGGCGGCGCGCGGTGGTCTCCAGGCGCTGCTCCACCGCGCCCAGCGCGCCGCGTTCCTCGCCCAGCGCGTCGATCGCGCTGCGCATCCCTTCGCGCAGGCTGGCGACGAAATCGGTGAAGTCGGTGCCGAGCTGCGCCTGCGCGGGGTCGAGCGCAGCAAAGCCCGCCATCCCGCGCAGGATGTCGCGCGCCCAGGATCCGGTGGTCTCGCCCTCGCTGGTGGCGGCGGCGTTGCGGTTGGCGAGCACGCCGTACTCCACGCGCTCGCCATCGGCCGCCGGCACGGCGCGGCGCGCTTCGCCAAGGCCCTGCGCGGGGTCCGACAGGAAGGCCGAGAAGGGCGTGGTGCCGGCTGCATCCGACTGCGCGCTGGCCAGCGTCGCCGCCGCCACCGCGGCCGCATTGCCGCCGCCCAGCCCGGCCACGGCGGCGGCGATGTCGGTCGCCAGGCCGCTTGACATGATGCTTCGCGGGTCGGGCACCGGCGGGTTGGCGCTGTCCGTGCCGCCGAAGATGTATTCCCCGGCATAGCGTTCGTTCAGCAGGTTCGCGACCTCCTCCATCGCCGCGCGCGCCTGCGCCGCGACGGCCGAGATGCGAACGTCCGAGGTGCCGTCCATGCGGATCGCCTCGGTGTAGAATTGCGTCGCGATGTCCGACAGCCGGCCCAGCGCCTCCTGCGTGACGTCGGTGCGCGCCAGCGCGCGGGAGATGGTGCCCTGCCAGGCCTCGCGCCGCGCGATGTCGGCACGCAGGTCGACGGCGCGGCGCGCCTCGGGCGCGATGTCCCCGTACCCGGGCCCCTTGCGCCCGTCCGAGACCTGGCGCGTCAGCACGTCCAGCTTGGCGCGCAGCGCCGCCGCGCCGTGGTCCAGCCGCCCGATCGAACCGATGCCGTTCATCGCCTCACCTCACCGCGCCCAGCAGCGCGTCCCACATGGCCTGCACCGTGCTCATCACCCGCGCGTTGGCGGCATAGGCGTTCTGCAGCGTGACCATCGCCGCCATCTCGGAATCCACATCGACGCCCGATCGCTGGCGGAAGCGCGCCTCCAGCCCCTGCATCATCGACTCGGCGCTGGCCAGCGCCGCGCTGGCGGCGTTGCGGTCGGCGGTATGCGCGGCGGTCAGCAGCGCGGTGTAGCCCTCGAGCGTCGGCGGCGCGCCGAAGGGCGAGGAGAGCGTGCCATCCGGCCCCAGCCCGCTGGTCGCGATCGGCGTCCAGGCGGCACCATCCTGCGCCTGCGACCCGAAGGTGAAGTCCAGCACGCGGTCGAGCATCGTGATGAAGGAGGCCGGCCCGCCCGAAGGGTTGGGCGTGAAGGCCGAAGGCCCGGCCGGGTCGCCCGCCACCGCATGGGTGCCGTCGCGCAGCAGCGCGGGCGCGGCTTCGACATCGGCGTTCACGCGCATGGTGCCGGCAAAGCCGACCATGGTGCTGGTGGCATAGGGCACGGAGGGGTCGGGCACCGCGCCGGTGGCGTCGGTGAACAGGCGCAGCCCCTGCCCTTCGAAGCGCGCGGCGATATTGGCCGCCGCGACGTCGAGTTCGGACTGGTAGCGCGGCAGCGTCTGGTCTCGCAGCGCGACATATTCCGCGAGCCGCCCGCCGGCCAGCGCGCCGGTCACGTCCTGCCCGCCCAGCATGATGCCCGGTATCGTCCCGCCCGCGCCGTGAAAGGCCGATGGCCCGACCAGCGCATCGGCGGTCGAGAAGGCATCCGTGCGCGCATCGAGCGGCAGCACGATGCCGTTGCGCGCCACCAGCACCAGCGCGCCGTCGTCGCGCTTGAGCGCGCGCACCTCGATCGATTCCGACAGCGTGGCGATGGCGGCGTCGCGGCGGTCCTCCAGCGCGGCGGCGGAACCGACCAGCGCGATCTCCTCGCGGATGCGCGTTGTCAGGTCGGCGACCTGGCGCAGCGCGTCGTTGATGCGCGCGACCTCGGCCACCACGCCGTCCTGCGCCTGCTGGCGGGCATCGCCGACGGCGCGCGCGACCTCGTTGAAGCGGGTGACCAGCGCGGTCGCGTCCATCACCACGGCGGTCTGGCGGCCGGCTTCGGCGGGGTCGGCGCGCAGGTCCTCGAAGCCGGTCCGCAGAGCGGCGGTCAGGTCGCCCAGGCCGTCGCCGGTCTCGGGGTTGCCGTGCGCGGTCTCGATGCCCTGGAGCAGGCGCTGGCGAACCTCGGCGCCGGCGGCGGCGGCGCGGCGGCTGTCGAGCTCGGTGACCAGCGCCTCGTCGACATCGCGGGAGGGGGCGAGGGAGCGCACGCCCGTGCCGTCCTGGCCGATGACGACGGCGCGCGCGGCGATGGTCTTCTTGGTGTGGCCGATGGTCTCGGCATTGGCGACGTCGTTGGCCGAGGCGGCCAGCGCGCGCTGCGTGTGCAGCAGCCCCGATCGGGCGGTGGACAGGGCGGCGTCGAGGCCCATGGTGGTCGGTTCCTAACCAGCGTGCGTCGGCGGCGCATGGTGCCCGCCGCGGAGCGGTATCTCCGCCGCGTCAGCGGCGCATATTAATCGTGTCCTGCAGCATCTCGTCCGACGCCGTGACGATGCGCGTATTCGCCGTATAGGCGCGCTGCGCCACGATCAGCTTCGAGAACTCGGCGGCGATATCCACGTTCGAGCGTTCGATCGACCCCACCGCCAGCCGTCCCGACCCGTTCGAGGCCGCGTCGGAGGTCCGCGCCTCGCCGGATTCCAGCGTCCGCATGAAGGCCTGGCCATCGAGGCGCTGGAGCATGTCGGGCGCGTTGAAGGTGGTGATCGGCACGCGCGCGATCACCCGCGCCTGGCCGTTGTCGTAGTTGATGGCGACATCGCCGTTCTCGCGCACCGTGGTCGAGGAATAGCCGCCCAGCGGCACGCCATCCTGGTCGAGGTTCCGCAATTCGTATTCGTCGCCGGCATATTGCGTGACGCCGCGCGCGGCGCCGAAGGCCCCGACATTCAGCGTCATGGTCTGCGGCCCCTGGCCGAAATCCGCCTCGAAGGTGATCAGCGCGGGATCGCCCAGCGTGGCCGCGGCACCGACCATCGAGCCGGTCGCATTGGCGAATTCGCCGATCGTCCCGTCGGCCACCGGCGTGCTGGCCGCCTGGCCGAAATTGAGGTCGATGGTGCCGAGCGAGCCGCCGCCACCCGGCGCCGAGATGTCGAGCGTCCAGACATTCGCAGCCCCCGGCGTCCAGGTGATGACCAGCGGCTGCAGCGCGCCCAGGCTGTCATAGACGTTGCGCGTGGTGCTGGCGGGCTCAGTGCCGCCGGCGGGCAGGTTGGCCGAGATCTCGATATTGCCGGTGGCGATCGGGTTGAACACCAGTTCGCTGACGCGGATCGGCTGGATCTGCGTGCGGTCGGGCTCGCCATCGGCATCGACGGGCCAGCCCCGCAGGAAGTAGCCCGACCCGTTCACCATGTAGCCGTTGCGGTCCATCTGGAAGTCGCCGGCGCGGGTGAAGAACTGCCGTTCGTCGAAGGTCACCTGGCCATTGGCGCTGCCAGTGGGCAGCGCGACGGAGAAGAAGCCCTGCCCGGCGATGGCCAGCGCGATCGGGTTCTCGGATTGCTCGACCGTGCCCTGGATCGTGTTGGTGTAGTCCGGCCGCGCCACCACCGATCCGGGCCGGTGCACCTGCTGGGTGCTGTCGGTCAGGAAGGAGACGAAGTTGGTGTCGGTGCGCTTGAAGCCGACCGTCTGGCTGTTGGCGACATTGTCCGAGACATGCCCCAGCGCGCGCGCCTGGGCGGTCAGGCCGCTGATCGCGGTGGTCATGGAACCGAACAGGGACATCGGGCTCTCCGTGGCGGGGGCGGGCGGTGGCGCCATGGCGGGGCAAGCGACATGCCAGCGCAGGCGGCCCCCTGCCCCGGCGGGTGCTGCCCGGCCCCGGCAGAAGCGTCCCCCGGGGCGGCAGAAGCTGCCGTGGCGCGAGGGCTGCTCGCCGCGGATCCGCTGGCCCGCCGCTTGCGGGGCATCGGGCACGACGCAATGCCCGCCCTGCAGGAAGCCCCCGCCCATGGATATCGCCGCCGGTGCCTCCCCGGGCCCTGCCACAGCACCTTTTGCGGCGGCAGTGCCGACGGCAACGGCGATGCCGGCGGCGACGCAGGGCGGCTTTGCCGCGATCCTCGCGCAGGCAGGCGGCGCCATCGCGCCAGCGCCGGTGCCGGGCACGTCAATCGCGGTCGTGGCAGACGCGCCTGTCATGCCGCAGGCGACAACCGCGTTGCCTGCGACGCCGCCCGTGACGACCGCCGGGCCGGCGGTGCCGGACGCCGCGACACCGCTGAGCGCGGTCGCGCTGCCGCCCGCGCCCACCTCCCCTGGCACGGCCGCGCCCGCCGCAGCCTCACCAACTGGCGTGGCCGCCGCCGCAGCCGCGCCACCTGTTACAGCCGCCGCACCACCCGCCACCGCCACGGCGCCCACTTCACCCCTTGATGCCGAGGCGCCGGTCCCGTCGGAATTCCCCAGCGCGGACCCGCCGCTCGTCACCGAGGCGCCGGAACTCCGAGATGCCGCGCCCGATGGTCCGCCGCAGCCCGCGCCCGATGCCGCCGCGCCGGCACCCGCGCCGACGGCCCCGCCAGCGCCGCCCGCACCGACCGCGGCGCTCGCCACGGATGCGACCCCGCCGCCGGGCGGCGGGCCATCCGCGGCGCCAGGCATCGCCGTGCCGGCGCCACCGCCGCGCATCGACCCGCCCGGCGGCACCGCGCCCGGTCGGGCCCCACACGGCGTCGGACCCGTCGCGCGCCAACCCGGCACCGTCGCCGCCATGGATGAGCCGACGCCGAAGCCCTCGCCGCGCGGCACCACCGGCGCGCCTCATCCGGCCGGCCTGCCGCGCGAGGCGAGCGCGCAGCCAGCCGACCCAGTGCCGGCCGAGGCCGCGCCCGTCATCGCGCCCGCGCTCGATGCGCCGCCGCAGCCGGACGCGCGGCCCGCCGCCGGCCTCGACCCGCGCCGGCAGGCCGAGATTCCGGCCGCCCCGCGCACCGACGCGACGCCCGGCGCGCCCCTCTCAGCGCCCGTCGAATCCCCCACCCGGCCGGGCGAACCCGTCGCCACTGAACCACCGCGCGCGCCACCGCCCTCCGCCCCGGCGCGTCAGGTCGTGCCGGCGGTCGTCGCCGTCGCGATCGGCGGTGCGGGGCGCATCACGGTCATGCTGGAACCGGGGGAACTGGGTCGCGTCGAGATCAGCGTGGAACGCCAGGGCGATGCCGCGCAGGTGGTCATCCTGGCCGAGCGCCCGGAGACCCTCGCGCTGCTCCAGCGCGACCATCGCGAGCTGGATCGCGCGCTGACCCAGGCCGGGTTGCAGGCGGAAGGCCGCGCGCTGTCCTTCGGGTTGAGCGGCGGCGATGGCGGCTCCAGCCAGCCGCAACGCCGGCGCGACGCGCCCACGAACGACAGCGCGGCACGCGGCGTGCACAGCCCTGACGCCACGACACCGCCGCCACGGCGCATCGCCGTGTCGCTGCTCGACCTCGCCATCTGACACAGGAGGCACCGCATGTCCGGATCGATCACCGGGACCACCGCCGCGAACGGCGCGGCCGCCGCCAGCAACACGCGCCTGGCCGGCGACTTCAACACCTTCCTCACGCTGCTGACGACGCAGTTGCAGAACCAGAGCCCGACCGATCCGCTCGACGCCAACCAGATGACGAACCAGCTGGTGCAATTCGCCTCGGTCGAGCAGCAGATCGCGATGAACCAGAATCTCGAGCGGCTGATCGGGCTGCAGCAGGCCTCGCAGCTCACCGCCTCGGCGCCGCTGGTGGGCCGGCGGGTCGAGGTCGAGGCCGACCGGCTGCCGTTGCAGAACGGGCAGGCCGAAGTCCGCCTGCCGGTGGCCGGCACGGCGCGCTATGCCGAGATCACCGTGAGCGACACCAGCGGGCGGGCGCTGCGCCAGCAGTTCGTCGCGCTCGGCTCCAGCCCCACCACCTGGAACTGGGATGGCCGAGACACCACCGGGCGCACGCTGACCGACGGCGCCTATGCCGTGACCGTCAACGGCCGCGGCGTGAATGGCGAGGCGGTGGCGCTGCCCTTCACCGTGGCCGGCACCGTGACCGGTGCGGAGCAGCGTGCCGGCGCGCTGAGCCTGTCGATCGGCGGGTTGGCGGTCGGCTTCGACAAGGTGCGCCGCCTGATACCCGAGACCTGACGACCCTCCGTTAACCGCCCCGCAACCCCGGCCCGGCAAAGTCTGCCGCGGCGGCAGGAGGCGGCCTTCGGATGCGTCGGATGCGGGAGATGCGGCGGGCGATCGATGGTGCGCGGCAGCCGGCGTGGCGGGCGTGAGCGCGCCGCTGGCACAGTTGCGCGCGCTGGGGCCGGTCCGCCTGGCGCTGATGGGTGGCGCGGGCATCGCTGTGCTCGGCCTGCTGGCATGGCTGGTGCTGCGCGCCAGCGTGCCGCCGATGGCGCTGCTCTATGCCGACCTCGATCCGCGCGACGCGGGGCAGGTGGTGGCGGCGCTGGAACGCGCCCGCGTGCCGCATCGCATCGAAGCCGGCGGCAGCCGCATCCTGGCCCCCGAGGAACAGATCCCGCGCCTGCGCCTGACCCTGGCGCGCGAAGGCCTGCCGCAGGGCGGGTCGGTCGGCTACGAGATCTTCGACCGCAGTGAATCGCTCACCACCACGCCCTTCCAGCAGGATGTGAACCGATTGCGCGCGCTGGAAGGCGAGATCGCGCGGTCGATCCGCCAGCTGGCTGGCGTGCGCGCCGCGCGCGTCCACCTGGTGCTGCCGCGGCGCGAGGCCTTCTCGCGCGATCGCGGCGATGCCCAGGCCAGCGTCGTGTTGACCATGCAGGGCGCGCAGCGGCTCGACCGCGAGGGCGTCCAGGCGGTGCTGCACCTGGTCGCCACCGCGGTGCCAGGTCTGCGGCCGCAGAACGTGTCCATCGTGGATTCCCGCGGCGCGCTGCTCGCGCGTGGTGGCCAGGCCCTGGCGGGGCCGGGCGCCGCACAGTCGCAGGAGGAAATCCGCCGCGGCCAGGAACTCCGCATCGCCCGCGCGGTCGAGGAAATGCTCGAACGCACCCTGGGTCCGGGCCGCGTGCGGGCCGAAGCCACGGTCGAGATGGATTTCGACCGCGTGCAGACCACCGAGGAACGCTTCGACCCCGACAACCAGGTGCCGCGCAGCCAGCAATCCGTCCAGGAGAACAGCCGCAACTCCGAGGGCGGGCCGACCACCGTGCAGAACAACGTCCCCGGCGCCGACCCCAATGCGGCCGCTGGCGGCGGTTCGCAGGAAAGCCGGCAGGAGGAGACGACCAATTTCGAGATCGGCCGCACCACCCGCAACACGGTGCGCGAGCACCCCGTGGTGCGCCGCCAATCGGTGGCGGTGCTGGTGGATGGCGTGTGGGAACCGGGTGCCGATGGCGCGGCCGCCACCTTCCGCGAACGTACGGCCGAGGAAGTGACGCGCATCGCATCACTGGTACGCGGCGCGATCGGCTTCAACGAACAGCGCGGCGACACGGTCGAGGTGGTCTCGCTGCGGTTTGCCGAACCACCCCTCGCCGCCGCCGAGGCGGGCGGCATGTTCGACCTGGCGTTCAGCAGCACGACCATTGCGCGGTTGCTGGAAAGCGGGCTGTTCGCGCTGGTCGCGCTGGTCGCGATCCTGCTGGTGGGGCGCCCGGCGGTGGGCCGGCTGGTGTCGCTGGCGAAGCCGAGCGCGGCGGTCGCGGGCGGGGATGCGGCGGCGCTGCCGGGCGCGGCGGGCGCGCCCGGCACGGCTGCCCTGCCCGGGCCGGCGGGCGAGATGGCCGCCCTGCCCGGTTCGCCCGAGGCCGATGCGATGGTCTCGATCGCGATGGTCGAAGGGCAGATGCGCGCCTCCTCCATCGCCCGCATGCAGGACCTGGTGGACCGCCATCCCGAGGAGAGCCTCGGCATGGTGCGCCGCTGGATGACGCCGGAGGGCGCCTGAACCATGGCGGGGATTCTGACCGGCGCGCAGAAGGCCGCCACCTTCATGCTGGCGATCGGCGAGGACCATGCCGCGCGCCTGTTCGCCAAGATGCATGAGGACGAGATCCGCGACATCTCGCAGGCCATGGCCAATCTGGGCACGGTGGCGGCGACCGCGGTCGAGGATCTGTGCCGCGAATTCGCCGATGGGCTGGGCCAGACCGGCAACCTGGTGGGGTCGTGGGAGACCACGGAACGCATGCTGCTGAAGACGCTGCCGCGCGACCGCGTCTCGCAGATCATGGAGGAAATCCGCGGCCCCGCCGGGCGCACCATGTGGGACAAGCTCGGCAACGTGAACGAGGCGGTGCTCGCGAACTACCTCAAGAACGAATACCCGCAGACCGTCGCGGTGGTGCTCACCAAGGTGAAGTCCGACCACGCCGCGCGCGTGCTGTCCTTGCTGCCCGAGAGCTTCGCGATGGAAGTGGTGATGCGGATGCTCCGCATGGAGACCGTCCAGAAGGAAGCGCTGGACGGGGTGGAGCGCACGCTGAAGGCCGAGTTCATGTCGAACCTCGCGCGCGCGCAGCGCCGCGATGCGCATGAGATGATGGCGGAGATCTTCAACAACCTCGATCGCCAGTCCGAGACGCGCATCCTGGCGGCGTTGGAGGAACGCAACCGCGACGCGGCCTCGCGCATCCGCGGGCTGATGTTCACCTTCGACGACCTGGCGCGACTGGATGGTGCGGGGGTGCAGGTGTTGATGCGCGCGGTGCCGAAGGAACAGCTCACGCTGGCCTTGAAAGGCGGGTCGGAGACGCTGCGCGACCTGTTCATCAAGAACATGAGCGAGCGCGCGGCCAAGATGCTCAAGGAGGACCTGGCGGGCCTCGGCCCGGTGAAGCTGCGCGAGGTCGACGAGGCGCAGGCGGCGATCGTGCTGATGGCCAAGGACCTCGCCGCGCAGGGCCAGATCCAGATGCAGGACGGGCGCGAGGAGGAGATGGTCTACTAGCCATGGCCGACGCTTTCGCCCCGATCGCACACGACATCCGCACCGCAGGATTCGCGCCGACCTTCCTGATCGCTGCGCTCGATGCCGCCCGGCGCGAGGCCGCCGCCGCCGAGGCGCTGCCCGCGCAGGAACCCGAACCCGACCCGGTCATCGCAGTGCTGGCGGAGGCGCGTCGCATCGCCTTCGCCGAAGGCCATGCCGCGGGGCTGCGCGAGGCCGAGGACGCCGCGCCGGCCATTGCCGCGCAGGCCGCCACCCTGGCGCTGGATGCCCTGCGCGCCGGCCATGCCGCTGCCGCCGAGGCCGCGCGCGACGCCGCCGAGGATGTCGCGCGCCTCGCGCTCGCCATGCTGGATGCGGCGCTGCCCGGGCTTGCCGCGCAGAACGGCGCGGCGCTGGCGGCGGCCTTCGCGCGGCGGCTTCTGCCGATGCTGCAATCAGCCCCGGAAGCGCGGCTGCTGGTCGCGTCCGGGCTGGCCGAGGCGACACGCGCGCTGCTCGGCATCGACACCATCGCCATCGAGGAAGACGCCGCGCTGCCGCCCGGCGATGCGCGCGCCGAATGGCGTGCGGGTGGCGCCGCACTCGACCTCGCCGCGCGCCGCCAGGCGATCCGCGGCGTTCTGGAAGCGGCCGGCCTCGGCCCCAGGGAGTAGACCATGTCCGGCAACACGAATTTCGAACCGCTTTCCGCCGCCAGCGAGGAGGCACGCCAGGCCGCCGCCGGGCCGTTGCGCGAACTGGAGGCGGTCTATGACATCCCGGTGCAGATCAGCGCCGTGCTGGGGCGCGCCACCATGCAGGTGTCGCAGCTGCTGAAGCTGGGGCGCGGCGCGGTGGTGGAACTGGACCGCAAGCTGGGCGAGGCGGTGGACATCTACGTCAACAACCGCCTGGTCGCGCGTGGCGAGGTGGTGATGGTGGACGACAACCGCCTGGGCGTGACGATGACCGAGATCGTGAAGTCGGACCGGGGGGTCTGAGCATGGCGCGCGTGCTCGTCATCGGGTCGCTGGAGGCGGAGCTCGGCACCGCCGCGCGCATCGCCGCCGCGCGCGGCGCGCGGATCGCGACCGCCGAGGGTGCGGCCGCCGGCCTCACGCGCCTGCGCGCCGAGGGTGCCGACCTGGTGTTGTGCGACGTGCGCCACGACGTGGGCTGGCTGGTCGCGCAACTGTCCGCCGAGCGCATCGCCTGCCCGGTCATCGCCTGCGGCTGCCCGCAGGATGCCGATGCCGCGGTGCGCGCCATCCAGGCCGGCGCGAAGGACTTCCTGCCGCTGCCACCCGATGCCGACCTGATCGCCGCGATGCTCCAGGCGGTGGCGGGCGAGCCTGACCGGCCGGTGGTGCAGGACCCCGGCATGACCACGTTGCTGGCGCGCGCCGAGCAGGTGGCACGCGCCGAGGCCTCGGTCCTCATCATGGGCGAGAGCGGCACCGGCAAGGAGGTGCTGGCGCGCCACATCCACGCCGCCTCGCGCCGCGCGCGCGGTGCCTTCGTCGCGCTGAACTGCGCGGCGCTGCCCGAGGCCCTGCTGGAATCGGAGCTGTTCGGCCACGAGAAGGGCGCCTTCTCAGGCGCCGTCGCCTCCCGCAAGGGCAAGTTCGAACAGGCCGAGGGCGGCACGCTGCTGCTCGACGAAATCGGCGAGATGGACCCGCGCCTGCAGGCCAAGATCCTGCGCGCCATCCAGGAACGCGAGATCGACCGGCTGGGCGGTTCGGCGCCGGTCAAGGTGGATGTCCGCATCCTGGCGGCGACGCATCGCGACCTAGCCACCGAAGTCGCGCGCGGGCGCTTCCGCGAGGACCTGTATTTCCGCCTGGCCGTGGTGCGCCTGCGGATCCCGGCGTTGCGCGAACGCCGAGGCGACATCCTGCCGTTGGCGCGCCACTTCGCCGAACGTTATGCGCGCGCGAATGGCCTGCCCGAACGCGCCCTGCTGCCCGCCGCCGAGGCGCTGCTGCTGGCGCACCCCTGGCCCGGCAACGTGCGCGAACTGGAGAACACCCTGCACCGCGCCGTGCTGCTGGCCGAGGGCCACGCCATCGGGCCGGAGGCGATCGACCTGCTGGAATCAGCACCCGCCCTGCAGGTGGATGCGGTCGCGCCCAGCGCATCGCCTGCCACACCATCCGTCACCGCCCTGGTCGGCCGCCGCGTCGAGGAAGTCGAGCGCGACCTGATCCTGGAGACGCTGTCGCATTGCCTGGGCAACCGCACGCGCGCGGCGGAGATGCTCGGCATCTCGATCCGCACGCTGCGGAACAAGCTGCACGAATATCGCGCGGCGGGTGTCACGGTGCCGCCGGTGCCGGGCCAGCCGCCCTATGCCATCCCGGCCGCATAGCGCGTGAACGCATTGACCCTTCCGGGGTGGCTGCGGCGCGCGCAGCCCGGCAACGACGTCTCGCTGGCGCTGGGTGTCGTCGCGCTGCTGGTCGTGCTGGTGGTGCCGCTGCCCACGGTGCTGCTCGACCTCGGGCTGGCGTTTTCCATCACCATCTCGGTGCTGGTGCTGATGACGGCGCTGTTCCTGCGCCGTCCGCTCGACTTCACGTCGTTTCCCACGCTGCTGCTGCTGACCACGCTGCTGCGCCTGGCGCTGAACGTCGCCACCACGCGCACCGTGCTGACGCATGGGCATGAGGGGCCGCAGGCGGCGGGGCATGTGGTCTCGGCCTTCGGCGGCTTCCTGATGGGCGGGGACGTGGTGGTGGGGCTGATCGTCTTCGCCATCCTGCTGGTGGTGAACTTCATGGTCATCACCAAGGGTTCGGGGCGCATCGCGGAAGTTGCGGCGCGCTTCAGCCTCGATGCGCTGCCGGGCAAGCAGATGGCGATCGATGCCGACCTCTCGGCCGGGTCGATCGACGAGAACGAGGCGCGTCGGCGCCGCCGCGAACTGGAAGAAGAGACCGGCTTCTACGGCGCGATGGACGGTGCCGCAAAATTCGTCCGCGGCGATGCCATCGCAGGCCTCATCATCACCTTCATCAACCTGCTGGGCGGCATGGCGATCGGCGTCGCGCGGCACGGCATGGCCTTCGGCGACGCGGCGCAGACCTTCTCGCTGCTGACGGTGGGCGACGGGCTGGTCAGCCAGATCCCCGCGCTGCTGGTCTCGGTCGCCGCCGGCATCGTGGTGACCAAGGGCAATACCGAGGGCACCGCGGACCAGATGCTGGTCGGGCAATTGGGTGCGGGGCCGAAGCCTCTCGCCATCGCCGCCGGTGCGGCGGGGGTGATGGCGCTGTTGCCGGGCATGCCGATGCTGCCCTTCCTGGCGCTGGCCGGTGCGGCAGGCGCCGCGGCCTGGGCCAAGCAGAAGGCGCTGGACGTACCACCCGCCGCCACGAACGCACCGGCCGCCGCTGCCGACCCACCGATCGCCGAGACGCTGCGGATGGATCTGCTGCGCCTCGAACTCGGCTACGGGCTGCTGTCGCTGGCCGCCGGCGACGCGCCGCGGCTGACCGAACAGATCAAGGGCCTGCGCCGGTCCATCGCGCAGGAGATGGGCTTCGTGCTGCCCTCCGTCCGCATCCAGGACAATCTGTCGCTGTCGCCCGACACCTACGCGATCCGCGTCAAGGAGATCGAGGCCGGGCGCGGCCGGCTGCGCCCGCCTTTGGTGCTGGCCATCGACCCGGCCGGCGGCGTGCCCGACCTGCCGGGCGAACGCTGCAACGAACCGACCTTCGGCCTGCCCGCGCTCTGGATCGAGGAAGCGCAGCGCGAGGACGCGCTGGCGCGCGGCTGCACCGTCGTCGATGCCGCCGGCGTGGTCGCCACGCACCTGACCGAGATGGTGCGCGAGAACATGGCCGAACTGCTCTCCTTCGCCGAGACGCAGAAGCTGCTCGACGACCTGCCGATGGAACACCGCAAGCTGGTGGCCGACCTGGTGCCGGCGGCGATCGGCGTGGGCGGCATCCAGCGCGTGCTGCAGGCGCTGCTGGCCGAGCGCGTGTCGATCCGCGACCTGCCGACCATCCTGGAGGGCATCCAGGAGGCATCTGCGGCCGGCGCGCGTTCGGTGCCGGGCATCCTGGCCATTGTGCGGGCGCGGCTGGCGCGGCAGCTGTCCGACGCGGCGCGCGGGGTGGGCACGCATGTGCCGATGGTGACGCTCTCGGCCGATTGGGAAGTGGCCTTCACCGAGGCGCTGGTCGGCCCGCCCGAGGAACGCCAACTCGCCATGGCGCCATCCCGCCTGGGCGATTTCATGCAGCGCGTGAAGGAGGTGTTCGACGCCGCCAACAATGCCGGCGAGCATCCGGTGATGGTGTGCTCCGCCGCGATCCGCCCGCATGTGCGCGCCATCGTGGAGCGCTTCCGCCCGGCCACCGCCGTGCTGGCGCATACCGAAATTCACCCGCGCGCCAGGATCCGCACCGTTGGCACGATCTGACTCAGCGCGCCATCGCGGCGAGTTCCGCGCGGACCAGCGCTTCCGCCTCGGTCGCGGGGATGCGCGCGAGCGCGGCCAGGTCGCGCCCCTGCGCCACCCGCTCCACGATCGCGGCCCCCAGCGCATAGCCGCTGCGTGCCGGAATATCCCCGCGATAGCCGTAGGACAGGGTGCGCGCCCGCGCCTCGCCCGCCGTCTCGTGCAGCCGGTCGGGCAGTTCGGCGGCAAGCCGGCGGAACAGCGCGGGGCCGGCCTCGGCCAGCGCGGCATCGCCCAGGAACACGTCGCGCCGCGCCATGCCCGGGTTCAGCACGGCGGTCGCATGCACCGCCAGCCCCTCCTTCCAGATGCCCAGCCACAGCGGGTCGCCGCCGGGCAGGATCAGCGAGGGATTCACCTCGTGGTGGTACATGTGGAAGCGTTCGTGATCGAGCAGCGGCCCGACCGCCTCGCCATGCAGCAGCACCATCATGTCCAGGCCGAGGAACAGCGTCACGCGGTCCCGCCACAGCCGCGTCGCGGCATCGAAATTCAGGAAGGACACGAAGGCGAGTGCCGGCACATCCCCCGCCGCATCGGGCAGCACGGCGCGAAAGCGCGCGACGCGGGCGCACCACAGCGCCGGCAGCGCGGCCGACAGCCGACGTGCCGCCACCGCCGCCGGGTCGAACACCGCGATCCAGCGCGCCAGATCCACGCGCCCGATGCGGGCGCCACGATAGGCCTCGGCCTGCGGGGTGAACCAACTGCCGATCAGCGCGCGGGCGCGCGCGACATCATCGCCGGGGGGCAGCGCGTCATAGGCGCGCCAGAAGGCGGGCATCCGGTCATCGAGGCCGGGGCATTGGTCCGCCACGCCCTGCGCGCGCGCGGTGCCCGCACAGCCCAGCGCCGCGATGAACCCACGCCGGCCGACCGTCATCTCCACCTCCATGCCCCGCGCGGATGCAGGCTAGACGACAGGCCCGCCGATCGGAACGCCGGACACGCCCGATGCGCCTGAAGACCTTTCGCGCCCCGCGCATGGCCGACGCCATGGCGCTGCTGCGCGAGGAAATGGGCGCCGAGGCGATCATCCTGGGCACCCGCCGCCTGGCCCATGGCGTCGAGGTGACGGCAGCGCTGGAGCCCGACGAACCGCTGCTGATCCCGCCGATGGCTACACCGCTGCCGGCGGTGAGCGGCCCGCTCGCCTTCCACAACCTGCCGCCGACGCTCGGCGCCGCGCTGGCGGCCGGGCCGCTGGAGGCGACGCTCGCCGCGCGCCTGGGCTTCGCGCCCCTGCCGACGGGCCGCGACCGCCCGGTGATGTTCGTGGGCCCGCCCGGTGCGGGGAAGACGCTGACCTGCGCCAAGCTGGCCGCGCGGATGGTGATGCGCGGCGCACAACCCGCCGTGGTCACCGCCGATGGCCAGCGCGCCGGCGCCACCGCGCAGCTCGCCGCCTTTACCGGCGTGCTGGGGCTGACGCTGGCGGTCGCACCCACCCCGGCCACGCTGGGCAAGGCCCTGGCCCGGCGCGCGCGGGCCGAGGCCGTGCTGGTCGATACCGCCGGCTGCGACCCCTTCGACCCGCCGCAGGCGATGGCCCTGCGCGCCCTGGCCACGCTGGCGGAGGCCGAGCTGGTGCTGGTGCTCCCCGCCGGCCTCGATGCCGCCGAGGCCGCCGATCTGGCGCGCGCCTTCGCCGCCCTGGGCGCGCGCCACATGGTGGCGACGCGGCTCGATTCCGCGCGACGCCTGGGCGCGGTGCTCGCCGCCGCCGAGGCCGGGCCGCTGCTGCTGACCGAGGGCGGCATCGGCCCCGACGTGGCGGATGGGCTGGAACCGCTCTCGCCCGCGCGCCTCGCCGCGCGCATCGCCGCACCCCGCCGTGGCACGGCACCCCCGCAGGAAGCCGCCTGATGTCCCACGCCGCCGCCATCCCGAATCCCGCGCGCGGGCGCGTCATCGCCATCGCCTCCGGCAAGGGGGGGGTGGGCAAGACCTGGTTCGCCATCACGCTGGCGCAGGCCTTCGCGCGGCAGGGCGCGCGGGCGCTGCTGGTGGATGCCGATCTGGGCCTGGCGAATGTGGATGTGCAGCTCGGCTTCCAGCCGACGCACGATCTGTCCGCGGTTATCGCCGGGCGCATGGCGCCGGAGGAAGCAGCCGCGCGCCACCCCGCGTCGGGCATCGACATCCTGGCGGGGCGGTCGGGCTCGGGCGCGCTGGCGGCGCTGGAGGGCGCGGCGCTCGATGCCGTGCTGTCCGCCGTCGCCGGAACCGCGTCGCGCTGGGACCGGGTGGTGGTGGACCTCGGCGCCGGGCTGGAGGCACCGCAACGGCGCATCGCCGCGAGCGCCGACACGCTGCTGGTGGTGGCCACCGACGAACCGACCAGCCTGACCGATGCCTATGCGGTGCTGAAGCTGCATGCGCGCGACCGCCCCGGCGGCGATGCGCGCATTGTCGTGAACCTGGCCGGCGACGCGGCGGGCGGGCAGCGTACTCATGCCGCCCTGGCGCGCGCCGCGGCCAGCTTCCTGAAGCGGGACATTCCCCTGGCCGGCGTGATCCGCCGCGATGCCCGCGTGCGCGACGCCATCCGTCACCAGGCGCCGCTGCTCACGCGCCACCCCGGCTGCACGGCGGCGCAGGACGTGGAGGCTATCGCGCTGACGCTGCGGTGAACGCACCGGGGCTTGCGGCGCGCGCCCGCGCGGTGTTCATCGGGGGGGAATGCTCGCCCTCATCCGACAGGATCGCGACCTGCGCGTGGACATCGTCCGCGGCTTCGCGCTGTGGGCCATTTTCGTGAACCATACGCCGGGCAACTGGCTGGGCTTCGTCACGCCGCGCAACTATACGCTGGCCGATGCCACCGAGGCCTTCGTGATGCTGGCCGGCTATGCGGCGGGCCTCGCCTACGGGCTGGTGATGGACCGGCAGGGCTGGTTCTTCGCGGCGTCGCGCGTCATGGGGCGCGTCTTCACGCTGTATGTCGCGCATATCTTCCTGCTGGTGCTGTTCACCGCGCAGGTCGGCTTTTCGGCCGAGCGGCTGGATTCGGCGGCCTATCTCGACGAACTGCACCTCGACCCCTTCGCAGCCGAACCCTACCGCGCGCTGCTGGAGGCGCTGCTGCTGCGCTACCAGCCCTCCTTCCTGAATATCCTGCCGCTGTACATCGCGGTGCTGGCGATCTTCGCGCTGGCCATGCCGCTGATGCGCCGGCCCTGGCTGATGCTCGGGCTGTCGGCGGCGTTGTGGGTGGCGGCGCGGGTCTTCGGGCTGACCCTGCCCTCCTGGCGGGGCGAGGACTGGTTCTTCAACCCGCTGGCCTGGCAGCTGCTGTTCTTCATCGGCTGCGCCATCGGCTACCGCCCGCCCGGCGGGGCGCCGCTGTCGGTGCCCTGGCGGCGCTGGGCGGCCGCCCTGTGCTGGGCGCTGCTGGCCGCCGGTGCGGCGATGACGGTGCTGATCTATTTCCGCTGGGACTACGCCCAAGCCTCGCTGCCGGCCTTCGCGCCGTACCTGGCGGCCATCGACAAGACCTCGCTGCACCCAATGCGGCTGCTGACCATGCTGGCGCTGACCTACCTGATCGCGCATGGCGTGCCGCGCGATGCCGCCTGGATGCGGACGCGCCCGGCGCTGATCCTGGCCTTGCTCGGCCAGCAGGCGCTGCCGGTATTCTGCGCGGGCATCGCCATGTCCTTCGCGGCGCGCCTCGCACTGGAATTCTCGGATGGCTGGGCCATGCAGGCGGCGGTGAACCTGGGCGGCGCGACGCTGCTCGTTGGCCTGGCCTTGCTGACCGCCTGGTATGGCGCGGAAAAGCGGGCGCCACGGCGGCCCACACCGCCCTTGCCCGCCCCCGCGGGCGGGGATAGTCGTTAGGGATGCGCGCTGTCCTGGCCCTGCTGGTGGGGTTGAGCCTTGCCTGGCCGGTCGCGGCCTCGCAGGGGCCGGGCTGCGGCGCGCCGGCGGAATGGCTGGAATCCCCGCCGCTGCGCGCCACCGCCACCGGCATCGCGACGGGGACGCTGCGGATCCTGGCGGTCGGGTCGGCCTCGGTCTCGGGGCCGGGCGTGACCAACCCTGCCGCCGCCTGGCCCGTGCGGCTTGAAGCGCTGCTGCGGGAACGCCGCCCGGACCTGGCGCTGCGCTTCGAGGTGCGCGGCGCGCGCGGCACCACCGCCGCCGACCAGTGGCGGCAGGTCGAGGAGGCGCTGCGCGCCGGCCCCATCGACCTGGTCATCTGGCAGGCCGGCATGACCGAGGCGGTGCGCGGCCTGCCGATCGACGACATGGCGGCGGTGATCGGCCAGGGGCTGGAACGGCTGCATGCGCGCGGGGTCGATGCCATCGTCATGGGCATCCAGTACAGCCGCTTCCTGCGCGCCAATGCCGAGGTCGACCCGTATCGCGACACGCTGCGCGTGCTGGCGGCGGCGGGGCATGCGGGGTTCTTCTCGCGCTACGACATCATGCGCGCCTGGGCGGATGCCGGCACGGTGGACATGGAACGCGCCCAGCGCGACCGCCGCGGTGCCGAGATCGACAAGCTGAATGACTGCCTGGCCCGCGCGCTTGGCGCCTTCATCCGGGATGGGGTGGAGGCGGCGCGGCGGTAGCGGGGTTCAAAACAACCCCTCGATCCGCCCTTCCGCGTCCAGCCGGATGCTCTCGGCCGCCGGCACGCGCGGCAGGCCGGGCATGGTCATGATGTCCCCGCAGACCGCCACCACGAAGCCGGCGCCGGCCGACAGCCGCACCTCGCGCACCGGCAGCACATGGCCTTCAGGTGCGCCGAGCTTCGTCGGGTCGGCGCTGAAGGAATACTGCGTCTTGGCGATGCAGACCGGCAGGTCGCGGAAGCCCTCCTTCTCGAAGCGTTCGAGCTTCTGCGCCACCGGCGCCGGTAGGGAGACGGATGCCGCGCGATAGACCTCCCGCGCGATCGTCTCGATCTTGCCGGCCAGCGAGACGTGGTCGGTGTACAACGGCGCGAAGGATGCGCGCTTGCCCGCGATCATGCCCTGCACCGCGCGCGCCAGGTCGAGCGCACCCTTCGCGCCATCGCCCCAATGCGTGCACAGGATGGCGTCGGTGCCCTGGGCGCGCATCGCCTCCTGCACCGCGGCGATCTCGGCCTCGGTGTCGGAATTGAAGCGGTTCAGCCCGACCACCACCGGCACGCCGAACTTGCCGACATTCTCGACATGGCGCGCGAGGTTCACCACGCCGCGCTGCACCGCCGCCACGTCCTCGCGCCCGAGATCCGCCTTCGCGACGCCGCCATGCATCTTGAGCGCGCGCACCGTCGCCACCACCACGCAGGCGGAAGGTGCCAGGCCCGCCTGGCGGCACTTGATGTCCATGAACTTCTCGGCGCCGAGGTCGGCACCGAAGCCGGCTTCCGTCACCACCACATCGGCCAGCTTCAGCCCGAGCCGCGTCGCCATGACCGAATTGCAGCCATGCGCGATGTTGGCAAACGGCCCGCCATGGACCAGCGCGGGCGAACCCGCGATGGTCTGCACCAGGTTGGGCGCGAAGGCATCGCGCAGCAGCACGGCCATCGCGCCATCGGCCTTGATGTCGGCAGCGGTGATCGACTTCCCGTCGCGCGTCTGCCCCACGATCATGCGGCCCAGCCGCGCCTGCAGGTCGGGCAGGTCGCGCGCCAGGCAGAACACCGCCATCACCTCCGACGCCACGGTGATGTCGAAGCCATCCTCGCGCGGGAAGCCGTTCGCGACACCGCCCAGCGAGGACACGACCGAGCGCAGCGCGCGGTCGTTCATGTCGAGCGACCGCCGCCACGAAATCCGCCGCGCATCGAGGCCCGTGCCGTTGCCCCAGTACAGGTGGTTGTCCACCATCGCCGCCAGCAGGTTGTTTGCGCTCGTGATGGCGTGGAAGTCGCCGGTGAAATGGAGGTTGATGTCCTCCATCGGCAGCACCTGCGCGTAGCCGCCGCCCGTCGCCCCGCCCTTCACGCCGAAGCAAGGGCCGAGCGAGGGTTCGCGCAGCGCGATCATCGTCTTCACGCCCAGCGCATTCAGCGCATCGCCGAGGCCGACGGTGGTGGTGGTCTTGCCCTCGCCCGCCGGCGTCGGGCTGATGCCCGTGACCAGCACCAGCGCGCCATCGGGGCGGTCCTGCTGGGCCGCGATGAAGTCGAGCCCGACCTTCGCCTTGTACTTGCCATAGGGTTCCAGCGCATCGTCGGGAATGCCCGCGCGCGCCGCGATATCGCGGATCGGCTTCAGCGTCGCGGCACGCGCGATCTCGAGGTCGATGGACATGCGAATTCCCCCCTGGCAGGCGCTTCGCGCTTACGGGGAGCGCGGCGCGCTTGCAAGTGCGCGCCCGCTTCGCTACCGCCCCCGCAGGCCCCGGCACGGGGCCGACCGAACCGGGAGAAACAACCATGATCCGCCGCCGCAGCCTGCTCGCCGCCGCGCCCGCCACCGCCCTTGCCCTGCCCGCGCGCGCCCAGGATGCCTGGCCGACCCGGCCCGTCACCGTTGTCGTGCCCTTCGTCGCCGGCGGCCCCTCCGACATCGTCGGGCGCATCATCGCCATGCGGATGGGCACATCGATCGGCCAGCCCGTGGTCGCCGAAAACCGCGCCGGCGCCAATGGCGAGGTCGCCGCCCGCGCCGTCGCGCGCGCCGCCCCGGACGGCCACACGCTGCTGGTGGGCTCCATCGGCGTCTTCGCCATCAACGCCGCGCTGCGCCCGAACCTCGGCTACGATCCGGTGCGCGACTTCGCACCCATCACGCTGGCCGTCACCACCCCCAACGTGCTGGTGGTGAACGCCCAGCGCGTGCCCGCCAATACCCTGCCCGAACTGGTGGCCTGGCTGAAGGCGAACCCCGGGCGCACCTCCTATTCCACCTCCGGCGTCGGGTCGTCGGACCACCTGACGATGGAGTTGTTCAAGCAGCTGACCGGCACCGACCCCACCCACGTCCCCTACGGCGGCGGCGCCGCAGCCGCCACCGACCTCATCGCCGGCAACGTGCAACTGTCCTTCCAGAACCTCGGCACCGTCGCCGGTCACATCCAGGGCGGGCGGCTCAAGGCCATCGCCGTCACCTCGCGCCAGCGCGCCGCCATCCTGCCCAACGTGCCCACCGCCATCGAAGGCGGCCTGCCGGACTTCGAAGTCACATCCTGGCAAGCCCTGATGGCCCCCGCCGCCGTCCCCGCCCCCATCCTCGCCCGCCTGAACACCGAAGCCGTCGCCGCCCTGAAGCACCCCGAAAGCACGCAACGCCTGGAACAGATCGGCTTCACCGTCGTCGCCACCAGCGCCACCGACTACGGCACCTTCCAACGCGCCGAAATCGACCGCTGGCGCCGCGTCGTGCAGGCGGCGAATATCCGGGCGGAGTAGGCGTGGGGCGCTGCGGGGGAGGGCTTTGCCCTCCCCCGGAACCCCCACCCACCAAGGGCTTAAGGCCTTTGGAACCCTCGACTTGATCGGGGGAATTGGGGAGGGGCATGGCGCGCGTGTCGCGTCGGGCGCACCGACGATGCCCCTCCCCAATTCCCCCGATTAAAACCCCGCGGTCCAGGGGGCCGTAGCCCCCTGGTGGGGGGAGGTTCGGAGGGGGGCAAAGCCCCTCTCCGGCGGCGCGCCCTACGCCGCCTTCGCCAGTATCTCGTCCAGCGTCGCGCCGATCGCGGCGACGGCGCGGCGGATGTCGTCGGTGGTGATGGCGCCGATGGCGCCGATGCGGATGGTCGGGGCGGTGGTGTTGTAGAAGTTGCTGATCAGCACGCCGCGGCGTTTCAGGCCTTCGACGAAGTGCATCAGGTCGAAGCGCGGGTCGGCGGGCTGGTGGATAGTGACGATGACGGGGCCCTGGTGCTGCTTTTCGAGGTAGGGGCGCAGGCCGAGGGCGGCGAGACCGTCGTACAGCGCATCGGCATTGGCGCGGTAGCGGGCGTGGCGGGCGGGCTGGCCGCCCTCGGCGTCGTACAGGTCGAGGGCGACGTCGAAGGCGGCGATGGCCTGCACAGGCGGGGTGAAGCGGATGGTGCCCCAACCGGCGCGCTTCGCATTCGCCAGCACATCCGACAGGTCGAGCGACCAGGATTGCGCGTTGCCGGCGCAGGCTTCGGCGCGGTCCATGCGCGCCACGGCGAAGCCCATGCCGGGCATGCCTTCCAGGCACTTGCCGGAGGTGAAGACCAGCGCGTCGCATTCCGGGTGGTCGGCCAGCGGGAAGGGCAGCACGCCGAAGGCCGAGACGGCGTCGAGGATCAGGCGCACGCCGCGTGCGCGCAGCGCATCGCCGATGCCCGGCGCGTCGTTGACGATGCCGCTGCCGGTCTCGTTGAACACCATGGCGAGGGTGCCGATGGCGGGGTCGGCGTCCAGCGCGGGCAGGATGTCGGCGGCGGTGGCGCCGCGCGTGTCGGGCAGCGGGAGTTCCACCACGGTGCGCCCGGCCTCGCGCGCCAGGCGCGCCATGCGCTGCGCATAGGCGCCGTTCATCGGGATCAGCACCTTGGCACCGGGGGCGACGAAGGTGCGGATGGCGGCCTCGGTCACGAAGTGCCCGGCGCCTTGCAGGGGCAGGGTGGCGTGGACGCCTGGCGTGCCGCCGGCGACACCCACGATGCGCTCGCGGATGCGGGCATAGACGGCCTGGAAGTCGACATCCCAGGGGGCGATGTCCTGCGCCATGGCGGCGCGGGTTTCCGGGCGGGTCTGCACGGGGCCGGGGATGAGAAGGAGCATGGCGGGCCGATCACGCAAGGGATCGCGCCTTCTGCCCCGCCGCGCCGCGCCGATGCAAGCCGGTCAACGCCCCCGGCCAGTGCGGGTCAACGCCGCGTATCGGCTGCCATGACCTGGGCGCGCAGCCAGTCGGCCAGGGCGACCCGCCGGTCGCCTTCCTCGGCCCGTTCCAGGAACACCGCGAGATGCCCCGGCCGGCGGTCCGGCACCACGCGATAGGCATGCGTCCAGAGCCCATGGCCGCGATGCAGCACGACATACAGCCAGGAGGGTTCGACCCGCCCCATGCGCGTCGGCCAATCGCAGAGTGCGACGAATTGCGCCTGGTCGCCGGTGGCGAGCAGCAGGGCCAGGTCGGGGGCGGGTGCCACGTCGCGCATCGGTTCCTCCTTGGTCGTAAGGAGCGGAGTCGACGCAGCGGCGCTTCCCGATTGGTTGCCGGAACGGCCGCATCCCCCCTTGCGGAGGCGCCACCTTGCCCGGGAAGGCAGGTTGGCGTTGGGCGTCGGCCCAACTCCTGATGCGCGGGCAGGTAAGCCATGGCGGGAAGGAATTGGCAAGGCCGGACGCTGCGGGGGCGGGCACCGGGGGTGCGACGCGGGGTTGGGCGAAGGCCTTCGCCCCCAAGCCGCCTTGACGCCGCCGACCGCGCGCGCCGAGACTGTGTGCGTGATCCTGTCCCGCGCCGCAGTCGTGTCGCTGAAAAAGTGCCTCCTCCGGGGCACCACGGATCGTCGCGCGCCTTAGCCACCGCGACCCCAGGATCACGTTGGACCCCGCCGTTTCGGACGGGGTCAGGTGGCAGGTCCCGTCTCCGGCATTCACAGGAGACACACCCCATGCTGCACCCTCAGAACCCCGGCATCGGCGGCCTATGGCTGCCGCTGGTCACTCCCTTCCGCGATGGCGCGCTCGACGAGGCATCGCTGCGTCGCCTCGTTCGGCACTACGCGGCGGAACCGATCGACGGGCTGATCCTCGCCGCCACGACGGGCGAGGGCCTGACCATCGACGATGACGAGACCGAGCGCCTGGTGTCGGTGGTGGTCGAAACCCTCGCGGCCGAGGGCCGGCGCCTTCCGGTGCTGCTCGGCCTGTGCGGCAGCGACACGCGCCGGATGACCAAGGCGATCGAGCGCACCGCGGCCTGGCCGATCGACGGCTATCTGGTCGCCTGCCCCTACTACACGCGGCCTTCGCAGGGCGGGATGGTGCGGCACTTCACTGTGCTGGCGCAGGCCAGCGCGCGGCCCATCGTGATCTACAACATCCCGTATCGGACGGGCGTGAACCTCGGCAATGCGGCGATGCTGGAACTGGCGGCGCTGCCCACCATCGTCGGCGTGAAGGATTGCTGCGCCGACATGGCGCAATCCTTCGACCTGATCCGCCGCAGCCCGGCCGGCTTCGCGGTGCTGACCGGGGAGGACGGCTTCTTCCACCCGATGCTCGCCGCCGGCGCGCAGGGCGGCATCACGGCCTCCGCGCATGTCGCGCCGCGCGGCTTCGCGGCGGTGCGCGACCTGGTGCGCGCCGGCGACGCACCGGGCGCATTGGCCGCCTGGCACGCCATCAGCGACCTGCCGCCGCTGCTGTTCGCCGAACCCAGCCCGGCGCCGATCAAGCACTGGCTGTGGCGCGCCGGCCTGATCGCCAGCCCCGAGGTACGGCTGCCGATGACGTCGGTGAGCGACCCGCTGGCCGCGCGCATCGACCGCGCGGTGGAGGCCATGCTCGCGGTCCCCGCTTAGCGTCAGGCGATCGCCGCGCCGCCGATCTCGCGCAGCAGCTTGGCGCGGATCGCCTCGGCAAAGGCGACATAATCCGGCGTGGGCATCGCAAACGAACCCGGCCCGCCGATCACCTCCGCCCGGTAGTGGTCGAGCAGGTCCGCCTCCTCGTTGAGCACCGCCAGCGCGTTGATGGTGACACCCGCGCCCACGCCGATGTCGCGCACCGGCCCGGGCGCGCGCCCCTGGTTGTGCCGCCCGTCGCCCGAGACATCGAGCACGAGGCGCGTCGCCTCGAACGGGCAGGCGGCGAGCAGCGCGAGAGCCGCCGCCATCCCCTCCCCGAGCGCGGTGGCGCCGGCGGGCACCAGGCGCGGCGCGTTGTCCACGGCATCGGCGAACCGCGCCGCCGCGGCGCCATCCGCGATGCGCGCCCAGGGCACCGCCACCGCCTGCTCCCCGCGCCCGGACCACAGCAGCATCGCCGCCGCCGTTGCGCTGTGCGGGCCGCCCGTCAACGCCGCGACCACCGATTCGTCCCGCAACGCCGCCGCATAGCCGCCGAGCATGAGGGCGAACTCATCATAATCCACCGAGGAAGACGCATCCACGGCAAGGCACAACGCGAGATCGACCTTCTCCATGCCCGATCCTGCCATGCACGGCGCTTGGACGCACCCGCCGGGCCGTGCAATCTGGCGGGGACCAGACCCGGAGACCGACCATGCGACGCAGGCACCTTCTGGGCGGCGCGGCGGGCACGCTGCTCGCCGTCCCCACCCTGGCGCAGGGCGGCTTCCCCGCGCGCAATATCCGCATGGTGGTGCCCTACCCGCCCGGCGGCGCCACCGATGCGATGTCCCGCCTGGCCGCGCAGAAAATCCAGGAGAAGCTGGGCGTGACCGTGGTGGTGGAGAACCGCTCCGGCGCCAATGGCCAGGTTGGCAGCAACGCGGTGCTGCAGGCGGGCGCGGATGGCTACACCATCCTGGGATCGGCCTCGATCCACGTCATGGCGCGGCATGTCATGCGCAACGTGCCCTATGACCCGGTGACCGACTTCGTGCCCCTGGCGCGCACCGCGCGCGGCCCGCTGGTGCTGGTGATGTCGCCGCAACGCCCGCAGCGCACGGTCCCCGAGATCGTCGCCGCCGCGAAGGCCGAACCGGCGCGCTGGACCTTCGCGACCTCGTCGCTCGGCTCCGCCGGGCATCTCGGCACCATCGAGTTCAACCGCGTGACCGGCGCGAATATCGAGATCGTCGGCTATCGCGGCACCGCGCCCGCGTTGACCGATGTCGCGGCCGGCAATGCCCAGCTGATGTTCGACCCGGTGCTGGCCACGCTGCCCATGGTGCGCGGCGGGCAGCTGCGCGGTATGGGCATCGCCACCGCCGCGCGCACGGCGCTGGCGCCCGACCTGCCGACCATGGCGGAAGCCGGGCTGCCGGGCTTCGAATTCTATTCCTGGTACGGCATCTGGGCGCCGCGCGGCGTGCCGGCCGAGATCGTCGCGCGCTACAACGCCGCGCTGGTCGACGGCCTGCGCGAACCGGCGGTGGTGCAGCGCCTGACCGGCCTCGGCTTCGAACCCGTGGCCGAGAGCGTGGCCGAGGCCGAACGCTTCATCACCGAGGATGTGCGCCGCAACGCGGAACTGCTCCGCATCGCGAATTTCGGCCCCGAATGACCCGCACGATCACCCCCGCCGCGCTGGCGGCCGAACTCGGCACGCCCGGCCTGATCGTGCTGGATGGCAGCGTCTTCCAGCGCCCCGCACCGGATCTCTCGACCATGCTCCAGGACAGCGCGCGGGCGTCGTTCGACAAGCACCGCATCCCCGGATCGGTGCATCTCGATGCGCTGGACTGGCTGTGGGACCGCACGCGGCCCTTCCGCTTCGCCCTGCCCTCGCCCGAGGCCACCGCGGCCGCCTTCGCGGCGCATGGCGTGGGCAAAGGCAGCCGCGTGGTCGTCTATGACCGCGTCGGCGGGAATTGGGCGGCGCGCACCTTCTGGACGCTGCGCTGGATCGGCTTCGACGATGTGCGCCTGCTGGAGGGCGGCTTCGCGGCCTGGAAAGACGCCGGCCTGCCGGTCGAAAGCGGTCCGGCCCCCGCGCCGACGCCCGCCGCGCGCCCCTTCGTCCCGCGCCCGCGCGATGCCGCCATCGCGGACCGCGCCGACGTGCTGGCGGCAATCGGCGACCCCGCGATCGCCATCGTCAATGCGCTCTCGGCCGAACAGCATGCCGGCACGGGTGGCCTGCCCTATCACCGGCCGGGCCGCATCGCCGGCAGCACCAACCTGCCCGCGCCGCGCCTGGGCGATGCCACCTTCGCGCCCGAGGCAATCGCCGCGCTCGCCGCCGAGGCCGGCATCGCGCCGGGCCAGCGCGTCATCGCCTATTGCGGCGGCGGCATCGCGGCCTCGACCCTCGCCGTCAACCTGCTGCGGGCGGGGTGGCAGGATGTCGCGGTCTATGACGGCAGCCTGGACGAATGGGGCCGCGACCCGGCCCTGCCGATGGAGACCGGCGCCGCCTGATTGCGCTGCGTCAGCCCGCCCGAATTCGGGCCACCGCCGGCCGGCGCGCCGCGCTATCATCGCGCACGCGCGGCGCATCGCCCAGGCCGCGCCAAGGCACCGGAGCACAAGGCCATGAAGGACCGCCCGCTCATCGAGGTCGCACCCCATCGCCACGCCATCTGCCTGCCGCCCGACACCACCATCCAGGCGGCCTGCGCGCGCATGCAGGAAGCCCAGGCCAGCGCGGTGATGGTGACCGATGCCGAGGATCGCCTGCTCGGCATCTTCACCGGCCGCGACGCCATATGCCGCATGCTCGCCCGTGGGCGCGACGCCGCCGCGACCACGCTCGGCGAGGTGATGACCGCGCGGGTCGAGGTGCTCGGCCCGCGCGCGCGCGCCATCGACGCGCTGCACCTGATGCATGACGGCGGCTTCCGCCATCTGCCGGTGGTCGAGGATGGCCGCGTCCGCGCCCTGGTGCTCCGCAGCGACTTCCGCGCCCTGGAGCGCGCGCAGATCGAGGTCGAGGAGGAGATCTTCCAGCGGCTCCGGTAGGCCGCCCCGGGGCCCGGTCTAGGCACCCCCGCCTGCGCGCCCTACTGTTCGCGAGCCGAGGAGGACGCCATGCCAGACAGCCCCACAGACGCGCGCCACGCCATGGCGGCCACGCTGCCGCTTTCGGGGATCGTCGTGCTCGACCTGACCCTCGCGCGCGCCGGCCCGACCTGCGTGCGCCACCTGGCGGATTGGGGTGCGGAGGTCATCCGCATCGAACCCCCCGCCTTCAATGACGGCCTCGGCGGATCGCGCGAGGGCTACGACTTCCAGAACCTGCACCGCAACAAGCGCTCCATCGCGCTCGACCTCAAGACCGAGGAAGGCAAGGCCGCCTTCTTCAAGCTCGCCGCCAAGGCGGATGTGCTGGTCGAGAACATGCGCGTGCGGGTGAAGCATCGCCTGGGCGTGGACTACGACAAGGTCGCCGCGGTGAACCCGCGCATCGTCTATGCCTCGATCTCCGGCTTCGGCCAGACCGGGCCGTATCACGAGCGCGCCGGCGTGGACCAGATCGCCCAGGGCATGGGCGGGATGATGACCATCACCGGCGAACCGGGCCGCGGGCCGATGCGCGCGGGGATCCCCTTCGTGGACCTCACGGCGGGCAACCTGCTGGCGCTGGCCGTGATGATCGCGCTGTTCGAACGCGAGAAGACCGGCAAGGGGCGCTACGTCCATACCTCGCTGCTCGAAGCCATGGTCTTCATGCTGGACCTGCAGGCGGCGCGCTACCTGATGGATGGCGAGGTGCCCGGCCAGGCCGGCAACGACCACCCGGTCAACATCCCGATGGGCGCCTTCCCGACCGCCGACAAGCCGGTGAACATCGCCGCGTCCTCCACCAAGATGTGGGCGCAGTTCGCCGAGGCCGTCGGCCATCCCGAATGGCTCGAGGACGAGGTCTGGAAGACCCTGGCCGGGCGTTCGAAGGACCGCGCGCGCCTCAATGCCGCGATCGCCGAGGTCTTCAAGCAGAAGCCGTCCGACTACTGGATCGACCTGCTGGAACGCATCGGCATCCCCTGCGGGCCGATCAACAAGGTCGACCAGGTCTTCGCCGACCCGCAGGTGCAACACCTGCGCATGGCCATGCCCATCGCCCACCCGACGCGCGGCGACACGCACCTGGTCTCGACCGCCATCAACATGGAGGGGATCGAGAGCGAGGTGCGGATGGTGCCGCCGCGCCTGGGCGAACATTCGGCCGAGATCCTGAAGGAAGCCGGCTACACCGATGACGATGTCGCCAGGCTCAAGGGCCTCGGCGTCATCATGGAGAGCTGAGCGCCATGGAGTTCGCCGACGGAAAGATCCTGGCCGAGATCAAGGACGGGGTCGGGCGCATCACCTTCAACCAGCCCGAGAAGCGCAACGCCATGTCGGTGACGATGTGGGCCGGCATGGGCGAGGCGCTGGACCTCTTCGAGGCCGACGCATCGGTGCGCTGCGTCGTGCTCACCGGGGCGGGCGACAAGGCCTTCGTCTCGGGTGCCGACATCAGCCAGTTCGACAAGCTGCGATCGGATGCCGACGCGCAGCGCGAATACTCCAAGCAGACCGCCGGCGGGCGGCTGCGCCTGGCGACCTTCCCGAAGCCGGTGATCGCCGAGGTCCGCGGCTTCTGCATGGGCGGCGGGCTCGGCATCGCGATGTCCTGCGACATCCGCATCGCCGCCGAGGGCAGCCAATTCGGCATCCCGGCGGCGAAGCTCGGCATCGCCTATGGCTTCGACATGGTCCGCCATCTGGTGGACCTGGTGGGGCCCGCGCATGCCCACATGATCCTGATGACGGGCGAACGCTTCGACGCGGCCGAAGCGCAGCGCGTCGGCCTGATCAACAAGGTGGTGGCGGCCGATGCGCTGGCTGGCGAAGTGGCGTCGCTGACCGCGACACTGGCGCGCAACGCCCCGCTGTCGCTCTACGCCAACAAGCGCACGGTGCAGGCGGTGCTGCAGGATCGCGCCGATCGCGACATCGCTGCGCTGAACGCCGCCATGGCCGCCTGCTTCGACAGCGCCGACTACAAGGAAGGCCGCCGCGCCTTCATGGAAAAGCGCAAGCCGGCCTTCCAGGGGCGCTGAGGCGCCCTGGCCCAGTTCGGGCGCCGGTTCGCGCGCCCGGGCGGCTGGCGGCTTGGCGGCGGTCGCGCCGCACACCAGCAGGTCCGACCCATCGTCAGGCAACATTCCTGGCCCCAGGTGGCGCGTGCATCGCGCCACGCCATCCTGGCGACCCTTCCGTGCGATTGCCGAGACGTCACGACCGCGGCCGTTCCGCCGCAACCGCCGCATGTGCTAGATCTGCGGCGCCGGGCAGCCGCCAAGCCGTCCAGGGCGTGATTGGCCGGAGCAGGACGCGGGCGTGGACGGATCCAACGACAGCAAGGCAAGCGGCATCGTGCCGGATCAAGCCGCGCACGAAACACCGGCGGACGACCACGCCACCGCGCCGATCACCCGCCTGATCGCCGAGGTCGCCGCGCAATGCCCCGGCGAGCGCATCACGCTCGGCGAAATGGCGGAAGCCTTCGGCGACCGCGCCTTCGGCCTGCTGATCCTGCTGCTGTGCCTGCCCGGGCTGCTGCCCGGCATGGCAAGCGTGTTCGGCACGCCCATGCTGATCCTGGGCGTGCAGATGGGGCTCGGCTTCAGCAAGCCGAAGCTGCCGGGCTTCATTGCGCGGCAGTCGCTCAAGCGCACCGACCTGATGCGGCTTTCGGCGGGGTCGGATACCCGCGTCTCGCGCGCCATCGCGAAGATCGAACGCTGGGTGCGGCCGCGGCCGGGGCCCTTCACCGGGCCGGTGGCCGACAAGGCGGTGGGATGGCTGACCGCCTATGCCGCCGTCATGCTGATCCTGCCCGGCCCCGGCACCAACGGGCCGCCGGCCTTCGGCACCATCGTGATGGCGCTCGGCCTGGTCGAGAACGACAGCAAGGTGGTCGGGCTGGGCATGGCTCTGACCTTCCTGGGCAACCTGTTCGCGACGGTCGTGCTGCTGGCGCTGCTGTGGTTCGGGATCGAGGCGTTGGGATACATTGTTTAGCCCTCAGGCGCCGGGCGCCGGCATGCGCCGGCTTGGCTTGCGCGCCATGCACTGGTGCTCCGTGCGGGGCTGATGGTCTGGGCGCGGTCGCGCTGTGCGCTCCCGGATCGCGGCAGGGCCGCGATCCGAAGCGATTGGCTCGATCGCGCGGCGGGCGTGGCCTTGGCTTGCGCTGCGGGATCGCCGCGCACCCATGGACGCCGCACCGCCCCCGCACTAGGGTCCGCCCATGCGCCGGTGGCCCGAAAGGGCTGAAACGGGAACGCGCGACGCGGTGAGACCCACCGCCCATCCGCGGCTGCCCCCGCAACTGTAGGCGACGTGCCCGGCCCCGAATGCCATTGCGCGCAAGCGCGAGAAGGCGGGGCCGGCGGAGGGAGCGCGCAGGCGCGATTCGCCGCGGCGGATCGGCCAGCAGCACCCCCTCTCGTCGCGAGCCAGGAGACCGGCCGGCGCAGAGTTGTCTCGCGCGTGCCGGGCGGGGTGCACCGGCGCAACGGACCCAAGGTGCGCCCGCAACAAGGCGGGCACCCCTTCCGTATGCGAGCACGACGCCAGCCCGTGCCCTGTCCGCCAGGACCAGGCACGAAACGCGGCCCGTGCACGGAGGGATCGCCGGATGAAACACCGGATCCTCGCTACGCTTGCTCTCCTCCCCCTCGCCCCCGCCTGGGCGCAGGACCCGCAACCCCTGCCCGAGATGATCGTCAGCGCCACCCGCGTGCCGACGCCGGCCGACCGCATCCCCGCCGCCACCACCGTGGTCACGCGCCAGGACATCGAGGACTACGGCTATGTCACCCTGGCCGATGCGCTCGCCGCCGTGCCGGGCTTCCGCCTGGTTCAGGCCGGCGGGCCGGGCCAGCAGGCGTCCGGCTTCGTGCGTGGCACGAATTCGCGCCACGTCCTGGTGCTGCGCGACGGCGTGCCGCTGAACGATTCCTCTGACCCCAACGGCGCCTTCAACTTTGGCAACGAGCTGCTCGGCGATGTCGAGCGCATCGAGGTGGTGCGCGGCCCCGTCTCGGCGGTGTACGGCACGGCGGCGATCGGCGGCGTGGTCAACCTGATCACGCGGCAGGCCCCGCGCGACCGCACCTTCGCCCCTTACGGCGAGGTCGCCGGCGGCACCCAGCGCACCGCGCGCGGCTATGTCGGCGCCGGCGGCACGGTGGGCAATTTCGACTACGGCGTCACCGGCCAGGCGCTGTCCACCGAAGGCTTCAACGTCATCGCCCCGCGCATCACCACCAACCAGGGCGAACGCGACGGCCTGCGCGCCGCCGCCATGACCGCGCGCGTAGGCGTGAACATCGGCGAGACCACGCCGGACTCCGTGGTCGGCATGACGCGCATCGACGGGCTGCTGCGTTGGCGCGAGAACACCTCGGGCCTCGACAGCGTGCCCAACGACGACCCGAACTACACCGGGCAGGACCGCAACTGGTTCGGCTACCTGCGCACGCGCACCGAATTGGCGGGCGGTGCCTGGACCACGGGCTTCCGCGTCTCCGGCAGCCATGACCGGCGCCGCTACACCAACTTCCCCGACACCCTCAGCGCATCGACGGCGGACGACCTGTATACCGGCGAACGCCGCGGCATCGCCTGGGACAATTCGCTGCGCCTGCCCACGGCCGAGGGCGTCTTCACCGACGCCGTCGTGACCTTCGGCGGCGGCTGGGACCGCGAGGACGTGCAGGCCGCCGCCGGCTCCCCCTTCTTCCGCACCACCACCGATGCGCGATCCACCGCCGGCTATGGCTATCTCGGTATCCAGGCGCGGCTGTTCGAACGGGTGGACGTGACCGCCTCGGCACGGCTCGACGACACCGAGGATTACGGGTCGAACACCAGTTGGCGGCTTGGCGCGGTGCTGGAACTGCCGGAGATCGGCTCGCGCATCCGGGCCTCCGGCGGCACGGCCTTCAAGGCGCCGTCGCTGTATCAGCGATTCGGACAGATCGGTTCGTTCTTCCGCGGCAATCCGAACCTGGAGGCCGAGACCTCGGAATCCTGGGAGGTGGGCTGGGAGACCGATATCGGGCGCTACGCCACGCTCTCGGCGCTGTATTTCGACAACCGCATCACCAACCTGATCAACTTCGACCCGACCTTCACCACGCTCGAGAACATCGACCGCGCGCGCATCCGCGGCGGCGAATTCGCGGTCACGGTGCGGCCGATGGAGTGGGTGTCGGTGACCGGCTCCTGGACGGTGCTGGAGGCGCGCGACGTCGAGACCGACACGCCGCTGCCGCGCCGCCCGCGCAACGTGGCCAGCCTGAACGCCCGCATCGCGCCGGAGGTCGGCTGGTTCGGCGTGCCGCGTTCGCGCTTCGTCATCGCGCCTGAGATCCTCTATGTCGGCGCATCCCCCGAAGGCGCCTTCGCGCGCTACGACGACAACGGCAACGCGCTGCCGACGGCGGGCAAGAACCCCGATGGCTGGCTGTTCAACCTGACGGCCTCGCTGCCGGTGACAGCGCAGCTCACGGCCTTCGTCGAGGTCCGGAACATCGGCAACACCCGCTATGAGCCGGCGAACGCCTTCGTGGTGCCGGGGCGCAGCGCGATCGTGGGGATGCGCGGCCAGTTCTGAAGAAGCGACCCGGGCGCGACTATCGTGTCGCGCCCGGCACCCACAGCACATCGCCGCCCGCCTGCGCGTTGAAGTGGCGCGACAGCACGAACAGGTGGTCTGACAAGCGGTTAAGGTAGCGCACCACCGCCGGGTTCACCTCCTCCTCTGCCGCCAGCGCCACCGCCAGGCGCTCGGCGCGCCGCACCACGGTGCGCGCCACATGCGCGTGCGCCGCGGCCGGGCAGCCGGCGGGCAGCACGAAGGATGTCAGCGCCGGCAGGTCGGCGTTCATCGCCGCGACCTCGCCCTCCAGCCGCGCCGATTGCGTATCCGACACGCGCAGCCGCGCGCCCGCCTCGCCGGGCACGCACAAATCGGCGCCGACATCGAACAGCTCGTTCTGGATGCGCGCCAGCATCGCATCCGACGCCGCATCGGCATGCAGCCGCACCAGGCCGAGCGCGGCATTCGCCTCATCGACCGTGCCGAAGGCCTCGACGCGCAGCGCATCCTTGCGAACACGCTTGCCGTCGCCGAGCGAGGTCTCCCCCCCGTCGCCGCCGCGCGTCGTGATGACATCGAGCTTCACCATGGTGGAACCTCCTGCGGGGGTGGCAGGCCCAGCGCGCGCGCGATGTCGCGCGCCGCGTCCTGGGTCTTGACCGGGTGGTGCGCCAGGTGCGCCGCGACCGGGCGCATGCGGCGCCAGTCGAAGCTGTCCGGCGCGGTGATGGGCGGCACGCCGGCGCGCGCGGCGGCGTCGTTCCAGGTCTCGCGCGGCAGGCCGCGCGCGGTGGCGATGCTGGGCACGGTCGCCTCGTAATGCCCGCGCCAGCCCTGGCGATAGGCGGCATCGAGCGCATCGAGCAGCCGCGTCGACCAGCGCGCCAGCGGGAACAGCATGGCCCAGAGCGCCGCCCCGTCATCGCCCGGGCCCGGCCGGGTGGCGCGCCAATGGACCCAGTCCGGATCCTCCGCCTGGTTCCGCAGGATGTTGGCGATGAGGTCGGCGTCGGAGGCGGCTTCCGCCGCGCGCATCGCCGCGAAGCCGGTCGGCAGGAAGACGTCGTACTCGCCCGTCACGATGAACTGCCAGCCGGGGAAGCGGCGGCGCAGCGCCAGCAGCACCAGGTCCACATTGCCCGGTACGACCTTGCCGCTGGCGCTCTTGGGCCGGTGTTCGTCACGGAATATCTCGGCGGGCTCGACCAGTACCACGTCGTCCAGGCCCAGCGCGCGGGCGGCCGCGCGATGCGGCGCGGTCAGCACCAGCCGCGCGTCATGCGTGGCTGACCAGCCCGCGTGCCAGTCGCGCCAGCGCGCCAGCGTCACATCGTCCAGCGTGTGCGCCAGCAGCAGCGCGGCGCGCGTTCGGCGCGGCGGGGTATCGGCGGCGGTCATGCCCCCGTTATGGCCCGATGCGCGCGGGCGGCAAGACAGCGCGTCATCGCCCGCGCGTATCCGTCAGGCGGAAATGCACCGCGGTCGGCAGCGTGGCGGCAACCGGCTGGCCGGCCTGCATCGCCGGGCGAAAGCGCCACCGCCGCGCGGCTTCGACCGCCGCCTCGTCCAGCCGCGCGAAGCCCGAGCTGGTCGAGACCTCGGCCGCCTCGACCCGCCCGTCGGCGGTCACGCGCAGCGCCAGGCGCACCACGCCTTCCTCGCCCCTGCGGCGGCTTTCGGATGGGTAGGCGGGCGGGGCGTTGCGCTGCCCGGCATCGGCGCCCGGCGGCACCACCGCGCCCATGGCCTGGGCGCCGAAGGACGGGTCGGGCAGCGCGCCGATGCCGGCATCCAGGCGCATCTGGCCGGGCGCGGCCTGCGGGCGGGCGGGGCGCGGTTCGCGCGGCGGCACGGGGTTGGCGGCGGGCGGCGGGGGTTCGGTGGGCGGCTGGGGGGGCAGCGGCAGGGGCGCCTCGGCGCGTTGGATGGGCGCCGGCGTCGGTTCGACCGGCGGCGCGGGGGACGACGCCGGAACGGGTGGTGTGGGGGCCGGCTCGGTCCGCGGTGGCGGCGCCGCTTCGGTCTGGGGCGCGGGGCGTGGCGCCGGGTCGGGCGGCGGGGGTGCTGCTTCGCTCTGCGGCGCGGGCGGGAGCTCGGCGACCGGCCCAAGGGGTGGCGCGAGGTCGGGTGGTGTCACGTCGGGTGGCGCGGGCGGTTCGGGCGCCGGCGGCGGCAGGATGCCGTCTGGCGCCGGCGGGCCGGCATCCGGCGCGGCGATCCGCGGCACCGGCGGCGGTGGCGGCGCAGGCGGTGGCGCGGCCGCCATGGGCGGCGGGGGTGGCGGGGGCGCGGCGGGCGCGGCGGGCGGCGGGGGCGGCTCGGCCGCGCCACCGCCGCCAGGGTCGACGATGTCGGCGAAGACCATGGCGACCGCGCCCTCGCCCGGCGGTTCGGGCTCTGGTTCGCTCGCGGGCCAGGCCAGCAGCGCCGCCAGCAGCGCACCATGCAGCGCGATCGACGCCGCCACGCCGGCCGCCAGCCAGCGACCCTGGCCGGCCGGCGCGCGCGGCGGGATGCGCTCGCGCACCGTCACAGCACCGGCACGCCCTTGTGCTTCGCCTTGCCCTCGGGCTCGACATGGATGGTGATGATGGCGGTGTCGAGCTCCGCCTTCAGCGCGGCCTCGATGCGGTCGCAGATCTCGTGCGACTGCGCGACCGTCATGGCGCCCGGCACCACCAGGTGGAATTCCAGGAAAGTGAAGCGCCCGGCATGGCGCGATCGCAGGTCATGCGCCTCGATGGCACCCTCGGCCTGTTCGGCGACGATGCGGCGGATGCGCTCCAGCGTGGCGGCGGGCACCGCCTCGTCCATCAGCCCGCCGACCGATTCGCGCAGCAGCCGGAAGCCGGAGAACAAGATGTTGCCCGCGGTCAGCGCGGCCAGCAGCGGGTCGAGCCAGAGGATGCCGGTCGCGACCACCAGCCCCACGCCGACGATCACGCCGGCCGAGGTCACCACATCCGACCACAGATGCCGCGCATCGGCGACCAGCGCGGGAGATCGCAGCGCGCGGCCGCGCTTCATCAGCAGCGTGGCCCAGGCCGCATTGCCCGCCGAGGCCAGCGCCGAGATCGCCAGGCCCAGCCCCGGCTGGTCCGGCACGCGCGGTGCGGCCAGCGCGCCCCAGGCCTGGTGCAGGATCAGCAGTGCCGCGACGATGATCAGCGCGCCTTCCAGCACCGCCGAGAAGTATTCCGCCTTGGCATGCCCATACGGATGATTGGCATCGGCCGGCATGGCGGAATAGCTGATCGCAACCAGCGCCGCGGTGGCGGCGGCGACGTTCACGATGCTCTCCATCGCATCGGCCAGCAGCGCGACCGACCCGGTGAGCCACCAGGCCGCCGCCTTCAGCGCCAATACCGCGAGGGCCACCACGACGCTGCCGATGGCGAGCGTCGTGGCCCGGCCGAGCCTGCCTTCCGTCATGGGCGGGGTTTACCCGCCCCCGCCTAGACCGAGAAGTACTTCGCGCGCGGGTGGTGCAGCACGATGGCGGAGGTGGATTGCTCCGGGTGCAGCTGCCATTCGTCGCTGATCGTGACGCCGATCCGTTCCGCCTTGAGCAGGCGCAGCAGCGGCTCCTGGTCCTCCAGCTTCGGGCAGGCCGGGTAGCCGAAGGAATAGCGGCCGCCGCGGTAGCCCTGCGACAGCATCTTCTCGATGTCGCGCTCATCCTGCCCGGCGAAGCCCCATTCGGCGCGGATGCGCTTGTGGGTGTATTCGGCCATCGCCTCGGCCATCTCGACCGACAGGCCATGCAGGTACAGGTAGTCCTGGTAGCGGTTCTCCTCGAACCATTCGCGCGCCAGGTCGGACGCCTTCTGGCCGACGGTGACCACCTGCAACCCGATCACGTCGCGCTGCGGTTCGTCGATATCGCGCACGAAATCGGCGATGCATTCGCCATCGGCCTTGGGTTGGCGCGGCATGTTGAAGCGGGCGGCCTCGGTGACGCCGTCCTCCTCGAACAGGATCAGGTCGTTGCCCTGGCCGGCGCATTTCCAGTAGCCGTAGATGGCCTGCGGGCGCAGCACCTTCTGTTCCTCGGTCAGCGTGAGCATGCGCTTGAGCACCGGGCGCAATTCCTGCTTCGCCCAACCCAGGAAATCCTCCAGCGTGCGCCCGGCTTTCCGGAAGCCCCACTGGAACTGGTACAGGCTGCGCTCATTGATGAAAGGCACCAGCGCGCGCGGGTCGGCCTCCATCACGCGGGCACCCCAGAAGGGCGGGTTGGGCGCGGCGCTTTCCGCCGCCACGCGCCGGCGGCGTTCCTGCGCGTAGCCCAAATCCACCGGCGCGAAGCCGCGCGGGTCGGCCTGGCCCAGCACGCGCTTCTCGTTCTTCGACTTGCCGGCGCGCTTCGACTGCACGGCACCGAGGTAGCCGTCGAAGTCGTTGCCCATCACCTTGTCCATCAGGTGCAGCCCGTCGAAGGCGTCGCGCGCATAGACCACGCGCCCGCAGGCATAGGCCTTCACGCAATCATCCTCGACATAGTTGCGCGTCAGCGCGGCACCGCCCAACAGCACCGGCACGTCGATGCCCTGGCGGGACATTTCCTCCAGGTTCTCGCGCATCACGACGGTGGATTTCACCAGCAGGCCGGACATGCCGATGGCATGCGCCTTGTGCGACACCGCAGCCTCGACGATCTGCGCCAGCGGCACCTTGATGCCGAGGTTGATCACCTTGTAGCCGTTGTTGGTGAGGATGATGTCGACCAGGTTCTTGCCGATGTCGTGCACATCGCCCTTCACCGTGCCGAGCACGATGATGCCCTTCTCCTGGCCTTCCACACGCTCCATGTGCGGTTCCAGGTAGGCCACCGCCGCCTTCATGGTCTCGGCCGATTGCAGCACGAAGGGCAGCTGCATCTTGCCGGCGCCGAACAGCTCGCCAACCACCTTCATGCCGTCCAGCAGCACGTCGTTGATGATGGCCAGCGGCGCGATGCCCTTGGCCAGCGCATCGGCCAGTTCATCGTCAAGCCCCTTGCGGTCGCCATCGACGATGCGGTCCTTGAGGCGGCCCTCGACGGTATCCGCCTTCACCTTCGCGACATTGTCGGCGGCCTTGCGGCCGGCGAAGATCTCCAGCAGCTTCTGCAGCGGGTCGTAGCCCTCGGCGCGGCGATCGAAGATCAGGTCTTCCACGACCTTCACCTCCTCGGCCGGGATCTTGTGCAGCGGCTTGATCTTGGAGACATGCACAATCGCGCCGGTCATGCCGGCCTTCACGGCATGGTCCAGGAACACGCTGTTCAGCACATGTCGCGCGGCGGGGTTCAACCCGAAGGAAATGTTCGACAGCCCCAGCATGATCTGGATGTCCGGGAATTCCTCCCGGATCATGCGGATGCCCTCCAGCGTCCACAGGCCGAGCTTGCGGTCATCCTCGTTGCCCGTCGCGATCGTGAAGGTCAGCGGGTCGATCATCAGGTCGGATTGCGGCAGGCCGTGCTTCACGCAGGCGAAATCCACCAGGCGGCGGGCGATCCGCAGCTTGTCCTCGGCGGTCTTGGCCATGCCCACTTCGTCGATGGTCAGCGCGATGACGGCGGCGCCGAACTTCTTCGCCAGCACCATGCGGTCGGTCGCCGCACCCTCGCCTTCCTCGAAGTTGATCGAGTTGATGATCGGCTTGCCGCCATGCAGCTTCAGCGCCTGCTCGATCACCGGCGTCTCGGTGGAATCGATCACCAGCGGGCTGTTCACACTGGCGGTGAAGCGGGTGATGACCTCGCTCATCTCGAACATCTCGTCGCGGCCGACGAAGGCCGTGCAGATGTCGAGGCTGTTCGACCCCTCGCCCACCTGCTCGCGCCCGATGGCGAGGCAGCTATCCCAGTCATTGGCTTCCTGCGCGACGCGCCAGGCCTTCGACCCGTTCGCGTTGCAGCGTTCGCCGATGGAGAAATACGCGTTCTCCTGCCGCAGCGACGTCGCCGAATACAGCGAGGCGACGGACGGCACCCAATGGAACTTGCGGCGCACCGGCGCGGGTCGCGCCTTGGCACCGCCCAGCCGGCGCAGCATCGCGTCGAGCGCCGAGATATGCGGCGTGGACGTGCCGCAGCACCCGCCGATCAGGTTGAAGCCATCCTCGCTCACGAAGCGCTCCATCCAGGTCGCCATTTCCTCCGCACCCAGCGGGTAGTGCGTCTTGCCATCCACCAGTTCCGGCAGGCCGGCATTCGGCTGCACGCTCAGCAGCCCGGGCCAGTTCTGCGACAGCCAGCGGATGTGCTCGGCCATCTCCTGCGGCCCGGTCGCGCAGTTCAGGCCGATCAGCGGCACGTCGAGCGCATGCACCACCGCGGCCGCGGCAGCGATGTCGGGGCCGACCAGCAGCGTGCCGGTGGTCTCCACCGTGACCTGCACAAAGATCGGGATGTCGGACTTCGCAGCGGCGCGGGCGATCTTCGCCGCATTCACCGCCGCCTTGATATACAGCGTGTCCTGGTTGGTCTCGGTCAGGATGGCGTCGGCACCGCCGGCGATCAGCCCGCGGCACTGTTCGACCAGCGCGGCCTCCAGCACGTCGTAGGTGATGTGCCCCAGGCTCGGCAGCTTCGTCCCCGGTCCGATATCGCCGATCACCCAGCGGTGGCGGCCATCGGCGAAGCCCTCGCCCGCCTCGCGCGCCAACTCCACAGCCAGCTTGTTGATCTCGAAGGCGCGCTCGCCGAGCTGGAATTCCTCCAGCGTGATCGGCGACCCGCCGAAGGTATTGGTCAGCACCATGTCGGCGCCGGATTCGTAGTAGCTGCGATGGATCTCACGCACGATGTCGGGGCGCGAGAGGTTCAGCACCTCGGTGCAGTTCTCCTTGTCCCAATAATCCTTCATCACATCCAGCGTCATCGCCTGCACGCGCGCGCCCATGCCGCCGTCGCACAGCAGGACCTGGTCACGAAGGGCGTCGAGCAGATGCGGTCGGGTCATCGGGGGGTCTCTCTACGAAGTCGCAGCAACAGCAGGGCGGGTCTTGCGCTCGGCGACCCAGACCCGGACGGGAAGATCGGCCTCGACAGTGGCCGAACGCGCGGGCACGCAGCCCGTCGCCCCCAGCCAGCCGGCGATGCCGGCATCGTCGAAGCCCGGCCAGCGATGCGCGAAGGCACCGCCGAGCAATTCGGCGCGCGCATGCGGCGCCAGGTCGATCAGCACCAGCGACCCGCCAGGCTTGAGCACGCGCGCCGCCTCGGCCAGCGCGGCGGCCGGGTCCTCGGCGTAGTGCAGCACCATCTGCAAGGTCACGGCATCGAAGGACGCATCGGCGATCGGCAACCGGTACATGTCCGCCTGCCGCACCGCGATGTGGGACAGGCCGCGCTCCGCCAGCCGGGTGCGCGCCAGCGCCAGCATGTCGCGCGAGGCATCCACGCCCACGCCCTCGTCGATGCGTGACGCGAGGCGTTCCAGCAGCCCGCCCGTGCCGCAGCCGATATCCAGCAGCCTGCCGATGCGCGCCGGCAGGGCGGCATCCGTCGCGGCCTCGATGGCAGCGGACGGCAGGTCCAGCGCGCGCAATTCATCCCAATCGGCACCATGCCGGCGGAAGCTCTCCGATGCCGCGCGCGCACGCTCGGCGGCCAGCCGCGCGGCGGCGCGCCGGTCGGCGGCCAGCAGCGGGTCCTCCTCGGGCAGTCGCGCCAGCACCTGGCGCGCCAAATTCGCATCCTGCGCCAGCTGGAACCAGGCATTGGCGCCTTCGGGCGTGCGGACCAGCAGCCCGGCCTCGACCAGCAGCTTCAGATGGCGCGACAGCCGCGGCTGCGATTGCCCCAGGATCGCCACCAGATCCGACACACACCAAGCCCCGCGCGCACAGAGCGCCAGCAGGCGCAGGCGGGTCGGCTCGGCCGCGGCGCGCAATTCGGTGAGCAGGGCATCCATGATCTGCTGGACATACTCATAAAGATATCCTTATGTCCACTATTCAATGACCCCGAGCCCCCGCATCCCCGTGACCATCCTGCCCGATGCCGCTGCCCTGGCCGGCTGGCTCGCCGCCGGCGGCCCCGCGGCGGTGCTGAGCGACGCCGCCCCACCCCCCGCCGGGCCGGTCGCGACCGAGGCCTTCGACCCTCGCCCGCCGCACCGCTTCGGCTGCGCCTGCTGCGCCGGGCGATCGGCCGCGGCGGTGGCCTTCGACCGGCTGTTCCAGGCCCGCGCGCGCGGCCGAAGCCCCTGGTTCGACCGCGTCGCGGTGCTGGCCCTGACGCCGCCGGGCCAGGCCCAGGTGGCCGCGGCGCTGCGCGAGGATGCCCTGACCCTCGCCCGCTACCGCCCGGCCTGAGCGCCGGTTCAGCCGCGGGCCAGCGTCGCCCCCACCCGCGCCTCCAGGTCCGCCTTGCCGGCCGCATCGGCGATGCCCTCCCGCCCCGCGCCGGCGGCGAGGCGGACATGGTGCAGCAGATGCGCGCGCCGCGCCCGGTCGGCCTCGACGTCCAGTGCCTGGTCGATCACCTCCACCAGGCGGATCAGCACGGCGGCCTGGCCAGCGCCGGCCTGGCGGATCATGTGGAACATCGCGTCGCTGAGCCCGACATAGGTCGTGACCCGCCGATGCAGCACCACGGCATCGTCGCGCAGCAGCACGGCAGGCGGCAGGTGGCGGCCCGCGAGCCCGCTCAACGCCGCGCCCAGCCGGTCGAGCACCGCGATCGCCGTGAAGGGGTCGTTGATGCCCGGCGAGAGCGCGCGAAGCGCCACCTCGACCAGCTGTCGCACCGCGAATTCCAGGTCCTGCGCTGCGGCCGGGCGCGGGCCGAGCACCATCGCGCCGCGCAGCGCCACGGCGGCCTCGGGCGCCAGGCCTTCCGGCCGCACCTCCGCCACGCGCACGGCCGGATGCAGGAAATCCCCCGGCCGCACCAGCACCGACAGCACGGCGTGCTGCGCCGCCGCCCAGTCCGCCAGCGCATCATGGTCGATGGCGCGCAGATACCCGGTGCCGGCGCAGCGCACCGGCGCGCCAGGCACGGGCGGGTCCGCCAGCAGCAGCCCAAGCGCCGGTGGCTCCGCCAGGGTCAGCCGGTCACAGGCCGACAGCAATTCGTCCTGCACCTGCGCGATGACCGTCTCGACATTGATGCCGCCGGCCACATGGTGGACGAACCAGGCGAGCAGCACGGTGCACAGCAGCGCCAGCCCGACCGCCAGCGCAAGGCCCAGATGCGGCACCGATTCCGTGCCGGGCGCGCCCATGCCCCGCTGCAATTCGATGCAATAGGCGAAGGTCATCAGGAAGATGCCGAGCGCCCATTTGTTCCCGCCGTCGCGCAGGAAGCTCCGCAGCAGGCGCGGCCCCATCTGCCCCGAGGTCAGCGACAGCGCCGCGATGGTGATGGAAAAGATCGTCCCCGCAACGCCGATCGCCGATCCGGCGATGACGCCGAGCAGGCTGCGCGCGCCGCCCACGCTGTCGGCGAAGATCAGCGCGGGCGGCACCAGCCCGGCGGTGGGCGAGCCGAAGCGCAGCGCCGCCTCGGCCAGCAGGACACCGGCCAGCGAGAGTAGCGCCGGCACCACCCAGAACACGTCGCCCAGCCATTCGCGGAAGGCATCGATGCGGCTTGTCATGCGCGTCCCATCGGCAGCGGTGCGGCAGCAGCAGTCCCGGTCCTCAACGCGCAGCGCAGCGTGACGTTGCCGGCGGGCTCACGCGGGGGTGGTGCGCTCCCCCTCGCCCAGCGCGCGCTGCATCTGCACCACATCGACCCAGCGGCCGAACTTCATGCCGGCCGCGCGCAGCACGCCGACCTGGCGGAAGCCCAGCGACAGGTGCAGACCGATCGACCCGACATTCTCGGAATCGCCGATCACCGCGATCATCTGGCGGAAGCCGCGCGCCTCGCCGCGCGCGATCAGTTCCGCCACCAGCGCCTTGCCCACGCCCTGGCCGCGGATGTCGTCGCGGATATAGACCGAATCCTCGGCGGTGAAGCGATAGGCAGACCGCTCGCGGAAGGGCGCGAAATAGCCGAAGCCGATCACCACGCCGGCCTCGTCCTCGGCGACCAGCCAGGCGCAGCCGGCGGCCTGCACCTTGGCGATGCGCGCTGCCATCACGGCCTCGTCGGGCGGGTCTTCCTCGAAGGTGCCGGCCCCGTGCAGGACGTGGTGGGCGTAGATGGCGGTGATGGCCGGCAGGTCGGCGGCCGTCGCATCGCGCAGGCGCAGCGTCATGCCGGCAGCCCCGCCGCGGCGGCCACGCGCTCGGCCAGCGCCAGCAGCGCGCGGTCGCGCCCTGGCCCCGCCACCAGCGACAGCCCGACCGGCGCGCCGCGCACCTGCCCGGCCGGGATGGTCACCTCCGGCAACCCGCACAGCCCGGCAATCGCCGTCACGCCCATGCTCCGCTCCCGCACCCGGTTCTGCTCGGCCTGCGTCGCGCTCAGCAGCGGCGCCGGGCCGGGCGAGGTCGGATAGACCATCACCGCCCCGCCGCCCAGCAGCCCCCACAGCCTGGCCTGCGCGGCGCGGCGGAAGGACCGTCCGGCGGCCGCCTTGGCCGGGTCCATCGCCTTCGCCGCGGCGAAGCGTTCCTTCACCCCCGGGCCGAATTGCGGGTCGGTTGCCTCGATCCACGGGCCGAGGCTGGCCCAGGCCTCGACCGCCTGGGCGCAGCGGAAGGATTCGTAGAAGGTGTCGAGCCCCTCGGGCGCCACCCCCACCGGCAGCGCGGCGCCCAGCACCGATTCCACCGCCCCCATGGTGTCCGCCAGCGCCGAGGCCGTGGCCGGGTCGGCATTCACCCAGGGTTCCTGCACCTTCAGCAGCGGGCCGAGGCCGCAATCGGGCTGCGGCGGCAATAGCACCTCGCCGGCGCGCCGCAGCAGGCTGGCGCGCCGGGCGAACCAGCCGGCGGTGTCATAGGCCGGCCCGAGCGGACAGGCGCCGGTCAGGCTGACCGCGCCCCAGGAGGGCCGGATGCCATAGATGCCGCAATACGACGCCGGGATCCGCACCGACCCGCCGGTATCCGACCCCATGGCGATGTCGCACAGCCCCGCCGCCACCGCCGCCGCCGAGCCGCAGGACGACCCGCCGGGGAAGCGGTCCGGCGCGGCCGGGTTGATCGGCGTGCCGTGCCAGACATTCTCCCCGGTCAGGCCATAGGCGAGTTCGACCGTCTTGGTCTTGCCGACCAGCCGCGCCCCGGCATTCAGCAGCGCCATCACCACCGCGGCATCCTGCGTCGCCGGCGCATGGGTGCGAGCCCAGTCGGGGTTGCCGTAGCCGGTGACATCGCCGGCGGTGTCGTACAGGTCCTTCACCGCGAAGGTGAGGCCGGCGAGCGGACCCTCGGTCGCGCCCGCCCTGACGGCGCGCGGCCCGGGCACGAAGGCGCCCACCCGATCCTCGGTCATGCAGTCACCTCCGCGGCTTCGCCTTGAATCGTGGCGCAGCGACGGCGGGCTGACAACTGCCGCCGCCGCTGCGCGATGTCACAGCGTCGCCAGCGCCACAGCGAGCCGGCAGCCGCGCTCGTATTCCGGCAGGTCCACGTATTCCTTGATGGTGTGGATCTCGTACTGCCCGGCGCCGATGGTGACCGACGGCACGCCATGCTTGCCGGCGATCCAATTGGCATCGAGCCCGCCATTCGAGAACACCAGCACTGGCTCCATGCCGAGCGATTCCACCGCGCGCTTCGCATGGCTGACCACCGGCCCGTCCTCGGCCAGGCGGAAGGGCGGGTAGGAGGGCGTGTGCGTGAAGGTGACCTCGGCCGTCGCGCCGTCCGACGCCATCACCGCGCCCTTCGCGGTCTCGAAGGCGGTGCGGAAACCTTCGGTGATGGCGGCGGCGAAGGCGGCCTCGGGGCTGCGCGCCTCGCCCACCAGCACCGCGAGGTCGGTCACCACATTGGTGGCATCGCCGGCCGGCTGGCCGGGCTTGCCGCCGAAGATGCCGACATTGCTGGTGCCGTGGCCGTCATTCTTGACCACCTTGCCGAACCAGCCGGCCTTGTGCGCCTCGGCCATCGCGATGGACCCGACCAGGGTGGCGGAGATGCCCTTCTCCGGCGCCACGCCGGCATGGGAGGCGCGGCCCTTGATCTCGGCGCGCCAGTTCTCCTGCCCGACCGCGCCGATGATGAGCTCGTTCGCCAGTCGCCCATCGACGTTGAAGCCGAGCTCCGCGCCGAGCAGGTCGGCGGCCACCAATTCGCGCGCGCCGTGCAGGCCGCTTTCCTCGCGCACGGTGAACAGCAGGGTGATGGGCGGGTGCGGCAGCTTGTGGCGGATCAGCGTCTCAGCGAGGTTGACCAGCAGCGCGCAGCCGGTGCGGTTGTCCCCGCCAAGCGCGGTGGTGCCGTCGGAGACGATGCGGTCGCCCTCGCGCCGCGGCTTCGCACCGGCGCACAGCGGCACGGTATCAAGGTGCGTCGAGAACAGCAGCCGCTTGCCGGGCCTGGTGCCAGGCAGGTCGACGATCAGGTTCCCGGTCTCGGTGGGCAGCGGGATGCGTTCATGCGCGGTGTCGAAGCGGATGGCGGCATCCGGCACGCCCAGCGCCTTGAGGTCCGCAACGATGGCCTCGCCGATCGCCTTCTCGTGGCCGGTGACGCCCTCGATGGCGAGGTAGCGCATCAGGCGGTCGGTCGCGGCCTCGGCGTCGAGCAGGCTGGCAGGGGCGTTCGGCTGGGACATGCGGCGGTTCCTTCCCTCGGGCATGGGCGCCGTCCCGGTCGGTGCGCCACGCGCGCGGTGCGTGGCGCAGGGGCGGCGGCACCGGCGCTGGCACCACCTTAGCCTGCCGGATCGCCCGCGTCCGCAGCAGCGCGTCCTGCGGCTTGGCAGGGCATCCACGGGGCGGCGGCGAGGTTGCCGCCGCCCGCGTGGTTCGGCCTCAGCGCGCCCGCAGCAGTTCCGGCACGCGCAGCAGGATGAACTCGTTGTCGTCGGCGCGCGTCAGGTGGCGCCCCGCCGAGAACGGCAGGTTGTTGTCATTCGCGACGATGATGTGGTCGGCATCGACCATCGCCACGTTCTCGATGGTGAAGAAGGGGAAGGTGAAGCGGCCGGCAGGCGCATTCGCCGGCAGGTCGCCGCGGTGGCGCGCCAGGCCCTCGGGGTCGCGGATCGCCATCAGGTCGATATGCGCGATCTTGCGCACATAGCCCTCCGAATCCACCGCGCCGAGATCAATCAGGTAGACCCGCTTGAAGCGCGCCGGCAGCGGGAAGCAGGGACGCTCGGCGGTGCTCTGCGTGCCCTGGGCGCAGGCCAGGCCGGGGTCGCCCTCGCCATTGTCACGCTCGATCACCAGGGCGCGGCGGTCGTCGATCATGTTGAAGTCGCCGATCGCCGTGGCGCCGGCTTCCAGGCGGTAGCGCAGGTTGCGCCCGGTCCAGGCGGCGCGCGCCGTGTCCAGCTCCAGAATACGGAGGAACTGGCCCTCGGGCTGGTCGGTGCCGGCGCGGAACAGCGGCTGTTCCAGCAGCGCATACAGGCGCGACCCGTCCGGGCTCGCCGCCATGCCCTCATACCCGCCCGACCGACGCACCTGGTAGGGCACGCCCTGGGTCGGGCTGGCCGGGACCGACTGCGCCGGATGGTCGGGCGAGCGCAGCGGCTGGCCGTCCAGCATGGTCTCGACCACCCGCAGCACGCGGCCCTGGGCATCGACATGGATCAGGTAGGGGCCGAATTCCTCACCGATCCAAAAGGTGCCGTCGGGCATCGGCTGGATCGATTCCAGGTCAAAGTCGGCGCCGGTCAGGAAGCGCGTCGGCGAGGGGTCGGTGGTGATGTGGAAGGGCACCACGCGGTTCGGGTCGGACAGGAAGATGGTCTGGAGCACCGCCACTTGGCCGCTCCGGAAATCCGGGCGCACCTTGTGGAACATCAGCAGCGCGTCGTGGCTGTTGCGGCGGTTGCCGAAGCCGTTGTCGGTCAGCACCCACCAGGCGCCGGCCTCGCCGCGCACCGGCGCGATGCCCGAGAACCCCTGCACCGGCTGGCCGCGGAAGGGCAGCGCAATGCCGGTCGGGCGGCGGCCATGCATGGCACCCGTGTCGCCCGGCTGGCTGCCGACCTGCTCGTTGCGCGCATTGCCCGCGCCGGTGAAGCGGCCGGAGACGGCGAAGCCCGGCGGCGCGCCCTCGGGCGGGGCGATGAAGGTGGCGGCCGGCAGGATGGCGTGGCCAGCAAGCGTGGCGTCGACGCGCTGGTCGGCAAGCGCCGGCCCGGCGGCGATCAGGGCGGTGGCAAGGAGAAAGCGGCGCATGGAACCCCCGTGGTGTGTCGTCGGGGGCCGACCTAGCGCGCGCGGATTGCAACCGCGTGACGGCGCGGTTGCAGTCAGGGGAACTCAACGCGGCGGGCGGGGAGCCCGCGCGCGCCGCGGCGCTCAGGCCCGGAAATCGGCCAGGCTGCGCTTCGGCCGGCCACCGGCATCCCAGTTCGCGGCATCCAGCCACCCCAGCATGGCATCGCGCCGCGAGGGCCATTCCTCCGCCAGGATCGAGAACCAGGCCGTGCTGCGCACCCGCCCCTTCACCACCAGCAGGTCGCGCAGCGTGCCTTCATAGGTGAAGCCCAGCCGGTCGGCGGCGCGGCGCGATGGCATGTTCAGCGCATTGCACTTCCAGGTCATGCGCCGGTAGCCGAGTTCGTCCATCGCATGGCGCAGCAGCAGGAACATCGACTCCGTCGCCGCGCGCGACCGCTGCATGCGCGGCGAGAACCAGATGTTGCCGATCTCGATATGCGCGTGGGCGGGGTGGATCTCCATCAGCGTCAGCCAGCCATCCGCCGTGCCGGTGGCATGCGGGCGGATCGCCCAGGCCATCGGGTCATGCGTCGCGGCGAAGGCGGCGACATGGGCGCGCATGGCGGCCTCGGTCGCGAAGGGGCCGGCGGCCAGGTAGACCCAGGAGGCCTCGGCGGTCTGGCCCTGGGCCGCGCGGAACAGTTCCGGCGCATGGCGCACATGCAGGGGTTCGAGGTCCACCGAGGCTCCGCGATGCGGCACGCGCGCCGGCAGCGGGCGCGGGGTGGCATCGACAAGGGGGCCGACCGGCGGGTCGGTGGCGGGGTCGAAGGGGACGCCCTCGGGCAGGTCTGTCATGGCGGGAGGGAAGCGCGGGGCGCGGGCGCGCGCAAGCGGGGGGCGCGCTTTCCTGTTGCGCCGGCCACCGCAGCGCAGCACAACCCTGCCCGCCATGAACGACGCCATCCTGCCCGCCGCCGCGCCCATCCCCGCCGCCTATTTCGGCGAGCGCGTGACGTGGGTGCACCACTGGACCGAACGCCTGTTCTCGTTCCGCTGCACGCGCGACACGGCATTGCGCTTCCGCGCCGGCGAATTCGCCATGATCGGGTTGATGGTGAACGGCAAGCCGCTGGTGCGCGCCTATTCCGTGGCGAGCCCGACCTGGGACGAGGAACTCGAATTCCTGTCCATCAAGGTGCAGGACGGCCCGCTGACCTCGCGGCTGCAACACGTCGCGGTGGGGGACACGGTGCTGATCGGGCGCAAGCCGACCGGCACGCTGGTGACCGACAACCTCAAGCCCGGCCGCACCCTGTGGCTGCTGGCGACGGGCACCGGCCTGGCCCCCTTCCTGTCGCTGGCGCGCGAACCGGATGTCTATGACCGCTTCGACAAGGTGGTGGTCGCGCATACCGTGCGCGAGGTGCCTGAACTCGCGCATCGCGCGCTGTTCGAACACGACCTGCCCGCGCATGAATTCCTCGGCGAGATCGTCGCCGGCAAGCTGCTCTACTATCCCTCGGTCACGCGCGAGGCGTTCCGCACCCAGGGCCGGATCACCGACCTGATCGCAACCGGGCGGATCTTCGCCGATCTCGGCCTGCCGGCGCTGGGCCCCGCGCATGACCGCGTGATGCTCTGCGGGTCCGAGGCGATGAACCGCGACTGCAAGGCGCTGCTCGAGGCCCGCGGCTTCGAGGAAGGGTCGAACAACGCGCCCGGCACCTACGTGGTCGAGAAGGCCTTCGTTACGAAGTAGCCGCCCATCGACGCGCTGCATGCAGGCCATCGCGGGGCACGCGCGCGATCAACATTGCGCCGGCCCGCGCCGTCGGATATCCGGGTCGGTGTTGCAACACGCCGGGTCCGCTCAAGAATGGCCACGGCTTTCCGGGAGGGTCGCATGAGCGACGAAAAGGCGCCGGTTCCGGCGCGTCGTGGTTTCCTCAAGGCTGCTGCGGTGGGTGGTGTCGGCGCGGCGGTGCTGGCCACGCCGAATGCGAGCCGCGCGCAGACCGTGACCTGGCGCTTCCAATCGACCTGGCCGCAGCGCGACATCTTCCACGAATTCGCCAATGACTACGTCACGCGCGTCAACGCCATGTCCGGCGGGCGGCTGCGGATGGAACTGCTGGCCGCCGGCGCGGTGGTCGGCGCCTTCCAGCTGATCGACGCGGTCTCCGCCGGCACGCTCGATGGCGGGCATGGCGTCTCGGCCTATTGGTTCGGCAAGAACAAGGCGTTCAGCCTGTTCGGCACGCCGCCGGCCTGGTTCTACGACGCCAATTCCTACCTGGCGTGGTTCTACTACGGCGGTGGCGAGGCGCTGTACAACGAGCTGATCGGCACCGTCCTGCGCGTCAATGTGGTCGGCTTCCAGACCGGGCCGATGCCGACCCAGCCGCTGGGCTGGTTCAAGAACCCGATCGCCAATGCCGAGCAGATGCGCGGCCTGAAGTACCGCACCGTGGGCCTCGCGACCGACCTGTTCAACTCCATGGGCGCGGCCGTGACCGCGCTGCCGGGCGGCGAGATCGTGCCCGCGCTGGAGCGCGGCGTGATCGACGGCGCCGAGTTCAACAACCCGTCCTCGGACCGCGTGCTCGGCTTCCCGGACGTGGCCAAGAACTACATGATCCAGTCCTACCACCAGAACACCGAGACCTTCGAGGTGCTGCTGAACAAGGGCAAGTACGACGCCCTGCCGGCGGAGTTGAAGGCGATCGTGCGCCACGCCTCGGAAGCCGCCTCGGCCGACATGTCGTGGAAGCAGCAGCTGCGCTATCCCAACGACCTGCAGGCGATGGCCGCGACCCAGGGCGTGAACGTGCAGGTCACGCCGCGCCCGGTGCTCGATGCCCAGCTGCGCGCCTGGGACGGCGTGATCCGCACGCTGGAGGCCGACCCCTTCTTCAAGAAGGTGACCGACAGCCAGCGCGACTGGTGCCGCCGCGTCAGCGCTTTCTACCTGCGCTACCAGGCGTCCCCGGCGGTCGCCTACAACCACTTCTTCGCGCGCACCTGAACTGCGGCAGCGAAGGCGGCGCCCGCCCCGGCACCACCGGGGCGGGCGTTTGCGCGACAAGGGGGAGGCCCGGTATGGGTTTGCAGTCACTGCTGCTGGGCATCGACCGCCTCAGCGCCTTCATGGGCAAGACCTTCGCCTGGTGCATCGTGCTGCTGACCGGCGTGGTCGTCTATGAAGTGGTCATGCGCTACGCATTCCGCGCGCCGACCACCTGGGCCTACGACGTCTCCTACATGCTCTATGGCACGCTGTTCATGATGGCGGGCGCCTATGCGCTGTCGCGCAACGGCCATGTGCGCGGCGACTTCCTGTACCGCAACTTCCGCCCGGTGAACCAGGCGCGGCTCGACCTGCTGCTGTACGTGCTGTTCTTCTTCCCGGCGATCTTCGCCTTCATGATCTCGGGCTGGGCCTTCGCCGCCATCTCGTTCTTCCAGAATGAACGCAGCATGTTCAGCCCGACCGGGCCGGTGGTCTGGCCGTTCAAGTTCCTGATCCCGATCACCGGCTTCCTGCTGCTGCTCCAGGGCCTGGCCGAGGTGGTGCGCTGCATCCGCTGCATCCGCACCGGCGCCTGGCCGGCGCGGCTTTCGGATGTCGAGGAAATGGAACAGCAGATCCTCGCCGCGGCGGCGGAACGCGACCCCGAGGAGCTGGCGCGCGAGATCGCGCGCACCGGCATGATTCCCGGCGAACGCGCCGGCGATGAACACACCGGACGGTAGGACGACGCGACAATGACCGACGGTGCGCTGGGCCTGCTGCAGCTTTTCCTGTTCCTGTTCTTCATCATGCTGGGCTTCCCCATCGCCTTCACGCTGATGGCGATGGGGCTGTTCTTCGGCTACCTCGGCATGCAGGAACGCATCTTCGACCTGCTGGTGCAGCGCACCTATTCGGTCATGGCGAATGACGTGCTCATCTCCGTGCCACTGTTCGTGCTGATGGGCTACGTCATCGAACGCGCGAACATCCTCGACCGGCTGTTCCGGTCGCTGCAGATGGCATCGGGCAATATCCCCGGTTCGCTTGCCGTCGCCACGCTCGCGACCTGCGCGATGTTCGCCACCGCCACGGGCATCGTGGGCGCGGTCGTCACGCTGATGGGCCTGCTGGCGTTTCCCGCCATGCTGCGCGCGGGCTACGACGTGAAGCTGGCTTCGGGCGTGATCTGCGCGGGCGGGTGCCTGGGCATCCTGATCCCGCCTTCGATTATGCTGATCCTGTTCGGCGCCACCGCCGGCGTGTCCGTCGTGCAGCTCTACGCCGCGGCCTTCATCCCCGGCATCATGCTGGCCGGGCTGTACATCCTGTATGCGATCGGCATCGCCATCGTGAAGCCGTCGGTCGCGCCGCGCCTGCCGCCCGACCAGGTGAACGTGCCCTTCGGCACCATCCTGCTCTCGCTGCTGACCTCGTTCCTGCCGCTCGCCGCACTCATCGGCGTGGTGCTGGGGTCGATCCTGATGGGCCTCGCGACGCCGTCGGAGGCCGCGGCGATGGGCTCGCTCGGCTCCATCCTGCTGGCGCTGGCCTACCGGTCCTTCACCTGGGCCAAGCTGACCGAGAGCGTCTACCTGACCGCCCGCACCTCGGCGATGGTCTGCTGGCTGTTCGTGGGCAGCGCCATCTTCTCCTCGGTCTTCGGCTATTTGGGCGGGCAGGAGCTGGTCGAACAATTCTTCAAGTCGCTGCCGCTCAACACGCTCACCTTCATGCTGCTGGCGCAGGCGCTGATCTTCGTGCTCGGCTGGCCGCTGGAATGGACCGAGATCATCGTGATCTTCGTGCCGATTTTCCTGCCGCTGCTGGATGATTTCGGCGTGGACCCGCTGTTCTTCGGCGTGATGGTGGCGCTGAACCTGCAGACGTCGTTCCTGTCGCCGCCGGTGGCCATGGCGGCCTTCTACCTGAAGGGCGTCGCGCCGAAGCATGTGCGGCTGGAGGACATCTTCCGCGGCTGCATGCCCTTCATCTACATTGTCATCTTCACCATGGCCTGCGTGTACGTCTTCCCGGAGATCGTCACCTGGCTGCCCTCCTACCTGTACGACGTGGCGCCCACCGCCGGGTCGGGCGCCGATGTGCTCCAGGCACCCTCCGGCGGCTTCCAGGTCGATGAGGAACCGCAACTGCCATCGTTGAACTGAGGCCGCGCATGGACCAGCAAGCGCGCGGCATCCTCGCCGCCGCGATCGTCGAGGCCCTCGAGACCGGCCTGCCGATCGCCCCCCTGCCGCCGGGCCGTGGCCCGGCCGATGCCGCGACCGGCGACGCCATCGCCGAGGCCGTGCTCGACCTGCTCGAGATGGCGCCCTGCGGCCTGCGCCTGGTGATGCAGCCCGATGGCAGTTCGCGCGCCGGCCCCATGCTGGAATCGCGGCTGCTGCGCGACGGCGCGGCGCTGCCGGCGCCGATGCTGCGCCATGCGCGCGTCAGCGCGGCCGCGGTCGGCGTGCTGGGCGCGCCGCTCTCCGATGGCCCGCCGGTGCTGGCCGCCGTGCTGCCCGCCATCGACATCGCCACCAGCCGCTTCCGCGACGGCGCCACCAGCGCGGGCGAGGAAGCCGCCGACCTCGGCGGGCTTGGCCATGTCGTCACCGGCAAGCGCGGCGCGCTGCCCGAAGCCGCTGTCGCGGCATCCTGCGCGATGGAACCGCGGCGCCCGCGCGGCGTGCCGGTGGACCTGGCCGCCGCCTTCGCCGCCGCGGCCGATGCCGCGCGCGCCCTGGGCGGGCTGCCGGCGGGCGGGCTGCTGGTGGTCGCCGGCCTCACCCCGGCCGCCACGCCCGCGGCCGGGGAGGACTGGACGGCGCGCCTTGCGGGTCTCGGGCGGGCACGGGTGCGGGTGGTGGCGGGCAGCGACCCCGCCTGAGCGCGCGCTCCGGTCCAGACCGCTCAACCGCGGATCACCCCGCCAGGATCGCGCGGACCAACGCCGCCAACCCGGCGCAGGCCCACATCGCCAGCGCCGCGATCGCGATGCGCTCGGCGTGCCAGGCCAGCCTGTCGCGCAGCACCTGCGCGGCCATGGCCTGCATCCGGCCAGCCTCGGCGCCGCGCGTCAGGTGCCTGCGCTCGGCCACCAGCAGGGACCACATCTCGGTCTGGCGGATGTCGCGCCGGGGCACCGACCAGGCCATCAGGCACAGCACGCCCCAGGCGATCGAGGTCAGCACCGCGCCCGACCGCAGCGCCAGCGGCAGGTCGAAGGACAGTGCGAGCATCACCGTCGCGATGCCCAGCGCGGCGAAGGCGCAGCCCCGGCGGATCGTCAGGTCGGCCAGGATCGGCAGGAGTTCCATTGCAACTCCGTGGCAAGCCGCCCAGCATGCCGCGCCGGCGCGCGCGCGGGGAGCACAATCGCTTCAGAACCGCGCGAGAATGCCCAGCCCGGTCAACAACGCCGCCGCGGCGAGCCACACGCGCATGGCGGTGCCTTCGTCCGCGCCCATCCGTTCGGCGACAGCGGCCGGGACGGCGGAAGCCAGCAGCGTGCCGGTCGCGACGATCAGGCTGGCGCCGTAGAACACCACCTCGGTGGTGCGGGGGAATATCTCGGGCAGCCACAGGGGATACAGCGCGAAGACCAGTGCGAGCGCCGGGCTGGACAGCCCCGCGAGCAGGCTGGTCGCGACCACCATGGTGAACAGGGTCTGCGGCGTCATGCCCTTAGTCCCCCAGCGGCGTCACGCGCGGCGCCAGCCCGGCCGCGAGCATCGTGATGCCGAAGCCGATCCGCAGGATGAAGATCCAGAAGGCCGCGACCAACGGCAGGAACGGCCCGTGGATATACGAGGGCACCATCATCCGCGCGGCCGCGACCGGCCAGGCCGACAGCGTGCGGAAGGCCCGCCAGATGTAGTTGGTGCTGTCCGCCTGCACCACGAACTGCATCATGAATCGCCCGATGCACGACCACCCCGCCACGGCCAGGACATAGGTGACGATCCAGAACGGCAGGTAGGACAGCAGGAAATCATCGCCCATCGACCGACCTCATGCAGAAAGGGCGGGACCCTGGCAAGGTCCCGCCCCGTTTCGTGTCGACTGTGCCGCGGCCCTATTCGGGCGCGACCTCGCCGCCGGCCATGCGCACGCCGCCGCGCGGGGTGCGGATGCTCTCGACGAAGTCCTGCATGTCCTTCGACGGTGCCGGCGTCATCAGGCTGACGACGTAGGTCACCAGGAACGCCGCCGGGATGCCGAACAACCCGCAGGAGATGTTGCGGACCCCGAACCAGAGCGGCATCGCGTAGTACTGCGTGCCGATCAGGTAGAACAGGCAGACGCCATAGCCGGCGATCATGCCGGCAATCGCGCCCGCCGACGTGGTGCGTTTCCACCACACGCCCATCACCAGTGCCGGGAACAGCCCCGACGCCGCGATGGAGAAGGCCCAGGCGACCATCGCCAGGATGCCCGCCGGTCGCGTGCTCGCCACATAGGCCGCGACGATGGCCACGCAGACCAGCAGGATGCGCGCGACGACCAGGCGACGCTGGGTGTTCGCGCGCGGGTCGATCATCCGGTAGTAGATGTCGTGGCTGAGCGCATTCGCGATGGCCAGCAGCAAGCCATCCGCGGTGGACAGCGCCGCCGCCAGGCCGCCCGCCGCCACCAGGCCGGCGATCACGTAGGGCAGGCCCGCGATCTCCGGCGTCGCCAGCACGATGGCGTCGGCGTTGATGGTGAACTCGCGGAACTGCAGGATGCCGTCGGAGTTGGCGTCACGCACGCTGACCAGGCCGATCTCGCTCCAGACCCGCACCCAGTCGGGCAGGCTCGCGATCGGCGAGCCGATCACGTTCTGGAACACTTCCAGCTTGGCGAAGGCCGCATAGGCCGGCGCCGTGAAGTACAGCAGGAAGATGAAGAACAGCGACCACGCCACCGACTTGCGCGCATCGCGCACCGACGGCGTGGTGAAGTAGCGCATCAGGATGTGCGGCAACGAGGCGGTGCCGACCATCAGGCAGAAGATCAGCCCGAAGAAGTTGAGCGGGTCGTAGGTCTGGAATGGCGTGATGTGGGATGGCGCACCCGCCAGGGCCTCCTTCGTGACGCGCAGCATCTCGATCTGCTCGATCGCCTGCCCGTACATCAGCTGCGGGATCGGCACGCCCGTCACCTTGAACGAGAGCAGCACGACCGGGATCAGGTAGGCGATGATCAGGATGATGTACTGCGCCACCTGGGTCCAGGTGACTGCCCGCATGCCGCCCAGCATCGAGCACACCAGGATCCCCGCGAGCCCGACGAAGACCGCGAGTTCGAAGGATATCCCGAGGAAGCGCGAGGCGATGATGCCGGTGCCGAAGATCTGCGCCACCACGTAGGTGAAGGACGCCGACATCAGCACCACCACGCCGCACAGCCGCGCGAAATTGCCGCCATACCGCGCGCCGAGGAAGTCGGGCACCGTATAGGCGCCGAATTTCCGCAGATACGGCGCCAGCAGGATCGCCACCAGCACATAGCCGCCGGTCCAGCCCAGCACGAAGGCGAGGCCGTCATAGCCCAGCAGGTACAGCGTGCCCGCCATGCCGATGAAGGACGCGGCGGACATCCAGTCCGACCCGGTCGCCATGCCGTTGTAGAAGGCCGGCACCTTGCGCCCGGCGACGTAATATTCCGAGACCTGCGCGGTGCGCGACAGGTAGCCGATCAGCGCATAGACGCCGATGGTCAGGAAGACGAACAGGTAGCCGATGATGCGGTTGGGCACGCCCATCTGTTCGAGCACGGCCAGGAACAGCACGAAGCCGGCGAAGCCGCCCGTGTAGATCGCATAGACCTTGCCGAGGTTGTTGAGGAAGTCGCCCTTGTTGGCGGACGGGTCGGACATGGGTCAGTCCTCCGACACGCCGAATTCGGCGTCGATGGCATTCTGGCGCCGCGCGAACCAGAACAGCATGACGACGAACACGATCAGGCTGCCCTGCGCCGCCATGTAGAAGCCGAGCGGGAACCCAAAGAACACGAACTGATTCAACTGATTGACGAATGCGTGAATGCCAAAGCCGAACACCGCCCAGATGATGAGCATCAGCCACATCAGCCGCGATGTCTTCGACCAATAGGCAGCGCCTGTGGCGGCGTCGACTGCCGGTTGGGTATTCGCCGGTGGCCCGGCCCCCGGTTCCATTAATGCCATTCTTCCTGAACCCCCTCGTTTTCTTCCCCGACGTCGGCCGAACCGGTTCGACGTGCTTTTGCGCCCAATCCAGGTCGAGTCGTCAGACCCTTCCTGCTGGACCCATTGGAAGAACGCTGCCATGCGATGGCGTTCGCGCGCAATAAGGTTGCTTCAACATGGCGTCTGGACTTCTCGGCCTGATCGGCCGCTACCTGAACACTCGGCGATCGGCCGACCCGGCGGTGCTCGGCGCCTTCCTGCGCGCGCAGGGCGCCTATGTCGCGCAGAAGGCCGTGCTCGACTACTGCCGCGTCAAGGCCGGCCGCCACGAACAGACCCTGTTCGCCGAGCCGGTCTTCCAGGCCGCGCTGCTGCATTGCCGCTGGCAGGTTTTCTTTGGCGCGCTGGGCGACGTGACCGCGCTGGCCGAGGCCTGGCTGCGCCCCCATGCCCCCGGCCAGGAGGCCGCGCTGGCCGATGCGCTCGCCCGCCTGCACGACGCCGCCCTCGTGGCCGACCCCATCCCGCCCGAGGAAGCCGAGTCCGCCGCCGCCATCGACATCCGCAGCCACCTGGCACGGATGCAGATCGCGCCGCCGCAGCGGTCTCACACCATGCCGCTGCTGGCGCAGGCGCCACTGTTTGCCACCCTGCCCATCCATCCCGACCAGCGCATCGGCGAAGACCCGGCCATTCGCGGCGGGTTGCGCTTCCTCATCGTCTCGACCCAGCAGGAGATGGAGCGCGCCTTCGATGCGCCGGGCTTGGCGGCGCGGCTGGTCGCGGGCAGCGCCGCGCCCGGCTGACGCAAAGCGGCATCCCGCGCCGAACGGCGTTGGCCCGGCGCATCGCGCGGCGCCATACTCGGCGCGTGGCAGACCCCGCGGGCGGCATGCGCCGAACCTTTCCGCGCCCGATCGCCTCGCCGGCTGTCGCGCTGACCGGCGGGATCGCCGCTGCGATGTCCGCGCCGCCGCCGGCCTTCCCACCTGCCGCGCCGCTCGCCGAGGTGCTCGCCGCCATGACCGCGGCGCGCGCCTCCGCTGCGCTGGCCATCGACGCGTCGGGCCGCCCGGCCGGCATCCTGACCGAACAGGACATCACGCGCCGCATCGCCTTCCGCCTGCCGCCCGACGCGCCGCTCGCGGCCGCCATGACCGCGCCGGTCATCACCTGCGCCGAGGATGCCGGGCTGTGGCGGGCCGTGGCGCTGCTGCGCCCCGGGCGGCTGCGCCACCTGCCGGTGGTCGGCGCTGACGGGCGCTGCATCGGCATGCTGCACCGGGCCGAGACCCTGGCCGCCGTATCGGGCCGCCTGCTGGTCCACCTCGATGCGCTGGCCGGCGACGATGCCGCGGTGAAGCGCGCCCAGGCCGGTGTCGCCATCGCGCTGCTTGACGAGGGCGTGCCCGCGCGCGACGTCGTGGGCCTGGTCAGCGGCATCAATCTCGACCTGCATCGCCGCGTGCTGGACCGCGTGCTGGCCGGCCATGGCGCGCCGCCCGTCCCGTTCACCCTGCTGGTGATGGGCAGCGCGGGGCGCGGCGAAAGCCTGCTCCGCCCCGACCAGGACAACGGCTTCATCCTGGCCGACTACCCCGATGCCGAGCATCCGCGCATCGACGCCTGGTTCCGCGCCGTCGCCGCGGATTTCAATGCCGGGCTGGCCGAAGCGGGCTTTCCGCTGTGCCCGGGCGGGATCATGGCGATGAACCCGCTATGGCGGAAAACCCTGCCGCAATGGCAGGCCCAGTTCGCCTATTGGGCGCGCCGGCGCGCCGGGGCGGCGCTGCTGTCCTCCGACATCGCCTTCGACTTCCGCGCCGTCGCCGGGGATCCCGCACCCGCCGCCGCGCTGCGCGACCATCTCGGCCGCTTGCTGGCGGCGAACCAGGGTTTGCTCGCGGCGATGGCGGCGCAGAACCAGGCGCTGACGGTCGGCCTGACGCTGTGGGGCGGCTTCACGGATGATGAGCCCGGCCCCGGCACGCGCACCGACTTCAAGCTGCATGGGCTGATGCCGCTGGTGGCGGCGGCACGGCTGATGGCGCTGCGCGACGGCATTGCCGCGACCGGCACGGCCGACCGGCTGGCGGGCCTGGCCCGGCACGGCACGCTGTCGGCGCGCGCGGCGACGGACCTGACCGAAGCCTTCGACCTGCTGCTCGACACCGTGCTGGCCCAGCAACTGGCCGACCACGCGGCCGGCGCCGTACCCGGCAACCTGGTCGATACTGCCACGCTGCCCCGGGCAGAGCGCACCGCGCTGCGCGATGCGCTGAAGGCGGTGCGGTCGTTCAGCCGCGGATCCTTCGGGTCGTTCACCGGGCAGCTCTGGTAATCAGAAGTGCTCCGCCGACGCCGCCATCTGCGGCAGCATGCGCGTGCGCCGCAGCAGGTCGGCCAGGTCCTCGACGCCGCGCGCGGCGGCGCGAGCAATCAGCTGCACCCACAACGCGGCGGTCGCCTCGGCATCGCCCAGCGCCTCGTGCCGCCCGTCGATGACGATCCCCGCACGCCCCGACAGGCCATCGAGGGAATGGTCCGGCTCCTGCGGGTCCAGCCAGCGCGACACCACCATCGAGCACAGGAAGGGATTCGCCACCGCGGGCGCGCCACGGTGTTCCTCCATGAACAGCAGCGTGCGGTCGAAGGCAGCGTTGTGCGCCACCAGCACCGCGTCGCCGGCGAAGTCCAGGAAGGCGCCGATCGCCGCCGCAGGGCCAGGCGCGCCGCGCACCATCGCATCCGTGATGCCGTGATAGGCCATCGACGCCGGCGGGATCGGCCGGCCGGGATCGACCATCGTGGTGAAGCGCGCCACCGCCTCGGTATCGCGCAGCCGCACCGCGCCGATCGCCAGCAGCCCATCGCCCTGCGTCGGCTTCAGCCCCGTCGATTCCAGGTCGAAGACGACGTAGTCCTGGAACGGCAGCGAACCCTCCGGCAGCCCCGCATGGAAATGCGCGCGCGCCCGCACGAAGTCGCGCGCCGAGGGCTTCAGCCCCTTGGCGATCGCGGCGGCGGTGCGTCGCAGGATCCCGCTCATGCGCGAAACCGTGGCACGCCGGGCCAAGGGCGTCGATTGATCCAACGCAACCGCGCCGCGCCCCTTGCGGCCTAGCGAAGCGGCGGTCCAGGCTCCGGCGGAACACGGGAGGGCACGCGCCATGACGCGCTACGATGAGACCTATGCGCGCTGGCAGCAGGACCCCGCCGGCTGGTGGATGGAGGCCGCGCAGGGCATCGCCTGGGACACGCCGCCTTCGCGCGCCTTCGACCCGTCCTTGGGCGTCTATGGCCGCTGGTTTCCGGGCGGGCGGCTGAACACCTGCTTCAACGCGGTGGACCGCCATGTCGCGGCCGGTCGCGGCGACCAGGCCGCCATCATCTGGGACAGCCCGATGACCGGGCAGGTCGAGACCATCACCTATGCGCGGCTGCTCGACCGCGTGGCGCGGCTGGCCGGTGCGCTGGCGGCGCGCGGCGTGGCCAAGGGCGACCGCGTCGTCATGTACATGCCGATGGTGCCCGAAGCCGCCATCGCCATGCTCGCCTGCGCTCGGCTGGGCGCGGTCCATTCGGTGGTGTTCGGCGGCTTCGCGTCGGCGGAACTGGCGGCGCGCATCGCCGATGCCAAGCCGCGCGCCATCGTCACCGCCTCCTGCGGGCTCGAACCCGGGCGCATCGTTCACTACAAGCCGCTGATCGACGCCGCGATCGCGTTGAGCCCGCACAAGCCGTCATCGGTGCTGATCCTCCAGCGCCCGCAAGCGCCCTGCGCGCTGACGCCCGGCCGCGACGAAGACCTGCTGGAAGCCGAAGCTGCCGCCGCGCCGCACCCCTGCGTCAGCGTGGACGCCACCGACCCGCTCTACATCCTGTATACTTCGGGCACGACGGGCGCGCCCAAGGGCATCCTGCGCGACAATGGCGGGCACGCCGTCGCGCTGCACAACTCGATGTCCATGGTCTATGGCGCCGGCCCCGGCGACGTGTACTGGGCGGCGTCGGATGTCGGCTGGGTGGTGGGCCATTCCTACATCGTCTACGCCCCGCTGCTGGCCGGCTGCACCACTGTGCTGTTCGAGGGCAAGCCGGTCGGCACGCCCGATGCCGGCACCTTCTGGCGCGTCTGCGCGCAGCACGGCGTGCGCGTGCTGTTCACCGCCCCCACCGCGATCCGCGCCATCAAGAAGGACGACCCGGAAGGCGCGCTGCTGCGGCGCCACGACCTGTCGAAGCTGGAGGCGCTGTACCTGGCCGGCGAGCGCTGCGACCCCGACACCATCACCTGGTCGCAGCGCCTGCTGCAAAAGCCCGTGGTGGATCATTGGTGGCAGACCGAGACCGGCTGGACCATCACCGGCAATTTCCGCGGCCTCGGCCTGTTCGAAACCCGCCCCGGCTCCGGCGGCAAGCCCGCGCCGGGCTACGATGTGGTGGTGCTGGACGAGGCCAACCGCGAAGTCCCGCGCGGGCAGATCGGCAGCCTCGCCATCCGCCTGCCGCTGCCGCCATCCGCGCTGCCCACGCTGTTCAACGCCGACGACCGCTTCCGCGACGCCTACCTCGCCGCCCATCCGGGCTACTACAGCACCGCCGATGCCGGGATGATCGATGCCGACGGCTATGTCTCGGTGATGAGCCGCACCGACGACATCATCAACGTGGCGGGCCACCGCCTGTCCACCGGCGCGATGGAGGAAGTGCTGGCCGCCCACCCCGATGTCGCGGAATGTGCCGTGGTCGGCGTGCGCGACACGCTGAAGGGCCAGGTCCCGTTCGGGCTTGTCGTGCTGAAATCCGGCGTGACGCGCGCCGAGCCCGCCATCGCCGCCGACCTGGTCGCCATGGTGCGCGACCGCATCGGCCCCGTCGCCGCCTTCAAGGAAGCGCGCGTTGTCGCCCGCCTGCCCAAGACGCGCTCGGGCAAGATCCTGCGCGCCACGCTGCGCAAGATCGCCGATGGCGACGACTACGCCGTGCCGCCCACCATCGACGATCCGCTGATCCTGGAGGAAGTCACCACCGTGCTGAAGGCGGCGATGCGCTGAGGCGTCAGTCCAGCGCGGCGTGCTCGACCAGCAGCACCAGTTCGCGCCCCGTGCCGGGTTCGCGCACGGCGCCGGTGAAATCGATGCTCACCTCGTTCAGCCCCGCTTGCAGCGTGAGGTCGAGCACGAGCTCCAGCGCCTCGCGCAGCCCGCCGCCCGGCGCCTCGCGCTCCAGCGCCAGCGCGCCGTTGACGACGACGCGCAGCCCCTGGCTCGGCAGCAGGCTGCGATAGCGCAGCGCAAGCCGCGCCGCCCCCCCGGCCGAACACTCCACCGCCAGCCGCGCGCTGCGCGCCACCACCCAGCGCACGCCGGCGGGAATCGCGAGTTCCTCGAAGGGGCCTTCCTCGGGCCCGATCCCGGTGGACAGGTCCCAGCGGATGCGCCTTCCCTGCGGAACCGGCGCGGCCGGCGCGGGGCTGTCGTCTTGCGCCGGCAGCGCCGTGCCGGCCATCGGCGCGGCGGACACGCCGAGCAAAACCGGCGCCGCGCCCTCGGCCGCCACCAGGTCCCAGCGCGACGGCGCGCCCAGACGCAGAACGGCCGGCCGCAGCGTCGCGGTCGCCAGCCATTCCCCGCCCGCGGCGCTGCCGATCTCCATCGCCACCGGCACGGCGTTGACATGCAGTGCCACGCCAGGCGCCGCGCCGGGGGCGAAGCGGAAGGCCAGCGCGCAGGGCGTCGCCGGGTCGGCCGTCACCTCGCCGCCGAGCACCGGCGCCACGGGCCAGCCACCACCCGCATCGGCGGCACCCAGCACGCGTACCACCGGCCCCGCCTGCTCGCCCGGCGGCCGCACCGCGCCGCCTGCACCGACCGGCCCGACCTGCAGGGCAGCGACCAGCACGCCCAGGTCGCGCGCCTCGTTGGACGGGCGATAGGTGTTGGGCAGCCGCAGCCGCAGCACCACCCGCGGCTGCGCGCGCCCCGGCCCCGGCCCCTGCACCGCCAGGCGCGCACCGCGGCCGATCCGCGTCACGGAAACCGCCGCCGGGGTCGCCCCCGCCATCGCCTCGATGCCGACAAGCTGCTCGGCGCCCAGCACGGACAGCACGGTGGCCTCGATCTCCCAGGCTTCGTCGAAGGGCCAGTCGAAGGCGATCACCGGGTCCTGCGCGGTCCAGCGCACCTGGCGGCCATCCACCGTCTCGGGAAGGTGCCAGCCGGCCTCCATCCGCAGCAGGTCGAGCGGCGCCCGCTGCGCGCGGCGCACCAACAAGGCCGCCGCCTTGTGGCGCACCCACAGCGCCGCCACCTGGTCGATCAGCGCCCCCGCCCCATTGGCGGCGCGGTAGCGCGCACCGGCCTCGGCCGAGAGCGCCTCCAACGCGCCGATGCGCGGCAGCGCCTGCGCGAAGGCCTCCGCGATCGGCGCCGCGCCATGACCCGGATAGGCCACATGGCCCGCACCCCAGTGCCGCGCCTCGTGCTCCAGCCAGGTGCCCTGCGGCACCACCACCGGCAGGCCGAGGCTGATCGCCTCCCACAGCACGCCCGAGGATTTGCGCCGGTACAGCACCGGGTCATACGGGAACAGCACGATGCGCGCCCCGCGCAGCAGGTCGAGATACGCCTCCGGCGCCAGCCGCCCGGCCGACAGCGCGATGTTCGGCGCGGCCTCGGCCAGCGCGGGCAGCGCCTGCGCCGCCGCGCGCGCCGCGCCCCAGGCGTTGTCCGCGTTGACATGCGCGGCAAACGTCCAGTCGGGATGCGCCTGCGCGAGCTGCGGCAGGAGTTCCGGCAGCAGCGCGATGCCCTTGTCCATCCGCGCATCGCCGGCGAACAGCAGGGCGCGCCGCGCGGCCGGCGCTGCAGCCGGGTCGGGCCGGATCGGCAGCGGGTGCGGCGCGATCGGCCGGCCCAGCAGCGCCGAGAATTCCGCCGCATGCTGCCCGCCGCTGGCGAAGATATGCACCGGCGGCCCGCCCTCCTGCGCGATGCGGTCGGCCAGGCGGTAGAACAGCGCGCGCAGCGGGTCATCCACCACCGCCTCGCCCGCCGCATCCACCGCCATGCCCGAGGGGAACATCAGGTGGATGACAAACAGCGGCGCCTCGACCGGATCGAATCCCTTCATCCAGCCGAGGTAGCCGGCCAGGTGGTTCTCGGTGGTGGTGGGCACCAGCACGCAGTCGGTCGGGCGGAATTCGGCGCGCGGCAGGGCGGCGAGTTCATCGAGCAGCAGGTCGTTGAAGACGCGGTAGTCGTCGAGCCGCCCGGTCACGGGGTCGGTGCTGCGCGCCGCATAGGTGGTCTCGGTGAAGTGCGGGACGATCCGCACGCCGTCGATCCCGGCGGCGGCGCAGCGGCGATGCGCGATGATCGTCACCGCCTCGCCGCGCGCCATCGCCTCCTGCGCGATCGCCAGGTCGTAGGCCAGGTGATGTCCCGCCTCGCCGGCCAGGTTCGGGTCCAGGATGAACAGCGTCATGCGGGCACCTCGGTCAGGGCGGCGGCCAGCGCGCCGAGCGCGGGGCCGCGCAGCATCGGGTGTCGCGCCAGGTGGCGCAGCAGCGCGCCGGCGGCCTCGGTGGTGGCGGCATCGCCGCGCGCCAGCACCAGCATCTCGGCCAGCGCGGCCAGCGCGGCGTCGAGCTCGCCATCGGCCAGCGCGGCATCCATGCGCGCGCGCGTCGGCGCCAGTTCGGGTGCGCCGTGTGGCGCCCGGCCGGCAAGCGCGCGCGGCCAGCCCGCGGCAAGGCTGGGCGATGGCCCGCCCGTCGCGCGCCGCAGCACCAGGCAGCGGCGCGGCCGCACCGGCGCGGTGATGCGAAGCGCCTCGCCCGCCAGCGCATCGCAGACCGCGAAGGCGCAGCCGCCCAGCACGGCGAAATCCTGCACGCGGCCATCGGCGCGGTGCAGCCGGGCGCCGTCCGCACCCTCGGCCCAGATCGCGATCCGCCCGTCGCCGGGGGCGGTGACGCGCGCCTGCTCCAGCGCGCCCTCGGCACGCCAGGCATCGGGCGGCAGCACGACCACGCGGCTCATGCCCGCCCCGCCGCGATGGCCGCATAGAGCGCGGCGTGGCGCGCGCCGATGTGCCGCCAGTCCAGCGCCTCCGCCCGCGCCCGCGCGGCACGGCCCAGCGCCGCGCTGCCGGGCGGGTCGGTCGCCAGCGACAGCACCGCATCGGCCAGCGCGCCCGCATCGCCGCGCGGTGCCAGCATCGCCGCCGCGCCGGTCATCTCCGCCACGCCGCCGACATCGGTCGCGACCACCGGCCGCCCGCAGGCCATGGCTTCCAGGATGGCGTTGTTGGCGGTGGCGTCGCTCAGGGGCAGCAGCAGCGCATCGGCGTCGCGATAGGCATCGCGCAGCGCCTCGTCCGACAGCCCGGCCTCGATGCTCACACCCGCCGGCACGCCGCGCGGCGGGTTGTGCGAGACGATCCGCAGCCGCGCATCCAGCCCCGCATCGCGCAGCAGCGCCAGCGCCGCGAACAGCGCATCGAAGTCGCGCAGCCAATGGCCGACCGCCAGCAGGCGGAAGCCTTCGCCCGGCGCCTGCGGGCCGGGGGTGAAGAAGCCGGCATCGACGCCATGCGGGATGACATGCAGGCGCGCCGGCGGCACGGCCCGCGCCAGCGCGGCGCGCTGCGCCTCGCACAGCACCACCACGGCATCGAGCCGCGCCAGCAGCCCGGCATTGACCATGCCCGCGAGCAGCGCCGGCGGCTGGTGGAAGGTCGCGGCCATCGCCGGGCGGCGCCCGCCATGGAACAGCGCGGCAGGCATGCGCGGCAGCAGCCACAGCGCCAGTTCGCCATCGATCGCATGGATCACGTCGAACGGCGCGGCAGCACATTCGGCGAGGATATCGGCCTCGGCCAGCCAGGCATTGCCCTGCTGGCCGAAGGGCACGGTGCCGAGCAGCCGCCCCCATTCGCGCAACCCGCCCGCCTGCGTGCCGGCCAGGGCGTCGCCGAGCGGCGTGGCGCGGATGGCGGCGTCGATCCCCGCCGGCACATGCCGCAGGAACTGCCACGGGCCGGACCGCGCGCCGTGATGGGCGTGCTGCGCGCGCAGCGCCATGACGCGCAGCGTGCCCGCTTCGGGCGGGTCCAACGGCGGCACCGCCACGGCTGCTACCGCCGGCCCGGCCGTCTCGCGCAGCAACAGGTTCGTCGGGAAACGCAGGAACGGCGCGCCCGGCACCGCGCCGCCCGGCACCGGCGCGCGGGCGAAGGCGCGCAGTGCGCGGCCATGCGTGGCGGCATCCAGGCTGCCGCCCTCCCCCGCCAGGTCGCGATACAGCGCAGCCAGCCGCGCGCCGATCACCGGCACGGCGTTCTCCGCCTGCACCTGCGCGCGCGCCGAGGCGCGCAGCGCGGCGTCGCCGTGATGCCGCGCGACGAAGCGCAGCAGCGCCTCGGCCAGCGCGTCGGCGGTGGCGGCTTCGGCCAGCATCCCGCTGCTGCCCGCGCGCACCAGCTCCGGCAAGCCGCCGACCGGCGTGGCGAGGCAGGGCGTGCCGCAGGCCAGCGCCTCCAGCGCGACATTCGGGTAGTTGTCCTCGATCGAGGGGATGCAGGCGACATCCGCGGCGGCGAGGATATCGGCCATCACCGCATCCTCCGCGACCTCGCCGAAATCCAGCCGCCGCAGCCCCGCCACCGCCGGCAGCGCGGATTTCCCGAACCCCGCCAGCGCCACCTGAGCGCCGGCCGGCAGCAGCGCCGCCAGGCGACCATCGGCGGCCAGCGCGCGCAGCGCGTCGATCAGCAGCGCGCCGCCCTTGCGCGCTTCGCGGTTGTCATGCGCGCCGGCCACCAGCAGCAGGTCCCGCGGCGCCAGGCCCCAGGCGGCGCGCAGGCCGTCGCGGTCGGGCCGCGGGGCAAAGATGTCGGTCTCGACGGCATTCGGGATGGCCTCGATCCGGCAGCCGCGCAGGATGGTGCTCTGGGCGGCGCGCACGGCCATCCAGGCGGAGGGTGCGACCACCACGGGTCCGGGGTTCGACCAGGCGGCGCGCTTCTCGGCGAAGGCATTGGGCACCAGCGACCAGGCATCGGCGAGTTGCGGGCATTGCAGGCAGGCGGTGCGGTACTGCTCGCAGCCCGCCGGGTAGTGGCAGCCGCCGGTCATCGGCCAGAAATCGTGCAGCGTCCAGACCACGTGCCGCCCAGCCGCCAGCCAGTGGCGCAGCGTGGCGGGTGCGACAGCCCAGGATGTCCAGTGCAGGTGGATCACGTCGGCGCCGGCGAACAGCGCCTGGTGCTCGAGCGCCGGCGCCGGATGCGCGATCGAGAACAGCGTATTGGTCGCGTCGCTGCGCGCCGACTGCACCACGCCCCATTGCACGCGATCATGCAGCGCGGCGGCCAGCGCGGCCTCGCCTGGTGCGTCCGGCGCGCGCGGCTGCAACTGGATGTCGTCGGGCTCGGCCGCGTCGCCGTCCAGGAAAGCGAAGGCGGACAGCAGCCCGGCCTCGCGCGTCGCGCGATGCGCCCGGCGGGCGGCGCGGCCGGCGCCGCCGCCGGCACCGTGCGAGACGTGCATCACCGTCAGTGCCACGCGCGCGCCCCACCGAGGGTCCGGCGTCGCAGGCCGATCGTCGGCCTGCAGGCGCGCCGGGACCGACCACCCGAACCGGCGTCGGGGTAGACCGCGCATCTGCCATGGTCAACCGGCGCGCGGGCCGTGGTGCGCTGGACTTTTGCGACGTGCCGGGTCATGCGGGATGGCACGGCCTGCAACGCGCCCTGTCGCCACGGCGGCGGCGCGCCGCCAGGACCATCGCTGCGGAGAAACGGCTTGTCGAGCACACCCCCATCGCATCCCCGCACCATGGTGACGCTCGCCACCCAGCGCACCGGCACCAAGGCCTTCGCGCAGGCACTGAACACCGGTTCCCTCGTGACGTCCGTCTACGAAGTCTTCATGCCGAACAACAAGCCGGCCAGCCTGACGCGGGCCTGGGCGGAACATCTCGGCGCGCATCCGGATTGCGACTTTTCGCCCAAGGCGCTGACCGCCTTCCTCGATGGCTTCTTCGACGGCGCGCGCGCGCGGATCGACCGCGACTGGCTGCATTTCGACGTGATGTACGACAACCTCGGCACGCTCTCGCCGGTCTGGACCTATCCGATCGGGCTGCCGCACCGGAACTTCCTGCTGGGCTACCTGCGTTCGCGCGGCATCGCCGTGGTCCACCTGGTGCGCGACAACATCCTCGACTGCTACGCCAGCGTGATCCTGGCGCAGACGCGCAACCTCTATCACACCGACAAGCCGGTCGACCTGCCCGACGAGGCGCCGATCCGGCTCGACCCCGAGCGCGCGCTGCACTACGTGCTGCCCGCCATGCGGACCCGCGACCTGGTGCGCGAGGCCTTCCGCGGCAATCGCCGCTACGTCGAGCTCACCTACCCGGACTTCATCGCCGACGACCGCATCGCCCCGGATGCCGTCGCGGCGGTCGCCCGCACGCTCGGGCTGGCGGCGCCGGACGCGCAGCGCCTGTTCGGCCCGGTCCGCATGCGCCCGACCGCGCCCGACAAGCAGCGCGTGATCGCGAATTACGACGAGGTCGCCGCGCATATCGCGCCGCACCTCGCGCGCCTGCCCGAAGGCCGCGGCCTGCGCTGGTAGCGCGCCGGCACGCAACGCTTCCCCACGCCGCACGGATCCGCTGCACATGATGGCCTCGATACGCTACGGCTTCATCGTCCTGTCGATGCCCAAATGCGCCTCGACCTCGCTGCACGAGGCGCTGACGCCGATCTGCGACATTCGCTTCCGCGGCCGCATGAAGCATGTGGACCACGCCTTCGTCGCGCAATGGGTGGTGCCGATGCTGGCCGCGCGCGCCGCGCCGGTGCGCTTCCAGCCGCGCATCCTGTCGCTGATGCGCGACCCGGTCGAATGGCTCTATTCCTGGTACCGCTACGCCTATGGCGGCGAACCGCCGGCGGTGCCGAAGCCTTCGAAGCCGCATTACGGACGCTTCGCGGATTTCCTCGATGGGTATTTCTCGAACCGCCCGCCGCGCGTCGGCGGCGTGCACCGGCAATCGGAGTTCCTGCGCGGGCGCGACGGCACCCTCGACGGCGTCGAACTGTTCCGCCACGAACAGAACGCCCGGCTGGTCACAGAACTGGAAGCCCTCGCCGGCGCCCCGATCGCGCTGAAGGTCACGCACCGCTCGCGCGCCCGCCAGCAGGACGACCTCGACGGCATCGACCTCGATGACCTGCGCCGCCGCCTGGCCGACGAATACGCGATCTACGATTCGATCGCGCCGTGACCGCTCAGCCCGCGGCGGACAGGCGCGGCAGGGCCCGATACAGCGCGAGGTCCTCGGCGTAGCTCGCCTCGATCAGCGCGCGCGCGGTGGGCGAGACCTCGACCGGCGCGCCCTTCGATTCATTGCTGTGCGGGATGGGCGCATCGATGCCCAGCATCCCCGCGACCGCGGCCCAGGAGGCGGCGAGTTCATCGAAGCGGTACAGCCGCGTCACCGCGACGATGCCGTTCACCTTCACCTGCGCCGCCTGCGGCGGGACGCTCTGGCGCGCCATCGCCGCGAAGGCCTCGAGACCATGGGCCAGCGCGGGTGCGCGCATCGGATGGTCGCCCGCCGGCCCGCCGCGCAGCCACCGGTACAGCGAGACCATCCGGTCCACCGGGTCGCGCAGCACGGCGAAGCTGTAGGCGCGGGCGAAGGCCTCGGCACCGGCGGCCTGGATGATGGCGCGCGCGCCGGAATGCTTGTGCAGGGCGAAGCGGCGCCGGTAGGGCTCCTGCAGCCGCTCGCCCATCACGGTGCCGCCCAGGATGATGTCGTTGAACAGCATGTGCGGCTCATAGGCCGCGGCGATCGAGGTGCCGCCGGTCTTGGCGATGTGGATGAAGCAGAAATTGCGTGTCGTCGACCAGATCATCGCCCCAGCCCCTTCGGCCGCGCCGTCACAACGCGCCACCCAGCGCATCCGCCAGGGCATCGAGCGCCTCCTGCGGTCGCGTCAGACGCACGCTTTTCAGATGCGCCTTCCCACCCTCCATCCGTTCGAGGCCGACCTTGACCGCCGTCTGCTCGAAGCCCTTCGCATCGGCGATCATGCGGTAGTTGCGGTTCAACCGCTCGCGCCGCAGCAGGATCACCACCCGCGCGCGGATGTCGCGCCCGAGCATCAGGATGTGGAAGGCGGACCCTTCGAAGCCCGCGATCACCTCCGCCGCCTCGATCGCCGCAAACTGCTGCGCGAGCGCCAGGGTCTCGGGCCGCAGGATGGTCCAGCCCAGGGCCGCGAGGACGGCCTCGACCGCCTCCTCGCCCTCGATTCGCGCGAGGCCCGGGCGCAGGCCGCTGCGCGACAGCCAGATGCGCCGGCCGGCGACCGGCGCGCCAAAGCCGTGCTGCGCCAGAACCTCGGCCTGCCGGGCATGGAAGTAGCGCCACATCACCACGCCCTGGTCGGGAACGCCGAGCCGCGCGACCCGCACCGGCCGGCCCACCACGCGGTGTTCGCGCTCGCCTTCGCCGATCAGGCGCAGGATGTCGCCCTGCCAAGGCAGCAGCCGGTCCGACGGCGTGCGGCGGTGCCACAGCAGCGGCACGCCCGGCGCCTGCGCGAAGCTCCAGGCGCGTGCCAGCCCCTCGACCAGGAAATGGCCGAAATGGTCCCACATGATGCCGGCATAGACGAAGGTCCCATCCCAGGTGTCCTCGGCCGGGCGCAGCGGCGCGATCGGTGTCGCGACAGGCCCGCGCCGGTGCCGTGCCGGTTCGATCTGCGTGCCATCGGGCAGGAAGACACCCAGGCTGAAGCCGATCCCGCCATCGGGGTTGGCGCCGAGCGGCACCAGCGTCACGTCGTCGAACCAGGTGATCGCGAGTTCCGTCGGTGCGTGCCTGTCGCGCCTGGCGCGCGGCAACGCCGGACGCTGCGCCATCACCGCGCGGCGGCGCTGGCGTCCGACCGCGTGGCGCCCACGTGCTGCGCCAGCGCGGCCGCCATGAATTCGTCCAGGTCACCATCCAGCACGGCGGCCGGGTTGCCCTTCTCCACGCTGGTCCGCAAATCCTTCACCATCTGGTAGGGCTGCAGCACATACGAACGGATCTGGTGGCCCCAGCCGATGTCGGTCTTGCCGGCTTCCACCGCATCCGACACCGCCTCGCGCTTGCGGAGTTCCAGTTCGTAAAGCCGCGCCTTCAGCATATCCATCGCGATGACGCGGTTGCGGTGCTGGCTGCGGTCCTGGGTCGAGGCCGCCACGACGCCGGTCGGGATATGCGTGAAGCGCACGCCCGATTCCGTCTTGTTGACGTGCTGCCCGCCGGCACCCGATGCACGGAACGTGTCGGTCTTGATGTCGGCGGGGTTGATCTCGATCTCGATCTTGTCGTCGATCACAGGGTACACATAGACCGACGCGAAGGAGGTCTGCCGGCGCGCCGCCGCATCGAAGGGGCTGATGCGGACCAGGCGGTGCACGCCCGATTCCGTCTTCATCCAGCCGAAGGCGTTGGGGCCGGTCACCTGCAGCGTGGCCGACTTGATGCCGGCCTGCTCGCCCTCGGATTGTTCGGTTAGCGCCACCTTGAAGCCGCGCTTCTCGGCCCAGCGCATGTACATCCGCAGCAGCATCTGCGCCCAGTCCTGCGCCTCGGTGCCGCCGGCGCCGGCGTTCACTTCGACGTAGCAGTCATTGGCGTCGGCCTCGCCGGACAGCAGGCTTTCGATCTCGAGCCGCTTGGCTTCCTGCGCGAAGGTCTCGAGGTCGGCGACGGCGGCATTGGCGGTGGCGTCGTCGCCCTCGGCCTCGGCCAGTTCGATCAGGTCGAGCGCGTCGGCGACGTCGCGTTCAAGCTTGCGGACGCCATCGACCTGGCCCGACAGCCGCCCGCGTTCGCGCATCACGCGACCGACTTCGGCGGCATCGCTCCACAGCGCCGGATCCTCGGCGCGGGCGTTCAGTTCCTCAAGGCGGCGGACGGCGGCATCCCAGTCAAAGATGCCTCCTCAGCAGGGACACCGATGCGGTGATCTGCTCGTTCAGGGATTCGGCTTCGGCGCGCATGGCGCGTTCCTTACGGTGCGGGTCGCGCTCAGTAAAGCCCACCCAGATTGCTGTCGACGCGCCCGGCCGACCCGCCACCCTCCGGGTCGCCCTCGGCACGCCAGCGCCGCGCGGAATTCTCCGTGCCCGGGCGGAAGGCTTCCAGGATCGACCCGCCGCCGACATTCACCCGCACCAGCGCGACACCCGGCGGCGCGCGGAAGGGCACCGGCGGGCTGTCGCGCAGTGCTGCCGCCACCACCTCGCGGAAGATAGGCGCGGCATTGCCGCCGCCTGTCTCGCCATTGCCCAGGCTGCGCGGTTCGTCGAAGCCGATCCACACCGCCACCACGATGTCGGGGGTGAAGCCGACGAACCAATTGTCCTTGTAGTCGTCGGTCGTGCCGGTCTTGCCGGCCGTCGGGCGGCCCAGGCGGTTGCCGATGGCATTGGCCGCGGTGCCGCGCTGCACCACGCCCTGCAACAGCGACACCATCTGGTAGGCGGCGATGGGGTCGGTCACCTGGCGGCGCGCCGGGTCCACGAGATCCGGCGGCACGGTCTCCGGCCCGCCGGTGGTGCAGGTAGCGCAGGCGCGGGTGTCGGCGCGCCAGATCACCCGCCCGCGGCGGTCCTGCACGGAGTCGATCAGCGTCGGCACCACCTCGCGCCCGCCATTCACGAAGGCGCCATAGCCGGCGGCCATCCGCATCACGGTGGTCTCGCCGGCCCCCAGCGACAGCGCCAGGAAGCGCGGCATGTTCGGAATGACGCCGAAGCGCGCCGCCGAATCCGCCACCGCATCCATGCCCATCTGCTGCGCCAGGCGCACGGTCACCAGATTGAGGCTGCGCTCCATGGCGGACCGCATGGTCACCCAGCCATTGGCCGACCCCGCCGTGTAGTTCTGCGGCCGCCAGACCCGCCCGCCCGAGAGCACCTCGATCGGTTCGTCCAGCAGTTCCTGGTTCGGCGGAATGCCCTGCTCCAGCGCCGTGATGTAGACGAAGGGCTTGAAGGACGAACCGGGCTGGCGCTGCGCCTGCGTCGCGCGGTTGAACCAGGACCGCTCGAACGACCACCCGCCGGCCATCGCCAGCACGCGCCCGGTCTGCGGGTCGAGTGCCACCACCGCACCCTCGGCCTGCGGCATCTGGCGCAGTTCGAGGCGTTCCGGCCGTGCCGCCCGGCCCTGCGCCGGCAATTGCGTCGCCTGCGGCTCCACGAAGACCACATCGCCGACATTCACCACCTGCTGCATGCGCGACGGCGCACCGCCGATGCGCCCATCGCGCACCGGGCGCGCCCAGGCCAGGTCCTGCAGGTACATCAACCCGGTGCGCGCCTGCGGCGCCCCGCGCCCGTCGCCGCGATCCACCCAGCCCAGCCGCGCATCCGCCTGGCGCACCTCCAGCACCACCGCGAGCCGCCAGTCCGGCAGCCCCCCCGGCGGGCGCGTGTAGGCTTCCAGCGCCGGCATCCATTCGGTCGGCGTCGCGGCGATCTGCCCGAAGGCGCCGCGCCAGCCGCCGCGCCGGCGGTCATAGGCCATCAGCCCGTCGCGCAACGCGCGTTCGGTCGCCGCCTGCAATTCAGGGTCGAGGCTGGTACGCACCACCAGCCCACCCATCGTGGTCTGTTCCGCGCCGAAGCGCTGGATCAGTTCGCGGCGCACATCCTCGGTGAAGTGCTGGCCGACCGGGATCACCTCGGGCCGGCGCGTGGGGCGCGGCACCAGGGGTTCGGCCTTGGCATAGCGGGCTTCCTCGCGCGTGATGTGGCCGTCCTCGGCCATGCGGTCGATCACCCAGTCGCGCCGGGCCCGCGCACGGTCGGGGAAGCGGGCCGGGTTGTAGTTGTTGGGCGCGCGCGGCAGGGCGGCCAGGAAGGCGGCCTCGGCCACCGTGAGGTCATCCAGCCCCTTGTCGAAATAGGCCTGCGCGGCGGCCGCCACGCCATAGGCCGACTGCCCGAGGAAGATCTCGTTCAGATACAGTTCGAGGATGCGTTCCTTGCTCAGCGCCTGCTCGATGCGGACCGCCAGGATCGCCTCGCGGATCTTGCGCATCAGGGTGCGGTCGGCACCCACCAGCATGTTCTTCGCGACCTGCTGCGTGATGGTCGAGGCCCCGCCCATGCGCCGTCCCGAGCCGTAATTCTCGAGCGCGGTCAGCAGCGCGCGCCCGATACCCAGCGGATCGACGCCGGCATGGTCCCAGAAGCGCTGGTCCTCGGCCGAGACGAAGGCCTGCTGCACGCGGCGCGGGATCGCCTCGATCGGCACGAACACGCGGCGTTCGGTCGCGAGTTCGGCCGACAGCCGGCTGTCGGCGGCGTAGATGCGGCTCATTTGCGGCGGGTCGTAGTCGGCCAGCCAGCGATAGTCGGGCAGGTCCGCGGCGATCTGCTTGTACAGCCCGAAGCCGGCGATGCCGGCGACCAGCCCGCCGCCCACCAGCAGGATGAACATCAGCCGGAACAGGCCGATGCCGCGGCGGCGCCGGCGCGGCTTGGCCGTCTTGTCGCGACCGCGCCGGCGCGACGGCGCGGCCTGCTCGGCGGGCGCATCGCCGGGCGGCGGCGCGGCGGGCGCGGCCTCGGCATTGCGCCGGCGCTTCACGCGGGCGGGGTCGAGCGGGGCATCGGCGCGGAGAGGATTCGAGGACACGTCCGGCAATTACACGATTTCCTTCACCCTCGCGACAGTCGCGCGCACCGGATGCGGCGGTGCGGTGCGCCTCACGCCGGTGTGATGGCCCCAACGCCCCGGAGTCGCCACGGTTGCCGCGCTCAGCCCGCCGCCCGCGCGCCGGTCGCTTCCAGCCAGTCGCGCACCGCCCGCGCCAGCGCGCCGGCCAGCTTTGCGCGGTGGTCGGCCCGGCGCAGCGCCGCCTCGTCGCGCGGGTCCGACAGGAAGCCGAGCTCCACCAGGGCGGAGGGGATCTCCGGCGCCTTCAGGACCACGAAGGACGCCTCGCGATGGGTATTGGGCAACAGCGGCACCTGTTCGCCCAATTCGCGCACCGCCAGCCGCGCGATGCGCGCCGACCCCGCCCGGGTCTCCTGCCGCACCAGGCTGATCAGGATGCGCTGCACCTCGGGGCTGACCGAGGGCAGGCGCAGCCCGCCGGCAATGTCGGCGCGGTTCTCGCGCCGGGCCAGTGCCTCGCTCATGGCGTCCGACGCCGTCTCGGACAGGGTATAGACGGACGCCCCGCGCGCACCCGGCGCGCTGTCGGCATGCAACGAGACGAACAGCGCGGCGTCCCGCCGGCGGGCGAATTCCACCCGGTCGGCCAGGGGCACGAACACGTCGCGCGTGCGGGTCAGCGCCACCCGGCATGTGCGGCTCGCCTCAAGCCGCGCCTTGAGATCGAGCGCGGCGGCCAGGACGATGCGCTTCTCCTGCGTGCCGGCAGCGCCGATCGCGCCGGGGTCGCGCCCGCCATGGCCTGGGTCCAGCACGACCAGTGGCAGCGGCGCCGCGCCGCGTGCCGCCCCGGCCAGCACGTCGCGCCCGGCCCGCGCCGCTGCGGCGAAGTCGGCCGCGCCGGCGGGGCGGATGTCGATCACGATATGCCCCGCCCGCGCCGGCCCGTTGCGCGGCAGCGCCGGCGCCGACAACTCGACCAGCAACAGGTCGTCGGCCGCCACGAAGCGCGCCGCGCGCACCGGCCCGGCGCCGCGCATCGCCGCAGGCCCGCGCCAAGCCACGCCCGGCAGGTGCAAGGCCAGGCGACGGGGGTCGTCGAGCACGCGCAGCGACCAGCGCTGGTCGCCCTGCACCGGCAGGCTCAGCCTTGCGCTGCGGCCCATGCGCGCGAGCGCGCTGGCCGTGATGGTCCCCGCCCGAGCCGGCATGGCTGCCACGGTGGCGACCAGGCCCAGCCCCAGCAGGGAGCGGCGGCCCAGAACGACCATCGCGACTTCCCCTCAACCGCCCGGCCCCCCGCCGGGTCGGAGCTATTATGCCATTTCCGCCAGGGGTTTGCCATGGAAAGCCTGAGATAACGCTTCAACGATGCGTCACGCTCGCCGAAGGGTTGTGACAACCCCGCAGCATGACTATGGTGCCCTGCCCCGGCGGCTGCCGCTGCGGGCGGAGTCCCGGGCGGTTTCGCCCGGCCAGCGACCCCAGGGCCTGAGGCGGGGCGCGGCCGGCGCGGATCATCGGGTGCCCGGCCTGGAACCGGGGTGGCCTTTTCGGCCCCCAGCGTTCCGTGGTCTTGCCGGGCGCCCCTCCTGCTGTCTCCGCCGGCGCGGAACCCGGTGCGCGCATTGCCCGACCCGCCCCTTTTGCCGGCGCCGGGCAGCCGCACCGCCTGCCGGCCCGCCTGCGCCTGTGACCGCCGCATCCCTGCGGCCGTCCGAGGGCATCGGGGCACGAGACCAGGCGCGCCCACCCAGGGCCCGCACCGCGCCGCGCGCGGACGGGCCTGCCGAGCGAGGATGACGGACGGCGCATGCCGAAGGACGCAGCGCCGCCGCACCGCCCCCGCCCGGGCCCCGCCAATTCCATGCGCCGCCGGCCCCGCCGCGGCGCGGAGACCCGCCACCCATGACCAAGCGCATGCTGATCGACGCATCACACCCCGAGGAAACCCGGGTGGTGGTGCTGGACGGCACCCGCATCGAGGAATTCGACCTCGAGACCGCCACCCGCCGCGCGCTGAAGGGCAATATCTACCTGGCCAAGGTGGTCCGGGTGGAACCCTCGCTCCAGGCCGCCTTCGTGGAATACGGCGGCAACCGCCACGGCTTCCTGGCCTTCGGCGAAATCCACCCCGACTACTACCAGATCCCGGTCGCCGACCGGCAGCGCCTGATCGAGATGCAGGCCGAGGATGCCCGCGCCGAGGAGGAGGCCGACATGGCCCCCGAATCCGCCATGGACCGCGCAGCCTGGAACGGCGAGGGCGCGGAATCCTGGACCAACGGCGAAGCCGCCGAGGCGGAAGCGACGGCCGAAGCCGAGGCCGTCGTCCAGGCCGAGGGTGCCGCCGAAGGCTGGCAGGCCCTCGCGGGCGAGGCCGCGGGCGAACAGCCCCCGCCGGCAACCGCCCATGCCCCGGATGCCGCCCCCGCCCCCGAGGCGATCGACGCGCCTGCCGCGGATACCGGCCCGCAATCCGCCCTGCCGCTCGAGATGGCGCAGGACCGCGTCACCGCCGCCGAGGACGCCGCACCCATCGAGGCCGCCGAACCGGCCGCCTCTCCCGAGACCGACACCCGGGGCCCGGCCGACGCCGAGGTCGCCGACATCGAGACCCTCTCGACCGACGACGAACCCCCGCCGCCCGAGACCATCGGCGGCGAGGACATGCCCGCCGAGACCGAGGACGAGCGCCGCGAGCGCCGCATCCCGCCGCGCTTCCTGCGCCACTACAAGATCCAGGAAGTGATCAAGCGCCGGCAGATCATGCTGGTGCAGGTCGTCAAGGAGGAGCGCGGCGGCAAGGGTGCTGCGCTGACCACCTACATCTCGCTGGCCGGGCGCTTCTCCGTGCTGATGCCGAATTCGCCGCGCGGCGGTGGCGTGTCGCGCAAGATCACCTCCACGGCCGACCGGAAGCGTTTGCGTGAAGCGGTCGAGGAAATGAACATGCCCGAGGGCATGTCGCTGATCGTGCGCACCGCCGGCGCCCAGCGCCCCAAGCCCGAGATCAAGCGCGACTGCGAATACCTGCTGCGCCTGTGGGACAGCATCCGCGAACGCACGCTGGCCAGCAGCGCGCCCGCGCTGATCTACGAGGAAGCCGACCTCATCAAGCGGTCCATCCGCGACGTCTATGGCCGCGACATCGAGGAAGTGGTGGTCGAGGGCGAGGACGCCTATTCCGCCGCACGCGAATTCATGCGGATGCTGATGCCCGCGAATGCAGGCAAGATCCGCGCGCATCGCGAAGCCGTGCCGCTGTTCGCCCGCCACAGCGTGGACCAGCAGCTCGATGCGATGCATTCGCCCATCGTGCAGCTGAAGTCGGGCGGCTACATCGTCATCAACCAGACCGAGGCACTGGTCGCCATCGACGTGAACTCCGGCCGCGCCACGCGCGACCGGCACATCGAGGACACCGCGCTTCGCACCAACCTCGAAGCCGCGGACGAGATCGCGCGGCAGCTCAGGCTGCGCGACCTGGCGGGCCTCATCGTCATCGACTTCATCGACATGGAATCGGCCAAGCACGACGGCATGGTCGAACGGCGCATGAAGGATGCGCTGAAGCAGGACCGCGCGCGCATCCAGGTCGGCCGGATCAGCCATTTCGGCCTGCTCGAGATGTCACGCCAGCGGCTGCGGCCTTCCATCGCGGAGCAGACCTTCGTCGCCTGCCCGCATTGCCAGGGCCGAGGCCTGGTCCGCAGCGTGGAATCGAGCGCGCTCCAGGTTCTGCGCGCGATCGAGGAGGAAGGGGCCAAGCGCCGCGCCTCCGAGATCTGCGTGCATGCGGCATCGCCGGTCGCGCTCTGGCTGCTCAACCGCAAGCGCGAGCGCCTGGCCGAGATCGAACAGCGCTTCGGCATGGCGGTGATGTTCGAACCCGACGACACGTTGATGGGCCCCGCCGTCAAGATCGAGCGCACCCGCGCCGCCGAGCCCGGCGCGATCCCCTCCGCGCCGTCCGCCCTGCGGATGGACTACGCGCCGCAGCCCGCCGCCGCCGAAGCCGAGGCGGATGACGAGGAGACGGAGGCGGCCGACGAAGCGCCGCGCCGCCGTGACGCGGATGCCCCGCGCCGCGGCGATGCCGACACGCCGCGCCGTGCCGACCCTGATGCCGACACCCCGCGCCGTGCCGGCGACGACACCCCGCGCCGCGCCGGCGACGACACCCCGCGCCGTGCCGGCGACGACACCGCGCGCGGCCCCGGCGACGAGGAACGTGCCGAGACCGCCGAGGAAGGCGAGCGCCGCCGCCGCCGCCGCCGCCGCCGTCGTGGCGGCCGGCGCGAGGATGGCCGCGAGGACACCCCCGGCCAGGAGGGCGACCTCGAAGCCGGCGCCGAAGGCGAGACCGACGCCGAGCCAGGCGACGCCCCGGATGCCGAGGCCTCCGCAGAACCCGCGCCCGCCCCGGCCGAGGGCGACGAAGCCGCCGATGGCGGCCTGGATGCCGATGGCCGCCGCCGCCGCCGTGGCCGCCGCGGCGGTCGCCGCCGGCGCGAGGACGGCGCGGCCCCCGACGCCGCCGAGCCCGCCGCCGAAGCCGCCGAACCCGCACCGGCCCCGGCCCCGGCCCCGCGCCCCGCGCGCTACACCGGCCCGACCCCGGCGGACCCCTTCGCCGGCCAGATCGACGACATCTTCGAGGCGATGGAAGCCGCCGAGGCCGCGGCCGAACGCGCCGCCAACGCCCGCCCGGCGCGCGCCGCCTCTGCCCCGGCAGAAGCCGTTGTCGAGGCCGCCGCCGCCGTGACGATCGTCGAGGCGCCGGAACCGCCGCAGGATGCGCCGGTGCCGCGCCAGCCCGCCATCCTGGACGGCGCCGAGCCGATGCAGGAAGCCCCCGCCCCCGTGGTGGCAGCGGTCGAGGCGACGCCGGTCGAGGTCGTGGAAGCGACGCGCGTCGGGGTCGTCGCGGAAGCGGCGACCGTCGAGGCCCGCGCGGAAGCGGCACCCGCCGAGGTCGCCGCTGAGGCAGCGCCCATCGAAGCCCGTGCCGACGCCACGCCGCCCGAGGCGCCAGCCCAAGCCGCACCGCCCGGGCCGGTGGCCCCGGCGGTGCCCGCCGAACCGCTGGTCGGCGCGCCGGTGCAGCCGGTCGTGCTCGGCACCGGCGCCGAGGCCGCGTTGCCCAAGCGCCAGGGGTGGTGGAAGCGCTGACCCGAACCAGGGCGGCGCCACGCGCCGCCCTGAAACGGTCCCCGGCGGCACTGACCGCCGGGCACGACCCGCGGATTGGCCGCTCCGCGCCAGAAGCAGGGCCGGCGTGGCGGCCCTCCCCGAGGCTATGTCGCCAGAACCGCCTGCGTTCGCCTCGGCTCGCTGAAAGGGCTCTGGCGTTTTGGCTTCGCGCGCATCTTCACCCGATCGGATGGTTCCATCCGATCGGGATCGGCTCCGACATTGCGCCCTACGGCGCCTCCACCGACGCCGCGGCGATCGCCAGCATCATCTCGTCGCGCAGGCGCTTGAGCTCCAGCGCCCGCAGCGCCGTCTGCTCCAGCCGGCAGGACAGTCGGTTGGCCTCGGCCTCCGCAGCCGCCGACAGCGCCGCCTCCGCCGCGCAGACCACGTCGCGATAGCCGGGGAAGGCGCGTTGCGCGCGGCGCAGCGCCTCGGCCGGCGGACCGCTCGCCAGCAGCCCCAATTCGCGCTGCCAGCGATCGAGCTGCTGCTGCCAGATCGCCGTCTCGACCAGCGTGCAGACCAGCGGCGCCATCGGCCGCCCCGGCAGCGCCGGCAGCCGCGCGACCAGCAACCCTTCGCCCGGCTCGCCCTGGCAGACCGCGGCGATCCGCCAGGCGCAGCGCCCGAAGGCGGCGCGCGGCGGATGCGCCTGGGCGGTCAGGACGCAGGCCTCCACCCAGGCGCGTTCGGCGCCGTGCGGGCGTGCCGGGTCGGGCGCGCGCTGCGCCATGGCCGGCACCGCGAGGCCGAGCACCGCCATCGCCGCGACCCGGCCGGCCCCCTGCCAGCGACCCATCATCCGGCGCCGTCTCCTACTCGCTTGGTGAACCCATCATTAGCCCGTGCCGTGCCATCTTGGCGCATCCATGCATCACCTGCCTGTCCTGATCGTCGCCCTGCTGCTCGCCGCGGCGCCGCTGCGCGCGGATGAAGTCAATCCGCGCCTGTGCACGGCGCGCTTCATCGCCAACGACCCGCTGCCGCTGGAACGCCGCTTCATCGGGCTGCTCACCGGCGATGGCTGCACCGCCGGCGACCTGCTGCACTTCACTTTCGAAGGCGACAGCATCGCCGCCGCCGTCGCGGCACGGCATTGCCGCTTCGACCGCCCGGTGCTGATCGAACGCGGGGAGGAGACGCACCTGGTCTGCGTCTGGCAGGGCACGATGCGAAGCGCGCGGCCGTAGCGGCGGCTCGGGACTGCCGCGTTGCGCGCAGGCGGCGTCGCTACCCCTCGGCGCAGCGGCCCGCGCGCCGCAGCACCGCGCACAGGCGCGAGAAGCCGAGCCAGAACGCGCCATGCTCCGGCGCCTGGTCCGGGCGCCCGCCGAAGGCCGGTTCGCCACGGCGCAGCAGGGCCAGCCGCGCCTCGAACCGCCCGCGCATGTTCTCGAGGAAGGCGCCGCTCGCGCCGAGGTACTGTTCGAGCATGTCGCTCGCGAGCGCGATCTCGACCGCCGCGCGCCCCTCGGTCGTGAAGCGCTTGAGGCCGCGGCTTTCCTCGGCCAGCAACAGGTGCAGGCGGTGCAGCTCCTGCAGGTGGCTGGCGATGCGCGCGCGCGCCTCGCGCTCGCCATCCGTGATGGCGTTGGTCTGGTCCATGGCCGTCCTCCATCGCGCAGCATGCCGATGCGCCGGTGAAGCCACGGTGAACAGGGCACGCACTCCTCCATCTTCTCCGCCATGCCCGGCGCATCGTAGGACTGCCCCCCCCGGGACGGAACGACGCCCATGCAGATCGACACCATCGCGCAGCTCGAGGCGCTCTATGGCGCGCCCAACCTCGCCTCCACCGCCAAGGTCGCGGACCGCCTGACGCCCGACTACCGAGCCCTGGTCGAGGCCTCGACCTTCCTGGTGCTCGCCACCGCGGGGCCGGACGGGCTGGACTGCTCGCCGCGCGGCGACGCGCATGGCCTGGTGCGAATCGCCGACGACCGGACGCTGCTGCTGCCCGACCGGCGCGGCAACAACCGCGCCGACAGCCTGCGGAACATCATCCGCGACCCGCGCGTGGGGCTGCTGTTCCTGATCCCGGGGTCGGGCACCACGCTGCGGGTGAACGGGCGGGCGCAGCTGTCGGCGGCGCCGGACCTGCTGGCATCCTTCGCGATCGACGGCGCGGCACCGCGCTGCGTCGTCGTCATCGATGTCGAGGAAGTCTATTTCCAATGCGCCCGCGCGGTGCTGCGCGCCGGGCTTTGGGATGCGGCGCGGCACGTCGATCCGGCATCGCTGCCGACGCCGGGGCGGATCCTCGCCAGCCTCAGCGCGGGGGCGACTGGCGGCGATGCCTACGACCGGGAATGGCCCGGACGGGCGGCCAAGACGATGTGGTGACGAAGCCGGAGGGGCGCCGCCCCTCCAGACCTCCCCGCCAGAGGGCTACGGCCCCCTGGACCGCGATCACGAAAGGCGGGCGGCCACCCGGGCGACCAGGGCCTCGCGCTCGGCGCGCATGCCGGCGCCACGCGCCTTCGCCGTGGCCAGCACGCCGGCCGGCGCTGTCTCGGGGGACCCGGCATCGAAGGGCGGGGCCGGGGCGTATTCGATCTGCAGTTGGATCGCCTGCGCGACCTCGGGCGAGGCGAGTTCCGCCGCCAGCGACAGCGCGAAGTCGATCCCCGCGGTCACCCCGCCGCCGGTCACGATCCGGCCATCGCGCACGACGCGCGCGTGTTCCGGCACCGCACCCAGGGCGGCCAGGAAATCATGGCTCGCCCAATGCGTCGTCGCCCGCTTGCCCTTGAGCAAGCCGGCCGCGCCCAGCACCAGCGCACCGGTGCAAACCGACGTGACGAAGCGCGCCCCGGCCGCCTGCGCGCGCAGGAAATCCAGCACCGCGTCATCCTCCATCAGCGCCGCGACGCCGGGGCCGCCGGGCACGCAGATCACGTCAAGCTGCGGGCACTCCGCGAAGGTCATGCCGGGCAGCATCGCGAGGCCGGTATCCGACGTGACGGGATCGCGCGACTTCCACACCAGGTGGACCTCACCGCCCGGAATGCGCGACAGCACCTCGAACGGCCCGGTCATGTCGAGCTGCGTCAGGCGCGGGAACAGCAGAAGGCCGAAGCGCAACGGCGTGGTCATGGCGGGGTCCTCCGGTGTGGGGGCACGCTTGCATGGCCGAGGCGAGGCGACCAGGGGCGGGCGCCGCGCCGAGCGCGTGAGCGCGGCAACGACCCGCTCGGCGAGGCGGCCGCCGGCGCGTTGGCGTCGCGAGGATACGCGAGAGGGTCGGTTCCGGTCGCCAGACATCACCGCAGGGCGCGAAGCGTCGCTTACGCACCGCGCCGCAAGGCCGCGAGGTCGGCCGCGGTATCGACATCGCGCAGCCGGCGCAGCAGCGCCACGCGCCGCCCGGCGAAGTTGCGCCGCGTATCCGCCAGCGTGTGTTCGCTGGACCAGCGCACGCCGGCGAAAGGGCGCGCCGGCCGGCGCGGCCCCATGCCGACCAGCCAATAGCCGCCATCCTCCGCCGGCCCGAACACCGCATCGGCACGGCCCAGCGCGCGGATCGCCGCGGCGATGTCGGCCGGGCGAAGGTCCGGGATGTCGCTGCCGGCCAACAGCACCACGGGGTGCGGGCGCATCGCACCCGCCATGCGCGCGCCGAGGTCGCCGCGCAGCTGCCCGATGCGCGGCGTGGCGGCCGGCACGAAGCGCGACCACGGCGCGCGCGCGCCGGTCGGCGTGGTCGCAAGCAGCGTGCTCCAGCGCCGGTCGCGCGCAATGGGCCGCGCCACCGCTGCCAGCGTGCCCATGTAGAAGCGCAACGCCGCACGGTCGCCGATGCCCGCCGCGAGCCGCCGCTTCACGGCCCCCAGGCGCGGTGCGCGGGCGAACAGGATCACGACGGGGCGGGGCATGCGCCGCCAACACAGCGTATCAGCGCCGCCGCGCATAGAGCCTCGCGATCCGCCCGGGCGGCACGCCCACGAACCACAGCGCCAGGCAGGAGAGGTTGCGTGCCGAACGCGCCCACCATCCGTCCGCCCGCCAGCGCGCCGCCGATGTGACGAAGCCGGCCTCGAGCGCCACCAGCCGCCGCCGGCCGAGCCGTCGCACGAGGTCGACATCCTCCATGATCGGGATGGGCCGGAAGCCGCCGACCTCGGCCAGGGTGTCGCGGCGGATCAGCAGCCCCTGGTCGCCATAGGGCAGCCCCAGCGCGCGGCAGCGCCAGGCAACGGCGCGTTCCAGGCGGCGCGCCTGGAGGGCGGCGTCGTCCAGCAGGAAGCGGAAGTACGCGGCGCGGCCGGCATGTGCCGGGTCGGCCATGAAGGCCTCGGCGGCCGCCTGCCAGCCGGGGGTTGGGCGCGTATCGGCATGGAGCACCAATAGCCAGGGCGTGGCGGCGGCGGCGGTGCCGGCGGCGAGCTGGCTGCCGCGGCCGCGCGGCGAATTGACCACCTGCGCGCCGGCAGCCGTGGCGATGGCGCGCGTGGCATCCGTGCTGCCGCCATCGGCGACAATGACCCGACCGACCGCGCCAGCCAGCGCATCCAGCGTGGAAGGCAAGGATTCCGCGGCGTTGAGCGTGGGAATGACGGCCGTGAGTTCGTCCTGTGTTCTCATCACGACCCGATCACGGTTAAGAGAGCATTAACTTCTCGTTCCCAATATGTTCTTGACCGCCCGGCCCGCGCCCGGCACGGTACGCAGGAACGAATTGGGAACTTCAGGAGCAGCACCATGCCCGACGGTACCCCGCATCTCAGCCTCGACGCAGCCCCCGGCTACGCCCTGCCGCCGATCGCCCGGCACGGCCGCGGCGCCGGGCTCAACCCCGCCGTGCGCTTCGAAAGCGCCGCCCGCGAAGCCTTCGATGATGGCTGGGGCACGCTGGAAGCCGCCTTCGCCGACCTGCCCCCGCTGCCCACGACCCTCACCAAGGACCACGCGAAATCCGCGCTGGCCTGGAACGACAGCCCCGACATCGGCTTCGACCGCGCCGTGAACCCCTATCGCGGCTGCGAGCACGGCTGCGTCTATTGCTACGCCCGCCCCTCCCACGCCTATCTCGGCCTGTCCCCCGGCCTGGATTTCGAAACCCGCCTGCTGTTCAAGCCCGAGGTCGCCGCGCTGCTGGAGAAGGAACTCCGCAAGCCCGGCTACGTGCCGAAGCCCATCGCGCTCGGCTCCAACACCGACCCCTACCAGCCCGTCGAACGCACCCTGAAGCTGACGCGCGCGGTGCTGGAGGTGCTCGACCGCTTCGACCACCCCGTCACCATCGTCACGAAATCCGCCGGCGTGCTGCGCGACATGGACATCCTGGCCGGCATGGCCAAGCGCAACCTGGTGCGGGTCTGCCTGTCCATCACCACGCTCGATGCGCGCCTGGCCCGCATCATGGAACCGCGCGCCGCCACCCCGGAACGCCGCCTGGCGGCCCTGCGGCATTTGTCCGAAAGCGGCATCCCCGCCGCCGTGCTCGCCGCCCCCATGATCCCCGGCGTCAACGACGCCGAGCTGGAGACGATCCTGGAACGCGCCGCCGCCGCCGGCGCCAGCTCCGCCGGCTACGTCCTGTTGCGCCTGCCCCACGAGATCAAGCAGCTCTTCGAGGACTGGCTCATCCGCCACATGCCCGATCGCGCCGCGCGCGTGCTCTCCCTGGTCCGCCAGACCCGCGGCGGCGCGCTGTACGACAGCCGCTTCGCCACCCGCCAGAAAGGCACCGGCCCCTACGCCGACCTGCTCGCCCAACGCTTCGCCCTGGCAACACGCCGCCTGAACCTGGAACGCCGAGGCGGCGGCGTGGGCGCGCTGGACTGCACCCGCTTCCACGTCCCCCAGGCGGCCGGTGCACGCCCCGCGCCGGCACAGCTGGCGCTGCTGTGACGGGCACACCGGAGAGGGCTTTGCCCCCTCCGAACCT